>Ga0209646_1000017_pt1 | contig 488265 bp, 382 predicted proteins | sample AraplaL_Col_mTSA_FD_184259 | JGI IMG/M metagenome (GOLD analysis project Ga0209646, IMG submission 184259) | Arabidopsis root microbial communities from the University of North Carolina, USA - plate scrape CL_Col_mTSA (SPAdes) (version 2) | ecosystem: Host-associated > Plants > Roots >...
CCATATCTACAACTTAAACTCTTTAAAACATAGGGGGCTTTATTTTTCAGAAATAACAAATATCCTTGATCCTATTGCATTGTCGCCCGGGGAATCCTTGTTTTTAAATTTCCCCGGACAACAATGAATGAATAATTAATAATCTTCACCCTCCGCCGCATTTATTAATTATTAATCATTAATGATTAATTTAATGGCTCAACCAAAACCGCCCCACCATGCGAACAGAAAAGCAACTCCTTAACAGGAGGAATTTCCTCCGGAACACCGCTACCATTGCCACCGGCCTTACCGGCCTCAGTATGCTGCCCCTGGGCGGCTGGGCCGCCGGTATCCCGGTATCCAATGTAGAAAACGACATAAACATTATTGGCCCAAAAGCCGGTTATTCTCCCCAGATAGGTACCCTGGTATCTATGATGGACTGGATGCGTTTTGTAGTACTATTATCCGTAAATAAAATGCAAACCGCCGACCTGGATTATTTACATGATGCAAAATCCAACACCATTGGCGCTATGTTATTACACCTGGCCGCCACCGAACGTTTTTACCAGATCCATACCTTTGAAGGTAAAAAATGGGGCGATTGGAGCGAGGCCGATAAAAAACGCTGGTCCACTGCCTCTGAGCTGGGCGAGCCTGCCCGGGAAGCCATTAAAGGCCATGACCTGAACTATTACCTGGATACCCTGAAAGAAGTACGGCAGCATACCCTCGATGAATTTAAAAAACGCGATGATAAATGGCTGCTCACCGTAGATAAAGACTGGCCCTGGGGCCCCACCAATAACTATTGTAAATGGTTTCATGTGTGCGAGCATGAATCTAATCATAACGGGCAAATTAAGTGGATTGCCGGCCGCCTGCCCGGCGCTAAGCCCCATGAAGGGTGATGGAATGTAAAATGATAAATGTAAAATGTAAAATCATAAAGTAATGCAGTGGCGCTTTTCTATTAAAATTTTGCATTTTATATTTCTGATTTTAAAGTAATCCATTAATACTTTTACATTTAAGATTTAAAATTTTACATTTTACATTCCAAAATTCTCCCTGATGGAAGTTGAATTAACGGCAGGCCCGGGTTCCAGAGTACAACATGCCCGCTTCGGCCCCGGGGTAATTATCGGCGTAAAATATGCCCAGTACGTGGTAACCTTTATGAACAGCGGTATTGAGGAAATAGATAAAACCGATCCGCTGTTCGAAGTGCTTTATGCCGAAAACCAGACCACGGAGCTGGAAACCACCTCCGATGTGGAAAAATCACTGTTAAAGATCCTGCGCCTCTGGGGCGGCTTTTCTGAAATAGTGCCCATTGGCGACCGCTGGTCTAAAGGCACCATGATCCTGCAACCGGCAGATGCGGGCTTAAAGCCCAAGGAAATACCGCTGGAAGTGTTCTTTCACAAGATCGTAATGGTGCGCGACCGCCTGCGGGTGCTGGAACAGCAGATCAACAGCCACAAGCTGCTCAGCGATGAAGATAAGGTGAACATGCAACAGTATATTACCCGCATTTATGGTTCCCTTACCACCTTTAACGTATTGTTCCGGGATAAGGAACACTGGTTTACAGGCGAAAAGGGTAGCGGCGAATAAAGCTGTTGGTGGTTAGTAGCCATTATTCCTTATTAACAACTAGCTACTAACCACTAACAACTTATTTTTAATTTACATTTCTCCCAAAAAATTACTACTCTTGCCTCTCAGAAGGGGCTATTCCCTTCCGATATTATACGCTAGCAGTGCAACCATATACCTCACTGAACCGCCGCAAAGGGCTGTTACTTGCCTTTGTGTGTTTATTACCCGTAGCCCTGTGGGCACAATCCGCACGTCCGCCAAGGGATTCCGCCGGCAACCAGAACAGGGAACGCCCCGGTTTTGCAGACAGCATTCTCCAGAAAATAGAGCAGGTACAGCAAACCCTTACCCGTATCAACAACGTTACGGAAGATGGTTTTAACACCGCCGACATTGAGCGGGACCTGCCGGACATTCAATCCAACATCCAGATCATTAAGGAAAACCTCTCCGTATACAGCAGTGTGCTCAATATCAAAAACCTGCTCACCTTCCAGGTGCTTATGGGCGATATGCAGCAGCGGCTGGATGGCTGGCGTACTTCCCTGTTTAAATACAACCGCCAGCTGGTGACCATGCAAATGGAAATGAGGGGTTTTGCCAAAGATGAGGTAATGCAGCAGCTGCGTAAAGACAGCCTGCTGCAAAAGCTTTACCTGGATGAAATTGCTGATATTAAAAAGAACTGGAAGCTGGCACGCCGCTCTGCCAAAGCCAACCAAACACGTATTTCGCAGCTGCAGGCCAATGTATCCAAAAGTTATTTTGCGCTGATAGAGCTGCAGGATGAGGTGCGCGACCGTATCCGCCAGTCCGGCATGCAATCATTCAGCAAAGAGTATAACTACCTGTGGGAAGTAGCGGATAGCAATAAAGCCAGTGTGCAGGTAATGGCCCTGGCGCGCAAATCATACGCCGGGCAACGCAAAATGCTGGGTTATTATTTCCGGGCGCATAAGGATAACTGGCTCTGGTTAATACTCATAGCCCTGGTATATTTCACCTGGGTGTTTAACGCCTTCCGTAAAATACGCCGTGCCGGGCAGCAGCAGGTAATAGCCGAAGCGGCATTTAAATACATTAAGCCTGTACCTGTGCTGGCCGCGCTGGTAGTAGCGCTAAGCATGGCGCCTTTCTTTGATCTGCGGCCGCCTTCTGCCTATGTGGAGATGATGCAGTTTTTCCTGCTGCTTGCGCTTACCATTCTTTTCCTGCGCCGCTGGCCTAAACGCCTGTTCTATTGCTGGGTGGCCATTGTGATCTTCTATCTGCTGTATTCTTTTACCAATGCTATTATTACGCCCAGGCTGTCTACCCGCATAGCCTTGCTGGTGCTGAATATAGCCTCCGTATTATTCGGATGGCTGTTCCTGCCCCGCATCCGGGAGGAGCTGCCTATGAAAAGGTTCATCCGCATTGTTTCTTTCATTTACATAGGGCTAAACCTGCTGGCAGCATGCTGTAACCTGTTTGGCCGTATCAGCATGGCCAAAGTGTTTGGAACCGCCTCCATCTACAGCCTTATACAGATCATTGGCCTTGCCGTGTTCATCCAAATGATCACCGAAGCGTTTCATGTACAGATGCTGAGCAGCCGCGTAACAGCCGATACCAAAAGCCTGCTGAACTATGAGCGTATCCAGGGTAAGCTCAGCAAGCTGCTGTCTGTTGGAGTGGTTATTTGCTGGCTGATTATTTTTACTACTAACCTTAATTTATATGATTTTCTGCTGCAGGGTATTGTGCAGCTGCTGAATGAATCTCATAAAATAGGCAGCACCCGTTTTACCTTCGGCAGCATGGTTATGCTGGTATTTATTCTGTATGCAGCCAACGTATTGCAGAAATACATTGGTTATTTCTTTGGGGAAACGGAAGATGGTTTCAGCGGGGAAATTACCCGCAAAGGATCCCGCCTGGTAATGATCCGTTTATGCGTAATAGTATGCGGCTTTTTACTGGCCATTGCCGCCACCGGGCTGCCCATAGATAAGATCACTATTGTGCTGGGCGCCCTGGGTGTGGGCATAGGCCTGGGCCTGCAGGATATTGTGAACAACCTCATTTCCGGTATCATCCTCATTTTTGAACGGCCGCTGCAGCTGGGTGATTACGTGGAAATATCCGACAAAAAAGGACGGGTAAAAGATATTGGCATCCGTGCCAGCCGCCTGCTTACCACCGATGGGGCAGAGGTAGTCGTACCCAACGGGCAGCTGCTGTCGGGCCAGCTTACCAACTGGACGCTCACCAATGATCACATCCGTATCGAGCTGCCGGTTACTATTAGCCCTACGGAAAAGCTGCCTGCCGCGCAGGAAGCCATTCAGCAAACCATTCAGGCACATGCCCAGGTAATGCACAAAATGCCCGTTGATATCCTGTTTACACACGTAAATGATAAGGAATGCGGGCTGCGCGTATTATGCTGGATCAGCAATATTGCCAATGAGCATAAAGTAAAAAGTGAGCTGCTGCTGCAGGTATATCATGCGCTGAAAGCAGCGGGAGTGGAGGTAAGCTGAAAGCGCAAAGCAAAAAGCTTAATGCGTAGTACGTAATGCAAACAAAAAGGATAAAGCAAGCGGGAATCATTCGCTCCGATTGCTTTATCCTTTTTGCTTTATCCTTTATGCCTTATGCATGCGCCAGCACCGGCCTTTCGCCCAATGCTTTCATTAAACGGAAATGCGATCTTACAGCCTCCATCATAGTAGGAATGCTGTTATAAGGCAAGTTGTATTCTTCACATTTAGCCTTTACTATTTTACTGATAGCCGGGTAGTGCACATGGCTGATGCGGGGAAATAAATGGTGTTCTATCTGGTAATTCAGTCCGCCCGCAAACCAGGTAACTACCTGGCTGCCGGGTGCAAAATTAGCCGTGGTCTTTATCTGGTGAATGGCCCATTCGTTCTCAATCACTTTATCTTCCTCCGCTACGGTTTCAAATTCAGTTTCTTCCACCACATGCGCCAGCTGGAATACAATAGACAGGGTAAAGCCCATCACAGCATGCATCGCTAAAAAGCCTACCACCCATGCCTGCGCACCCACCAATAAAATGGGGATCACTATATAAAATACCACGTACAATACTTTACTGGCCCAGAAAATAATGTGGTCGTTCAGCTTCATAGGCTGCAAAGGCGTTTTATATACTTTACGGCCCAGGTACTTTACAAAATCTGTGAGGAATATCCACAGGATAGAAGAAAGGCTGTAAATCAACGGCAGGTAAATATGCTGTACGCGGTGCATAGGTACCCAGGTCTGGGTGCTGCACTGGCGGATCACCGGGCTTTTGGCAATATCGTCATCCACACCATCCACATTCGTATAAGTATGGTGTATAATGTTATGTTTCTGTTTCCAGATAAAGGCATTACTGCCCAATGCATTTAAAGTAAGGCCCAGCACTTCATTTACCCAGGGTTTGCGTGAATAGCTGCCGTGGCAGGCATCGTGCATCACGTTAAAACCGATACACGCAAGCACAAAACCTAATACACCGCTTACTAAAATACCCGCTAGGGCCGGCATAGTCACAAACAGCAGCAACAAGTACAATCCAACAGCGCCGGGTATTAGTACAGCTGTTTTAATATACAGCCGCCTGTTACCTGTTTTTTTTATGTTGTTCTCTTTGAAATACACTTCAATGGCCGCTTTCAATGATTGGAAAAAGAAAGCGTTCTTGTTATTAAAAGTGACTTTTGCCATATTGTTTAATGGATAATGTTTAGTTCGGACATTCAAAAATAAACGGCAGTTGAAGATTCACTGAGAAGGAAATATTTAGTGTAAACGCAAATCAGCTAAATTAAATGCCAATATCTGCGTACAAGATAGTCTTTTCTATGTTAAAAAAAACATAACTATGTTACGAGACTGTTACTAACCTGAAGAGATTGTAATACAGAAGAATATATTTGGTTTATTCAATGCTTAACACTATCTTGCACCTTTATTAGTTTTTTAAATTTTACAAATGAACACAAAATTCCAGGGAACTGTAAAGTTCTTTAACGAGACAAAAGGCTTCGGCTTCATTAAACATGATGAATCCAATAAAGAAACTTTTGTACACGTAAATGGTCTCGTACACGAGATCCAAGCCGACGACCGCGTTGAATTTGAGCTGCAGGAAGGCAGAAAAGGTATGAATGCTGTTAATGTTAAACGCATAGACTAAGACTAATCTCTTTTTTTATACCTGTAAAAAAGGTCCTGGTGAACACCAGGACCTTTTTTTTTGCCTTAAAACTGCAGCCGGTACAGAAAATCCGGGAAAAAACCGATCTGGTACGCCGTACCCACCGCATTTTTAGCCGTATTATACCGCTGCATCAGCACATTCTCATTGTTCGTAAGGTTTTGCAGATCCAGGTAAAAGGTGTGCGATAATTTATGTTTGGCGCTGTTCAGCAGTAAACCCAGGCGTGTATCCAGGCGGAAATAGTTGCTCAGGCGTTCACTGTTGTAACGGGTTTCATCCAGCTTTTCCTCATCGGCAGCCAGTGATGCAGCCAGGTCAACCGGCGTATAATAACGCCCGCCGGAAAACGCGGCTTTCACATCCAGCGTAAAAGCATTGCGGCCATTACAGCCTGTTTTCCACTCCCTTCCGGCCAGCACATTAAATACCGCGCGGTTATTGAATGCGGTATTACGCTCAATACCATCACTGACAGTACCTTTAATAGTTTGCAGGTTGCTTTGTGCGGCAGCTTGCAGGGTAATGCCGGTGAGCAGCAGAAACAGAAGGGATTTGTGCATAATAGGTTAATTGATATGCACCAAAATTGCAAACCGGGGACAGCGTTTAAAAATAAAGTATATCTGTCAGCTGAATGTTGCGATGCGCTGACCGCTTTTGTAGATAAGCGCCAACGCCTCCTCCTCATGCTGTAATAAAGCCCGCATCTCCTGTAAAGACAGGTTATAGCTGGGCGCCGCAATAAAGTGCAGGGGCGACAGGTTATTATACACCTCAGAAAAAACAATGCCTGCCCGCTGCAAATGATATTCAGATGTGATCACCGTTACACGGGCAGGTTGCAGCGCGCTCACAAGGGGTTTTGACAGCAGCGCATCTTCCACGGTGTTCCGGCTCTCCACACCGGTAAGTATTTGCGAAGCCGGTACTCCTCTACCAATCAAATATTGCTGCCCATACCAGGCATGCGGTTTACTGGAAGTATTAAAATGAGGGCCATAGCCACCGGTGAGCAATATGGCATGCTGCTGCGGATGGAACAACGCATAACAGGCATCCAGCCGGCTCAGGGCCACTGCGCTCAGCAAGCCTTCCGGCGAGTTAGGGCTTCCTAGTACTATTAATAATTCACTTTTCATAGATTCATCAATCAGGTGATAATTAATAATGAATAATTAAGAATTAACAATCGTATGGCTAATAGTTCAATGATCAGAAGGTCTTGCAGGATGACGGGTAATAATACATGGACCGATACTTGAAGTGCTTCGTCCATAATTATTAATTATTCATTCTTAATTATTAATTAAAAAAGGGCCAACAACGAATGCCGGCCCTGTATATTTAAACCTACAACTGACTTTGTTATGTTCATTTCACTTTCCATAGCACAACTACCTTATGATTATTAATTATTCATTCTTAATTATTAATTAAAATTGCGTCATTCCCTGTCACTGCAAAACTAAAATCGTTGTACCTCTACAATCCTGCGACGTACAGCCCACCTCTGTAGACCAGCTGAAAAACGTCCCGTTCATTGATCTGTCAGCAATTCGATAGTTAATTCTTAATTATTCATTATTTCAGGTTCTGCGGACCAATAATATTAAACAGCTCCTCCCGGTGTGAATCACTGACCGGTATAATATGCCGCCCGATATAGATCCGGTTCTTGCGGATGGCAAAGATCTTATCTACCGCCACTATATACGACTTGTGTACCCGTACAAAACGCCCGGGCGGTAAGCGGTCCATCAGTACCTTAATAGGCAGCCGGGTTACCAGCGGTTTTTCTTCATTGCAGCAATAGATCTTTATATAATCTTTCCAGCCTTCAATATGGCTGATGTCACTCACCACCACTTTTACCAGGTTATATTCCACGTTCACAAAAAAGTAATCGGCGTTATTCTCCTGCTGCGGGGCAGCAGCAGAGGCATTTTTCAGCGCATGATATTCCGCAGCTTTGTTCACCGCTTTCAGAAAGCGGTCAAAAGGCACCGGTTTTATCAGGTAATCCAGCACATCCAGCTCAAAACCTTCCAGCGCATATTTCTTATACGCCGTAATAAAGATCACCATGGGCCGGTGGGAGAGGCTTTGTACAAACTGTGTACCGGTAAGCCCCGGCATTTGTATATCCAGGAAAATAAGATCCACGGGTTCTTTGAGCATAATGCTCATTGCTTCGTATGCATTGCTGCAACGGCCTGCCAGCTGCAGGAAAGGCACCCGCCGGATGTTATCTTCCAGCAGGTCCAGCGACAGCAGCTCATCATCCACTGCAAGACATTTAATCATGTAGTTTGAAGTTGAATTTTCAGGGAAGCGCTAAACCAATGCCCGTTCTGCACGGCAGAGATCTCATGCCGGTCAGGGTACAGCAATTTCAGGCGCCGTACCAGGTTAGCCAGTCCTATACCGGCTACTCTATCCTTTACCTCGTTCGTCTGGCAATTAAATTTATTCTTCACATCCAGGGAAAGCTTGTCCTCATCCACATGCAGGGCTATATTAATTTCCGGTTCTTCTATCAGGCCAATACCATGCTTAAATGCATTTTCTATTAAAGGTATCAGCAGCATAGGCTCTATATAATGCTCGGTAGCCGGCGGCTGCATGCTTAGTAATACCTGTACCTGGTTGCCAAAACGCAGCGTTTGCAGGTCAATATAGCTCTGCAGGTAATTCATTTCCTTACTCAGGCTTACTTTTTCCATGTCTGATTCATAGAGCATATAATGCATCAGGTTAGAAAGCTCTATCAGCGCAGGCTCCAGCTTATCCGACTTTTTGCGGGCCAGGGCCACCATGCTGTTCAGCGTATTGAACATAAAATGCGGGCTTACCTGCGAGCGCAGGAAAGAAAGCTCCGTACGCAGCTGCTCTTTCTGCAGGCGCTGGTCCTTGATCATTTTTTCTACATAGGAGTAACCCGTAGCCGTACCCATGATCATTACGCTCACAAAGAACTTTAATATCAGGCTGGTCACCATCTCCTGCGGTTTGCGGTGCTCAAATACGATCGATGTTACAAAGTACACGACCAATATCAGCACGCACACGGCCACTACCCGCCAGATATAATCCCAGGCGCGCCCCCGTAATAAATAACAGGGAAACAGCATGTAGGCATTCAGGTAAAAAGCGCCAATATGCATGAAGGTAAAAACTACCCGGGTGGTTTCATAGGGATCCTTACCGGGATCTGTTTTGGAAGGCAGCACTACCAGCGGAATGCCCAGCGCCAGTATTAATACCAGCAGGTGCCAGAGGATGTAGCTTAGTTTTTTGGATGGCATGGCGTTGTAATTATCCAAAAATACTTCAAAAGCGCAGAAATCAACTATGCAGGGGCCTTTTTGCGACCATTGGACCAATTCCGTAGACGATTACCCGCATATGCATAGTTATAGCCTGCAATTTACATGCAGCCAATTGCCGTATTATCGTAGCAGCAATCTATCCAGGTCAGAGCATCCTATAAAACATCATCAACCCTATTAAACCCCGTGTATGAAAAAGCATCTTTACCTTTTGTTATCCATTTTACTTGTAGCTACAGCAGCCTTACAGGCACAAAATGCGCAGCAGCTGTATTTTAACCAGCTTAGCACCGACTTCGATTACCAGGCGGCCAGCTTTGTGGTAGATACGCCGCCCAGCCCCACAGCAGCATCCCGTGCATTCCTGTTATGGAGTAAGAACTTCGTGAAAGACCCCGCCATCCGCGGTTTAACGCTGGATGAATTTGATTCCGCCGGCAATTTCCTCTCAGAAAATTTTAACCCGCAGCCCCAGCTGCCCACGGAATCCATTCTGCCCAAAAAGATCATCAGGGCCAAACAGGTAAAAGGTTATTACCTGTTGGCATATGTGATCAAGTCCATTAAAACCATTAACGGCTTCCAGGTATACAGCACGCCGCTGGTTATTCGCCTGGATCCTAATTTAAACCCGGTGTGGGTGGCTAAGCTGCATTACTCCACCATTACTACGGCCAATGCGCAGGCGATAATTGAGTACAATGATATTATTGAAAGCAGTAGCAGCGATGTGGTGCTGGCCGGCCGCTATGCCGATGCCCTGGGCAAGCAAACCTCCGTATTGCTCACACGTCTAACCCAAACCGGCGCACCGGTATGGACATTCCACTATCCGCTGTCGGTATGTAATGCAGAAGCATTGTCCCTCACCGAGCTTACAGACCGTAACCTTGCCATTACCGGTTACCTGGAATCCTGCAGCGGTGGTCCCGGCGGGCCGCGTACCCTGCTGTATGCCATGTTTAGCTCCACCGGTACACCGGCGGTAGTGGAAAGGCTGCTGGGCGGGCAGGCTTTATCCGGCAGTAAGATCGTAAAACATACTGCCATTGCTGGCGCAGATGAAATGTTCATCACCGGTTATATTGATCTTGTAAGCCCTACCGGCGCTATTAACAAACAAATATTGCTGGTGGACATTAAGGAAAGTGGCGGTACCATTACCATTAACCATATCGGCGATGCCGGTAGCGAAGCAGCCAGCGACCTGGTAGCAGAGCTGGTGCCGGGCACTGCCAGCATCAATCTATATCTTACCGGTTACACGGATAGCTATGCTACCAACATCAAAACCGATGCATTTTTTCTTTGGCTGAAATACAGTAACCACGTGCTTAGCTTAGCGTCATTTAACACCTTCCCCACCAGCATCAGCAACTATGTAGCCATGAAAGGGCTGGAGCTCAAGTGGGCCGGCAAAGAACGTTTTGCCATCCTGGCCAATACACAAATGACCTTTGGCACGCAGCTGCGTACCAATACGCACGTTTTCATCCGCGATCTGAATGACTTCAGCAATTGTATAAAAACCTACCAGCCGCCGGTAACAGCTTACCAGCTTGTTGTACAGCCGGTAACCCCAACTATGATCCGCCTGCCGTTCGTACCATACCGTGATGAATATACGCCATTCAATAAAGTACAGCCACGGCTGGAATGCGGTACTTTCAAAATAGATCCCTATAATGCCAATAACCTGCGTATAGCCGGCCAGCCGCTTGGCAGTGTGCCGGCCGTAAAAGGCCCTGCCGCCATACGCGTGTATCCCAACCCGGTAAATGACCAGCTGTATATTGACTATGGCATGCCTAAGAACAAAGGCCGTATTACCGCCGGCATTTATAGTACGGATATGCGTTTGCTCCGCACATTTGTATTACCCGGCGGCAACCGTAACAGTATTTCTTTACAAGGCTTAGGTAGTGGATTATATTTCCTGCAAATACAGCATCTGGGTACCACGCAGGTTTTTGAGATCAGGAAAGAGTAAGGATTGTTTTACCTGGTAGATTGAAAAACATAAGGCATGCTGTGTAAAACAGTATGCCTTATTTTATGGAAGAATGGGAAACAAAAGGCTCCAGCTTTATCCTCACATACTGCTGCAGTAAAATAGGATACATATTGTACAGGATGTTGGTAAGCAGTAAAACTCCGGCCCAGCCATATTGTTCCTGCACCAGCGCATAGACCGTAATACAGGTAAAAAAGCAAAGCAGCAGGTAATGAAAACGTTCAAACATATACGTTTTCCGGTAATGCAGCTGAATGTCCTGCCTTGTATTGCCCACCACTTTATAGTGCGGATATTTTCTGCGGATCAGGTTATTGATAAAGGTACCATTCTGCGTAACCCGGTTAATATAATGTACACCCAGCTTATGGTACACTGAGGTAGTAGTGCCCAGCTGCAATTTATTTAATGCACTCCGGGGAAGGAACAGTGTAGTGATACTGATGGCGCCTGCCACATACAGCCACCATGGCGCTACCGAGCTGTAACAGTAAATATAAATGGGCAGCAGGTTTAATACAGTCCAGAAGAGGTTGGCAACCCCGTTGTAAAAGGCCACCCTTTGTTTGATCCCGGCAGGCTCTTTCGGATTAGCTGGCGCCATATAGAACAGTTGTTGGCTACTACCCAAATATACATAATAGCCTTGCAAATACCAGCTACTCCACAGCGCCGAAAACATGTTTATTTACCTGTGCAAGCTCATCCTGGTTAATGGTATGGCCCATGTTGTCGTATACTTTAAGGGTAACATTGGCATGTTTATCCTGCAGTATGTTTGCAGTTGCGTACACGCGTTCAACAGGCACATGCATATCCGGGTTGCTGCTGCCTATGAAAATAGGCGTACCGTTGAAGTCGCCGGTATAATTTTCAGGGTAGATCCTGTCACCGATCAACCCGCCGGTAAAGGCAGCTGCGCCGCCATATTTAGTGGCATTACGTGTAATAAATTCCAACATCAGGCAGGCGCCCTGTGAAAAACCCAGGAAATATGTTTGCTCCGCTGCAATGCCCTGCTGTTGCAGATCTTCAGTTACCTCTTTTAACACATTCAGCGCAGCGGTTAACCACGGTTCATTACGCTCCGGCGTTGCCAGGAACGAGTAGGGGTACCAGCTGTTACCACTGGCCTGCGGTGCCAGCAGCGCAAAATTTTCCACCGCCAGGTGGGGCGCCAGGCTAAGAATGTCCTCAGCGCTGCCGCCCCGTCCGTGTATCATCACCAAAGCCTTTTGAGCCTCTTTCACAGGTAACCCTGCAGTTATAATATTTTTTGTGTGCATCTTATTTGTATTGGTCTAAGTGTAAGCTCACCTGCGGCAATTCCTTCGCTATCTGCTCCCGGCTGGGTTCAAACTGGGCGGGCAGCTTCAGGCCTTCGCCCAAATGTTCCATCGGTTCATCTACCGCAAAGCCAGGACCTGCCGTAGCTACTTCAAACAGCACGCCGCCCGGCTCCCGGAAGTAAATGGAAGTAAAGTAATTGCGGTCCAGCACCGGTGTGGTATTGATCATGCGCTGCACTATCTTCTGGCGTACAGCCAGCTGGGAAGCGCTGTCCGGCGTGCTAAACGCAATATGGTGCACGGTACCGTTGCCTGCCAGGCCTTTCAGGCTTTCCGGTGAACAAAGAATGTCGATATAATTGCCCGGCTTATCCGTAGCAGCAAAGCGAAAGCGGTTGCCTTTTTCTGCTATCAGCTTATGATCCAGCTGTTCGGTAAGCAAGCCCGCAGTACGTTCATAACCATCTTCCCATATTTCTACATTATAAAAACCCTTGATAGCATATTCAATAGGTATGGGGCCATAGGTGAATCCCTTACGTTCATCACGGTCATTAAATACCAGCTCCAGGCCTAAACCATCCGGGTCTTCAAAGTAGATCACTATTTCACCGTCAAAACGCTCCTGCGGCTCTTTGTAGCTTACGCCAAAACGTTTCAGCCTTTCCTGCCAAAAAGTAAGCGCAGCAGCAGGTACGGAAAAAGTAGTGGTGTTCAGCATGCCTTTACCATGGCGGCCATGTACCAGGCCTGTGCCATAAGGGAAAAAGGTCATAATGCTGCCGGGATGACCGGCCTCATCGCCATAATAAAAGTGGTATACATCCGGCGCATCAAAGTTCACGGTCTTCTTCACTAAACGAACGCCCAGGATCCCGGCATAAAAATCTATATTCTTTTGGGCATCACCTGCTATTGCAGTAACGTGGTGAATACCTGTAATTAACTGGCTCATATATTTAATTTAAAGGGTGGATGTTATTTCGTTTGGCTTATTTAGCTAATGCAGCTTGTATCTCATTATCCAGCAGGCCGCTGCCGCCGCCATAGTGGCGTATTACCGGCACCCCGGGCCGTAGCCGTAACAGCTTAGCGCTTAATGTAGCGCCTTCCTGTTCTGAGATGCCTGCGCAAAGCAGCACCAGGTCAAAAACTGTTGTTTGAAAAGCGGCCAGGGCTTCCTCATCCGTAGTAACGGTAATGCCTGTACGGTTCTCAGGTGTGTTCAGCAGCCGGTTTATTACGGCCATGATCTCCGGGTTGCGGCCTATTGCCAGTATGTTTAAAGCTTGCATAACAGTTTAGTTAATTTGCATGGGCACTTCCATGATCAGTAATTCAGCATCGGCGCTGTTGGCGGTAATGGCAATGTTATCCGTTCCGCTAATACCCAGTCCATCGCGTTCTGCCAGTGCCTGCCCGTCAACGGTAAAGCTGCCTTTGATCACAAAAACATACACGCCGTTGCCCTGCTTTTTCAGGTTGTATGTGGTTGCAAAACCAGCATCAAAGCGGCCCAGGTGAAACCAGGCATCCTGGTACAGCCAGGTACCGGCATCGTCCGGGTTAGGGGAGATGATCTGCTGTAAGGTATTATGCCGGTCTGCCGGGTTCAGGGTGATCTGGTCGTACCGGGGCGTTACATTCAGCTTGTTGGGAAACAGCCAGATCTGCAGGAACTTAACCGGTTGCGTAGGGTGGCCGTTATACTCACTGTGGAATACGCCGCTGCCGGTGCTCATGATCTGGATATCGCCCTGGTGAATGGCCTGGGTATGCCCCATGTTATCCTTATGTTCCAGCTGGCCTTCCAGCGGAATGCTTATAATTTCCATGTTATCGTGCGGGTGGCTGCCAAAGCCCTTGCCGCCTGCTACCACATCATCATTTAACACCCGTAACGCGCCAAAATGAACCCGCTCCGGGTTATAATAACCTGCAAAGCTAAAGGTCTGGTGGCTGCTTAACCAGCCATGGTCCGCATGTCCGCGGGTAGCTGCCGTATGTAAGGTATGTGTTGCCATAATTGTAATTTGATAACACAAATGTCTGAAAGGCGGGGGTATTGACCATTAACCTAGATTAAGAAAAAGCTGAATGCTGAATGCCGCACGCTGAACGCTAATTGAAGCGATTTTGATGCTTAGCATTCAAATGATTTTAAAGCCCCTGGCATTCCGCATTCCCGGCTTTGTATCCGGAGTAATTTCAACCCTACCCCGGCAATCAGCGTTTCGCGTTCAGCACTCTCAAATAAACGTTCTCGTTCCGCTCAAACTTTCCCTGAACTGCTTGGGTGTACAGCCCTTCTTCTTTTTAAACAACCGGTTAAAGTTGGAGATATTATTAAACCCACACTTGTACGATATTTCAGCCACTGCATGCGTGGTATTCACCAGCAGGCGGCAGGCATGCCCCAGCCGTATCTCATTCAGGCTGTCAATAAAAGTATTACCGGTACACTTCTTAATGAAACGGCTGAACGAAACCTCCGTCATACTTACCAGCCTGGCCACATCGGTAAGGCTAATGGCTTTATCGTAATTAATATTCATGTACTCGAACGCCTTTTCAATGCGCCGGCTGTTATGGTTAAACAAGCCTTTGTGAAAAGTAGTGTCCGATAAGGTGCGCATATTGCGGGAAATAGACAGGTCGTGCAGGATAGACATCAGCTCCAGCACCGAATCAAAACCCGCTTTCTGGTTCAGCGTCAGCAGGCGGGGGGTAAGCTGCTTAATGGTACCCGGTGAAAACAGGATGCCGTTAGCCGCCTTTTCAAACATCACCCGCATAAAGCTTAGCTGGTTCTTACGCAGCAGCTTATCATCAAACAGGTCGCGGTGGAACTGGATAGTGATCTCCGTAATTTCCTTGCTGCGGCATTCATGCGTAAACCAGCCATGGTTCAGATTTGGGCCCACTAATACCAGCTCCTCTGCCTCAATAGTATCTATGTGATCGCCTACTATGCGCTGCGCGCCCTTTGCATTTAAGATCAGGTTCAGCTCAAACTCTTCATGATAATGTAAGGGAAAGTCAAATTTATGCTTGCTGCGGGCAAAGATCATGAAACAATCGCTCTGGGTAAGCGGAGTAATTTCCCGGAGAATGTTGCTGGTGATGGCTGCGTGATTCATAACAGTGGAGCTTATAGTCAAATATAATGGATAAAATAATACCATCCCGTACTCCATTGGAACAAATTATAAAGCGCCCTGTTTACACGCATTTATCAGGCATTCACTTCCGCCACCTTTTCAGTAAAGATGTTATCTGCTAATAAGAAGATAAAAAAGTATAAATAAGGAGTGTGTATTAAGATTAGTTTTGGATCAAATTCTTTCGTTATGAAACGCTTTCTAAAAGTTTCCACCTGCAGCATCCGCAGGAGATCCCTGTTCAACAGCGTAGCACCATTAACGTTAGCCTGTTATATACCAGCACCAATTTACGGATGTAGCAGTGGTAGGTTACGGCCAAATCCGCCGTTAGCTCCCAGGAACAGGGACTAACATCTTTCATTCGTAATTCGTAATTTCCAATTCACAACTATTTCCGCGTTCACTGTTTTGTTTTTCAAATAAAATATCGTTCACATTCGCTGCATTCCAACTCGTAATTCGTAATTGAATAATTCGTAATTCACCATGAAGCAAATCTTCCTCGCACTCCTCTTTACTCCGTTCACCCTCCACGCGCAGTCCGACCCTCAGGCTACGCCGGCAGCCAAACAGCTGCACCAGCGCCTGTACAAGCTTATGCAGCATGGCATTATGTTCGGGCACCAGGATGATATGGCCTATGGTGTTGGCTGGAAATATGAACATGGCCGTTCGGATGTAAGAGCTGTTTGCGGCGATGGGCCGGCTGTTTACGGCTGGGATCTGGGACATCTTGAGCTGGGCCGCAGCCATAACCTTGACAGCGTGCCTTTTGATAGCCTGCGCTCTTATATCCGCATGGTATATGAAAGCGGTGGCATTAATACGTTAAGCTGGCATGGGAATAATCCGGTTACCGGCGGTTCTGCCTGGGATACCTCGCTGGCAGTTACCGCAGTACTGCCGGGTGGCGGCAGCAACACTACCTACAATGCCTGGCTGGATAAGCTGGCAGATTTTATGCTGTCGCTGAAAGCCGGCGATGGCACGCTGATACCCGTGATCTTCCGCCCCTTTCATGAGCATACCGGCAGCTGGTTCTGGTGGGGGCAGCACCAGTGCACTTCCATGGAGTTCAGAACCTTATGGCAATACACCGTTAATTATCTGCAAATTCAAAAGCATGTGCATAACCTGTTGTTTGCCTACTCTGCGGCGGATTTCAACAGTGAAAAGGATTACCTGGAACGCTGGCCCGGCGATGATTTTGTGGACGTAATAGGCTTTGATCTGTACCAGAGCGGCAGTGCAGCAAATTATCAGCATTTGTTACAGGATCGCTTACACATTTTGCAGGAGGTAGCCACCGCACACGGCATGATCCCGGCCCTTACAGAAACCGGCCTGGAAAGAATCCCCGAAGCCGCCTGGTGGACACAAACGCTGTTACCCATACTGCAGAACTATAAATTATCCTATGTGCTGGTATGGCGCAACGGCCGCCCCGATCATTACTATGCGCCCTATCCCGGCCAGGCCAGCGCCGAAGACTTTAAAAAATTTCACGCAAACGAGCATATGCTTTTCCTGAAAGACGCAGAACGCTTAACGCCGGATGCCGAACGCTAATGTGTAGTATAATACCAAACATCGTTAATATAAAGCAAACAACAAAACATCAATCAGCGTTCAGCATTCAGCATTAAGCATAAAGAAATGAAATTAGCCACTATTGACCTGATCATCATCCTCGCATATCTCCTGGCCACCATAGCCATTGGCGTTATATTGAAAAAACGCGCCAAAGCCAGCAAGGATGCCTATATGCTGGGCGGCAAATCGCTGCCCTGGTACCTGCTGGGCCTCTCCAACGCCTCCGATATGTTCGACATTTCAGGTACCATGTGGATGGTTACCCTGGCCTTTGTATACGGTTTAAAAAGCATTTGGATCCCCTGGCTATGGCCCTCCTTTAACCAGGTATTTATGATGGTGTACCTCTCTGCCTGGCTGCGCCGCTCTGATGTTACCACTGGCGCAGAGTGGATCAGCACCCGTTTTGGAAAGGGCAGGGGTACCTCGCTGTCGCATACTATTGTGGTGATCTTTGCGCTCATCAGCTGCCTGGGATTCCTGGCCTATGGCTTTATTGGCCTGGGCAAATTTGTGGAGATCTTTGTACCCTGGCAGGTAGTGCAGCCTTATGTACCCTTTACGGTTAGCGCGCAGTATGTACCTCATTTTTACGGAATTATATTCACCCTGTTTGCCGTGTTCTATGCGGTAATGGGCGGCATGACCAGCGTGGTATGGGCCGATGTGCTGAAGTACCTGATCATGAGCGTGGCAGCAGTAACCATTGCCATTATTGCATACCGCAACCTGGCCGGCAAACAGCTGCCGGTACCCGATGGCTGGCACACCCCGTTCTTTAACTGGCATTTGCAGCTGAACTGGAGCCGGCAGATCCGCGAAGTGAATGAAAAAATTAAAAGCGATGGCTTCTCCCTCTTTGGGATCTTCTTTATGATGATGGTGTTTAAAGGCATCCTGGCCAGCCTGGCCGGTCCTGCGCCTAATTACGATATGCAGAAGATCCTTTCCACCCGCTCGCCCAAAGAAGCCTCTATGATGAGCGGCATTGTATCCGTGGTGCTGATACCCGTGCGTTATGCCATGATCATTGGTTTTGCAGTGCTGGCCCTGCTGTATTACAACCAGCTGAATTTAAGCACCCCGCAGGGCATTGACTTTGAAAAGATCCTGCCTTCCGCTATTTCCAATTTTGTGCCTGTAGGCCTCACCGGCTTGCTGCTGGCGGGCTTGCTGGCAGCCTTTATGGGCACTTTTGCCGGTACGCTGAATGCGGCGCAGGCCTATATTGTAAATGATATTTACCTGAAATACCTGCAGCCCAACGCAGCTAATCGCAGCATCACGGCTATGAACTACCTGTCCGGTATACTGGTAACGCTGGTAAGCATTGTGCTGGGATTGTTTGCCCGGGATGTGAACAGCATGCTGCAATGGATCGTATCTGCGCTCTATGGCGGTTATGTAGCAGCCAATGTATTAAAGTGGCATTGGTGGCGCTTCAACGGCAGCGGTTTTTTCTGGGGCATGCTGGCAGGTATTGTACCGGCGCTCATTTTTCCGCAGCTGTTCCCCAATACCCTGGGGCTGTATTATTTCCCGCTCATCTTCCTTATTTCCGTGGCAGGCTGTGTGCTGGGTACTTACGCAGCCCCGGCAACGGATATGGATACCCTGAAACATTTTTACCGCACGGTAAAACCCTGGGGCTTCTGGGGGCCGGTACAGGCGCAGGTAATGGCAGATGATCCGGAATTCAGGCCCAATAAACGTTTTAGTACGGATATGTTCAACGTGCTGCTGGGTATTACGGCCCAGATCTGCCTTACACTGTTACCCATTTATGCAGTACTCTCCATGCGGCTTCCATTAGCCGTAACCGTTATTATACTTGTTATTGTATGTATTACGCTTAAGCAAACCTGGTGGAAGCACCTGGATGAGCAAAACATTTAACCGTGAAGCGCGCACCCTTCACTCAACTATTACGTTATGAACTTTTTTTCTGAAAGACTCTCCCAGCTAAAAATGCAGCACGAGGCCCTGCTGGCCCGTCCCAATGAACCGATTACACCCGGCAACGGCATCTTCCAGCGTTACCGCTATCCGGTGCTCACCGGCGCCCACGCGCCCCTGTACTGGCGGTACGATCTGAACCCCGGTACCAATCCATTCCTGATGGAACGTTTTGGCATCAACGGCACCTTTAACGCCGGCGCAATCAAATGGAAGGATAAATACCTGATGATGGCCCGCGTAGAAGGGGCAGACCGCAAATCATTTTTTGCCATAGCAGAAAGCGATAATGGCGTGGATAACTTCCGTTTCTGGGAATACCCCACTGTGATCCCTGAAACCGACGATCCCGACATCAATATTTACGACATACGCCTCACCACTCATGAAGATGGCTATATTTACGGCCTGTTCTGCACCGAACGGCGCGATCCCGCAGCACCCGCCTATGACCAGTCGGCAGCATTGGCAAAATGCGGCATAGCCCGCACCAAAGACCTGCAAACCTGGGAGCGCCTGCCCGACCTGGAAACGCCCTCGCCCCAGCAGCGCAATGTAGTGCTGCACCCTGAATTTGTACAGGGCCAGTACGCATTTTACACCCGCCCGCAGGATGGTTTTATAAACGCCGGTACCGGCGGTGGCATTGGATTTGGATTGTGTAAGGATATTACCTGCGCTGTAATAACTACAGAAAGCATCCTGGATGGAAAAGCCTACCACACCGTATATGAAGTAAAGAACGGCCTGGGCCCCGCGCCCATTAAAACCAAACAGGGCTGGCTGCACCTGGCGCACGGGGTGCGCAATACTGCGGCAGGACTGCGTTATGTGTTATACATGTTTCTCACAAACCTGCATGATCTTACACGTGTCACCCACAAGCCCGGCGGTTATTTCCTGGCGCCGGAAGGGGAGGAGCGCGTAGGCGACGTATCCAACGTGGTATTCTCCAATGGATGGATCGCGGATGACGATGGAAAAGTATTTATGTATTACGGATCATCCGATACGCGTATGCACGTTGCCGTTACCACCATTGACCAGCTGCTGGATTATGTGATGCATACGCCTGCTGATGGCGGCCGTTCGGCAAAAACCGTACACACCATTCACCAGATCATTAACACCAATAAACAATACCTGGCACATGCAAACGCCGCTTACCCGTTACCGTGAGGAAGTAAAACAGGAGCTGTACAACATTCTGCATTACTGGCAAAAGCATACTGTAGATGAGCAGCAGGGCGGCTTTTACGGCGCGCTCAATAATGCCAACGAAGTACAGCCCACTGCGCCCAAAGGCGCAGTGCTGAACAGCCGCATCCTGTGGACCTTCTCAGCCGCCTATGGTCTTGATCAGCAAAAGGAATGGCTGCTACTTGCCAAACGCGCCTATGATTACCTGCAGCAGCATTTCCGCGATACCGCGCATGGCGGTACCTACTGGTCTGTAGCTGCCGGTGGTAAACCGCTGGACACCCGCAAACAGGTGTACGGACAAGCCTTTAGCATTTACGGCCTCAGTGAATACTACCGTTACACAAAAGAGCAGGCCGCATTAGACTGGGCCATTGACCTTTACCGCCTGCTGGAACGTTACAGCTTTGACCCGCAGCGTAAAGGCTATATAGATGCTTTTTCGCAGGAGTGGCAGCGCATTGCCGATACAAGGCTCAGTGATAAAGATGCTAATGCAGATAAAACCATGAACACCCATCTGCATGTGCTGGAAGCCTATACGAATTTATACCGCGTATGGCCGGATGCGGGCTTGCGCACACAGCTGTACTATCTTATAAAAGTGTTCATAGATCATATCGTGAATGCACAAACGCATCACCAGATCCTGTTCTTTGATGCGAACTGGCAGCACCCGTCCACGGTTTTTTCCTATGGGCACGATATAGAAGCCGCCTGGCTGCTGCCGGAAGCAGCAGCGCTTTTAAACGACAGCGAGCTTACCCAGCAGGTAAAAGCCGTAAGCATGGCCCTGGCCAATGCAGCCGCAGAAGGGCTGGATACCAATGGCGGTTTAAATAATGAATATGATCCGGCCACACAGCACACCGATGCAGATAAGCACTGGTGGGTGCAGGCAGAGGCCATGGTTGGCTTTTTACAGGCCTATGAGCAAAGCGGGCAGCAAAGCTATCTGCAGCATTCCCTGAACAGCTGGGAGTTTATAAAAAAATATATCCTGGATAAAAAGGAAGGAGAGTGGTATTGGGGAGTAACGGCTAACCTGCAGCTGATGCAGCAGGATAAGGCAGGATTCTGGAAATGCCCCTATCATAACAGCCGCGCATGTATGGAGGTAATGCGCAGGATTGATGAGCTGAAGGAGTAATTAAAACCATCCGCTGCATTCACATTCGTAATTAAGATATAAGTGGCCTGTTAATTGTTGCAGTAGATAAAATCACGTTTATGAGCCTGCTCACTGCAAAAACGGAACTCCTGGAAATCGCTTACCTGGATGAAGGACCTTCCGATGGTCCGGTTGTATTTTTATTACATGGCTGGCCGGATGATGTGCGCGGCTGGCAAAAGGTAGCACCCATATTACACCAGGCAGGCCTGCGTACCATTACGCCTTACCTGCGCGGTTTTGGCCCTACCCATTTCCTGGCAGCCAGCAGCACCCGCGATGGGCGTGGTTTTGCGCTGGCGCAGGATGTAATTGACCTGGCAGATGTATTACAGATCAGCGAGTTTTACGTAGCCGGCCACGACTGGGGCGGACGCGCTGCTTATTTGCTGGCCGCATTGTTTCCCCAACGGGTAAAAAGCCTGGCTGTAATGGCATTAACCTTTCAGCCGCACGGAGAATTTAGGGTGCCTCCGTTCCCCCAGGCCCGCCAGTTCTGGTATCAGTGGTTTATGTGTGTGGATGCCGGCGCTGCCGCAGTGAAAAAGGATCCTATTGGCTTTGCAAAGATCCAGTGGGATACCTGGAGCCCCGCCGGCTGGTATGAGGAGCAGGAATTCCAGCAAACCGCAGAAAGCTTTAAAAACCCCGACTGGACCGCCATTACGCTGAACGGTTACCGTAGCCGCTATACTAACAGGGAAGCTACAGATCCCCGTTACGATTACCTGCAGCATAAAATGTTATCCATTGAAAAGCTGGATCAGCCCGCGCTGGTAATTATAGGCGCAGCAGATGGTTGTGACGATCCCGCAAGTTTTGATAATGTGCAGGAATATTTCACGGGTAGCTTTCACCGTGTAGTGCTGGACGGGGTGGGGCACTTTCATCCCCGCGAAGCGCCGGAAGCCGTAGCTGCTGCATTAATAGAGCGGTTTAAGTAGGGACAGGCATCGCATACTTTATAGCATAAACCGGTACCTGATCACGACATAAAAAGGGAAGATCACGGCGAACTCCCCAAAACAAAATGGACCAATCCTAAGATTGATCCATTTCAAATGTTTTATGTTGCTTCCCACTCAATTCCTGATTCAACACAATGACTTCATCCGTCGCATTTCATTATTCACATTCCCCATTCATGCTCCGTTTGGCGGGGTCGTAATTCGTAATTGAATAATTCGTAATCCCTAAAACCAGCTCGCTCTTTCTTCCTCCGGCGGCTTCACCACTTTTTCCACTTCCGGGGTATCCGCTTCTGTATCCGCAGGCTTCAGCGGATCCGGTTCATGTTTGGCAGAAATATTCTTGCGGATGGCTCCTTCAATTACGGCGCCCTCCTTCACTTCCAGCACCACGGCATTCACGTCGCCTTTTACATAGGCTTCGTTGCTGATCACCGCTTTGTTGCTGATATAAATATCACCGTAAATCTTGCCATAAGTAACCAGGTCAGTGGCATACACATTACCTTTTACGCTGCCTTCCGGGCCAATAACCAACATACCAACCGTTTTCACATCGCCTTTTACGTTGCCATCAATACGGCCGGGAATAGTGGCTTCAATAGAGCCCTGTACCACTACCTGACGGGGTAATAGAAATCTGCCTTTTGAGAAGGCGCTCCATAAACGATCTGTAATTGTAGACATTAGTTAATTGCACTTGCAGTTGCGCTGCCTGATAAATTTACTTTTTCCTCGTCAAAAATAGAAATGATTGATGAAGCATTTCCCAGGTCAACCCCTACGCTTCGCTGCGGTTTATCGTCAGAGATGCGGAGTGAATTATACAGGTAGCCAATGCTCATCAGGCTTTCCGGGGAAGGCGCAACTTCCACAGGTATAAAATCCCGGAATTCCTCTACAAAAGCATCCGTTAATTCACGGTAATGCGCACCGCCGCCCATCAGGTAAATTTTACCGCACTGCTCAAAATCCAGGTCAGTGAAATAATTACGCATCAGGGGAGATACTACTTCCCGGTAATATTGGGTCAGCACTTCTTTACGTGCCTCTTTCAGGTCAATTCTTTTACGGTTGGTGAAGATGGAGCCTTTCATGAACGCATCGTCCAGCTGGTGCTCATTCTTCATATCCAGGTAATACTTTTTATTCAGCTCACGGGAAAGGTTGTTAATGGCATATTTAATACCATGGGAGCTGAAGCAGGTACGGTTTATTAGGCCATCGCCTGTAGCCATACCACCTTCAATGGTGCCAAAGCCAAAGCTCACGGCAATGAAGTTATCCAGGTTAGGATCGCCGATGGTTTTCTTTAAACCAATAATGCCACCCACAATTTCCGGGATGATCTCATACTTCTCCACATCCAGCATGGCTTTTTTTACCGCGCCTTTAGTGTTAAAGGTTTGTGTATCGTATTCTATCAGGAAATGGCGCTTGCTTAAGAACTGTTCTGCCGCCTGTTTGTAAATGTTGTAGGTAGAGAAGGGGAAGCCCATTGTGATGGACATAGGCTGCTGCACCCTGTCCGCGATGTTCACCATAGCTGCTTTGAACAAAATATCATAATCAACTTCCAGCGGCGCCGCGTTGGTGATACGCCCCGGGTTAATGCCGCCCCGTTTAGCAAGGTTACCTACCATGTACCAGGTATCATCCTTTTTTACCTTAATACCATTCAGTAGATCGCGTGACGAATTTTCAGTGTTGCCAAAAGCAGTTTCAAAAACACTCGGGAAGCTAATTGTTGACGCTTTCATATTAGATAGTCAGTTATTAAATCAATAGGAATAGTGTGAGCTTGTACTCTAAGCTGCTACAAGATATAAAATATATTGATTCCTAATAACTTCTAATATAAAAAAATTTTAAATTTTAACTCACCCTTAACCAGCACACATACACCCGCCGTTTTAACCCCATACTTACAACCCCTGACAGCTTGTTTAAGCAAGCCTTTTCACAAACAAACCCCATCGGCCCTCATCTCCCAAATCCTTGCTGGCACAGAACTTCAGCAAAATGTCTTACATCTGATCCAGGCATCCTCTCACACATTTTAACCAACCATACAAGCATCCGGTCAAACCTCTCATTCACCAGCTGCATTCAATTATTAATTTTTAATTACACCTCCGTATACCCTGCCCCCAGTTCTCCCAGCCTGAACCTGTTCACCGCATTATGCGCATACCTCGTGGGTTCCGGCAGGCGGTAATTTTCGGTACACTGGCTGATGATAGCCAGGCTGCTGCGCACATCCAGTTTATAACCGGGAGAGATGAACACAGGCTGCACGCCGGTTTTGGTACGTAGTACCACGCCTAATACTTCCTCCTTATCCAACAGGGGAGTGTAGGAACCCTTTTCCAATGGAGGCTCCACATATTTGCCGAACAGCTTTTTCTTGGCGCATCCTAAAGTTGCCTGTCCGCTTACCACGCCAAAATGCGCCGCAATACCCATGCGCCGCGGGTGCGCAATCCCATGCCCGTCTACCACCAGCACATCCGGCTTCAGCGGCAGCTGCTGCCAGGCTTCCAGCAAAGCAGGTACTTCCCGGAAGGCCAGGTAGCCGGGTACGTATGGGAATAACACTTCTTTTTTAACCAGGCTGTAACCTACCGGTTGTAAGGCCGGGAAGCTAAGCAACACAATACCCGCATACACGGTAGTGCTGTATTTGTTAAAGGAGATGTCGGCGCCGCCTACGATGTTAACGGGAAAATCACGTTCCTGTATCAGTAATTGTTCCCGTAACGTTTGCTGCAGGCGGGTGGCTTCCGGTATGGTGAGGGTATCATAATTCAATGGGTCGTGCATATCAGCATGTTAAGATGCCTTTTTGGTGCTGGCCCGTTTGCGGCTGGTGCTGCTTTTACGGCGGGTAGCCGCTGCTTTTTTACCGGTTGTTTTCCTGGCCTTTGCCCGTCCGGATGCTGCTTTTTTGGCAGTAGCCCGTTTACGGGTTGCTGTTTTAGCAGTGCTTTTCCGGCTACCTTTCTTGGCCGCTGCCTTTTTGGTGGTAGCCCGTTTACGGGTAGCGGTTCCTTTCTTAGCTGCCGCCTTCTTAGTAGTAGCCTTTTTACGGGTTGATTTTTTTGCGCTGGAAGAATCCTTTGGCGCATCCGGTACTTTCTCGCCCTTTTCCCTTGCTTCAGATAAGCCGATAGCAATGGCTTGTTTGCGGCTGGTTACTTTTTTACCACTACGGCCGCTGCGCAGCGTTCCTTTCTTTTCCCGGTGAAGGGCATCACCGACGGTGTCCTGTGATTTTTTTGAATAACGTGCCATATATCAATGTTTTAATGATCAGTCCAAAAAAAAGACCAAAACAAAGCTGCCCCTTATGTTTATTCGGCTGTAATTGGTATGCAACCCGTGCGCAATTGCTGCGCAACTAGGGTCCCGCCCTCCTAAAACACCCCTTTTTCCCTACTGACATCCCTGTGCAACTCTACCCCCCTACATAAAACCCTACATCATTTTATAGGCTTTGAGGTTTGTGTACACCTTACCTCATATCGCGTAAGCAATTCCCTGGAAATAAAGGCTTAGAAGAGTTTTAGCTGAGGATCGTCCTTATCTTTTTTTGCGGGTGGTTTGGCTTTGCCCATTACAGTACGGCCGCCGTGCATCCAGGAGGTATTTCTTTCCCGTTCAATTACCTGCTGAAAGTTTTCATTGGGTATAAAATCCTTTTCCAGCTTTTCAGACAGTACGGATAGCTTGCGGATGGCGTCCTGCTTATCTGTTTGTCCCAGTTTTGACTTGTCTACGGCGCTGCGCAGCACCTGGATGGTTTCATCATATACTTTAGTAGGTACGGGGAAGGGATGCCCGTCCTTACCTCCATGGGCAAACGAAAATCTTGCAGGATCCGTAAAACGTGAAGGGGTTCCATATATTACTTCGCTTACCAGCGTAAGGGATTGAATGGTGCGGGGCCCCACACCTTCCAGCAGCAGCAGGGATTCAAAATCATGCAGCTCCCGTTCATGCGCTACCGCCAGCACGCTGCCCAGGCGTTTAAGGTCTACGTCCATGGCGCGTACATCGTGGTGGGAGGGCATTACCAGCTTGCGTATTTCAGGCAGCATACGGTTAGGGCCTTCCTGCACCATTTGCAGCAGGCCCGATTTGGCTGGTGTAGCGCCTTTATCTGTAAGGTTAAGGATCTGTCCCTGGTTTTGCCCGTAAATAAAGGTATGCGGCGTTTCTGTAAAAGACGGCAGGTTGGCGGAGTGCCAGTGGTAACGCCGGGCCATGCCGCTGGCGTCGTTCATGCCTTGCTGTATTACGGCCCATTCCCCGGTATCGGATACAACAAAGGAGTGCAGGTATATCTGGAACCCGTCCTGTACAGCAGTATTATCAACCTTGGCAGATAGCTTGCTGCTGCGCACCAGCAGATCGCCGGGCAGGCCGGTGCGTTCTGCGATCACCTGCAGCTCAGCCGGTGTTTCCCTGGAGTGGCGGCCTTTGCCCCCGCAAATGTAAATACCCAGCTCACCCGACATAGGGTTCACGGATTTCTTCAAGGCGCCCATTACGCTGGTAGTAATACCGGATGAATGCCAGTCCATACCCATTACACAACCCAGCGCCTGGAACCAGCAGGGATCGCTCAGGCGGCGCAATACTTCGCCCTTACCATATTGCAGCACAATCGCTTCTACAATAGCCCCTCCTAACAGGGCCATTCTGCGGGCAAGCCAGGGCGGCACTTGCCCATAATGTAGCGGAAGATCAGCATAAGACACCCTGCAAAATTACGAAATGCCAGCTAACTCCCCTTGGCACAATTATTTCCATACTCTTCCCGGAATGACGAAATGCTAACTCAAAAAAATTTCTTGTAATGAATATCAGAATTGAAAAACCATCGATCTATAAACTGTGTATTACGCTTTGCCTGGCCATGATGATTAGCCTGTTCCTCTTTGCCTGCGGCAGTTCTAAGGAAAGCAGCAGCGGTACGGAAACAGATTCTTCCAGTGTAATACAGGATACTTCAGGGGCCATGCGCGACACTTCTACTGTGAATCGCGACACCGCTTCCACCATGCCAGCGGATACAACGCAACATTAAGTTGTGGCGTTTCAATCCCACTTTGTAGCTAATATTTCACGACACGCGGAAAACCATTTTTATGAAAATATTGAACTTGTCCTGCCTCTTGGTAGCAGGCGCGTTTGCCGGAATGTTCCTGATGACTTCCTGTGGCAACGGACAAAATACCAATACGGATAGTACCGGCGTCATAACTACCGACAGTAATATGATGATGTCTGACACCACCTCTGTAAGGGACACTGCTCCCGCAGCCGAACAACCGCCAGGCGCCATTAACCCGGGCGAAGATTCTTCCAGGTATGGTACCGGAACAGAGGATTCCTCTAAGAACCGCCGCAAAAATCAGTAACGTCTCTTGTAATTGTGAGATTATATATAAGGTTACAACACCTGCAAAGGGTTGTAACCTTTTTTTTTATCCCGGATTTAAAATATATTGCCCCACTGATCCGTCCCTTAATTACGGTAGCTCAATTACCCGTATCAGCCACTATTGAATAAAAGACCAGATGCAATTATTAGATCTTAGAAAGAACCTTGTGAAAGGTGTTAGTTTAACCTCCTTAAAGAAGACATTACGCCTCTATAAATACGTAAAGCCTTACTGGCCGCAGTTTAGCCTGGGTATGTTATTCCTGTTCATTTCCAGCCTGGCCGGACTGGCCTTTCCAAAACTGCTGGGCGACCTGGTAGATTCCAGTACCCATGGCAACCTGATGCGCGATATGAACCGCCTGGGATTTATGCTGGTAGGCGTACTGGCCGGGCAGGCCCTGTTCTCTTATTTCCGCATAATACTGTTTGTGAACGTAACGGAAAAAACCCTGGCCACCCTGCGGCAAACCATTTATAACCATCTTATTAAGCTGCCCATGAAGTTTTTTGTGAACCGGCGGGTAGGGGAGCTGGGCAGCCGCATTTCTTCCGATATTTCCATGCTGCAGGAAACCTTTACCACCACCATTGCGGAGTTCATACGGCAGATCATAGTTATTGTGGGCGGTATTGCGCTGCTGCTGCATACATCGGCTAAGCTAACCTTGTTCATGCTGGCCATCTTCCCCTTTATAATGCTGGTAGCCTATGTGTTCGGGCGTTTTATACGCCGTTTCTCCAAACAGGTACAGAACCAGGTAGCAGAAGCCAACACCATTGTAGAAGAAACCCTGCAGGGTATCTTGAATGTAAAAGCATTTGCCAACGAGTTCTTTGAAATGAACCGTTACAAACATAAAACGCTGGAAGCCGCTGCCACCGGCATAAAAAGCGGCAAGTACCGCGGCGCTTTCTCCTCCTTCCTGATCATGGGCATTTTCGGCGCTATGGTAGCGGTGATCTGGAGAGGCGCCATACTTATCTCCACCGGCGAAATGGGATCAACCGGCGAGCTGTTCTCCTTTATTATCTACTCCGGCTTTATAGGCGGTTCCGTAACCGGGCTGGCAGAGGTGTATACCAGCATACAACGCAGTATGGGCGCAACAGAGAACCTGCTGGAAATACTGGATGAGCCGGCAGAACCCATTACCGACAGCAGCCAGATAGCGCCGGAGCATCACCTGAGCGGGCAGATCACCTTCGGGGACGTATCTTTCCACTATCCCTCACGTGCCGATATACCGGTGCTGCAAAATGTGTCGTTCAGCGTGGCGGCAGATCAGCAGGTGGCATTGGTAGGCCCCAGCGGAGCTGGTAAAAGCACCATCGTATCCTTATTACTTCGTTTATACGATCCCGTGAATGGGTTAATAACCTATGACGGGCGCAATAGCCAGGATCTGCCGCTCTCGGCCCTGCGCGGGCAAATGGCAGTGGTGCCGCAGGATGTGTTCCTGTTCGGCGGCACCATCCGTGAAAATATTGCCTATGGTAAACCCGGCGCCGATGATGAAGCCATCATTGAAGCCGCCCGTAAAGCCAATGCATGGGAGTTCATACAACGTTTTCCCGCCGGGCTGGACACCATAGTAGGAGAGCGCGGCATACAGCTGTCCGGCGGGCAGCGCCAGCGTATTGCCATTGCACGCGCTGTGCTTAAAGATCCCCGGATCTTAATACTGGACGAGGCTACATCGGCCCTGGATTCTGAATCGGAAAGACTGGTACAGGACGCCCTTGAAAAGCTGATGGAAGGCCGCACCTCCATTGTAATTGCACACCGCCTTTCAACCGTTCGCAAAGCAGATAAGATCATTGTGCTGGATAAGGGCCACATTGTAGAAGAAGGTACGCACAAAGAGCTGATAGATGTGGATGGCGGCTTGTATAAGAATTTAAGTGAGATGCAATTCTCGCACTAGCGTGCGGGTCCCTGGACCGCCTTATTTGTAGCGGGCTGAAAGCCGCTACAAATAAGGCTTCATTTCCTCCTCAATATTTTTCCGCAGATCCATCAGGCGCTGAGCATAATCATGCATGTGCAGCTCTTCATCTGTTTTAGGCTCCCATTTGGGTACCGCTACTGTTTTACCATTATCATCCACTGCTGCAAACACCATGATACAGTGTGTGGTTTTAATGCGCTCACTTTTCCGCGGGTTTGAGGCAAATACGTTTATGGCAATATGCATGCTGCTGTTACCGGTATAGATCACGGTAGCGTTGATCTCTACCAGGTTGCCAATGCTGATGGGCTGGTAAAAACGGATGCCGCCCACATACACCGTTACACAATACTGCCCGCTCCATTGGGCCGCACAGGTATAGCCAGCCTGGTCAATCCATTTCATTACAGCGCCGCCATGCACTTTGCCGCCAAAGTTCACATCAGAAGGTTCAGCCAGAAACCGCAGGGTAATAGTGTTAGAGATATTGGACATGAAGGTTCTTGGATTTTAAATTTACGATTTTAGATTTGATGAGAACGCTCACAAAGACAGGGTCAAAGCTATAGTCAAAAATCGTAATTTAAAAATATTAGTCGCGGACTTCGTCCGCGGGTCCATGGTCAGTGGTCCATAGTCTATTGCATTGAGCGGGGTAGCTGATTATGCGTGAAGTAATAAATAGCCGGCGGTTCTTGGCCAGCGGATTGCTAAAAGCGAAGCTCTTCAACCACGCACCAGGCCACGGACCATCAACTTACCTACAGCTCCTCCCGCGGCGGCTGCTCACCACCGTTCTCTCCGCCTTTCTCGCCCTTCTTCTTAAACAGGTTCATATCCATCTTACCAAAGCGCCAGGCCACATTAATGCGGAACTCGCGGGAAGCGCGTTTACGGTATCTTTCCTGCTCAGAGAAAGCAGTGGTGGTATAATTGAGGTCTCTGTCGGTATTAAAAATATCGTTCACAGCCATCGTCACAGAAAGGGCTTTATTTTTAAGGAACTCTCTTTTCAGCGCCAGGTCCACCTGGTATTCGGCAGCAGCTTCGCCCTGTGGTAATATCCGTTTGGATTCATAGTTGCCCGTTACCTGCAGCAGCATGCCCAGGGGCAGCTTGGTATTGCTGTTCACTTTCCCAAACCAGGTAAAACCACTGTTATTCAGGTTAGTGCCAACATTGTCTGCATCAATTTTAGTTTGTGCCAGGTTCAGGTTGGTGGTAATATCCCAGCCGGGCAGCACCTGGTTACGTACGGTGAACTCTGCCCCAAAGGAATTGCGGGTAGCGGCATTCACCGGGTAGGAGAGCACTACTTTTTGCATTTGCCCGTTCAGATTCAACGTGGTATCTGTATAAAAATCAGTAATAGCATTATTGGTATTCCGGTAGTACGTAGATATCATCACGTTATGCTTCTCAGAAAAAGTTTTCAGGTAAGAGAGCTCAAATGAATTGGTGAACTCCGGCCGCAGGGCAGGGTTACCACGGCTGGCGCTTTGTGCGCTATACTCCAGGTTAGGCAGCAGGTCGCGGAACCAGGGACGGCGTATACGGCGGCTGTAATTGATCTGCAGCTCATGATCGCCCTTGAATTTCTGCGAAAGGAAAACACTGGGGAAAAGACTCACGGGATAATTAATCTTATAGGCGCTGGCTTTCACACTTTCCATATCGCCTTTATAATAAGACTGCTCTGCACGTAAACCGGCCTGGTAACCAAAATTCTTAATAGTGCCGCTATAGTTCACATAGCCTGCATTGATCTGCTCCGTATAGTGATACTGGTTAGATAAAGCGCTATCCACCACATACTGGCCGGTGGTAAAATCTTTACCCTGGGTAATGATGTTATTATTGAAAGTACGGGCCGTGGTGCGTAAACCGGCTTCCAGCTTGGAAGTAGCTGTAATGGGATCCACATAATCAATTTGCCCGGTAAGATAGGTAGTATTGCCACCGCCGCGGCCAAAGCGCATTTCCGGCTCATTGGGCGAGTAAATGGGCGCATCGCTCATATCATAATACTGCAGTGAGTAGTCAGTGCCATCCGTACCATTGGCGCGGTTATAGTTGAAATCAGCCGTCAGCTCATGACCTTCTTTGGCAAAGTTGTGCTTGTATCCCAGCTGGGTAGTGTAGTTGGTAAAACCGTGGTTATTGTTATCTATACCTGTACCATAGCGTATCCGCTGCTGTTTTAGATCCAGGTCATACAGCGTTTGATCATTATTATTTTCAAACTTACCATTTACGATGGACTGTGAAATGGTGAGTGTATTACGGTTATCCAGGAACAGATCCACCCCCATACGGCCAAACTGAAAGCGGCGGAACTGGTCGCCATCCTGGTATTGATCCAGGTAAGTAGTAGTATCGGATGCAATATTTTTGCGGAAAAGATGAGTGCGGGTCCAGGCTTTACGGCTGCGCACATTGTACGTCATAAAAAAGTTGAACTTCTCCTGCCGCAGGTTCAGGTCTATACCACCGTTAGCGCCGCCCAGGGTAGATATGCCGGCATTTACCTGCCCGTTAATACCCGCTTTGCGGTTCTTTTTCAGCACAATGTTCAGTATACCGCTCATGCCTTCTGCATCGTATTTGGCAGAGGGGTTGGTAACCACCTCTATGCGCTCAATAGCATCGGCCGGTATCTGGTCAATGGTAAGAGTAGTAGGGCGGCCATCCACAAAAATGGTAGGGCTGCCGTTACGTACCGATACATTGCCATCAATATCCACACTCACAGAGGGTACCTGCTTCAGCACATCAGCAGCAGTGCCGCCCACCGTAGAAAGACTTTTATCTACATTAAATACTTTCTTGTCAATAGCCATGGTATAGGTAGGTTTGGTGCCTACCACTTCCACACCGGCCAGTGATTTTACATTGGCGCTTAATTTTATATTGCCTGCATCCACCTGGCTGCCGGCCTTCAGGTTGATAACTTTATAAACGGTTGTATACCCAATGAAATTTACCTTCAGCAGATACCTGCCTGCAGCTACGTTCTCAAAGTTAAAATCGCCATTACCTTTGGAAAGCATACCGGTTACAACGGTAGAATCGGAGGGCCGTAAAAGGGCTACAGAAGCATATTCCACAGGTTTATTACCCTGCACATCCACCAGTTTTCCTATAATAGTGCCCTGCGTTGCGCCTGTATGCTGCGCCTGTGTAGTAATATTAGATCCAAGTAGTATGATTACCAATCCCCAAAATGCAAAAGTCCGCATATAAAATTTTTTCTTCCTCAAGATTTGCTTTAATCTCCGCCCATAAAAGTAATAGGAATACAGTGCGTTAACCCCGTTTTATGATGAATGGTAACGGCAGGAATTTTCCACATCAAAGCCCTTATATCCTGCATCATTTCTCAAACTTCGTACCTTTACCCACGCCTAACTTAATACCCATATGCACCGCGATTACCAACCTGACTGGGATATTTATACCTGCGCTATTGAAGATAGCCCGGCCATTATTGGGCTGGACCTTGACCTGCGCCGTTTTGCCCCGCTGAAAGATAAACCGCATGCCATATTTATATCAATATACCTGAACCATCCCCGTTCCGATGGTTTTCCGCAAGGGGATGAATTTGCTACCCTGGGTGAAATAGAGGACAGCCTGGTTGAGCAGCTGGAAGAAAAGCTGAACGCCTATTTTGTGGGCCGTACCATTTCCAATGGCGTGCGCGACTTTTACTTTTATACCGGTAATACCCTGTTGCATGACAAAGCGATTTCCGATGTGATGATTAATTTCCCCAATTACCGCTACGATTTTGGGGTGCAGGAAGACCGGACCTGGGAGCTTTATTTTGATTTTTTACTGCCGGATGTGCAGGAATTTCAACGGATCCAGAACCGTAAAGTGATGCGTATGCTCCAGAAACACGGGGATATTAGTGAGATGGAACGCCCCATTGACCACTGGATTTATTTTAGCCGGGAAGCAGAACGTGACCGGTACTGGCAACATGTAAAAAAAGATGGCTTCCGTATAGAGAAAAACAGCCGCAGCAGCGAAAAAGACTACCCTTTTGTACTGCATATTTCCCGCGAGGATAAAACTACTGACCAGCGCATAGACCAGGTAGTAATGTACCTGTGGGAGCTGGCCCGCGAAATGAATGCCCGCTACGACGGCTGGGAAACCGTAATTGTAAAATAATGACTGCTTAAACTGACTTACCCGCCAGCTGATTTGGCACGCTTGGAATGATAATTGTATCCACACTGTTATTAACTTAAAACTATTAGCTTATGTTACGCTGGGCACTTATCTTCTTTATTGTTGCCATTATCGCAGCAATTTTCGGATTTGGCGGAATAGCGGCTGGTGCTGCATCCATAGCCAAAATACTCTTCTTCATTTTTGTGGTATTATTCCTTGTATCCCTGTTATCCGGGTTACTGAGGAGATAAATTAGGGGACCAAAAAATTAGACGGAACGGACTAAAGGAAAATATTGGGCAAGGACAACAATCCTTTCTTTATTTTCCTTTTTTCCGTTTCTTCTTTTTTTAATACATTACACGTAAGTACTGTTACACGCGTTTTAAGCTGTCTGAAAAGATTGGGAAGATTTATTAAAATATATTGGTTAATCTGCTGCGGCTATTTGCTGCAGCCACATATAGTGCAGGGGGGAATGAAGCCGGCTTTTGAAGTTCCGCAGGGAGCCGATACCACGCCCCAGCCCCGCCGGAATACGATATTCAAACGCCTTGCCCAGTACCGGGACTCCATCCGTAATAAAAGTTATCGCGATTCGCTGGTGCGCCGTATTACCCGGCAAAATGTGCCTGAACCCGCAGGCTCAGACAGTACCCTTATAAAAAGTGAAAAATATTTTACCCCTTACAGCGGTAAGGTAGTACGTGATATTTATTACCGGCAGGTAAATGTATTTGGCCCCCGCAACATTAATGATACCGCTTTCCGCAGCGGTATGAAGCTGCTGAGATTTGCCAACCGCCTGCACATTAATACCGCCGAATGGGTGATCCGGCAATCCCTCTTTTTCCGGGAAAATGATACCATTGATCCGTATACCATGGCAGATAATGAACGTTACCTGCGTAACCGCCCGTTTATACAGGATGCGCGGGTGTACATCATCAATACCGGCGCCTCGCCGGATTCTGTAGACCTGCTGGTAGTAACAAAAGACCTTTTTGAATATGGCGCCGACCTGCGGGAGCTAACCCAAACGGCTTTCCGGGGTGGCGTTTCCAATAACAACCTGCTGGGCGCCGGGCAGGGGATAGACATCACCACTATGTGGCGTAACGACCGCTCCCCGCCCTGGGGTGCAGCCCTCACGTATACCAAGTATAACGTGGCAGGTTCGTTTGTGGATGCTTCTATAGGCTATACTACCCTCAATGACTATACGCCGGCAGCTATTGATACAGGGGTTTTCGAAGGTGCATATTTCATTAATCTGAACCGTCCCCTGTACCGTACCAGCGCCAGCCTCATAGGCGGGTTATACCTGTCGCGCAGCTATTCCATTAATTACCGTAACCTGCCGGATTCGCTGTACCGCGACTACCGTTACAGTGTAATAGATGCCTGGGTGGGGTACAACTTTATTAACCCGGGAAAGAACGGGCAGGACCCGGGTAAAAAGCCGAATGTGGCCTTGCTTGCACGGCATTACAACCTCTTTTTTCACCGGAACCCTGCACAACCGGTCTTTAAATATGACCCGGTATATAACGACCGCCGTTATTACCTGGGGCAGCTGGCTGTATTCCGGCAGGATTTCTTTAAGGCGCACTATTTCTTTGGATTTGGCAGAACGGAGGATATTCCGCTGGGTTATAACGCATCCGTATCATCCGGGTGGGAAAGCTGGCAGAGCCGCAAGCGCTTTTACACTGCGCTGGAGCTGCATAAGTTCTGGGTTACCAAACATGAGGGACTGTTCAATACCACGCTTGCAGTAGGCAGCTTCTGGCAAAGGGGCTCCTCTGAGGATGCTATTATACATGCCAACATGGAGTACTACAGCAACCTGTTCAACTTCAAATGGGGCAGGCTGCGCGAGTTTGTAACGGTTGATTTCCTGGCCAACCCCAATAACTTTTTCTATAAGCCGCTGAGTATAAACCTGGATGTAGGGATCTGGGGGTATCGTAATTCCAGGATCAATGGTTACCAGCGCCTGAATGTGCGCTCTGAAACCGTGTATTACAGCCCGCTGAAATTGCTGGGCTTCAAGTTTAATTTCTCTACGTATCTGCAGCTGGCGCAGATCACGGAAAAGAATAATGCCATCTTTAAAAACCCGCTGCATAGCGCCGTGGGGGCGGGTGTACGTATCCGTAATGAGAACCTGGCTCTAAACACCTTCCGCCTGGCCGCCTATTATATGCCCGATGCGCCGGCGCCGGTAAAATCGTTCTATTATGAGATCACGACCATTGTAGATTTCAGGTTTGACATCTCTGTGCTGCGCGCACCAGGTTTTCTATCCTTCCGCTAGCATTATTTTTATGATCACCATTTTCGACACAGGCGTATTACTCTTTTCCGCTACACTGCTCAAAGGCACCAGCACATTGGTTTCGGGGAAATAAGTGGCGGTATTCCTTTCCGGGATATTATACGCTACTACTATAAAACGGTGTGCTACCCGGCGCTGCCCGTCATCCTCATTAATGAGGTCCACAACATCACCGGCTTTTAAACCGGCGCGCTGAATATCTTTCTCATTCATGAGGATCACCCGGCGCTCATTGTACACACCGCGGTACCGGTCATCCAGGCCGTAAATGGTGGTGTTAAACTGGTCATGGCTGCGGATGGTCATCATCACATATTCATCTGCCGCCAGCGACAGGGGGCTGAGGTTAGCCAGGCTAAAATGTGCCTTACCGCTGCCCAGGATATTAAAGCGGCCTTCCCGGGCCGTATTGGGTAAATAAAATCCGCCGGGATGGCGTACCCGTTCATTATAGTTATCAAAGCCGGGGATCACCTTTTCAATGTCGTTCCGGATATGATCGTAGTGCTGTTCATACACATCCCAGCTCACTTTGGAACGGTTTTCCAGCAGGGCTTTGGCCAAACGGCAAATGATCACCGGCTCGCTCAGCAGCTCGTCGGATACCGGTTCCAGGTTCCCTTTGGACATTTGTATCACGCCCATGGAATTTTCACAGGTCACGAATTGCCGCTCCCCGCTGATCATATCCATATCCGTACGGCCCAGGCAGGGCAATATTAGCGCTTCCTGGCCGTGCACCAAATGACTGCGGTTCAGTTTCGTAGACACATGTACGGTAAGCGCGCAATTACGCAGGGCCTGCGCCGTTAGGTTGGTATCCGGTGTAGCAGAAAGGAAGTTGCCTCCCATGGCCATAAATACTTTAGCGCGCCCTTCCAGCATGGCGCGAATGGAGTTTACGGTATCAAACCCGTGATGCTGGGGCGGTATAAACCCGTACACCTCCTGCAGGCGCTGCAGCAGGGCAGGGGAGGGCTGCTCAAAAATGCCCATGGTACGGTCGCCCTGTACATTGCTATGCCCGCGTACGGGGCAGGTACCTGCGCCGGGTTTGCCAATGCTGCCTTTCATCAGCAGCAGGTTCACCACTTCCTTAATAGTATCCACAGCATTTTTATGCTGGGTAAGGCCCATGGCCCAGCAGGCCACGATGTTCTTTTTCTGCGCCAGCACTTTTGCGGCAGCCCGGATCTGTGCTACCGGTACGCCGCAATCCGCCGCCAGCTCAGCTACAGTATATTGTTGTAAGTTTTGTACGTAATGCTCATAGCCATGGGTATGTTTGGCTATAAAATGATGGTCCAGCACTGTATCAGGCTGCTCAGCCTCCGCTTCCAGCAGCAGCAGGGCCAGGGCTTTTATTAAAGCCATATCACCGTTAATGCGTACCTGCAGGAAAAGATCGGCCAGGTGCGTTTTAATGCTCAGGAAACCTTTTACCGTTTGCGGGTTCAGGAAGTTCATTAAACCTGCTTCCGGCAAGGGGTTTACGGCTATAATGGTAGCCCCGTTGGCTTTTGCCTTTTGCAGTGCGCTCAGCATGCGCGGGTGGTTAGTGCCAGGGTTTTGCCCCAGTATAATGATCACCTCTGCCTTGTAAATATCTTCCAGCGTAACAGAACCCTTGCCAATACCCAGGGATTCGCCCAGGGCCACCCCGCTGGATTCATGGCACATGTTGGAACAGTCGGGCATGTTGTTGGTGCCGTATTCCCGCACCATCAGCTGGTACAGGAAAGCCGCTTCATTACTGGTACGCCCCGAGGTGTAAAAGATGGCTTCGTCCGGCGATGACAATGCATTGAGGTGGTTGGCTATTTTCTGAAAAGCTGTTTCCCAGGAAATAGGTTTGTAATGCGTACCGCCGGAGGGCAGGTACATGGGCTGCGCAATACGGCCCTTTTTCCCGATCTCATAGTCAGAGAGGCCGGCCAGGTCGGCCACCGCATTGGCTGCAAAAAAATCAGGCGTTAGCTTTTTGAGCGTAGCTTCTTCTGCAACGGCCTTGGCGCCGTTCTCACAATACTCGGCAATAGCGGATCGGTCATCGTCAGGGTCGGGCCAGGCGCAGCTGGGACAGTCAAAACCATCTTTCTGGTTTAGCTTCAGCAGGGCCTTCATGCCCCGCAGTGCGCCCGTTTCTTTTAAGATATGCTGTGCGCTGATCATTACCGCCGGTATACCGGCAGCCACGGTTTTAATCTTGCCTAATTTTAACCCGGTAAAATGCGCCGGGGCTTCTGCAGCAGGTATTTTTTCAGAGCTCATGTTTGTTTTTTTAGCAGAAGCGTAAAGCATAAAGCTGAATGCAGCGGCGCCTTATCCTCGCCAATCCCTTTTTGCTTTCTGCTTTATCCTTTCAGCTTTATAAAATAATTCTCTCCGCCCTTGTATAAATATTGCAGCGTTGCTGTCTTAAAAAACCAATTAATGTAATATTCCATGCTTCCGCCATTTTAACCGCCATGCTGGATGGGGCGCCCACAGCGGCAATAATAGGAATGGCAGCCATAGCAGCCTTCTGGATCAATTCAAAGCCTGCACGCCCGCTTAACAGCATCAGGCAGCGGGATAGTTGAATATCACCGGCCAGCAAAGCAGCGCCTATCAGCTTATCCACTGCATTATGCCGGCCAATATCTTCCTTTATCAATAATAATTCGCCCGTTTCATTGAATAAAGCAGCGGCATGGATGCCCCCCGTATCTTCAAACAACTTTTGCTGCGTACGTATGCTGTCGGGCAGCTCCAATAAACGTGCAGCCGGAAACGTTAGTGCCGTTCCGTTATTACCGTTTTGTACGTTGGTGAATATAGAATCAATATCCGGTTTACCGCATACGCCGCAGCCGGAGTTGGAGAAGAAGTTGCGCTGCATGGGCTGCAGCACCGGCAGTACATGTGGTTGCAGCGTAACAGTAATAGTGGGCCCATGGGGCTGCAGGTTAGCAATGTCGGCAGCCGACTGAATAATGCCTTCTGTAAATAAAAAACCGGTGGCCAGATCCTGATCCTGCCCCGGTGTACGCATGGTAACTGTAATATTCTGCTGCTGCCGTTCCTGCTCCGGGCCATGTACCAGCCTTATTTCCAGCGGTTCTTCGGCTGCCAGTACATCTTCCTCATCAGTAATGGTTGTGTTATGGATCTTTTTGATCCGGGTGTATGATAAGGCGTGTTGCTGCATGAAATAAAGGTACGGAAAAGCTTTACGCCTTCACAATCATCTTACCCATATTTTGCCCGGAAAACAAACCCAGCCAGGCTTCCGGCAAGCGGTCAAAACCTTCCACCACGGTTTCTTCAAACTTCAGCTTGTCTTCCTTTAACCATTGGGTTAGGTGCAGCGCAGCCTCCGCATGATATTCCTTCATATAACGCACCAGGAATCCTTGTATCAGGATGCTGCGTTTTACCACTTGCGGCAGTATACGCGGACCGGGTGGCGTGTCGGTATCATTATAGCTGGAGATCTGCCCGCATACCGGTACCCGGGCCTGGAAATTAAGCAGGGGAAACACCGCATCCGTAGTAGTGCCGCCTACATTATCAAAGTAAATATCTATGCCTTTAGGGCAGGCGGTAGCCAGCGCTGCGCCCATATCAGGGGTGGTTTTATAATTAATGGCTTCGTCAAAACCGAACTCCGTTTTCAGCCGCCGGATCTTTTCCTCCGATCCTGCAATGCCTACTACCCGGCAGCCCATTATCTTAGCGATCTGGCCTGCTACCAATCCCACAGCGCCTGCTGCGCCGGATACCACCACTGTTTCGCCGGCTTTAGGCCGGCCGATGATCACCATCCCGCAATAGGCGGTTATTCCTGCAGATCCCAGCACCCCCAGGTAATAAGCAGCAGGTATGTTTTGTGTGTCAATGGGTTTGATGGCTTCTGCAGACACAATGGCTTCCGTGGCCCAGGGCAGCAGGCCGCCCGTTATAAGATCGCCGGGGTTATAGCCCATTACCTGGCTTTCCAGCACCTCGGCTACCACAGCGCCTTCTATAGGAGCATTGAGCTGGAAGGGCGGAATATAGGAAGGTGCATCATTCATACGGCCACGCATATACGGATCTACTGAAAAGTACAATCCCCTGATATGTAGCTGGCCGGCCTGCAGCGGCGGTAATTCAACATTTTCTGTTCTGAAAACCGAAGCATCCGGCATACCGGATGGCCGTGCTGCCAATACGATCTGTTTAACTGACATATATTTGGGTTTAGCTGAAAGCCACCATTTCTATGCCACGGCCGTTTTATAAGAACGGATAGCCCACCAGAAAACCAGCCCCACTACCGGCAGCAGCACTGCAAAGGCCTCAAACACCACCGGGGTGTTCACCTGTCCGCCCATCAGCGCCCGGGAAGCCTCTACTGCATAATATACAGGGTTAAAATGCGCTGCCACCTGCAGCCAGTGCGGGGCCATTTCCATTGGTAACAGAAAGCCGGCCAGCAACATAATGGGTAAGGAAATACCCTGTATAATTGGCGCTATGGCATCCTCACTTTTCAAACGCAATGCCAGCGCATAGGAAAATGCGGCAAATAGTGCGCTAATAATAGCCAGCAGTATCATCACAATTATAAACCCAGCCCAGTATACCTTTAATCCGAAAGGTATAGCCATTAAAGTGATCAGCAGCGTTTGCACCAGCACCCCGCTTACATCCCGCAGCACACTGCCCAGCAGCAGCGCCAGCTGGCTGGTAGGCGTTACCCGGAAACGTTCAATAATACCCTGTCTTATCTCATCTACCAAACCAAAGCCCACATACAGGCCGCCATATACAGCAATTACTACTACCACGCCGGGCAGGAATACGTTCAGCACACTACCGCTGGTAAAACCCGGCATGCCCGTGAAATGTTGTAACATAGGTGCAAACAATAACAGGTACATTAAAGGCGTACCTACTGCCATAAACAGGAATCCCGGGTTATGCAGGGACTCTTTTACCTTGCGTATATAGTAGATCTGAAGATTGGAGAAGAATGACATGATTAATAGTTTTTAATCCATGGTCCATAGTCGATGGTCCATGGCATAGGCTTTAAATAATTGTATTTCGTAACAGGCAATACACGCAAACCAGCTTCCTGTAAAATTCCATGGACCATCATCTATGGACCATGGTCCTCTTAAACTTCCTGCAGGGAGCGGCCGGTTTGCCGCAGGAATACATCGTCCAGGGTAGGCTGGGAGAGGGAGATGGTTTTTAAACCTATCTGCGCATGATCCAGTAAGCGGAGTATTTCCGGCAGCGTTGCCTCGCCTTCGTGTACATATAACCGTAAGTGTCCCTGCTCATAGCTGGCTTCACGCACATAAGGCTGCGCGGTAAACAGCTGCAGCGCTTTTTCATTATGCGCACCGTCGGCCGAAAGGCCCAGCAGCACTACATCACCGGCTATTTGTTTTTTCAGCTCCCGGGGCGATCCTTCTGCTTCTATTTTTCCCTGGTCCATAATTGCAATACGGTCTGCCAGCGCATCTGCTTCATCCAAATAATGGGTGGTCAGGAAAATGGTAACGCCGCTATCGCGCAGGCGTCTTACTTCGTCCCACATGCGGGCCCTGTTCTGCGGGTCTAAACCGGTGGTAGGTTCATCCAGGAACAGCAGCTGCGGGCGGTGCATCATGCCCAGGGCTACATCCAGGCGGCGGCGTTGCCCGCCGGAGTAAGTAGCGGCTTTACGGTCGGCAATAGCTTCCAGGTCAAATGCCAGGATCAGCGCTTTGGCTTGCGCGGCTGCATTATGCCGGTTCATACCAAATAAACGGCCCTGCAGCACCAGGTTTTCCCAGGCGCTCATGCCACGGTCGCTGCCACCGGCCTGGCTTACATACCCAATGCGCTCACGCAGCCGCTGCGGATGTTTCAGCAGGTCGCAGCCTGCCAGCGTGGCTTCCCCCGCATCCGGGGTAAGCAGGGTGGTAAGCATGCGCAGGGTAGTGGTTTTACCGGCGCCGTTGGGCCCCAGGAAACCAAAGACCTCGCCCGTACGCACAGCCAGGTCTACGCCGCGTACCGCTTCCACTGTTTTTCCCTGCGCCTTAAAGCTCTTTTTCAATCCATTGGTTAGCACAATATGTTCCATATAACGGAGGTTTTATCTGCCTCAAAACTAGGCAGCAGGCAGGCGGAAGGAAATACACTTTCGGTTACCGGCAGTAGAAACACCGGTGAAAGGGGGGATTGAAAAGGTTAAGGGAACAATACGGCGCGATTTTGGAAGTAACCGCTTCATAAATTTATTTAAATTCACTCCGCCGCCAGAAGGAAAATAGTACCTTACGGGCAGCAGATCTGTTACTTAAAAAACATCATATGCGTTGGCAAAACAAACGTTTAAGCGATAATGTGGAAGACCGCCGTGGTAGTGGCGGTGGCGGTATGCGTACCGTAGGTATCGGTGGCGGTATTGGCGGCATTATTATTATAGTGCTGGCACTCTTATTTAATAAAGACCCGCAGCAGGTGCTGCAACAGGTACAACAGCAGGGCGGGGGCGCCAGTCAGCCTGCAGAACAGGTAACTAACGGCAGTGATGAAACCTCACGCTTTGCATCTACCGTGCTTGCCTATACGGAGGATGTATGGACCGAGCAGTTCAGCCAGATGAACAAATCCTACACCCCGCCTAAAATGGTGCTTTTTACTGATGCTACAGAAAGCGGCTGCGGTTTTGCCCAATCTGCCATGGGGCCTTTTTACTGCCCGGCAGATGATAAGGTATACCTGGACCTTTCCTTCTTCAACGAAATGAAGGAGCGTTTTAATGTAGTAGGTGATTTTGCCATGGCTTATGTGATTGCCCACGAAGTAGGCCACCACGTACAGAACCTCCTGGGCATCAGCGCTAAAGTGCAGTCCATGCGCCAGCGCATGAGCGAAAAGGAATACAACAAATTATCTGTGAAGCTGGAGCTGCAGGCCGATTTCCTGGCTGGTGTATGGGCCAATCACGCACAAAAGATGGATAACATACTGGAAGCCGGGGATATTGAAGAAGCCCTTAATGCTGCCAGCGCAGTAGGAGATGATAAGCTGCAGCAGGCCTCCGGGGGCAGGGTAGTGCCCGATGCCTTTACCCACGGCACATCTGCCCAAAGAATGTACTGGTTTAAAAAAGGTTTTGAAACCGGGGATATTAAACAGGGAGATACGTTTAGTGAGAATTAATTAATGTGCTGATATGCTAATGTGCTGGTTATGCACAAAAAAGTGGCTGCATCTCTAAGTAAGATGCAGCCACTTTTCTATACGCTCAAATAAAACCTACCGGCACATCAGCATATCAGCACATTAAGAGATCAGCTTTTTCCTCCTCGCCACATGCCCCTGCTGGTTAGCATCTTCCTCAGATAAGGGGATCGTAAAATGAAAGCTGGTAATACCAGGCTGGCTTTGGAACCAGATGGCGCCTTTATTCAGCTCCACAAAATCTTTGGAAAGCGGCAGCCCCAGCCCGCAGCCTTTTTCATGACGGGTACCGGGCATGGAATAATAAATATTGGAGAATACTTTATGCTGATCTTTATCCGGTATACCAACGCCATTATCCTGCACACATATTTCCAGGTAAGTACCGTTAATATGCGCCAGCACCTCAATATTCCCTCCGCCGGGCGTGAACTTAATGGCATTGCTGATCAGGTTGCGCAACACCAGCTTCATCATATCCGGATCGGCAAATACCGTTACCGGCTGCTGTAAATGATGGGTAAGGGTTACTTCTTTCTGCCGCGCCAGGGATTGCAGCAATTCAATCTCCCGCCTTACCATCCCGGTAAATTCAAATTCATCCGGCTTGGTGCGGATGCCCTTCATCTGCGAGCTGGCCCAGTTTAGCAGGTTATCCATCATGTAGGCGGTATTTTTCATATCGCGCCATAAATCATCTGCAAAGGTGCGGAATTCCTCGGTTGACATTTTCCGGTCGCGCAGCAGGAACAACATCCCTTCCAGGATGGCCAGGGGAGAGCGCAGATCATGCGAGATCACAGAAAAGATCTTATCCTTCACCTGGTTCAAGCTGCCCAGCTTCACATTCTGCTCCATGATAATGCGGTTCTGCTGCGATACTTCCTCGTTCTTGCTATTCAGCTGCCGGTACAGCTCCTGCTGCCGTTTGTATAAGCGGTACAGCAGCACCGTGATCACAAGCAGGATCAGTAATAAGAAAGCGCAGACCCCTACCAGTATACGCTGCTGGTGAATGGTGGTAAGGTGTATTTGCTGGGCGGCTTTCAGCAGATGATTTTCCCGTTGCCGTTTTTCAGATTCATATTTTTCACGGGTATTGGCAATGGACAATGCCTTTTCTACCGCAAAATATTTCTCCTTCAGGGATGTGTAGGTATTGTAATGCCGCAGCGCCATAATATAATCGCCCCGCGAAGAATCCAGCTGCGCCAGGTACTGGTAATAGATCATTTCATTCTTCGCATTCTTTTGGGTAACATTCACGCGGGCAGCTTCTTCCAGCTGGCCGGCAGCAATGGTATAATGCTGCAGCAGGGTATTTACCTTTGCCAGGTTAAGCCATGTTTTACCAATACCCGCCTGGTTTTCAGTGGCCTTGTAATACCCCATGGATCTTTCCAGGTATTGCTGGGAGGTTTCGTATTCGCCTTTCTGCAGGTAGATGAGCCCCATATTTTCATAAGTAAAACCCAATCCCTGGGTATTCCCCATGCTCAGCTTCAGGCGTTCCGATTCACGCAGGAAGTAGAGCGCAGAATCCAGCTTTTGCAGCTGCATATAGCAGGAGCCGATGTTATTCAGAGTTTTGGCAATCTCGGCCTGCTCATTGAACTGCTTTTTTATTTTTAAAGAGCGTTTCAGGTAGGGGAGTGCCTGTACAGGATTATTCTGCTCTATTAATATATTACCAATGTCGTTATTGAGGATGCCCGTCATATGCAGCTGACCGTTTTTTTCAGCCAATCGCAGTGCAGTGAGGGTCATGTCCATCTGCTTATCCAGGTTGCCTTTGGTATTTTCTACCAGCGCCAGGTTGCGGGTAGCCAGTATGGTGCCTTCCGCATATTGCAGGCTATCGCTCAGGCGCAAGGCTTCTGTAGCATAGAGCGTTGTTTTTCCCGGGTCGCTGGTAAAGTATACCCGCCCCAGTTTATTCAACAGCTGTACCCTTACTGTATCCCTTTGTGCATGCGTATACAATGCTTGTTGCAGGCTGTCGGCAGGGTTGGCCGGTGGCATAGTAAAACCCAGGTTTACCCGAAAAGAAAAGATACAGGTAAGTACCAGGTATAGGAAAAACTGTACTCTCATGTATGTCCCGGTAGTTGATCAATAAAAGGTCCCCAAAGCAATGGCTATTAAGGGATTACAACCATTCATCGAATAAAAATACGGCTAAAAGCCCAGGAATCAAAAATAAAGGGACCACCGGCGGCCTTTATTGTATAGCTGGCAAACAGTTAATAATGAACAATGAATAATTAATATTTTAATAACCACTGCTTTATGAAGTAATCATGTACTACATCGCTTTTCCCTTATATTATTATTCATTATTCATTGTTCATTATTAATTAAATATCTTGCGCCCAAATTTTTCCGCCACATGACAGTTAAAAGGAATTCCGCCCTGGGGTTCATTTTTGTAACCGTACTGATTGATGTTATCGGTTTTGGTATCATCATTCCCGTTATGCCCAAGCTTATTGAGCACCTTACTGGTAAAGGCCTGAGCGAAGCTTCCCAATACGGCGGCTGGCTATTATTTGCATTTGCCATTACACAATTCTTTTGCTCGCCCATTGTAGGCGGGCTAAGCGACCGTTATGGCAGGCGCCCCGTATTATTACTGGCGCTGCTGGGCTTTGGTTTCGATTACCTGTTCCTTGCTTTTGCGCCCACCATTGGCTGGCTGTTCTTAGGACGTGTAATTGCCGGTGCTACCGGCGCCAGTTTTACCACAGCCACGGCATACATTGCAGATGTAAGCCCACCGGAAAAAAGAGCGCAGAACTTTGGCCTGGTAGGCGCTGCATTTGGTATGGGCTTTATTATAGGCCCTGTAATTGGCGGGCTTTTCAGCCATTGGGGCCCGCGCGCGCCTTTCCTGGCGGCAGCCGCACTAACGTTTATGAATGTACTCTATGGCTACTTCATACTGCCGGAATCGTTATTGCCGGAAAACCGCCGCGCCTTCAGCTGGCAGCGCGCTAACCCGGTAGGCTCCCTCTGGCACCTGTTCCGCTACCCGGTGATAACCGGTTTGATCGCCTCACTTATTCTGATCTATATAGCTGCACATGCTGTACAGAGTACCTGGAGCTATTACACCATGTTCAAATTTGGCTGGAACGAAACCTGGGTGGGTTATTCCCTGGGATTTGTAGGCCTGCTGGTAGGTGTTGTGCAGGGAGTGCTGATCCGGTGGACTATTCCCAAACTGGGACAAAAATGGTCTATTTACCTGGGGCTGCTATTATATACTTTAGGCATGCTATTATTTGGCTTCGCCAATAAAGGCTGGATGATGTTTGCCTTCCTGGTGCCTTACTGCCTGGGCGGTATTTGCGGCCCGGCTTTGCAGGGCGTTATTTCCAGCGAAGTGCCGCCCACAGAACAGGGCGAGCTGCAGGGCGCGCTTACCAGCTTAATGAGCCTTACCGCCGTAATAGGCCCGCCTATTATGACTAACCTGTTTGCCTGGTTCTCCAAACCAACCGCAAAGGTTTATTTCCCGGGCATGCCTTTCGTAGCAGGCGCGGTACTTACGCTGGCAGCCCTGTTCTTATGCCGCCCATCCCTGGAAGCGCATGACAGAAAAATAATTAAGAATGAATAATTAATAATTAATAGGTACTTCGTGTTGCCGGTACTACTCAATAATTTAGCACCTTGCATTGCAAATACTATATTAACAATCAATAACTTAGTAATTCAACTACTTGTACTCCATCATCCTTCATTATTAATTATTCATTCTTAATTATTAATTACAATGAAACCAGTTATCACAATAGAGTATTGCCCAAAATGCGGATGGCTCATGCGTTCCGCCTGGATGGCACAGGAATTGCTGACAACGTTCGCCGATGAATTGGGAGGCGTTACATTGCGTCCCAGCGAAGTGGCAGGCAGCTTTATTATTCATATAGACGATGAAAAGCTGTTAGATAGAAAGGAGCTGGGACATTTCCCGGAGATCAAGGAATTAAAGCAGGTGGTACGCGACAAAGTGGCTCCCGGCAAAAGCCTGGGCCATTCAGACAGGAAGTAGTAAACAATCAGCATGCAAAAAAGATTAACTGTTATCGTTATACTGCTGTTATCCGTTATGGGAGCAGCAGCACAGGACACGCCCTATGTGCTTAAGGACACCATCATCCGCCGCCACAGTTTTTTTCCGCTGCCGGTAGCGGGTTACTCTCAGGAAAAGGGACTGGAAGTAGGGGCGGCCATGTTGTATTCCTTTTATACCGATAACAAGCACCCGGATCCGCTTACACGTAACTCCACCATTAACCTCATACCATCCATTACTACCAAAAAGCAGTGGAAGATAGATCTGAAAACAGATATCTGGACGCATGCCAATCTATGGCATTTTAAAAGTAACCTGCGTTACCACGATTACCCCATCTACTTTTATGGTATTGGCGATACCACCCATAAGGCAGATCAATCCCTGCTGAACAACAAACGTTATAAGGTGCAGCTGGAAGGGGAGCGGCGTATTGGCGGCCACTTTTACGCCGGCGCATCGCTGTTATACCAGCATGATTCCTATAATTCAAAAGACAATAAAGGCATTTACCCCGGACTGGCGCTGGTGGATAAATCCGGCGGCTATTATACCTTCATAGGCCTCACCGGCATTTACGATAACCGCGATAACCAGAACTACACCACTCACGGCTCCTGGGCACGGCTAAACGTAGCTTATGCGCCTGATATTTTTAGCACCCGTGCTTTGTGGAAGATAGAAGCCCAGGGCAAACATTTCATACCCATCTCCCGTAAAAGCACCCTTGGTTTAAATGTAAACTATAGTACGGTGCAGGGCAGCCAGATACCATTTTATCTCTTGTCTGAAATGGGCAACGACCTGCTGATGCGCGGCTACTACGCCGGCCGTTACCGGGATCAGAATTACCTGGCTTTCCAGGCAGAGTACCGTTATTTCTGGGATCCAAAGATCCCCATCAACATCTGGTTTGTGCATATGCAGCCCAAGTTTGCGCTGGTGGCCTTTGGCGGCACCGGCACAGTATTTAACAATCATAATTTTGATCTTGGCAGCTTTAAACCCAACTATGGTATTGGCGGCCGTTGGTTTTACGATGAAAGCGCCCGCTTAACCATCCGTATGGATTATGGCTGGGGCGAAAAACGGCCCGGGGAGCCCCGGCAGTCCGGCTTATACTTGTCACTGGCAGAAGCGTTTTAAGGCTTAATGCTGAACGCCTAACGCCCCTGTACTGCACTGATTGAGAAACATCGGCAATCAATATTCCGCATTTATAATCCGCTTTGATCAGCGTTTAGCATTCAGCATTGCGCACCTTCAGCACAGCAGAAAAAATAATCAAATCAGTTGCTCAGGGAAAATTATTTCAGCATATTCGTATTGTTAATACGTTGGGACGATGAGTGATATATTTTTCTCCGGTAACTGGGAAGGGGAGTACACGTACGAAGAAAATTATTTTCAGGACCGGCGCGACATCTGCGTAGCTTTCAGCATCGCTATGGAAGTGAAAGATGGCCTGGTAAAAGGTCATTGCATTGATGATGAAAAGGGCGGAGGCGCCGCCAATCCAGCCATTATAGAAGGTTTCATGGAAGGAAATTTCATCAGCTTCCTGAAACGGTATGATCATTTCTGGTACACGGAAAATAACGAAGTTACCCACATACCTTCCGTACCCTCACACGAAGTACATTACAGCGGCTTTTTTGAAGAGGACCTGTTTGTTGGCAAATGGGAAATTACGCAGCAGTATATTGATGGCGATGGTTTTTCCCATGAGCTGGCATTCTTTGGCACCTGGACCATGAAAAAAGCATAAAGCTCACTGCAGTTCCGGCCAGTCAAACGCTGCATTTTGTGCCGGTGACACCGATTGTTTCAGCAGCACCTGCAAAGCCTTCACCCGGTCGGGATACTGCGCTGCCAGGTTATGCTTTTCACCAATATCCTTACTGATATTATACAGCTCCAGCACTTCCGGCTGATCTTTTTTCTTAAACCGCACCAGCTTCCAGTGATCCTGAAATACTGCCTGTTTTAACAATCCTTCATTGAACTGCCAGAACAGGTGATCATGCTGCTGCTCCTGCGGTTTTCCCTGGATGGCCGGTACAAAAGATAAACCGTCTATATTTCCGGGTGCAGCGGTATTCGTTAATCCGCAAAGTGTAGGCAGCACATCCCAGAAAGCCCATACCTGGCTGCTGGTACGGCCGGCCGGTACTTTACCCGGCGCCCTCACGATCATGGGCACACGAATACCACCTTCATATACGTCCCGCTTAATACCCCGTAACGGGCCGCTGCTGTTGAAATACTCCGGGTCTGCGCCGCCTTCCTTATGCGGGCCGTTATCGCTGGTAAAGAAAACATACGTATCATCTTCCAGGTTTAATTCTTTCAGGAGCTGCATCAGGCGGCCAACATCGGAATCCAGCTTGGTAACCATGGCCGCAAAGGCAGCATGCGGCTGCAGCTGGCTATGGTAGGTTACCTTACCCTTTTGTACAAAAGGCGTTTCCGGCGCAAATTTGCTGCTGCCATCCGCATTCAGGAAAGGCTGCAGGTATTGTTTGGGCAGTAACAGCTCCGCATGCGGAATGGTTACCGGTAGATATAAAAAGAAAGGACCGTCTTTATGTGCACGCACAAAATCCAGCGCATGCGCCATGATCAGGTCATGGCTGTACTGGGAGTCCGTGGCCACCTGCTTCAGCTGTTTATTCTTCAGCTCAAATAAATGATCCGTAAAATAATGATGCGCATGTGTTTGGTTCAGGTAACCGAAAAACTCATCGAAGCCTTTGAACTGCGGCGCGCCGCTATCGTTTTCTTCACCCAGTCCCCATTTGCCGAACATACCGGTAGCATATCCATTAGCCTGCAGGCGCTGCGCCAGCGTAGTATCTTCCGGGCGCAGGTGCTGGTTGGCATTACCGCGTATATAGGCATGGCCCATGTGGTAACCGGTCATTAATGCACAGCGGGAGGGGGCGCACACCGGGCTGCCGGCATAAAATTGCGTGAACCTTGTGCCCTGTGCAGCCAGGCCATCAATATTAGGAGTGGGGAAACGGCTGTTCTTATTATAACAAGACAGGTTACCATAACCCAGGTCATCTGCAATAATAAAAATGATATTCGTACGCTTGTGCCCGTTATTTGGCTGCTGTGCAGCAGCAGTATGTGCAAAAAAGATCATGGCCAGCAAAACCAGCCGCAGCAAGCATATGGGTTGGATATCCGTTTGCATAGTGGTTGTAAGAGTTGCTATGTTTTAACTTAGTCTACTATTTAAGTAGACAATATACACATTAAATTTTTGATTTTACAACGTATAATCGCTAACTTCCAATACGACCATGTTATGAGTTAACCAAAACAATATCTTATGAAGCGCATTACTTTGCTTTGCACGGTTACATTTATGCTAACCTGCTTTAACCCGTTATTAGCCCAGGATGTAAAAAAGGATTACAACGTTGTGCCTTCTTCCAAATTTTACCTGAAAGTCAGCGGCGGTTATTTTTTCAGCGTATTTCCAGGACAGTTCCCGGATGTAGGGCCTTATGCACCGCATGATGTGCGCAGCACCTATAACCCGGCCACAGGCGCCAGTACGGTAACATCTGATAAGGTGCTTACCGGCTCTTACGGCGCCGGCGCCAGGGGAGGTATTACCTTTGGCTGGTTTTTGAGCAAGTATGTTTCAGTAGAAGCAGCTTTCAATTACTACCACAGCAAAAAGAACCTCATGACCCGGCAGCTTACCACTATGCAAGGCAGTGGCCAGGTGGCAGGTAGTATTGAGTCGCACGGTTATGCCAATGCGCTGGACTTTGCGCCCAGCGTTGTGATAAGCCCGGGTTATGAAAAAATAAACCCGTATGTGCGGTTTGGGCTGGTAGTACCTTACTGGGGACGCCTGCATATTGAAACAGACGCCCAAACCAGCACGCCGGTAAGCACAGGTGTGGTGGCGCAAACAACCATTCACCGTGAGGAAGAAGTACATCCCAACATCACCCTGGGATTCCAGGGCGCGCTGGGTGTATCCGTGCCCGTATGCCCGCGGCTGGATGTTTTTGTAGAAGCGGAATACCGCAATGTGCCTGCAAAAAGTAAGAAGAAAGAGGTAACCGCATACAACGAAAAAACAAACGTGGTGAACCTGGCCACCAACCAGGTCATCAGCACCCAGGCCCGCAGTTTAAATGACCTGTCGACCGCTGAAAGGAATACAGATTATGTAACTACCATCGATCAGAATTCAAACACACCCACCGGGAAAAGTGGGGCCAAAACAATGTATAAGAATGATGATATGCCGGCGAATGACTTTAAATCTTACATCAATATTGGCGGGCTGGGTGCAAATGCAGGAGTGAGGTGGCGGTTTTAATCAAACCCGTAGTGCGCCGCGGAATCCCCGGGCAGCATAATAAGAGGACGCACCGTTGTGATACATGAAAACGTGGTCGTAGCGGCGGTCACAAAAGATGGCGCCCCCGTGTTTCCTGATCTCAGCAGGTGTTTTCACCCAACTTGACGTTTTAGTATCGAAATTTCCAAGCTGCTGCAGCTGCCGGTATTGTTCTTCTGTTAAGAGTTCAATACCGATGGCTGCGGCCATATCAACAGCATTATCTTCCGGCTTAAATTCTTTCCTTTCCTCCAGCGCTTCAGCGTCATAACAAAGGCTTCTGCGGCCTTTAGGGCTTTCTGCTGAACAATCATAAAAAATGTATTCGCCTGTCTTTTTATCGTAGTCAACAACATCCGGTTCACCGCCGGTATTTTCCATTTCATTGAGCGACCAAAGCTTTTCAGGATTCGCTTCCAGCTTTGCCTGTACTTTAGCCCATTCCAGCCCTTTATGGCGGTTCATATTCTTTTCAAAACGGGTCTTTAATAATTTGAGCAGTTTTTCATGTTGCTCTGATGATAGCTTCTTTTTCATACGTTTATATTATAACGGGAATAATTTTTCTATCTGCAGGCCTGAAATACCAGGATACCACTGTTAGTACCAGGAGCAACAATGAGGGGAATATTTCATTCATAGGACTACCCGCTCCGATATGTGAAAAGATCGCTCCTGACATGATGAAGAAAAAGCCTGCATAAGCCCATTCTTTTAGTAAAGGAAATTTAGGAATCAGTATCGCTATAACTCCCAGGATTTTCCAGGCGCCCAGTATGGTTAGAAAATAGATGGGATAGCCTAAATGTGTAATGCCATCTACACCGGGCGGTGCCACAGCGCCTTCCGCTTTCATTCTTAATAATTGTACCATTCCGGTTGAGAGCATTCCTAAAGAAAGCCAGATTGTAGCGATCCAATAAATAATTTTATTTCTTTTGGTCATGGGATGTTATTTTAGTTTGCTTAAGACTTTTTCCAATTGGTTATGTGCCATATTTATTCCATAAGTAAAGGGAAGCTTTAATACCTGGTCCCTGATTTCAGCGGATCTGTATATGATATGCATAGTGAGTTTGCTGGTGTCGTCAGTAAGCTTTTCAAACTCCAGGAACTCAAGCTGTACACCAAAAGGCACATTGTCCATTTCAAAGGTCCGGATGATCCGCTGATTGGGGCTAAACTCATGGATCACTCCATTGAGCTGAAATACCATGTTGACCTTCTCATTGCTTGTTTCAAAGCGCCAGCTGCCATGATTTTTGTTTTCAAGCTTCAGCACTTTTGTTCCCATCCATTGCTCAATAATTTCGGGTTCTTCATATGCTTTAAAAAGCAATTCCAATGGCAGATCAAATTCCCTGGTGATCACCAGGTCCTGTTTGCCTTCTTCTGCATTGATCTTTGTTTTTTGTTCCATACTTCTATTTTTTCGGTTTGTAGGCTTTCATGATGTTCTCCAGCTTATTAAAGCGGTCATCCCACATTTTGCGGAATGGTTCGATAAAGTCGGCTACTTCTTTCATTTTCTTTGCATTGATGTAATAATAAATTTCCCGGCCGTTTTGCTTTTGTTCGAGTAATTCGCATTCGGTAAGTATCTGCAGGTGTTTTGAAACGGTTGGCCGTGCGGTATCGAAGTTCGAGGCAATGGCGCCGGCTGTCATGGCTTGTGAGGCTACCAATAGGAGGATAGTCCTTCTGGTGGGATCTGCGATGGCTTGGAATACGTCTCGTCGGAGGTTCATTGTGTAGCTATTTGACTACAAATATATGCGTAGTTATTTAACTACGCAAATTTTTTGTTTGGGGGGTGGGGAGTGTTGTATGTATTAATTATCGTTTTTCTATCCTCTTTTTAAGTTCTTCCATACTTAAAGTACTTATCTCTCGATGAAGCATCCTATGACAATTTGAACAAACAAGTGCTAAATCCTCAATTGTTGTTGTTACTTCGGATTCAATTTCAGATAATGGCTTTTTGTGATGACATTCAATAAATGCTTTCCCAATTTCTCCGTAAAAATGATAAAAATCAAAACCACAAACTTCACATTCAAGTTTGCCTTTATCTCGTAATATTTTCTCTTTTTTCTTCCGGTTGATCGAAGCATTCCGTTCCCGCAATTTGTGAAGTTTATATATTACAAGCCCTTCCTTTACGCGATAAGTTTCATCCTCTTCCTGATTTTCTATTTTAAACAACCTTAGGTTTAAATCCGAATTTGAAACAGTTCTTCTGATTTGGTCAGCTAAGGATATAAGCCTTTCTTTATCGTCTACAAACTCCATAAAGGTTTCATAATCTAGCTTACTGTAAGCTTCCATACCTTTTCCTTGATAATTTGGGTCGATAGCAAGAAAGTTGCTCAATTTCAGACTAACACCATTGGGATTCCTGAATGTTTGTTGATCCGGTATTGTTTCATGAATGGGCAACCTGTTTAAGATATCTGATAACTCAATTATTTTGGGATTTCTTGCATGTATTTGGCCCGGTTCTAGTCTAAAGTAAAGTTCTAGTGCAAGAATGATCTCGTCTCTATGCCATGGAGGATTTTTCATTTTTCGTGCTGGTTACTATCTCTTTTTAATTATTTATATATCATCAAGAGCCTCCAATAAATCAATTAAATTGGAGAAATGCAACTCAGGTCCGAAAAGCACATCAGGACGGACATTTACTTTAGCACCTATTCCTACCCTATAATTTACATTATGTTAAATAGCAAAACCCACTTAACCCATTCATTCTCACTCCCTTCCTTACATCTCCGATTCACCACACAGCTTATCAGCATCTTCCATCCTCACAGGAAAATAACTTTCCAGCAATATCACACTGCTGGAAAGTTATACATACCGGTTTACTGAATAATGATCTTCCGGCTCAACCATTCTACACCGTCAAACGCCTGTATAATATACATGCCTGGCTTTATCCTGCTCACATTAATATTGGTGGAATAAATACCTTCTCCGTAGTTAAATTGTTGGATCACTACACCTGCTATGTTCAATATTTTTACCGCTTTGATGGATTTTAAATACGCCTTATTGAATGAAACTTTCAGGTTAGTCGTAGCCGGAACCGGATACACTTTAAAAGCAATCGTGTCCGTAACAACCGCTGCTTTAAGAGATGGTATGCTGTCCTTTGCCATACGTACCGCCCCACCGGGGTGGCATATTTTATCGCTAAGTGCAGTAACATGCTGGTGGTAAGTAGGTGATAAATTGCCTGAACATCCAACAGCCCTCACATAAAAATCTATGCTCTGATCACAGGCAACATGGAAATACGGCGCAGCGGACGTACTGGTCCAGGTGGAATTATTGTAAGAATACTGGTAAGTAACCCCGGGGGGAATGTTAACGGCATAATAAGTGCCGGAATTTGCGCAATACCCTTTAGTGCCCGGGCAGTCACCTCTCCAGGTGTATTGTGGAACAGAAGGATTCACCGTATTAAGAGTGATCGTTTTGGAAAAATGCATGGGGGTACCACATGTAACGGCAACATCCGCATACAAGGTTACGGTACCGCTGCTAAGTGTGTTCACGGTAACACTATTGCCATTAGGAACTAAACTGGCAATGGATGCATTGCTGATGCTCCAGGTGGTTCCGGTAGCAGTTGTGGGCAGATTGTAGATATTGTATGTAGCAGAGCCGCAGCTGCTACCGTCGCCGGTAATACCGCCGCCGGCCGCTGTTAACACCGCCTGAAAGGCATTGATCCTTCCATATCCCATTTCATTATTCCAGTTTCCGTTAAGCTGATCCAATACTCCGGTATAAGAATATCCACCCACTTTATCTACGGTTGTTTCCAGTATCCGGCGGGCCTGCGGGCCGGGCAGATCGGGGTTTACCGAAAATATAAGAGCGGCAGTAGCAGCCACATGCGGGGTTGCGGAGGAAGTTCCGTTAAAGATACTATCATAGTCACTGGGATCATCGCCATTAGCGCCTTGCAGATCTGTGGTGTAAATTTTCACCCCGGGCGCTACTACATCTAACCCGGGACCATAGTTACTGCCCCAGTTTTCCCCATCGCAGGAAGATGGAGATTTCCGCTGATCACAAGGACTGCTGGCGCCTACCGCAATTACATCAGGATCAGAGGCCGGAAAGCTGATGACTGCACTGTTCGCATTTCCTGTAGCTACACATATAATCGCGCCCCTGCCTCCACGGCCTTGTGTAACAGCATTGGTAATGGCTTGCTGAATAGCTGCCTGACCTATTGTTGTACTCCAGGAACAGCTGAGCACATCCGCCCCCTGCTGCCAGGCCCAGTCAATTCCTCCTGCCATCGAGGCAGCTGTTCCTACAACACCACCACCGGGTGCTCCCTGAAAGATCCGCACAGGCAGTATACGGCAATTATAGGCAATCCCCACTGTTCCTATCCCATTATTGGCTACTGCGCCAATGATCCCTGTGCAATTGGTGCCATGTGAAATATTATCGCCGTTAGGCCCACCAGCGCTTCCCCCGCCTGTTGCATCAAATCCCGGTAGTAAGTTGGCTTGCAGGTCCGGGTGGTTTAGCTCAACACCTATATCCAGCACGGCAACACGAATATTATTACATCCGGTTGTAATGTCCCAGGCAGCAGTCGCTTTTATATCATCGCCAGCAAATCCCCAGCGTTGCCTTGTGTTGTTCAAAGACCATTGCTGATTAAAAAAAGGATCATTGGTCGCTCCTTTCACAAACAATAAATAATCAGGTTCCGCATATTGGAACAATCCGGTCTGTAACAACCTGTAGGAAATTTCAAGCCCATAATTCACCGAGTCTTTCGGGAGCTGAATGAAATAAACATTTTTATCAAACGCATATTGCCTGGCGATGCTGGCATTCATTTTACTTAACAGCTCACTGAGCTGCCCTACACCGATGCCGCTTTTCAGTTTAACCATGATCCGGTCTGTCAGCGACCCGATCTCCTTTCCATCTTCGGTTAGCAGCACCGGGGTAATATAATCAAACTGCTTGCTTTGCCTTCCTGCTGTCTGCAGCTGCCGGGCATCAATAGCGGCCTTATGACTAATGTGCAGCAGGGTAAGCCCGGTATTACCCAGGCTTTTCGATGAATCGATCGTAATACTGCTATTCAGCATTACCGGTGCATTTTTAGGGAGCGCAATTAAAGTATGAGCAATAAATTTTTGATCCGATGCGTGGAAATTAACCTGCTTTCCCTGCTCCATTTTAAAATACCGCTGTGCAGTTGTATTGCTTGCAATGAGGCAGGCCAGGGTTAAAAGGATACCCGTAAAAGTGTTTTGCATAAATGGGATTTTTGAGGGGTGAATAGGATTACATAAAGTTGGTGAACAGGCTGGTGGGGCAATGATCCGGTTATAGGAGATTTACAATACTAATTAATACTTTTTTTCCGGAATTCCTAATAGCTTTCCAAAAGTTTGGAAGCTAAAACTTTCATAGGTATTCTATTTACTGAATTGCTATTGAAAACTGCTGAAACGGGAAGATTGGTTCGCAATTGTGCCGGCTGTGCCAACACAATTTGAGAAACACGGCAACGCTCAGGCTACCGTACAGTTTTTGGGTTACAAATGGATTCAGGCCGGCTCGCTCCTTAGTGGAAAGCTAACCGTAAACGTGCTCCCCACACCAATCTCGCTCTTTACGGTAATTACACCATCCATGGCTTCCGTTAAGCTCTTTATAATAGAAAGCCCCAGGCCAATGCCACCCAGCTGGGTTTTAAACCCATTGGACAACTGCCGGTATTCCTGGAAGATCAGCGGCAGGTCAGCGGTGGAAATCCCGATGCCCTGGTCCGTGATCTCAATGCTAAACCGGTCTGCATCCGCAAAACAGGTAACGGATACCACCGTACCGGGCGGACTATATTTTAAGGCATTCATCAATAAATTATAGACGATCTGGGTCAGGTATACCTTATCCACATAAATAAAAGACGGGAAATCTTTGGTTACCTGCTTTACTACCGAGATGGTTTTGTCCATAAATAGGGGCGACATGGATAACAGCACATTATCCAGCCATTTCCTGAAATCAAAATAGGTTTCCATAATTTGAAACTTTTGCTGGTTTTCCTGCCTTACTACCTCCCTCACCCGTTCAAAGATCTCATTCAGGTTATTGGCTGCGGAGAATATCATTTGTAAAAGCTCCTGCACAAATGCCGGATCTCCGTGCTCTATTTCCCGTTTTAAAAAGGTGGCTGCCGTTACTACCCCGTTGATAGGCACGCCAATTTCATGCAGGGCAGTATGAAAAATGGATTTCAGCACCTCAAACGAGGGTTGTTCGGTTACTTCTTTTTCAGACAAACGCATGGGGATGGTTTTTATATTCGGTTGATAAGTGCTGTGGTTCAGGTACGTGGAATGAGGGCAATTTCATTCGTTGGGAAGAAAAAGGCAATAAGGAATTGGTACTATTTTCGTACGTATAAATCAGTAGTATCCGCTACCATTGAGGGTTTCATGGGGCGCCGGGCGGGATTAAATTTTGCCTGCAATGGATGGCAATTATGCCTGCAGCTTATTTATCAGCTGTACTTTATTAGATACACTGGCCTTTTCAAAGATATTTTGTACGTGTTTTTTAACCGTCCGCTCGGCAATGAACAGGCTATCTCCTATTTCTTTATAGGAATGTCCTTCGCAGATCAGCCGGGCTATATCCACCTCCCGGGTGGTAAGGTTATACTGGCTGCAGTTGAACTCAAAACCGCCGGAGCTGGCCTGCTTAAGATCCAGGTTCTCAACTTTCTGCAGCGCTCTGATGGTATTGTTCAGCAGGCTTTTTTTCTGCCGGAGGGCATTGTCCAGTACTGAATTGATCTTCTGGATCAGCTCCTCCATACGGAAAGGTTTGGGTATATAATCCAGGGCGCCCAGCTTCAACCCTTCCAGCTTGTCTTTATTAGTGAACCTGGCCGACAGGAAAATGAAAGGAATATGGTTATAGTCCGGGCTTTCAGAAATAATGCGGGCAAATTTGAATCCATCTACCTTATCCATCATCACATCGGAAATAATCAGGTCAGGGGAAACCGGGTAGCTCTTCACTTTTCCCAGGGCTTCATTACCATTAAACGCTACGCATACATTATATTTCTCTTTCAGCTTTTTTAGCAGATAGCTGACCATAGCCTGGTTATCCTCTACCAGCAGAATGGTTTGCTTGCGGGGGTCGTAGCTGGTATCGCTGATGTTAAAGTCCGACACCTCCAACCCAAAGGAGGTGCTGACCTTAAAATCCTCCGCTACCACCTCATTTTTGCTAAGCACATGCCGGTTCAGCAGCACGGTAACACGGGTGCCTTTCTCTTTTTGGGGATTGCTGTCGATGATGATCCTTCCCTGCAGGCTGTCTACAATCTTTTTTAGCATTGGCATGCCCAGGCCCATACCCTGGGCGCTTTTCTTTTGCATATTGATCTGGTAGTAGGGCTCAAAGATCTTTTTCTGCAGCCCCGGCTCAATACCTATACCGTTGTCCTGCACCGTAAAACGCAGCTGGTTGCCGGATGCTTCCAGGGAAACGCTGATCTCCCCGCCTTCCTCAGTATATTTAATGGCGTTCTCCACCAGGTTCACTACAATACGGCTTACCGCTTCGGGATCGGCCTTCATGAGCAGATCCTGCGCAACATTTTCTTTCAGGGCCAGCTTCTTTTTTTGGCAGTAGCTCCTGAACAGGATCAGGTTATCGGTCACCACCTGGCTAAAGCTGATCACCTGGGCATAGTTGTAAATGGGCAGGCCCTTACTATATCGTTCCAGGTCGAACAGGTTGCTGATATCATTATTCAGCTTGGCCAGGTTCCGCTTTACGATCAGCAGGTCCTCATTATAACCATGTTTCTGGATATACTCTTCCAGGTAGTTATTCATAAGGGTGATGGGCGTTTTGGTCTCATGCACCAGGTTCACAAAGGCATTGGTCCTTTGCTCGTTGGATGTTTCCAACGCAATCGTTTTTTTCTTCACCTCTTTCTCCAGGTCCATAGTGTATTGCTGCAGCTTTATATACTCTTCTTTAGACTTTTGCACGGTTTGCCGCAGCAGTGTTATATTCAACAGCATGAACACAATGTTATTGAACACGCCCACCACCCAGTTAGGCTGTTCCAGGAAAACGCCTATCACCGGGGAGCTGCACCAGAAAAACAGGGAGGCATAGATCCACAGCCTTTCCCGGAAAACGGGCCAGTTCTTTTCCCTGCGATGGGTTTTTATAAGTACCCTGGCCAGGTCAAACAGGGCATAGCAGGCATAGGCGGCCGTAATAATATAGGTATATAATAAGGTATTGGGAAGATCATGGGTAACAGGAAAATAGCAAACAAAAAAAACGAAAAAGGGCACTACCAGGAACAGGAACCCGTATTTGCGGTGAAATTCCAATCCCTGCAGCCGGGTTGTTTTTACGCAATAATAGGGCATGTAAGCGGTTACCAGGTACCCGAAACCCTGGTTAATAATGATCTGCAGGGTAATGGGTACAGGTATATGCGGGTCCGGCAGAATCATGAGGTTCTCAGCCAGGTTATATAATATTAACAACCCCACCAGTATCAGGTGCCATCGCCGTTCTTTTTCATGGCGCCTGGCCAGAAAGCTCTGTAACTGGTTACAAAAAATAATGATCTCCAACAGGATAATACAAAAGATCACGAGGTTAAGCCGGATGCCAAAAAATAACATATACTACTGTTTAACGGGCGCAGTCGGTATATGAATTTACGTTATTTTTTTTGCAGCTGTTTTACCACCGCACCATCTAGGGCTCCGTTCTCCTATTTTACCCGCCCATACTTCTTTAAGATGTCCATTACTTTTTCCACCGGCAATGCCTCCATGGTATGCCCGTCTTTCCCCGTCATAGTCTTTGCGGCAAACAGTGAATTAATGATGGCTTCCTCCGTGGCTTCAATGGCTGCCATAAACAATGGCGACATATAATCATTCTGCAGCACAGGCGCCAGCCGTACCGGTGTGCTGCTCTCATATGGTATACGCACGGAATCCGCGGTGGAAAAGGCCACTACATAGTCGCCGCTGCCATTACTGGCAATGCCGCCGGTTTTTGCCAGCCCCATAAACGCGCGTTTAGCCAGGCGCTGCAGGTTGCGGCTATCCAGCGGTGCATTGGTAGCCACCACCATCATACAGGAACCATCTACACGGTTCTTTAATTCGTCATTGAACTCAAATATTCCCAGCTCCTTGCCTACCGGCGCACCATCGATCTGCAGCACGCCGCCAAAATTGGTTTGTACCAGCACCCCTACCGTATAGCCACCCAGGTTAGGCGGCAGCTTGCGGGATGCTGTGCCAATGCCGCCTTTGAAACCAAAACAAAGCGTGCCTGTACCAGCGCCCACATTTCCTTCAGCCACGGGGCCGGATTGTGCATTTTGCATCGCCTGGCGTACATCTGCTTTCTGCACCGGGTGATTGCGGATATCGTTTAACCAGCTGTCGTTGGTTTCGCCTACCACCGCGTTTACGGATTGCACCTTTTCATTGCCTTTCTGCTGCAGCGTGTATTCGATCACGGCTTCCATGGCAGTAGCTACATTCAGCGTGTTGGTAAGCACCACCGGTGTTTCCAGGTTGCCCAGCTCCATTACCTGCGTGGTGCCGGCCAGCTTGCCAAAGCCATTGCCCACAAAGATGCCGGCCGGTACTTTTTGCTGAAAAACATTTCCCTCATGCGGAATAATGGCCGTAACGCCGGTGCGGATGTTATCACCTTTTATTAAAGTGGTTTGCCCCACTTTTACACCCGGTACATCGGTAATTGCGTTCCACTGGCCAGTGGGCAGCACACCAATGTGAATACCCCAATCGCGGGCGCGTTTGGAGGTTTGGGCATAGATGCTTTGTGCTGCAGCGAATAAGAACAGGCTGATGATAACAGTACGCATGAGTTAAATTATTTTGGGAGAACAGCTGCTAAAATAAAAAATCCTCCCGGCTCCCCGTAGAATTTCCGTCCACATCCGGTTAATATCCGGCAAAACCTTGCCACTGCTAAATTGTATATTAGAACATGAAATTCCACCTCCTCCTCGCGCTGCTGTTACTCACAGGCATGGCACATGCGCAAACCATTACTACCAGCGGGCAGCCCGCACAGCTCAACATCCGCTCTGCAGGCGCGCATAGCATTCGTATTACCTTAAAACCACTCAGTTATAAAGAGGCTGCGCCCTATACACCAGCATTGGCTATACGAAAAGAGGCTGCACCGGAGATCAGCATAAAAGAACTGCATGGCCCCTTGCAAAAGCGCGTGGGTAATTTGCTGGTAAGCATCCGGCCAAAACCGCTTACCGTTACCATTACCAATAATAAAGGTGAAAAAGTACAGGAGCTAAGCTTACGGGAAAATGGCAATATTACTTTTCCTTTAGATGACCATCCCATATTAGGTATGGGCGAAGGCGGCCCCAAACCTGCTGCCGGGGTCAACTGGCGGCAGCTGCCGGTAGAATTTGACCGCCGCGGACGCATGCACCAGATGCTGCCCCGCTGGCAGGGCGATGCCTATGGCTCCCGCAACCCGGTACCTCTGCTGGTAGGCACTGGCGGCTGGGCATTATTTGTAGCCAGCCCCTGGGTGCAGGTAGATCTGCAGAACAAAACGCAGGGCAGCTTTATTCCCTCACCACCCGCCGGCCAGGGCGGCCCGCAAACGCAAACCAATCAGCACCTGAACCAGGGCAAAGGCCTGCCGCCGGCTAATAATTTTGTGCCAGGCCTGCTGGATGTATTTGTGTTTGATGCGCATGATCCCCTGCAATTTATGCAGGATGTATCTATCCTCACCGGCCCTGCAGCTATGCCGCCTAAATGGGCATTGGGTTACATGCAATCCCACCGCACGCTGGAAGACGATGCACAAATGACCGGCATTGTAGATACCTTCCGCGCTAAACACATTCCCCTGGATGCCGTTATTTACCTGGGCACCGGTTTTGCTCCCCGGGGCTGGAACACGCCGCAGCCTTCATTTGATTTTAACCCGGAGGTATTTAAACGTTCCCCCGCTGCCGTTATAAACGATCTGCATAACAACCACGTAAAAGTAGTGGTGCATATAGTACCCTGGGACCGCGATAAGCTGCCCACTTTACATGGCAGTATTCCACTCCTGTCCTATGAAAGGCCAGATTCCGGGCATATTAATACCTACTGGCGGCAGCACCTGGGATTAATGGACGCGGGTATTGATGCGTTCTGGCCGGATGAAGGCGACTGGTTTAACCTCTTTGAACGTATAAAACGGCACCAGCTTTATTACCAGGGACCGCTCTCCACCAGGCCCAATGTACGCCCCTGGAGCCTGCACCGCAACGGATTTTTAGGTATTGCGCAATGGGGCGGCTGGGTATGGTCCGGTGATACGGAATCATCCTGGAAAACACTGGAAACACAAATTGCAGTAGGCATCAATTACTCATTGAGCCTCTCGCCTTTCTGGGGTTCAGATATTGGCGGTTTTTATCCTAATGAAGAATTAACCGGTGAATTATACGCACGCTGGTTCCAGTTCGGCACATTCTGCGCATCCTTCCGCTCACACGGACAAACCTGGTGGACGCGGCTTCCCTGGGGCTGGGGCCTGCATGAAATGGGACCGCTTGAAGCAAAGAACAACCCGCTGCCATCAGAGCTGAATAACCCTGCCATTGAGCCGGTGGTGAAAAAATATGATGAGCTGCGTTACCAGCTGTTATCCTACAACTATTCACTGGCCTGGCAGGCGCGTACTACCGGTTTACCTTTGATGCGCGCCCTGTGGCTGCATTACCCGCAGGATGAGCAGGCGGCTGCTTTGGGTAACCAATACCTCTGGGGCCGCGATCTGCTCATAGCGCCGGTATTTCAAAAAGGCGCTGCTACACGGGAAGTATATTTACCAACAGGTACCTGGTACGACTGGTGGACCAACACCCCGGTGAGCGGCCATCAAACCATTACCCGCAAGGTGGATCTTTCCATTATGCCCATTTATGTGCGCGCAGGCGCAATTATTCCCATGGATCCCATCCGCCAGTACACCGGGCAGGTAACAGATACGCCGCTAACCATCCGCATATACCGCGGCGCTAACGGCGATTACACCTTATATGAAGATGATGGCATTAGCCAGGCCTACCTGAAGGGCGCCGCTACCCTCACCCATTTCAGCTGGAACAATGCGGCGCAAAAACTCAGCATAAACACCCTCCGCAGCTCCACTAATCAACCTGCTAAACGTATGTTCAACATAGTGTTACTGCCGGAGGGCGACTCATTGCAGGTAAAGTATACAGGCGTACCCGTTAGCTTCACCTTCTGACAGGGGTTATGGATGCGGCGCCTCTTCATACGTACAATGGGTATGGTAGGCAGGGTAATGCCCTGCACGGGCATGACCGAAGCGGAAGAAGAGTATGTTGCCGGATATAAACAATACAATAGCCAGTATAACGGCAATTTTCGTAAACACCCTTAAGCGCGGATGTTTTGAAAAAGATCCAAACACATGCCCTATAATAAATACCATGCAGGCCACAAACAACACCCGCAGTAAAATGATCAATCCAAAAAACATGGCTGTAAAGTTTTAAGTAATTAAATAATGTTGCTCTAACAAAGCTAACCCGCTGCCAGCCATGCAATTGTGTATAAGAGATCAAAGCGTAAAATGTGTCTACCAAAAAGGGAATTACTTACATTTGGGTTGTATGAAGAAACTGGGATATGATTTTTATAACCGGGAGGATGTGCTTACCATTGCACAGGAGCTGCTGGGTAAAGTGCTGGTTACTAAGTTTAATGGCGCTGTTACCAGCGGCCGTATAGTAGAAACAGAGGCCTACCAGGGTGTTACAGACCGCGCCTCCCACGCTTACGGCGGGCGCCGCACTAACAGAACGGAGATCATGTTCGGTAAAGCAGGCACCGCATACGTGTACCTGTGTTATGGCATTCACCACCTGTTTAATGTAGTTACCAATAAAGAAAATACGCCGCACGCTATACTGATCAGAGCCATTGCACCGCTGAACGGCATACCGCATATGCTGGCGCGCACCGGCCGTACCAAAGCGGATTATACGCTGGGCAAAGGCCCCGGCAACGTATCAAAAGCATTAGGCATTAATACCCAGCACACAGGCACCAGCCTCACGGGCAAAGAGTTATACATAGCGGATGATGATTTTATTGTATCACCCTCCGCTATAGGCATCACTGCAAGAATTGGAGTGGATTATGCCGGTGAAGATGCGCTGCTGCCTTACCGTTTTATACTAAAAGACAGCCCTTATGTAAGCGGCCGTAAGCTCAGGAGTTAAGTACGCCCTTCAGCTTTTCATTTTTATTACGCAGGTCAATGCCCCCTTCCAGTAAGGATTTCAGGTTCACCAGGTAAAACAGCCAACCGCCCTGGCAGCCAATATGAAAATCCACTTTACCCTTTTCATCTGTAGGAATATGATCCTGCACTAATTCTATCAGCGTTTCGCCTTCCACATTCTTTAAGCTCACAGTAACGGTGCCGGCTATACCAAAAGTGAATTGAAAGTGCTCCTTCCCGTTGGCGGCCAGCACTTTACCGGTTTCAGTAGTATCGTCGCTATAGCCAAACCAGCGCCAGGTATAGGTATCGCCGGTGGTAATAGTTTCCTGTTTATTTTTGGGTATACCACCTTCACCGACAAAATCGGCCTGCCGCAAAAACCAGCTTTCCAGCCCTGCCGGCGTGGTCCAGGCGTTGTAAATGTTTTGCGGATCGGCTTTGATGGGTAGCTTTAACGAGAATTTACTCCAGTCATGTGGTTGCATATATTCGCAGTTTATAGGTTAATGAATTGATGCAGCTATAGTATTTGTCCCTGCTGAAAATCAGCGGCTATGGCTCCGTATACACTACAGGAAATTTACACCTAAAAAGGGAATGTAAAATGTAAAATTTTAAATGCTAAATGTAAAAGTGAAATGCAGGGTATAAGGGCTTCGCTGCGTTTCACTTTTACATTTAAAATTTTACATTTATTATTTTACATTTTTACACCCCGCCCCACTCCATTCACAACCCATACTGCACCGTAGCATAATACATACCGCCAATAGACGGCCCTCCTAAAAAGGAATAGTAGTAATGGTTCAGTAAGTTGCTGGCGCCCAGCTTGATCTTTGAATTTATCTTTTCAAACGTATAGCTTACCTGCGCGTCTAAAGTATTGTACGACGGTGTTTGCCCGTTCACCAGGAACGATTGCCACAAAAAGCTGCTCTGCCATTTCCAGCTAACGCCAGCGCCTATATGTTTTATAATTTCCTCTTTGGATATCATAGCATTAAGGGCCCATTCCGGTGTGTTAAAACCATCTTCCAGCCCATCTTCATTGGCCGATTTGCGCAGCTTTGCATACGAAGTATTTGCATGCAGCCTATATCCGTGCACGTTATAGGTTACCCCTAAGCTGGCGCCATAGTTATATACTTTAGTTTGTGAATTAGTCCACATACGGTATTGATTCTGTTGCGATTTGTTATTCAGCGCAAATGGTATAGAATCTGCGTTTTGTGTTTTAGGCACATTCATATTGGCCTGCGCAATAAAGGAACGGTAATTGTTAAAGTACAGGTCAGCATCAACAAACAAACGTCCTTTGAGGAACAAGCCTTTATAGCCGCCTTCAATGGACCGTACATGTTCCGGTTTAATATAGGTGTAGGGGTTTTTCTTTAACAGCCCCTGGTTCTTTTCAATAGCTGCCTGCTGCGATAAACCATTGGTATTAATATCATTCAGCACGGCTGCCTGAAATGCCGTAATAGATGATTGCAGCCACGCATTTTCAAAGATGCCCTGCGACATAGCCGGCAAGCCCCCTACCCTTTTTACGCCGCCGCTGTTCACGTTTGAATAAGCTTCAAAGATGCTGGGGTAGCGGTACCCGCTCTGGAACGATACCCGGAAGTTTTGTGTGCGCTGGGGTGAGAACACGGCCGTAAAACGCGGGCTCCAGGCCAGGTCAAAATAATCATTCTTATCTGCACGCAAAATAGCGCCCAGCTTTAACCGCTCCTTTAACAGTGATTTGGTAACTGACAGAAAACCACCTGTTTTGCTGTAATGAATATTCGTATATTCTTTACCGTGAACCGGGTTAATAAAGTAATTACCATCCGGTACAATAATGTAGGTGCGGTGGTCAGCACCGGCCAGCACTTCCAGCCCGGCCTTTTCCCGCAGCCCGGGGATCCATTCATTCAAATGCACCTGCCCTTCTGCCTGTATAAAGCTGGCCTTTACTTTTAAGGCGGCGCCGGTATCCCAGTTATTCACCTGCTGTAATTTTTCCAGCACATTATTAAACGCAGGCGTGCCGGGCATATAACGGCCCTGATCGGCCGCTGTTCTGGCCTGCTGGTGTGCCTGCGCTACCGTCATCCCATCCTGCGATGCCTTGTTAAAAGCCGCGGTATAATCAGCATACCATACATTATCCGGTTTATAGTTACGGTCAATGTTTTCAGCCATGGAGCGCAGGTTGTAAGAGTTACCGGTATTTTCATTATTCAGGTAAGCCCTTAGCTGCAGGCCCCTGGATTCATATTGTATGCCATGCTGCTGTATAAAATAATCCTGCAGGCGAAAACGGTTAGCGCGCTGGTACACATTGTTCAGCAGCGCCATATGAAAAGTATAGCTCAAAGTAGCATCCGGCCTTATCTTATAATAGATGCCGGCATCTCCTTTTATGTTCTGCAGGCCATAATCCACCACATCTTTTTCATCGTAACCCGTGCGTGCCACCACGTAGTTCTTTCCCAGCAGGGAAATGGTTTTGCGATCAGATGATTCATTGCCGTAGCTGCTCACAGGGTCTTTAGCCGGGTTATCAGCGCCGGTTAATCCCGTACTGGCGTTAGCGTTACCATTCAGTTCCATATGGTCATTGGCTATCCAGTCGTACCCGCGGGTATAGGCGCCATTCAGCTTAAAGGCCCATTTTGGTGAAATTACATGCGCCCAGCGCAGGCTGGTTTCTGAGAAAGGTTTAGCGCCGCTGTTAGGATCGCCGATATGTGTAACCGCTGTTTTTTGCTGTGCACTTAACCCTGCAGAGCTGAACGGATCTTTGGTAGTGATATTGGCCAGCCCGTTCACCGTGTTCATGCCATAGAGCGCAGAAGCCACGCCCGGCACTATTTCCACATTGTCAACATCCAGGTCGGAAGGACCTAAAGCATTGGCTATGGGGCCACCTATATGCGGGGATTGTACATCCATCCCATCCACCAGCTGCGCAAAACGCACATTGGTGGTATTGGCAAACCCACGGGCATTCAATACTTTAAATCCTATACTGGGGGTGATGAGCTGTACGCCCTGCACATTTTCCAGCGCATCAAAAAAAGAAGGCGCGGGTGAGGCCTTAAAATAAGTGACGCCCATTTTTTGCACACTTACCGGCGATGCAAGAATGCTTTCCCGCAGGCGGGATGCCGATACGGTTACTTCCGATAAAATACGCACCGTTGTATCCTTACGGGTAGTATCTGAATTCATATTTGAAAGCTGGCGGGCCTGCGTGCTAAGGGATAGCATGCATAAAAAAAAGAGGCTGGTAAAGGTCCTGTACATAGTAACGGTTTACGCTGTATCTTTCAATATATAACGATGGTTAAAAAAAGTCCTGTAAAACATTACGTTGTTACAGGATTATTTTAAATGACTACTCTCCTGTTCAAGGAACTGGCGGAACCTTTCCCTTAACTGGCGGTGGTAGGCTATCATTTGCCGGGCCTCTTCCGAAATAGAAGACCCACCGCCCTTTTCGCCGCCCGTGCTGGTTACTACAAACGGACGAACCCCCATGCTGTTCAGGTTATTGATAAGGTCCCAGGCTTTTTTGTAAGACATGCCCATGGCTAAAGCTGCCTGCTTAATAGACCCTGTTTCGGCAATACGTTCCAGCAGCTCCACCGGGCCGGGGCCAAAAAAGCGTTTGCCCCCAAACTCAAGCCAAAGGCTGCCATTCACATTAAAAGTGCCCTCCTTTAAAAGATTGCGGATCGGTTGTTCCATGTGCTTACGTAAACGGGTACACGATTAATTATATAAAAGGCAGCTACCGTTTTATACCGCGTCCGTTTGTTGTAACAAATATAAAACACCGGAAGCATATTAAATGGTAACTGCCTTTTCCTTTTTAAAGATCAGCTATTTATCCGGCAGGAAAGCGCCTTTGTCGATCCACATTTTAAACTGCCGCGCAAACTCCTGATGGGTCAGTGGTGGCAGGGTGCGGCCATCGCCGGGGTTCCATCCGCCTAACACCAGTGAATCGGATGTTACATGCGTTATCAGCTGTGCTTTTGTCTTGTGCCCGTTCCGTTCGGGATCCAGCAGCTGGGCTGCCAGCTCGCGTGGTGATTTACCCTGGAACACCATTTTCATATCTGCCGGCGGTAAATGCCAGTTAGGATTACCCGGCGGCATATGCAGGCCCGGCGTGTTCTTAGGCTGATGGCAGTTGGAGCATTTGAGCGCATACAGGCCCTTACCATCGTGCCCGCGCTGCACATTCATAGTATGTACATGGCTGTCATCGCCCTGGAGGGGCGCCTCCCCTGAAGGGTGGCAGTTCATACAACGTGGGTGCATTAATACGCTGTAAGCAGCCAGGAAGGCCTTTTTAGAGCCGGCGCTGTCCTTGGCCGTTCCATCTGTATCCGTGTGGTGCGTAGTACGGGCGGCATCCGAATTAAAGGATAAAGCCATTACCGACACTGCGGTTACTGTTAATAATGAATATATGAGTTGCTTTGTTGTTGCCATAATTTACTACGCTTTGAGGTTGATGTTGCAAAAAGGCAGGTCCCGCATGCGTTTGCCGGTAGCGGCAAAAACAGCGTTGGCAATGGCCGGCGCTACCGGTGGTACGCCGGGCTCCCCTGCCCCGCCCATTTTTTCGGTACTGTTCACGATGTGTACTTCAATTTCCAGCGGCGTCTCATGCATGCGCGCAATGCGGTAATCATGGAAATTGCTTTGCTGCACCTTGCCTTTGTCCAGCGTAATAGCGCCGTACATAGCCGTGGAAATGCCAAAGTTGATGCCGCTTTCCATTTGTGCAACCACACCATCCGGGTTCACGGCCAGGCCGCAATCAATGGCGCATACAAAACGGTGTACCTTAATAAGGCCCTGTTCATCAACAGAAACTTCTGCTACATCAGCCACATAGCTCATAAAAGATTCATGCACAGCCACACCTCTGAAACGGCCCGGAGGCAATGGCTTACCCCAGCCTGCTTTTTCAGCGGCCAGGTTCAGCGCCGCCAGGTGGCGGGGATGGTTTTTCAGCAATGCTCGCCGGTACTCCACCGGGTCTTTGCCTGCTGCATGCGCCAGCTCATCTATCATACCCTCCATGGCAGTAGCCGTATGCGTATGGCCTACAGAACGGTACCACAGCACCGGCAGCTCCAGCTTGGGTGAATGCAGCCCTACATAATGGTCAGGGATGGAGCTCAGGTAAGGTGAATCCTTTACCCCTTCCACAGAAGCTTCGTCAATATTATTTTTCATACCGGCGGCAAAAGGGGTGCCGGCCATAATAGACTGCCCTGCCAGCACATGCTCCCAGGCTACGGGATTGCCCTGCGCATCAATACCTGCGCGGATCTTATGTACAAATGAAGGACGGTAATAAGCGCCGTGAATATCATCTTCACGCGTCCATACCATTTTAATAAAGTCGCCGCTGGCTTTTGCAATATGCACTGCTTCCGCTACAAAGTCGGATTGAAAGTTAGCCCTGCGGCCAAAACCGCCACCCAGGAAAACAGTGTGCACATTTACCTGCTCCGGCTTAAAGCCCAGTATTTTAGCAGCCACGGTTTGGTCGTTCCCCGGCATTTGAGTGCCGGTCCATATTTCACATTTATTGTCAGCTATTTTTACCGTAACGTTCTGCGGCTCCATGGGCGTGTGCGCCAGGTAGGGAAAGGTGTATTCCGCTTCCAGCACTTTAGCTGCTTTGGCTAAGGCATTGGTAACATTGCCTTTTTCCGCAGCCGTATCGCCACGGGTGCCTGCCAGCTTTTTAAACTCCGCCAGCTGCGCTACGCTGTCAATTTTTTCGTTGGGGCCATTTTCCCATTCCACTTTTAAAGCGGCGCGGCCTTTTTTAGCGGCCCAGAAATTATCTGCTATCACCGCTACCCCGGTAGGTATCTGTACTACTTTTCGTACGCCCGGCACCGTGCGGGCTTTAGTGGCGTCAAACGACTTCACTTTACCACCATATACCGGCGGGTGCGCTACTACGGCGGTAAGTAAGCCGGGAAAGCGCATGTCCATCCCGAATTGGGCGGTACCATTCACCTTTGCGGGCGAATCCAGGCGTTTTACACCTTTGCCAATATACTTCCATTCACCGGGGCTGCGCAGGCTTACCGGTTCTGTCAGCGGCGGTAGCGAAGCGGCTATGCCGGCCAGCTCACCATAGGTGGCGCGTTTGTCGCCGGCTATTACCTCGCCGTTCTCTGTACGGCAATCTGCCGGGCTTACGCCAAATTTCTGCGCTGCTGCCTGTACCAGTAAGGTACGGGCCGTAGCGCCGGCCTGCCGGTAACGGTCAAACTCCGACCAGGTGGTGCTGGAACCACCGGTGATCTGCAGGCCATACACCGTATGCACATAAGGTTGCCCGGGCGGGCTATGTAATACTTTTACTTTTTGCCAATCGGCATCCAGCTCTTCTGCAATAAGCATGGATAAGGTGGTCCAGATACCCTGGCCCATTTCCACATGTGCCAGTACGATCTGTATGCTACCGTCAGCGCCTATACTAAGATAAGCGTTGGGGGCAAATACCGCTGCTGCAGCATCTTCCGCAGCAGGCATGCCCATAGCAGCCAAGCGTTTGGCGCCCGGTATCACAAAAGATATAATTAAGCTGCCGCTAAGCATAGCGCCGGTTTTCAGAAAACCCCGGCGGCTGGTGTTCAGTACATCCTGTGTCATTTGTTACCTCCCTCCTTTTGTAATTCAGCTGCGCGGTGAATGGCTTTGCGGATGCGCGGATAAGTGCCGCAACGGCAAATGTTGCCGCTCATGGCATTATCAATGTCCGTATCAGTGGGCTGGGGATTTTCCCGCAGCAGCACTGCTGCAGACATGATCTGGCCCGACTGGCAGTAACCGCATTGCGGTACATCTTCCTCGATCCATGCGCGTTGCAGGGGATGATCACTGTTGGGCGAAAGCCCCTCAATAGTTACTACTTCCTGGCCGGCAGCTCTTGACAGCAGTGTTACACAGGAGCGCACCGCTTCTCCGTTTAGGTGAACGGTACAGGCGCCACACTGCGCCATGCCGCAGCCAAATTTGGTTCCGGTAAGCCCTACTATGTCGCGTAAAGCCCATAGCAATGGCATGTCGGGACTGGCATCAATAGAGTGCTCCTGATGGTTAATGGTTAATTTAATCATGAGTACAGACTTTGCTTTCCTTTAAAAGATTTGACCTGAAATATGTGCATTCCCTTATCATGAACACACAAGATTAAAGATAGTTCAGTAATCAGATCAGCAGTTATAAGATTCAAACCAAAAGTTACAAATTTCAAATATTGCACTTCCTCTGTAACCTTTGACAGGCAATTATTTGACCCTTATCGTTATATCCCAAAAGAAACAACGCTTATAATATTCACTTAACGAATCAGAGTTTTCATTACCTTTAACACCACCACCTTATTAACCCCATACATCTACAACCACCTGCTACCGGATATTTCCATGCTGTAAGATTCGTTATCCCTCATTTTCCATTTATTTTAAACCCCTTTTTATGAAAAAAAGTCATTATTCCTTATGCCTTTCCATGCTGGTGATCCTTTCATTATTTACCGCCTGCAAAAAAAATCCCTTCCCCGGCCCCGGTTATGGCAACAGCCAGATCCAGAAAGTAACAATGGACAACGAAAATTACGCCCTGTTTGTGTACAATGCACTGGGCAACCCACTAAGCGTTACCAAGGGTATGGTGAGCACTGGCAATCCCAATTATTTTTTCCGTTATGATGCGCAGCACCGGTTATCAGACTATTATGGCGCATATAGCGATGGCCTGGTCTTTGAGTTCTGGCACCGCTATGTTTATGACAGCAATAACCACATTGTAACGGATACCATGTACATGTTTGGGCTGGTAGGCACTAATGGCCCCCTGCCCGATCCACGCGCGCCCGCACCGTATGATCAGCTGTATGTAGGCAACCTTGCCACCTATCAGTATGATGCGAAGAACAGGATCATCCGCACTACGGATAGTTATGGAGCGCCCCCAACCAATCCGCAAACCGTACGCCGTTATATCTATGGCGCTAACGGCAATCTGGTTGTTATCCGCACCTATGAACCCTACACATCAGACAGCACAGACCTCGATCTGAGTGGTTATGACAATAAGATCAACCTGCACCGTACGCATCCCATCTGGCAGTTCCTGGACCGGGACTTTAGTATTAATAATCATGAAAATGTAACGGCCTATAATGCCAAAGGGCTGCCGCTCACTATTCAGGCCTCAGGTGGGAAAATAGGTAGTGGCTTTATTTCACTCCATTATTCCAACACGTTGCAGATCACCTATCAACCGTGCAGGTGATGGAATGTAAAATGTAAAATTTTAAATGCCGAATGTAAAAGTGGAATGCAGCGAAGTTTTGGCCGGAACCAAATCGCTGCATTCCACTTTTACATTTATGATTTTACATTTATGATTTTACATTTTCTTAGCCGCCATATCCTTTCCATTCTGGTGCAGCACCAGCTGGTCCACCACGCCCTGCTCATTTTTCTTAAACGAAATACGCGCATCTACCACCTTCATAAAAAACTCCGCCGGGGCCGATGGAAATATTTCAAAGCGGGCCTGCCCTGTAAGCTGCTCATAAATATGATCTCCTTCCGTGGAAATGGCCATCACCACATTAGGCGCCAGCTCATATTTACCTGTATATAAACGGTAAGCAGCAGTATCCGGCGTAATGGCGGCAAGTGTTTTAGTTGCCGGCTGTAGCGGTGCGGGTGTTGGTTTTACCGGGGGCGTATAAGGTTTGTTATACAAAATGGCCAGTATGCTCTTTGCAATGTCCCTTAGCGGGGCGCCGCCGGTATTATTCAATAATACTACCAGGTCTTTGCTGTCAGGAATGCGTACTATCAGGGTGTTGAAACCATTAATGCCACCGTCGTGAGAAATGGTGCTTACCGTATCTTTTGTATTACCAATGCTAAAAGGCTGGCGCGACCAGCCGCAGGCATACCCTTTCAGGAAAGGCGTAAAGTAAGTTGTTTTACTTGCGGCGTTCAGCAATTGGTTGGTATACAAGGCCTGGTCCCACAGGTACAGGTCCTCCACGGTGGAGTACATGGAACCGGCAGCATAAGGCAGGTCCATATCTAAATAAGGAGCGTTTATTAAGCTGTCGCCATTACGCTCATACCCGGCCGCACGTTTCTTAATGATAGGTGCTGCCTTATCATAACCGGTATTAAGCATGTGCAGCGGTGTAAAAATGCGCTCCTGCAATACGCTGGCATAGGGCTGCCCTGTAACTTCCTCAATAATAGCCCCCAGCACAAAATAACCGGAGTTGGAATATTTATAATCCGTACCCGGCGTAAACTCCAGCGGCAGCTCTGAAAAGAAGGGTATAAATTCTTTAGGGGTAGATGGGTTCCGCGCGAAGCGGTTAAAAAAATCAGGCCGGGCCGTGTAATTGGGAATACCGGAAGTATGTGTGAGCAGGTTGTAGACAGTAACCTTTTCACCATTAGCTTTGGGATAATAAGGCAGGTAATCGGAAATATGCCCATCCAGCTTCAGCTTACCCTGCTCTGCCAATTGTAGTATAAGCATGGCCGTGAATTGTTTGGTAATAGAGCCCAGCCGGAAACGTGTATCCGGCGTGTTGCGGATCTCCCACTCAAAATTGGCGTAGCCAACGCCGTTCTTAAAGATCACCTTTCCATCTTTGGCTACCAGGGCGGTACCGTTAAACAGCTTGTAACTATTATACTGGTCCAGCAGCTGCCGGATCTTTTCAGCCGGGCTTTTTACGGCAGAACTTTGGGCGCAGGATGCAATTGTAATGCACAGTGAAAAAAAGAAGATCGTTGTACTCCTGAGGTAACGCATAGGGAAAACAGTTTAGTACCATAAATATACAGGTACAAGCGGCCCTGTCCAAAAATGGCTGCCTGATAATTTGTAATTTACACGCATGACAATGCCCAACACTAAACGAATGCTGGTGTATATGGCCAAATGTGTGGCCGGTGTGCTGCTGGTATTTTTTTTAGCCCGTCTTATCAACTACAAGGATTATATCTGGTGCCTGATCTCTGTAATGCTGGTGCTGTCGCCGGATGGCACCGATGCCGTAACCCTGGCCATGAGCCGTATTAAGGCCAACCTGGTGGGGGCCGCTGCAGGGCTGATCATGCTCATCGTACATCCGTCAACGATAGTAATGGTAAGCGGGGCTATTGCCATTACAGTAGCTGCCTGCACTTTCCTGCAGCTGGAAGCCTCTGCCCGCTCCGCCCTGGCAGCCGCCATTATTGTAACGCTGCACGAGGCAGGGATCCATGTATGGGATACGGCCCTGGAAAGGATCATAGCCGTGCTGGCCGGCTGTGTGCTGGGCCTGGGGATCACCTTCGTATTTCACTCCCGTTTTACCCGCCATTCCGCAGAGGGCCCCCCGCCCCAGCAGGAAGCGTGAACTGCAGTATTATTTCTGATTAATTAAGTATCTTGTTTGCCTTTCAATACTAACGTATCACTTTTTACAGGTTATGACAATCAACAAGCTTACCTTCTGCCTGGCAGTCCTGCTGGCAACCAACCATTCATTTATCCGGGCTCAAACCGCACCGGCCAGCAATTACGATCAGCACAAAGCATTTGACCCGCTTTTTTACACACAGAACGGCAATGAGTTCCGCAGCGCAGGCGGCGCACCTGGGCCTAAATACTGGCAAAACCGGTCGGACTATGCCATTAATGTAACGCTGGATACCGCGCAGCACCGCCTTAGCGGATCGGTACAGATCACCTATACCAACAACAGCCCTGACACTTTATCATTTGTGTGGCTGCAGCTGGACCAGAACGTGTACCGGGAAGATTCCCGTGGTGAAGCAGCCTCCCAGTACAGCGGCGGGCGTTTTGTGAACCGCAGCTTTACCCAGGGTGATGAGATCAGCAGTGTAAGCATTATACAAAACGGTAAAACACAGGCTGCCAGCTACCGGGTGAATGATACCCGTATGAAGATCCAGCTGCCGGCTGCCCTGAAAGCTAATGGCGGCAGCGTGCAGTTCCGCATCAATTATGCTTTTACCATACCCCAATATGGCACAGACCGTATGGGCCGTTTGCAAACACGTAACGGATGGATCTACGAAATAGCCCAATGGTACCCGCGTATGTGCGTGTATGATGATGTGCTGGGCTGGAACACCCTCCCTTACCTGGGCGCGGGTGAGTTTTACCTGGACTACGGCAATATTGAATATAGTGTAACCGCCCCTGCTGATATGGTAGTAGCCGGCTCCGGCGAGCTGCTGAATGCCGCCCAGGTATTAACGCCTGAGCAAAACAGCCGCCTGGCCAAAGCACGTACCAGCGACCAAACCGTAACTATTAAGGACAGCACTGCCGTTATATCCCCTACGGATAAACGTAAAGGCAACCTTACCTGGCGCTTTTCCTGCAAAAATACCCGTGATGTGGCCTGGGCTGCTTCCCGTGCCTTTATATGGGATGCTGCCCGCATTAACCTGCCGGGTGGTAAAAAAGCGCTGGCACAGTCGGTATACCCGGCAGAAGTAGCATCTGCCAAGGCCTGGGGCCGCTCCACCGAATATGTGAAAGGCTGTATTGAATTGTATTCAAACAAATGGTTCTCCTTCAGCTACCCTGTGGCTACCAACGTAGCGGGTATTGTGGGTGGTATGGAATACCCCGGCATTGTGTTCTGTTCTGCGAAGGCCACCGGCGCCGGCTTATGGGGCGTAACAGACCATGAGTTCGGGCATAACTGGTTTCCCATGATAGTAGGTTCCAATGAACGTAAGTACGCCTGGATGGATGAAGGTTTTAATACCTTCATTAACGGTATAAATACCAAAGCATTTAACAACGGGGAATATTACCGCCCGGCGGATATCAGCAAAACCGGCCCGGGCATGTTTGGCGCCAATGCAGAAGCGCTTACAACCATTCCCGATGTGATCCAGAACGCCCAGTTAGGTAATGTGGCCTATTTTAAACCAGGCCTGGGACTAAAATTGCTGCGCGAGCAGGTATTGGGACCAGAACGTTTTGATGAAGCTTTCCGCACCTATGTGCACCGCTGGGCATTTAAGCACCCTACTCCCTGGGACTTCTTCCGCACTATGGATAATGTGGCAGGCGAAGACCTGAGCTGGTTCTGGCGCGGCTGGTTCCTGAACACCTGGAAGATAGACCAGTCCGTAAAAGAAGTGAAGTACAAGGAGAATGATCCCGCAAAAGGTGCGCTGGTAACTATTGAAAATCTGGAGCAGCTGGTAATGCCCGTGGAAGTAGCCATACAAACTGCCGATGGAAAGGCCGATACGGTAAAGCTGCCGGTAGAGATCTGGCAGCGCGGCGGTACCTGGACTTTTTTATACCCTTCCACCACTACTTTAAGCCAGGTGATCATAGACCCGCAGGGCGCCCTGCCGGATGTGAACCGGGCTAACAATACGTGGAATGCAAAGTAAAAAGTAAAATGGGAAGTAGCGCATCTAAGCATGTGTGTTACATTATTTAAATACAAAAAGCAAAAAGTGAAACAGCGATAAAAGGCTATTTCACTTTTTGCTTTTTTACTTTTAATTTCTTTGAACGATAACCCAGGCACCACCACAGCAGCATACCATAAAAGATAAAGTCGCTGGCTGGGAACCTTTGTTTCAATTGAGATTTAATTTCCGGTTATTAAAAAGTAAAATAACATCCAAAGCACTTAACACGCTGTACTCCATTATTTTACTTTACTGGAATTTAAACACCCCCAGTATAAATATCAGCAGCAATATCAGGAACTGCCCAACGTGAAAAATGCCGATCCGCTTTTTCAATGCAGTGTATTGCAGCATATCTGTAGCGGTGGTTTGGGCAAACAGCAGGGATTGCAATTTTTTTACGCCGGGCGCACCTACCAGCGTGATATTCAGGATCATCAGCACAATAAGGCCCATCTTAAACTCAAACCAGAATTGTTTGGTTACACCAAACTGGTAAGCTCTTAACAGCATAAAACCACTTGCAAATAATAAAACACCACCTATACGCAGGAACCAGTCGTATGCGGAGGACAGTTTAAATACCACAGTAGCTTTTTGATTTTCGCCCGGCAGGTAGCCCCAAAGCTGCCGTAATGTAATAAAATGCCCCAGCGTACCGCCGGATATGAGGGCTATACCAATAATGTGCAGGACCAGGCCTGAAGAAAACAGATTCATATATACGGGTTTTAGAATGAGCAAACAGGTATTGCACCATCTTACAGATAGTTTTATCTTATAGACAGTTCTCCCGGAAAATTTGTGACGGCAACAGGAACCTTACCAATGCCGGCAAGCCGTTGTGTATGGCTGGTTAGGCCAAAAGTGCAGGTAAAACAGACAAATTACTACATAATCGCAGTATTAATTACAAATATAATACAACATCGTTATAAATACAACAATCCTGCAATAATTTTCGCTAAATTGCTCTTGATCCGTAGTAATATGAATACAACAGTTGAATTAGTAACAGCCTGGGGTACTTATGAAGAAAAACATCCCGGCTGCAGCATAGAAGATTTTTGCCGCTATTACCTGCTGCAGCAAAAGCAGCTGACGCCGGTAAATACCGGCAAGCTTACAGGCGGGCAGCAGCCATCTGCCCCGGAAGCAATGCTTATGAAGGTAATGGGCCGCATTATGCGCCTGCATGAGCTGTATTCCCGTACTGCCCTGGATGATGCCGGCCTTGGCCAGTTTGAGGAGTTTGCCCTGATGCATGGGGTAAAGCAGCGTAAAGATCCCCGCAAGTCAGAGGTGATCTATGCTACTATTTACGAGCTTTCCACAGGTTCAGATCTGCTGAACCGGCTACGGGAAAAGGGATACATCATGGAGGTCCCCGACCCTGCCGACCGCCGCTCTAAACGTGTGAAGATCACGGCTAAAGGCGAAAAAATATTGCAGCATGCCTATAAACGTATGGGGCAGCTGGTAAAGATGATGCTTCGTGATATGGATGAAGAAGAAGTATTATTATGCATTCAGCTGCTGAAGGATGTAGAAATAAAGTTCTCTGAACGCTGGCCTGAAGACAAAGGCCGTTCTTTTGACGAGATCTATACCAGTGTGATGAGCGAAGGAATGTAAAATGTAAAATAATAAATGTAAAAGTGGAATGCAGCGATCGGGTCTGGCCCAGACATCGCAGCATTCCACTTTTACATTTATCTCGTTCATAAAGTCTTTTAAATGGTCTCTATGAACCTCCTTTGTCGGTTTAAGATCTTATATTTAATATTTTACATTTAAGATTTTACATTTAAGATTCTACATTCTTATTTAAAGTATTCATTGAAATACTCCGCCGGCTTCAAATTCAGCCACTCCTGCCGGTTAGCGGCAAACTCTTCGTAGGTGAGCGCCTCAATTTGCGCCGGGGTAAAAGACAACGGGTTTTCCGGCGTGCCCCTGGTTACAATGCCCAGGCCATGATCCGCATCCAGCACAAATACATTAATGTCTTTGCGCAGGCTTCTTAAATGAATAACGCTTTTCCACACATCCCCATTCCAGAAGCCCTGGCATTTATTGGCACCCCACTCTGCCCAGGTATAACCGGCTTCTTTGGTTTGCGGGTTACAATCGTGCATAATGATCACCCCATTACCGGCAAGCCGGTCCAGGCAATTTTCCACATCCCGCAAGGCGTAGGCATATTCATGCATGCCATCTACCAGGCAAATATCCAGCAAGGTGCTTTGCAGAGCTTTATCTGCCTTTTCTGCAAAAAAGCGGTCGCTTTCCATGCGAAAGTAGCTGGCGTTAAAATTGGCCGGGTACTGGATGGCTTTGAAAAACTGTTTAAGGGCGCCAAATTTCAGAAAAGGATCTACAGCTATTTTGCGGCCAGCCTTGATCGGGAAGAAGTTTTTGCCGGATTCAACGCCTATTTCCAGGTAGGTTTTAAAACCATATTTGTCAATAAGCGCCTGTGTAATAATGCTTCTGTTTGTTATCATAAGTGGATTGTCAGAACAGCAAAATAAGTTTATTTCCCATTAATAAAAAGACCCCGGCAGGAATGCCAGGGCCGTTGTACTCGTCTATAATGCTTAATATTCAAGACCTAAAAAATAAACTGCTTGCCATCTTATAACTATCCGTCTGTACTTCATCGAGGCACATTGCGCTTTCTGCAAATAACAATATGATTCAGAAATGCATCATATCTTTTGGGCAGTATCCGGTTCATTAGCTTGCACAAGAGATTGAGTGTCAAAAAGGTGCAGAACGATACTACCTTCTTTACCGGCTTGGCAAAGTTCAGCTTGGAGAGCACATAGCTGTCCAGGTAAGACATGAACATCTGCATCTGGGCCTGCACGGAAGTCCCCAGCTTTTCATAATACAGGATCTCAAAGCCTTTACGTTCCAGTAGCATCTTCAGGCCATAAGAGGTGTAACGGTTGCAATCATTGGGAACCTCATGTTCCGCTATAATGAACGGGCAGGTAGCCAGCATCACCGCCCCCGGCTTCATTACCCGGTGTAATTCATCCAGTATCTCTTCCGGGTTAAATATATGCTCAAACACCTCTGTGCTCAGCACACTATCAAAGTGATGCGGTTCAACCGGAATGGTTTTACCATCATAAAAAACATCAATTTGTTCGTTCTCGTGACTATGCCCCTGTCCCTGATAATCCACCCCAATATATTCATCCACCCTGATCAGGCTCTTATAGGGTTTGCTGCCACAACCAAAATCCAGCATACGGCCATGTAAAACCCCGAAATGCTTCTTTAGATTAGTGATCAACAAGGTTCTTGCGATATAAACCGACTGACCCATTGAAGGGTAAAAGTCTTTGCTAACCGCTTTCAGGGACATGGGGAATCCAGGTCCTGAATAGGAGCATGCATGCAGAGCCAATGTTGGCGGGGCTGTGGCGCCTGCCATTGCCCCGGTATAGGGCATGCTTTGGTTACGCCCGTTGGGGCTGACTATTGCATCCATATTGTACTCTTGCATAATGCTTAACATTCAAGACCTGAAAATAAACTGCTTGCCATCTTATATCCTTAACAGCAGGTGAGCTTATACACCGCTGCCTTCACTTAACGATGCCTGCGATAGAGGGTATCCGGCCCATGAGGAAAGGTGTCATGCGGCGGAAAAGTATCGTGTGGCGGATTAGGGAAGGTGTCATGAGGTGGGTAAGGGAATGTATCGTGCGGCGGATGTGGAAACGTATCATGCGGGAAAGTATCATGAGGAAAGCTGTCATGCGGGAAAGTGTCATGAGGCAGTGAATCATGCGGAAGGGAATCATGTTTGGCAAGAGCCGCTTCCTTTGCATTAAGCTTTTCAATCAATGAATTCTCTTTCCGGCAGGCTGTTGCCGCTATAATAAAAGTGCCTACCACCAGGAGCGAAAAATGAAGTTTGTGCATAGCTGAATATGGGTTTGATTACACTTATATAGACAGCTCTTTTATTACCGGAGGTTGGGTAACTGCACCAAAATATTTTATTTCCTTAGCGGTACGCGTATGTACAATTCCAGCTGCTTATCCTGCAGGGGTTGCAGCGGCTTTGCAAAGCCACTGTTGCCGGCAGAGCGCAGCAGGATGGCACGGTAGCTTACCCCTATTTGTATACGGGGCCGGATGTAATAACCTGCATCCAGGCTCCAGCTAAGTGTATGCATGCCCGGTAGCTGCTGCTTGCTAAAGGCAGGTGTGCTGCCTGTAGGTACGCTTTGCAGGCTATCTGTATGAGTGTGGGTTTCCGGTGTGCCTTTGGTGCCGGAGGGTAAAGCATATTGATAGGTAAGCCCGGTGCTGAAGATCCATTTATTTATAACATAGGCAACATTTACCCCTGCCCCACCCACAAAGGTGCTTTTTACGGTATAAGGCGTAGTGGAGCTGTCCGTTCTGTATACGCCGGTGGCTGCGCCTAAGCTATCCGTCTCCTGCTTTCTGTTAACAGCAGTGTGGCTGAATGCTTTACCAAACCCACCTAGATAGGCAGCGCTTAATGTTGGCTGCAGGAATAAACCCCGGGCTATTGGAAATGAATACAATGTGCCCAGCTTAAAGCCCAATCCATTTCCGGGTTTGGCTTTTCCGCTGTCACCCGCTGCTACGCCAATACTCAACGGATATACGAAACCAGCCTGTAATGCCAGGCCGCCTATTACGGGGCCATCGTAATTTACAGGGTCTCTTAAAGCTGTTCCCATAAAGCCTACCTGCTGCTCCCGGTTGTTTAACGGCAGTGTGGGCAGGTGTATGGAAAATGCATTCACCGTGCGTAAGGGTTGTAATACCACTGTGTTAGGTATGCCTGTTGCATTTTTTAGTGTAACAGGTGTTTTGCCCTGCCGGTTGGTATGGCTGGGTGTTGATGATATAGGGATAACAGTTGACTGAGCTTTGTTCGTATTATCAGGATGGCCGGTTTGGGCTGCGTTTGCCAGGCCAGACTCCGTTTTGCCGGTTGTTGTCCCTTCGCCGGAAACATCTGCTTTTATAACACTACCTGGTTTGGCTTTGCCTGCCTTAGTAACGTCACCGGATGTTTGTGTTCGTTTTATAAGGCCACCAGGTTTTGCCTTGCCAGCACCGGTAACGTCGCGGGAAATTTGCCCTGTTCCTGCAAAACCACCTGGCTTTGCTTTACCTGCACTGCCCCCACCGGAAACGCCACCCGGTTTTGCCTTGCCAGCTTTTACATAAGGATGCATTGAAGTATTAACAGGATTTCCACCTGGCGCATTGGCTGCCAGGTCGATGTCTTTATCTGCCGGCAGGCCGCCCGGTTTATTATTCGCATTAATTGGTTGTGCTGTCTTACCAGTGTCAGGGCTTTCTGAAGATGATCCTTTAGCTGTTGGCTTGTTTACTAAATTATTTGAGGATAATGCTGTATCTGATTCTTTTACATAAGGTTGAGCAGCATTTACTGTAGCAGTTTTTTCATCAATAGCAGCTCCTGCTCCACCAGCACCGGAAGCCCGCGCAGCACCCCTGCCCTTTTCCCCCGTTCCTTTTTCCTCACCAGCAGTTACACCGCTCCATAGTTCATTGCCCTGCGGCACAACCTCTGTGACCAGGCTGCCTGTACCTGCTGCCGGGGCATCGCTATCATCACCATTTATCCCCTCTGCTGCATGGCCGTTCAGGGCAGCTCCACTGCTATCCTCACCCATCGTATCACTTTCCGTTGATCCGTATACGATAGTTCCCCTGTTATTTCCGGCTTCCGGGCCGTTTGTACTTAAAGTATCATTTTCCTGCGCACTATTGGCCTCATTCACTGCTATATTTTCATGCACAACATCTTGTAATTGTTTATCTTCTGATGTTTGATGACGATTTACCTGCAAATATACCACCAGCGCAACCAGCCCCACCGCTGCCGCTGCAGCTGCTAACCACAGCATACCCTGGCCCGTGGCAAGCCAGGGTTTCGGCAGCGGTGCCGGCTCCTGCGCAGGCACAGGCACAGCGGCATTATCCAGCAGGCTGGCCATTTTGGACCAGGCCTGCTGCTTAGCTTCCATACCGGTATCATCCGGCACAGGTTGCTGTGCAGCTGCTTTCAGCCAATCTTCAATATGTTTGTGCTGGTCATCCATTCATATTGCGCTTTAATGACGATGGTGGGGTTGCAATTAACCGTTGCAGCAAACGTTTCCCCTCTGCCACATGCCATTTGGTTGTGCCGGTGCTGATGCCCAGCAATTCAGCGATCTCTTTATGTGAATAGCCCTCTATGATAAATAAGTTGATCACGATCCTTGTTGTAGGTGGCAGCTGCTGTAATACCAGCAGCAGATCCTTGTATTCCAGTGCGCTGCTCTCTGTGGCTATGGCTATATCTCCCGGCAGCTCTCCCGGCATTTGCTCTTTTGTTTGTCCGGCCCCGTTCCTGAAATAATCCGCAACTGCATGCACCATAATACGGCGCAGCCATCCTTCAAAACTGCCGGTTTGCTGGTACTGGGCAATTTTAGTAAATGCCCGCAGGAAACCGTTGTTCAAAATATCAGTCGCCTTGTCCCGGTCACTGGTGTAGCGCCTTATCACGGCCAGCATCCGGTCAAAGAACAGATAGTATAGCTTCTCCTGGCACAAACGGTCATTACGCCGGCAACCGGCCAGTAGCTGGTCCAGTTGGCCGTGTGTTTGATCAGAATGGTCCGTATGGTCGGATAAGTTAAACGGCAGTTTCTTTCAGATTAAGCATACAGTAGACAGGCAATACACCGGCCCTGATAATACAGACAGGGTGTTATTACCCGAAGGTTGGGTATCTGTAAAAAAAAAGCTGAACGCGGAATGCTAAACGCTGAACACTGCTTATGTTTTGCTAAGGGCATTGCATCATGGCTTTAGCGTTAGGCATTCAGCATTAAGCATTTAGCGTTCTTACGGTTTTACATACACCTCTATAATAGCATTGGTAGGGCGGCGCGGCGCCAGAAATTCATCTACCTGCTTATAATGCTGTTTCAGCTCAGGTCTTAAAGCAAAGGGAAAAAAGTTGTTCAGTCCGGGTGCATATTCATATAGGATAATGTCATAGTGGTGCTGCTGCACTTTTTCCTTGAAGGCTGCCAGCTGCCGGTTAAACATGCCCACGCCCAGGTGATACCACAGCGGGTAATCCTCCCCTGTTTCCAGCTTAAAGGGCATAGCATAAGCAAGCGGTGTTAACTCCGTCATATTCAACACTTTAATGCTATCTTTCTTTTCCTTTACCACAGGCATAGCCAGCAAGCGCTCCATACCATGCACGGTAGATGGCGGCATGTATATTTTCTTGAATCCCGGCAGGTCAGAGAAGATCCACTCAGCGGTAGGCACATCCCGGGTAGTATCTGTATTCAGCATAAAGTTCCGGCGGGATACCACATTCTCCGCATTCGGGTCCGGTGTACCCTGCACCATTTCTGCAGGCACCGGGAATATGCGCTGAAAAATACGGTCAATGTATTTCCAGAACACGCCCGACCACCATAGCAGCACCAGCAGCGCGCTGCTTAAAAAGGCATTACGGCGGCCCAGGTCTATATGCTGCATGCCGGCAAAATGTGTGCACAGGAATGCAAAAGCAAAGCTATGGAAGAAGATGTTGTTATCCGGCGGGGTGTAGCTGGTTACCTGGAACAGGGCCGCCTCTGCCAGTATGCCCAGGGTAAGCAGGGTAAACAGCACGGCCGTTTTGTTTTGCCAGAAAGCTTTAAAGTTGCGCAGTGCCGGTACCAGGCATAATACTATGAGTACCAGGTAAAACTTGATCCATTGGGACCCACCCAGGATCTCCTCTGCAAAATCCGTTACTGCCAGGCGGGAGTTGTGCGGGGGCTGCCCGTGGTTATACCAGTATCCAAAACCATGCGGCAGCAGCGGGCCTATAATAATGGCGGCCACCAGGAAATAACAGCCCAGGAAAGCAGGGATCTCCCACCAGCGCTTTTCATGGATACTATTATATAATAACAGGGCCAGGCATAACAGCAGGGCCAGTCCGCCCCCATCCTGCTTGGTAAAAATAGACAGGAAGGTGAACAGCGCTGCCAGCAGCAGGTACAGGAAACGCAGCTTTTGCTGCGGGCGGGTCATGTACTGGAACAGGAAGGCTAAGCCTACCAGCTCATACACAATTACCGTATGGTTATACCAGGGCCAGAAGTTGAAGAAGGAATACGACAGCACAAACACCATTACAGATAAGGCCCGTATGGCCGGCTCTATGTTCAGGCGTTTTAAAATGGAGCGGAAGGCAAATCCCGCCATAATATTAATGAGCACCTGCGCTTTTACGAGTGAGATCAGCTGCGGGCCAAATATGCGGAAGAACAGGGACGGTATCAGCCAAAAGCCATAGCCCAGCGGCGTACCAAAATCCTTATACGGCATTTGCCCGATGGACATGCGGTAAGCGCCTTCCCATGACAAAAAGATATTAACCCGGTAAGGAAAAGTAGTGAACAGGGGCACCAGCGCCAGGCCAATGATCAGCACACATTCAATAACAGTAAAAACAGTACGTTTCTGGTAAAGGGACGATGACCCGGACAACATAATGGGGGTTTTTATGTTTTTGAAGGCGTAAAAGTAATATATAATACGCAGAACGCATAACGCAGAATGCTTAACGCTGCAGCCCCTGTTTTCCCGGCGTTATGTTAAGTGTTTGGTATTCAGTGTATTTATAATATTCAGCCTCTCTATTGCATTCCCGCACTTCCGCAGTACCAGCCTTAAGCGTTTAACCTTATGCGTTTAGCATCTTTTAAGGATTCCAGCACTTCCGCAGTATTAAGCGTTTAGCGTTCAGCGTTATGCATTCACCCTCCAGCATTTAGCATTCACGTAATTGTACTGGCAAAAACGCTCAATCCTTTGTATCTTGCCTCCCGTATTAACATCTGTTCATCCCCGTGCAATATCTGAAACTACTCAGGCCTCATCATTGGGTCAAAAATCTGTTCCTGTTTATTCCCCTCTTTTTTGCGGGAGAACTATTTTATCTATCTACCATCGGACATCTTTTAGCCGCCTTTTTTGCGTTTAGCCTTACGGCCAGCAGTATCTACATCATAAATGATTACAAGGATATTGAAGCCGACCGTGCGCACCCGGTTAAAAGCAAACGCCCCCTGGCTTCCGGCGCAGTATCCCCAACAGCCGGCCTGGTGCTGTTTGTAGTATGCATGATCATAGGCCTGGGACTGGCCTGGTATGTTAAACCAAAATTCCTGTTTGTAGTAGGTATCTATTTTATTTTAAACCTGTTATACTCCCTTGGGTTAAAGAATATTTCCATCCTGGACATCATTATTCTTTCCACTGGTTTTGTGCTGCGTATTAAAGCAGGCGGTATTGCCTCCGGCACCGCAGTATCTTCCTGGCTCATAGTAATGGTGTTCCTGCTGGCGCTGTTCATGGCAGTAGCCAAACGCCGGGATGATGTGATCATTAAACAGGTATCCGGCCAGGAAATGCGCAAAGCCGCCAAAGGTTATAACATGGATTTCATGAACGTAACACTGGCCTTATTGTCTGCCGTGATCATTGTGTGCTACCTCATGTACACCCTGGATCCGGTGACCATGGTGCGCTTTAGCACCCACCGCCTTTTTTACACCACCCTTTTTGTTATTGCGGGATTATTACGATATTTGCAAATAACCTACGTAGAGAACAATACCGGTTCTCCCACTAAGATCCTGTACAAAGACCGCTTCATACAGTTAACCATAGCCCTGTGGATCCTAAGTTTTTATGTGATCATTTATTTACCGGCAAACAAAAGTTTTTTTGACTAATGCAAAAACGGTTAGCAAATTGGGGCAATTATCCTGTAGTAGCAAGCGAAGAAAGCTCCTTCTCCAGGGAAGATCAGTTACAGGACCTGCTTCACACACAAACACCCCTTATTGCACGGGGCAACGGACGCTGTTATGGAGATGCATCCCTGGGCGCACACAGCATCTCTACTCTTAAATACGATAAAGTTTTAAGCTTTGATATTGAAAAGGGCCTGTTTGAATGCCAGGCCGGCGTTACGCTGGACCAGATCCTGGATATTATAGTACCCAAAGGCTGGTTCCTGCCGGTTACCCCCGGCACCAAGTTCATTACCGTTGGCGGCGCAGTAGCCTCCGATGTGCATGGCAAAAACCACCATGTGGATGGCGCCTTCTCCAACCAGGTGGTGTCTATGGACGTGATCACCTCCCAGGGGCTTATCACCTGCTCCCCTGACCAGGAGCCCGACCTGTACTGGGCTACCTGCGGCGGCATGGGCCTTACCGGCATTATTACCCGGGTGCTGTTCCGTCTGAAAAAGGTAGAAACCTCCTATATAAAACAGAAGCAGATCAAAGCCCGCAACCTGGACGAAGTGATCCGCCTGTTCGAGGAAAACAAGCACTATACCTATTCCGTTGCCTGGATCGACTGCCTGCAGAAAGGCGATTCCTTTGGCCGGAGCATTTTAATACTGGGCGAGCATGCCACCAAAGCAGAGCTATCGCCTCAGCAAGCGCAGGCCCCCCTGCAGCTACCCTCCAAAAAGAAGCTCACCATCCCTTTCAACCTGCCGTCATTTGTGCTGAACACCTTTACCGTAAAGGCGTTCAACTGGCTGTACTATGCCAAGAACACCAAACGGGAGATCAATAATGTGGTGTCTTACGAACCCTTCTTTTACCCGCTGGATGCTTTCCTGCACTGGAACCGGGGCTATGGCAAAGCTGGTTTTGTACAATACCAGTTTGTGCTGCCTATGGATCAGAAACAGGGCCTGGTAGAGATCCTGCAACGCATCAGCAGCAAAGGCCTGGGCTCTTTCCTGGCTGTGCTGAAGGTATTTGGCCATCAGGATGACCTCATCTCCTTCCCAATGGAAGGCTATACCCTGGCGCTGGACTTTCCCGTGCGCAAAGGTTTATTTGAGTTCCTGGATGAGCTGGACGCCCTGGTGCTGCAATACGGCGGCCGCCTGTACCTTTCCAAGGATGCCCGCATGAAACAGGAAGTGTTCTGGCAAAGCTACCCGCACGTACAACGTTTTGCAGGGATTGTAAAACAATACAACAGCAATAACCGCTTCCGTTCCTTACAATCCGACCGCCTCTTGTTGACGGCTGCGCCGCAACAGCCGGAATTAATAATGAATAATGAAGAATTAATAATTAAGGAGGCAGTAGTTAAATAATTAACTGTTACTTCATTATAAATCTTTCATCTGTTCACATTTATAAAAAATATAACCGGCCAAAAACACCTGTGCATTGGATCAATTAGCAATACTGCGGGGTAAAGGTGCCCATAATTATTAATTCTTAATTCTTCATATTAATTATAAAAAAACCGATCAAAAGCACCTTTGCATTAGTGTATTTAGTCATACTGCGTGATAGTTGTGCTCTCGATTATTAATTCTTAATTCTTCATTATTAATTATAAAGATGACTGTTTTAATTCTGGGTGCAGGATCCGATATGGCTGTAGCCTTGGCCCGTCAGTTTGCCGCCGAAAAGTACGATGTGCAGCTGGCTGCCCGTAACACCTCTTTTTTACAGGCGCAGGAAAACGACCTGCGTATACGCTATGGCATAAATGCCAGCTCCCATGCTTTTGATGCCGTTGATTTTGCCAGCCACCCTGCTTTTTACGAAAGCCTGCCGGTAAAGCCCGATATTACCATCTGCGTGTTTGGCTACCTGGGCGATCAGGAGCTGGGACAAAGCAATTGGCAGGAAGCCAGCCGTATTATTCACACCAACTATACCGGCGCCGTTTCTATCCTGAACGTGGTAGCGGCAGATTATGCTGCCCGCCGCCAGGGTACTATTATAGGCATTAGCTCAGTTGCCGGCGAGCGTGGCCGCCAGAGCAACTATTTATATGGCAGCGCCAAAGCCGGTTTTACCGCTTACCTGAGCGGCCTTCGCAACCGTCTTTTCCATAACGGGGTACATGTAATGACCGTACAACCAGGATTTGTATATACCCGCATGACGGAAGGTTTAACCCTGCCGCCGCTCTTAACCGCCCAGCCAACAGACGTGGCCAGCGCTATTGTAAAGGCTGCCAAAGTAAAGAAAAACGTGCTGTACGTAAAATGGTTTTGGCGCTATATTATGTTGATTATTAAGTCAATACCTGAGTTTATCTTTAAAAAATTAAAATTATAAAATAGCAGCCTGCAAGTAATTAGCTGATAATGGTTAATGCCAAATTTCAGTTGATTATCAACTCTTAATGGCTTACCAATGTTACAATTAAATATGAAGCAAACGATCGCTTTCTTTGATTTTGACGGTACTATCACTACTAAGGATACCATGTTTGAAGTTATCCGCTACCAAAAAGGCAGCGGGGCTTTATACCTGGGATTCCTGCTGTTATCGCCCCTGTTAGTGCTGTTTAAATTAAAGCTTGTATCCAGCCATACCATGAAAGAGATCTTTTTGCGCTACTTTTTTAAAGGCACAGCAGTAGCCGCTTTCCGGGAAAAATGCGCTGCCTTTTGCCGGGAACGCCTGCCGGCGCTCATACGCCCCGGCGCACTGGCGGCGATTAAAGAGCACCAGGAAAAAGGACACCAGGTAGTAATAGTAACCGCCTCCGCACAGGATTGGGTAGGCCCCTGGTGTGAGAAAATGAACATCACCTGCATTGCTACCCAGCTGGAAGTGAAAAATGAGCAGCTAACCGGTAACATATTGGGCCTTAACTGTAATGGAGATGAGAAGGTATGCCGTATTAAGAACGAATACGACCTGGAGCTGTTTGAAAATATTTTTGCCTATGGCGATAGCAGCGGCGACAAAGCCATGCTGGCCATTGCAGGAAAGAGTCAGTTTAAGCCGTTCCGGAGTTAATGACATGACCCAGCATCCAGCCAAAACCTGTGCTTAATAACACAATGGCAAATGCCACCAAATAACTTTTAGCTTTTGTAAGATTATCGTGCTTATAATGCCTTTTCATTTTGTAATAAATAACCGGGTAAAGTGTCATGGCTGGCAAAAACCAGTAGATCTTCCCTATCCAGTAAGGCCAGTTAACCGGTAACGGAGAGTTAAATACCAATGCCATCTCAATTAACACAATTACATACAGCACCATAAAGGTCATCACAAATGCAACCGCATTAATACTGAATAAATGACCTGCGTTGCTCCTGGATTGATAAATAGCTTTCAGCATTGTTTAATCTATACACACAATATATAAAATAACTATATATATCAGGTTGATAATTTCTTCCGCTGCCCTAGCCACCGGCCAGGCACGCCTAACAATTTGATCCTCAACTATATTTATCCAGATCGATCGCCCTTCATCATAATAATCAGCAATTATTTATGCTGATTCCATAACTTAAAGAAAACCTACCTGTAGCATGACAACTACTGCGATCCCTGCCTCTCCACGCAATGTATCCATTGATCTTCTGCGGGGCCTGGTAATGTTCATTATGGCGCTGGATCATGTGCGCGACCTGTTACATGCCGATGCGCTGATCTATAACCCGCTGGATGAAACCAAAACCACCGCACTGCTCTATGCCACCCGCTGGATCACACATTTTTGCGCGCCTACCTTTGTAATGCTGGCCGGTGCATCCGCCTACCTGATGGGCATCCGGCGTACCAAACAGGCGCTGTCCTGGTTTCTGCTTACCCGTGGCTTGTGGCTGGTGTTTGTAGACATGGTGATCATGAGCTTTGGCTGGTCTTTTAACCTGCACACGCTGCTATTTGGCGTGCTGTCTGCTATGGGTGTTGGTATGATGATCCTTGCGCTGCTTATTTACCTGCCCCAACGCCTGCTGCCGGTGCTGGGCCTGATCATTGTTTTTGGTCATAACCTGCTGGATGGGATCGGGTTTGCGCCGGGCTCTGTGGCGCAGGCGCTTTGGAGCTTTGTAAATGTTCCTAACATGCTGCCCACCCATGGTTTCATTATTTTCATTGGTTATCCCGTGCTGGCCTGGCTGGGCGTATTACTTTGCGGCTATGGGCTGGGTATGTTATTCCGCCCCGGTTACGATGCTGACAAACGCAAACGCCTGCTGCGCTATGCAGGGCTGGCTGCCATTCTACTATTCTTAATATTGCGGTATAGTAATGTTTACGGCAATCCCACTCCCTGGAAACCAGGCGCTAATGCCCTGCAAACACTTATGATCTTCTTTAATGTGCAGAAGTATCCGCCATCCTTATTGTTTACGCTTATTACTTTGGGGCCCGTGCTGATCTTACTTTCGTTTATTGCAGATAAGCCCCTGCGGCCCAACAACCCGCTTGTATATTTCGGACGGGTGCCGTTCTTTTATTATGTACTGCACTTTCACATTATTCATATCATTGGTATTATCATTGGCGTGGCTATGGGCCACCCGCTTAGCTTTATGCTTACCTATAATTTCATCACCGACACTGCCCGGCTGAAAGGCCATTACGGGGTATCCCTGGCAGCTGTATATGCGATCTGGCTGCTGCTGGTAGCGGCCCTGTACCCACTGTGCAAATGGTATGCAGGGTATAAGCAACGCCACCAGGACTGGCGCTGGCTGAGCTACTTTTAATGTGCTGATATGCTAATGTGCTGATATTTACATAAAAAAAGTCCGGGTGATGATCACCCGGACTTTTATATTTTAACCTTTCGGTATCTTATCTATTTTACAAAACCAACCAGCACATTACCACATCATTACGCCGCTGCCTTAAACGTAGCCCTTTTCACTTTGGCGCTCTTCAGCTTAATAATGCCTACCCAGTTCATAACTTTCATTACGGGGTAAGTAGGATCCAGCTCAAACCATTTCTTGGCAAAGTTGGGGCTGTCTTTAAACTTGTGGTGGTTGTTCTGGAACAGCTCACCTAACAGGATAATACCCCAGGGAGATGAGTTCCTGGAATGGTCGCCGTTATTAAAGTTGCTGTAACCATACTTATGACCGCACCAGTTCACTACTGCGCCCTGTACAGGGCCCATCAGGAAGTGGATAGGCAGCAGCAGGTACCACCAGAAGCTGGGAGCAAAAGCCACGTAAAAACCAATGTAGCTTAAAGCAAATGCCAGGCGGGTTAATATATGGTCGCCAACGCGGTCCATAGCATCCCATTCCGGTAAAGGCTCATCGGTGAATTTAGCATCCGGCACATTCCTGCGATTTAAAATATCATTATAGATCTGGCGGGTACGCACCATCATGCTCCAAACGTCTTTGAAGAAGTGGGGAGAATGCGGATCATGTTCAGTATCGCTATATTCATGATGCATACGGTGCATTACACCATACGCTCTTGGAACCAGGTAGGAAGAGCCCTGGAAAAACCAGGTGGCAAAGTAGAATACACGCTCCCAGCCTTTGCTGGTGGTATACATCTGGTGAGATGAATACCGGTGTAAGAAAAATGTGTGAAAGAACAATGAAAAGAACCAATGCACACAGAAGAAGATCAGAATTGCTGTCATTAAAACTTGACTTTAAAAATGAGTATTAAGGGCCAAAGGTAGTTTAAAATATTGGAAGCCAGTGCAATGAAATGTTAAATAGTGCACGGCCCACTAACCACTGTCTACTGCTTGTTTTCAGCTGCTGGGCCCACTGCTGACTGCCAACTGCCCACTGCTAACTGCCCACCGCTAACCGCCCACTTTCACCCACCGCAGCTCCAGCATGTTCAATCCTCCTTCCCTCAACCCTTTCACATTGGGCTGTATAAAATGCACGGCTTCATCATAAAAAACAGGCACCAGTGGCGCGTCCTGCACTATTAGCTGGTCCATTTGCCGGTACAGCTCATACCGCAGGGAATCATTGGTTTCCTGCAGGGCCTTTTCATAGAGCTTATCAAAAGCCGGGTTATTATACCTTGTATAGTTAGGCGGCGCGGGGTTTTTACCGTAAAAGAACGCCAGGAAGCTTTCTGCATCCGGGTAATCAGCTATCCAGCTGCCCCGGAAGAACAGGGCAGCCGATTTGGCCGTTTGCTCCAGCAGCAGGCTTTTTTGCACCACCTCCACCTGCACGGGAATACCCAGCTCCTGCAGCTGGTTGGCTATATAGTTCGAAAGATCTGCATATACCGGGATGGTGAGCAGGCGTATCAGGGGCAGCCCCTTCCCTTCCGGGAAACCTGCCTCCTGCAGCAGCTGGCGCGCACGGGCAGGATCGTAGGTATAGCCTTTTACTTTAGCTGCATCAAAAGAAGGCAGGCCACGGGGCACAAAACCCGCATTGGCCGGCACGCCGATGCTGTTGCGCAGGTAGGTCATCATTTTCGTACGGTCAAACCCGTAGTTGATGGCCAGCCGCACTTTTTTAAGCCGTGTGGGCGATTGTTTCAGCGCTGCCTGGCTGCTATCCAGCATAAAGCCCAGGTACTCCACATTCAGGTACGGCGCTTTAGACAGCGCCATTTTACCGTTCCATTCCTTTTTAAGCTGGCCTGTTTTGGTAAGCACCTCATCTTTAAAAGAAGCATCCAGGTCGTTCATAAAATCCAGCTGCCCCTGGCGGAACAGCAGGAACTCAGTAGCCTTGTTATCCAGGAAGGTCATTTTCACGGCATCCAGGTAAGGAAGGGACTTTCCTTGGGCATCTTTTTCAAAATAATGCGGGTGCCGGTGCAGGATCAAGGCCTGCCCTTCGTCCCAGTCGAAGTACCGGAAAGGCCCGGTACCACAGGGATGCCGCCGGAAATCAGCCCCGTATTTTTCCACTACCTCTTTAGGTACAATAGAGCAGTATTGCATGCTCAGGATGCCCAGTATAGGATGAAAAGGTTGTAGCAGTTTTAGCTGGAACACGGTATCATTCAGCGCTTTGAAACCCTGCTCCGGATCTACCCTGCCGTTGAAGATCCAGGCCCCGGGCGATGCGGTGGCAGGGTCCATAATACGGCGAAAGCTGTACACCACATCCTGCGCCGTCATACGCCGGCCTTTCCCATTCACAAAAGCATCATTATCATGGAAATATACATCCGGCCGCAGGTAAAAGGTAAAGGTGGTATGGTCAGCGCTCTCCTCCCAGCGGGTAGCCAGCAGTGGCCGGATGACCATCTGGGTATCCGGCTCCACCAGGGTGCTGTATACCTGGTGAACAGCCCACATAATAGCCTGGCTTTTGGCAAAAGCAGGGTCCAGCGACGATAGCCCATCCGTATGGTTAAACCGGAACACCTGGGCGTTTGAACGCTGATCCGGCTGGCAGGCCGTTACAAAAGTAAAAGCAGAGATAACACAATTTATTAATACAATAACGGAGGTACTTTTACGTTTGTTAGCCGTCATTTACATGTAAGGTTTTACATTTTACACTGTAAATTAATATCTTTCGGGTTCAAAATACGATTCTGAATATGATGCGTGGCATACCTATGTTTTTATTGGCTTTGATAATGGCGCTGCATGCCGGAGCCCAGCAACAACAATCGCATTTTAAAGAGACTATCCAGACTAAATTCTCTCATGCGGATACCCTCCGGGGTTCTATTACCCCGCAACGTGCCTGGTGGGATGTGGTGGGTTACGACCTGTATGTAACCGTTACCCCCCAGGACAGCTCCTTTAAAGGTTATAACACCATTACCTATAAGGTGCTGCAGCCGGATAGCGTTATGCAGATAGATCTGCAGTATCCGATGATCATGGACAGCGTGGTGGTGGACATTGATAGTTTAAAGATCACCAAACAAACCAAGCTGGCCTTTGACCGCGACAGCAATGCCTACTTCATAAAATTTCCCAACGCACAAAAGAAAGGCATTCAGCGTAAAGTAACCGTGTTTTACCATGGGCAGCCCCGTAAAGCCATTAACGCCCCCTGGGATGGCGGCGTGGTATGGGCCCGCGATTCCCTGGGCCGCCCCTGGATAGCCACTGCCTGCCAGGGGCTGGGCGCCAGCGTATGGTGGCCTAATAAAGATCACCAGAGCGATGAGCCGGAATACATGAACATTAACGTAACCGTACCCAAGGAGCTGACGGATGTATCCAACGGCCGCCTGAAACTGCGTATACCCAATGCCGATAGTACCGTTACCTATGTATGGGCGGTGAACAGTCCTATCAACAACTACGATGTAGCCCTGAACATTGGCTACTACAAAGAGTTTAAGGATGTATATAACGGCGAAGGCGGTAAGCTGGACCTGGATTACTGGGTACTGGATTACAACCTGGAAAAAGCCAAAAAACATTTTGAGGTAGTACCCAGAATGATGCAGTGTTTTGAGTACTGGTTCGGAAAATATCCCTTTTATAAAGACAGCTATAAGCTGGTAGATGCACCCCACCTGGGCATGGAGCACCAGAGTGCCGTGGCCTATGGCAATGGTTACCAGATGGGCTACAAGGGCCGCGACCTTTCCGGCACCGGCCAGGGGCTGAAATGGGATTTTATTATTGTGCACGAAAGCGGCCACGAATGGTTTGGCAATAACATTACCACCAACGATATAGCAGATATGTGGGTGCACGAAAGCTTTACCAACTATTCCGAAACCCTTTTCACCGAATGTGAGTATGGCAGGGAAGCCGGTACAGAATACCTGATGGGCTGCCGCAAAAATATTAAGAACGACCGCCCTATTATTGGCATCTATAACGTAAACAACGAAGGTTCCGGCGATATGTATTACAAAGGCGGTACGCTGATCCATATGATCCGCCTGATCATTGATAATGATGAAGAGTTCCGCCAGCTGCTGCGCGGTATGAATACGGATTTTGCACACAAAACCGTGAACGGCAGCGATATAGAACGTTATATTTGTGCAAAAACCGGCAAAGACCTCCGCAAAACTTTTGACCAGTACCTGCGCGACACTACCCTGCCGGAGCTGCAGTACCGTATTGTAGGCCAGGTGCTGTATCACCGCTGGAAATCATCTATCCCTAACTTTGATATGCCGGTAAAGGTAACGGTAGGCGAAAACAACTTCCAGTTCATTCACCCTGGTACCCGCTGGGCTACAGACAATCTGAGCTATATAGATCCGAAACTGTTTAAGGTAGATAAACAGTTCTATATTAAAGTACGGGAAATGAAATCGGTGAAGGAGATGAAGGAACCGAATTAACACCTGCTGCTATCAAGAGAAAAGCTTCATGAAAAAATTTATAGTTGCGGTTATCCTTATAACTACTTTTTTACTCAATAGTTGCGAACCATCCGTAACATTTGATCAACCGCAACCTGACAATACCAGGTCCTTAACTTCTTTTCCTGAACGGATGCAGGGAAAATACTTAAGTTCAGACCGGGCGGCAGTTGTGACGATTACAGATAAACTATTAACAAGATATTACGAGTTCGAGATTGAACCCGATAAAGACAGCACTGACGAATCTGATAAATGGGTAGGGGTCAAGCAGCGCGTAATTAGGACGGACACTTTATTCAATATATCAGCTGACAATATTCTTAAAAAATTCAAAGGCTACTACTTTTTAAACATTCACTATGGTGACAATGCCTGGGAGGTAAAAAAATTATCCCTTAAAAATGGTTTGTTGAAAATAGGGAGTATTTCAGAAAAGGGAGATATTCAAAAGCTCAAAGAATTGACTGAAACGGCGGCAGACACCATATCCACACATTTTAGTTTAACACGACCCCAATTCAAGGAATTGGTAAATGACAAAGGTTTTGCTGACGAGGAAACATTCACACGAATGAATTAAAACAACAGATAACCATTTGCACATCTGCACATTAATCCGTTTTCTTCACCAGCTTAAATGCATGGCTCCAGTTCCCGGTGCGGTAGCCGTAAGCGCTCCATAGAATGCCCAGGGGCTCTATGTAGCGGCTCATCACGATCTTTCCCATATCCGCTACATCTTCCCAGCCCATCTGGTGCAGCATATCGGTAACTACTTTTTTAGCCTCATCATTATTACCGCAAATAAACATGGTGGGGTTTTCACTGGTATCCTTGTGCTGGAACATGATCTCATGCCCCACACAGCTCAGGGCTTTTACTACACTGGTATCCGGCGGTAACCAGGCCTGGATCTGCTCCCCGGAAGATTTTAGCCCGCTCACAAAAGATAAGCGGCCTTCCTCATCCGGCCCTTTCCCATCCAGCGGGTTAGTAACATCCACCACTATCTTGCCTTTGAAGTTCCAGATCCCGGCTTGTTCAATAGCGCTTTTAGCGCCGATCCAGCTTACGCATAAAATAATGATCTCCCCGGAGGCGGCTGCTTCCCGGAACGGTGCAATGCTGGCAAGAGGGCCCTGCCGCTTTAACCATTGCTGTAATGATTCTTTAGCGGGATTACGAGTTCCAATAATGACATGGTGGCCCATTCCTACAAACCCGGCGCCTAAAGTGAGCCCTACGGCCCCACTACCCAGGATACCGATCTTCATGACGTAGTATTTGCAGGAAGATAAGAAAAAAATAGCTAACCTGTATTCCTGTAAGGTTTAAGAGAAAAGCCCCGACCCGAATTGCGCACGGGTTGCACCCGAATTGCGCAGCAATATCACCCGGTCTCGTCCTAATATAGGTTTATACCTTGTAAATCCCATGTGGATCTTATGCGTATCTCATGTGATTCTTATGAGAATCCCGTGTGCATCCCGTATTAAAAGCGCATACATCTTAGGGTAAAAGCGCATGATGTTCAGGGTAAAAGTGCATTACTGTAAATATCCCAGGAACTTTTGCATGCCCTGCCGCTTGGCCGGCGTTAGCGGGTAGCTGATATGTTTTGTGTAATAAGCCGTAAGATCGAACAGCGGGTATGGGTTTTCCGCTACTACGGCAGGTATATTATGAATGCCTATGCTGTTGGCATTGTTAAACTCCTGTATAAACTCCACCGGCAGGGGTTTGTTGCTTACCCAGGCCGCAAATACAAAAGGCAGGCTGGTAAAGCGCATCCAGGCTTCGGCCAGGTCATAAATGTAGGGGGAGCTATGGCGTTGTGCCAGCGCCCGGTCGCCTATTACCAAACCGGCATCCAGGTCTTTGATCAGGTGCTGGTAATCGCCGCTGGTTTCCACCAGCTCCACATCCAGCCGCCAGAAATCGCGTATCAGCAGCTTCAGTAAGGCTACAGAGGTACGGCTCTGGTAGTCCAGGTAAATACGTTTAATATGCTGCAGCGGCACTTCGCTGAACAGGCATACAGAGGCCACCGGCCCCTCCGCTCCTATGCAAAAATCTGAAATAATATGATGCTCCTGCATTTTGGGGATCACGGCCACCGGTACCAGCGCCACATCCACGTTGCCTTCAATTAACTGTTTGGCAATCACCGCCGGGTAATCCATCGATAACTCCATCATCTTCATTACTGCATGTCCCCTGAAACCGTACAACAAAGGCTTGGTATTCAAATAACTTACTGCCGCTACTTTTACTTTCCGTTCCAATTTCTGTATTTTTGTGGCCCGCAAAATTAAGCTAAATTATTATGCAACTACAACCTTTAACCGCCATTTCACCATTGGACGGTCGTTACCGTAAACAACTGGAAGAGCTGGCCCCCTATTTTTCCGAATACGCGTTGATCCGTTACCGTGTACTGGTAGAAATAGAATACTTTATTGCCCTGGCGGAACAAAAGGTATTTGCATTGCCAAAAGCAAAAGTGCCTGCCCTGCGGAAAATATACCAGGAATTTACCCTGGAGCATGCCCAGCTGATCAAGGATACAGAGAAGATCACCAACCACGATGTAAAAGCCGTGGAGTACTTTGTGAAGAACGAGCTTAAAAGCCTGGGCCTGGAAGATAAGCTGGAATGGGTACACTTTGGCCTTACCTCGCAGGATATTAACAATACCGCTACCCCCCTGCTTTGGAAAGAAGCCGTAGAGCAGCTGTACATGCCTGCCATAGCCAACCTGGTACTGGAGCTGAAGAAATTTGGCAAAAGCTGGATGAAGATCCCCATGCTGGCCCGTACCCACGGACAGCCCGCATCCCCCACCATTCTGGGTAAAGAGATCCTGGTGTTTGTGGAAAGGCTGGAAGGACAAATAAAGCTGCTGGGCGAAATACCCTTTGCCGCTAAATTCGGCGGCGCTACGGGCAACTTTAATGCCCACCACGTAGCTTTCCCTAAAATAAACTGGGAAAAGTTTGCCGATAAATTTGTGAACACTACCCTGGGCCTGCAACGTATGCGCTACACCACACAGATAGAGCACTACGATAACCTGGCCGCACACTTTGATACGCTGAAACGTATTAACAATGTGCTGATAGATCTTTGCCGCGACATCTGGACCTACATATCTATGGATTACTTTAAGCAAAAAGTAAAGAAGAACGAAGTAGGTTCCAGCGCTATGCCGCATAAGGTAAATCCCATTGATTTTGAGAATGCAGAAGGTAACCTGGGCGTAGGTAATGCGCTGTATGAGCACCTGAGCGCCAAGCTGCCCATCTCCCGCCTGCAGCGCGATCTTACGGATTCTACTGTGCTGCGTAACATAGGCGTACCCTTTGGCCATAGCATGCTGGCCCTGCGCTCTATCCAAAAGGGTATGGAAAAGCTGATCCTGAATGAGGCTAAGCTGAAAGAGGACCTGGAAAACAACTGGGCTGTAGTGGCAGAAGCCATTCAAACGGTGCTGCGCCGGGAAAACTATCCCCAGCCTTACGAAGCGCTTAAAGAGCTTACCCGCGGCGGAGATCAGATCAATCAAAAAACCATTCATAAGTTTATTGATGGTTTAAAGATCAATGCTACGCTGAAGAAAGAGCTGAAAGCGATTACGCCGGAGAATTATACGGGTGTGTGGAGTTAATTTTAATTACGAATTATTCAATCACGAATTACGAATTGTGTACCTCACTAAGTTTGTAATTCGTAATACTTACAATACAAAAGCGGAAGGTTTGAAGTTAAAGGCGATCAATGCCTGCTTCAAACCTTCTGCTTTTTATTTAACCCAAAATAGTCAACAGGAATTAAAGTAAAAAGTAGGATTGAAAATTTTGACATTATTCCAAAGGCCGGTAAGGGATAGTTCGAGTATTCGTTGAGAACCATTTTTGACAATATATCCGCCAATAGCAAAGACCTGATAGCGCAGGGTTTTCATTCGTTCATGCACTTTGGTTCCCAATACGGTTTGGCGGAACAAATAAAAACATTTAAATATTTCGATATTTCCCTTTACCTTTGTACTGAAATTATTTGTGAAATGGGCAAGTGGAAATTTGAAAAGATATCACGGTCGTTAAGCGATGTAAGCAGGATTTCCATCTTACAAAAATTTAAAACAAAGAAGGGCTGTGTTTATTGCTCAGAAATAAATGAAATGCTTGAGCTTACCCAGCCGGCTATTTCACACCACATGAAACAATTGGTAGACGCCGACTTGCTGATCTCCGAAAAAGAAGGCCGCATCATTAAGTACAGTTTGAACCAAAAAGTACTTAATGATTATATTGATTTTCTCAATGCTTTGAAGGACTAGTTTTTAAGAAAAAGAATAATGGAAAAACACTTTCAACATATCGAAGTATTTAGATACTTAAATCTATGGATTGAAACAATCAACTGTTTTCTGCTAATCAAAAAATACAAACAACATTTTTTAAATTTTAATAAAGTAATCAAATGAAAAAGCTAAACAACAAAGTTGCAGTGGTAACTGGTGCATCTAAAGGTATTGGCGCATCTATTGCATTACACCTGGCTGCTGAAGGAGCGAGTGTTGTAGTTAACTATGCATCAAGTAAAGAAGGCGCTGACAAAGTGGTGAATGAAATTGTAAGTAATGGTGGTAAAGCGATCGCTGTGAAAGCAGACCTGGCGAAGCAGGCTGACATCGACCAATTATTTACCGAAGCAAAATCTGCATTTGGCAGGTTAGACATTCTTGTAAACAATGCAGGTGTTTACGAATTTGCTCCTTTGGAAAGCATTACAGCAGAGCACTATCATCGCCAGTTCGATCTGAATGTACTCGGATTAATATTAGCTTCTCAAAAAGCGGCAGGATTGTTTGATGAAAAGGGCGGAAGCATCATCAATATCAGCTCTATTGTTGCCCAGGGCCCTATTGCAAACGCATCTGTTTATAGCGCCACCAAAGCTGCGGTAGATGCAGTAACAAAAGCCTTGTCAAAAGAATTAGGTTCACGCAAAATTCGTGTAAACGCTTTATCACCCGGATTAATAGAAACAGAAGGCACACATTCAGTAGGTCTTATCGGCAGTGATTTACACAAACAACTGCAATCAAGCATATCATTAGGCCGCACCGGCGTTCCCAGCGACATTGCCAAAGTAGCCACCTTCCTTGCCTCAGACGACGCAGGATGGATTACCGGCGAGATATTACTTGCATCCGGTGGTCAAAACTAATGCTGCACTCAACATAGCTTACAAAATTTCTCTGATAAACAAGACCGGTGTTAAAGTGCCGGTCTTATTCTATTTAGCACTGTCCAGATAAAAATACGCAGTTGCAGATACATCATCAGAACGGTAAAAATTCGTCCAGGAATCAGGCTGTGCAGCGGTTTTCAGGCGTACAACCTTATCTTTTTTATACAAGGGCTGCTGGCGGCCGCCAAGGTCGCTGGTAATGGGAATCATAAGCGCGCCAGCCTCCTGCAGCGCCATAACGGTAGCCGTAGGTCCGCCGCCAATTTGCTGCAGCGTAACGCGGCAGCTATTTGTAAAGAATATGGGATCCGGGATGTGATAGCGGTAAAAGCACCATTGCCGCAGGGAATCACTGGATACCAGGCAGCCGCTATACTGGTTGGCAAAAAAGCCCTGTCCCCAGCCGGTGCCAATATAATCTTCCGTACCGGTGCCTACCAGCGTGGGTAATGCCTGGTCGCCATCCAGGAACATTTTCACCTCTCCTTCTCCCCACCATAGCTTACCATATGCAGGGTTGGCGTTTATGCCCACATTCACACCCAGGAACCGGCCTTTGCCCTTTACAGCCGGCAGCAGCTCAAAGTCGGCACCTGGCTGGGTGGCAGTATCGCGGCGCCAGTAAGCATGAAAGTACAGGTTACTATCGTCCCATGTTTTTACCAGGCTATAATCTACATCAAAAAAGAAATGGCTCAGCGGCCTGCCGGATCCATTGGTTACTATAATGCGGGCGGCCTTTTTGAATGGCATCGGTATAAAACAGTTAAAGGAGCGGCCTTCGGGGCTGGCAAACAGCGCATTCTCAAATACCGCTGTTCTGCCCAGGCCTACGCCAAAGAAATCGCCCAGCGGTACAGATACAGCGGGTGTACGCTCATTGTCCCAGAACATTTCCAGCTTCAATGAGCGCAGCATTTCCGGTGAACGGTCTGAAAGTGTGATCCAGATGCGGTGAATGATGCCCGCTTCCTGTATATTCAGCAAAGTAACAGTGGCGCCGGCTGCAATGGATTCAAAGGGATGGCCTTTGGCGCCGTTATTAGCTTTGCCGCCTGCACCCTTTACGCCGTTCAGGTTCTCTGGACTGCTCCAGCGGGGTGTAAGGTTGCTATCAAATTGGTAATACGGATGGTTCTGGGCCTGGCTCCGGCTGCATTGCAGCAGGCAGGCTAATATGATGAACAACCAGGATCGCAGCATGTTTAATTACGATTATCAATTACAAATACTATGAAAATTCCTTCAAAACGCATCCTCAAAATGCATCACCTCCATCCCCCCTTCTTCCCCAAACGTAATGGCAATAATATCAAAACGTATAGCCAGCGGCGTAAGCCCGCTTTTTTCCATGAACACTTCTGCAGCGCCTTGTAAATACTGCCGCTTTTTAAAATCCACCTTTTCTTCGGGCCAGCCGAACACACTATTAATACGCGTTTTCACCTCCACAAATACCAGCTGCCCATCTTTCAGCGCAATCACATCAATCTCTTTCCGGCCCCATTTCCAGTTAATGTGTAAAACAGTATACTGTTGCTGTTGTAAGTAATTTTGTGCGATCTGCTCTCCTTTTTTACCCAGCTCATTATGGGAAGCCATTTTTTCAACTATTTTTGGGATTGGTTTTATGGTTCATCAATAAATAAATCTACTTAAATGGCTGCAGTTGATAAAAAGTTATTCCGGCTGGATGGGAAAGTACAACACTATGCATGGGGCGGTTTTACCTATATCCCGGAACTATTAGGCATTCCCAAACAGCAGGAGCCCAGCGCGGAATACTGGATGGGCGCGCATCCCAGCGCACCGGCCACCATTCACCTGAACGGGGAAACCACCACGCTGGATCAGCTGATCAAACAATCACCCGCAGCTATTGTGGGCCAGCAGGTGTGGGACCGCTTTGGCGAGCTGCCTTACCTGTTTAAGATCCTGGATGTAAAAGACATGCTCTCTATACAGGTGCACCCCACCAAAGCAGAAGCAGAGAAAGGTTTTGCCCGGGAAAATGAAGCAGGCATTCCCTTAAAAGCAGCTAACCGTAATTATAAGGATGCCAACCATAAACCGGAGATCATGGTGGCCTTAAGTGAGTTCTGGCTGCTGCATGGCTTTTTGCCGGAAGCAAAGCTGAAAGCCATCCTGGAAACGGTGCCGGAGTTTGCCTCCCTGAGAGGTGTATTTGAAAAAGACGGTTATTATGGCCTGTATAAAACCGTAATGGAAATGCCGCAGGAGCAGGTGAATACCATGCTGCGCCCGCTGGCCGACCGTATACTGCCTGCTTACCTGGCCGGCCAGCTGGAAAAAAGCAATCCTGCTTTCTGGGCCGGCAGGGCTATAGCCAACGATCCGCAGGGCCTGGAGCGCCTGGACCGTGGTATTTTTTCCATTTACTTCTTCAACATAGTGCAAACCCAGCCCGGCGATGCCGTGTTCCAGGATGCAGGTATTCCGCATGCTTACCTGGAAGGGCAGAACGCAGAGCTGATGGCCAATTCCGATAACGTACTGCGCGGCGGCCTTACGCCCAAACATATTGATGTACAGGAGCTGCTGAAGCACACCCGCTTTGAAGCCGTGCATCCGCACATCATGACCGGCGAGCCTGCGGCCGACCCTGCAGAAAAGATCTACCACTCCCCTGCACCCGATTTTGTGGTAAGCAGCATTACCCTGCAGCCCCGCGTTACGTATACGCATACCAGCAAAGCAGCAGAGATCATGCTGGTGCTGAGCGGCAATACCACCATTGCCGGCTCCGATACGCTGGATCTGCAAAAAGGACAAGCCGTATTTGTATGCAGTGGAGAAACCTATAAAATGACCGGTAACGCTCTGGTATTCAAGGCAACAGTGCCAGTTTCATAATTGGGAATTTTAACGTAAATTCGCATACCGGAAAACGCATCAACTACCACAAATGAAACAAAAGACATCCTTACCAGAAGTACTGCTCATTGTTGGCCTTATCTTAATGGTCGGTTTAAGCCGTTTGATCACCAATGAAATGCAGCTGTGGAACTTTAACGCTATTGGCGCCAGCGCCCTGTTTGGCGGTGTAGTTATCAAAAACAAAAGGCTGGCTTACATTTTACCGCTGGCTACCCTGTTCCTCACAGATATTTGTTTTGAGCTGTTCACCAACATTCAAGGCTTTTATGGTGCACAAATGTTTGTTGTGTATGGCGCCTTTTTGCTCATTACCTGGATAGGTGCTAACCTCCGCAAAGTAAATGCGCTTACCGTGTTCCTGGCATCCATTGGCAGCGGCGTGTTGTTCTTCCTCATCTCCAATGCCGGTATGTGGGCGCTGGGCGATATGTATCCGCACACTTTCAGTGGCCTGCTTACCTGTTATGCCGCAGCTATCCCCTTCTTCCGGAACGATCTGTTTGGCAGCTTTTTCCTGAACACCATTATGGGCAATGTATTTTATAGCGCTGTATTGTTTGGCGCTTATGCCCTGGTAAAACGGCTGGCTTTCAAACCCCAGCAACAGTTAGCTTAAGCAATTAAATAATTGAAATAATAAAAAAGAGAAGGTCAAAAGCCTTCTCTTTTTTTATTGCTGTTAGTGATGAACGCAGGATAAAAACAAAAATTTGCTACTCCCATTGTAAAAACCAATAATCCCCATGCTGCACTTTCGTATAGGCGCCTACGCTAACAGGGTGCTTAAACAACGGGCAATCCAGCACCAGGGTATGAAATTCGCCGTTCTCCCCGCATACATCCACCCCTTTGGCTTCCAGCTCTTTTACCAGGTCTTCATCCAACATCCTGCCCAGAAAGTCCGGGCCTAAATGAGTGTTACAGGAAACGATCATGGTTTTAATACCGCCTTGCAGCATTTCCATTACCAGCTTAGGGCGCGACTGCTGCCACAGGGGCAATACGGCTTCAATACCAACGGCGGCACATACTTTCTCCTCCCAGTCGCGGTGAGCCTGCAGGTCAATATCACCAAATACAGCGGCCTTTATATCGTAGATCTCAACCAGCTGCTGCAGTGCTGCAATAAACCGCTCCTCATAACTTTCCCAGCTGGCAGGTACAGTAACCACCACCATTTCCATCATAGATGCCTGTTCCATTAACAGGGCCTGCGGCAGGCCATGAGAGCGGGAGATCTGCCCGTTCTCATTCATCATGTTCAGTAATACTACCGGCTGGTAACCCGCTGCCTTTGCCTGCATCATGGCATAACAGCTATCCTTGCCCCCACTCCAGGAAACGACGCTACGCATTTGTTATGAGATAAAATTCAGGATGTAAGATGATCGACATTACCGGATGAAAATAGGAAAAAACGAAATAAGATGATCGGTCTATGCACAAAAAAGAGGTAAGCGCCTGCTTACCTCTTTCAATATCTGACGATAGTTAATTACGTTTAGTCGTCCAGCTTCAGCACCGCCAGGAAGGCTTCCTGTGGTACTTCCACGCTGCCTATCTGGCGCATGCGTTTCTTACCTTCTTTCTGTTTTTCCAGCAGCTTACGTTTACGGGAAATATCACCGCCATAACACTTGGCCGTTACATCCTTACGCATGGCGCTGATGTTCTCACGGGCCACAATCTTGGCGCCAATAGCAGCCTGTATGGCTATCAGGAACTGCTGGCGGGGCAGCAGCTCTTTCAGCTTCTCACACAGCTTGCGGCCGAAGTCCTGGGCGCGGCCCCGGTGTATCAATGCGCTTAGCGCATCCACCTTTTCTGCATTCAGCAGAATATCCATTTTCACAATATCACTATCGCGGTAGCCTATGGGCGAGTAGTCAAATGAAGCATAGCCACGGGTCTGGCTCTTCAGCTTATCATAAAAGTCAAACACGATCTCCGTTAACGGCATTTCAAAGATCAGCTCTACGCGGGTAGTGGTCAGGTAGCTCTGGTTGATGAGTATACCACGCTTACCCAGGCACAGCGTCATAATATTGCCTATGTATTCCGGTTTGGTGATGATCTGTGCACGGATGAACGGCTCTTCAATGCGATCCAGCTTGCTGGGGTCGGGCATTTCAGAGGGGTTGTTCACGATCAGCGTTTCGTTACGGGTGGTATGGGCAATAAAGCCCACGTTAGGTACCGTGGTAATAACGGTTTGGTTAAACTCCCTTTCCAGGCGTTCCTGGATAATTTCCATGTGCAGCATGCCCAGGAATCCGCAACGGAAGCCAAAGCCCAGCGCCTGTGAGGTTTCCAGCTCATAGGTCAGGGAGGCATCATTCAGCTGCAGCTTATCCATACAGTCGCGCAGCTCCTCAAAATCATCTGTTTCTACCGGGAAAATACCGGCAAATACCATAGGCTTTACCTCTTCAAAACCACGGATGGCAGTAACGCCGGGATTGGATACCAGGGTGATGGTATCACCTACCTTCACCTCTTTAGCATTCTTAATACCGGTAATAATATAGCCTACATCGCCGGTACGTACTTCGCTCTTGGGTTCCAGCCCCAGGCGCAGTATACCTACTTCATCGGCAAAATATTCCTGCCCCGTATTTACGAACTTGATCTTATCGCCTTTTTTAATAACCCCGTTGTATACACGAAAGTAAGCAATGATGCCGCGGAAAGAGTTAAATACACTGTCAAAGATCAGCGCCTGCAGCGGTGCTTCCACATCGCCTTTAGGAGCGGGAATGCGCTTTACAATGGCTTCCAGGATCTCTTCTATCCCAAGGCCGGTTTTGCCGGATGCCAGCAGGATATCCTCGTCCTTACAACCTATCAGCTCCAGGATCTGATCCTTCACTTCCGGGATCATAGCGCCGTCCATATCTATCTTGTTGATCACCGGAATGATCTCCAGGTCGTTTTCCAGCGCCAGGTACAGGTTAGAGATGGTTTGTGCCTGAATGCCCTGTGTAGCATCTACCAGCAGCAGGGCGCCTTCACAGGCAGCCAGCGCACGGGATACTTCGTAGGAGAAATCTACGTGACCAGGGGTATCTATCAGGTTAAAAACGTATTGTTCAGCACCCAGGGTATAGTTCATCTGGATGGCGTGGCTTTTAATGGTAATCCCTTTTTCCCGTTCCAGGTCCATGTCGTCCAGCACCTGTGCCTGCATGTCCCTTTCAGAAATGGTTTTGGTGCGCTCCAGTAAGCGGTCCGCTAATGTGCTTTTACCGTGGTCAATATGCGCAATAATGCAAAAATTCCGTATGTTCTTCATATGTTCTTTGCTGATACAGAAGTAGGATATAAGCAGTAAGAAGGTAATTTGATGCCGGTTCTTACTTCCTATATCCTACTTCATTAATTCTAACTTCAAGCCACAAAGGTATTTAAATTTTGCCTATATTTTGTGCTAAATCAGCATTATGGATTTACAACAACAATTTGAAGCAGCCGTAGCCAACAGCAAGACTTTATCCGAAAAACCCGGCAATGAGATCCTGCTGCAGCTGTACTCCCTGTACAAGCAGGCTACTGAAGGCGATGTGAACATTCCCCCGCCGGAAAACTTCTTTGATATTGCCGGCAAAGCCAAACATGAAGCCTGGACCGGCCAGAAGGGCAAGCCTAAAGACCAGGCGATGGAAGAATACATACAGCTGGTGGCTAAGCTAAAAGGATAACAGATGGCAAAACGATCCCTATATATACAGCTGGCTGGCCTGGCAATGGCCAGCCATGCGCCCCGGAAGGCAGCAAAGGCCCCTTTTTCCACCATCGATTATGTAACGGTAGGTAAAATGATGGATACCATCCGGCGGTCCGTTTGAGCTAGCCATGAATGAGCAAATAGCGCTATTTGACTACATCAACGGCGGCAATTGCCGTTGATGCGCCATTGGCCGGGCTTCTAAAATGGTGAGGGACAGCATTCTGCATTAAGCCTTCAGTATGAACGCCTTTCTGCTTTCCCCTTTCTGCTTTCTGCTATTTAAACTACCTTTGGAACAGTATGGTACCCGCATTTACAATCAGTGAAAGAACACAACATTACCTGGCGCTGGAAGAACAGTATGGCGCCCACAACTATCATCCCCTGCCGGTAGTGCTGGAGCGCGGGGAAGGGGTTTTTGTATGGGATGTGGATAACAAACGTTATTACGATTTCCTTTCCGGCTACTCTGCTGTAAACCAGGGGCATTGCCATCCTAAGATCATTGCCACCCTTATAGAACAGGCGCAAAAGCTTACGCTTACCTCCCGCGCCTTTCACAGCGATCTGTTAGGAGAATACGCCGCCTTTATCACCCACTTTTTTGGATACGATAAAGTGCTGCCCATGAATACCGGTGTAGAAGCTGTGGAAACGGCCCTGAAGCTGTGCCGCCGCTGGGGATACCTGGTAAAAGGCATCCCGGAGAACAAAGCAAAGATCATTACCTGCAGCAATAACTTTCATGGCCGTACGCTGAATGTGATCTCTTTCAGCACAGATCCCTCTGCCCGCCAGGGCTTTGGGCCCTATATGCCCGGTTATGAAGTGATCCCCTATAACAATCTGCCCGCGCTGGAAAAAGCCCTGCAGGACCCGCACGTAGCCGGTTTCCTGGTAGAGCCTATCCAGGGTGAAGCCGGGGTAATGGTACCCGATGAAGGTTACCTTACCAAGGCCCGCCAATACTGTGCAGATGCGAACGTATTATTTATAGCAGATGAGATCCAGACCGGCCTGGCCCGCACCGGCGCCATGCTGTGCTGCGACCTGGAAAATGTGCGCCCGGATATCCTGATCCTTGGCAAAGCATTATCAGGCGGTACTTTACCGGTATCTGCCGTGCTGGCGGATGATGAGATCATGCTTACCATTAAACCCGGTGAGCACGGCTCTACCTACGGTGGTAATCCCCTGGCCTGTAAAGTAGCCATTACTGCGCTCACGGTGCTGAAGGAAGAAAAAATGGCGGAGAATGCCGCTGCTATGGGACAGCTGCTGCGCGATGAGCTGGCCGCCCTGCAATCCCCTTATATATCGCTGATCCGTGGTAAAGGATTGCTGAACGCCATTGTGATCAAACATGCCGATCCGGAAGCTGCCTGGGACCTGTGCCTGGCGCTGAAAGAACAAGGCCTGTTAGCGAAGCCCACCCATGGCGATAAGATCCGTTTTGCACCACCGCTGCTTATTAATGCAGCCCAGATCCGGGAATGCGTGGGCATGATCGGCCGCAGCCTGGAACGGTTTTAATTACGAATTATTCAATTACGAATTACAAATGGATTAATGCGAGTGCAGGCCTTTTGTTGTTTATAATTGATAATGAGTGATGAGCAATACAAATTGATTCAGGTGGATGCAGGCCCTGTGCTATGATATAAAAGCACCTAAAAAGTACTATGCCAAATAATGAGTTAATACGAATTGATCTCCGCCGCATTCAATTCGTAATTCGTAATTAAATAATTCGTAATTAATCATTCTCTCCTTCATGTATCAAAAGGCTGCCATCAGAAGTACCGGCTGGAAAACTGACTTCCTCATCGGGTTCCCGGATGGGTTATTTCTGCTGTTCTTTACTACCCTGCTGATACAGGTATTCCCGGTAGATGTGCAGCAGTTCTATAACATCAACCTCTGGATCTCATTGGGCGGCACGGTGCTGGTAATGGCCACTGCATGGCAGGCTAACCGGGGCGAAAAACATGATGAATCCTCCCTTTCACCGGAAGAAAGAAAAAAGCTGGAGCAGCTGGATCTTACAGAAGATACGATTGTACATATCGGTAAAGAAATGGAGCAGGATGCTACCCGCTGGGAACAGATCCTCCAGCAGGAAAAAGTACAGCAGATCCACTGGCATCCTTTACGGGCGCTGCGCAGCGCCCTGGTTGCAGGCGTGTTTTTCCTTATAGGCGCGTTCATTGCTTTCTGGCCTTACCTGGCCAATGAGAACTTTGGGGCAGCTACCCGCGTAAGCACAGGCCTGGCATTTGCCGGCACTGTGATCTTTGCTTTTATAAAAGCCAAGATCACCGGCCAGCGTATACTGCCGGTCATATTCCGTTACCTGCTGTTAACAGCAGGCATCTGGTTAGCAGTGTTTATTGTGAAGCTTGTGATGGAACGTTAGGCTTTTTCAGGATCACTACGCAGAAGAATGCCACCAAAGCCCCTGCCAGGGACAGGTACAGCCCTATTTCCTTATGCGGGCATATCCCCATTTCACAGCGGGCAAATAAGATCATGTTACGGAAGGTCCAGGCAATAAGAAAAGCGGTGATAAACACATTCAAACGCCGCGCCCATGTTCTCTTAAAAAGAAATAACACACCGGCTATTGCAGCCACTACAACATTCAGTTTTCCCGGCTCCCCAAAATTGGAACCGGCCGTATGTACCCCGGTAAATACCAGGTGTTTGCTTTCCACCGTGAGCCAGGGCAGGAAAGCGCTGACAATAATCGTAACAGCAGCGGCTAAACCGATCAGGTTGTTCTTAGACATAAGGAAGCAAAGGTAATTATTTAATGTGCTAATATGCTAATGTGCTGGTATATAGAAAGTGCTTGTTATGAATTCATAACCGGCACATTAAACACATCGGTATAATATATGCAGCATAAACCGGCACATTGGCATATTGGCACATCAGCACATTAAAAATCCCACCATATATGATGCATTTCAAAGCGGTTATCATCGGGTCAGGACAAGGCGGCACCCCATTAGCGAAGAAACTGGCCAAAGCCGGGTGGACCACCGCCCTGGTAGAAAAACGGTTCATAGGCGGCACCTGCATAAACGATGGATGCACCCCTACCAAAGCCATGGTTGCCAGCGCAAAGGCAGCCTATATGGCCGCTAACAGCCAGCAATGGGGCGTCACCGTGAATGGTTTTTCCGTGGACATGGAAGGCATTGTAAACCGTAAGAATGAGATTGTGCAGCTGTTCCGCGGCGGCTCTGAAAAAGGACTGGCACAGGTGGAGAACCTCAGCCTTTTTCATGGAGAAGCTGTATTTACCGGCCCCAAAGCACTGACCATTAAGCTCAATAACGGTACTACAGAAGATGTTACTGCCGACTATATTTTCCTGGACATTGGCACCACACCGCAAATACCACCGGTACTAGGCCTGGAAGCAGCACCCTGGCTTACCAGCACTACCATACTGGACCTCACCACCCTGCCGGCTCATTTGCTGATAATAGGCGGCAGCTATATAGCCCTGGAATTTGGACAAATGTTCCGGCGTTTCGGCAGCGAGGTAAGCATTATTGAAAAAGGCCCGCACCTGCTGAACCGGGAAGATGAAGATATCTCCGAAGCCGTGCAAAAAATGCTGGAAGCAGAAGGCATCCGTATTTTTACCAATGCGCAGGTACAACGGGTAGATGAGCATAGCCGCGGCATCAGCTGTGCCATCAAAATAGGTGAGCAAACGCATACGCTTGACGGATCGCACCTGCTGGTAGCTGCCGGCCGCGTACCGCAAACCAAAGCCATACAGCTGGATAAAGCCGGCGTGCAAACAGACGATCATGGTTTTATAAAAGTGAACGACCGGCTGGAAACCAATGTGCCGGGCATTTACGCCCTGGGCGATGTAACAGGAGGCCCGGCATTCACACATATCTCCTATCACGATCATTGGGTGCTGTATAAGAACCTGGTAAAAGGCGCTGACACCTCTACCAAAGACCGGCAGGTTCCTTACACTATGTTCACGGATCCGCAGCTGGGCCATATTGGCCTCACCGTAAAAGAAGCAAAACAAAAAGGGCTGGATTTTACCGTATGCAAAATGGAAATGAAACGGGTGGCCCGCGCCATAGAAACCGGCGACACCCGGGGCTTCATGAAAGCGCTGGTAGAAAAAGGCAGCTATAAGATCTTAGGTGCTACCGTATTCGGATCAGAAGGCGGTGAGCTGATGACCTTATTGCAAATGGCCATGCTGGGCGGCATTACAGCCCTGCAAATGAAGGAGATGATCTTTGCACATCCGCTGTATGCAGAATCGCTGAATAACCTTTTCATGCAGCTTGATAATTAAAGCATTGTGGATAACGTACAATGTGGGTAAGTTTTTCCTCATCACAGAAAAGTATTTGCGATTTTAGATATACGATTTGCGATGGCCCTCAATCGTAGATCTACGATCGTAAATCTAAAATTTTAACCGGGTTTATGATAAAGCTTGAGCACGTACATAAAACTTTCGCAAACAAACCTGCGGTTACCGATGTTTCCTTTGAAGTGTTGCCCGGAACGTTGTTGGTATTATTAGGTACCAGCGGCAGTGGAAAAACCACTACCCTGCGCATGATAAACCGGCTCATAGAGCCCAGCAGCGGGCAAATCACCGTAAATGGAAAGTTGATACAGGAGCAGTCGGCCGAGGACCTGCGGCGCGGCATTGGGTATGTGCTACAGAACAATGGCCTGTTCCCGCATTATACAGTGGCGGAAAATATTGCAGTAGTGCCTAAGCTGTTGCAGTGGGATGAGGCCCGTATCCGGGAACGTACGCTTACCTTAATGGAAAAGCTCCATTTACCACCCGCAGAGTATGCGGATGTATACCCCGCACAGCTAAGCGGCGGGCAGCAGCAGCGCGTAGGGCTGGCGCGCGCGCTGGCAGCAGATCCGCCGGTGCTGCTGATGGACGAACCTTTTGGCGCCCTGGACCCCGTTACCCGCGCCAGTGTACGCAAAGAGTTTATGGCGCTGGACGAGCTGGAAAACAAAACCATTATTATGGTTACGCACGATGTGCAGGAAGCCTTTGAAATGGGTACCCGCATCGGGTTAATGGATGAAGGCCGCTTGCAGCAAACAGGCACACCGGAAGAGCTGCTGTTTGCACCTGCAAATGATTTTGTTGCCAACTTTTTCCGTGATCAGCGCCTGTCGCTGGAATTAAAAACTTTAACGCTGAACGATATAAAACCGTATTTACCACCGGCTGCCGGGTCTGACAATTACCAGCCGCATGTGCTGCCGGGAACCACCTCCTGCTGGGATGCGCTGGAACAGACCATGCATACGGAAGGTGTGCTGTCAGTGGATTTCAGAACAGAGGTATTTACGCTGGACAGCCGCTCCCTGATGACTGCATTGCAGGTATACAAGCAAAACGCCGCTAATGGAACCACAACAAAGTCTTTTTGATTTTATACAACAGCAGTCGGGCAAGCTGCTGGAACAAACCCTGCAGCATATAGGCCTTACGTTTATATCGCTGCTGATAGCGGTGCTTATTGGCGTGCCCCTGGGCATTCTTATTACCCGTAAAAAAGTGCTGGCAGCGCCCATCCTGGGACTGGCCGGTATTTTACAGACCATTCCCAGCATTGCCTTGCTGGGATTTATGATACCCTTGTTAGGCATTGGCGCGCAACCGGCCATAGTAGCGCTTTTCCTGTATGCGCTGCTGCCTATTATCCGTAATACCTATACGGGTATTAAAGAAGTAGACCCTACGGTTACAGATGCGGCTATTGGCATGGGTATGAGCCGCAGGCAGCTGTTATATAAAATTCAGCTGCCACTGGCTATGCCGGTAATGCTGGCAGGCATCCGTACTGCCACTGTTATTAACGTAGGCGTGGCTACCCTGGCTGCTTACATTGCAGCCGGTGGCTTGGGCGAGTTTATTTTTGGGGGCATTGCCCTTAATAATACCAACATGATCCTGGCAGGCGCCATTCCGGCAGCCCTGCTGGCAATTTTTTTTGATGGCTTACTGTCGCTTTTGCAGCGCGTGCAATTGCGCAAAGCCCGCAAAGCGGTATATGCGCTGCCCGTAGTCCTTATCCTGCTATCATCCTTTTACCTGCTGCCATCGGCCTACGGCACTAAGCTGGTGGCGGGTTTTACACCGGAGTTCATGGGCCGTAAAGATGGTAACCTGGGCTTAAAAAAAGTATATGGCCTTAACATACGCACGGTGGTTATCAGTGACATGATCATGTACAAAGCCGCCTATGAAAAAGAGCTGGATGTGATCAGCGGCAGCAGTACGGATGGCCGCGTGAAAGCCTTTGACCTGGTGGTGCTGGAAGATGATAAGCACATTTTTCCACCTTATTATGCAGCGCCCATTGTACGTAATGCCACGCTGGAAAAATACCCGGAGCTGACACCCGCGCTCAATAAATTGTCTGGTACAATTAATGATAGCATTATGACGGAGCTCAACTACCGGGTTGATTATCTGAAGCAGGACCCGGCCCGTGTGGCAAAGGATTTCCTGGTAGCGCAAAAGCTCTGGTTACCCGCCCGTAACGGTACAAAAGGTACCATCCGTATTGGTTCTAAAATATTTGGGGATGGTTATATACTGGCCAACATGTACAAAATGCTGATAGACGGGTATACCGATCTGCAGGCCGTTACCAAAACCGGCCTGGGAGGCACTAAGATCTGTTTTGATGCGCTGCTGAACAGCCAGATAGATATGTACCCCGAATATAGCGGCACCGGGCTGCTGGTAATACTGGCCGCCGGGCAGCAAACGGTTGATTCACTGATAGCGGACAGGCAAAAGGTATACGATTATGTGAGCAATGCCTTTATGCAACGTTACGGGATCCGCTGGTTACCGCCTATTGGTTTCAATAACACCTATGCGTTGATGATGCGCCGGCAGCAGGCCGCCGCACTGCATATAAAAAGTATATCTGAGCTAAAGGAATATTTAACGGTGAAAGGTAAAGAATAAGGAGGCTGAACAAGCTTCCCGCTTTACATTTCACTTTTCGTTTTACGCAAACCTGTAATTCATGCACCTGAAAGATAAGTACGGCGTCGTACGCCAGCGATCCGAAACTATTTGTGCACCCCTGAAAACGGAGGACTATGTTGTACAGCCGGTAGTGGATGTAAGCCCGCCCAAATGGCACCTGGGACATACTACCTGGTTCTTTGAAACCTTTTTACTGAAACCTAACGTACCCGATTATACGGAGTTTGATGCGGACTACAATTTTGTGTTCAACAGCTATTATGAATCTGTTGGCGCACGCGTAATACGCACCAACCGCGGTAACCTGAGCCGCCCGGCTGTGGAAGACATTATGCGTTACCGTGAGTACGTTGATAAAGCCATGCTGCACCTGCTGGAACATGAGCTGCCGGCCGACCTCCAAGCGCTGGTGGTGCTGGGGCTAAACCATGAAGAGCAGCACCAGGAGCTGCTTTTAACAGATATTAAATATATACTGGGGCATAACCCCTTATTCCCCGCATATGATAAGCAACGCAAGCCTGCCGCCGCGCCAATGCACGACGGGCCTGAGTGGCTGGCCATGCCGGAAGGTATGTACAGCATTGGCTATGAAGGCAACGGTTTTTGTTTTGATAATGAGCAGCAACGGCATAAAGTATTCCTGCAACAGTACCAGATCAGCACCGACCTGGTGACCAATGCGGAGTACCTGGATTTTATGGCCGCCGGCGGATATACTGATTTCCGCTACTGGCACGCCGAAGGCTGGGACTGGGTAAAACAGCAGCAGGTAAAGGCCCCGCTGTACTGGCATGAGGTAGATTGTAAGTGGATGAATTATACCTGGCAGGGCTTACAGCCGGTTGATGGTGATGCGCCGGTATGCCACATCAGCTACTACGAAGCCACCGCCTATGCCGCCTGGAAAGGCAAGCGCCTGCCCACCGAATTTGAGTGGGAGGCTGCAGCACCGCAGCTGCAATGGGGTACCCGCTGGGAATGGACGGAGAGCGCCTACCTGCCCTACCCCGGCTTTACCAAAGCCCCCGGCGCCATCGGGGAGTATAATGGCAAATTTATGATAAGCCAGATGGTGCTGCGCGGCGGTTCAGAAGTAACGCCGCCGGACCATAGCCGCATTACCTATCGCAACTTTTTTCATCCTAACCTGCGCTGGCAGTTCACCGGAATCCGGCTGGCACAGTAATATATCATGACAAATATTCGATTATGCATACCACTGTAATTCACACATTGCCGGCGCCGGGCGTAGCTTTGGAGCCGTTGGAAGTCTTTTACCAGGACGTGGTGCGCGGGCTTACCGCTACCCCCAAATACCTGGATTCCAAGTATTTCTACGATGCGGCCGGCGATAAGCTGTTCCAGCAGATCATGCAATGCAGGGAGTATTACCCCACGGATTGTGAAATGGAAATTATGACGGAGCAGGCGGCACAGATCGCGCAGGCTATTGCGGGCCAAACCACCAGCTTTGACCTGGTGGAGCTGGGCCCCGGCGATGCCACCAAATCCATACACCTGCTGGAGCAACTGCTGCACACCGGTTTGGATTTTACCTATTACCCCATTGATATTTCCACCAACGTAATTAACACGCTGGAAAAAACGCTGCCGGAAAAATTACCGGCCCTGCAAATACAAGGCCTGAACGGGGAGTATTTTGAGATGGTGCAGCGGGTGGCTGAAATGAGCAACCGCCCCAAGGTGCTGCTGTTCATGGGCGCCAACATTGGCAACTTTACACCTATTATGGCCCGCAAGTTCTGCCGGCAGCTGCGTAGCTGCATGCAGCCCGGCGACCTGCTGATGGTAGGTTTTGATCTGAAAAAGCATCCAAAGATCATCCTGAATGCCTATAACGACGAAGCAGGCATCACCAGCGCCTTTAACCTGAACCTGCTAACCCGCATTAACCGGGAGCTGCAGGCAGATTTTAATACGGATATGTTTGAGCACTACCCGGTATATGATCCCATGACCGGCGCGTGTAAAAGCTACCTGGTAAGCCTGGAGGACCAGGAGGTACATCTTTGTAATGATGTAACCATCCACTTCCAGCAGCATGAGCCCATTTACATGGAAATATCCCAGAAATACAGCCTGGAAGAAACCACGCAAATGGCCCTGCAAACCGGCTTTCAGCCGCTTACCTGTTTTACGGATAGCAAAGGGTGGTTTGCAGATTGTATGTGGAAAGTGTAATCATCAATCCCAGGCTCCCAGCAGCCTTCTCATCACAATAATTTCACCGGTATGGTAGCTGGTATGATCTGCAATGAGCATAGCCTCCCGCAGCAGATTTTGCCCGCTGCCATGCTCAAAAGGCGTGTAAAGGTCTACGCCCGGTTCGTCTAATAATTTGAGGAATTCTTTGCGCTCCCGGTTCACCTGCGCAATGCTCTCTTTCCAGGCACCGGCATCTTTTGGGGCGTGCTCTTTAGGCCAGTAACCTTCCGGCCAGGGTGGCGACTGGTGTTTAGGATTGCGGGAAAATTCCAGGATATCCCATTGCGTAATCCGGATGTGCTCTACCAGCTGCCATACGCTGTAAGGCATATTCTCCGGCACCTCGCCTCTTAATTTGGCAGGCAGCTCTTTTACCGCATCTTCAAACGTAGCATGCGCATGGCCTCCATTGATCAGCTCTTTCAGCGCTTTTATAACAACAGCATTAGTATCTTTCATAATTAATAATGAAGAATTAATAATTAATAATCATAGCTACAAGTATCAAAATTAATAGCAGGCTACACGTTTTTCATGCAACAACAAGCATGCCCTCTTAACTACATTCAAATATAAAGCGGCCGGTGTTCAATTGAACACCGGCCGCTCTGATTATTTAATTATTAATTTAACGGGGGCCTGGCGGGCAGTACTGCCGCAGGTATTGGGTATACAGGTTAGAAAGATGCCGGCGGGTGCCCTCTCCTTCGCTAATGCTGTGCGTGCGGTTAGGGTAAGCCATGAACTGGAATACCTTGTTGTTTTTGATCAGCTCATTCAGCAGCATTTCTGCATTCTGGTAATGCACGTTATCATCGCCGCTGCCATGTATGTATAGCAGGTGCCCCTGCAGGTTCTTAGCATAAGTAATGGGCGATCCTTTTACAAAATCTTCCCGGTTCTCCTGTGGCAGGCCCATATAACGCTCCTGGTAAATGTTATCATACGTAAGCTGGTTGCCTACAGCAGCAACGGCAATACCGGTTTTGTAGATCTGCGGATACTGGAACAGGAGGTTCAGCGTCATGGATCCGCCACCGCTCCAGCCCCATACGGCTACGCGGGATGTATCCATATAAGGGCGCTTCAGCAGCTCGGTAGCAGCCATGGCCTGGTCGCGGGAGTTAATGAGGCCTACCTTGCGGTAAATACATTTACGCCACTCGCTTCCTTTGGGCAAGGGAGTGCCGCGGTTATCCATAGAAACGTAGATATAGCCATCATCCGCCATATCCCCGTTGTACAATGGGTTGCGGCCGGCGCCAAATTCATCTTTTGCAGTTGCACCGGCAGGTTCGCCATACACATAGAACAGCACCGGGTATTTTTTGGTGGAATCAAAGCTGTTGGGCTTGCGCATCCAGCCATCCATGGTTACCCCATCTGCCGTGGTAACGGAAAAGAACTCCACCTGTTTATTTGCAGCAGGCAGCTTGGTTTTGATCTCTGCTGAAAGGTTGTTCCCATTGCTTTTATGATCCGGCAGGTGCACAATTTCAGAGTAGGGGTAAAAATAATTGTTGGAGAACTGATGTACGGCATATTGCCCGTCCGGCGATATTTCGTAGGAGTGCGTGCCGGGCTGGTCTTCAGGTGTAACGCGCTGTGGCTGGCCTTTTCCGTCAAGCGATACTTTGTACAGGTATTGCTGGGTAGCCACTTTAGGCGATGCCAGTATGTAGATCAGCTTATGCGCTTCATCTACTTTAGGAATGCCGATCACATCATAGTTACCGGGTGTAAGCAGCGTTTCCTTTCCGCCCTTAACCTCAATGCTGTACAGGTGGCGCCAGCCGTCTTTTTCACTTACCCATACAAAGGCGCTGCCGTTCCTGATCCAGTCCCAGCCTGTAATATCATCATCGTCCCAGCGTGATTTTACATCTATCCAGGCTTTATCGCTTTCTTCAAACAGCGTTTGCGCCGCACCGGTAGCAGCGTTGCACAAGATCAGCTTACTCTGGTTCTGCTTGCGGTTCAGCTGCTGAAGAATGATCTCGTTCTTACCCGGCACCCATTCCATACGGGGAATGTAGTGCTGCTGCGCATCGCCGGGTACCTGCAGCCAGGTGGTGTTTGCGGTATTAATATCCACCACACCTACACGGCAGGCAGAAGGGCTCTCCCCTGCTTTAGGATACTCTACCGGCACTGTAAAGGAGTAAATAGAATCCGTATTATCTATCATCAGGAAGTCGCGGATCTTGGTAGCATCTATTTGCCAGTAGGCAATGGAGCGGCCATCGGGGCTCCAGCGGAAACCATCGCGGCAGCCAAATTCCTCCTCATAGGCCCAGTCGAACGTACCGTTTATAAAACGGCGGGTGCCATCATTTGTGAGGGGTTTTACCTCACCTGTGGCAAGTTCTTCCACATAAAGGTTATGTTCGCTTACATAGGCTACTTTGGAAGCGTCGGGGGAAAATTTGGCAAACATCAGGGATGATGCCGGCCTTCCCTTTCCTAACTGTTTGAGCTGCTTTGTGTTAATATCCAGCACCCAGTAATCGCCCCGGGTCTGGTAACGCCATACGCGTTTGGAGTTGGTATAGATCAGTAATTTTTGCTCATCGGCCGAAAAAATAAAATCCTTTATTTCCAGGGGCTGGGCTGCTCCCTGCGGGGTAAGCTGGGCGGCCGGTATGGCTACCTGGGTTTGCCCGTCTTTTAAGCCGGTGGCTATAATAGCTGCATTTTCAATACTATAAACCGCCTGTCCGTTCCGGCTCCATTTGGTACTTTTTCCCGGTTGGGCCTGTGAGGCCAGCTGCAGCAGGCAGCAGCAAAGCAATAAGCAATAACGTAATGGTTGCATTTGTTCTGGTTATATAAAAACGGCAAGATAATTGTTTTTAGGGCTTATCGAAAATATAAAGGATACCGTACACACCGACTGAACAATATGATGTTACCATTGTAATAGATTAGCCACCATATCGTTATGTGGATAATTTTTTTTGTGGAAAACGTGTTTATATTTTTTTATATAGATTCTTTTCATACATTTAGGAAATAATATATTTAGTAGGCGGACAAGTAACTATCCTTTGAAAAACAATAATTTATGGTTCAGATAAGCTATTCCTATAAAAACCGGGAATTCCTGCAACTTGAAGACGCACTGTTAAACCAATTAGCCCAGACGGGCAAGACCTTACTTTACGCTTTACTGGAACCCATGCAGGATGCCCTGCTGCGGGAGAATGGCAAGATCCGTATTAACCTGGATCAGCATCCTAAAATAGAGCTGGTAGGTTTTAGCATGAATGTGAAGGAACAAATAGAAATGACCTTACGGGGGGAAGCGTAATAATGGGCTGATGCCGGCGCAGCCGCTATCCCCCATACATTCCACGCTGCAGCTATTTCATATCCAGTTATTCGTACATAAGAAACTGCGTATTTCCACAGCGCAGCTTTCGGAATCTACTGCATTTACAAACTTTGTAAACCTTTTATTTTTCCCCGTTGTTTATACTGTAACGGCCATGCATAACATAGCGCAAACCGCTGCAGCAGCGGTATTGGTGTCCTGTTTAACCCATAATACCCATAAAATAATTTGAGATGGCAAGTTTCAATAAACAATCCGTTACACGGTAACGGATATACGGATTATTGTACCAGAGCACGCAGTTTCTTTTCTATAACGTGAATGAACGTGCCGGTTGTTTTGCCGGCACCAAAGAGCAAATAGACGGAACAGTACCGTATCAGCCGTCCCGGTCGCGGGATGGCTGTTCTATGTTTTGGCAGGAGCTTATTTCTTAAGCCAGTAGAATGTTTGGGAGATCTGTACCAGCGGGGTTTCATTGTACTGAAAGTCCAGGCTGTTATATTGCAAAGCGCTGTCACTGATGCCGGTGGCCTCGCACAGCAGGGAATCCAGGTGAAAGAACACGGGCGTAACCTCGTCAAATAATAAGCTGTCTAAACGCTTGGTGGCAGCGGTATAACGCAGGGCTACCCTGTCCTGCGTAAAATTAATATAGTCGGCGCCGTTATATTGCACTGTATCTATGCGGCTATAAACCGTATCGCCTGCACTTACCGTATATTGTTTGTGGATGGCTGCTGTATAGAACCATTTCCCGTAAAATGACTTATGAGGTGTGGTGTTATCTTCTTTTTTACATGCACACAGCCCCAGTATCATGATCAACAAAACTTTCCGCATGGTGAAACTGTCAGATTTTAAGGACGCAAAATTAATTAATTACCATTTATTTGCATAAAACGATCTGACAGGCAAATAGTTACATTAACCCGGTTTCTTTCCCATCTTGATCTTAACCTTTCCGCCCTTATTTTCGTCCGTGGCGTGCAGGTGAATGACAATACCTTTTTTCCGGCGCGCCTTTTTTTCTTCTTTTGACAGGTCCTCCTCTTTCTTTGGATTCCGCAGGGGTACATCCAGGTAAATATCCGTGCCTGTGGGTATGCCATATACGCCGGTTATGTCCATGTACAGGGCGGTGGAGTTGATCTGCATGGGTGGTATAATGATCTTATTGCCCTGCAGCTGCAGGGTATTGGAAAGGTTTTCAAACCGTATGTCGGACAGGTTGCGGTTAAAGAACACGGCAGAGGCGATCCCTTCCAGCGGCTCAAAGTTGAGCAGGGCGCCCTGCCGCAGGTCAAACCCCACGGTGCCGTATATAGAGCGGGGCGTTATTTTGCCATTATCGTACAGGTTACCGGTAATATTCACCTTTGCCGAAAGGTTGCCCTTTAGGTTACGGGAGGTAAGGGATTGCATCCCGAAATTATCGAACGCATACCACAACTGATCAATGTGGACATTATTAATGGCGCCGTTCAGCTTAAAACGATTGTTATTACCCTGCTGGTGAATGCTGCCGTTCAGCTGCAGGCTGCCGCCGGCATGCGCCAGAGATATTTGCCGCAGCAGTATATCCGACTGCGTAAGGCTTAGGTCGGCCACCACATTTTGCGCATTAAAACGCTGGTAGTTCAGCTGTCCCAGCTGCAGGCGCATGTTCATATTACACAGCTCCAGCATTACATTCAGCTGTTTGGCTACACGGCTGGCCTTTCTTTGCATGGCCGCGGTACTTTGGGCTTTGGTTTTAACAGCAGCGGCCCGTTTGCGGGGCGACAGGAAGAATTTAAACTCGTTCAGGTCCACCTTTGGGCTGGTAATATTCCAGTCCATCAGGATCTTTTCCGGTGCAGCAAAATACAGGCGTAACAGGTTGCGTATGCTGCCTTCCATAGCCAGCTCACTTTTAGCGGTTTGCATGTGCACATTCATCACATACACATCCTGCCTGTTAAAGGCAATGGTGGCGCTGCAATTACCAATTTGCAGGTTACGCGGCAGGTATTCCATAGCGCCGTTCAGCACTTTAACGGCGCCTTCCATCTGCGGCGATACGGTATCCTTATCGCCAATGCCTCCTTTATAAAACACATCTGCGCTGGCTGTGCCCTGTGTGAACTGAAAGGTTTCGCCGGTAATATCATTCAGCTCCTGTAAATTAAAATTGGATTTAAAACGCCCGGAAAGCACCGGTTGTGTAAGGTTTACAATGTCAACGGTATCTGAGCTGAAAGGCAGCCCCCACCATTTGGCTTTGAACTGGTAAAAAGAGATGGATGAATTTTCATCCGTATATCCCATACCGGGGTGCCGCTCATTGTTAAAATTCCCGCTAAAGCTGCAATCCGTCCACTCCCCTGCCCTGGTTACCAATGTATTGTTGGCGGTGTTCCATTTCACCAGCACCCGCGGCGTGCCGGGGCGGTTCAGGTAGCCGGAAAGGTGCGCCTCCACATTCATGGGCTTTTGAATGTCATAATTTTCCAGCTTGCGCGATATATTGTCTGCCAGCATAGCTGCAGCGTTGCGGAACAGCACATCTTCCGTAGTAATATTTACAATGAACTGCTGCGTTTTAAAATTAAAGGTGGCGCCAATGTTAAAGGGATGCTTGTCTATCTCAATGCGCTGCGCCGGTATGGAAAGCACCCGGTTAGGCCGGTTAAAGTTCAGCTCCAGCGTAGTTTCCAGCGTTTTATTCTTCAAAAAGCTGCCGCGGTCCAGGTTAAAGGCAAAACTATTTACCAGCATACTGGTGCGCAGGTGCAGGCGCCAGTTACCATCATCCGCATCTGCGCTGCCTTCCAGGGAACGGATCTGAATGCTGAACAGCTTATTCTTTTGCTTATTATCGATCACAAACTGCATGTTGCGCAGCTCCAGGCTGGCTATATCGGCCTCCCGCTCTGTACCGCTCTTAGCCTCTTCGGCGGGTTTATCCCGGCGTTTGAACACACTGGCATTCGTATACCCCTCCGGGTTGGTAAAGGAATAAAAAGCGCCGTCTTCCAGGGTTATTTCCCTTACATCCAGATGATCCCTTAACAGGGTAAAGGTATTTACCTTAACGAATATACGCTTTACGGATAACAGCGGGTGCTTATGCTGCGCAAACAGGCTATCCTGCAGCTCTACATCCTTCAGGGCCAGGGATACATGGGGGAAGCTGCGCAACAAAGAGGGCGATATATCCCCAATGGTAAGCCTGCCATTCAGCCGCTGGTTGGCCTTTTCAAGGATCTGCTCCAAAAGCGCTTTCCGGTGCTGCTGTATGTAAAAGGCCAGGGCCAGCCATAGCAGTATCACCAGTCCAAGAAGGACTGCACCGGCTTTGAGGCATATACGTAACCATTTAGGCATTGGGGTGGTTTACATTAAGTTAAGAAAATTTCCAGGCTTTTTACCTGAAATGATATGCCTGTATAAAACCAATAATGATGCCTTTTGGGAGAGGGTTATTTCAGCACATCGAACAAATGCAAAAAGCTATCAAGATAACGGCGGCTGTACAGGATGGATTGCCCGCCGGATAGTACGATCTCATTCTCCTGCAGATTCAGCTTCATAACGCTGCGTATATTCACCATAAAATTGCGGTGCACGCGAATGAACTGCTGCTCCGGCAGGCGTTCCAGCAACAGCTTCAGGGGTTGCTGCACCAGGTATTTTTCCTTGCCTGCCACTATTTTACAGTACTTGCCTTCTACTTCTATGTATAAAATATCATCCAGCATGATCTTGGCCAGCGTATTCCCGTTCTTCACAAAAAAGAAATCATGTATTAATACCGTGTTCTTTTCTGCGGTGGCGGTGAACTGGCCGGTGTCTGCCCCGGCAGATCTTTCAATGGCCAGCTCCATGGCATACTGCAGCTCCAGCTCATTAAAGGGTTTTAGCAGGTAGCTGAACGGGGTGGTAAGGCGTGCGGCTTCAAAGGTGGTGCGGTCTGCAGCGCTGGTAAGGAAAATGAAAGGCTTTTGCATATCCCCGCTTTCATTGATCTGCATGGCAAAGGCAATACCATCCCTTTTGCCATGCAGGTATACGTCAATGATCACCAGGTCAGGCGGCTGGGTGTAAAACAGCTTCAGGGCTTCCGGCAGGGTGCCTGCAATACCGGTAATTTCATAGTCCTGTTCCAGCAGCATATCCTGCAGCAGGGCGGCCTGCTGCGGGTCATCTTCCACGATCATGATCTTTACGGGTTGCATAGCTTATCCTTTTGCCGGTAAAATAATGGTAACGGTGGTGCCTTTTCCCTGCTCGCTGGTAATACTCAGGCGGCCGTTATTTTTTTCCGTCATGGTTTTGCACAGCCACAAACCTAAGCCTGTGCTTTCATAACCATGCGTATCCTGCTGCACTCTTTTTTTGTTGGGATCAAACAGCGCTTCCAGTGTTTCACTGCTCATACCCAGGCCTGTATCAATGATCTTGATATGGCATTCATCCTGCTGCAGGCAGGCGGAGATGGTAATATAACCACCCAGGGGTGTGAACTTGATGGCATTATCCATGATATTACGCACAATGATCTTAAAAGAGTGAAGATCTGCCATAAAGATAATCTCTTCGGGGATCACTTGTTTGATCACAATGTTCTTGTCTGCTGCCAGGGGTGTTACATCATGGCAAACCAGGCCCACTACGGTGCGCAGGTGCAGCTCTTCCGGGCGGAAGAATAGCTGGTCTGTCTGGCTAAGGGCCCAATGCAGCAGGTTATCCATGAGGATGTAGGTGCTGCCCGCAATTTTTTCATTACTGGCTGCCAGCGCAGCGGCTTCGGTAATTTCCTGTTTCCAGATGGCTTTTTTCAGCTTGGCCAGGTTGTTCTTAAGACGGTATACAGGCGAGCGCAGGTCATGCGCTACAATGGAGAATAAACGGTCTTTGGTTTGGTTTAAAATATTCAGCGCTTCTTTTTGCTGGGTGATGATACGCTTACTGCGTTTTTGCTGCCGGTAGGCAAACCAGATGGCGGTTCCCAGCAGCAGCAGCGCCAGTGCAGCCAGCAACAGGCTGTTACGCTGCCAGCCCAGCACATAAATAGTATGCTCCCGCTGCTGCAATGCCAGCTTTCTTTCCTGCCGGGCAAGCTCCCACACATGATCGCGGTTCCAGATGCTGTCCTGCAGCTCTTCATAGTGCTTACGGTAGTCTAACGCCAACGCATATCTTTTCCTGTTCTCTTCCACGGCGGCCATATTCCTGTAGGCGTTGCGCGGCACTTCCGGGTTATTGGAATGTTTGGCGTATTCAAGCCCTTTTTCAAACAGGGGTATTGCCTTATCATCCAGGTACTGCGTATAGTACAGGTTAGCCAGGTCCATATAGGAAATAGCCAGGCCGGTGGTATCCTGCACCTGCTCTTCCAGGCGCAGGCTGCGGTTAAAATATTCTTCTGCGGAGGGGTATTGTTTCAGGTAAAAATAGGCCAGCGCCTTGTTGTGATACAGGGTTTTCAGGGCATACACATCTGATCTGGGGCCAAAAACCTGCTCCCAGGTGCTCAGTACTTTCAGCGCGTCCTCATTCTGCCCCTGCTCCAGGTAAATTTCTCCCAGGTGGGCGTAACTATTGGCCAGCAGCACGGTATCCAGTCCTTTCAGGTGAATCACCTGCTGGTAGGTGCGCAATGCTTCGGCATACAATTGTTTACTGTACTGGATCTTGGCTTTCAGGAAAAGTGCCGGTGGAAATAGCGGGTGCTTTATATCATTATCAATACCATTCATGGTATTAATAATGTACGTATAGGCGGCATCGGGGTCATTATCGGCCCAGGCCACATGACTGTTGTGATAATTGATCTGGTAAGAGGATCCGTACTGGCCGGACATGATCATCCGTGCAGTATCTGCAGGGTGTTCACGGCATATATAGCAGTGCTGCTGCAGCTCATGATACCACGGGCCGTGGACCGGTGGCTGGGCTGCAGCAGCAGTTAAAAAAAAAGCGCGGTAATTACCAATATCGTTCTCATCCTGGTTTTCATCTAATGGTTAGGAGATGGGGCCGGCTTTTCTGAGCCTGCATTAGTCTTCAGCTGTAGTGGATCTTTTTACGGTAGTTACGGTACCTCTGGGTGTTTCAGGTGTTTCAGGCCCTCCGGGATTTCCTTCGCCCACGTAATTATACAATACCAGCACAGCCTGCGCTTCCGGGCTGGTACCGGTCAGCTGGTATTTCACCTCAATATTCCAGAGGGAATAAGTATGATGCGCACCAATATCCCAGGGTTCAATGTCCAGGTACACATAACGTGCATTCAGCTCATTTGCATCTGTATCTATCGGCGCAATGAAGCTAATATCTTCATCCAGTACGGGCCTTTCCAGGTGGTCCGGTAAGTATGTGGTGATAGACAGCTTATAGATCTTTTCTGTTTCACTCACGGTTATTGCTGCAACCAGCGGCTCCAGGGAAAAAGGTTTTGCAAGGCCGCGAACCGTGCGTGCAGTGTGTGTGTCTAAGATAACTACATCTGAGGAAGTTGTTGTTGTTGGCATAGGTAAGAGGCTAGTTAAAGGTTAAAGAAGGAAGTTCAAGGGCAGCAAAGATAATCTTTATATCCATTTTTTATTGTCCATAATAGTAATACTTTTTACACTTATACCTCCGGCCATACCATTTATGCCTTCCAATACACCACTGCTGCCATTGTTTTCCAGCGCCGTTATTGCCCGCCGTACTTTTGGTATTGTAAGGCACGCACAACCAAACACCACTAATCAGATCCGGCAAAACGTTCAGGACTATGACAAACATCTGGCTCAATCTTATTAACAATTCGAGTGACCGTAACAATGATGGCATTGTGATCTTCCAGAAAAATGAGGCCACTGCTGCCGAAGCACCGGTAGCCTGGAGGGTGATCCATAATTTGGGTTCCGGATGGAGCCATCCCTTTACCTACCCTGTGGCAATGGCGGTTGCGGCCAGTGATGGCCAGGGCAACTACAGCCTGCAGCTGCCAGCTGCTACCGGGCAACAATACCAGCTGGTTACAACGGATAGTGGCGATGTGATTGAGCACAGCGGGCCTGCTGCCAACGAGGAAGAGATCATTATATACAATGCCCTGGCAACCGGTATCATTAATGTACATGTATACCGGGATGGGAAATTGCTTGCCCTGAAAAAGAATGTGGAGCCGGGACAACCGGCAGTATTCCAATTTAAGCCGACCCTTTGGATAGGCGTTGCACACGCAGTAACCGAAGGAACATTGATTGACAGCGCTTTTACTTCACAGGTGCATACACAGCTCTCTCTATCTGGCATTAGCAGTGCGGACATTATTATGACCGGTGGGGGATTGGGCCCCGACACGACGCCGGTTTCGTTTTCTCTGCAAAATGTCAGATATGCGTGACCGTAACCCCGCCCCGGGAACCTTTCCCTCTGTCCCGGGGTTTCTTTTTTGATCATTTAGTTTTTAATATATATGGTTTATCCTACACAACTACCATCTATGCCGTTTGGCATACCGCCAGGCGCTGTGATGGCCTTTTCCGGGAAGATAGCTGATCCTGATGCAGATGGCCCGGCCGAATTTGAAACGCTGATAGAAACGTATGGCTGGATGGTATGCGACGGCCGCTCTTTGCATGCCGAAGACTACCCGCTGCTGTACCAGGTGATAGGCCCGCAATACAATAAAGGCCTGGAGCCGGAAGGTGTATTCCGCTTGCCGGATTACCGGGGTTACATACTCTGCATGACCGATATGAACAGTGGCAACGATCCGGAAGCCAAGGCCCGCCAACGGGCCAATGGCCGCCCGGGCAGCGATGTGGGTACCATTCAGCAACCGGTGGGCTTAGCGGCTTTGCGCAATGGTATCACTACCCATCCGGGGAATGTATATGTGTACTACATTATCAAGTTCATTTAATTTTCTGTTCCTTTTTGCTTCTTTTCTGTTCCTTTTTGCTTCCCCAAAAAGGAACCAAAAAGGGGCCCGCAACCGGTTACCGCCCGGTTGCGGAGCAGGTACACTGATGATGCGTTCCTGCTGCTGTGGTGCCGGGCTTTGGAACCCTGATAAAAGCGCGACGAGCTATACATTTTCTCTTGAATAGCGCCGTTGCCATGCCTTGGTAATTTACCGGTATCCCATTCGTAATTCGTAATTGAATAATTCGTAATTGAACCGGATATGTCCTTTGTAACCTACAACGGTGTAAAACAAACAACCGTAAATAGCTGCGGCGCTTTTTCACTGGCAGCTGCCTTCAGCCACTTTGGACTGGCGCAAATGCCATATGTGCTGGATACCGCTAACCTTTCCCAGGGATATACCCTTCCGGGGCCGGAGGCCTTTGCACAACGCATTTACCAGATCACCGGCAACCTTTCACTGGATATTATGCAGCGCACGGCTACTTACCGGTATGGCAACCCGGTGAGTGATTTCAACTCATTCTCGTCCTTAACCTACGTGGCTAATTTGTTTGGGATGGAGATGCAACGGTTACGGGTACACTATAATGAAAATGCGGAGAGTGCGCTAAACCTGCTGCAGGTAAGCAATTACAGCAGGTCTGGCAAAACAGCTAACTTATTACAAACAGAAATTGACCTGATCACCGGCCCGGCTTATGCCAACGTCACAGGCCCGGCCGGTTATACACAGCTTCCCTTGTTAAATGCCGTGCACCTGCTGGTGGTAGACCAGTTTATGCACTCTATTGTGATCAACGCCCATGAATGTTATGACCCTGCTACCGGGTATGTGGGGCCTTACAGTACCAATGCTATTACGTCCCTGACCCCGCTTACGCAAATAACTTACCGGCACCAGGGCATTACCTGCCATATGGCTTTCAGCGGGCTTTGGTTACAAATGAATTGAGCACTGCAACTGGTCTACACAATGCGCTGTTGATGCACGGCGTAATAGGCGGCTCCCCAAAGGGCCGCCTTATCATTGCTGATAACATGGATGGGAACAGATGCCAGCAGCTCTATGAGCCGGTCGCCCTGCAGGTAGTGATGGTAAAAGGTATTATCCTGCAACAAAGGGATAATGCGGGGCGGAATACCACCGCCCAGGAACAAACCGCCGGTGGCTTTCATTTTAAATACCAGGTTGGCGGCTTCCCGCGCCAGGTAACGTACAAACAGCTCCATCGTTTTAATACACACGGAAACTTTCTGCTCTATGGCCTGACTGCTGATCACTGCTGCGGGATCTTTTTTCAGCAGGTCCTCTTCCAGCCAGTCGGGTACATGCATATGGCGTATATCGCGCAGGAATTTAAAGGTATCATAAATACCGGGGCCGGATACCAGGCGTTCCCAGCTTACGATCTGGTACTTTTCCTGTAAATATTCCAGCAGCTCCATATCCAGCTCATTACGCGGCGCAAAATCACAGTGCCCGCCCTCGGTGGCAAAGGGGGTATACAGCTCGCCGTCCCAGAACAGTCCGGCCTCCCCCAGCCCGGTACCAGGGGCTATAATGGCCATGTTACCACCGTTATCACCTGCGCCGCTGTGCAGCGTAAGCAGGCTCTCGTTCTGCAGGGTGGCCAGCCCGTAGGCGGTAGCTTCCAGGTCGTTGATCAGGGAAGTTTCCGCTATGCCGGTAGCCTGCTGAATATCGGTTACATTCAGCTCGCGGGAAAGGTTGGTCAGCTCCACTTTCCCTTTGATCACCGGCCCGGCAACGCCAATGCATATACGCTGCGGCTCGCGGCCGGCCTGTTTGCCAATAAATCCTTTTACAACATCAGGGAAAGAAGTATACTCACGGGAGGCAAACACCTGCTCATCCAGCACCTGCAGCCTGCCTTCGGAAGCCTCAAAAAGCGCCAGCCTGGTTTTGGTGCCGCCCAGGTCGCCGGCCAGCACGTGCAATGGCGCGTTGCCCAACTGGCGGGTCATACGTGCAAAACGCGGCAGGAACTGTTGAACATTGGTGGTTTGCATGTTATAAAAATAAGGGAAAAATGCGGAACGCTGAATGCTGAATGCAGAATGCGGAACGCCGGAGGCTTAAGGCTTAACACTGCCTACCGAATGCTGATCATAATACATTAGAATCTGATGTGAATTATGAATGAATGGCATTTGACGGTCATTAGCGAGGCCTCCCAGCCCATCAGCGTTTAGCGTTAAGCATTCCGCATTCAGCGTTTCTGGAACAGCTTTTGATACTAAATGAACAATTTAACTAGCACGGACGTAAAGCATTTATAATTAGCTGCATGGAAAGACATACGTACCAGACCGGGATAATCGGGAATTGTGCCTACATAGCACATATTCACCGGAATACTAATGTAGAATGGCTTTGCTGGCCGCGGATGGACAGCACCTTTATATTCGGCGGCATGCTGGATAAAGATAAAGGCGGCCAGTTCTCCATTCTGCCCGAAGGGGAATACACCTCCCGCCAGTATTATATGGAAAATACCAATGTACTGTGCACGGAGATCACCTGCAACAATGGTAAATACCTGATCACCGATGTAGCGCCCCGCTTTTTCCAGTATGAACGTTACTTTAAGCCCCTGACACTGGTACGTAAAATAGAGCCGCTGGAAGGCAACCCGCGTATATGCGTACGCTGTAAACCGGTAACCGATTACGGCGCACAGCCCCTGCACCCGCAGCCGGGCAGCAACCACGTAGAATTTCTGGGCGCCGGCGAACGTTTGCGCCTTACCACCAATATTCCCGTTAACTATTTGCTGGATGAGCAGCATTTTGTGCTGAATGATACGCGCTACCTGCTGCTAAGCTATGGCAGCCCGTTGGAAGCGCCGCTGGTAAGCACTGCGGAATCGTTTCTGCGGGAAACGGTCAGCTACTGGCGCACCTGGATCAAGCATTCCAACATCGCCAATTTTTACCAGCCTTACGTGATCCGCTCTGCCCTTACCCTCAAGATCCACCAGTATGAGGATACCGGCGCTATCATTGCCGCCAGCACCACCAGCCTGCCGGAGTCTCCCAACAGCGGCCGTAACTGGGATTACCGGTACTGCTGGCTGCGGGATACCTATTACGTAATTACTGCCTTAAACCATATTGGCCACTTCGAGGAAATGGAACGTTATTTTAACTATGTAACGGATATTTCCCTTTCCGGCGACTACCGCTACCAGCCCCTGTACGGCATTACCGGGCAAAAGCTGCTCACAGAACAGATCCTGCCGGAGCTTTCCGGCTATATGGGCAACCAGCCCGTGCGCATAGGCAACCAGGCCTATGAGCATATACAGAATGATATTTACGGGCAGGTGCTTATTTCCATGCTGCCATTGTATACAGATCACCGTTTTATTTTCTCTGAAAGAAAAGATTCTGCCTGGTGGATAGAATACCTGCTCGGAAAAATAGAGCGTACCATTGATGAAAAAGATGCCGGCATATGGGAGTTCAGGAACATGGCCAACACGCACTGTTACTCTAACCTGTTCCAGTGGACAGGTTGCTGTGCAGCGGAAAAAATGGCCCGCACCATAGGACATCAGCAGCTGGTAGAAAAGGCTATTGCCCTGAAACAGCGTGCTGCCGCGCATATTGAGAACTGTTATGATCCCGTACGGAAAGTATATGCCCATGCTGTGGGCAGCAAACACCTGGATGCCAGTACCCTGCAGCTGATCATGATGAACTACCTGGACCCATCTTCCCAGAAAGCAAAAGACCATCTTGAAGGACTGGAAAGAGAATTAAAAACACCGCAGGGATTGTTTTACCGCTACCTGCATGCAGATGATTTTGGCAAGCCCAAAACCACTTTCCTTGTATGCGCCTTCTGGTATGTGGAAGCGCTGGCCTGCGTGGGCCGGCTGGATGATGCGATCCGCGAGTTTGAGAACCTGCTGCAATACTCCAACCACCTGCTGCTGTTCAGCGAAGATGTGGATGAAGATAACGGCAGCCAGTGGGGTAACTTTCCTCAGGCGTATAGCCATGTGGGTTTGATGAATGCCGCGTACAGGATTGCAATGAAGCTGGATGTGCCGATATTTCTTTGAAAGTCCATGGTCCATAGTTGATGGTCCATGGCGTTCTTCAATCTGACAATTACTGCAAAAAAATAGAAATGGCCTATGCATGTAAAATCTGTTTTACGTGCATAGGCCATCGACCATGGACCATCAACCCATTTACACCAATGTGGCCAGGAACTGCCTTACCTCATGAAAGTTGCGCAGGTAGTACCGCGCGGCAGATACCTGGCTGCCTACTTTAATGGAAATGGTATCTTCCGGCAGGGCTTTGAAAATATCTTCGTCGGTATGATCATCGCCAATAGCCATTACAAAATCATAATGGCGGTCCTGCAGCCAGTTAATGGCAGCGCGGCCTTTATTGATCTCAACATTCTTTACTTCAATCACTTTATCGCCGGGCAATACCTGCAGTCCCTTATCGTTGGTATAATAACGTAAAGTATTGGTTAGCTCATTGGCACGCAGCTCTCCCAAACCTTCTTCCACCTTACGGTAGTGCCATACCAGCGAATAACTTTTCTCTTCAATAAAAGCACCGGGCGTACGGTCGGTATAAGTATCCAGGGTTGTGTAAATATCCTGTTTCCACTGGTCTGTTAACCCCGGGATCTTTTTCCAGCGCGCGCCCTGCTTCTTGGTCCAGGCGCCATGTTCAGCGATAAGATCCATATTCATATTGCCCAGCCACTCTGATAAGGTTTCGTGTTTGCGGCCGCTGATCATAATCACCTCATTACGCGGATCGGCGGTTAATTGCTGCAATAGCTTATACAGCTCCTGGTCCGGTGAGGCCAGGTCTATGTTCACATTGAATCCTACCAGGGTGCCGTCATAATCTAAAAATATAGCGCGTTTTTCGGCTTTCCTGTATTGTTGCTGCACCTGATGCTGCATATCGGGGCTCAGGCGGCGCGCCAGCATAGATTGCTGGATCTGTTTTACTTCCTGTAAGCGTGTCATAAAAAGTTTTACCCAGTGTGCAATATTAAATTTCGATACTACCTGCCGCATTTGTTTCATGCGGCGGTATTGCTCCGGTTTGGGCATTATCAGCGCTTCTTCTATAGCCCGGGTAATGGCGCCAATGTTATTTGGATTTACGATCAGCGCATCAATTAATTCCCGGGATGCGCCGGCCATTTCACTTAAGATCAAAACCCCGTCATTATTAGTGCGGCTGGCCACATACTCCTTACTTACCAGGTTCATGCCATCCCGCATGGGCGTTACCAGGCCAATGTCGGCAAAGTGGTATAAAGCAGATAATGTTTCAATAGGGAACGAGCGGTAAAAATAATGCACGGGGTGCCAGTTAATAGTGCGGAAACGTGCATTAATGCCGCCTACAAGCTTATCTATTTCATCGCGCAGGTCCTTATACTGCGGCACGTTATCGCGCGAGGGCACCACGATCATATACAGCACTATTTTTTCGGTATACTCGGGGTGCAGCTGCAGGAACAGCTCATAGGCCTGCAGGCGCTGCAGAATGCCTTTGCTGTAATCCAGCCTGTCAATAGACAGGATCATCTTTATATCATTGAAATTATCTTTCAGCTGTTTCAGCTGGTCCTGCACATCCGGGTTATTAACCATAGAACCGTACCGTTCATAGTCAATACCCATGGGGAATGGCTCTGCAATCACGGCGCGGTCATTCACCATTAGTACGTTGGACGATGCATTGATAGGCAGCAAACGGGTTACAGCGTTAATGAAATGACGGCTGTCATCAAAAGTATGAAATCCCAGCAGATCTGCGCCCAGCATGCCATCCAGCAATTCTGCACGCCAGGGCAGCAGGCGAAAAAGCTCAAAGGACGGAAATGGGATGTGCAGGAAAAAACCGATGGAAATATCCGGCAGCGCAGCGCGTATCATGCCGGGTAATAATAATAGCTGGTAATCGTGGATCCAGATAATGTCGCCCGGTTCTGCGGTTTCCAGTATCACATCCCGGAACTTTTCATTTACACGGTAATAACAATCCCAGTAAGACTGCTCATAACGCGCATAGGTGGACATGTAATGGAACACGGGCCATAAGGTTTCATTGGAAAATCCTTCGTAATAATTATTGATCTCATCCTGTGTTAAATATACCGGCTTCAGGTTCATCGTGGCCAGCTCCTGCTGAATGCGGTGCTGGGCTTTTTCTTCTGTTACTTCCAGTCCTGGCCAGCCGATCCATACATTATGTCCGTCCCTGTAAATGGACCCCAAACCGGTAGCCAATCCTCCTTCACTGGGAGCCAATATATACTCTCCATCTTTTTCTGTTGTTCTTACGGGCAATCTGTTTGATACAATAATGGTCTTACTCATAGTACGTTAAATGTCGTTTGTCTAACAAAATCTGTTCCTTGCTAAAAAAATATTTATCCTGCAGGAATCACCTGCCGGCAATTATGCGTTCGCATTAAATTTTTTTGTTCAAACCTCCCAACCGGCTGCTATGATTGGCGTTCCCTTGGGCCCAGGCGGATAATGGATTATACTGATATGTACTTAAGCAGCACGTAGCGGCACGCAAAATAGTAATAATTTGAAATATAGCCGTATCCGTTAGTTATGATCATTCGTCATATTCCTTTCATTAGTAATAGGTTTGCGTAGAGAACGCTGCATTTTCAGCTGCGCATGAGGATAATATCCCCAGTTCTTGCCGGGGCTGCTTGCAAGTGTGATAGTAGGTTTAATTATGCTGGTACCTTTTTTGTGGGAAATATTAGATCAAAATTAATATAAGATGGAAAAACGGAAACTGGGCAGGTCTGAGCTCACAGTGGCGCCACTGGCATTTGGTGGTAATGTATTTGGGTGGACTGTTGATGAGCCTAATTCTTTTAAATTGCTGGATGCCTTTACCGGCGCAGGTTTTAACCTGATAGATACGGCAGATGTATATTCCAAATGGGTAAGCGGCAACAAAGGCGGTGAATCGGAAACTATTATTGGTAACTGGTTAAAACAAAGTGGTAAACGGGAGCAGGTGATCATAGCTACTAAAGTAGGCGGTGAAATGGGACCGCAGCAGAAAGGTACCTCCAAAGCATATATTACCAAAGCAGTGGAAGATTCCCTGCGCCGTTTGCAAACAGATTATATAGATCTTTACCAAACACATTTTGATGAGGAAACCACGCCGGTAGAAGAAACGCTGGCTACTTATGCGGAGCTGATAAAAGCCGGTAAAGTGCGCGTGATAGGCACTTCCAACATGAGCCCGGAAAGACTCACCTTATCCCTGCATAACAGTGAAAATTACGGTTACCCGCGTTATGAAACCTTACAGCCGGAGTACAACCTGTACGACCGTCAGAAATTTGAAACTTCGTATATGCCTGTTTGCGAGGAACATGGTTTGAGCGTAATACCTTACTACGCGCTGGCCAGCGGTTTCCTGAGCGGTAAATACCGTTCCAAGGCAGATGTTTCCAAAAGCCCCCGCGGGCAAAAAGCACTGAGCTATCTGAATGATCGCGGAATGAAGATCCTGGCTGCTTTGGATGAAGTAGCCGCGCGTTATAAAACCAATCCTGCCAGTGTGGCTATTGCCTGGCTGGCGCAGCGCCCGTGCATTGCAGCACCTATTGCCAGCGCTACCAGCGTGGAACAATTGGAGGAGCTGATGACGGCTTCCAAACTGGGGCTGGACCAGGCGGCGATGGAGCAGCTGAATGAGGCGAGTGCGTTTTAATTAATCCATCGTAATAATTGTCTTCCCTGTAGCATGGCCGGCGCGGCTTTGCGCAATGGCAGCGGCTACTTCCTGTAACGTGATGGCGTTGCCTACAGGTACCTGCAGCTTACCGTCATCAATTAATTGGGTAAGCTGATCCAGCGATGTGAGATTACCTTTTGTTTCAAAATTACCGCCGCGTAAGTTCCGCTCTTTCAGCAAAGCATCATCTGCTACAAAAGCGGTGGTAAGCACTACGCCGCCGTTCTTTACCAGCGCAGTATTTGCGGCAAAAGCATCTTTTTTGCTCATCAGGTCTATCAGCCCATCAATGCCATCCGGGTAGGTTTGCTTCACCTGGTCTGCAATAGAGCCTGTTTTGTAATTAACAGTTGTAACAGCGCCCAGCTGCAGCATACGTTGTGCAGCCGCATCGTCACTTACCGTGGCAATTACCTGTATCCCCTGCAGGGCGGCCAGCTGCGTGGCAAAAGAGCCTACGCCACCGGTGGCGCCTACTATTAACAGTGTTTGTCCTTTTTTTAAGCCGGCGGCCTCCAGCAGCTGCAATGCAGTCATGCCGGCATTGGGCACAGCAGCAGCTGCGGTAAGGTTAATAGACTTTGGCGCTATGCCAATGGCATTGTTCTCCGGCACAATTGCATATTCCGCATACGCCCCTTCACCAATAGGGCTGTGTATGAATTGCCCGTACACCTTATCCCCTTCTTTAAAACGGGTAACGCCCTCTCCTACGGCTACTACAGTGCCTGCGCCTTCTACACCCATGATCAGCGGGAACTGGTGCGGCATATGCCCATCCATTATACCATCCACCATTTTCCAGTCAAAGGGGTTCATACCGGCAGCGGCTACACGTATTAATATCATACCCGCGCGTACATCGGGCTGGGGTAATTCCATTACCTGTGGTATATCGCGGAATTTTAAAACAGCAACGGCTTTCATACAATTAAAATTTTTGAGTGACTAAAGATAGTTACTTTTATACTATGCAGATAGCGCCGCCTGCTATATTAACGTCACTTGTAAAACATTTCCTGGTACTGGAAAATGATAGTCCTGCTCAGCAGCATCACCGCCTTTCGCCGGACGGGCATGCAGGCATGGTGTTCTATTACAAAGCGCGGTTCTCTGCTTTCTCCAATACCGGACCGGTACATCCGCGAAGTTTTGTGTACGGACAGATAAGCCAGTACCACGACCTGGCTTCCGGTGGCGCCATTGGTATGCTGGTAGTGGTGTTGCAGCCTTATGCACTGCAAACATTAACCGGTGTGCCTGCGCATACTTTTACTGACCAGCTCATTAGCCTGCCTGATATTTTTGGCGCGGCCGGCCGGCAGCTGGAAGAAGGCATAGTGCTGGCTGAAAATGATCAGCAGCGTTTGCAGCTTATTCAACATTTCCTTATTCATAAATTACAGCAGCACCCTGCGGCCGGCCGGCTGTTAACCGCTGCCATGGCGCACATACAACATCAGCATGGCCTCATGCAGGTGGGGCAGCTCACCCAAGCCCTGCACATTTCGGAAAGGCAATTGGAGCGGCAGTTCCGTGCGCATGTGGGCTTAACCCCCAAACAATTCCTGCGCACCATGCGCTTTCAGTATTTATTAAAATGCATACAGAAAGCACCGGAGGCCTCTCTTACGCAGCTGGCTTATGAAACCGGTTATTACGACCAGGCGCATTTTATACATGAATTTAAGCAGCTGGCGGGCATTACCCCTACGCAATACCTCACCCAAACCCGTTTGCTGGCCATTAATTTTATGCAGCTGCCGGCTTAATGTCGGGTTTTTACAATTTCACTTCCAGGGGCCGTGCTACCTTGCCATGGTAAATAACTGCACATGTTACCTTTAAAAATTGCTACTGCACAATTTGAGCACCGCAGCGGGGATAAAGCCTATAACCTGCAGATCATTCGCCAGCTGGCCTTACAGGCCGCAAAGGCGGGTGCGCAGGTGATTGCTTTCCATGAATGTTCTGTTACGGGCTACACCTTTGCCCGGCATTTATCAAAAGAGCAAATGCTGGAGCTGGCGGAGCACATTCCGGATGGCCCCAGCATACAAGCCTTAACAGCTATTGCCGCGGAAACCGGCATTACCATACTGGCTGGTTTGTTTGAAAAAGATGTTAGCAACAGCTTGTACAAAGCCTATGTATGTGTGAATAAGAACGGGCTGGTAGCCAAATACCGGAAGCTGCACCCCTTCATTAATCCGCATCTTACGCCTGGCGATCAATACGTAGTGTTTGAGCTCTTTGGCTGGAAGTGCGGGATCCTGATCTGTTACGATAATAACATCATTGAAAACGTACGCGCCACTACCCTGCTGGGTGCGGATATTATTTTTATGCCGCATGTTACTATGTGCACACCCTCTACCCGGCCAGGGGCGGGCTTTGTGGATCCGCAGCTCTGGTATAACCGCATAGCGGATCCTACCTCTTTGCGGCTGGAGTTTGATGGCATGAAGGGGCGCAGCTGGCTCATGAAATGGCTGCCTGCCCGCGCTTATGATAACGGTATTTATGTAGTGTTCTCTAATCCTATCGGGATGGATGATGATCAGCTGAAGAACGGCTGCTCCATGATCTTAGATCCGTTTGGGGATGTAATTGCAGAATGCCGTGCGCTGGATAATGATATAAGTATTGCTACCTGCACGGTGGAGAAATTACAGCAATCCGGCGGATACCGCTACCGGCAGGCCCGCAGGCCGGAGCTGTATGCAGCCATCATAGGACAGGCGCATACTGCCGAACAGAAAGTGGTATGGATGTAATTCAGGGCCGTAATAGTTTGTAAACGCCGGCTATTAAAAAAACAGAGCCCAGCATCAGGATGGCTAAGGGCAGGTATAATCCAATCCCTTCGGGTTTGATGATAAAATTTTTTGGATCCCGTGGACTATACACCACCTTTACTGTTTGTCCTTTTTTTAAGGAAACAGGAAAGGTGCTGCTGTAATAAGGTTCCGTGATCCATACGTTGTTGAGGGTCAGGAAGTGGATAACAGGATGCTGTGTTATGGCCTGATCTGTGCTGCCGCTAACAATATCAAAAACAACACCCTGCACCTGGATGCCTTTATTCATCACCTTCCTGGCCTTTTTTGTAAGCACCAGGAAAAGGATCACCAAAACGGATCCAATAAATAGAAATACGTTCCTCTTCAGTTCAGGCATCTTTTACTTTTTAATGGTTGAGCTTTCGCCCTTATGAACGGCCATACGCTGCGCTTTATAAATACCACTATGCCCGCTGAAATAATACGCGGTAAAACAGGCCACTGCAAAATATAATACATGTGAGGTACCAAACAGCTCTACGCCCATTAAGGTACAGGCAATGGGCGTATTGGTAGCGCCGGCAAATACGGCAATGAAGCCCATACCGGCAAACAGATCCACCGGCGCGCCTAACAGTATGGCCAGGGTATTGCCTAATGCAGCGCCTATAAAAAACAGCGGGGTAACCTCTCCCCCTTTAAAGCCCATGCCCAGGGTAATGGCAGTGAACAGCAGCTTCCATAACCAGCTCCAGGGAGTGGCGCCGCCGGCATGAAATGCATTCAGGATGCTTACGCCGGATGGGTACTGACTGCTAACACCCAGCCCCAGGTAATCGCGGGTGCCCAGCACCCAGCTGAATACAATGATGATCACACCACCTACGGCCGGTATCAACCAGGCCGGCTGTATATAGCGCTGCGCATATTGTTTGATCAGGTGCATGCTGTTGGCAAACAGGTAGCTGGCCATGCCAAAGGCCACACCCGCCAGCACCACTTTAGCTAACAGCCAAAGGTCCATGTGCAGAAAGGGTAAGAAGGGCGTGCTGTTATGCAGCGCAAAATCAATATGGTAATGGGTATGATGAATGCCCCAGGCAGAACAAACAATATCTGCAAATACAGCGGCTATCAGGCAGGGCACCAGCGCATCGTACCGGATAGTGCCTATGGCCAGCACTTCCAGCGCAAACACCGCACCGGTAAGCGGGGTGCCGAATACAGCGCCGAAACCGGCGGCAATACCTGCCATGAGTAAAATACGTATATCCTTTTCCGTAAGGTGCATACGGTGCCCCAGCAGATGGGCCATGCTGCCGCCTATTTGTACCGCAGTACCTTCCCGCCCGGCAGAGCCGCCAAACAGGTGCGTAACAACGGTAGTGAGCAGCACCAGGGGCGCCATACGGGCAGGTATACCGCCGCCGGGCTGGTGTATTTCATCCATAATGAGGTTGTTACCGGCTTCCGAATTTTTACCCAGCTTTTTATACAGGAAGTAAATGCCAATGCCGGCTAAAGGCAGCAGATATAATAACCAGGGCTGCTGCCAGCGCAGCCGGGTAGCTTCCTCCAGCAACCATAGGAATAACGCCACCAGCGAGCCAACGACCAGGGCCAGGGGAATTGCCAGAAAAGTCCAGCGGATCAAGTGTTTGGCGATAGAGAATTGCTCGAAAGAAGTTTTAATTTTCTGATACATAATCCTACAAATAGTTTCACAAGTAAGCGACGGGTTGGTTAAAAGCATTTTTCCTATTCGGTGAATTGTTGTGCAGTTACTGCTTTTATACAGCGCTTCACGCATCGCTTCCCAGCAAACCTCATCTTTGTTTTATTTGTAGGCGCCATCAGTCCTGAGCGGACGGTTCTTGTGCAGGAAGACACCATTTCCTGACCCGAAAATAATATTTAATTACGAAATATTCAATTACCACCCCATAAACACCATACCTATACCGCAAATGGTAACGGTGGCGCCGCCAATGGCGTGAATATAGCGTTCCAGCTTATCTGTTTTCAGAAAAGAATAACCGTAATATCCCAGCATTACCATCACCACCATGGTTATAAGGGTAAATACGGTGAAGGTTACGATCAGCAGCACAATACCCAGCGTTGATTTTTGCGCAGCAGGATACGTAAGCAATGGGATCAGCGGCTCGCAGGGTCCCAGCGCAAAAATGATGAAGATGATCCAGGGCGTTACTTTGGTACGCTGCTGCGGGTACACCGGCCCTTCCCCGTGTTTGTGCTCATACACATACACAGAGCCGTCCTCGTACATATCAAAATGCTTATGCGGTTTATTCAGGTAAGCACGGCGCAGGCCCCATACCAGGTAGGCCAGGCCAAAGAACAGCAGCGCCCAGCCGGCAATGCCGCCCCGAACGCCCTCCAGCCAGCTGATCCTGGAGATCTCCCATCCCAGGAATACTCCCAGCAGGCCTAATAACACGGAGCTGCCCACATGCCCAATGCCGCATATGATAGTCCAGAACACCGTTTTAGCCGGCGACCATTTCCGCGATTGCGATAGGGCAATGAACGGCACATAATGATCCGGGCCGGTAACGGTATGTATACAGCTGATGGTAATGGCAGTGAGTATTAATGCGCTGAGCTCTGTAGTCATATTTAGTCACGGTTTATGTTTTGCACTTCCGGCACTTCCTCTTTCCACAATAAGTTTTCTATTTTCCGCAGGCAGTTGAACAGCTGTTCTGCGCCATGCCCCAGCACACGCAGTACCAGGGCCGGTCCGGCGGTTTGTGACACACCATATGCAATGTCTTTTTCCGGCGCCAGTATTTCCAGCAAACTATCGGCTACCGGAGCTGCGCCAGTGCGGGTATCTGCATAGATCAGCGTAGCCTGGTGGGTATATCCCTCCATTTGCCCAGGCGCCATTACGTTTATACGTGCGGGTTGTATCAGCAGGTTATCTTTTAACACCAGCTTACCCCGGTAAAACAGCTCTGTTACATTGTGGAACTGTTTGAACTGAAAGGCTTCCCCGTTCAGCTTACGGCCACAGGTAAGGATCTCTCCCCAAACCAGGCGGCAATTTTCCGCCAGCTCAATGCGGTTATAGCCTTCAAAACTGGCATCCTTATGCGGCACTATGGGGTGCGGCACATAGCTGAAGGTTGCACCTTCCTGCACCTGCACATTCATATGCTGCTTAGCGCCCTGCCGCATGCTGTACAAACGCTGGTAAGCCTGTGTTTGCAGCTGCAGCCGCGTATCCTTACTAACGGTAACCGTTATACGGTAATCATCGCCATCCAGCATACCCGGCGATGCGGTCATCAGCATCAGGCACAGGGCCTTATCCGCCCGGTACGCGCCAATATCTGCCAGCTTAAAGGGCCGGGTATAATATCCCTCCTGCAGGAAGGTGATGCCGGTACGGTAACCGGTTACTATGCGCAGCTCACTGATCATCGTTGCAGGGCCGGTTCAGCCACTTCTTCCAGCAGCGCATATTTTTTAATCCAGCTGATCACTGCATCCAGGCCGGTGCCTTTCATCAGGTCCGTGAATACAAAGGGCTGGCCTTTGCGCATCAGGCGGGCATCACGCTCCATTACTTCCAGGCTGGCGCCTACGTAAGGGGCCAGGTCTATTTTATTGATCACCAGCAGGTCGGAGCGGGTAATACCCGGGCCACCCTTACGGGGGATCTTATCCCCTTCTGCTACGTCTATCACAAAAATGGTAACATCTGCCAGGTCCGGGCTGAAAGTGGCTGAAAGGTTATCGCCCCCGCTTTCAATAAAGATCAGCTGGATGCCGGGAAAACGCGCGGCCATTTCATCCACTGCTTCCAGGTTCATGCTGGCATCTTCGCGGATGGCGGTATGCGGGCAGCCGCCCGTTTCCACACCTATAATGCGCTCTGCCGGCAACAGGCTGTTCTTAGTTAAAAACTCTGCATCCTCTTTGGTATAAATATCATTGGTAATTACACCCAGGTCATATTGGTGTAGCATATTGCGCGACAGCCGCTCAATGAGGGCGGTTTTACCCGATCCTACCGGGCCTGCAATGCCTATTTTCACGTATGTTCTGCTCATAGATCTATGACATATATAATCTTGAATACAATCTTTCATGCTGCATACAACGGATATCAAAACCCGGGTTACAGCAGCCCAGCCATTTACGGTCGGGCGTTAGGGTGGCGCTGGCCAACTCCTGCATCAGCGGCTGCAGGCGGTGTAAAATATCCTGCCCATCCAGCTGGCCCAAAGGCACCAGCTTTACGCTGTTGGTAACCATACCCGCTACGGCATTATAATAAAACGCCTGCAGGGCATCCGGCTTAGGGATCTGTAACAGGCAGGCATATACGCCAAATGCCAGGCAGTAATGACCGGTGGCAGCGCCCTGCTGCATGGCCTGTTCATACTGCTGCATAAACGGAAAGGCCTGCTGCCGGTTGAAGATCTTTATTAAACGAACGCCCAGCTTCTGGCTGGCCTGCCGTATTTCACGTGGCAGCTTTAAGGCGGTGCATTCTTCGTCCAGCTGTAACAGTGCGCTAAAGTCCTGCTGCAAAGCGGCATCAAAGGCCAGGCTGGCAAAGGCCGCATCGTTATAACGGAGGTTATGCTGCAGCATGCTGCGGATATATTCCTCTGCAGTAGCCGCATTATACACCAGGCCCTCCTGCACGTAGGTTTCCAGCCCATTGGAATGGGTGTAGCCGCCTATTGGTAAGGTGGGATCGGAAAGGTGGAGAAGGGAGAGCAGGTTCAATTACGAATTATTTAATTACGAATTATGAATGCGGCGGATGAATATGTTATGTTGAGTTATGAATTATTTAATTACAAATACCAGGATTTATAGTCTAAGTTAAGATCAGGCATCTCATTTTAAACTTGCGAAGTTAAATTATGCACTACCCAATTCGTAATTCGTAATTAAATAATTCGTAATTCTCACTTCGTGAGATTCATGATCTTCTGAAACAACGTTTCACCGCCTCCGCCATGGCTATGCGGTGTTACGTTGGAGCGCAGCATGTTGGTAAGCTTGCGGGTGGCTTTTTGCGGCGTATAACCGGCGCTTTCCAGCCAGCGGTACAGCGGCTCCTCCATGGGTATCAGCACCTCATTATCCTGGATAAAAACGGGTAAGTGTTTGTTGCCGATCTCGTAACAAATAGTGCCCATTTCCAGCATGGAGGCCGGTGTTACTACTATTACCTCACAAGGCAGTATATCCACTATTACGGCAGTGGTATCATCCATCCAAACCACATCACCCTGCTGCAGGCGTTGCCCCTGTTTTAACAGGCGCAGGGCCAGCTCACGGCCGCTTACGGTTTGGCGGCGCTGTATACGGCGGCTGGTTTCGTACCACTGCAGCTGCAGCAGGTCCGTTTGACGGGAGCCGATGGATAAAGTGCCTATATTGCCGATTACGTCTTCGATGATCATGATGTATGATATGGGACTGACTAAAAAGAATGTAAAATCATAAATGTAAAATGTAAAATGTAAAAGTAGAATGCCGCGATTCCAAATACAGACTTATATTCCAGGCATTCTACTTTTACATTTATGATTTATCTCGTTCATAAAGTCTTTTCAATGGTCTCTATGAAACTCCTTCGTCGGTTTAAAATTCTACATTTTACATTCTTTTTAGCCGGCCCGTTTAGAACAGGAAATATCGTTGCGCCAAAGCCAGCTCCTTCAAAGGTTCGCAGGTGATCTTCACCCCATCTACCTTTACTTCATATGTTTCCGGGTTTACGGTTATATCCGGCGTTTGATCATTATGAATCAGGTCTTTTTTGGAAATGCTGCGGCAGCCGCTTACCGGCAATAAAGTTTTTTGCAAACCATATTCCTGCGCAATGTTCTTCTGCAAAGAAATTTTTGATACAAAGGTTACGCTGGTATGCAGCAGCGCCTTGCCATGCGCGCCAAACATATGCCGGTAAATAACCGGCTGCGGCGTGGGAATGGATGCATTGGGATCGCCCATTTTGCTGGCAGCTATCATACCGCCTTTGATGATCATTTCCGGCTTGGCGCCGAACAGCGCGGGCCTCCACAGCACCAGGTCGGCCAGCTTGCCGGGTTCTATGGAACCTACATGCTCCGCAATACCATGCGCAATGGCAGGGTTGATGGTGTATTTGGCCACATAACGTTTTACGCGGAAGTTGTCGTTTTCCGCTCCACCATCTTCCGGTAAAGCGCCGCGTTGCTTTTTCATCTTATCAGCGGTTTGCCAGGTGCGGGTAACTACCTCGCCTACACGCCCCATGGCCTGAGAATCAGAGCTCATGATGCTGAACACGCCCATATCATGCAGAATGTCTTCTGCCGCAATGGTTTCGGGCCGTATACGGGAATCGGCAAAGGCCACATCTTCCGGTACCCGTTTATCCAGGTGATGGCAAACCATCAGCATATCCAGGTGCTCATCGATCGTATTTACCGTGTAAGGCCGGGTAGGATTGGTTGATGCCGGCAACACATTCGGGAAAGAGGCTGCGCGGATAATATCCGGCGCATGCCCGCCCCCTGCGCCTTCTGTATGAAAGGTGTGGATCACGCGGCCATTAATGGCGTTCATGGTATCTTCCAGGAAGCCAGCTTCATTCAGCGTATCGGTATGGATGGCTATCTGCACATCCAGCTTATCCGCTACTTTCAGGGAAGCATCTATTACCGCGGGCGTAGCGCCCCAGTCTTCATGGATCTTCAGCCCCAAAGCGCCTGCTTCCACCTGCTCTTCCAAAGGTGCAATGGTAGCGCAGTTGCCCTTACCAAAAAATCCCAGGTTCATGGGATAAGCTTCTGCGGCCTGCAGCATGCGTTGCATGTTCCATTTACCCGGTGTAACCGTGGTAGCGCTGGTGCCATCAGCAGGGCCGGTGCCGCCGCCGATCATAGTGGTGATACCGCTGAACAGCGCATGATCTACCAGCTGCGGACAAATAAAATGTATATGCGTATCAATACCGCCTGCGGTGGCTATCAGGTTGCTGCCGTTATGTACTTCGGTAGATGCGCCAATGATCATATTGGGCGTTACACCATCCATGGTATCGGGGTTGCCTGCCTGGCCAATCCCCACAATGCGGCCGTCCTTAATTCCAATATCTGCTTTTACAATACCCCAGTGGTCAATGATGATCACGTTAGTGATCACAAAATCCAGCACTCCTTCTGCACGCAGGGCTGTGGCGGATTGCGCCATACCATCACGGATGCTTTTGCCGCCGCCGAACTTACCCTCATCGCCAAGCTGCAGGTAATCTTTTTCTATTTCTATGATCAGGTCTGTATCTGCCAAACGCACGCGGTCGCCGGTAGTAGGCCCGTACATGCTAACGTATTTGTGCTTGTCTATATTCAGGCTCACGGCAATTGGTTTTTAAAGTGTTGTTGTTGCGCTTTTTCCAGGGCTTGTTGTTTTACAGCAGCGTCGGTGGTAATACCCTGTGCCAGGTTGTTGATGCCTATTACCCGTTTGGCTCCGCCCAGCTCCACCAGCTCTACTTCTTTTACTTCGCCTGGCTCAAAACGTACGGCATTGCCGGAAGGCACGTTTAACCGCATGCCAAAAGCAGCCTGCCGGTCAAAGGCCATTTGCCGGTTCACCTCAAAAAAATGACAGTGGGAGCCTATTTGTACGGGGCGGTCGCCGGTGTTCACCACTCTTAACGTAATGGTACGGCGTCCCTTGTTGGCAATAATGTTCTCTTTTTTTAGAAAATATTCTCCGGGGATCATGGTTGGTTTTGTTTAAATGGTTAAAGGCCGGTATGCTAACGGATGGGATGGTGTACGGTTACCAGCTTGGTGCCATCCGGGAAAGTAGCTTCTATCTGGATCTCGTGGATCATTTCAGGAATGCCTTCCATTACATCCGCACGGGTAAGGATGGTGGCGCCAAACTGCATAAGGTCGGCCACGCTGCGGCCATCGCGGGCAGCTTCCTGCAGGCGGCTGCTAATGAGGGCAATGGCCTCCGGATAATTGAGCTTTAATCCCCTGGCCTTTCGTTTTTCTGCCAGCTCGCCGGCTACGTGCAGCAGCAGCTTCTCCGTTTCTCTTGCTGTTAAGTGCATAAACAGATCTTGGTTTAGAGACAGAAAAGTACAATATTTTTTTTTGAGTTGGTAACCCAGGTTTACCAATACGGTGGAAGAAATAACCCTTACATGCTATTTAACGTTAGCCCGTAACGTTTATATTGCGAAATATAAACCTACAACGTAAACAAAGAAACCTACAACGTAAACAAGAGGACAATACAGAATGTCTGCAAAATAGCATTCCATATTTGTCAGCACACAGACTTATGAAGTTACACTGCCTAACAGTAACGGCGTGTTTATGTGTATGCGCCCTCCGTGGACAGGCGCAAACACTCACTGCCAGGCCTGATACTACACAACCTACAACTGTTCACTATCATTTTTCGCAGCTTAAGCTCAACCCGGATGTTTCCTATCATGCGCCCCGGCTCAGAATGTCGGTTGCCGCAGGTATGGTGGCTTATGGATTTGCTGCTTTGACCGCACATCCGCTGAAAGAGCTGAACCGCAGCACCAAAGCCGAGATCCAGGAGCATGCAGATTATACCACTACTATAGATAATCACCTGCAATGGGCGCCTGCAGTAGCAGTATATGCGCTGAATGCTGTTGGCATTAAAGGCGCGCATAATTTCCGGGACCGCTCTATCATCTACGGTATTTCCTGCGCTATAATGGCGGGCAGCACCCGTTTTCTGAAAACAACCACCCATGAGCAAAGGCCGGATGGCAGCAACTACCTGTCTTTTCCCAGCGGGCATACCGCTACTGCTTTTGCCGCCGCAGAATTTATGCGTATGGAGTATAAGGATGTAAGCCCCTGGTACGGCTTTGCCGGTTATGCTGCTGCAGCCACTACCGGCGCGCTGCGCATGTATAATAACCGGCACTGGTTCAGCGATGTGGTGGCCGGCGCAGGCATTGGCATCCTGAGCACACAGGCTGCGTATGTGCTGTACCCGCATGTAAACCGCCTCCTGCACCCGCATGCCGCCCGTAACCGCATGCTAATGCTGCCTTACTATGATCCTACCTGGCGCACTACCGGCCTTTCCCTGGTAATAGCAAAGAACTGACTAAAGAGCATGTAAAATGTAAAATCATTAATTCTTCATTATTAATTTTTCATTAAGCCTCCGCTGCCGCTGGCATTTGTAACTGCTACCCAATAAGTTTGCGGTCCTATAGTCTTACATCTAAAAAGTAACTATTATGGATCGTCGTTCCCTTATAAAAAGCCTTGGACTGGGCGCTGTATTAGGCGGCCTGCCCGGAGCCGGTTTATTACGCGCTGCTGCAGCCGCCCCTTCTAAAACAGCCCGCAAACGCGTATTACGTTTTGCCCACCTTACGGATGTGCACCTGGAACCTGAACTAAATGCTCCTAAAGGCTTAGCGGCCTGCTTACACCACATACAATCACAAAAGGAACAGCCTTCTTTTATTATGAATACAGGCGACTGTATCATGGATGCGCTGAAACAGCCTAAGGACCGCGTGGAAACACAATGGAACCTGTGGCACGGATTAATGAAAAGCGATAACAGCCTGCCTGTTGAATACTGTATTGGTAACCACGATTGCTGGGGCGCCGGACAAACCGGCGATGCGCTGTATGGTAAAAAATATGCGCTGGAAATGATGCACCTGCCCAAACCTTACCGCAGCTTTGATAAAGCCGGCTGGCACTTTATTGTGCTCGACAGCATTCAAACCCTGCCGGATGGCGCCTGGTATACCTGTTTCCTGGATGAGGAACAGTATGCCTGGCTGCAGCAGGACCTGGAAGCCAATACCACTAAACCCATCATCATCTTTTCACACGTACCTATTGTATCTGCTGCTGCCGTAGTAACAGATAATAAATTTAAGCCGGGGCAGGGCTATGTTTTGGGCCAGGGCACTATGCATGCCGATGCGCCACGCTTAATAGAGCTGTTCGATAAACACCCGAATGTAAAAGTATGCATGAGCGGGCACATACACCTGTATGAGCAGATCCGGTATAACAATGTAACCTACATCAGCAACGGCGCGTGCAGCGGCAACTGGTGGAAAGGCGTACGCTCCCACACAGAGAACGGTTATGCCATGGTGAATTTGTATGATGACGGTACTTTTGATAATGAGTACATCCCTTACGGATGGAAAGTATAAAAGAAGGTAAAATCATAAATGTAAATTTAAATGTAAAGTGAAATGCCGCGAACGTGGGCCTATACCCATATCGCGGCATTTCACTTTACATTTATGATGTAAAATTTTACATTTTACATTCTTTTGGGAGCAATCCCAAATCCTATAACCATTACCGTTATTACTGCACCCGTACAGAGGATATTTTATCATTTGCATTACCACTAAGCGTGGTAAAATCAGGCGTATCCGCCGTTAACGTCCAGGAAGGGCCGGAGAAATTATCATCCCCATACATAATAACCGTACGGCCTGCAGGCACCCGTACAGAAGAAGCCCAGTCATTAGGCACGCCCAGGGCAGCCAGCTGCGTTAATGTGTAATTACCTACCGGCAGCGCCTGGCTTGCAGCGCCGCCATAATTCATATTCTGGTAAAAAGTTACGCCACTGCCGCCGCCATTACCTGTTACAAAGGGTGTGGGCACGGTGGTAGTGTACGGTATTAACCCTTTCAGCATTTTACCGCCATCATTTACCAGGCGTAAATAAAAGTCGGAAGATACGTGCACCCCATCTGCATCCAGCGTTAGAAAATACTTGCCGGCGGGGATCATAGAGGCATCTTCCGCTACTTTGAAAATAGACGTGGCTTCATTCAGCTCATCAAACATGGCAATGTATACACTTTGCACGCCTGCATTGCGGAAGGTGGCAAACTGCGCCCACAGGAAGTTACCATGGTTACGCGGAAACTGGTTTTTGGGCGATGCGCTGCCATTGGTATTGTAAAACGCAGTACCGGGATAAGCGCAGGGCTGGTAATCCATATTATTTGCATTACAGAAATCACGGTCACCGGTTACCCAGGCGTTGTAATTACCATCTACTGCACGGCCTACGGCCCAGCCGGAGATCATGTTAAAGGCCTTATACGCATCCGTGAACCCGGCCTTGGAATCGCCGGTGCCGGTACGCCACTGGCCGGGTACAGAGCCTATTACATAACAGCCCTGTGCCTTAAAGAAATTAATCAGGTCCAGCGCTTCCGCCACGCTGGATGGGTGGCTGGCATATCCCAACCCATATACAGATACTACCGGTTTACCGTTCTGGTGCGCATATGCGGGCGATGACAGCAGGTTAAGCGTACCGGCAATGGTGTTGGTCCAGTCGGTTTTTACGGCTGCCAGGTTGCCCCAGCCGGATACATCGTACATAATGTAAAACTTACGGCCGTAGGTTTCCGAAGCGTTTCTTACACGGGTGGCCATACCATCGCGCTGGGCTTTAATGGTGCTGCCGGGTGTAATTTCATTGGCAAAACGTTGCAGCGCGGCACAGTCGATGCCGTTCTCCTGCATCCAGCGGAAATGCACGTTCACGGTTGACTGATCGTAGGAAGAGAACATTCTCGCAGGCTGCCCGTTGCCCAGGTTACCGGTATAACCTGGCTGCGCTACCCCGCCTTGTGGAAAAGGCGTGCCGGAATAAGTGCTGGTATATTCCCGGGTATCGGGCCACATTTCAAGATTGGTATGGCCCCAGCTGTTCACCGGCGAACCATCACCGGCAGCAGAGAACCAACCCTGGTAGCCCACCGTTACCTTACCTACCACATCGCCTACGGGCGATGCTGCCTGTGCGCTTTGTTTTGCGGTTTTAACGTTTTCTGCCGGCGTTTTTTCCAGCGCATTTTTAACGCAGCCGGATGCCAGGATCATAAATAACAGGAGACCTGAATGTAAGGTTTTCATTTTTTCTAAAGATTAAGGTTAAATAATTGAGACGTGGAAATTTAGTTGGGTTATGAATAAAAGCATGGTTACAGGATAGTGCTAATGTAGAAAAATTTCAGATACCTGCCGCTGAAAACAGCACGCGCAGCAAAGATTTTTTTTCAACAAAACCCTTGCTGTGCGCGCATTTGGCCAATTAGTGATAAATTAATGGTCCATTAATCTTTTATTAATCATTTATTAATTATCTGCCCGTCTTTTATCTCATCATTCGCATTCACCACCACCTCATCATTGTCATGAAAATCGCCAAAGATCTCTATTTTATCATCGCTGGCATTACCGGTGATCACATCTACCTTCAGCGCTTTACCATTCCGCACCAGTATCACATACTTTCTTTCTGTTGAGGTAACCACGGCCGACCGCGGTACAGCAAAGGCGTCCTGGCTGCTGCCTGCATCCAGGATCACATCTGCATACATGCCGGGGTTCAGCTCACCGTTCTTATTGGGAATATCCATCTCTACCCTCTCCATACGGTAAGCAATGTTAATGTTGTCCGACTTCCTTGCAATCTCTGCCGACATTTTTTTACCCGGAAAAGCGCTCAGGTAAAAATCTATACGGGTTTTGTCCTTCAGCGACCAGGCAATATGCTCAGGTACATCCACCTGCAAACGTAATTTGTCTACCTGCTTTAATTCCAGCATGGGCTTTTGCTCCCGGCCCGCAGCGCTTACTAACGCGCCCGGGTGTACGTTCCTTTCCGTGATCACACCATCAAAAGGTGCGGTTACCTGCAAATAGCTGAGAATAGCTTTTTCCATGTCCCAGCTGGCCTTTTCAGCGTTGCACAGGGCGCTGTCGGCCTGCATTTTTGCTTTGGCAGATGCCAGGTCCATGGGTGAAATAGCGCCTTTGGTTTGAGAGGCTTCCAGCAGGCGGCTGTAATTTTCTTTGCTGATCGTATAATCCGCCTGGGCGCGTGCATATTTTTCACGGGCCTGCACGCTGGTTTGTTCCAGCTCAGGATCCTGCAGCGTCATTAACAGCTGGCCCTTATGTACTTTGGCGCCAATATCCACCAGCACGGCCTGTACATAACCATTTACCTTGGGAAAAATGCTTACCTCCTGGTAGGCCGTAAGCTGCGCAGGCAGCTTAATGGATTCTGATACGCCTTCCTTTTTAACCGGCGCTATTTCATAATGCGCAGCAGTGGCTTTGGCAGCCTTCTTTTTTTCAGTGGCGGTACCGAAGCTACAGGCATACATGCCGCCTGCTAATGTGATGATAATGATATATTGTTTCATGATATTATACGGATTTAATGATTGGAATCTTCAGGTAAAAGGGATACGGAGTTAAAGGATGTTCTTTGCTGCACCCAGCCATACACCAGTGGCACAATGAACAGCGCTGCAAAAGTGGATGCCGCCAAACCGCCTATCACGGCCCTTCCCAGCGGGGCCGACTGATCACCGGATTCACCCAGGCCGCTGGCCATAGGTATCATACCTGCTATCATGGCAAGGCTGGTCATAAGAATGGGACGCAGGCGTATGCTGGCGCTCACAATGGCCGCTTTGAACGGATCTTTATATTCCAGCCGCAGGGCCTCTGCATTGGTTACAATGAGGATGGCATTGGCTACCGATACACCGGTAGACATAATGATGCCCATATATGATTGCAGGTTCAGCGTAGCGCCGGTGGCCAGCAGCAACAGCAACGATCCTAATAATACAGCCGGCACCGTAGCCAGTACGGTAACGGATAAACCGAACGACTGGTAATTAGCTGCCAGCAGCAGCAAGATCACTACAATAGCCGCCAGCAACCCGTTTTGCAGGGAGCTGAGTGTTTCGGTTAGTAAGGATGACATACCCTGCACTTCTGCTATCAGGCCGGTAGGTTTTTCACCCAGGTTATTAAGGGCTTTTTGCACTGCGGCCGTAGCCGTGCCCAGGTCTTTTTTATACACATTAGCGCTTACGGTTACAAAGCGGCGGGGGCCGGATCGGTCGTACTCACCGGGAATAGTATCTACCGTAAGCGAAGCCACATCTGACAGCACGGGCCGCATAGCGCCCGGCACCAGCGGAACAGCGCTCATTTGCGCTAAGGAGTTCATCATGTATTCCGGTACCTGCACCTGCGTTTGATAGGTGTACGAGCTATGTTCATCCAGCCACAGGTTCTTATTGGTATAACGGCTGGAGGAGGTAGCGGCTGTAATGCTTTTGGATACATTATCAATAGTAAGGCCCATCTGCGCCAGCTTTTGCCGGTCAATGCGAATGTTAATGTTCTTAAAATGCTGCGGCTGCGCTATCTGCACATCGCGCAAATAGCTTACCCCCTGCAGCTGCTGCACCAGGCGCGTGGCGTAGCTGATAATATCATTATAATTTTTGCCGGCCACCTTTACCTCTATGGGTGTGGAGGCGCCCTGCGCCATGATCTTTTCCGTTAGCTCAATAGGCTCAAAGGAAAGCTTCACCTCCGGGTAACTTTTCAGAATGTTCTGCCGCAATTCATCCTTCAGCTCATCCATCTTTACCTTATAATCTTCATCCAGGTTCACCTGTATCACGGCTTCATGTGTGCCGCTGGTAAAAATGTACAGATTACTGGTGCCAAAGTTGCTGGGTACCAGGCCTACGTAGGCTGAGCTGATAGCCACGTTGTTACGCACCGTGGAATCTATAACCTGCAGAATACCTTTCACCGCGCGTTCCGTTACTTCCAGGCGGGTACCATCCGGCTCGCGTACACGCAGCTGCAGCTGCCCTACATTGGATTTTGGCAGCAGGTCCTCGCCTATTATTACAAAACAAAAACCTGCAGCGCCTAATGCCAGCACCAGGTAAATGATCACGATCAGCTTACGGTATGGCATCCATTTTTCCAACCGTGCACCAAGGTTTGTTTTAATGCGGTTAAAGAAACCTATGTTTTGAGGGTGTTGACGATGATCCTCTACTTCATCCACTTCCTGGTCATTTAACGCCAGCCCGGCGTGTGCATGCTGGAACATATCGGCTTTCAATAACCAGTTAGCTATTACCGGCACCAGTGTTTGCGCAGCAATGAACGATACGATCATGGCAAACGCAATGGATAACGACAGCGGCAGGAACATAGCCCGCGGCACCCCGCTCATAATAAAGGCCGGCGCAAACACCGCCAGTATACACAACAAGATGAGCAGCAGGGGAAATGATATTTCCGAACAGGCATCCAGGATGGCCTGCCGCTTATTCTTGCCCATTTCCAGGTGCTGGTGTATGTTCTCAATGGTTACAGTGGCCTGGTCTACCAGTATGCCAATAGCTAATGCCAGCCCGCTCAGCGTCATAATGTTGATGGTTTGCCCGCAGAGGTTCAGGAAGAACACGGCGCTTAAAATAGCTACCGGTATAGTAACGATCACGACTAAGCTGCTTCGCCAGTCGCGCAGGAACAGCAGCACCATTAACCCCGTGAGCAGCGCGCCCAGTAAGCCTTCTGTCATCAGGCTTTTGGCGGAGTTCATTACAAAAACCGACTGGTCAAATTCATAGCTGATGTTCACATCATCCGGCAACAGGCTTTTCATTTCCGTCATTTTGGCTTTCAGGGCCTGCACCACTTCCCAGGTAGAGGCATCGGCCGTTTTCACCACAGGTATGTATACGGATCGCTTACCATTTACCAGCGCATAATCCACGGTAATATCCGCTGCATCTGATACGCGGGCAATATCGCGCACAAACACAGAGGTAACGCCGCTGGTGGTAACGGGTATATCCTCAAAATGCTGCACCTTTTCTTCCAGTGAATTAATGGAGGTTACATACATGGTATTACCTACCCGCAGGTTGCCGGAAGGCGTAATGGTATTGTTCTTTGCAATAGCGCTCACTACCTCATCCGGCGAAAGGTTGTAGGTGCGCAGCTTTTGCGGATCTACGTTTATCACTACCGTTCTGGCGTTGGAGCCAAAGGGCGGTGAGGCCGAGAGGCCGGGCACCGTGGCAAACAGCGGGCGTATGCGGGTTAGCACCAGGTCAAACATCTCTTTCAACGACCGGGTTTTGCTGCTGAATACCAGCTCCCCTACAGGTAATGAAGAGGCATCAAAACGCACTACCTGCGGCGGTAACGCGCCGGGCGGAAAGAACGCCATGGTACGGTTCACCTGCAATGCTACCTGCGCAGAGGCTTCCGCCATATCCGTTTTCTCATAAAAAGTAAGCTTGATGAGGGAAAGGCCCTGTGTGTTCTTACTTTCAATATTCTTAATACCATTCACATACAGGAACTGATCCTGCATGCGGGTGGCAAAAAAACCTTCCATTTGCCTGGGCGACATTCCTCCGTATTGCTCTATCACATAAATGGTAGGTAAATTCAGCCTGGGAAAAATATCGATGGGAATGCTGCGGATGGCCACTACCGAAAACAGTAGTAAGCCTATAAACAGCACCAGCACCGTAATGGGTCTTTTTAAAGCAGCCCTTACCATAATCTTAATTTTTAATTGATTGAATGAACAGATCCAGGTTGCCGGTAGCTGCCGCCTTGTCAAGATTGGCCTGCAGCCAGTCGTTCAGCACTTCCACATAATCTGTTTGCGCGCGGTACAATACAAAAGAGGCATTGGTAAGATCCACCAGGTTAATGATGCCGGCGCGGTACTGCGCTACTTTTTGCTTATACGCATCTGTGGCTGCCTGCAGCTGCACGGGCAGGTTTTGCAGGCTGGCTTCCGCCGTTTGAATGGCGGTTTGCGCCTGGTGCAGGGCCGTATTTAAGGCCTGCTGCTGCTGTTGCAGCCCGTAATCGCTGGCCTGTATGTTATAATTGTTCACGGCCAGCTTATCTTTCCGGTGCACCACGTCAACAATGTTGTAGGTAAATGCAAGGCCCAGCCCATAGTTGAAACGCTGGTAACCCAGGCCGGCAGCCATTGACTTATAGTTGTCGGCATTTGTATAATCAATGCTGCTGCCACGGCCCCATAAGCCACCTGCCAGCAAGATCTTTGGCAGGTAGCTTTTTTTGATCAGGCTATTGGTAGCTTCGTACAGCTCCCGCTGCTTGCGGAAATAGCTTACCAGCGGGTTTTGTGTATCCGCTGTATTGCTCCAGGCTGCCGGGCTTAACGCCACATCATACCGTTTCGATGAAGTATCTATGCGGATGCTGTCAGTGATGCCGGTAAGGAAGGCCATTTGCTGCTGCAATTGCGTGATATCCCCCTGTTTGCGGTCATAGCTGATCTGTGCGCGCGACAGCTCTGCCAGGGCCAGGGAAGAATCTACCCCGGCCCGGATGCCGGCTTTGGCAATGGCCTGAATTACGTTGTACACCGCTTTGTAGCGGTTAATATTCTGCTCATCCACCCCCAGCTGGTACAGGTTACGCAGCATGGTAAAATAAAGCTTGCCTACCTGCAGCTTCAGCAGGTATATATCTTTGGAAAGATCTGTTTCCGTTAGCTGTTCATTCACTTCGGCATTTGTTATCCGCGCTTTGCGCAGGCCAAAGTTGATAAGCTCATACTCACCGTATAGCATACCAATATTGCCGCTGGCCGGTTGTGAAATATTATCAGCGCGGATAGCGCCGGAGGTGGAGATCATTGCCCCTATTGGCAAATAAGTGCCGGTGGCGCTGTTGGCCGTGGCCATAATTAGCTCGTCCTGGATCTTAAGTGAAGGTAAGGCGGTATGCCGGGCATCTGTAACATTGGCCCGTGCGCCGTTTACCAGCGCCTGCTTTTGTAAAATGGCCGGCAGGTGATGCGTAGCTGCATCCGTTAATTGCCCCAGCGTATAGCCTTGCGGCTGTTGGGCACATACAGCGGCGGGTATTGCCAGCATAATTATGCACACGGCAATATCTACTGCGTTTCTGCAATAGCAAATCATTAAAAAGTATGTTTTAGTGAAAAAGAAAAGTGGAGAAATGTAAAATGTAAAATATTAAATCTTAAATGTAAAAGTTAATGCAGCGGTAAATTACCACCACCTTTTACATTTGATATTTTACATTTATCATTTTACATTCTTAGCAATCACGCCATGGGAGGGCCCCGCCAGTCGCTGAGGTCAATGGCGACGGTAATAAACGTTTGTGCGTAGCTGTGGTAACAGGTATGAATGTATACAAACTGCGGGCGCAGCTGGTAGCTGTAGGCAACCGGCGCATGATCGTGCCCGTCATTTAACCCAACCGGGCGGCGTTTAAAATACTCCGGCTTTGATGATAAATGGTGATGGGTGCTGGCAGCTGCGCGGACCGGAAATTGCGCAGGCGTGTGGGTAATATAAGCAGCAGCATCTGAAACGGCCTGCTGGTGCGGATGCACATCCATTCCCTGTTGTGACAGGAAAATGAAGCAGGCCAGGAATAATTGTATAAAACGTTTCAATGCTTGCTGGTTTATCAACCGCTAAGATATTGCGGGAACGCAAGAATAGGGAATAAGTCCACCCTTTTTAAGGTAATTTTAAGAAGCGGAAAGCTGGTTACTTTCCACTTTTGCGCTTTGCATCGGCCTTGTCCTTCCCATCGTATTCATTTTCATCATAGCCTTCCAGCTCATTATTCTGATCGTCGTTAAATTCTTTTTTAGGCGCTTTCTTATTTACAGGGGTAGCTGCGGTACGGCGCTTTTCCTGTTTAATGGCCCGTTTGGCCCCGGTTGTTTTTTTCATGGTCATAACAATGCATTTTGCTCTACCCCACAGGCTGCAAAAATGCTGCCGTTATGAGAGCCAGCGCGCCACCAGGTAGGCGGCAGCTGCTGCCACGGCTCCAATGCACATTACCTTTAATGCCCCTGCCAGCAAGGGCTGCCCGGTAGCTTTGCTTTTGAAATAACCGAACACGAACAGGCAGATGAGGGTAACCACGGCCGATATTTTAAACCCATCCGTGGGCACTGCTGTGAAAAAATAGGGCGACAGTGGAATTAACCCGCCCACAATGTAGGACAGGCCAATGGTAATGGCGCTGGTGCGCGCACGGGCCGGGTTGGGCTGCTGCAGGCCCAGCTCATACTGCATCATAAAAGACACCCATTTATCCTTATCCATGGCCAACTCGTCCGCTATGCGGTGCTGCGTTTCCTCGCTGATGCCGTAACCGGCAAATATGGCGCGGATCTCTTTCTTTTCCTGCTCGGCCATGTGCTCCACCTCGTAATATTCCCGCTTCAGCTCCGCGTAGTAGTGATCCCACTCCGTTTTGCCGGCCAGGTAACCGCCCAGGCCCATGGCAATGGCCCCGGCAATTATTTCTGCTATTCCCGCGGTTACTACAATGCTGTTGCTGCTTACCGCGCTGCTGATGCCCGCTGCCAGGGCAAAAGGCACGGTTAGCCCATCGGCCATGCCAATAACCACATCAGTAATAAAATCAGAGCTTTGCAGATGGTGTTCCTGGTGCATAAAAAAATTTGAGAAAGACAAAATCTACCTGAAAATTATATTAAAATATGTATATTAGATATGTTATTGCGGCCTTTGTTGAATGTGAAAAACCAGCGCACTGACTATATCCACGTAATTCCCATAAATAGCAAGCAAATGTTCCACCAAGAGCCTATTATATCCATACTCATACTTTACCTGGTGAGCAAGGCAATTGTGCTGTCGGTAATGCTGATCTATTATTTGTTCACGCCGGAACAGGGAACTACATCCACCCATCAGCGCCCGCGGCAAAAGCAGGTTACCCGGCTGCATTTAACCTTAAAGAACACCCGCCATCAGCAGCCCGTTTCCGGCCGTCACCGGAAAACAGCTTTACAGCAAACCATTGAAGAAACTTTCTCCAGCAATTAAAAACTGATCCACGCTATGCAGGCTTTCCGGTCATCGCCCGTACGGGTAACCAGGATAGTGGCATAACTATTTTCCTGCACATTTCGGTCTGCTGCGCCCAGCATGCAATAGTACGCTTTATCTGTTTGCGGATTGCCGAACAGGAACAAACGTTCTGCCTGGCCTTTCTGGTAGCGGTAGCAGATGGTGTTCGCTTCCGTAAGGTAGCGCAGGGGCTTTCTGGCCTCAAAGGTGCCGCCGCGGTCCAGCGCCTGCAGGTAATCATTGAACAGGGTATAATCCCCATGGCTGGTATGAATGTAGTCAAAAGAAAGGTACGGTGTGGTATTAAGCGCGGCTACACGGTTGCGGAACATCCAGGTGCCGCGGCTTTTCCGTTGCAGGTATAAGGGTTCAAAAGCGCCGTTGGCCACCTGCATTTTGGGGATCACATAACCACTATCGGCCTGCCCCGCTGCGCTAATGCTGCAAATGCCAATATCCCCCAGGTTGGTGTGCTGCATATTATACACGTTCTTACCCTGGGTAAATTGCTGCATTTGTTCCAGCTGCACAATGGCGCTGCCATCGGGCTGTACGCTGAGCATTTGCGGCAAGCCGTTGTAGTTGGCTAATTTATCCATGGGCAATGCATTTTGCTGCTGCAGCTGCCCGTTTTCATCCAGGTAATTGAGGTAGCACCGGCGCTCATCCGGTTTGGCCTTCGCATCTGCCGCCGCTACCAGCAGCAATTGCAGGCGTTTGGCAGCCGCCGCCCATTGCAGGCTGGCATAGGCATTTCCAAAGTTGGCGGTATAGGCCAGGGGCTGGTGCTGAAACTCCGTTTGCCCGGCTTTTAATACCGATACTATTACCTGCGACTGCGCCTGCGGGCCACTGCGTTTGGTATTAAAACCTACCGTACACAGGTATACGTTTTCCTTACCCTGCACCGCCATATCCAGGTAACTGTAATACGGCAGCGCACTGCTGTCCGGCAGGCTGTACCAGGCCTGGTTCACCAGCTGGTGCTCCGGGCTGAAATGCATTACCTGTATGCGCTCCTTTGCATTTTCTTTACGCTGCAGCTCACCGCCGGCAAAGAAGGCCACGGCATAATACCCGCTGGCAGGGTCTTTAGCCACGTAAAAGTCATGGGAGGCCAGGTTGTTCAAGGCAAATGCTTCGCGGTGCAGCACCGTGGGCAGTTCCTCTATCTTATCTTCCTGCTGCAAATGGCCGCTGGTACCGTCTATTACTATACGAAACAGGGTAGGTTTGTATTTAATGAGCTGCTGTAAAAAGATCACTACATGCCCGTTAATGGCGTACACCCCGTCAATTTCAGTATCGTTCATATCACGCGTATCCCACTGCTTACCCGTGATCACATCCGATACGGTAAGCTCCCGGGCGGCATTGTATAAAGAGCTTTGAATACCCTTGCTTTTATCAAAATGTAAGTAACAGGTATTGCCGTTGGGCAGCATCACTACTTTATCCCAGCCATCGGCCTCCGGCTCAGGGAAAGCAGCGCTCAGGGAAACTTTGGGCGCCTGCGCTTTAAGCGCGCTACCATAAAAACAAACCCCACACAGGATAAACAGGCGAACAGTACGCAGCATCATTCTCATTACTTTAATGAATTACCAGCGCCAAATATATTAAAAATTAATAATTTATAGAAGTATCCTGTCAACTGCTTTCCCAAAAAATAGGGATCAAACTTGTTCAAATAATTTGTTAACTTAGAAAGAGAGAATTAACGAGGGTTTTTCGACAGCACGATAAAACGTGAATGAACATACGTAATAATTAATCTGTGATATAATCTGTGAGAGGGGGTCCTCAGTAAATACATCTATACCAGGATCATTTTTGCACCTATACAAGTTCACTGAAAGGCACTATCAACCAATATTCCGGGCTTATTACAAAAGATGTTTACCAGAGCTTAACTCCTACCCTGTGATGCGATTTTTTTTATCGTAGACCGCTACACCAATGTATTAGAACCAAAATCAAAGATCGTTTATGATTTTAACGGACAGCTATTGTCATTTCCACCCGGTGAAATGGTTCCGGATCCTGTTCCTGGTATGTTGTTTACTGCCCCTGTTACCTACCGCCCATGCATCTGCAGGCCCTGTGGCAGCTTTCCAGGACACCCTCCCCGCCACAAAAGCCAGTGGTACGGTTACCGATGCAAAAGAGCGCGTAGCGCTGCCCGGTGCTACGGTCGAAAACCTGGTTACCCGCAGAGGCACACAAACCAATGCAAACGGTGAATTTATGCTGGATGCACGCCGGGGCGACTCCCTGCGCTTTTCCTTTGTAGGCAAGGCTTCCCAGGTACGGGTATTTACCGGGCAACGCCTGTTTATAAGCCTGGCCTCCCTGGAAGGTAATTTGTCGGAAGTGATCATTACCGGCTACCAGAATGTAGACAAAAGAAAGTTTGCCGGTTCCGCTGTTTCCCTGAAGGCCGAAGATGTGAAGATAGACGGTATGGTGGATGTAAGCCGCATGCTGGAAGGCCGCGCCGCCGGCGTATCTGTACAGAATGTATCCGGCACCTTTGGCGCAGCCCCTAAAGTGCGCATACGCGGGGCCACCTCCATTAACGGGGATAACAAACCCCTGTGGGTGGTAGATGGTGTGGTGCTGGAAGATCTTGTGAACATCTCCAACGAACAGCTGTCCAGCGGCGACCCTACTACCCTCTTAGGCTCCGCAGTAGCAGGTTTGAACGCCAACGACATTGAAAGCTTTGATATCTTAAAAGATGCATCCGCAGCCGCCCTGTACGGCGCACGCGCTATGAACGGGGTCATTGTGATCACCACTAAAAAAGGGCGTGCAGGCAAGCCCGTAGTTACCTATACCGGCAACTTCAGCACCCAGCTAAAACCCAGCTACAGCAATTACAACATCATGAACTCCGGTCAGCAAATGTCTGTGCTGTCAGAGCTGGACCGCAAAGGCATCCTGTACCCCAGCATACTGGATAAAGCAGATAATGGGGTGTATGGTAAAATGTATGAGCTGATGAATGCTGATCCCAACGGCAATTTTCCTTTGCTTAACACCCCGGAAGCAAAAGCGGAATACTTAAAACGTTATGCCCGCGCCAATACCGACTGGTTCGGACTGCTGTTCAAACAGAATTTTATGCAGGAGCATTCGCTGAGCATATCTTTTGGTACAGACAGGTCGCAGTCGTACTTCTCCACCAGCTACTACGGCGATAACGGCTGGACGGTGGCCGACCGCGTGCACCGCTACACGCTTAACTTCCGCAACAACTACAAGTTCAATGATCGCTTAGCCGTAGGCTTTTCTACCCTGGCCTCTGTACGCCAGCAGAAGGCGCCCGGCGCCCTGGCCCGTAACAGCAACCCCGTAGAAGGGAAGTACGACCGTGACTTTGACATTAACCCCTTCAGCTATGCCCTCAATACCAGCCGCACCTTAACGGCCTATGATGAAAAGGGAAAGCCGGAATACTTCCGCCGCAACTTTGCGCCCTTTAACATCCTCAATGAGCTGCAGAATAATTACATGGATATAAACGTGATCGATCTGCGCCTGCAGGGCGATCTCTCTTACCAGATAATACCCGGCTTACGCTACGAGTTCGTAGGTGCGTTACGGTATGTAAAGTCAACCCGCGAGCACCAGATCACGGAGAATGCAAACATGGCGCAGGCCTACCGCGCAGCCGGTAATTCCACCATCCGGCAGAATAACAGATTCCTGTACCGCGACCCGGACGATCCCGAAGCAGAACCGGTAGTGGTGCTGCCTTATGGCGGTTTTTACAACCGTACGGAAGATCAGCTGGTGAGCTACGATTTCCGCAACGGCTTAAACTACAATCATACATTTAACGATCAGCATGCGCTGAACCTGCTGGGTGGTATGCAGGTAAAATCGGCCGACCGCCAGAACTTTTCCAACACCGGTTATGGCTATCAGTATAATAACGGCGGCACACCGTTGTATGACTACCGCATACTAAAGCAAACCATAGAAACGAATTTCCCTTATTTCGGCATGAGCAAGGATTACGACCGCTTTGTAGCCTTCTACGGCACCGGCACTTACTCCTACCGCTCTAAGTATAATTTAACCGCAACCGCACGTTACGACGGATCCAACCGCCTGGGCAAATCCACCCGCGCACGCTGGCTGCCCACCTGGAGTGTAGGCGGCGCCTGGAATGCAGACCGGGAGCCTTTTATGGAAAATGTAAAATGGGTTGATTACCTGACCCTGCGCGGCAGCTATGGCTTAACCGCCAGCATGGGTCCTGCCACCAATTCCAGCATTGTGCTGCGTAACATTAATACCAGCCGGCCTTATTTAACAGAAGTAGAATCCGTGATACAGCTGGCCAACCTGGAAAATGCAGACCTCACCTGGGAGAAATTATATACCGCCAACGCAGGCGTGGATGCCAGCCTGTTTAACAGCCGCATGAACTTTAGCGTGGATGTGTACAAGCGTAAAAGCTTTGACCTCATCAGCATCATTAAAACCTCCGGCATTGGCGGTGAGCCTTTAAAGGCCGCCAATTACGCCGATATGGATTCTTATGGCACCGATGTGCTGATAGGCGGAAAAGTGATCAGTAAAAAAGACTGGGGCTGGACCACCAACTTAACTTTTGGATATAACTACAATAAGATCACGGATGCCAGGAACCGCCCCGACATTTTTTCACTGGTACAGGCCGAAGGCGGTAACAAGCAGGGCTACCCGGTGCGCAGCTTATTCTCCATCCGCTACAAGGGCCTGGATCATGAAACGGGCGTGCCCATGTTCACCGATGAAACAGGCAAAACCGCGCAGGCTGTGTACCTGCAGGATCAGAACACGGATTACCTGGTATACGAAGGCCCGGTAGATCCCGTGTATACCGGCGGCTTTTCCAACACCTTCCACTACAAAGCCTTTTCCCTCAATATATTCCTCACCTACCAGGCCGGCAATAAAATACGGCTGTACCCCGCTTTTAAAACCAGCTATTCCGACCTGGATGCCATGCCCAAAGAGTTCCAGGACCGATGGGTAATGCCGGGCGATGAGCTTAAGACCAATGTGCCTTCCATACTGGGCCTCTTTGAGCAGGCAACCCTGAGCGGAGCGCATCCCTACAACAACTACAACTACTCCACAGAGCGGGTGGCCAAAGGCGATTTTGTGCGGTTAAAAACCGTATCCCTTACCTACGTGCTGCCACCGCAGCTGTTACGGAAAATGCACTTTAGCAACATTTCCGTAACCGGCGCTGCTATTAATCCCTGGCTCATTTACTCCGACAGTAAGCTCAAGGGCCAGGACCCTGAATTTTTTAATTCCGGCGGCGTAGCGCAGCCTATTCAAAAGCAATTCACGCTTTCACTTAAAGTTAGTATCTGATGCAGAAGAAATTATTCATATATACGTTGGTGTTAGTGCTGTGCATGGGCACAAGCTGTAAAAAGTACCTGGAAAAACCGCCGGATAACCGTGCGGAGCTGAACTCACCGGAACAGGTAGCCCAGCTGCTGGGTACCGCTTACCCCCAGGCTAATTATATGGCGTTCTTTGAATCCATGTCCGACAATGTGGATGATAAAGGCGCAGGGGACCTGGATAACACTAATGTGGACCCTTACTTTTTCCGGGATGTGCGGGAGGATCAGCAGGACTCGCCGGAGTACTACTGGGATGCCTGTTATGCCGCCATAGCCGCCGCCAACCAGGCACTGGAAGTATGTGAAAAGGCGGCCAACAAATCAGCTTACCGCTCTGAAAAAGGCGAGGCATTACTGGCACGCGCCTACGCACATTTTATGCTGGTAAATGTTTTTTCAAAAGTGTATGATGCAAATACTTCCGCATCAGACCCCGGCATTCCATATGTAACAGTACCGGAAAATATAGTAATGAAACAGTATGAGCGCAAAACCGTAAGCTATGTGTATGACATGATAGAAAAGGATATTACCAACGGTATTCCCTTACTGGACGATACCCGCTATGCCGTACCCCGCTATCACTTTACTACCGCAGCTGCACACGCATTTGCCGCACGTTTTTATTTATTTAAGAAAGATTATACTAAAGTGCTGGAACATGCCAACCAGGTGCTTTCCGGTAACGTAACAGCGCTGCTGCGGCCCTGGAACACCACCTACACCAGCATTACCTACCTTGAGCTGTTTGCCCGTTACGCACGCGCCACAGAGCCGGCCAACCTGCTGCTGGTGGAAACACCCTCCTGGTGGGCGCGCAATTATTTCAGGGTGCGGTACGGCCTTACCTCCGGCAAACGGGATGAGATCCTGCGCAGGAATGTAACCGGCGGCAACTGGGCATTTAATTTCCAGGTGTTCACCTCCGGCACTGAGAATTATCTGCTGCCCAAGATCAATGAACATTTTGTACGCAGCTCTGTTAACGCCGATATAGGCGTGGGGTACGTGGTAGTGCCTATACTAACCACAGAGGAAGTGCTGTTTAACCGCGTTGAAGCTAATGCATACCTGAACAATACCGCCGCAGCGCTGGCCGACCTGAATACTTATGCCAGCACAAGAATTGCCAATTACGATGCCGGCCAGCATATTATTAACGCCACCAAGATCCGGAACTACTATGGCACCACTAACCTGCAAAACGGGATCCTCAGCACTCTGTTTGGCTTTAAACGGGCAGAGTATGTGCAGGAAGGCATGCGCTGGCTGGACCTGATCCGCTACAAAGCCCCTGTAACACATTATACAACCGATGGAGATATAATGGTGCTGGGCGAGGACGATCCGCGCCGGGTGTTTCAATTGCCGCAGTCCGCAGAGCTGGCCGGCCTAAAACTGAATCCGCGATAATATATGATGACCTTAAAAGACAATACACAAATGAAACATATACTGCTTGCAGGCGCTTTTTTACTGTGCCTGCTAACCGCCTGTAAAAAAGACGACGACCTGGGCGACATCGATAATATACCCGGCCTGGGCGGCGATACCTGGACGCCCGGCCCCATTGATAACTGGATCAAAGACAGCCTGACCGTACCGTATAACATTGCCGTTAAATACAAGTGGGATCAGGGCGAGCTGGAGCTGAACCGTACGCTGGTGCCGCCTAAGGAAGAGAAGATTATACCTGTGCTGAGCTCCATAAAAAAGGTATGGATCAGTAATTATGTAGCAGAAGCAGGCGAAATATTTATGAAACGCTTATGCCCCAAGTTCTTTGTGCTGGTGGGCAGCGCCAGCTACAACCCCGATGGTACCATTACCCTGGGCACTGCAGAAGGCGGCCGCCGTATTGTGCTGTATGTGCTGAACGATTTCCGCATTAAGGGTATGAGCGACTATACCCCCTCCGACTCTAACAACGTGAAAATGCTGTTCCATACCATAGAGCATGAGTTTGGGCACATCCTGCACCAGAACGTGCTGTACACGCCCGATTTTAAACGTATATCCGTTGGGCGTTATACCTCCAACTGGAACAACGTATCTGATGAAACGGCGCACCAGGACGGGTTTATAAGCGCCTATGCCATGAGCGCCCCGGATGAGGACTTTGTGGAAATGATCTCCATTATGCTTACAGAAGGCAAGGCCGGTTTTGATAACCTGGTGAACAGCATTACCGGCACCAGCCCCAATGGCACTACTGCTGATGTTGCAAAAGATAAGCTGCGGCAAAAAGAAACCATCGTAGTGAACTATTTCAACGATACCTGGCATATTAATTTTTACAACCTGCAGGCAAGGACCAGAGCGTCCATTGTGGCACTGATTAAATGATTTACAAATGAGATCACAGCTGGCATACTGCCTTTTAGTAATACTGTCGTTTTGCTCCTGCCGCAAAGATGATAAATCTGTTTTTGACCTTTCTCCGGATGAGCGTATTAACCAGGCCCTGAGCAAGTACCAGGCCGCGCTCACCGCAGCTCCCAATGGCTGGGAAGCACGCATTACCACCGGTACCGGCAGCATTTTCAACTTCCATTTTAAGTTCAATGATGGCAACCGCGTAGTAACCTATGCGGATATTGATACCACCAGCTCCGGCACTTCCCGGGAAAGCAGCTACCGGCTAAAAGCCCTGCAGCAGCCCAGCCTGATCTTTGATACCTACACCTACCTGCACATGCTGGCCGACCCGGACGGCACCGTAAATGGCGGGGATAATGGCGCCGGCCTGCAATCTGACTTTGAATTTGCCATAGACACCGTAACCGCCGACAGCATAAAGCTCACCGGCCGCTATAACAAAACCAAAGTAACCCTGTACAAAGCCACGCCCACGCAGGAAGCAGCCTGGCAGAACGGCGACTGGCGTAAGGCGCTGAACTTCCAGTACCTGGGCCGCATACTGCAATACTTCAAACGCCTTAGCTGGGGCGCTAATGCCTACGATATTACTTTTAATAACCAGCAGCGTACCATCATATTCGCCTGGGTAGATAATAGCGGCAACCCTCACCGTGTTACCGCCCATTTTTATTATACCAGCCAGGGGCTTTTCCTGGTTACGCCTTTTACAGATGGCGCTGTTACTATTACCAGCTTAAACAGCGGCAGCTGGAATGCAGGCAGCAATACCTTGCAGGTACAGGTTAACGGCGCCACGCAGGGCGCCATTGCAGGCGCCATCAGGCCTGCGCGTATTGATCTGCAGGCCCCCAGGCGCTGGTGGCAGTTTGCCGGCCAGCAGGATAGCTACTGGGCCTCCAATAACGGCTTTCATGTAAATGGGGTGGACGATGCCTTTCACGTACGCAGCATCGAAAACTTTGCTTTCCTCATCTTCTGGCCGGCCTATGGCCGCCAAAGCGGTATTATCTATGATCTGCTGGGTTATATCATTGTTAAGCCGGATGCACTTTCGCTTGACTTCGGATCCGCCTACATACCGCCCACCTTTACAACAGATGGCCGCATAATTTTCCGGGAATTCGGTACGCTGGGCGATGTGCCGCCTGCCGCTACTGCAGCATTTGAGAGCACCAATACACAAATGACAGAAGCCCGCGGCTATTACCTGGTGCAAACCGGCGCTACCACCTATGATATGGTAAGCGCCAAAGATGCGCTGGCCTGGATCACCTGGGAATATTAAATCGTTTATAAGCTTAATAATTCATCATTCTTTCACTCAAACTATTGTATTATGAAAAGAGTTACCAATCACGTTGCCTGCCTGATGTTACTGGCCGTTAGCCTGCTGTATGTTGCCTGCTCTAAAGAAGGCCCCACGGGCCCGCAGGGTGAACAGGGACCTCCGGGCTCAAACGGTGCAAACGGCGCTCCCGGCCCCACCGGCCCACAGGGTGAAAAGGGCGATACCGGCACCGCCAACGTTATTTACTCTGAATGGCTGGATGTAGTATTTGAAGCAGATACTTTCAGAAATGCCGGCGTACTGGATACCCTTGGCTATTTCGGCGGTATAGAAGCGCCCAAGCTGGACCAGACCATGCTCACCACCGGCGAAATGAAGGTGTACGTGAATCTGGGTACGGCCGCTGTTCCTAACGTAGTGCCCCTGCCCTATTACGATGTATATTTTAACGTGAACATCAATGTTAACTTCCTGACAGGAGGCATTTCCCTGTACTCCAATATTGATCCCAGCACGTTCATAGATTCGGAAAGCAATGAAAAGATCCAGCAATACCGCTACATCCTGATCCCCGGCGGCGCCAATGCCCGGAAGGCCAAGAATATAAACTGGAATAATTATAAGGAGGTGAAGGCATATTTGAAGCTGAAGGACTAGGCTCAATTACGAATTATTCAATTACGAATTACGAGTTGTGTACCGCTATTGGACAGGTGTTCAATATTTGGGCAATACCCCGTTTATTATTAATATTCGTAATTCTTCATTACGAAATACTTAATTCGTAATTCGTAATTGAATAATTCGTAATTAAGTAAATTGCACCATGAACTGCCTTATTGTAGACGACAACAAGCTGGCCCGCACCGCCATGAAACAGCTCACCAGCCATGTAGAACACCTGCAGGTAGTGGCGGAATGCAACAGCGCCATGGAAGCCTATAACATCCTGCAAAAGGAAAAGGTAGACCTGCTGCTGCTGGATATTGAAATGCCCGGTATGAGCGGCATTGAGCTTACCCGTAACCTGGGCCGTAAACGCCCGGTCATTATTTTCACCACCGTTAAAAAAGAGTATGCCGTAGAAGCATTTGAGCTGAACGTAGCCGACTACCTGATAAAACCGGTAAACCCCGCCCGTTTTATACAGGCCATTGAAAAAGCCCGCGAAATACTGGACAGCAACAGCCGCGAATTACAGGTAGCCGATAATGAATTTATCTTCATCCGCGATAACGGCGTGCTGAAGCGCATTAAAATGGATGATATCCTTTTCCTGGAAGCCATGGGCGATTATGTGAAGCTGCACACCACACAAAAATTCCATGCCATTCACACTACGCTGAAAGCCGTAGAAGAAAAATTACCTGCCGCCCGTTTTATGCGGGTGCACCGCTCCTATATTGTAGCATTAGATAAGATCGAAGCCATCGAAGACGGCACTATTAATATCTATAACAACGCTATTCCCATTGCAGATGCATACAGAAGCCCGCTGAACAGCAGGTTGAATCTTTTATAAACCCATCACCGACACTTTTCCCTTTTCCACCGATAGCTGCTGCCTGTTGAACAATTTGTGCGCATATCGCCTTTTGCACAGCCGTATCTTTGGGTTGTTAAACAATTGATCAACACAAAAAAACAAAACAATGAAAAAGTTAGGAATATTAATGGCAGCCGCTATGTTATTTGTAGGTGCATCCGCTTTTGCCGGTACACCCGTTACCGTTAAACAGGCCGCTCAGAAAGAAGCTACCACCACAACTAAAAAAGCGCACAAAAGCCACAAAAAACATCATCATACTGCAAAATCAAAAGCCAAAACAGCTGCTGCACCCAAAGCCAAATAAGGCCCGTTGAGGTAAGCACAGGTTTAACGTCCCACTACAACGTTAAACGGAATTGTTCTGGTCCGGCTGTATCACGCGGGACCAGATTTTTCCCTTTAGAGCATTGCTGACCACCAGTACTACTAAAATCGTAATTTAGAAGGGCCTTAAACGATAGATATAATCTACTCATGCAGTCAAAACGGATCAAATACTATTTACTGGGCCTGTTTATCACAGGTATGATCCTCTTCATCATACTGCAGTTCAACTCATCCAAGAACATCCGCAAACTTATATCCGGCAATGAACAGCTGCTGCAGGAGCTCAGGGTAAAAAATGAGCTGCAGAAGCTGCAAACCAATATGGCCAAAACGGACAGCAAGGTAAGAGGCACAGTTATTTCCCAGGATACCCTGCATGTAACCGGTATTGAAGCAGAAATAGCCATCATTAAATCCGACCTGAACACCATCAATAAAATGATGCTGGACGACAGCACGGAAAAGCTGCTAACCCAGCTGAATTACCTGGTGGATGAAAAGAATAACTTTAACGTGCAGGTGCTGGATACCTTTTACGGGCCGGGTAAAAGGGCCGCGGAAAAGGTGATCAACAGCGAAAAAGGCAAACGCCTGGGAGAAGCCATCAACACCATTATCCACCTGCTGGACAGCACCCGGCAAACCGCGGTGAACCGCACCGTGCATATCATTGATACCAGCGGGCAAAAAGCCCAGAGCTGGGGCACCATCCTGGTATGCTGCGCCTGTATAGCCAGCCTGCTTGGCTTTTTATATATCATCAGCCGCATCCATCAACAGGAGCAATTGATAGATGCCCTGGATCAGTCACAGCAAAAGGAACGCAAGCTCTCCGCCATTAAAGAGCAGTTCCTGGCCAATATGAGCCATGAGATCCGCACCCCCATGAATGCGGTGCTGGGCTTTACACGGCTGCTGCAGGGCCAGTCGCTGAACGATAAATCAAAAGAATACGTATCAGCCATTCAAAGCGCCGGAGAAAACCTGCTGGACATTATCAACGATATACTCGACATTTCCAAAATAGAAGCCGGCATGATGCGGCTGGAGCCTGTTTCATTCAGCCTGCGGGGCAGCCTGCACGCGCTGCAAACCATGTTCCTGCCCAAAGCCGTGGAAAAACATTTAAGCCTTATAGTAATAATAGAAGATAACATCCCGGACATCCTGTACGGCGATGTATTGCGGCTTACACAGGTGCTGGTGAACCTTACCAACAACGCCATCAAGTTCACCAATGAGGGTTCCGTTACCATCCGGGTAAGCCTGGCGCAGCAGCATGATAATAATGTTCGTATACTCTTTACCGTGAAAGATACCGGCATTGGTATTGCCACAGATAAGCTCCCCTACATTTTTGACCGTTTTAACCAGGCCGAAGCCAATACCACCCGCAAATACGGCGGCACCGGCCTGGGCCTGGCCATTGTAAAACAGCTGGTGGAGCTGCAGCACGGAAAAGTAAGTGTAGAAAGCCAGCCGGGTAAAGGCAGCACCTTTACCATAGAGCTGCCCTATACCCTGGGCGAAGTAATGCCCGAATCCGGTGCAGACCTCTATAACGGTAACGGGCAAACGCCTTACACAGATGCCCATCTGCTGATAGCGGAAGATAACCGCATGAACCAGGACCTGCTGCGGCATTTGCTGCATAACTGGCACCTGCATTTTCACGTGGTGAATAATGGTATAGAAGTACTTCAGGCCCTGGAAAAACAACATTTTGACCTGGTGCTGATGGATATACAGATGCCGGAAATGGACGGCTATACTGCCGCCCGCAAAATACGGCAGGAGCTGCGTTCCAACATTCCCATTGTAGCCATGACGGCCCACGCCATGGCCGGCGAACGGGAAAAATGCCTGAGCTACGGCATGAATGAATATGTAGCCAAACCCATACGTGAAGAGGAACTGTACCGTATTATACAGGTGTTTACCGGCAAAACCGGCCCGCCGGAATGGCTGGTGAATCATACACCCGCGCATAACCATAAAGAGCTGCCAACCCATTTAATAAGCCTGCAATACCTGCAGGATCTTTCCAAAGGCGATAAAGCATTTGAACGCACCATGCTGCAACAGTTCATTGCACAGCTGCCGGAAGACCTGTCACTGCTGAAAGCCGCCATTACCGCCGGGGATATACCGGCTATACGCAGTATTGCCCACAACATTAAGACCACCGTTGCCTTCATTGGCCTGGAACATCCCTTATATGCTTTCCTGGACCCCATGGAGCAGCTAAGCGATGAACATTACGATCCCACCCAAACCGCCGCACAGTTTGAATCACTGAAACAGGTTTGCCTGCAGGCAGTGGAAGAAGCGCTGGAGATCCTCTTGTGAGGGAAGTTTGTTTGGTTAAATAGCAGCGAATCTTTGAACGACTGCCTGAACTCGAGGGGCGAAAGCTGTGTTTTCGCTTTAAACAACCTACCATCTGATAGTTAGGTACGCCATACACACGGTCACCTGTTTTAAATCCAGTTACTTCGCTTCCGGTTGTTGCTACAATTCCTGCCCCGTCAATGCCTGATTCCCCTCAATCAAAAATCCCATAACCAATTGAAAATTAGCCCTTCGTACCACCCAATCCGCAATTCGTAATTCATAATTGACCATTCACAACCCTGTATTTTTCCCTTTCAACGACACTTATTCCCTGTTCACCGAAACTGGACCATAACCCGTAGATACTTGCCCTAATTTTAGCATAGCAATTCTAAAAAACGCATTATTACTTAATCAATTTTTAAAACGACAAACATCATGAAAATCACGAAAAGCCTGATCGCAGCCGCTGTATTATTTCTGAGCGTTAGCGCAGTATCTTTTGCACAGGATGCAAAAACCAAACATCCTAAAGAAGCTAAAATGGCTGCTGACACCACCAAGAAAGCTGCTCATCATCACGTAAAGAAAGTGAAAGAAGAAGCTAAGAAAGGTTAATAATCCAAGGATAGGATCTCACTAAAAGGCCCTCCGCTATGCCGCGGAGGGCTTTTCTTATTTTAACAGCTCCTTTACCAGGTGCTTATAATTTTTGCCCAGCGGCAGCTGCTTCTTCGGCCTCCCATACCTTCACATAATTACCCAGGCTTTCCAGGTAGTACACCGCATCCAGGTCCGGCAGCACAAGCTTTTTATCGGATTTAATGTAGATCTGCGCAGGCGCTTTGCTCACAGGTGCTGCAGGTATGGGATCACCGGCCTTTATTTTTAACGTATGCATGGCCAGCGCGCGGTTAACGGCTTTTAAAAAACGGTCAAAGCGAAAAGGCTTTAACAGGTAATCGCATACTTCCAGCTCAAAGCAGCTTACCATACAAAACCATCACTTTAATCAAAACACCACCCTGCTAACGTTAACGGTAAAACGCAAACCGCAGTCCATATTCATTGATCCCTACAGCTATATATTGGAAGAAGATAAAACAGATAACGCGGTATATCCATAAAAAAAAGCCGGCCTGAAATTATTTTCAGGCCGGCCTATCGTATTAATTCTTAATTATTCATTACTTCAAGCCATCCAGCTTCTTCTTCACTTCATCCACCTTAGCAGTCTGGTTCTTGATAGCGTAGATCTTTTGCAGCGCATACAGGCAGCTTTCGTAAGTCTGCTTGTCGCCGGCTTCCAGGTTGCCTTTTGCAGCAAAGCTGGCATCTGCTTTCTCGAAGTAAGGCAGCGCAGTGTTCATCAGCTCTTCAACTTTAGCCTGCAGCTCTTTCGCTTTGGGAGAGCTTTGCTCTTTGCTGCTTAAGCCATTCAGCTCTTTATTAAAGCCTACTGCGCGGTTAAAGAACAGTGCGCCTAACTGGAAGTTGGCGGTAGGGTCGGCGGCATTCAGCTCCAGGGCTTTTTTGTAACCGGCTTCCGCTTTGCCCATCAGCTCATCATAGTTGGCGGGTTTAGGCTGGTCCTCACCTTTTTCATCCCGGGGGTTGGCCATGTTATCCACACGGATAGCATAATCCAGCTGGGTCTGAAAATCGTTGGGATTTTCCTGCACCTTCTTTTCCAGCATGGTCATTAACTCCGCAGTTTTACCTGTTTTGGAGTAATAGATCATTTCCATGTCGTTAAAGCGCTTGTCTTTCGGATAGGCTTTCTTACCTTCTTCAATGGTTTTTAACCAGTTGGCGTTATCGCCTTTTTCTTCGTAAGCCTGTGCCAGTATTACATACAGGGCGGGTTCGCCTTTAAACTGCAGGTCTACGGCTTTTTGCAGGTAAACCAGCGCTGTATCCTTTAAGGTTGCATCTTTCTGGCTGGCCTGCTGTGCGGCATAACCCAGGTAAAAGGTCATAGAAGTATCCGTAGGAATGGTACCGCTCAGGTTCTTACCATTGTAATACCTTGCAATATCAAATGCCTTATGGAAGTGCAGGTAGGCTGAATCCCATTTCTGGTCGTTCAGGTTAGCGTAACCTGCGTTACCAACGGTAGCATACAGGTTAAACATACGCTGGTTAATTTCCAGCAGCGCCTCAGGCATCTTTGCATTTTTGTCCAGGGCTTTCTGGTAAGCATCAAATGCTTCCAGCGCTTCCGGCACACTCTTATCTTTAGTGGCCATGGCTTCCATTACTTTGCCCTTTACATACCATGTTTTGGCATCATCTTTAGTTTTTTCGTTTTGCAGGGCTTCGTCAATGTCCGCTTTAGCCTTTGCCAGGTCCTGGTTCTTCAGTGCGTCTTCCGCGCTGTTAACCTTACCCTTTTGCGCAACGGCAGCAAGTCCGGCACTGCAAAAAAGAAAAGATACCAATAGTTTTTTCATGAGCTCAATTTTTAGTTGCTGATAACAATATAAGTATGGTCTGTTTTTAGATTACATTTCCATTTTCAGGATCGTAAATATCTGTGATTAATTTCAAATAATGACAACGATTATGAACCTAATGGCAAAATTGTCCACTAAGTCCACAATCGTATTATCAATTATTTCAAATTAAAACTATTCGGTAGGTTGTGTATCCGCAGCATCCGTTGTTTCCGTGCTACCGGCATTGTCCCCGCCTTCAGGAATCTCGCCGTTTTCCTCCACAATATCTGCAATCACCTCCTGCTCATCCAGCCTTGCTACTGCGGCTATTTCATCGCTATCGTCCAAACGTATGAGGCGTACCCCCTGGGTAGCCCTTCCGGCTTCGCGGATGTCTGCTACTGCCATACGGATGGTAATGCCGGATTTACAGGTGATCATCAGGTCGTCTTTTTCCGTAACGTCCAACACTGCGATCAGGTTGCCGGTTTTTTCCGTGATATTAATGGTTTTAACCCCCTTGCCCCCGCGATTCGTGATGCGGTATTCTTCAATGCTGGTACGTTTACCAAAGCCTTTTTCAGATACCACCAGGATCGTACGGGATTCATCCTCCTTATTAACACAAATCATACCAACCACTTCATCGTTCTCATTATCCACTTCAATACCACGTACGCCAATGGCGCCACGGCCGGTATCACGCACGGTATTTTCCGGGAAGCGGATGGCACGGCCGCTCTGAATGGCCATCATCATTTCGCTGTTGCCATTGGTAAGTTTAGCTTCCAGCAGCTGATCGCCTTCATTGATGGTAATGGCGTTCACACCGTTCTGGCGCGGGCGGGAGAATTCTTCCAGCAAGGTCTTTTTAATAATACCGTTCTTGGTGCACAGCACTATATAATGACTATTAATAAAGTCTTTATCGCTCAGGTCCTTGATATCTATAATAGCGCGGATCTTATCGTCCGTAGGCAGGGTGATAAGGTTCTGGATGGCGCGGCCCTTGCTTTGCTTTTCGCCTTCCGGTATTTCGTACACCTTTAACCAGAAGCAGCGGCCCTTTTCTGTGAAGAACAGCATGGTATGGTGGGTAGAGGCTACGAACAGGTGCTCTATATAATCCTCATCACGGGTTTTACCGCCTATGGCGCCACGGCCGCCGCGTTTCTGCTGGCGGTAATCGTAGGCAGAGGTACGCTTGATATAGCCCAGGTGTGAAATGGTGATCACCACATCTTCCTCGGCAATAATATCTTCTATGCGCATTTCGCTGGCCAGGTACTGGATCTCTGTTTTACGCTCATCGCCAAACTTCTTCTTCACATCCAGCAGCTCGTCCTTAATGATGCGGAAGCGCAGCGCTTCATCGCCCAGCACATCTTTCAAATAAGCGATCAGCTTCATTACTTCATCATATTCTTCCTTGATCTTATCGCGCTCCATGCCGGTTAAGCGTTGTAAACGCAGCTCCAGGATGGCTTTGGACTGGATCTCAGAAAGGCCGAACTGGCTCATTAACCCTTCCTTGGCCACTTCCGGTGTGCGGGAGGCGCGGATCAGGGCTATCACTTCATCCAGGTGGTCCAGCGCTATCAGGTAACCGGCCAGTATGTGGGCTTTTTCTTCTGCCTTACGCAGGTCATAACGCGTTCTGCGCAGCACCACTTCATGACGGAACTCTACAAACTCTACCAGCAGGTCTTTCAGGTTCAGGATGCGCGGACGGCCTTTTACCAGCGCCACGTTATTGATACCATAAGAGGTTTGCAGCTCAGAGTATTTATACAGCTGGTTCACTACCACGTTGGCAATGGCTTCGCGCTTCAGGTCTATTACCAGGCGCATACCTTCCCGGTCGCTTTCATCGCGCACTTCGGAAATGCCTTCAATGATCTTATCATCTGCCAGCTGGGCTATTTTCTGGTGTAATACGGCTTTGTTGATCTGGTAGGGCAGCTCATAGATCACCAGCCGTTCGCGGCCGGCTTTCGTGGTTTCCACGTTGATCTTACCACGCACTACTACCCTGCCGCGGCCTGTTTCAAAACCCTGCTTCACGCCTTCATACCCGTAAATGATACCACCGGTAGGGAAATCAGGCGCTTTAACATGTTTAATGAGGTCTTCGATTGAGATCTCACGGTTATCAATATACGCAACCAGGCCATCTATCACTTCGCTGAGGTTGTGGGGCATAATGTTGGTGGCCATACCTACGGCAATACCAGAGGCGCCGTTCACCAGCAGGTTAGGAATACGTGTAGGCAATACCGTAGGCTCTTCCAGGGTATCGTCAAAGTTCAGGGTAAAGTCTACCGTTTCCTTTTCGATATCTTCCAGCATGGCCTCGGCGATCTTTTGCATACGCACCTCCGTATAACGCATGGCTGCCGGATCATCCCCATCTACCGATCCAAAGTTACCCTGACCGTCAACCAGCGGGTAGCGCATGGTCCAGGGCTGTACCAGGCGGGCAATGGTGTCGTAAATGGCCTTATCACCGTGCGGGTGAAATTTACCCATTACCTCACCCACCACACGGGCTGATTTCTTGTAAGGTTTGTTGGAGTTATTGCCCAGCTCATTCATGCCGAATAAAACGCGGCGGTGCACCGGCTTCATACCATCTCTTACATCCGGTAAGGCGCGGCCTACGATCACCGACATAGAGTAATCTATGTAAGCCGTTTTCATTTGCTCCTCGATGTTGATCTGGATAATCCTGCTTTCCTGATTTTCCTGGTTTTCGGTATTTTCTGCCATATCAGAATGTTGATTTTAACTGTTTGACCTTACATGGCAAAATGGCGCTATGTAAAATCATAAGTTGTACATCGTTAATTATTGGTTTACAGTTTTTTCTGCTTCAGAAAGCAGCGGTGCAAATATACGCTTTTTAGGCCGGTATTCAGCCGCTGTGGGAAAGGTTGTGCATAAATGGTCGATGGTCCATAGTCCACCGTTCAGGGAAGGGTCGATGGTCCATAGTTCATGGTTCATTGCATAGATCAGAGATGGGTAATTTACACCTGAAATGCAGGGGTCTGAAATCATATTTTCAATGAACATTTTTATATCAATTCATTATAAAAAATCACCACATAACCGACATTCTGCCATACCCTGAACAATCCCCCCTCTCGCATCTCCAATGCAGTAAGCTGATAATATATTTAAATATTCCTATATAGAATAAAAAAAATATTGGCAAACTATTTGTTTTTAACAATATGATAATCAGATATTAAACAGCGCGGAAAAAATAAATTCGACACCTTTGAAATCGGATCTTCTAAAAATTCCGAACATATGTAAGATCACTGCTGTTATTTCCCCTGATTCTGTAACCATGATAAAGCTTAAAGAAGAACTATGAGAAACATTCTGTTGTTTGGCGCCGGAAAATCTGCCACCTGCCTGATCGATTATTTGGTAAATAACGCACCCAGACAGAAATGGCATGTAACGGTAGTGGACCATGACTTAATGTTAATAAAAGCCAAAACCGGGAAATCCTATTACGTTACGCCCGCAGCCATTGATGTAAAAGACCAGGATGCACGCCAGCCGCTGATCGCGGAAGCCGACCTGGTAATTTCCCTGCTGCCCCCTGCCCTGCACATACTGGTAGCCCGCGACTGTCTTCAGTTTAAAAAACACCTGCTCACCGCATCCTATATTGATCCGGAAGTGCGCAAGCTGGAAAAAGAGATTGAGCAGGCCGGCCTGCTGTTCATGTACGAGATGGGTCTGGACCCCGGCATTGATCATATGTCGGCCATGAAAGTGATCCATTCCATTGAAAAGAAAGGCGGGCTTATTTATTCCTTCCGCTCTTACTGCGGCGGGCTCATTTCCCCGGAAAGCAATGATAACGCCTGGCAGTACAAAATATCCTGGAACGCCCGTAACATAGTGCTGGCGGGCCAGTCAGGCGCTACCTACCGCGATAAAGGCAAGGTGAAGGAGCTAAGCCACGAACAGCTCTTTGATCAGTCCAAAACCATACAGATCCCAGGCCTGGGCAAGCTGGCGTATTATCCTAACCGGGATTCGCTGGCCTACATGTCCTCCTATCACCTGGAGAACATTCCTACTTTTATGCGGGCCACGCTGCGCTATCCTGATTTTTGCGAAGGCTGGAGCGCAGTGATAAAGCTGGGCCTTACAGACGATACCCGCAAACTGCAAACAGATCACCTCACCTATTTCAAATGGGCCACCCAGCATGTGAAAATAGATAAGCAGCTAAGCAACGAGGAGAACATGGCGCAGTACCTGAATGTAAGCAGTAAATCCAAGATCATACGGCAGCTGAAATACCTGGGATTACTGAATGGCGACGTAATAAATTTGGGAGAACAAACGAATGCAGCTATCTTGCAACACATTATGGAAGCGCGCCTCACCATGCAGCCCAGTGATAAAGATATGATAGTGATGATGCATGAAATAGAATTTGAACGGCGCAACATGGCCACGCGGATGCACAGCTATATGATTGTGCAGGGCGAAGATAGCTTACGGACGGCCATGGCAAAAACGGTAGGACTGCCCCTGGGTATTATGGCTAAGCTGATGCTGCAGGAAAAGATCTCCGTTACGGGCCTCCAGATCCCCACGATGCCCGAAGTTTACAACCCGGTACTAAAAGAACTCGAAGAATTCGATATCCGTTTTGAAGAGAGTTTTGAATAGATAGAAAGTCTTTTTTTCCTATGATGAACTCTCCGTTTGATAATGAAGTCCTGCCGAAAGGCGGGACTTTTTATTTTTAATAGAAATTCTGTACTTTTCTCCCATATATATCCTATTCCCTCATGAAAACCGGTACCACCGAAACACCTTCCACAACAAAGGCTATTGCCCATGACACTGCAGCCGGGGCGCATGAACAGCCCCCCAATGTAAAACAGCTGCAGGCTTACCAGCAAATGGCTAATAACAGCCGGCGCGTACAGGCGCAGGCGCAATTGCAAACAGCCGCCAATCAGCATAAGACGATCTCACAAAAAGCACCTGGTATTGTACAGCGCACCGCTGTTTATATCTCTTTTGACCCCTCAAAGCCGCAGGAGCTGGTACCTGGTACCCTCATGGAAAATGACAGCATATTTTTAAATGCCCTAAAGGATAAGGGAAAATATACACCGGAGAAAGTGCAGCAAATTGCCACCTGGATGAGACGCCCCGACGCCAGTGCATGGGATAGGAAAATGGCTGCCATTTTGAATAAAGGAGAAGAAGAGGAAGAAGATAATGAGGAAGATATTTTACTACCGGTTTCAGAAGAAGAAGATGATGAAGCTATCACCACTACAACACTCCTTACTCCTGCCACAAGTGAAGGGGATAGCGATACAACGGATCGCAGCAGGGTCCCAAAAAGGAAAAGGGCCAGAAGTAAAAGCAGCCGTCAGAAAAATAAAGCAGAGGATCCCCAAAAAAAGAAAGCAAGGATTAAAAAGAAAACAAAAGGTAAAGAGGTGGTAGCGGATGTTTCGGAAGAAGAGGAAGAAGAAGTGGTTACAACCAGTGGAAAAAAAGAGAAAAAGGAAAAAAAGGAAGCTAAAACTGAAGCCCTGCCGGATGTTGAATGGGATAAAAAAGAGTCAAAGGGTACATTATTCTATGATAAAACAGAGGGAAAATGGTGGGTAAAAACAGGCGGATATTATTATGGCATTATGAATGTGGCTGCAATTAGCAAGAAGCTGGTACATGGAAAAAGAGTAACCTACAAAAGACCTGCCCGGGACTACGGCCCTGCGGCGAAAGAATTTAAAGACCAAATTGAAGAATACGGCGCATTAGTAACAACTATTGCCAGCGCTCCTGTAGATAGAACATTCCCGCCTGAACAAGCGGAAGGCATTATTGCCTTACAGGAAGCTGCCAGGGCTGCCAAAGAAGAACGCGCAGCTGAAAGGGCAAGTGGCATAAAAACCTATAGACCAGAACTGCTGGAAGAAAAATATGCCGTAAAATGGAAACAGCCTGCGCTTACCATTAAAGGTACTGCCCACAACCGGACCATGGTAAAAACCATGGACATCAGTTATCAGCCAACCGGCGCTACGGATCCCTTAGACCTGGAAGGGGAAGCACTGCACGACGCATTGTATGAGGCGGAAAGCTTACATGGGAATAGTATCAATGCCCGTTTTAGCCTGGTATACCTGGAAGACGGCGAATTAAAACTGGCCACAGGCTCTAAGCTGATCTTCGGTAGCGGAAAAACCACTTCATCTGTTGCTGAAAAACATAAGAAAGCTGACCGGATTGCCAGCATGCTGGTAAGCAGCGGACAAATAGGTAGTGTGGATGAATATGACGATGGTCACCATGCGCACAGCGAGCAAGACATGATCGTATACCTGAGCAAGCACCTCGATGTATTTGACACGCAACTGGCCAGGCTTGCTGCCAAAACTGTTAGCATAGTGGCTTTAGTGCTGGATATGTATTCTAACCCGAACACCGTATGTGAACATTGCCACCCCTCCCTCAATACTTTTTTCACCACCACCAACTGGAAGGCAAAGATCACTGAAAGACTGACCGCGGCGGCCGGACGGAAAGTAACGGTTGCCGCGCCGGATATAATTATACGCGTATCATCCAGCAAGTCATTTTCCGCATCTGCTACACAGGCTATCCCTAAAGCAAAGGCAACCCATACGGTAACACAGGGCGAACATGATATCAACTTTATCGAAAGAACGCCTTTTAATAAATCTCATTACTAACCGCTCCAATCAAATCTAAGATCATAATCGTCAATCCAGGATCCTCATCAGCTCCGCTACCCCTTCTGTGGCAGGCTTCTCAATACAATGCAGCTCCTGGATATTGCTTACAACCGGTATGCTTTTATCGATCACATATTTAGGAACATTAGGTCCTGCGTAATCCAGCAGGCCCGCTGCCGGGTATACGTTCAGGGAGGTGCCCACCACTACAAAAATATCTGCCTGCAATACTTCTTTCAGGGCCACCTCTATCATGGGCACCGCTTCGCCAAACCATACAATGTGCGGGCGCAGCTGTCCGCCGTCAGCAGCCAGGTCGCCCAGCTTTATATCCCCTGTAATGGGGTAAATGCGCTCCTCATCCAGCACGCTGCGCATCTGGAAGATCTGCCCATGCAGATGCAGTACATGCTTCGAGCCGGCCCGTTCATGCAGGTCGTCAATATTCTGTGTTATAATACGTACATCATATTTATCCTGCAGCTGCGCCAGCCCAAAGTGGGCCGCATTAGGCTGCGCGTTGCTTACATCTTTACGTCGCAGGTTATAAAACTCAAGCACCAGGGCCGGGTTCTTTTGCCAGCCCTGCGGGGAGGCCACTTCATAAATATCATATTCTTCCCACAGGCCATTGCTGTCCCGGAAGGTCTTAATCCCGCTTTCCGCACTTATGCCGGCGCCGGAAAGCACTACCAGTCGTGGTTTCATATCTTCTTATTTAAGGGTTACAAGTTATTTAATTTACCGGTTTTTTGATGGCTCTTTTATGCTAACAGGTATAACGTATGAGTAACAGGTATATATTTGCACAAAATTAACATAGCATTTTGCGTACTTCCCATTATTTTCTTTATTGTGCCCTGTTATTGCTGGCCCCCTGCAGCCTGCTGGCACAAGATAAAGACAGCACAAAAGTTGCTAAGGACAGCTTACCGGCGTTTGGCAACACGCCTAAGCTGGATACTGCATCCAACGTTAGCCAGGATAGCGTGATCCGCTACCGCGTAAACGGCACTTACCTGAAAAGCATTATCCAGGACCTGGGCTATACGGCCAGCAGGCCTTTTCACTGGCAGGGCCGCGACTTTGCAAAGTTTGGTGTAGTAATGGGTACTGCGGGTTTGCTGATGGCAGGTGATTATGAGGTTAAACAATTCATTCAACGTAACCGCAGCAGCGGGCTTACAAAAGTTACTGACCAGATAGAACCCTTCGGTAACGCCTACTCGCCCTACCTCATTGGTGTGCTGTACCTTACCGGCGTGGTAGCCAAAAACCGTAACCTGGAGCATGCCTCTCTGATGGCCGCCAAATCCTTACTGATATCTACGGCCCTATACACCACAGCCAAGGCCTTGATCCGAAGGCAGCGGCCCACTACCACCAATGATCCTTTCAGCTACAGCGCACCCCTTAATGGTGATAAACGGTTCACCTCCTTCCCCTCGGGACATATGCTTACTGTAACCTCTGTGGCTACTGCGTTTGCCGAGATCTATGGAAAAGATTATCCCTGGGTACCCTGGGCGGCCTATGGCCTGGCTACACTAACCGGAGCTACACGCATGTATCAGAACCGCCACTGGAGCAGCGATGTATGGGTGGGCGCTTCACTGGGCTGGTTTGTAACCAGGACTGTTATCAGGAGCCAGCGCCGTCACTCTGTAAAAAAGGGTACTTATAGTCTACAGGTGGTACCATAGTTTCCTTAATAGTGCGGGCGCTTAACCAACGGTACAGGTTTAGCATGGAGCCGGCCTTATCGTTGGTGCCGGAAGCCCTGGCGCCGCCAAAAGGCTGCTGCCCTACTACTGCGCCGGTAGGTTTATCGTTAATGTAAAAGTTGCCCGCGCTGTTCACCAGCTTTTTGGTGGCCAGGTCTATTGCATAACGGTCCTGCGCAATAATGGAACCGGTAAGCGCGTAATCAGAAGTAGTATCAACTAAGGTTAATGTTTCTTCAAATTTATCAGCATCGTAAGTGTAGATGGTTAACACAGGGCCAAAGATCTCCTCGCACATAGTTTTGTATTTGGGATCGGTGGTTACGATCACAGTAGGCTCAATAAAATAACCTTCTGCTTTATTGTAGTTGCCGCCGGCAATGATCTTTACCTTAGGATCTTTCTTTGCATTATCTATATAAGCTGCGATCTTATCAAAGGAACGTTCGTCGATCACTGCGTTGATGAAGTTGCCGAAATCCTCTACGGTGCCCATTTTCATGGTGCTTAACATAGCGGCCAGCTTTTGCTGCACTTCTTCTGAAATGTTGGAAGGCAGGTAGGCGCGGGAAGCAGCGGAACATTTTTGTCCCTGGTATTCAAAAGCGCCGCGGGCCAGTGCAGTTACTACCACATCCACCAATGCTGACTTATGAGCCAGCACAAAATCCTTACCACCGGTTTCCCCTACTATGCGCGGGTAAGCGCGGTATTTATGAATGTTGGTGCCGATGGTCTTCCACATTTGCTGGAATACGCCGGTAGATCCGGTGAAGTGTATACCTGCAAAATCGCGGTGGTTAAAACATACCTCACCCAACACAGGGCCATCCACATACACCAGGTTAATAACACCGGCAGGTAAGCCGGCTTCTATTAAGATCTGCATAAACACGCTGGATGCAAATACCTGCGTATCTGCAGGTTTCCATACCACCACATTGCCGCACATAGCAGCTACCGATGGCAGGTTACCGGCAATAGCGGTAAAGTTGAACGGCGTTACAGCCAGCACAAAACCTTCCAGCGGGCGGTACTCTGTTCTGTTATGCACACCTGCGGAGCTTACCGGTTGCTGTTTATATATTTCGCTTAAGTAATGTACATTAAAACGCAGGAAGTCTATGAGCTCACAGGCGCTGTCTATTTCTGCCTGGTAGGCATTTTTACTTTGCCCCAGCATGGTAGCGCCATTCATATGATAGCGGTACTTGGTGGCAATCAGCTCTGCAGCGCGCAGGAAAATGGCGGCGCGTTGTTCCCAGGGGGTATCAGCCCATTGGGTACGTGCGGCCAAAGCTGCGTCTATAGCGGATTGTACGTGGCTGGCTTCGCCCTGGTGGAACTGGCCCAGCTTATGCTTTATTTCATGCGGCGGACGCACGTCTACCGTTTTACCGGTACGCACTTCCTGTCCGTTAATATACATGGGGATATCTGCAGGTGCAGCTTTGAATGCAGCCAGCTGCTTTTTTAATGCGGCTCTTTCGGGAGAACCGGGTGCATAATTATATACCGGTTCATTATGGGGTGCTGCAAATTGAAAATAGGCGTTATGCATCCTAAATAAGTTTGTGGTTTACGATTTTGTTGTAATTAAGAATGTAAAATCATAAATGTAAAATTTTAAATGTAAAAGTATAATGCAACGGATGTCCATCTACACTTTTACATTTATCATTTAAAATTTTACATTTTACATTTTTCCAGCCTACGCTTCTTCTTTCGCCATCATCAGGTACGCTTTAATAAACCCGCCCAGCTCTCCATCCATAACCGGCTGCACGTTACCTACTTCAAAATCGGTGCGGTGGTCCTTGATCATTTTATACGGATGGAATACATAGGAGCGGATCTGCGATCCCCATTCTATTTTACGCTTGTTGGCGTTGGCGGCGTTCTTCAGCTCTTCGCGCTTGCGGATCTCCTCTTCGTACAGGCGTGACCTTAACATGGTGAGGGCCTTTTCGCGGTTCTCACCCTGTGTACGCGCCTGCTGGCATTCTATAATAATGCCGGAGGGTATGTGCTTTAAACGTACTGCTGTTTCTACCTTGTTCACGTTCTGACCACCCTTACCTCCTGAACGGTAAAATTCCCATTCCAGGTCAGCGGGGTTTACAGCTATCTCTATCGTATCATCCACCAACGGATATACGAAAACAGATGCAAAGGAAGTATGCCTGCGGGCATTGGCATCAAAGGGCGAGATGCGCACCAGCCGGTGCACGCCGCTTTCTGCTTTCAGCTGTCCATAGGCAAAGTCCCCGTCAAACTCCAGGGTAGCAGATTTAATGCCGGCGCCATCGCCGTACTGCACATCAATTTCAGATACTTTCCAGCCCTGCTTTTCGCCGTACATACGGTACATACGCAACAGCATTTCCGCCCAATCCTGGCTTTCGGTACCACCGGCGCCGGAGTTGATGGTTAATACTGCCGGCATCTCATCTTCCGGCTGGTTCAGGGTGGATTTAAATTCCAGCTCATCCAGGTCAGCAAGGGCCTTCTGATAGGCTTCCTGTACTTCTTCTTCTTTGGCCTCCCCTTCTTTCTGGAAATCATTCAATACACTGCTGTCCTCTATAGCGGTTTGCACCTTGTCATAGAGGTCTACCCAGAATTTATTGACCTTAATTTCTTTGAGAATGGAAGTTGCCCGGGCATTGTCGTCCCAAAAGCCGGGCGCCAGGGTAAGCTGTTTATCATTTTCTATTTTGGCTATGCGGTCCGGGACGTTAAAGAAAACCTCCCAGGACGTGGAGACGGTCCCTCATAGCTTTAAGTTGCTCTGCTGTCATAAGGTCGCAAATGTAAGCAAAAAGTGTGAATGTGGGAAGGGTGTTGTATATTAGCTTTAGCATAATATTTGTATATTTTTTAACACTGTTTCCTTCTGATGTTCGAAAACCTAACTATGCTATGGCAGCCGATGAAACCCTGCATTATAAGAACCAATCGATCTTTCATGCTATTGGGTTTATACTGGTCATAGGCGTTAATATCCTGGCAGTGCAGATGCCTATCAACGGCATGCGAACGGGCGAGATTGCAGAAAAATACATGCACCTGTTGCTGCCGGCAGCGATAACGCTGAATATTTGGGGCGCTATTTACCTGGCGCTGTTTGCATTTATTGTGTACCAGCTGTGGCTGGCTTTCTGGGGAGACCATCCACAGGAGCTAACCAGGCTGATGACGCACATGCGGCACTGGTGGCTGATCAGCTGTATGGCTAATGCCGGCTGGTTCTTTGCCTGGCATTATGAGCTGCTGCCGTTTTCCCTGTTACTGAAGCTGCTGCTGCTGGTATCCCTTATTGCCATCCACTACAATTTTTCCATTGGTCATATGCACGTTTCCAAACGTGAAAAGCTGCTGCTGCAATTTCCCTTTAGCCTGTACCTGGGCTGGATCAGCTTTTCCACCCTGACAAATATTGAAACGCTGATGGTGTACTGGGGCTGGAACGGACAGCTGATTGGTATGGTCACCTGGACGGTATTAATGGTAGGCCTGCTGGCAGGTTTTGGTGCCTACATGGTTTTACAGCACCATAATATAATATATGGCTTAGTAACTATTTGGGCGCTAACCGGCATTATTATTAAAAGAAAAACTGCAGAAGGGCTGCCGGTACCGGCCCTTACCACCGCCTGCTATATTGCCATTGTGCTGATAGCCGGTACTATTGGCTGGTACTATTATAAACGGAAAAAGGATCTGCAATCCTGAGATTTTAGATTTACAATTCCCCCGGGAAAATACCATGGACCATCGACCATGGACCATGGACTTTTTGATAAAATCCCAAATCTAAGAACTACTTTTGAAGCTCAAATCACTTCACTATGTTTCCATCGACGAATCCGACTACGACGAAAGCCTGGCAACAGCTGCAGCAGCACGCCGCCAGCATGAAGCAGGTACATATGCGCCAGCTCTTTGCTGAAGACGCACAGCGTTTTGAAAAATTCTCCCTGCGGTTTGAAGATATACTGTTCGATTATTCCAAGAACCTGGTAACAGAGGAAACGCGCACCAAACTGCTGGAGCTGGCAAAGGAATGCCAGGTAGAGGCAGCTATTAAAGCGATGTTTGGTGCAGAAAAGATCAATGCTACCGAAGGCCGTGCAGTGCTGCATACCGCGCTGCGCAACACCTCCAATAAACCCGTGATGCTGGATGGCCAGAATGTAATGGATGATGTGAACAAAGTGCTGCAGAAAATGGAGCACTACTGCCAGCAGATCCATTCCGGCGCACAAAAGGGCTACACGGGTAAGCCTATACGTTATATTGTGAACATCGGCATCGGTGGCTCCGATCTGGGCCCGGTAATGGTTACAGAAGCGCTGAAGCCATATTGGGTAAAAGGCATACAGCCGTACTTTGTATCGAATGTAGACGGTACCCACATTGCCGAAACCCTGAAGAAAGTAACCCCGGAAGAAACACTTTTCCTGGTAGCTTCCAAAACCTTTACCACACAGGAAACCATGACCAATGCCAATACGGCCCGCGAATGGTTCCTGCAGCACGCAAAGGATGAAAAACATATTGCCCTGCACTTTGCAGCGCTTTCCACCAACGAAAAAGCAGTAAAGGCTTTTGGTATAGACCCGGTAAATATGTTCGAGTTCTGGGACTGGGTGGGCGGCCGTTATTCCTTATGGTCTGCCATTGGTTTAAGCATTGCCTTAACCATTGGCTTTGGCAACTTCAAAGCCCTGCTGGAAGGCGCCCATGCCGTAGATGAACATTTTACTACCACTCCCTTTGAAAAGAACATACCCGCTATAATGGCCTTAGTAGGTTTATGGTATGGCAACTTCTTTGATGCGGATTCTGAAGCAATATTACCGTACGACCAGTACATGCACCGCTTTGCAGCTTATTTCCAGCAGGGGAATATGGAAAGCAACGGTAAGTATGTAGACCGTAACGGGCAGCCTGTTCCTTACCAAACCGGCCCTATTGTTTGGGGCGAGCCGGGTACCAACGGGCAGCACGCATTTTACCAGCTCATTCACCAGGGCACTAAGCTCATCCCCTGCGACTTTATTGCGCCGGCCATTAGCCACAACCCGCTGGGCGATCATCATGTAAAGCTGTTGTCTAACTTCTTCGCACAAACGGAGGCGCTGATGAATGGAAAAACAGCCGATGAAGTAAAAGCCGAGCTGGAAAAATCCGGTATGACGGGCGAAGCATTGGCCAGGCTGCTGCCGTATAAAGTATTTACGGGTAACCGGCCTTCCAACTCATTTTTGGTGAAAGAAATTACACCGCGTTCCCTGGGCTCACTAATAGCCCTATACGAACACAAGATCTTTGTACAGGGTGTTATCTGGAACATTTACACCTTTGACCAATGGGGTGTTGAGCTAGGTAAGCAATTAGCCAATAAAATATTACCGGAGCTGCAAAGCAACGATGTTGTTACCGGTCACGATTCCAGCACCAATGGGCTGATCAATGCGTGGAAGAAGATGAAGTAGTCGATGGTCCATAGACCATTGCATTGAGCGCAGGAATTGTGTAACGTGGAAAATATAAAATTATTAACCTCAGGTTTGATGTTACTACGGTAACAGAAAGCCTGGGGTTTTTCTTTTGGGCAAACAGTCAGATTACAATAAAATTCTCTTTCAGAAAATGTATGATATGATCATCCATAAAAAAAAACCTCCGGAAAAGTCCGGAGGTCATATTCTTGAATAAGAGTAAAAATCTTACCATTTGTCTACATCATCGCTGTGAGAGGCGGCAGCAGCGGCGGGCGCAATGGCCGGCTCAGCTACTACTTCAACAGATGAAGCGGTGGGCGCAGCGGCAGCAGCAGTGGCTTCTGCAACTACATCGTTACCGTCGTCTTCACCATCTTCTCTCACGTAGTCGTGGTTGTAAGCATCAAAGTCGAAATCAGGCATCAATTCGGTTTTTACATAATTGATGGTTTCGGTTAATGCATTCAGGAATTTGTTGAAGTCTTCTTTGTACAGGAATACTTTGTGCCTGTCGTAACCGTTGTCATTGAAACGTTTTTTGCTTTCTGTAATTGTCAGAAAGTAGTCGTTTCCCCGAGTGGTCTTTACATCAAAGAAGTAAGTTCTTCTTTTACCCGCTTTCAATCGTTTAGAAAAGATGCTATCGTTGTTTCTTTCCTGTTGATTGTTGTTTTCGTACGCCACAGTTGATAGATTTAAGTGTTAACGAATCAATCCAATTTATCAATATTCAATAAGCAACAAATATACTATTGTTTTACAAATATCAAAATAATTTTAAATGATTTTGATAAGTGATCAAAAAGAGTTCCCGATAAAGGGCCAGCGGTATATGTAAAAAAATGATTTCTATTCAGTTACAGCTTCCTCCTCCCCGGATTGTTGCCGGGCGTACAGCTCAGCGTAGTAGCCGTTTAATGTCATTAATTGTTCATGCGTTCCCGTTTCCACGATCCGGCCTTCATCCAGAACGATTATTTTATCAAACTCAAACAGCGCAAAGATGCGGTGTGTGATAATAATTGCGGTTTTCTCTTTCAGATAGGCGTACAGGTTACCAATGATCTCTTTTTCCGTGCGGGCATCTACGGCCGACAGGCAATCGTCGAAAACCAGGATGTTGGGATCCATGATCAGGGCCCGTGCAATAGAGATGCGCTGCTTCTGGCCACCGCTCAGGGTTACGCCCCGCTCCCCTATCATGGTATCAAAGCCTTCATTGAAATTCAGGATATCCTTTTCCACAGAGGCCTGGCGGGCGGCCTGCTTTACGGCTTCCAGGTCGGCAGCTGGTGCGCCGAACCGGATATTGTTCGTAATGTTATCCGAAAACAGGAACACATCCTGCGGTACATAGCTGATCTGGCCGCGCACGCTCTCCAGCCGCAGGTCACGGATATCATGTCCGTCTAACAGCACCCGGCCCTGCTGCGGATCGTACATGCGTAACAGTAGCTGCGCCAGGGTTGACTTACCCGAACCTGTCCGGCCTATAATGGCAACCTTTTGTCCGGGTTCGATCGTAAGCTCAAAATCTTTAATAGCCTGGATACCTGTATGAGGGTACGTAAAGGACACCTTATCAAAACGGATGCTGCCTTTCAGCGGTATGGCCTGTGCGTTCTCCTTATTCTTAATAGTAGGCTCCAGCTGCAGGAACTCATTAATACGCTGCTGCGATGCTGCGGCGCGTTGGATCATGGAGGCTACCCATCCTATGGAAAAGAACGGGAAAATGAGCATGTTCACATAGATCACAAACTCCGCTAGGTTACCTACGGTAATATTACCATGTATCACCTGTATGCCGCCGACAAAAATAGTGAGTATAACGCTCAGCCCTATCATGAGCGACATGGCAGGCTGGTACAGCGCATCTGTTTTGGCAAGGCTAACAGAGCTTTGCTTATAATCTTCACTGGCCTGTGCAAAGTGCTGCGCCGTGGCATCTTCCTGCACATATGATTTTATTACGCGGATGCCGGAATAAGATTCCTGCGCAATGGAGGTTAGGTTGGAAAGCTGCGCCTGTATCCGTTCACTTTTACGGTGAATAATGCGGTTCACATAATAAATGGTGAGCGCCAGCACCGGCAGAGGCGATAAAGTATATAAGGTAAGGGTAAAGTTCACCTTTACCATCAGGTACACGATCATTACCAGCATCAGGATGGTGCGGGCGGCATACATAATGGCCGGCCCTACGTACATGCGCACCCGTGATACATCTTCCGTAATACGGCTCATCATATCGCCGGTACGGTGCATTTTAAAAAAGTTGAGGTCCAGCCGCTGGTACTGCTGGTAAATATCGTTCTTGAGGTCGTATTCAATATGGCGGCTCATTACGATCAGCGTTTGCCGCTGCAGGAACATGAAAAAGCCGCTCAGTAAGGCAGAAAGTAAAATAGTGACGCCGTAAAAGGCCAGCACGCGGGTAAAGTCGGAACGGAATACGCCCTTGATACCTGTATCGCTGATGATGCGGTAGTTATCGAGGTTTTGCGCCAGCAGGTCAAAGATCTGCCGTACCATTACGGGTTGAAAAATGCTGAATACAATGGAAATGGAAGTGAACAGCAGCCCCAGTATGAACAACCATTTATATTTTACAAAGTATATATTCAGTGCTGCAAGATGTCGCATCCTTAACGTTTGTTGCTTATCAGGATTACAGGTTTCCGGTTACAGGTTTCAGGTGTACAAAGATAGTTAAAAGCTTAAAGCGAAAAGCAGAAAGCTTGAAGCCTGATGCTTTTTGCTTTCTGCTTTCACCTTTTTGCTTTTCGCTTTCAGCTTTATGCTTGCTTTAAGCTTTCAATGATCTTCTTTTCTATATCCGCAGGGCTTACATCTTCTTTTACGAATTTCTGGCCCGTGATATTTTCAAACAGCTCTATGTAACGGTCGCTTACGCTTTTTACAAAGGCTTCGTCCATTTCAGGTACCTGCTGGCCTTCCTTGCCCTGGAAGCCTCTTTCCATCAGCCATTCCCGTACAAATTCCTTGCTCAGCTGCTTCTGCGCTTTGCCGGCTTTCTGGTTTTCCTCGTAGCCTTCTGCGTAGAAGTAACGGGAAGAGTCCGGGGTGTGCACCTCGTCAATCACATAGATGGTATCGCCGATCTTACCAAACTCGTACTTGGTATCAACCAGTATCAGGCCCCGTTTGGCTGCCAGCTCCTTGCCACGCTCAAACAGCGCCAGGGTATATTTTTCCAGCTGGGCGTACTCTTTTTCGCTTACCAGGCCCCGTGCTATGATGTCTTCACGGCTAATGTCCTCATCATGCCCTTCGTGCGCTTTGGTTGTGGGTGTAATAATAGGCGTGGGAAAGAAATCATTTTCTTTCAGGCCTTCGGGCAGCTGTACACCGCATAATTCGCGTTTGCCGCTTTTATATGTTCTCCAGGCATGGCCGGTAAGGTTGCCACGCACTACCATTTCCACGGGATAGGTCTCACATTTCAATCCGATCGTCACATTTGGCAAAGGCACAGACTTAACCCAGTTGGGCACAATGTCTTTGGTGGCTTCCAGCATAATGGCGGCTACCTGGTTCAAAACCTGTCCTTTGTAAGGAATGGGCTTAGGCAGTACAACGTCAAAAGCAGAGATACGGTCGCTTACCAGCATTACCATCAGCTGGTCATTAATAGTATATACGTCGCGTACCTTGCCTTTATAGAAGGCCGTTTGTCCCGGAAATTTGAAATCAGATGTAAGCATCAGGAAGAAATATTATAAATTAACTGAAATGAATGGTTTACGTAAACTGACGATGCGCAAAAATACAGCCTGGAAGCTATAAAATATCGTTACCCATAAAAAAAGTCCCCACCATGCAACCCATAAAATACCCACAATGCCCCCACCTTTTATCCGGTTAGGCGGAAAAAAAATTTACACATCACAGATCATATATAATATATGATGATTTAAAATTAGTTATCATCTGAAAACGATGTGAATATGTGATGTTAATTATTAATAGAATAAAAAATCTTATATTAATTATTAGTATTTATTAAAAATTCGTAATTTGAGACGTGATTTAACTATGACCCAGAACCTAAGCAGGTACTCGCTTTTGCTACATATCGGGCTGATAATCACCGGTTGTGCACAAGGCCAATCGAGCCAAAATGGCCATATGGATTTTGAGAAATATGACCCGGTTTCCACCCTGAAGGTGCCGGAACATATCCTCACCAGAGCCAAGTATCCATTCATTGATGTACACAATCATCAATGGAATATGGGTAACCAGGATCTGGGGGCGCTCGTAAAAGAAATGGACGCCCTTCATATGCAGGTAATGGTGAACTTAAGCGGCAGCAACGGCAGCCAGCTTAAAAAAATGACAGACAATATCAGGGAACACGCGCCAAAGCGGTTCATAGTGTTTGCCAACATTGACTTTGACGGCATCGGGCAGCAGGGCTGGACCAACAAAGCGGTACAGCAGCTGGAGCAGGATGTTAAGAACGGAGCCAATGGACTAAAGATCTTTAAAACGCTGGGACTGGAAGTTAATGATAACACCGGCAAACGGGTACCGATCGATGATCCGCGGCTGGATGCTATCTGGGACAAATGCGGAGAGCTGAAGATACCCGTGCTGATCCATGCGGCAGATCCTGCACCTTTCTGGGAGCCCATGGATGAAAAAAATGAGCGCTGGCTGGAGCTGGCCTCTCACCCCGGCAGGCAAAGAGGTCCTAAAAACCCTGCGCCCTGGGAACAGATCATTGAAGAACAGCACAGGATGTTTAAAAAACATCCGCAAACCACCTTTATTAACGCCCATTTTGGCTGGTATGCAAATGACCTGGCAAAACTGGCAGCGCTGATGGAGGAGATACCAAATATGTATGTGGAGTTTGGAGCAGTGATAGCGGAGCTGGGGCGGCAGCCCATTATGGCCCGTGGGTTCTTTGAAAAATACCAGGACCGCATCCTTTTCGGGAAAGATTCCTGGGTGCCATCGGAATATGCTACTTACTTCCGTGTGCTGGAAACAGCGGATGAGTACTTTCCGTACCATAAAAAATATCATGCGTTCTGGCGGATGTATGGGATGCAGCTGCCGGACGGGATCTTAAAAAAGATCTATTATAAAAATGCATTGAAGATCATTCCGGGGATTGATAAAAGCGTATTTCCGGATTAAGAAACACTTAAACTCTAAAGCTATGGAAAAGCTTGCCGAACACACCGACTTACTAAGAAAACATGAAAGAAGCATTAACAATTCTAATTCAATAAAACAACGACCTATGAAGAAGCAATTCTTAGGAGCAGCCGTACTTTTAGTTATGGCGCTAGGCTGTTCTCTGCAATCTAAGGCGTCTAATGACACCGTTTATTACAAGAATGGTGCTATCCGTTTTATTATCAACAAAGGGGACAATGGTACAAACACCTTTGTGCAGTTGAACGGAGAAGGCGGCGAGAACCTGATGAAACCAGGCCGCTGGTCTTACAATTATTTTGACAGCCGTCAGATCCAACACGGTTACACCATCCAGGACAACACCGTGGCTGACGCATACTGGATCCGCCAGCGTAATGGCAAGGCTGATACTGTATTTACTACCATCACGTACTCACAGGAGCAGCAACAACAGCTGGCTGATGCTACTGCCTCCCTGTACGCTAACCTGAAGTATCCTTTCAAAGCTAAGGAGAACGGTGTTAACGGTACCGTGTATGTATCTTTTGTAGTAAACAGTGACGGCAAGATCAGCGAGCTGGAGCCTATGACCAAACTGGGTTATGGCCTGGAAGAAGCTGCCATAGATGCTGCAAAACAGCTGAAGTTTTCGCCGGTTGCGTATAACGGACGTATTGTAAGCATGTACTTTGAGCTGCCGGTTAAGTTCCTGTTACAACAACAGTAATCAGTTACTTTCCAGGGGCCTGTTACCGAAAGGCGTTCCGGGTTCCCGCGGCTATTTTCTATTATTGTTTTGAATGTGATGTTGTTGCCTGCTTGTCCAGGGTATATGATGTCTGTTTTCGTGAGCACGGGCGCTCTGTATTTGATCAGCTTATGACAGTTACTTTTTAAAAGTTTCGTTTCGTTTTAAATTAAGAGATCAAAGGACACACAGTTTTCATTTTACTGCTGATCATACAGAAAGCCGGCATTGTTGCATCATACGGGGACAAACACTATCTACCAGCATTGTACCGGATCCGGTACCAGGATATTTATGGCCTGTAAAAACCAAAAGGGTGTACCATACAGTTCGTCATTCATACCTGCGCAACAGCAACACATTCTTTCAATAATGATTTCTGTGCCTTTCAAACAGACCGGTGGTTAAGTCCATGGTCCATAGTCGATGGCCCATTGCCATATGTTACTACCGGCCGGGATTCATTTGCTATCGTCTTTTATTTTAATGTACGTGTGGAGTGTGGAATACGGGTTGTTACAATGGTAACAAACGGGCCGCTTTGCCGGTTGCATGCAGCCGGATCAAGTTTTGGATGTATTCATTTTCGGGGTACTGCGTAAGGAAATCCTTTAGCTGGTCACTACCGGTAACGGCTACGTCCCGGGGAAGGTATCCCATGCCGTAAAAGCGCCCTTTTTCCATGAGTATACAGCTCTGTTCTTCAACATCTCTCCCATGACCCATAATTACAAATGACGGCTGTTGCTGTTGCAACCAGTCTATGGCTTCCTGCACCCTGTTATTATACAAGGCTGCGGGTTCTTTTTTTTCACAGGCGCCATGGCAGGTATGCTCCTGCAGCGGCAAACAGGCGCCACTCCCCTTTTGGAGAAAACACAGCCTGGGACACAGATCAAACTTCCGGATAAGGTTCCGCAGTAGCTGATGCCCCTCTACCAGCAATTTAAATACATGGAGGGGGCTGGAATACTTACGCCGCTTTTCAATAGCCAGGCGTAAATACCCGTCCTGGTCCTCAAAGGTGTAAAAGCCGTAATTGAACTCCACATGCTTCTGGGCATAATTATATACAGGCCATAAGCGCTTTATCTCCACAGATTCCAGGATCTCCGCCATTAGCTCCGTACCTGTTATTTCATAGCTGATGCTGTAAATATTGCGCAGGAACTCCTGCCGCCTGTGCCCGGCATTGTTGCCCGTAAAATGGCTGTTCACCCGTTTGCGCAGGTTGCGGGCCTTGCCTACATATACCACCTTTCCCTTTTGATCATGAAAATAGTATACACCGGGGTTGGCAGGCAGCTGTTTTACCTGCTCCGGCGGCAGGTTGGGCGGCAGGAACTGCTCTTTGGAGCCTGCCTTCAGGGCGCCGGCAATAGCCTGCTCCGCATCCCGCTGCAGCAGCATTTCAAATAAACGTACAGTGGCAGCCGCATCACCGGCGGCACGGTGGCGCTGCAATACAGGGATCTGCAGGGAACGGCACAGGTTACCCAGGCTGTACGATGGCAGGCCCGGAATGATCTTACGCCCCAGGCGTACCGTGCAAAGCTTTTTGCACTTCAGCTCATACCCATGGCTGGCCAGCTGATGCTGTAAAAAGGAATAATCGAAATTAACATTGTGGGCCACGAAGATCTTATCGTGCAGCAGGCGGTAAATACTTTCCGCCAGCTCTTCAAAGCCGGGCGCTTCCGCTACCATTTCATCGGTAATGCCGGTGAGCGACTGTACATAATATGGAATGGGCATACGCGGATTTACCAGGGTATGGTACTCCTGCACCACCTGCAGGCCATCATACACAAAAATGGCTACTTCCGTAATGGCATTGGCGCTGGCATGGCCGCCGGTGGTTTCTATATCAACAATAGCATACACAAAGTGAAATTACGAATTTAGTCAATTACGAATTACGAATTGGTAATTACTACTCCATGCCCCAGGCAAACTATTAAGCTCGAACATGTTCCAAAGCGCTGTACATAATTCGTAATTCGTAATTGATTAATTCGTAATTTTCTCCACGTAGCAACTTATCACTTAAAACTACTTCATATGGCAGTCTCCAAATGGGTCCTGGACCCGGCACACAGCTCGATAGGATTTAAAATTAAACACCTGATGATCTCCAGCGTTTCGGGCCACTTTAATAAGTTTAGCCTGGAAGCGGAAACAGAAGAGGAGGACTTTACTACGGCCAAAGCCGTTTTTACGGCAGACACCGCATCAGTATCCACCGGAAATGATGACCGGGACCGGCACCTGCGCTCACCGGAGTTCTTTGACGATCATGCTTTCCCAAAGATCACCTTTGTGCCTAAAAAATTTGAATCTGTGGATAATGACGGGTCCTATAATATAACCGGCGACCTCACCATCCGCGATGTAACGAAATCAATAACCGTAGGTGTGGAATTTGGCGGCGTGGTAAAAGATCCCTGGGGTAATACCAAAGCCGGTTTTACAGTAAGCGGTAAAATTAACCGGAAAGATTTTGGCCTCAACTGGAGCGCTGTAACCGAAGCCGGCGGCCTGGTAGTAGGTGACGACGTACGCATTCATTGCGAAATAGAGCTCGCTAAGCAGTAAGGCTTGCACCCTGCGGCCACAAGCAGTTCATGATCCATGGTCCATTGCTGCTGCTAATGGATCTTGGAACGTGGAAAGCTATACAAATACAAAAGGCCATGGAACGCTCCATGGCCTTTTGTATTAAGAATATCGGAATACGGACAGACCCAGATCCCAGCCATATATTGCAACCTTTCATTACGCACCAGGCTGTGATCAGACAGTACCCCCCATGCACCATGCCATGGACTGTCGACCATGGACCATGTACTAATTATTATTCCTTGGATTTTCATTCTTATTCTTCTTCAGCGCTTCCTGTACTGCCTTGGCAGAATCCAGGTGTGCACGCAAAGTAGGCAGTGTTTTGGTGGCAAATGCTTTCAGATCGGCGTCTTTCAGATCTTTGGAAGCCTTGTCAAACATGTCAATATCATCATTATGGTCATCCACCATCATATCTATATAGGCCTTGTCAAAATCTTTACCGGTCTTTTTGCTCAGGTCCTGGATATGCTTGCTATGCTCGTCGCCAACACTATCCGGCAGGGTAACATTTTTTGTACCGGCCAGGCTTTTCAGCTCTTCATTGGCTTTAGAGTGATCCTGCACCATCATTTGCCCAAAGGCTTTTACGCGGGGTGAGCTGGCATTCTGCTGAGCTATCTCACCCAGCTTTACTTCCATCATACCGCCACTGGCGGCTTTTACTGCAAAATCTGATGATTCATTGTCTACCGGTGCGGTTGCTTCATTTACATCTTTAGCGCTGTCTACGCTGTCGTCGTGACTGGTATTCGTGTTTCCGCCGCCGCAGGACTGCAAGGCAAAAGGCAGCAGGACAGCAAGTAATAAAGTGTTCCATTTGTTCAGTACATGTTTCATAACTAGTTGTTTTGGTGATTGATATGCTTTCTGCCAGCTTTGGATACAAAAAGGGTACCTAATCGTCAAATTGAGGGAATACCTATAGAAAGCATAGGTGCAAATGGCATTAAATTGTATTTTGTATGGAATAAATTCCACTTTATGAAACATCCTTTATGGCTATTTTGCATCATTATGAGCAGTTTTTCCAGCGTTGCGCAACAACAGACTGTCATTCACTTATGGCTGGGTGCGGTACCAGGGGAAACAGCTGCCAAGAAAGCGGCCGTACCTACGCCCGATACCAGCAGGAATGTAATAAGATTAACGGATGTTACAGACCCTATCCTTACCGTATACACGCCTAAAGCCGGTGGGCCTGACCTGCATACAGGTATTGTGGTTTGTCCGGGCGGCGGTTACAGCATATTAGCCATTAACCTGGAAGGTGATGAAATTGCACAATGGTTAAGCGGCCTGGGATATACGGCTTTTGTATTGCAGTACCGTGTGCCGCAAAAAGAAAAAGGCGCCCTGCAGGATGTACAAAGGGCCCTGCGTATTGTACGCAGCCGTGCAAAAGAATGGCAGCTGAATAAACAAATAGGCGTATTGGGCTTTTCTGCCGGTGGCAGCTTAAGCGCACGCGCCGCCACATTATACGAACAACATAATTATATACCGGTGGATGATGCGGATTCCCTCTCCTGCCGGCCCGATTTTGCATTGCTTATTTACCCGGCCTACCTCGACAAAGGCCCGCAACGCAGCTTAACGCCGGAGCTGGCGGTGAATGCCCAAACCCCGCCCATGTTCCTGTTTGCTACCGCAGATGATTTCTATGGCAACAGCGCGCTGGTAATGGCAGGCGCATTACGCGATGCTAAGGTGCCCGTAGAATTACACTTTTATGCCCACGGCGGGCATGGCTACGGCTTACGGCCCGGCAACCCCGCTGCAGACGTGTGGCCCGCACTGGCTGAGAGATGGCTGCAAAGAATAACGGCCGGGCAGCCATAACTACGAAGCTATTTAAACCCTATTCATTCATTAAGCAAACCACTGTACTGCATGGAGATATTACCATTAGGAAGGACAACATTCGGCAACCCGGCGAATGCCGGCAATGTATTGTCGAAAGAGGATGCTAACACCCTGCTGCGCGAATGGGTAAAGAACGAAAGGCTACAGCTGCACATGCGGCAGGTAGGCCACCTGATGCGCTGCTGGGCCGCTGAAAATGAAAAGCTGGACGAAGCCGGGCAATGGCGCTGGGAGCTGGCCGGCTTATTACATGATGCCGACTGGGACCTGTGGCCCGAGCTGCATTGCCGCAAGATCATTGAGGAGCTGGAACGCCTGCAGATAGATCCTGAAATAATAAGAGCCATTGCCTCACACGGTCCCCGCTATTTTGGCGTGGAGCCGGAAAGCAACATGGATAAAATGCTATACGCCTTTGATGAGCTCTCCGGGCTGGTACACGCCTACTCGCTTATGCGGCCCGATGGTTATGCCGGCATGGATATTAAAGGCGTGAAGAAAAGGCTGAAAGAAAAATCCTTTGCCGCAAATGTATCCCGGGAAGACATCCAGGATGCGTGTATGCGTGCAGGTATTGCGCAGGATGAGCTGATAGCATTTGTGATTGCCAATCAGCTGCAACAGTAATCTAATTATAATTAAAAATGAATAATTAATAATACCGGAGGCCAATTCTTCACCGAAGTACCAGCCCTGCGATTATTAATTATTCATTCTTCATTATTAATTATAACAGCCCCTCTTTTATAGTTCTAACGGCATTCCCCCGCTCCAGCACATTATGCTCCTGCCACTGGTGCTGTTGCTGCGCCACCAGCTGCTCCGTTTGCCAAGCCAGCACTTTGGCTTTCAGGCGCTGCAGGCATAACTTTTTATTCATGATCTGCGAGCGGCCGTCCATAGCCAGCACCTGTATGCCGGAGGGTTGATGGATCCCTCTTACGGCGGTTTCCACTTTATTTACATGTTGTCCGCCAGGGCCGGAAGCACGGCAGGTTTCAAAGCGCACATCCTTCTCATTCCACTTCATTTGCTGCTGCACATCAAAAATGGAAATGCCGGCAAACCAGTTCTTACGCTTGTGCATTTTGCGGTAAGGGCTTGTTGCTATCCAGCGGATGGTACCTTCCCATTGCCGGGCGAAGCTTTCCAGGTTATTACCTTCTGCCGTTAAGGTGGCGGAGAGTAAGGTGCCTTTTATATCAGCCGGTTTGTTATCTATTACTGTTATATTAATACCCGCTTTGCGGGCCTCTTTTAATACCAGCTCCTGTACTTTGGCCACTACCCTGCAACACTCTGCAGGGCCGCGGCCGGAGCTGATCTGTATAATGATCTTGTCCATTGTTATTGTTGTTGATCGTTATATACTTCACTGAGTATATCTGCTAATGATCTTTGTTTGAAAGGATCGGGCGGCCAGGGTGCACGGCTCAGGTAATGGTACTCTTTTTCGTTGCCGGGCCGTTCTGATCCTGCAATAGCCGTCTTCAAACGACCATTCATTCGCCTGCATAACATGCGGTTAGTCATCTGTAGTAATTGTTGATGCGAAGATTCATCCTTACGCAAAGGATATATTCCTTGTAGGGTTAAGGCTGCTCAGTACATAGACCACAGTCCATGTCCATAGCCTGCTGCGCACGTAAGCTTGCGTGTATGCTCATTACTTCATTATCATTATATAATACAAAAGGAATACAGCACTGGCCTTGCAGGCAGCGTTAAGAAGGAAGTTATATGTGGGTACGTTCAGTCATGGGTATTGTGTATTTAGAGGTTACACAATAATTTTTATTCGGGCACAAATATATAATTAATAATTAAGAATGCAAGCTCTCGCTGGGTGCTTTGCCGAACTTCTTCTTAAAAGAATGTGAGAAATGGGAAAGGCTTTCAAAGCCTAAGTCAAGGTAGATGGCAGATGGTTTTTTATGTTTATTCTCTATCAGGTGCCGGGCTTCCGCCAGCCTTCTGTCCTGCAGCCACTGCCGCGGGGCCATGCCGAATACTTTCTGGAAATCACGCTTGAACCCCGCAAGGCTTCTGCCCGTGAGCTGCGCAAATCTTTCAATAGGAACATTGAAATGAAAATTACTGAGCATGAATTTTTCCAGGTCGATCTTATGGGGCTCGGAAAAATCGAACAGGAATTCCTTCAGCTCCGGCTTGGCATGCAGCAATAGCTGTATAGCTTCTTTTACTTTTAACATACCCAGCGCATGGGGGACATTTTCCTCAGAATGGCGCACGTAAGGCATTATAGACTGGAAAAAGCCATGCAGAAAATCGTTTCCGGGAATAAGAATATTGTTCGGACCTGTATATTTTTGTCCTATTTCTATTTTCTCTTCCAGTGCAAACTTCCTGAGCATGTCTTCTTCCAGACAAATAAGAATGGTTTGGTAATCCTCACCATCCAATGGCATCTTGGTAAGCTCTCCCAGCTGATTTTTTCGTATCAGCAACATCTCGCCCCGTTTCATCGAAACGCTCTCGCTGGCAGTTTGCAGCTTAAATTGCCCCGAAACCAGTAATACCAGCGCATTGCGTTCAAAAAATCCAACCTTCTCCTTTCTCATAGTTGAGAGATAGGCGTAAAATATAACTCCGGGAATTATTTCAGTTGGATTTAGCATGAGGTAAAGATATTAAATTCACGGGGCTTATGTGCAGGCCCCGTTATCGCTGCAGATAGGTGCCGCCCAGCATTGCGCCCGGCGCAAAATGGGTGTTAAGGGTATTCATCTCCTCCGGCGTGAAGCTGATCTCCATAGCCTGCATGTTTTCCGGCAGCCGCGATCTCCGGCTCATGCTTACCAGCGGCATAATATGATCGCCCTGCGCATTTACCCAGGCAATGGCCAGCTGTGTGGGCGTGAATCCTTTTTCCTTTGCCATTGTTTTCAACACTTCCACTTTTTCCAGGTTTTTTACCAGGTTTCCGCCCTGGAAACGCGGGAAATGGTTTTGGTAGGCATTAGCGGGCAGCGGCGCTTTCATTTCACCGCTGAGTAAGCCTTCGGCAGTATTGGCAAAGGCCACTACTCCTATACCCAGCTCTTTAGCAGTGGGCAGCAGATCGCTTTCTATCTGGCGGTCGGCCAGTGAATAGCCTATTTCCAATGCAGTTACCGGGTGTACGCTATTTGCCTTCCGCAGCTGATCAGCAGTGATCTCGGATACGCCAAGGTAACGCACCTTTCCTTCTTTGATCAGATCAGCAACGGTTCCTATCACATCTTCCAGGGGAACGCTGTTATCTAACCGGCAGGGCTGGTAAAGATCAATGGTATCTATACCCAGGCGCACCAATGAATAGTCGATAAAATTTTTGATGGCTATAGGCCGCAGGTCCAGCCCCTGGAATTGACCGCCGTATATGATACCGCCAAATTTTACACTGATGAAGGCATCATCCCTTCTGCCTTTAATGGCTTTGCCTACAAGCAGCTCATTATGGCCGTGGCCGTAAAAGTCGCCGGTATTCAGGAAATTGATGCCGCTGTCCAGGGCCTGCTGAATAGTAGCGATACTTTCGTTTTCGTCATTGCCCTTGCTTCCCCAAACTGGCGACATGCGCATACAGCCTAATCCCAGCTTGGATACCAGTGGTCCATTCTTGCCCAGGCTGATCTTTGTTATTGTTGTTGTTGTTGTCATTGTCGTTATTTTATTGATTAACGACACAAAGATCAGCATTAGACCCCTATGGCCAGTTTCTTTTGCGGCTCAATTTACTTGTCTGTACAGCTCAGCGCTTCGCGCTGAGCTTAATTAATAATGAAGAATGAATAATTAATAATCGTAGGGTAAGTATGTCAAAAACACAAGTGCTTCGTAAGGATAACCCCTGCGAAGCACCTCTGTTTTACGAACGCCTGCTTTACGATTATTAATTATTTAATTTTATTAATTCCTCAATGCTGCGCCAATCGTAATAATGAAAGGTCTTATCGGTGCTCATGGCTACAAAAAGGCCTTTGGGGAAACGGGCGTCCAGCGGTACGTTGGTAACATCCGAGCCATCGCTGTTCACGGCAGCTACCAGGATCTTTTTCAGTAAAGTATGCCGCTGCGGATTGCCGGCATCGCCTTCACGGCGGTAAATATTAAAGCTGTTGGCGTCCTGGTCCGATACCAGGATATAACCCGTGGCCGGGCCTGTTTTATAAATGCTGATGCCTTCATTATCTGCCCGGAACTCATGCTCACCAAAGATGGATAGCTCTGCATCTCCTTTTGCCGGATCAGCGTAGTACTGGCGGATGCCGGATTGCTCATCAGAATAATAAACGTAGCCCAGCTCATTATCCACCGCAACACTTTCTATTTCTTTTTTAGCGCTGTATTGCCCGAATTTTCGTACCAGCGTGGCGGTTACCTGTCCCTTGCCATTATCCTGCAGGCGATACTGCCACAGGTATTGGGTAGCAGGGCCGGTTTTGCGGCTTACAATGGCAAAGATAGCGCTGTCTGAAGGTCGTGTATACAGGCTGATGCCCATGGGGGCCCGCTCCTGCTCTCCTTCAAATACCGGGATGCCGCTGCCGTCCACAGCCTGCATATCCGGCAGGCGGTAAATGCGCAGGCTGTTGGTTTCCCGTTCTGTGGTAACGGCAATGTCTGTGGGCTGCCCGCTCAGGCGCAGGCCGTAAGCTATGTCTACGTTATTGGGGCGTTTAAGGCCGCTTACTTTTTTTACGATCTTTCCCTGCAGGTCAAATACATACAGGCCGCCATCGCTGTTCTTGTCGGTGCCAACAATAAGGCTATGTGCCGTATCGGCTTTATTGATCCAGATCGCAGGATCATCGGTATCATATAACACCGGTTCAGTAACTACTACCGGCTGCAGGGCTTTGGCGCTGCTAAGGGTAGTATCCTGTATAACGATAGGTCCCTGCTGCCCCTGGCAGGATTGCAGGGCAAGGGCAGAAAGAATGAGGAGCTGAACGCCGGACGCTGAACGCCGGACGCTGCTTATGTTTTGCTGCATGCGAATGCTTTTATAGGCTAAACGCCGAACGCTAAATGCTTAACGCTGTTTGCGCTTTGCTTGGGTGCTATGTTATTTTTATGCTGAATGCTGAACGCTTAACGCTGCTTATGTTTTGCTGCAGGCATATATTGTTTGTTTAATGCTTGCTTTAGCGTTTTACACTTGTGCCTGTGCAACAGCGTTAAGCGTCCAGCATTCAGCGTTCAGCATAGAAAGCTACTTTGTTCCAAACGCTCCTATATAATCAGCCGCCTCCGGAGATGTATAGGTTACGCCATTTACAGTAAGGCCGGCAGAATAGTTACGTGTAATGCCGGTTTTGCCTTTGGTTAAAGCGGGTGAGCCGGCTTGCAGGTGAAAATCCCAGCTGGCATTAAAAGTTGCGTTATTCAGATCTGTGTTTAAAGGATAGCTTACAAACTTAGGATCATTAGCGCCGGCAGTAGTAGTAGTAACATCGTTAGCGCCTGCAATGATCTCGTTGGAAGACTGGAACTGGTCCACAGCAGTTTGCGTATAGCCGTAGTAGAAAGTATTGGCTATTACAGAGCGGCCGTTAGCGCTGTCTTCCGGGTTACCTTTATCGCGTTTAATACCATAACGGTCATTAGCCAGCAGGTTGTTGTACAGGTTTACGCGTACACCTTTCTCTACCCAAATGGAGCCGCCTTTGGTGGTAGGCCTTCTCCAGCCTGCATTTACAATAGTATTGTTATAACCGATCACAAAAGCCTGGGGCGTACGGTCGCCGCTGTTGGATAATTTCAGGCCATTGGTATTGGGGCTGTACACCAGGTTAAAAGCCACATCTGCCACGCAGCCGGATTTTATATTAATAGCATCGCCATTGGCAATACCGGTAGTGTGCACGGTGTTCTTTGCTATCAGCAGCTTACCGCCTTCCAGGTACATACCATCTTCATAAAAATTACGGATAGTGCTGTTCATTACTACCAGCTTACCATTTACATTGCTGTAATACAGGGCGGGTACGCGCTCGCCTGCCGCGGCTTTATACAGGCCTGCTTTTACAGAGGCTGATTCTTCTGTGGTTACGGCGCCGCCATATTCCAGGATGGTGTAGTTCAACACCAGCTCTGCGCTGGTAGGGCCGGCAATAATACCACCCCAGAAACCGCCGAACTGGTTGGCGCTGGTTTTCAGGTTATCGGGCACGGTGAACTTTACCGGGTTTTGTGCAGTACCGTTGCTGTACAGATTGCCTTTTACAATAAACTCCGGTTTTACAATGGTATCGCTGAATAATACGGTTACCCCTTCTTCAATAGTGAGGGATTTACCCGCTGCTATCTGCAGGGAGCCGGTGATCTTGTATACATTGCCTTTGGTCCAGGTACCGGATACATCGCCGGAAAGCGCAGTGGTATCAACTTTACCGGGATTAGGATCAGGATTGTTATTACTGTCTTTGCTGCAACTTGTGAATACCGCTGCTGTTACCAGCAGGGCCATAACCGGATTAAGAATAAGCTTTTTCATTTTTTGAAGATGTTTATTTTAATGTGCTGATGTGCTGGTTTATGCTTTACGCTTTCCGCTTTCCGCTCCTAAAACTTATATCTTGCCCCTAACAAATACGCGCGCTGGTAATAATCGCGGCGCACCAGCACTTTACCGCTCTCTGTCTGGTAGGGAATAGCATCTGTATTATTGTGCGGTTTGCGGATGTATACTTCCATGGGCGTATTCAGCAGGTTATTTGCTTTGGCAAAAACGCTGAAGTGCCCAAAGGTTTTTTCCATGGAAAAGTCCATTTGTATAAAACCTTTCTGCCACTGGTCATCATCTATGAATTCTGCCACCGTTACAATACGGTCGCCTGTGTAAGTGCCTGCCAGCTGCGCATCCCAGCCATAGCGGGCATTCCTGTATAACAAGGTGAGGTTGCCGATGTGTGCGGATTGTCCATACAGCGGCCTGGTTTGCTCCGGCGTAATAATGGCAAAATCGCCATTGGCATCCCGCACACGTTTTGCTTTGGTAGTGGTGATGCTGGAATGGGTATAGGTATAATTAGCCTTGATGCCAAACTGTTTTACGTATTTAATGAAATCCAGCTCCAGGCCGTAGTTGGTAGCATTGCCAAAATTGCCCGGCATGTAATAGCTATCCTGTGGGCGGCGCGGATCGCGCTGCAGTGTGAACTCTATAGGATCTTTGATGTGCTTGAAGAACACACCGGCCATTAGCTGCTCCGTAGCATGCGGGAACAGCTCATAACGCACGTCAATATTATCTGCAATCGCATGTTTAAGATCCGGGTTGCCCTTTTCAGAATACTCTTCGCGTACAATAGGCGCCGGCACCAGCTCTGCAAAGCCCGGGCGGTTCACGGAGCGGAAGTAAGACGCGCGGATGTTCGTTTTATCATTGGCCATGTACCGGAAATGTAAGCTGGGCAATACATCGGTATAGGTTTGATTGGCGCTGGGGCGGTCCTCACCAATAGGCACCTTCATTTCATAACCCTGATCCGTAGCCTCTACACGGGCGCCGCCGGTTACTTCCAGGCGGGGCGCTGCTATTTTAAACTGCAGGTAACCGGCCTTGATCTTTTCTGTAGCGGAGTAATTAAGCGCAGAGCCTACGCTGCCGCGCGGGTTATCTATCACCCATTGAATTTCCGTATAGTCGTTAAAGTCTTTGCCATATTCTGCATGCAAATTGGCGGGGTGAAACTGGTAGTTGTTATAGAAATTGGTACGCTGCTTATCGCGGTACAGGCCTCCCAGCCGCCATTCCGCCGGCACACCGGCTATGGGCTGGTTATATACCAGGTGCAGGTACCCGGCCAGGTCACGGTCTGTATTGTACTCCCAGCTGCGGGAGGCATTGCCTACCGTGGTACGGGTTTGCACAAAGTGCTGTTCTATACCGCTAAGGGGAATGGTAGTATTATCCGGCTGGCGGTTGCTGGCTTTGGAATATACGGCGGACCATTGCAGCTGCAGCTTGTCCAGCAGCTGGTGATCGCCCTGCAGGGTGCTGTTGTAGATCTGCTGGCGGGTAATGCGTGCGCGGGTGTTAAAGCTAAGCGTAGCATTGCCGTTCTCCGGATCGTAACCGCCAATGGTAAGCTGTGTGCTCACTGCATCGCGCACCTGTGTGTTGGCCAGGTGCATAAAGGCATTGTACCATTGCAGGTGGTGGCGGCTGTTAAACCGGAGATCCACTTTCCCGTGCAGGCCATAACGTAACTGTTCCTCTGAATACTGGCGTTTCTGCATGTTGGTAATGGTAACCCCGCTGAACGTATCTACCTTTTCTGTATTAAAGAATAGACTGTTGCTGCCGCGGTAAGTGTGCTGCAGGCTGGCGGCCAGTATAATGCCCAGGCGGTTATGGAGGTAGCGGTTACCTACAGAAAGGCCGCCTGTCAGGTTAGGCATGGGGCGCTGCTGTTTATAGCCGGAGGTAGCGTTGGGAAAATCAGCCGCAGTAGCATTATACTGATTACCGTTTATCTCATACGGCGATCTTGCATTTACCCCGCCCCTGTTAAAGCTCATGAAATCACGGTTAAAGAATAACTCGTTATAACCGGTAGCCAGGTTAGCATCTACAGCCAGGTGATCCGGCGCATCTTTCATTACCATATTCACCGCACCGCCCACAGCATCCCCTTCCATAGCAGGGGTAAGCGCTTTGTATACTTCCAGGCGGTCCAGCAGCTCTGCGGGGAAAATATCCAGCGGCACATAACGGTATTTATCATCAGGACTGGGAATTTTCACGCCATTCACCAGCGTATAGTTGTAACGTTTATCCATGCCGCGCATAATGGCATACTGCCCATCGCCATTGCTGTTACGCTCCACCGAAATGCCGGACACACGCTGTATTACGTTTGCCACCGTAAGATCCGGCGACAGCTTAATGGCCTGCCCGGAAACCACGTTCATCACCTGGCTGGCGTCGCGCTCAATTAAACGGGCAGTACCTTCTGCTGCTTTATTGGTTTTGCCGGCTACCACCACTTCCTGCAGGCTCTTTTTATTACCGGGTTCCAGGGAAATGTCTGTTACGGGCGCTCCGGCTTCAGTTACCGTGATCTCCTGCACCAATGTTTTATAACCAGCCAGGCTTATACTAAGATGGTAAGTGCCGGGCGCTATGTTCTTTATATTAAAGGAGCCATCCAGGCCGGTAATATCGTACAGGCCCTTTTCTTCCAGCATCACGGTAGCGCCGATAAGCGGCTCGCGGGTAGTATGATCCGTAACCCGTCCTTTGATGTTGCCTGCCAGTACCGGCAGCGTGCACACTATAAAACAAAAGAGGAAGTAAATTTTGCGCAGCATATATTTATTTGACGGGGCAAATGTGCAAAGGCCGCTTAACCTTGCCAAGTTTTGGGGGTTAACAAAAAGGAAACACCGTTACAAGAAGCGTGAACAAGGGGGCAACAACGTGAACAAACAGGTGATAATTATTTGATTTCCAATAACCATCAGCGTAACAGAATAGCCAATTAAGTTAATGTTACCGCAATATTACCGGAATGTTAAGCCATTACTACTCAGCAGCCGGTTACAAAAAAAGCCTGACCCAAACGACCCCATTATTGTCCATGTTGGCCCCCATAAGAATGCTATCCGGACAATAAATTTGTAAAATAAAATAGGCAGTTATGAATGATTATGAAAAGTTTCTGGATCTGCACCACCAGGTAAAACCATTGGTTATTGCAAATGCCTGGAATGTAAAAAGCGCTCAGTTAATAGAAAAGAACGGATATGATGCCATTGCTACTTCTAGTGGCGCCATTGCAGATTCATTAGGATACGCGGATGGTGAAAAAATACCGTTCTCTGAATTACTTTATATGCTGGAACGCATAAAATCCTGTACCGGCATCCCATTGTCGGTTGACCTGGAAAGAGGGTACGCCAGTGATTTAAACGACTTAAACGCTAATATTCAAAAGCTGATCGATATTGGCGTTGCAGGCATAAACCTGGAAGACACGCAGGGCGAGGATGTTTATTTAAAAAAATTAAGCAGCATTAAGAACTACCTGGACAGAACCAACCAGCAGCTTTTTATAAATGCAAGAACCGATGTTTTCTTATTAAAGCTGCCCTCGCCCCTTGAAACCACTTTAAGAAGGGCAAAGCTGTACCAGGATGCAGGCGCTGACGGGTTGTTTGTTACCGGCGTGCAGGATACCGGTATTATTAAAGAAATTACTGCTGCCACACCGCTCCCGGTAAATGTGGTGGGCGTACCTAAGCTGGCATCTATCCAAACCCTGGCTGAATGCGGCATTAGGAGAATAAGCATGGCGGTTTTCTTATACCGGGCAACATACAATCAATTAGAAAACATTCTTAAGAACATTACAGCAACCCATTCATTCACACCACTGCATTAACCCCCATCCTAGGCATTTACTTTTACATTTAATATTTATGATTTTACATTACTACAGTGACTGTATAAACGCAGTCAGGCTCTCCCCCTGTTCCATATTCAGCTTTTTGCGGAGGCGGTAGCGCATTACGCGAAGGCTGTCCTGTGAAACAGAGAGCAGGGTGGCAATGTCGCTGGAGGGCAGGTTCATTTTCAGAAGGGCTACCAGGCGAAGGTCGTTGGGGGTCAGGTTATCGCAATAGTTTTTGAGGTTATTAAAAAAGGCCTGGTGCACCTGCTCAAACATGCTGCGAAACTCATCCCAGTAGCGGTCGTGCTGAAAGCTATGGTTGATCTGCTGATGCAGCTGCTTTAATTGTTTCTTCTGGTCGCGGCGGTCGTCCTTCACTAATTCATCCAGGCGGTTGCGCAGCTCTTCCAGCAGCTGGTTCTTTTGAATAATGTGGAGGGTATGGGTGGTAAGCTCCATTTTGCGGTTCTCCAGCTCTGCCTGCATACGGCCCTGGGAAACTTCGTATTGCTGGCGTTCCTGCTGTGCAAGGATCTCCGCATGCTTTATCCGCAGGCGCTGGCGGCTGATGATCACCGTACCTAACACTACCAGCAGTATAATTACTATTACTACCGCTATAACAATAACGCCGTTCATTTTACGGGCCAGCTGCAGGCGTTCTATTTCGCGGTTCTTTTTTTCCATGCCGTACATGGTTTGCAGCAGGGCTACCTGTTTGCCGCTTTCGCGGGAGTAGATATCCAGTAAATGCTGGCGGCTAAGCTCCAGGTAATAATAGGCGCTATCGTTCATGCCCAGCAGGTTGTAGGATTTACCCAGGTCTTTATACGCCCCGCTTAGCTGGTATTGCTCATTGGTTTGCAGGGCCAGGGCTAATGCCTGACGGGTAAGCTGCAGCCCTTCGCGGTAACGGCCGGTTTTGCGCAGCACATCGCCCAGGTTGTTGAGCACTTCTATGCGGGCAATATCGTCGGCAGTTTGCTCATCCAGTGTAAGCGCCTGCTGAAAATAGTAATGGGCGGAATCATAGCGGGCCAGGTCTTCATAAATGCTGCCGATGTTCTCATAAATTTTGGCAATGCCCTGTTTATCGTCCAGCTGACGGTATTGGGCTAAGGCCTGCCGCTGAAAGTAAAAGGCGCTGTCGTACCGTTGCTGCTTTTCATACAGGTGGCCTATTTTCCCCAGGGTCACGGCCATGCCGGCAGGGTTATGTAAATGGCTGTAAATGGATAAGGCCTCCTGGTATTGCTGGTGTGCAAGACCCCGCTGGCGGTTATAGTAATAAAGGATCCCCAGGTCGTTCAGGTTATTGGCCAGCTGCTCCTGTTTGCCTTCGCTTCTGAATATTTCCCCGGCCTGCAGGTGATAGTCCAGCGCCTGGGGGTAATGCCCCAGGTGAAAACAGGCGCGGCCCATTTGCTGCAAATAGCCGGCAGCAGCAAATGCATCCTTCTTCTCAATAGCTTTATTGTAAGCAGCCTGCAGCGCCAGGAAGGTAGAATCCTGGGGTGGCTGCTGGTAATCGTCGCTTTGCTCAAAACGGCGAAGCTTCAGTGTAAGCTCCTGGGCGGAGGTTGAGATTGTCAGGAATAAAAATAATGTAATGATGAGAGCACGATCCATGCTGCAAAGGAAAGGCTTGAATATTATCTTATTGTTAAGCCCTCCTGCTCACTCCGATCTCAATGATTGCACCGGGTTCATAAGCGCTGCTTTCACCGACTGGAACGATACCGTTAAAAGCGTAATAACCGTCACAATCAAACCCGCCAACATAAACACCCACCATTCCACATTAATATGGTAAGCAAAATTATTCAGCCAGCGCTGCATCAGATACCAGGCCAGCGGCGAAGCTATAACAATAGCGATCAGCACTAACCTGATAAAATCTTTTGAGAGCAGCGCCACTACATTACCCACACTGGCGCCCAGCACTTTCCGAACCCCTATTTCCTTTGTGCGTTGTTCCGCCATAAAAGCAGAGAGGCCAAACAGGCCCAAACAGGCCACAATAATGGCCAGCACGGCAAAGCTGCTGAAGATCCGGCCGGTGCGCGCTACATCCGCATACATGCGGGCAAAACGTTGATCCAGGAACGAATACCGGATAGGCTGATGGGGCGCAAACGCATCCCATACCGATGTTACGGATGAAATAATGCGGCGCATATCAGCCGTATTCACTTTAACGGAAATAATGGAAGGCCCGTTCCCTATGGCCAGGCAAAGCGGTTTGATATTTTCCCGTAGCGATTCAAAATTAAAATCTTCCACCACGCCAATAACCGTCCAGGTTTTGTCGGTATTAGTAATACGCTTGCCAACGGGATCTTTCAATCCCAGCTGCTTTGCCATTGTTTGATTGATGATCACGGCCTGTGAATCCGTAGGCAGGTCAGCGGAAAAGTCCCTCCCCGCCAGTATATGCATGCTCATTGTTTTAACATAATCATGATCCACCATCCATAGCTGGCCGGAAACAGGCAGATTCTCCTGTAATTTCCCTTCTTCAGAAAACAGGTGCTTATTTCTTTTAGTGCCCGAAACAGGCAGGTAATCGCTGACAGTAACATTCTTTACACCCGGTAATTGTAACAGCGCTTTCTTAAACGCGGGCGCCCTGTCCCCTACTGCATTGGCGCCTTGTATCATCATCACCTGCTCCTTATCAAAACCTACTTTCTTATCAAGAATATATCTCACCTGGCGGTAAATAACAAAGGTGCCTACAATAAGGGCGATAGATATGGTAAACTGGAAAACAACCAGTGCGCTGCGCATATTGGAACGCCGGCTTCCACGGCCAATATTTCCCTTGAGCGCATGAATAGGCTGAAAGGAAGAAAGATGCAAAGAGGGGTACAGGCCCGCCAGTACGCCTACCACCATCGCTGAAACAATCAGCAGTGGCGCCAGCCACCAGGCATTCCAGGGGAATTGCAACGACTGGCCCGAGAGCGTATTAAAATAAGGTAACAGCAGCCAGGTCAGGCTTATGCCCAGTGCAAAAGAAAGAAAGCTGAATAAGGTAGATTCACTGAGGAACTGCCGGACCAAACCGGCACGGTCAGAGCCGATGGTTTTTCTGAGCCCCACTTCTTTGACCCTGCTGGCCGATCTTGCGGTGGAAAGATTAATAAAGTTGATGCAGGCTATAATAAGAATAAAGCAGGCAACAGCGCCAAACAGCCATACCAGGCGGATATCGCCGTGGTGCAAGCCATCATTGATGCCTTCAGATCTCAGGTGAATATCTTTCAATGACTGTATCGCAAGGGTTACTTTCTCAAATATTTCAACTATCCGCGTATCGCCCCGGGCATTTGTAAGCAGGTACTTGCTTTTTATATCGGCAAATTTTGCCTGAAATTTCGCAGCATCTGTACCCGGACGCAACAAAATATACGTTTGATAGTTGTTAGCCAGCCAGTTTGTTTGCTCCCCCTGCCAAAGCTCCACTCCTTTCAGCGTGGGTATGAAATCGCACTGCAGGTGCGAGTTTGATGGGAAATCGGCTATCACCCCGCCTATTTCATAGGGCTTCCCGTTATTATTATTTAATATGAGCGATTTACCAACGGGATTCTCATTAGGGAAGTACTTATCTGCTTTACGTTTTGTTATTACAATAGTATTAGGCTTGTCAAGCGCATGTGCAGGATCGCCATAAATAAAGCGGATCTGTAGTATATCCAATAGCTCCTGGTCGGCAAAGATCAGGCCTTCTTCAAAATTATTCTCAACTTTGTCCGAACGCCTCACCTGGGCGCTGCCCGCGCCAAAAAGCTCGAGATCTAAAAAGCGGCCTGTCTTTTCCACTTCAGGATAATCCCTTTTTAAAGCGCCTGCAAGCGGAGCGGGTAAATAAGCATTCTTGTTATCAGGCATATGCCAGTCAATCACAACCCGGTAAATGCGGTCTGCCTGAGGATATTGAAGATCATAGCTAAGCTCATTCCTGATATACAATGCAATCAGCAAACAGGCGGCAATACCCAAAGCAAATCCGCCTATTTTAATGGAAGAATACATTCTTTGTTTGGATAGGTTCCTCCAGGCAATTTTGAAGTAGCTCTTTAACATGCTTTGTGGTTTCCCCCTCCAATACAAGAATGCTGCCATTCTGTAACACACACCGGTAGCGGCCTTTAGCCCTTTTGTACCGTCCGGATCTGAACGATACCTGTCCGGAACCGAACAGTTAAACCACTGCCTCCTTATTGTATTTGTTCTTGTATTGCAGGGGCGACATACCCGTAATTTTGCGGAAAACTTCGCGGAATGCTTTCAGGTCAGAGTAACCCACCTCATACATCACTTCATTGATGGTTTTACGGGTGTTTTCAAATGCCTTTTTTGCCCATTCGATCTTTACCCGCTGCGCATATTCAATAGGCGTATTGCCGGTAGCTTTCACAAATCTGCGGTCAAAGTTGCGCCGGCCTACCGCCAGCCTGGATGACAGCTCCTCCACCGAGATCTTTTCATCCAGGTTGCTTTCAATGTACGACTGTGCCTGTTTCACTATTTCATCGCTATGCAGCTTCTGTCCTGTAAATATGATAAAGGCCGATTGGCTTTGCCGGTCTATTTCAACCTGCATTATTTTAGAACAATAGATAGCTGTTTGCCGGTCGTAATATTTCTCCACCAGGTAAATAGCCAGGTTCAGAAAAGAGTAGCCGCCGCCGTTAGTATAAATGCCATTTTCATCTGTGATCAGGTTCTCTTCCTTTAAGATCACATTGGGAAATAAGCTCCTGAAATTATTGGCCGTGCGCCAGTGCGTGGAGCATGTTTTCCCATCCAGCAAACCGGCTGATGCCAGCATATAGGCGCCGGTACACATGCTGGCCACCTCTGCCCCGTTCCTGTATTGCTTCGCCACCCATTCTGCCAGCAATTTATTTCCATCTGCAATTTTTTGAAAATCATGCACCAGCGATGGAATAAGGATAAGATCGGTATGCCGGATCGCTGAAACAGGCGATACATTATTCAGTGTCATCATACCATTATGAAACGATCCTTGATCTGAAACGCCACCCAGCTCAATCTTAAACAGCTCCTCTTTACCATTTTCTTTCCAGTATTCGTTGGCAGATGCAAACATTTCAAATGCGCCAACTATACAGGCCACACTGCTTAAAGTGCACTGCCCGTCAGGGACTATTATTGTAAGATGTTTCATCGTTTTTATTTTAAAGATACCTATTTGTGCTGTCCTGATCAACCCATCATAATGTCCAATCGGCTACCCCTGGAAGTGATTTATGGAAATTAGCTTTGTGTTACAAGCAAAACACATTTTTATGAAAAGGTCAATTTTCATTTTAGCGCTGGGTGGTTTTGGCATCATTACTACAGAGTTCAGCGTAATTGGCATTTTACCTGTATTGGCAAAAGCATTTCAGATCTCTATAGATACCGCAGGCTGGCTCTTAAGTGGGTTTGCGCTTACTATTGCAGTCACCGGCCCTTTTACGGTGCTGCTAACATCCAGGATCAACCGCAAGTGGCTGATGACGGGGGCCCTGTCTGTTTTTGTGCTCTCTAATATTGTTTCAGCCCTTTCACCAAATTTTACGGTGCTGATGATTGCGCGTATTGTACCAGCCCTGCTGCATCCTGTGTTTTGGTCGGTTGCCATTGCAACGGCTTCACGGCAGGTAGCTCCCCAAGACGTGCCTAAAGCGGTAGCAGTGGTAATGGGCGCCATTAGTGTGGGTACAGTATTGGGCGTACCGCTTACTACCTATATTGCCGACCTGGTGAACTGGCAGGCCGCTTTTATTACTGCAGGCGTCATTAACCTGCTGGCGCTGGCTATGCTGGTAACCTATATACCATCCATGCCTGTAACAGAAAAGCACACGCAGCGCAGCCAGGTAAGGTCACTGGCTAACCCGCAGCTATGGGTAAATCTTTTAGCCACCATTATCATGATTGCCGGTATGTTCTCTACCTATGGCTACCTGGCAGCATTCCTGTCGAAAGTTTCCCTGATGAATGGCAAAGAGATCAGCCTTATGCTGCTTTTATTCGGCGGCGCCAGCGTTGCTGGTAACTGGCTGGCCGGTATTTTACTGAGTAAAAATGTAATGCTTACCACGCGCCTGTTCATCATTGCGCTTATTGGCGTGCATATGCTGGCATACTTTTTCGGCGGCATGTTTGTTCCGGTTACCGCTATTGTTACACTCTGGGGACTTATCCATACCGGCGGCTTCCTGATATGTCAAACGCGTATTTCAGCGGAAGCGCCTGAGGCGCCGGAGCTGGCCACCAGCCTGATGGTATCCTTCGGGAATGCGGGTTTTGCACTGGGCTCTTTCCTGGGTGGTATAGTGATAACACGCTTTGGAATACAAAATGTTGTTTGGATGAGCATCCTGTGCCTGCTGGCAGCCCTGGCTTTTAGTTTTGTATTCATAAAAAAACGTGCTGCCGGAACAGCAGCATTTGCAAAAGAAAAAGGAACCGCTATAGCCGCATAGTTAACTCATAAAACTATTTGTTATGAAAAGTATTTGCCACAGGCTCTTAATTAAAGCTGCACCTGAAACCGTTTATAATGCATTAACGCTGGAAGCAGGCCTCTCCGCCTGGTGGACCCCTCAAACAAAAGCCAAACCCGAAACCGGCAGTATTGCACGCTTCGCCTTTGGTCCGGATTATTTCAAGGAAATGAAGATCACTAACCTTGAACCGTTCAGCAAGGTTGAATGGCTTTGCGTGAAAGGCTATGAAGAATGGATCGGCACCACAATTACATTTGAATTACAGCCGGTTGAAAGAGGCGCCGTATTGTTCCTGCATCATGATGGCTGGAAAGCATATACACGTGAGTTTGCCGGCTGCAGCTATGACTGGGCGCTGTTTCTGAGAAGCCTGCGGCTGTTGTGTGAAACCGGTAAGGGAGTGCCTTATCCGGATCAGGGTTGATGATGAACTGCATATCATTCACTATCAATAAATTATACATAACTCCATTTGACACTTTCTGGGTTTTCTGGTTTTTTTCTATTTTTGCCTCAAATGCTAAGTAATGATACCAGAAACAAACTTAAGAATATCATTAATGGAGTTATCATTGAGAGGGCAACAGATCATTGCACAGCAATCAGAAATATCCTATGTAGAAGCTTTAGCACAAGTACAACGGTTAAAAAAGATTTCGAAAGTAAAGCAATCTCAAAAAAAGAGCAGGTCGAATTCTTAAAAAAGTATGCCAAAGAAACCGGCTTTTGGATAGAACATGCCCCAGATGAATCTCAATATCTTGCCAGAGGCGGAGAAGCAAAAGTTTATTTTGAAGCGCAAACCAAAAGCGTTATTAAATTAAATGACGGAATCTATTATGCTACCTGGCTCGAGTTTTTTAATAGCATAGTGATCCACAATCTTCTCTTTCCAAATACAGCCTATCTTTTTCTAGGATTTATTGAAACAGAAGATACCTTGCAGGCTATGCTTCAGCAGCCATTTGTTACATCTGATGATGCGGTTGACCTCTCTGATGTGCAAAAATTGCTGGCTTATAATGGTTTCGAAAATAGAATAAGGAACGGTTTGCCCACAAATAATTATTACAACAAAGAGCTAGGATTAATTCTTGAAGACATCCACGATGAAAATGTAATCGTTCATTCAAATACTCTTTTTTTTATTGATACTGTATTTTATACTGCTTTTCAGGACAGTTAATTCTTGAGATCTTGTTACAAGCATCATCATTTTATTGTCTACATCAAAATCCAATTCTCCAATAATGAGGAAGGTACATGGATCGAACCTGTGCCGGTGTTACCCGCCGTCAGTTTTCGGGACTGCGCCATTACCATCTCTGGCAACCTTCCATAGAGAGCACGAACGGAATCGAACCGTTGTTAAATACATTTGCAGTGTATCCCCTTTACCAACATTAGGTACATGCTCATTAGCGGAGGGCAATGGAATTGAACCATCACCGCTGTTACACGGAACATCTTAGCAGGATGCCGCAACAAACCAATATTTGCCTACCCTCCAGGTAGTGGGAGATATAGGATTCGAACCTATTATGTTTCTGATGTACCGGATTTACAGTCCGGCGCTACTCCGCCATCGTAGCCGATCTCCCAAAACTCATATAAAACAAAAAACCCGACTGGTGATACCAATCGGGTTTGTAATGTGTTATTATTCAGCATCACATAATAGTCCGACCAGTACCTTGCGGATACCGATAACATGAGCTACTATATGACATCATTAATTTCATGGGAGCAAAGATATGTGTTTTGTGCTTTTAAAAAACAGTTTCTTCCAAAATATTTTTTCCGGTCTGTTTCTTTACGGCAATGTTCAATCTTTTGACGGATCGTCCCAAATCTATAGCCCGCACTACAATAGCTGATCCCCTCTTATCATAAAACCCATAGTATTTTGATATCATTTTTTATATTTGAACTCAGCGTCATGAAATTCTGCGGTTATACTACTTTCCTGATCTTACTATTACAGACGGCCATTTCTTCCTGTTATGCGCAATATTACTTTAAGCATTACCAGGTGGATGACGGCCTGGTGCACAATGCCGTAACCGCTGTTATACAGGATAGCACAGGTTTAATATGGGTAGGCACCCGTGGAGGTTTGAACCGTTTTGACGGCTACTCTTTTAAAGCCTACAAAAACAATAACGATAAATTCGGCAGCCTGGGAAATGATGTGATTAATAGCATAGCCGAGGATAAGAACCGGATGATCTGGATAGCTACCGGCAAAGGCCTTTTCAAATATAACCCCTACAAAGAAGTGCTCACTGAGCTGGAAACCATCCCGAAAGAATATACCAACAATCTTGTAGTAGACAAAGATAATAACCTCTGGTTCCTCATTCAATTCTCCCTGTACAAATACATACAGGCAGAGAACCGGGTGGAGGATCTAAAAGTAAAGGCATCCTGTATTGCGCTGGACGCAGATATGAATTTATGGATGGGCGATAATGACGGTAATATTCATATTTATAACCCAAAAGCAAAGCCTCCGGCCAGGATAAGGATCGTTAATAAAAGCCTGCCTGCAAATGCGCGCTCTATCAGCAAAATATACCCTATCGGTAATAACGAGCTACTGATAGGTTGTTTTAAGCAGGGATTAAAAAGCTACAATACTAAAACCGGCATCGTCCAATCCTTATCGCTGGATGCGGATAAAAATAAAGACATCTTTGTCCGGGATATTGCAGCAGGTAACGATGGGCAATACTGGATCGCTACCGAATCGGGAATTTACATTTACGACTTAGCTACCAACAAAAGCATAATCCTGAGAAAACGGCCGGGCGATCCTTATGCCCTGGCCGACAATGCCGTTTATGCGGTATGCAGGGACAACCAGGGCGGTATGTGGGCCGGTACTTTCTTTGGCGGGCTAAATTATTATTCAAAGGTCAATGCGCGGTTTGAAAAATATTATCCCCGGCCGGGCGCCAATGCGCTTTCAGGAAATGCAGTAAGAGAGATCTGTTCTGACAGCAGCAACCACTTGTGGATTGGCACCGAAGATGCAGGGATCAACAAGCTGGATCTGAAAACAGGTATCTTTACAAACTACACAGCCACAGGCAAAAAAGGAAGTATCTCTTATGATAATATACATGGGCTGCTCTCCTGGGGAAACGAGCTATTCATCGGCCCTTTTTTGCAGGGACTGGAAATAATGGATGTGCGCACAGGACTGGTTAAAGACCGGTTTAAGCTTATTCGTGACAGCAGCGGCCTGGTAAGTGATTTTGTAATTTCAATCTATCGCACCAAAAATAATAAGCTGCTGGTGGGTACCGCCTATCGCAATGCCGGGCTGTTTGAATATGATCCACCGCATAAAACATTTAGGCGTGTCAGCCAGATACCCTACAACACCTATGTTTACGATATCTTTGAAGACTCAAAAGGCAATATCTGGACAGGCAGCGTAAAGGAAGGCGCATTTTATTATAATCCTGCAACCGGCCGGCACGGGAATATACATTTTGGCGATACCACTAAAGGGAAAACCATTAACGAATTTCCCGTGTACAATATTTTTGAAGACAGCAACCACGCTTTATGGTTTGCCACCACCGGCTGCGGGCTTATAAAGCTAAGCCCCGACCGGAAGACCATCAAAAGATACACCACCGCAAACGGGTTGCCCGGCAATGTGTTGTACAGCATCCTGGAAGACAATTCAAAACATTTGTGGATCAGCTCATCCAAAGGGCTTGTTTGTTTTGACCTGCGTACAGAACAGGTAAAAGTGTACACAAAAGCCAACGGCTTAATAACGGATCAATTCAACTACAACTCAGCGTATAAACATACGGACGGTAAAATGTATTTCGGCTCCCTTAAAGGAATGATTGCTTTTGACCCCGCTTCATTTAGCCAAAAGGAGCCCAGCCCTCCTACCTATATTACAGGTTTCCAGATCAATAATGTAGAAACTGCGCCCGGCGGGCATAACAGCCCTCTTTCCAGGTCTATTTTATATACAGACACGATTGTATTGAACTACGATCAGAATAATTTTAGTATTGAATTTGCCGCATTGAATTTTTCATCGCCCGAAGCAACACGGTACAAATACCTGATGAAAGGCATTGACCAGCCCTGGACCTATCTCAATACCAACCGCAAAGCCTATTTTACCGATCTTACCCACGGCAATTACGAATTTATTGTTCACGCTGAAAGTAACACAGGAAGCTGGACGGGCAAAGAACGCCGCCTGTTCATAAAAATTCTGCCGCCTTTTTGGAGAAGCAGCTTTGCTTATATTATATACCTGCTGCTCTTAGGCACTATTATCTTCATCACAGACCGTTTATACCGTCAATACCTGGAGCGTAAAAACTTGCGAAAGCAGCAGCTGTTTGAGCACGAAAAGGAGAAAGAGATCTACCAGGCCAAGATCGAATTTTTTACCAATATTACCCATGAGATACAAACCCCGCTTACACTTATAGCAGGGCCTATAGAATGGCTGAGCAAAAAATTTGACAACGAGCCTGATGTTAAGAAAAACCTCACAATAGCTGAACGGAACACCCGGCGCCTGATTGAGCTGGCCAGCCAGCTGCTCGACTTCAGAAAAACCGAAGCCGACCAGTTCAGCTTAAATTTTGTAAAGACAGATATAGTTGTGCTGATAACCGACCTGGTAACCAGCTTCAAACAACAGGCTGCCGCCAACAATATTAACCTGGATGTAATATTGCCGGAAAAACACTTTATGGCTTTTGTTGACAGGGAGGCGCTCAATAAAATATGCACCAACATCGTGTCAAATGCCATTAAATACGCGGCCACAAGGGCCACAGTGCATATAAACACGGTACACGATGCCGATGAATATTTTACCATTAGCTTTAACAACGATGGCAAAGGCATACCGGAGGAGTATAAAGATCAGATCTTTGAACCCTTTGTAAGGGTACGTGGAAATAACAAGCCGGGAACCGGTATTGGTCTGTCGCTGGCCAGATCGCTTACCGAGCTGCACAACGGAACGCTGCGATTGGTTTCCGGTGAAACTGATTTAATTATATTTGAGCTGCGACTGCCCATCCATCAAAAATTTGAGTTTCAATTGAGCAGTTGGAAAAGGATAAAATAGTATGACCGAAAACATTCTTATTATTGATGATAATGAAGATATCCTGGAGTTCTTATCTGTAGTTTTGGGAGATTCCTACCAGGTGCATCTTGCTGCTAACGGAGAAATTGCACAGGCTGTTTTAGACAAAGAGATCATTCACCTCATAATATCAGATATTATGATGCCGGGGATCGACGGATTTGAGCTGTGCAGGCTCATTAAATCCAATGTTGAATACTGCCATATCCCCATCATTCTGTTAACATCTAAAAACACCTACAAGGCTCATATCGAAGGGCTGGAGGTAGGGGCCGACGCTTATATACAAAAGCCATTCTCCTCAGAATTTCTGCAGGTACAGATTGCCAATCTGCTTAAGAACCGCCGCAAAATAAAGGACCATTTTGCCAGCTCTCCTTTTGAGGACGTAAGAGTGATGGCGCATTCAAAAACAGACGAAGCTTTTTTGAAAAAGCTGGATGAATATATCAGAACAAATATTAAAGATCCCAATATTGATATTGATATGCTTGCCGAACATATGTTCATGAGCCGCACTACCTTATATCGCAAGATCAAATCCTTATCCTCGCTATCACCAAAAGAATTAATAGACATTACGCGCCTTAAAAAAGCCGCCGATCTCATTGCCAGGAATGAATTTTCGTTTTATGAAATTTCAAAGATGATCGGTTACAGCTCGCAAAGCCTTTTCAGCCGTAACTTTCAGAAGTATTTTAAAATGTCGCCCAACGAATATTTTGATTCATTACCAAGAGAGTAAGCCTTGCTTACTCTCTTGGTTTTTATAATCTCTCCTTAATCCTTGTCTTCATCATTAACCGCATCTTCCCATTTCGTCCACATCTCTACACCCGGGTCATAACCATTGTAACCGGGGTTTTGGCGCAGTTTGCCGTACAGGTTTGCATCAATAGCCGATTGAGGAATGGGCCAATAGATATTCCGTGGCGCCATGGTATAGGATCTGCCCTTTACCGTAATCTTGTTCTTGTTGTAATAATTGCTGTAGTGCTGTATGCGCTGATACCAGTAACTATTGTCTGAAAGGGTATTTACGTTATAGGTATTTCCCCATTCATCTGCTTTGCCGCTTAAGGCCAGGCTGTACGACATACGGCTTAGCTCCATGTGCCGCCATTCTTCCATCCATAATTCACGGGCACGTTCATTGGCAATGTCGCCGATCGTAACAGCACCGTATAATTGCTGGCATTGGGCCCTTTGTCTTACAATATTTACATCTGCAGTAGCTGCGCCTATATTCCCTTTATAAAACTGGGCCTCCGCACGAAGCAAATAGGTTTCCGCAAGACGGTAGCAATACCAGTCGGCCGCCCCTCCCCTGTTGTTATTACTTGCAGCATTGCCAATATGATCAACATCATTTGCAAAAACCTTATAATGCGGCCAATCGAACCAGTTACGCACGGTATCGGTACACAAAAGTTTGTTGCCATCATAAAGCCTGAGATTCTTGCCGAAATACAATGCATCTGAAGGATCGTTATACTTCAGGGAATCCATTCTTGCCCAGTTACCCACCCTGCTGTTGTGCCGCAGATCTGCCGTATCATTCATTCCGTTTACGTTCCAAAGCTCATGTTCCGCAAAATAGGTAGGCCTGATCATTGCAATACCACGGCCCACGGCCGAGTTAAAATCCAGGTTAGCCCGGTACGAGTTGCTGGATGAAGCATAGCATTGCATAAATTTCCCGGCAGGTGAAACCAGGCTGGAAATATTCCACATCGGACCCCAGTTCCGCATGGTACGCATTTTTATTGCAGCATCCGTATTATCACGGTTGGGCATAGCAAGAATGGTTTCTTTATTTGCCGGGATACATTTGTTCACCGGGCGGTGCAGGTCCCATATCACGTTCCGCGTAATATGCCAGGTGGCTTCCTGCGGGCTTTCAAACGTACCGAATGAAGAGGTCATTAAGGAGTAGCCTGAATTATTAATTAAGATATCGGCTTGCGCAATAGCTTTGTCCCACTGACCGGTGGCCAGGTAGCATTTGATCAATAGCTGGCGGCAGGCGCCTTTATTGATCATTCCTACATAAGCCATGCTGGACTGATCCGGCACCCATTGCACCGCATTCTCCATATCTTTAGTGATCATTTCCAGGATAGCTTCCCGGCTGCAGCTCTTATAGTTTTGCTTTGGAGTAGAGGGAATTTGGGTGATCAGAGGAACATTGTTAAACTGAAAACATAAGGCCAGGTAACGGAACGCTCTGTGAAAGTAGGCCCTGCCGATATACTCATGTTTGGTGGCTTCATCCAGGCCGGGAACTTTATCAATGAACGAGGTGATGGTATTGGCATACTTAATGCCATTATAAGTTTCTCCCCAGAAATAGCTCAGCATATTCACATCATTCGTGTACATTCCATCTGTTGGGGTAAGGCGTGTAGCCACATCTGCAAAAATGCCTCCATCGTCCGTTTTACCGGATACCGCCATGTCCGACAGCATATATTCGGTATTAATGGGTACGGAAATATCCCGGGTCGTAATGTAGCTCCAGTAAGCACGCAAATGCTTGTCACACATGCCTATTGCAGCATCCAGCCCCGACTTGGTGGAGAAAGTAGCTTCAGGCTCATAGAAAGATAAAGGATCCGGCTTAAGATAATTCTTACTACAGGCGGCAATCGTTGCGGATACGATCACCACGAAGAGTATTTTTATGATATAGTTATTTTTCATGCGTCAAAGTTTAGAAGGTCGCGTTTAATCCAAGTGTGTAAATTCTCGGTGCCATATCACCGGTTTCTATGTCCCAGTAATTCCAGTTCTTATCTTTTTTCCACACAACCACGTTGCGAACCGTGCCATATAGCTTCAGGTTTTCAATTCCTGCCGGTGAAAGAAGCTTGTGTGGCATGGTATAACCAATTGACACATTATCAAGCCTGATAAAAGAACGGTCGAAAACCCTGTTAGGTGCTGCAACTCCGGAAGGACCTCTCGCATCCAGCCGTCCCCAGAAATCACTCGGATGCTCCAGCGTCCAATACTGTTTTTCATACGTATTGGCATTGTACGTAACCTGCGAAACACCATTGTCCTGGTTCAGGTAAGAAGTGCTTAAGCTTTTATTGCCCCAGTAAGAATAGATATTGAAAGAGAAATTGAAATTCTTATAGGTAAAATCATTTCGTAACGACCACATAGTGGGTGCAGTACCCTGGCCCAGGAATTCCTTATCCTTATTATTATAAACCGCGGTTGTAGATCCATCAGCGTTCTTTATATCGTCTGCCGTGTAGTTATTAGCTACTTTAGGATCGCCGGGGCGTTGGCCGTACTTAGCCGCTTCAGCCGCCTCATTCACCTGCCATATTCCCGTTACACGATAGTTCCAGATAGCGCTGGTCGATTGTCCGATAAACCATCCGTTGGTGATATCATCAGATTCTTTTGAAGACACTACATTGCCATTGGCATCTAATACATCCTCATACCGGTAATAAAGATGCTTGATGGTGTTCTTATATTTCGAAAATCCGAAAGTGGTATTCCAGCTAAAATCGGATGTTCTTATATTTTGCGAGCTCACAGAAATTTCGAAACCTTTATTCTGTACTTCTCCTAAATTGGTAGTGATGCTGGTAAATCCTGAAAAATCAGGCAGCGACTGGCTCATGATCATATCTGTGGTGGGCATGTGATAATAATCGAGCGTAGTGCTGATCCGGTTATTTAAGAAAGCGAGATCCAGCCCGATATTATATGCCGTAGTTTTTTCCCATTGCAAATGGGGGTTTGCCATACGGTCAATTCTTAAATAGTAATACTGGATATAATTGCCGCCGGCATCTACGTAGCCTTGGGTGGTGGCGCCATTGGCAAGATTAGCCAATGCGATATAAGGATTGGCAAGCGACCTGTTCCCGTTTTGTCCGTAAGACAAACGCAGTTTACCATTGCTCAAAGGGCTCCATTTAAAGAAATTTTCATTGGTAAATGTCCAGGCAAAAGCGGTGGAGAAAAAGGTAGCCCGTGGATTTGAAGTACCGAAAGCAGAATAGCCGTCGCGGCGCACAGAGGCCGTTAACATATAACGGTCATCATACGAATAAAACAAACGCGCCAGCAAACCATCAGCCGTTTCATGGGAATCGTCTGTATTAAAGCTGCTGTTAAGCGGATCGCCGGTACCGGTTTCATGAAATCCCAATGCATCACTCGGCAAAATATTACGTGCATTAATAACATCGCTCCAATACTGCCGTTCTTCTGCTTCCTGCACCAGGGTTATATTTACCTTATGCTTATCAGCAATAGTTTGTTCCCAGCTAAGCGTATTATTCAGTGACCAGTCAAAACGTTTTGCCCAGTTCCGGTCTACCCCATGATTAATTGGCAGCCAGTCCGGATGCTCAGCCGATTCAAAATAGCGGTTATAATACCATTGATACCTGGGAGAAACATTGAAGGAGTACTTGATATTAAACGGCAATTTTACTTTGGCGGAAAGAATGGTATTCAGCACCGTATAGCCCCTTTCAAGCTTCATATACTGTTTATTGAAATCATAATTATAGCCTTTGCTGGCAGTCATTTCATCGCCCATGGGATGTACTTCCAGGTTTCCATCCTCATCTTTGTAAGCTGCAAAAGGACTGTTGTTAGTGATCTGTGATCCCCAGTTAACCGCCAGATTTCCATCGGACCGGTCCTGGAAGTTCACATTGGCGCTGATATCCAGCCAGTCGGTAACCTTGCCATCCACTTTTAAGTTGGAGCGCATGGCCCGGTAATTATCACCCACAACCACTCCCTGGTTAGACAGGTAACCCGCAGATAAATAATAATTTATTTTATCACTGGCGCCGGATACGCTGAGGTTATAATCCTGGTTAAAGCCGGTACGGAAACTATGATCATACCAATCGAAGCTTTTACCTTTGAGGTAGTTATCCAAAGTGGTGAATTGAAGACCTAAGCGTTTTGCATAGATCTCTTTATCAGATGCATTAGGAGTATTTGTTGAATAATTCCGCCATTGATCGATCGTGATCCCGTATTTTTTCAGCATTTCATCGGTAGGCGTTTCATAATATCCCAGCTTACCCGCTGTTGCCGTTTCTGATATATAAGGTTCATAAACGCCGGTTGCTGAATTAATGCCGTAGGTAGCTGCCGTATACCAGTCCTGCCGGTATTGCATATAAGCCTCAGGGCCCAGCACCCTCCTGTTTGCCGCCATATCTGCAACTCCGAAATTGGTAGTTAGATTAACAGTAGGCTTTCCCTTTTTTCCTTTTTTTGTAGTGATGATAATAACCCCGTTAGCTGATTTTGCGCCATAAATTGCAGCAGCTGATGCGTCTTTAAGAATATCGATCTGGTCAATATCATCAGGATTAATTTCAGAGAGCTCTCCATAAAAGATCATACCGTCCAGGATCAGCAAAGGATCATTATGCCCGCCATCGGTATACACCGAACGCTGGCCGCGGATCCGTATGGTACCTCCTCCTTTTGCAGAAGGATCAAAACCTACACTCACACCCGGTGTACCACGTATTACGTCCTGAACGGTTTTAGGATTTTCGTCTGCTATCTTATTCGGGCGGATAGAAGTTATTGCCCCGGTAAGATCTTTTTTTCGCATGGTGCCATAACCAATAACCACCACATTATTTAGCTCGTTGGTAGCCTGTTGCAGTATAATGGTTAAAGGTCCCTTATCCGGTATTACCTCTCTGCTGATAAAGCTTACGTGCGACGCTCGCAGGGGAACACCTCTCTCAGCCTGGATGCTGAAATTACCTGATGCATCTGTTTTTGCGATCACGGTTGTTCCCTTGGCGGCAATTGTAACACCCGGTATTCCATTACCCAGCGTGTCCGTAACCCTGCCGGTTATAGGTTGCTGCTGTGCATGGGCGAAAAAGGGGATCACCCAAAACAATAAGGTTCCGAATAATCCAGGCAATAAGAACCTTTTACGCCAGTCAGCCGCCTGGCTTTTCCTGGTTTTCGTAGAATTTTTCTCCATAAATGATCAGTTAGTCGCTATCGCGATGAAATTTATAATAGCATATATTTTGGTTGATACGCATCCGGGCATACCACCGGCACTTCTATTTCGATTGGCTTTAGGGAATAATGTTTTGTGGCTGTCATAAGTGGAATATTCATCGGCGCGAATCCCGGAAGTTTTTATGTACCGCTTTTCTTGTGGAGACGCCTTTCCCCTTTGAGCATCGGAAAACTGCGTAAAAGGCTTTCATACAGCTGATCTACGTGGTTTATCGTCGTGGATGGTCATTAACCCTAATACTGTGGTACGAAGTAAAAAATCTTTCTCCGTGCATTTTATTCAACTTTTTGTCGAATCGTCCCAAATTAAAGGAGCAGGCTAAGCCGTTGATGTAGTGGTCTTTGTACAAAAAGATCGCCAACACCAACGGCAGTATGAAATACCCGGCTATTTCCCTAAAAGTGCAGCGCCGCACCACAGGTAGGGCGCCTGCCCGTGAAGGTCACCTGCATTACGTGGGCGGTCATAGTAATATTGTTTATCATTCTTTTTGCCCGTGCCAACACAAACTTCGGTTACATTATTACGTTCATCAATATGCGAAACCATGGCCATCCATGCTTTTCGTGCTGCCGGAGCATATTCCGCTGCATTTAACCACCCTTGCTGAACACCTATAATAAATGCATAAGTGAACATGGCAGTGCCGGATGTTTCCGGCCAGAAATCTGCCTGGTCAATAAGCTGGTTCCACATGCCGTCCGGCCGTTGGTACGCTTTCAGGCTTTTCATCATGGCAAGATAGCCTTCCATGATACGCTGGCGGCTTTTATGATCTTTAGGCAGCTCACGAAGCAGGTCCGGCATGCCTACTGCCATCCAGCCGGCGCCTCTTGCCCAAATGTATGGAACATCCGGAGCGTGGTAGAAAAGCCCGTTCGGACGCTGCATCTTATCTAAATAGAGCACCATTTCTGCTGCCGCCCGGTCAAGATATTTGCGGTCGCCGGTTACTTTATAGGCTTCGTTCTGCACAACGGTGATCATGTACATATCGTCGATCCATAAACGCGTTTGCCATGAATAGCCTTTATCTGCCCAGGCTTTTTCATCCGGTTTCGCGTCCGCCGGCAGCTCCCACTGTGAATCGGCATAGGCGAGGCCCATTTGCTTATAGCGTTCGTCTTTTGTTACCTGGTAAAGTTTCAGCGCAACACTGCCAAACATATTGTAGTCCACATGGTTCATGGGAGGCAGCAGCGCTTTTTCGCGGGTAAAAAGGGGTTCAAATTTATCCTGTAAAAGCTTGATAAGTTTTTGGTCTTTTACTTTTACCGCGTAGTCCAGCGCACCATTCCAGGTGCAAACTTCGGCATAGTGAATGTACTTTCCGGCATAGAGCTCATGCCGGCCGTCCACAAAGTGGTAGGCCAGTCGCCGGCTCACCTCGTCGGGGGTGGATCCCTTTGGAAATTTGGTCAGAAGAGATTGCTGGGCAAACGAAAATTGTAAGGATATAACTGCCAGCAACGATAAAAATAATTTCCTCATAACGCTTTTACTTTGACTTATTTAATTTTAGTGATTATTGCTAACGCTAACAACAACGGACTCCATACTTCAACCAGTATAAGGTAAAGCCCAGGGCCAATACGGCCATTGCCGGAATACTATAAAATCGTCCCCAAATTTATTGCCGGCCCCGGATCATTTTTAGCCCTGAGGCCGGAGTGATGCGAAGAAATAAAATATCCTTTTCAAATTTTGTTCAGGTTTTTGTCGATTTGTTCTAAAATACCGGAAGGCAGGCGCTAATGAAAAAGGGACAAATCATCTTCTGATGATTTGTCCCTTTCAGTGGGAGATATGCCCAAATACTTAATTTATCGCTTCTTTGTTGTGGTGATAATTAATAGAATTATTCCACCGAAAAGCAGCCCTAAACCGAGTAATAAGCAAATTGTACTTATTGGATGTCCGAGTTTCGTTGTCCACGCAAACCCATCTAAAAGCCAGCCAAGAATGATCATCACAACCGACAAGAGTATTTTTCCCTTCATAGTCAAATTACAGGGCTTCTTATTTCAAAATTCAAGGTATGCTTTAAAACATATTAGCACCAATCGCATGTGCGTTTTGTCTATTTCTTTACAGCAATAATTATCCCGGTAGCCCAGTTTTGTTTTGTTAATACCAGGTCGGTCCTGCTTTCTATATATTTTACAAAATTGATTGCTTTTTCCTGGTGCCCATCCGGCCAGTTTGGCTGAGGCAACATATCGTCTACAATATAAAGCCCGCCTGTATTCAGCATCTCTAATACTTCGTCCAAAAGAATATATTTCCCATGCCAGGTATCGGCAAAAATATAATCGAATTTTTGCCCTTTATTATTCTTCACCCAATCTTCACCATCAGCATGCACCAGGTTTAAGCGTTTGTCATCACCCAAATGTTGTTTAGCGATTGCCAGCAGCGCTTCATCATTGTCAAATGAAGTTAATGTGGAATTACTATCCATGCCGCTCAGGATCCAGGAAGTTGAAAGCCCGGTGCCGGTTCCAAGCTCTAAGAATTTGCCGGATGGTTTTGAAGCAGCTAAGGTGCGTAATAAAGAGCAGGTTAAAATGTCGGAGGCCATGGTAAAGCCGCTTTCTTTTGTTGCCTGGTCTATAGCAAAATAAGATTGAGGGATGGGTTGATTGATTTCGTGGGTCATTTATAATTCTTTATTTATGAGAAATTGTTCTTCCCGGCCTTGTATCGAACGCAGTAAAAAGGATGACGATCTCACCAGCCCCCCTGCGCACCACCTCCGCCACCGGTACCACCGCCAAAGTTAAAACCAGGTGCAGGTGCAGGCGTTGGGGTAAAGCTTTCGGAAACAACCAGCGATTCACCCTGGATCTTTTCCAGCAGATGGGTGTTATCTATTTCCTGGCTGGTGAAATCGTGCTTGGGTGTTTTAAGATAACGGATCAGCACATACGCAATACCTATCATTACAAGACCACCCAGGGTCATTTCCAGCTCTATAGGCGCCATGTGATGATACTGTTTGATGGTTAATACAATACCGGCAATTAACACCAGTCCTGTACGCAACAGGATCACATTCTTCTGCCGGATACCTGCTGCAATGTAAGCCAGCGGAATAAGCACGGTAAAGATCCAGAACAGCCAGGCAGCAGGAATGCTTTGGCCGGGTTCCAGGTTAAGATCAAAAAATTCGTTGCTGGCTTCCCGCACTACTAAATAGTTTACAGATAAGTAGCCGGTAAGTAAGGTAGTGATCTCAATAATGCTGCCGCAATGCCGGTAGTGCCGCCACTTTGTTTTCCAATCCCATTTCCTGGCCCAGGCATAGATACCATAAGAGGCTATCATCAGCAACAGCGGCGCGGCAATACGGCCCGCAGTACCCATATTAATAGCGGCATAGAACAGGCATGCTAATAAGGCTATAACAGCGGCAATGCTCATAAGTGTATCGGCAAAGCGCAGGGCGGCATAAGCCGTTACTATAAAAATGATCAGGCTATATACCAGGTAAGGTGTATCATTCGGCAACGCCATTATAATGCCGCTCAGGAATAACGATATGCTGCCCCATAACAGGGCATCATCTACCCCGGAACGGTGGTGTTTGGTTTCCCGGATCATGAACTCCAGCGCGCCGTAGGTTATGAGCCCGAAAAAGATGATCAGCCCCTGCCAGGATTCCTTAATAAGCTGTATGAACATCAGCCCGAATAATCCAAACGAAAATAAAACAATGACCACCGTTAACAGGAACAGCCCAATGCGGATGAAAATATTCGGCGTATAGAACGGTACGGGATACACCTGGAAAATGCGCTCCTTTTCCTCTTTACTGATGCATTGCTGCCTGTAGGCTTCCTCCGCTTCTTCGTGCAGCACCTTATTATCCAGCCATTCCTGTTTATATGCCAGCATTGTGTTTGATCTTTTTGTTGAGGTTAATAAGGAACAGTATCAGCCCTACGCCGGAGCCTATGAAATAGAACAATATCAGGTACACAGCGCCCAGGTCAATATCCTGCGCCAGCATCAGTACCCGGATCACTAAATAACTCAGCGCGATATAGCTGTATAAGGTAAGGATCAGCATAAAATAAAAGGAATGATCCTTTAAGGCTTGCCTGTAGAAATAAAGAGCAGTACCTGCTACCGCCATTATGAACAGGAAAAACAGGTGCTCAAAGTGGAACATCCCCGCCAGCAGGGAAATAAACTGCACGTGCGCGCCGATATTAATATACGTAAAGCGGAAATGTGCTTTAATGTTCCGGTACCGGGATATCTCTCCTGCTGCTATCAACAATACCCCCAGCACTATGCCGGTGAAAATAAGGGTTTCGCTGTTGAAATCATTTTCCCGCAGAATGCGCAAAGGGGTTACCACAATGCCCATCCACGCAGCCAGGTTAGTGATGGCCAGGCTCAATACGCCCAGGTGATCGAAATAATAAGCGCTGAAAAACAATACTATCAGCGGAATAAAACCGGCCAGCCGCAGGTGATCCCCGAAAATGGCATATTGAAATTGTATATAGGCAATGAAGGTTACAAAGGTAAGGCAGCCCAGTAACAACAGGTAGTCAGAGAGGGCATCCGGCGCAGGCGCCTTGTTAAAGGAAAAGGGTTGCTTTCTTTTATTACAGTAGTAAAAACAGCCGGCGCTTACAGCAGCAATGAACAGTAGGATAACCTGGTGGCCAATGGTGTCAATGTTCTTATAAACCAGTATTCCCAGGCCGGTGCTAAGCAATAATACGCCCAGGTAAAGGACGGTTTTCAGCTCCCAGTGCAGGGAAAACAGCTTATTGGCGGACACGGCTTTGACTTTTTCTACACTGCTCTCACTGATCAACCCCTCTGCGTGTAGCCGCTCAAATGTATGTGGGTGCATAGTTTACAGGGACTAGTATCCTGCAATATAGAAAAAAATATATCGCACATCTGCAACTAAAAGGGGATTTAAATAAGTTTTTGATTATATATTTTTGAATTCTAACTATATCGAGCCCTCATTTTTTATTACTATCCTATGTCAATGCCCAGGGTAAACTGGTCGTGGAGCATTAATGAATCGTTGCCCGGGTACAGCCGGAATCAGGGGGTGTTATGGTTACTGCTGCTTTTGATACTTGCCTTGCCACAGGTATCCCGGGCACATACCGTAATACCTCCGGCGGCTAAAACCGCACGCATAAATGCTTTTGCAGACAGTACCAACATACCGCCAACGCTTTCACTTTCGCACACGGATATCTCCTGTAATGGCCGTAATGATGGCAGCATAACTGCCGCAGCATCAAAAGGTAAAGGTTCCTATCAATATAGCCGCGACAATGGACGCAGCTGGCAGAACGATCCTGCATTTACGCAGCTGCCGGCAGGTACTTACACTATTATAGTGCAGGACAGCGCCCAACTGCGGGATACGGCAACCGTTCAGCTCAAAGAACCGGCAGCCCTGGCTATCAGCGAGCAGCATGCCACCGCCTCCTGCTACGGCAATGCGCAGATCTCGGTACAGCCATCCGGCGGCACATCGCCCTATACCTATAGCCTGGACAGCGCCCATACCTGGCAGGCCGCCAACTACTTTAATAAGCTGCTGCCGGGCGATTACAGCATACTGGTAAAGGACCGGCACGAGTGTATGACCAGCGCCTGGATGCACATCACTTCCCCCGACCCTATACATATTGAGCTTAGCGCGGAACGTGCCACCTGTTACGAAAGCAGCACCGGGCGCATTTCCGTAAAAGCAAGCGGTGGCGAGCTGCCTTATATGTACAGTAAAGATGGCCACACCTGGCAGGACGATCCTGTTTTTGAAAAGCTATCGCGCGGCGCTTACAAGATCTATGTGAGAGATCACAACGGATGTATATTAGATAAAACCATAGAGGTAACCGCACCCCGGCCCTTAACCATGCACACACAAAACCAGGATGCTGTTTGTTACGGCAACTCCAACGGCAGCATCAGCGTGCAGGCCCAGGGCGGTACCCAGCCGTACAGGTACACGAATAACAACGGGCTTACCTGGCAAACCACACCTGATTTCCAGGGCATCTCTGCCGGCGATTATACCGTAATGGTATTGGACAGCAACGCCTGTATGACCTATGAGCAGGTAACACTGAAAGAGCCGACTTTCTTATACATCACCAGCGCAAAAGGCGTCTTTAACGGCACAACAGACTGCAGCATCACCATGGTAGCCGGCGGCGGATCACCCGACTATAGCTACAGCATTGGCAGGAATCAGCCATGGCAAAGCGCCAGCACCTTCGATAACGTTGTTTCCGGCTCTTACCCATTGTATGTAAAGGATCAGCATGGGTGCAGAAGAGGGCTTATACTTACAGTGGCCACCTCCCCGGTGGTGCAGCTGGTAATGAACAGCTGGGGCCCATCGTGCTATCAGGGCGCCAATGGCAACATTACCGTAAATGCAGAAGGCGGCCAGCCTCCTTACCGTTATAGTAAAGATGATGGCGCCAGCTGGCAAAGTCAGAACCGCTTTGCAGGACCAGCCGGCGTATACAACATATTGGTGGAAGACAAAAATGGCAACCAGGTGCGCAGCCAGATCACTTTGAACGAACCCACCCTGCTAACAGCACGTGTGGAAAGTACGGATGTAAGCTGCCGTAATGCAGCCAATGGCAGCATTCACACTTTTGCGGGTGGCGGCTCTCCTCCCTATAAATACAGCATTAACAACGGAGCTACCTGGCAAAGCAATCCTAACTTTATAGGCTTGCCGGGTGGACATTACACCATTACGGTAAAAGACAACGGCAACTGCGATGCCAGCGCTGTTGTGGATCTCTATGAACCACCCGCATTACATACCACCGGCAAAAGCAGCGCAGTTACCTGCCATGGCGGAACAAACGGCAGTATAACGTTAACGGTTGATGGCGGTACAGCACCCTATCAATACACCAAAGATCGCGGGCTTACCTGGCAGGATACTTCCTACTTTGCAAAATTGAGCCGCGGCACGTATAAGATCTATGTGCGGGATCATAACGGTTGCCTGGACAGCATCTCCATAAAAGTGCAGGAGCCTGCAGCGCTTACTACCAAACCAGCTATACACCAGATCGACTGTTACGGTGCAGCAAACGGAAAGGTAACCCTTACCACCAGTGGCGGCACTGCGCCCTATACCTACCGCATGGATAACGGCAACTGGCAAACGAAGCCGGTATTTGATTCCTTAACACCCGGCAACTATGCCATAACTGTAAAAGATGCGAACGGCTGTACTTACGCCACCACCGTAAGCATTACACAGCCTTACCCGCTGCTGCTGAAATTTATATCTGCTACCAATGGCTGCTCCTACATAGGCGGACAGCTGGCTGTAAAGGCCAGCGGCGGCACCCTCCCCTATACCTATAGCCTGGCAGGCACCGCTATGAGCCGTACAGACGGCGATTTCAGCGGTCTGGCAGCCAGCAGCTACGAAGCAGTGGTCACTGATAAAAACGGCTGTGAAACAAAGCTGGATCCAGTTGCCATTGACGTATCGCCGGAGCTTACACTGGTGATGGATGAAAAACAGGATATGCAATGTGATGGCATCCACAAAGGCAGTGTACGTTTTCATGCTGCAGGCGGCACCCTTCCCTACCGGTATAGCCTGAATGAAAACATGATTGCTACCGGTGATATTCGTCCTTTAGATAAGGGAACCTATAATGCCCTGGTGCAGGATAAATACGGCTGTGTGGCCGTGCTGCCGTTCAAGATCCTTTTGCTGGATGAGGACTGCGAGCTAACAATGCCTACCGGCTTCTCTCCCAATGGCGATGGGCAGAACGATCTTTTCAGGCCGGCGCTGTACGGGAATATAAGCGGGTATAAGCTGGAGATCTTTAATGTCTGGGGGAACCTGATATTTTCACATACGGATCCACGGATCGGGTGGGATGGCTATTTTAAGGACCGGCCGCAGGCAGCTGGTACTTATGTATGGATAGCGCGGTATACGAACAGCAAGGGGCAGGCAGTGGTAAGAAGGGGTGCGGTGACGTTGGTGAGGTAGAAGGGTATATTTCGTATTTAGCTGGTGAAATATCTTATTGCACTTCGATAGATACTGGTAGTAAAAGCGCATGCAACTCCCATTAAAAGCGCATACTATTAAGGGTAAAAGCGCATAATCCGTGATTTATCTATGTTGCTGTCTTGCTATTATGCTGCCTTAGTAAGCGATATATTGGCCTATACCAGCCTGCAGGATTAAAAACAAACCTTGGCTGGCGTCATCCGATTGATAAAGATCAATTTTTCCACCAAAGCCCACACGGCATTCAACGCCACATCAAGGTTCCGAACAGCCAGGCGCAGTTTGTTTTTAACCTGCAGGCATGGTGCTGGTGCGTAATGAAAGTTAATATTAATGTACCCCACGCAAACGTTCATCCTTCACTGCAAACCCTCTACTGATAATAATCTACCTCCACTCAGGCCCACTTCTGGGCCTGGTATCGCAACGACCAAATGTGATAAAAAGTGATAAAAACCCTCATTTCATTTGGGACGTTTTACGCAGCCCCTTAACTTCGCTCCGATACTTTTATTCTTCATTTTAAAAAGCAACAACAATGCCTAAACAAAAAGGCCCTGTTTATTTTACAGGCACCCGTGGCGATGCCTGTTTTTATAAGATGGACGGGCAGTATTATGTACGTAAGAAAAGCTCATTGAGCGGGAAACGCGTTAAGGAATCATCTTCTTTTGAATTAACACGGGTATACGCAGATCTGCTGGGCCAGGCTTCGCGGCTGGCTGCTATAGTGTACCGGCCATTACCGCGTGAGCAAAAGAAGCTAACACTTTACAGGGCAATGACCGGCGAAGCCTTGCAGATGCTGAAACAGGGTGTAAATGCGGAGATTATCAGCGCACACCTGCAGGCATATTGTGCACCAAAGGTTGTGAAGGTTAAACCCGCCGAACGCAAACGAGCGGCTGTTAAAACGCCGGGTAAGCTCAAACATATCAAAGCCCGCAAGGATGAATACACCCAGCCTGTTGCGCCTGTAGCTGTAACACATCAACACTTAACCAGAGCTGCGGCCCGTGACGGTATGCACGTACCAGGTATGGGTAACATCCATCTCGCATTTCCAAAGCAGGTACGGGTGTACATTACGGCGGAAGGTAAATTGGAAGTGAGGTTAACAAACAAAAGCAGGATGAAGAACGAGCATGAGCTGGTAGCGCTGGAATAATTTCAAAGTTTATCGTTCCCCTCAGATTCGGCTGCAAACTGCTTTTTTATGAAAAAAAACTGCTGATCGTATCTTTCATTTGCCGGATACGCCCCAGCCAGATCCTTGACAGCAACGCCATTTGTATTATAAAAACGGCTATCACCCCGGCCAGTAACCAGTATTTGCTTGTATTAAAGTTAATAACTGCAGTAAAGAAAACCAGCAGGCAGGCAGCCATGAGCACCCGGCTGGTAATAGATACCGCAGCATGGATCTTCATCTGGGACAGCTGGCCATTCAATGACTGTTGCAGGTTCTCCCCTCGTATACGGTGTTTTGTGAACTGGTAATTGAAAATATTATGGCCAATGGCTAACAGCATAGCGGCTACCAGCAGGATGTTTACAACCAGCGGTTTATGGTCGCCATCAAAGGCGTTGTAATAAATGCAGAGGAATGCGATGTAGGCTGCCGTTTCCATGATCATTTGTTTGCGGATGCCTTTTAGCAAGGGCTGCGTTCCCTCTTTTAACATACTTTGCAGTTCTGTGTTGCTTTTTGCTTTAGGGTTGATGCCCTGCCAGGCTGATTTTAAAGGATCTTGTTCCATGGTTTACTTTTTTAGCAGTTGCTGAATTTTGTTCTTAATCCTGTTCAGTTTTACCCCTACATTATTCTCCGTAATGCCGGTGATCTCCGCGATCTCTTTGTAGCTTAAATCTTCCAGGTATAAAGTGATGAGCGCTTTGTCTGCATCGTTCAGCTGTTTGAGCGCGTGGAGCAGCTGTTCCTGCTGCTCGTCTGGTTCATGAGGTTCTTCCGGGTTGTCTGGTAGCTGATCCGTATACCTGATATCCGGCCGTTTTTTCCGGAAAGGGAGAATAGCGGTGTTCAGAGCTATCCGGTACATCCAGGAGCTGAACTTTGCCTTTCCCTGGAATGAGGGAAGGGATCGCCAGAGCTGGAAGATGATCTCCTGGAAAAGGTCTTCGCGGTCCTGTGGGGTATCCCGGTACAGACGGCAGATCTTGTGGATGATGGCCTGGTGGGTATTAATGAGGAGTAAGAATTGTGTTTCATCCATTGTGGTTTGTTGGAGGTTTGGATGTTAGTTGCAGAAATGGGAGGAAACTTACACTTATTTCATTTTGTAGAACAGTGATGCCATAGCCCCTCAAATATTAAATGAAAAGGCCGCTCTTTAAGAGCGGCCCAGATAACCATTTTAAGATACAAATTTTATGTATTATTGAACTATATTCTTTGACTGGATAATCCAGTAAATAAAATCCGCAAGTCTTGTACTTCCACCCCAATCGATTCATTTGGCAACGGTTAAAATCTCTTTTTGATCCCAGAGGCACCGTCTATATCCCAAAGCTGAGACACGTCATTTGGACACACTAATTGCAGGAAGATAGCACTATAGTGGATCAAGGACCTGATACTGATATTGTGACACCGACATTTAAAATTTCCTTAAGAGAATAAAAGACATTGAAGCCCTGCCAGATGGGGAGAAAGAAAAAATTTATTGCTTCGATATGGCCATTACATACAATAAAACTAAAAGGCATACTCATAATAGATAGAAAAGCCGCAAGTATATACCTGCGGCCCTCTGTTTTATGATGTTATACTCCCTTTAATTGTCACCTATATTAAAACCCCCATATTACGTCTTCTTCATTATCTATAACAACAACTAACCTAAAACTATAGTTAATATCAATATTAATTACATTCTGAGTAGTATATCTAACATCAATGATATTACTAACATCGTCCTCGTAACTTTTATAGTCAACTATTTTTAATTTTAGACTTTGCCCTGGCTCCAATTTATAATCTGTACAAGGTGGATCTATAATAATCAACAAAGGCTCCTTCGTTGTATTTTCAAATTTCAAAATCAAATCTGTATTTACCATAACTCTAATACTTTATTAATCGTTTCCAAACGAGCTTCCTGTACAGAATAACTCTTGTTAGGTCTTGCTTTAAATTTTTCAATTGCTGTTGTTAACTGGCTCTGGTATTGCTTTAAGCCTTCCATGGTAACGACACCTTCCGATTTGAGCTGCGTTACTAAATCCTTATTAATATTTACGGCCCACCTCCTAGTCGCTTCAGCTGCTTTATCAAAATTCCCTTCCGATGTTTTTGCCAAACCAAGTTGTAACCATATGCCCGCTGAATGCATATCGTTCAATTCTGTTCTTATAGAACGCATTAAAATAATACAAGACTGTATCTTTGCCTGACCAATTTATCTCCACCCGCTTTAATGTGCAAGCCGGTGGAGATATTGAGTCCTTTTTTCTCAGAGATAGCCCCTCTCTCCTAAAAACGCTGCTACCTTTTCTGTATGTGTATGCAATGTTCCCTGTGCATCTCTCCTAGATAATACTGCTAATCCTTGAGTTCCATTCTTATCATCTTCATCTCTTTTCATTCATCTGCCGTTATCATCTACAGTCTTATTTTATACTCTTTGATCAATGTTTTCTCATCAACAGACCTCATATCATTCCGACATAAACATCGTCGCGATGCCTTAGTCCAAGCAAATCAATTTTGATATACCTGGAAATAGGATGTCTAACCGCTTCAGTTTACGGACTGAGTAACTATAGAGTACGTTATGAATATACAATGTCTCTTTTTCTGTGACACCCACATTTGCAACAACTTTTCCTCGTTTAAAGAATTCAATGCCTAGCCTTATATCAATATGGCTTCTAGATTCAGGCATTGTTCTTATGTATTTTGACTTTATTTCGTTTTGAAACATGAAATAGAGACTATCCGACTTAATACCATTTACATTAATTACGGTATCAACGGTCCCCTTAATCATTCCACGATCGATAGCGACTCTGTAAGTACTCTTCATACATAATGGATAAATTTTTGCGCTATCAAAATCTTGAGCTTTCATTCTGTGAGCAAAAGCCAGAGTTAAAAATATTAGAATTCCTACAATTTTGTTCATAAGACATTTAATTAGTTTTCTCCTTTCATCTCCCTATCCAATGTTCTTTCAATTTCAATTTGTGTACGTATCGCGGGAGGATATCCAAGGTTTTGCCTTGAAGTAGGGCCAGCGGTTCGAACTGGTAATCCAGAATGATTCGTTCCTCTAGGCTCTCCCAATCTTTTGGCTGCTGCTGCTTCGGATCCCGTAATTACCCTTTTCTCCTCTGCATTGTCATATAATGGATCATCGCTTTTCCTGGAGTTGCTTAATGTCTCGCCCTCATCTTTAGTCCACTCTAAAAAATGATCTAATTCATGTAAAAGTGTAAGGGCGGGAGACTGTACTTTTCCAGTTGCCTTTCTTTCTGAAATCCGTTTTCCGACATCGCTATCGCTAAATTCACCGCCCCTACTTCTCCCTCACCCTATACAAATACAAATCCCCATACTTCTCTATCGCTCCCTCCCTTTTATCTATCAGCTCCAGCTTAAAACAATCCACAAACTGCGGATCCAGCTTAGCCAGCGCCTCCGGCGAATAAATGGTCATAAAATACACATACCGCAAATTATTAACCGCCATATACTTCATCATACCATCATAATGCGCGCTTTCACCACTAACAACAGTCTTAAACACATCCGCCTTCCACTTCAAAAAAGTTACTTCCTGGCCCAGGTCCACGCAATAAAAAGGTTTATCTACAAAAGCAGATAATACATTCAAACACCAGTAATCTGTAACTATTTTATCACTGGGCGGCACTTCTGAAAATAATCCATGCGCTCTGTAAGCATTTGAAAAAGGATAGCGGATATCTTTTGTAACAGCAATGGCGCCACCGGCCAGCTGCAATGCCAATAAAACACCTGCCAGTCTACGCGCCGCAAGGGTGGTAGGCATTTCACTGGCATATAACCAATACGCCACAATAAACCCTATATAAATAAACCCTACATAACGCGCGCTTGTCAAAGGAAAAATAGCGGCAGTAGCAAAGGTGAGCAATAGATTCACCCCAAATAGGAGCAGGCTTTTCTTATTACCACGGAGTATAAAAAACACTAGCACCAGTAAGCCTAATGATAAAATTGGGTTAACGGCCTTTAACACCGGGTACGGCTGCTGCGCTTCTATTAAAAACTGAGTATTCCAGAAATGGCCGTCCCACCATACGGGTATGGGCATCAGCGCCCGCAATGGCGCCAGTACAATAGTGCCTGCCTGATGTTTTAGCTGCCATTTGTTGCTAAAGAATTGCGGGTTCAGCACACTGTCTGATGGCGGAAAAACAAAGCTAAGCGCCGGAATGACCAGCAATATACCCAGCAAACCGTGTAACACCACTAAACCGGCTTTCTCTTTTTGTTCTGCGCGGTATATTAAGAAGTACAGATGCAGGCTGCCGGCCAGGAATATGCCCAGCAAATGGGTATTGGTTAATAAGAACAGCAGCAGGTAATACACTAACAGCTTACCCCGGAACCGCCGGCGTATGATCACACAAATGCAAAAAGCCAGCAGCAAGGCAATGGCATAATTCCGGCTTAAGAGGGTGAACTCAAACAGTAAATAATAACCAAAAGGCATCCATATCCGGCCTGCAACAGGTATATCAGAATGCAGCAACAATATAAAAATAGCCACTATAACAATACACAGGTGCACCGCCTGTATGCCGCCCAGGTTATGGGTGAATTTTGAGATAGTAAAAAGGATCAGGTACCATAAGGGCGGATGCCCTTCATAACGGATATTGCTGAGCAGCTCCCACACATTTCTACTGGCTTTTGCAATGTTCCAGCTGTGGTATTCATCGCCCCACAGCTCGTGGCGGTACATAGCAAAGCAGAACAACATTACGTATATAATAAATACGGCCCAAAGCAATGGTTTGGAGGATGTGGATCTCATTTGGGTGGTTTGCTTGATGTAATTCTACCCAAAAGAAGATATTATTTCCGGCATTAACAAACAAACCTCGATGAACAAAAAAGCGGAGCTTTTGCCCCGCTTTAATAAAACAATTTCCATTAATGCCCTACAGCTGCCATCTCCTCACAGGCAGTTGCACATTTTCTACACATCTCGGCACACCTTCTACAATGTTCCATGCCCTGCTGAGCATGTTTTTCGCACTCATCCGCACAGGCATTACAAATGTCGGTGCATACGCGACATAGCTGATCGCTGAACCGGCCCTCCATGCTCATTACAGTGGCAGCGGCATTACAGATCACGGCACACTCTAAGTCAAGCTGGATACAGGCTTTCAGCATTTCCACATCCTTTTCATTCAAACAGGCCACAGCGCATTGGTGGCAGGCGGTAGCACAAGCCTGGCAGGCTTCCAGGCATTGTTGATACTGTTGATTGGTCATAAGAAATGTATTACAGGTTAAACAATCGTATTTGCCTATTATGCCGCAATATCGCGGCCAATTATAGTGCGGAGTTCCCTTGTGGTGTTGACTGCACCCGCGCTCCCCACTCCCTGCCACCCGATACAAAACCTGTTTCCTCCTGCAGTAAAAAAGCAAATCAGCAAGTAAAATCCCAACCGAAAATTAAATTTTCCTACTTTTAGCGCAAGGCGTCTCACCAGTATGTACATGCAGTATAATGATAAGGAACTATTCCAGCTGATCTCGGAAGGCAACGAATCCGCTTTCCGGCAGCTCTTTCGCAGGTATGTTCCTCAACTGCGCCCCCTCATCCTCCACCTTACCAAAGCCCCCGCCATTACCGACGATATTATCCAGGAAACCTTTCTGCGCATCTGGATCAGCCGCGATAAGCTGCTTGAAATAGAAAACCCGCACTCCTGGCTGCTGCGTATTGTTTTCCATCAATCCTTCTCCTACCTGCGCAAACAGGCCGTGCATCATAAAGTAATGGATGCCATTAGCATCCATGCCGCGGCAGAGGAGCACATCAGCACCACAGAGGAAAGCATCATCTACCATTCCATGCTCAAGCAGGTAAGCATGGCCGCTGCACAGCTACCGCCGCAGGCTAAACGTATTTACCTCCTGAGCCGGGATAAAGGCCTGAAAATACCGGAGATCGCCCGGGAGCTTTCCATTTCCCCCAATACCGTAAAAAATTCCCTGGTAAGGTCCTTACAGTTTATCCGCAAACAGCTGGAGCTGTCCGGCTACCTTTTTCCCACCCTTATAATATGGCTGCTCACGGCCTGAAAAAAAATTTTCTTTTCCATAGGTCCTAATTGTTTACTTACGCGTCTGTTAATACAAGGGGACTTTCCGCGATGCCGGATGCCACGTTTATGAGATTGCCACGTTTAACATTTAAACAATCAACAAATTGTCTATACAAGACCGTTTAGCATACCTGTTGCAACAGGCTGTGCATCAAACCGCTACCGTTGCAGAGCTACAGGAATTATCAGACCTGGTGCAGGCCGACCAAAGCGGCGATACCGCCCGCCTGGTGGAAATGCTGCTGCACAAAGATCTTCCACCGGAAACAGTAGAATATGATGAATCCTATTGGGACCAGGTAGCCAGTAATATCCTCGCAGCCGACCGCCCGGAGGATGCCCCTGCCGGCAACGTAATACCACTACCCCAGCGCCGGCGCGGGTGGATGGCAGCAGCCGTTATAACCGGCGCCCTACTGCTCTCCGGAGGGGCGTACTGGTTATTACAAAAGCCCGCTCCTGCCCCGCTGGCGGCCGTTACACCACAACCTGCCCATGATGTAGCTCCCGGTGGCAACAAAGCAGTGCTGATCCTGGCAGATGGCACCCAGGTGCCGCTGGATAGCACCGTCAATGGCCTGCTGGCGCAACAGGGCAATACAAAGGTTTCCAAACCCGGCGCCGGGCAGCTTACCTACACACAGCAAACAGCAGGCAGCACCGCGCTTACGCAATACAATACCCTGCGCACGCCACGCGGCGGCCAGTTCCAGGTAACCTTGCCGGATGGCACCAAGGTATGGCTCAATGCTGCCAGCACCTTAAAATATCCCACTGCATTTACCGGTACCAACCGGCAGGTTGAGCTGAGCGGCGAAGCCTATTTTGAAGTAGCGGCCAATGCCGCCCGGCCTTTCCGGGTAAATGTGCTTACCCATACCGGCAGCAGCCCGGATAGTATGCAGGTAGCCGTGCTGGGCACCCATTTTAATATTATGGCTTATGAAGATGAGCAGCAGGTAAGAACCACCCTGCTGGAAGGCGCCGTACGCGTAAACAGCCATGGCAGCAGCAAACAGCTGCGTCCCGGCCAGGGCGCCAGCCTGGATAAGCAGCAACGCACACTCACCTTACAGGACAATATAAACACAGAAGAAGCAGTAGCCTGGAAGAACGGCTTTATACAATTGGAAGGCAACGACATTACATCCGCCATGCGGCTCATAGCCCGCTGGTACGATGTGGAGGTAGTTTACAAAGCGCCTGTGGCTGCGCACTTCCGGGGCATTATCCCCAGGAATGTGCCTGTATCGCAGGTATTAAAAATGATGGAGCTAACCGGCGAAGTACACTTTGAAATAAAGGGAAAACAATTGATCGTATCACCTTAATCTATGCCACTTAAAAAAATGCTACGTTAAAAACTGAACACATGAGTCCTTAATGTTTATTCCTACACCCATTTAGTAAAGGCCAAAAAAACCGGGAGCGTTCGCGGCGCCCCCGGTCAATTCAGGCCTGTAATTACAATCGCTTACGGCAATTTCATTATCAACCCAAACCATACAAATGTATGCAATTGACGCTTTTTTCCCAAAGCGGGCTAAGCAAGCTCGCGTGGGGCAAAACATTTCCACGATTATTAGTAAAAACATTCCTGATCATGAAATTAACGGTGCTTTTGATGACCATCACCCTGCTGCAGGTACATGCGGCCGGGTATGCACAAACAGTTACCCTTTCGCAACGGAATATTTCCCTGGACCAGGCGTTTAAAGAGATCCGGAAGCAAACCGGCTACGCCTTCCTGTATACGGATGAACAGCTGCAGCACCTTCCGAAAGTAAGCCTGGAGCTGAAGAATGCCTCCCTGCAAACAGCGCTGGATGCCTGTTTCCAGGGGCAGCCGCTTACTTACAACATCTCCGATAAGGTGATCATTATTAAACGCAAAGCGCTGCAGGCGCCGGCTGAAATTGCACCGCCCGACCAGGAAATAAAAGGCCGCATCACCAATGAAAAAGGTGAGCCGCTACCCGGTGTAACCGTACAGCTGAAAGGCACCACCCGCGGTGTGGTAACCAATGAAAATGGTGAATACACCATCACCGTACCCACCGGCAATGCCATCCTGATCGTTTCATCCATAGGCTATAATAAAGAAGAGATACCGGTATCCGGTAAAAAAGAAGTATCTGTTACGCTGCAACCTTCCGCCTCCAACATGAATGAGCTGGTGGTGGTTGGTTATGGCGAACAGAAAAGAGGCGCGCTTACCAATTCCATTACATCTGTTTCAGCAGCTGCGTTTAAAGATCAGCCGGTGAACCGCCTGGACCAGGTGTTACAGGGCAGGGCCGCTGGTGTGCAGGTAACCAATGCAGCCGGCTCCCCGGGCGGCAGCGTAAGGATCCGCATACGCGGCGCCAATTCCATTAATGGCGATAATGGCCCGCTGTATGTAGTGGATGGCTTTGTTGGCGCAGAATTTTTTTCCATTAACCCGGATGATATTGAATCCGTACAGGTGCTGAAAGATGCCTCTGCCACCGCACTTTTCGGTAGCCGCGGCTCCAATGGCGTTATCATAATTACCACTAAAAAAGGCAGCAAGGGCGGTTTAAAGGTGAACTTCACCAGCCGTTACTCGTCCTCCACCGTTATCAAAAAGCTGGACCTGCTGAATGCGGGCGACTTTGCAGAAACAGCCAATGCACATGCCACCGCCGTAGGTACCACAAAACCCTTTACAGATGCACAGGTAGCAGATTACCGTGCAAAAGGCGGCACCAGCTGGCAGAATGAGATCTTCCGCACAGCGCCCAGCCAGGAATACCTGTTAAGTCTTTCCGGCGGTAATGACAAGTCCAGCTACTTCATTTCCGGCAACTACCTGGATCAGGATGGTGTGATCAATAATTCATTTTACAAACGTTACACGGTAAGGTCTAACATCAACGCCAACCTGGCCAAAGGCATCTCTACCTTCCTGAACATTACCGGCTCTTACAGCTCTGCACAGAATACGGATATACCGCCGGATGGCCCCAGCAGCCCGCTGGCCCAGGCCATCACATGGTCGCCTACGGTGCCCGTACGTCAGGCTAACGGCAGCTATACCATCAGCGATCCCGTAGGCTCCCTGTTCTACAACCCGGTAGCATTAACTACCGACCGGCTGGCAGTAACAGAAAGAATGCTGGCTAACATGATAGGCGGTTTCCGTTTTGAGCTGTTGGATGGCCTCAGCTTTAACCTGCAGTATGGCGCCAACTATCTTGATTATGATAATAAAAGTTTTGCAGGCAAGGTTACCAATGGCGGCACTGCTACCAGCAGCTACCGCTCTAATAAAGAGATCAGGCTGCAGAATACCAACACCCTTAACTATCGCCGCTTATTTAATAACGTGCATAGCCTGGATGTTACAGCAGTGGCGGAATACCAGCAATCTACGTACAACTATGTATCCGCCGGTGCATCTAACCTTACGTACGAAAATTTCCAGTGGAATAACCTGGCATTAGGTACGCCCGGCAGTCCTGGCTCGGGCTATTCAAAATGGGGTCTGTTCTCGCTGATAGGCCGTGTTAACTATGGTTATAAAGATAAGTACCTGGTATCCGGCGCCCTGCGGCGCGATGGCTCCTCCAAATTCCTGGGCAATAATAAGTACAGTTATTTCCCTTCAGTGTCAGCAGGATGGGTGATCAGCAACGAGCCCTTTATGCAGGATGTGCCCCTGCTCAGCACCCTGAAGCTGCGCGGCAGCTGGGGTTTAACAGGCAGCCAGGGTATTAATCCGTACAGCACTTTTTCATCCTACTCCAACAGGATAGCTTCCTTTACCAACAGCACTTTCCAGAACGGCATTGTGCTGGGTAACATTGGCAACCCTGATCTTAAATGGGAAACCACCGAGCAAAAAAATGCAGGGCTGGATGTAGGGCTTTTCAACAACCGTATAAATCTTACGGCCGATTATTTTGTAAAAGACACGCGCGACCTGCTGCTGAATGAAACCCTGCCCTTGTACCTGGGCGGTAATACCATTACCCGCAACATTGGTACGGTACAGAACAAAGGCTGGGAGCTTTCATTAGATGCTGCTGTAATAGATAAAGGTACGTTTCACTGGAACACCTGGCTGAATGTATCGTTCATTAAGAACAAAGTGATCTACATAGGCGAAGGCAAAAAAATGATCTTTGATCCTAACACCCGCAAGATAGGCGGTGGTATGTCGCCGCAATCTGAATTTGTGGTAATGCCCGGGCAGCCGCTGGGTGCCATCTGGGGCCTTACTTACCTGGGCACCTGGAAACCGGGTGATGCTAAGGCAGCAGAATATGGCGCCAAGGCCGGAGATTCCCGCTACCAGGATCTGAATAATGATGGCCTGATAGATGCCAACGACTACGGCGTAATAGGCACCGGCATTCCCCGCACCTCCGTTGGCTGGAACAATACTGTTACGTACAAATCCTTTACCCTGAACCTGATGTTCCAGGGTATGTTCGGGTTTGATAAGCTGAACTATAACAAGGCGGCAGCCATGTACTACGGCGGCGATGCAAGGGAAGCTACCCTGGCAGAGATCAAAGACCGTTACATACCCGGCGTTAATGAAACATCGGATATTCCCGCCTTCAGCACCACCAACCGGAACTTTACACAAAGCACCCGCTTCCTGGAAAAAGCAGATTTCCTGCGGCTGAAGAATGTGAGCCTGTCTTACGATATACCCAAATCCAGGATAAAAAATGTGCTGGGCGTTAAGGTATTTGTAAGCGCCACCAACCTGCTCACTTTCACCGGTTACAGCGGCATAGACCCGGAAGCTAATTCCGATGCGGGCGATCTGCGGCAGGGTATTGACTTTGGCTCTTACCCGAATGCAAAAACCATTACCGGGGGCGTTACCCTTAGTTTTTAAATATAACGTACATGATTAAACGATCATTCCACATGAAAAAGATATACATAGCGGCCCTGCTGCTGCTCACAGCAGGTTGCAGCAAAGAGTTAACGGAAAATCCAAGGGGCCTGGTAGGCGGCGCTGCTGCATTGAGCAGCCAGGCAGGTCTTGAATCGGCGCTCACCGGTGCATACGGTAGCCTGATGGTACCCTGGACCAGCGGTTTTACCAGCGTGTCGCAAATTGCTATGACCATGGGCGGCGATGACCTCACCACACATCCCGGCTCCAATAAAGAAGAGTTCCGGGAGTTTGACCGGTTTAATGTAACCTCCCTCAACAGCCGCATGACACCCATCTGGCTGGGTTGTTACAAAACCATACAATCCACCACCAACATCATCAACAATTATACGCAGGTGCAGGATGGTACGCAAGCCACTATACAAACCATTGTGGGGGAAGCCAGCTTCCTGCGCGCGCTGAGCTACTACTGGCTTACACGCCTCTGGGGCGAGGTGCCCATAATTCCTTCCGAACAATACTCCCCGGAATTATTAACCCTTACCAAAAGCAAGCCTGCTGAAATATATAAGCTGATAGAGGCAGACCTGGCAAGGGCCGAGGAATGGGTGCCCAACAAAAAACGCGATCCGGGAAGGCCCAATAAGGGTTCTGTAAAAGCGCTGCTGGCAGATGTGTACCTCACAGAAGCCGGCTGGCCGCTGAAAGATCAGTCCAAATACGCCCTGGCTGCTGCTAAGGCCAAAGAAGTAATAGACCATAAAGCAGATTACAGCTTTGACCTTTATCAGGATGGTTTCTTAAAGATCTTCGCCGGTGGCACGGTAGAAGATGTGTTCACTCTTTTTACCCGCGGACAATGGTCTACCTACAACTCCTTTTACGGCCTGTCCACCATGCCGGAGAATGAAGGCGGCTGGAGCGATTTTTTCCCTGAGCTGAAATTCTTTAACAACTTCCCGGCAGGCTCCCGGAAAGATGCAACATTCTCTACTGAATTTGTGGTAAGTGGCGATACTATTCCCTGGCAGCAAACCACCACTAAACACCCTTATTATAAAAAGTTCACTATACAGCAGGCGGGCGATAAAGCTGTGTATATGTCTAACAACCCGGTGATCATGATCCGGTATGCGCATGTGCTGCTCATCTATGCAGAGGCACAGGCAAGATCTGCAGGCACGCCTAACGCCGATGCATATACTGCGGTAAATGCCGTGCGGCAGCGTGCAGGCTTACCGGCCCTGGCTGCAAATATGACGGGCGCTGATTTTGCGGCTGCAGTGGTAAATGAACGCGCCTGGGAATTTGCCGGTGAATGGAACCGCTGGTTTGACCTGGTGCGGCTGGACCAGGTAGCTGCTGCCAATGCCGGTAAAGACCCTGCCGACCTGCAGCCCGCAGGCGCCATTACCCAGGCCAGTTACTGGATGCCCATACCGGGTGTGGATGCATTGGTGAACCCAAATTTATAACAACAACCCAGGATGATTATCCTATGAAACAATACCCATAAGCACGTATTAAAAGAAAACCCAGGTCCCGGCTAAAAGTTGGCCGGGACCTATTTCCCCACGTAAAAATGAAACGTTATGAGAAACATTTCAACACTCTTTGTGTTGCTGCTTGGCATGCTGTTAAGCGGCAATAAGCTCCATGCGCAATTCCTGCTGCTGGATGATATGGAAGGCAATGGCCCCTGTGCCGGCAGGTGGACCTATTACGCCGGAAATACCACTACCGGCAAAGTGGAATTTGGGGTACCCAATCCCAGCATCTCCACCGTGAACCCAAGCCCGCTGGTGGCTAAATTCACGAAAGACACCACCTGCTTTGAATACATGACCGCAGCCTGCAGCCTTAGAGATTCTTTTGACCTGAAGGCCAACAGCATCTTTAAAATGCTGGTGTACAGCAGCACGCAGGACGAGATCATGTTTAAGCTGCAGCCCGGCAGCAACTATTCAAAAGCAGTGTACTTCACCTACAAAGTAAGCCGCATTAATCAATGGGAAGAGGCAACTTTCAACTTCCAGAGCGTAAAGAACAGAACAGACTTTAACACCATTGAAGTACATTTTATTGACGGCAAAAAAGCCAATGGCATCCTGTACTTTGACCTGGTGCAGGGCCCTAACTCTACCGGCATTACGCTGAAGGACACCAGCATTTTAATGGGCCAGGAAAACGGCGCCACTCTTACCGCCACAGTACGCGGCAGCAAGTTTGACAGCGTATTAACCACCGCCGGCTGGACCAGCACCAACCTGCCCGCAGGCGTAACCATAGGTAACGTGCAGCGCATAAACGATACTACCGCGCGTATTACACTAAGCGGTAACTCGCCGGCCAACTATTCCCGCACTACGCTGAAGCTGAACATAGCCGGGGGTGAGCTGGCAAATGCCAACACCACCAGCTACCAGGCCAAAGGCAACGTAGTGTTTGAAGGTAATCCCAACTGGACGGTCATCTTTACCGATGATTTTAATACAGACGGCAAGCCCGATGCCACCAAATGGAAGGTGGACCCGCAGCCCAAAGGATGGATCAACGGTGAGCAGCAGGTATACACCGATACCACGCATGATAACGCCTTTGTAAAAGATGGTAAGCTCATTATTAAAGGCAAGAAGGATTTCCCTACCGGCAACAGCGCAGAGCCCTGGTCATCGGCCCGCCTGATCACGCAGGGCAAGCTGGATTTCAAATACGGGAAGGTGGATGTACGCGCTAAACTGCCCCGTGCACGCGGCTCCTGGCCTGCCATCTGGCTTATGCCTACCAGCAGCGCCTATGGCGGCTGGCCCAAAAGCGGCGAGCTGGATATGATGGAGCATGTAGGTAATAACTTTGGCACCGTACTCTCCACCGTGCATACGCAAAACCACAACTGGACCAACGGTGGCCAGGTATCAGCCACCAAAAAGCTGATGGATGCAGATACCGTGTATCATACTTATAGTATGGAATGGGGCGCCGATTCCATCACCTTCAGCTACGACAGCATACATGTGCTTACTTATCCCAACCCGCATACCGACTGGAAAGACTGGCCGTTTGACCAGCAATTTTACCTGATCCTGAATGTGGCCATTGGCGGCGGCATGGGCGGCACCATTGTAGAAGCAGACTGGCCGGATAGCATGGTGGTAGATTATGTGCGCATTTCCCAGAAAGGATTAGGCACACCGGTGCTGGATACCGTAACCGTAACACCCGCCACCCTATCCTTTTTGCCGGGTAAAACGCAGCAGTACACCGCCAAAATACTGGACCAGAACGGGCGGCCAATAGCTGCCACACCGGTATGGAGCATAACCGGCACAGGCAACAGCATTACCGCCAACGGCCTGGCCACGCTGAATGATACAGCCATTATTACCGCCACGGTAACTGTAAACGGCATTACCAAAGCAGGCGTAGTACGCGCAAACAAACGTGCCGCCAATTACAAACCCATCCCCGTAAAAATACAGGCAGAAAGTTTTGATAACGGCAATGCCTGTTGTACGGAAACCACCGCAGATACCGGCGGCGGGCTGGATGTGAGCTACATAGGCAGCGGCACCTGGTTTGAATATGATATTAATGTACCAGACAGCAGCGAATACCGCATCCAGTTCCGCGTGGCAGTAAATACAGCCTCCAGCCTGAAAATACAGCTGGATTCTACTACCCTGCAAACAGTAAACCTGCCGGCAAGCGGCGGCTGGCAAAAGTGGAGCACCGTAACTTCATTGCCTATACGTTTACTACCGGGTCAGAAAACCATTCGCATCACTGCTGATAAAGATGGCTGGAACTTTAACTGGCTGCGCATTATACGCGCAGATTCAATTCCATTAACACGCATAGCTGTTAAACCGGATACAGTGACCCTTAACGCCGGTGAAACCAAACAATTCACCGCCACCGGTTACGGGCAGGATAGCAGCGTGTTTATGATACAGCCGGTATGGACTGTTTCCGGCACAGGCAATACCATCAGCGCCAATGGCCTGTTAAACGCTCCTGCTGCCGGCAATTACACCATTACAGCCACAGAGGGTACTGTAAGCGGTACTGCCACAGCCGTAGTGAAGGCCGTTTATGCCTGCTCCGTTAATGATAAATATGAAGCGGAAAGCGCCTCTAACCGCGCTACCACCCCTGTGTTGGAAACCTGCACAGATGCAGGCGGCGGGCAGGATTTTACCAACCTGCATGTAAACGACTGGTTTGCATATAATACGCTGAACGTGCCTGCAGCGGGCCAATACACTATCAGCTTCCGGGTATCTGCCACTGCGCCTGCTAAATTATGGGTAGGCCATAGCGGCTATAACTTTGGCAGTGTTGATATCCCCTCTACCGGCGGCGCCTGGCAAACCATTACAGATACCATTACCCTGCCGGCGCTGTCCTACACAGGCATTCATGTGCAGTCGGGCACTTTTAAGTTCAACTGGTTCAGCATCAGCAACTGCGCTGCGCCGGCCGCTTCCTCCGCTGCCCGTATGACCTACAGCAGTGTAAAAACCGGTGTTGAAACGGGCGATGTAAAAAGCGTGCGGCTGTACCCCAATCCCACCACCGACCAGCTAACCCTGGAGCTGCAGGAACCGGTGTACCGCGTATGCACTTTGCTTGATATGCAGGGCAATGTAGTAAAACAATGGTCCCTCAGTCAAGGACAAACCAGGGTAACCCGGCACATTGGCGAGCTGGTACCGGGTACGTACCTCTTAAAATTAGAAAATGAGCACAAACAGCTCACTTTAAAAGTTGTGAAATACTAATTTATCAACGGATTATAACAAAGGGCTGTTCCGGAAGCAAAATGCTTTCAGAACAGCCCTGAATTTTTATATGCTTCTTACGGTTTCCCCTAAAACGGTTGCCCACTGCGGCCCCACTGCAATCGGTATCCATGCTATTATTTTTTATTTTCAGCTAAAATTCTTTACTTTGGTTTAACGGACTTATTCAGATCAGCAGCAAACAATTATAGGTTATTACAGATCAGTTATTATTCATCACCTCAAACCACGTATACTCAAATAACCGTTCCTAATTCGCTTTAAGCAGTCACATGAACCTACGTAAAACCCTCTACACTGTTATCGACATGGGTACCGGCCCGGTCAGGGACCGCCATGAAAAATTACTCATCAACAAAGTTAATGGGGTTGCCTGCTCGTTGATCGTGCTAAGCCTGATCTTCGGCCTCCTCTTTTACATACTTTCCGGGCACCTGCTTATACTAATAGCCACTACGGTAGAAAGCATGCTTTTTGTGCTGATCATTGCCCTTAACTATTATAAAAAACATGCGCTTGCAGCACTGGGCCTGCAGCTGGTGCTGAATGCAGCCATCCTGTATTTTGGCCTGCTACTGGGCAAAGCAATAGACGGGCTTTGGCTGGCGCTGTTCCTGATCGTTACCTCTTTCCTGTTCCTGAAAACCGCTGCAGCAAGACGCATCAGCCTCACAGGCGGAATCATTTCACTGGTATTGATAGAGCTGAATAAATTTTACCCCGTAGTAACGCCTTTTCCCTTCACACCTGCGGTACTGCTGGTAGTACATTACTCCGCCATTGCAGTAATACTGTTCATTACGGTGCTTACTTTAATGCATTACCTGCAGTACAATAAGCTGCTGGTAACCGCCGTAAAAGGGCAAACCCGTGAGCTGGAAAACGCCAACCGCTCCCTGAAAGTATTCATGCGCGAGCTTACGCATGAGATCCGTACCCCGCTGAACGCCATTTACAGCATAGCACAGCTGAAGCTGATGGATGCGCCGGACAGCCTTACCAATGAGCACCTGCACTATGCCTGCCATAACGTGTTAAGCATTATTAACAACGTGCAGGACCGCAGTAAAATGGAAGCAGGCAAGCCGGATGAGGTAAAACGCGAAGCCTTTGATGTACGCAGCTGGATCCGGGAAGTATGCAATATTTACAGCTACCTGGCCCGCACCAAAGCAGTGCAGATAGAGGTTGAGACAGGAGAACAGCTGCCTGCCCTGATGTATGAGGACAAAGCCACGCTTACCAAGATCACTAACAACATTATAGGCAATGCCATTAAGTTCAGCCCGAAAAATACAACCGTTACCGTTAGTATGCACCAGGTAAACGGGCAGTGGCACCTGGCAGTAGCAGACCAGGGCTCAGGTATAAGCCAGGAAAAGATAGCCACCCTGTTTGATGAATTTACCCGGGAGCGCATCAACTTTGCAGAAGGTACAGGATTGGGCCTAAACATAGCGCAAAAGCTGGCCGTTCAGCTGCAGGGCCATATACAGGTGCTCAGCGAACAGGGTAAAGGCACCATGTTCATTATATGCCTGCCGGTGCATGAATGTAAAGAGATCAGTGTGGAAGATGACCACCCGGAACATATTGACAACCACCTTTTTCATGGACGAAAAGTGCTGCTGGTAGAGGATGACCATATGAGCCAGCAATACCTGCATAAATACCTGCACAGTAAAGGTTTTGAAGTAATATTGGCAGAGGATGGCATGGAAGGGCTGTACCGCGCCACCTGCGACCATTTCGATATTATTATTTCAGATATAGGACTGCCCCGCATGGAGGGACGGGAGCTGCTGGCACGCCTGAAAGCCAATAAGTACCTGGCCCATGTACCGGTGATCATTACCTCGGCAGACACGGCTATTAAAGAAGATCTGCTGCATGCAGGAGCCGCAGGCTGCCTGGTAAAACCTGTGGATTTTAAACAGCTGCATAAAGTATTGAAAGACACTATAATTCAGACAATACTGGCCCCGGAGCACAGGGCATAGCCGCCTCCGGAGGCACTTTTTGCAATTTTAGTTAAAATGCTTTACCTTGTTGGTGATTAGGCTTCAGCTCAGCAAGTACTCAATAACCATAATCTTTAACCATCTCGTATGAATGCCTGTGGCAGGTTACGCTGACTTCAATTAACGCTACTCCCTTATGGCGATATTAAGGAACATTATAAGAACCGGTACCCAAAATGTGGATGAAATAGCCAAACACGCTATCATAGCGGTAAACCGCTTTAGCCTGGTATCTCTCATTTTAACTTCCTGCTTTGGAATTGTTTTCTGTATACTAACCGGAGAGCTGCAGATCCTGGCAGCCGGCTTAACGGAAGCTACTTTGCTGGCAGGCGTATTATGGCTGAACAGCCGGCACAAGCACCTGTGGGCCAGCTATGCCTACATATGCATTATTAACGGCTCCCTGGTATATTTCAGCGGCATCCTGGCCGCTATTATAGAAGTGCACCTGGCTTTTTTGCTGATGTTCGGCGCCTCACTGCTGTTCTTCCGGAAAGACAGGGACCGCATGATCAGCATTGGTATTACGGCGTTTACCTTATTGATCTGTGAATACAACTACTCCTACCCTTTTATAAATCCTATCCTGAAAACAGATTACGAGCAGATGCTTCTGCGCTGGCTGGCCCGGCCCGGTATTATTTTGCTGGATTCCCTGGTGCTGTGGTATTACAAAAAAACCAACGAAGCGCTTTACAATGATCTAATGAAACGCTCCAAAGAGCTGGAAGCCGCCAATACTTCCAAGAACTTTTTTATACGCGTTACCAACCATGAGCTGAAAGGCCCTTTAAATGCCATTCATGAGATCAGCCAAACCCTGCTGCTGAATGATGAGGTGGATGAAAGCCCCTCCCTGAAGCCGCTGGCAGAGGACCTGTACACAGCCAGCACCACCGCTATGCAGGAGGTAACCAATGTGCTGGATATGTCGCAGATAGAGGCAGGAAAAATTAACCAGGTAGATAACAGCCCCATTAACATACGGCAGTTCCTGATGAACCTGTGCAAGGTGCACCAGTATACCGCCAACCGCAAAAAAGTAAGCATAGTAACAGAGTTTCATGATCAGCTGCCGCTTACCATTATCAGCGATAAGGCCAAGCTCACCAAAGTAATGAGCAACCTGCTGGTGAATGCCGTAAAATTTACCGCCCCCAAAAGCCGCGTAACGGTAAAGGCCTATATAAAGGATGGCCTGCTGTATATGGCGGTAAAAGACCGGGGTAAAGGTATTGAGCGGGAACGCCTGCACACTATCTTTGACCCGTTTGAAACAGAACAGAACAACCTGATAGAAGGCAGCGGCCTGGGATTGTTTATTACCCGCCACTTTATAGAGCTGCTGGGCGGAAAGATCACCGTGAGCAGCAACCCAAATGAAGGCACTGTTTTTACCCTTCATATGCCGCTCACCACCGGGCAGGCAGCACCGCAGGATGTGCAGCCCGCCATTGCAGCCGCCGATTACAGCGGTAAAAAAGTGCTGATCTGTGAAGATGATGAAATAAGCCAGGTATACCTGGCCAAGTTCCTGGAAAGAACCGGCTGCACTACGCTGCTGGCAGATAACGGCGCCAATGCCATTACCCTTGCCCAGCAGGAAATGCCCGACCTTTTGATACTGGATTCCCATATGCCGGTAATGAGCGGTAAGGAAACGATCATGCATATACGCAAACATCCGCACCTGCAGCATTTACCTATTATAGTGATTTCGGGCGATGCCTATAGCGGGGAAAGTGAAGAGCTGCTTACCGCCGGCGCCAGTGAATACCTGCTAAAACCCGTGAGCTTTAGAACACTGAGCGACGTGATGCGCAAGTACCTCACTTCCCCGGTAAATAACAAGCGGCTGCCGCCGGCTCAGGCCATCCGGTAACGGGCCGTATCTGTCCAGCTCCAGTCAATATTCCCGCGCATCATAGTAGCCAGCGCATTTACAAAACGCAGCAGCTCTTTATTAACAGCATCCTCAAAAACCGGTAGCTGTGCAGCCAGCCGTATAAACTCCTTCACCTTATCATCATGGATCTGCGTGGCTTTAAACACAGCATCTTCCAGCGACAGGCCTTTATGATTTTTCAGCAACATCACCAGGTTCATCTCATCGCCCTGCTGCAATTCCTTGCGGTAAGAAAATAGGTCATTAGCATAACAGATGGTATCAGAGCACAGGGTAATAAGGGTTTGCACCGTACTATGCCAGCGTACTTCCTCCGGCAAATGAATATTCTCCATGATCTCTACCAGGTCCGCAAAAAAGTTGGCGCCGCCAAACTCCTGCCTGAACTGCATGTATTCAGCTACTGCAGGCATGCGGTTTTGTTTCACCAGCTCTATACGCCAGAGGTTTGCCACAAAGGCCCGTTTCATGCTTTCTGCAAAACGGTTTTGCCAGGCAGGTGTGCTCAGGCGGCAGATCCTTTCCCAGAAATCGCTGATGGCCGCCAGTGAAGGGCCGTGTTTTTCCAGTGTTTTGGTTTCATGTAATACCAGGATGCGGCGTACCTGCTCCAGGAACATTTCAAAGTTCTCTTTCTTACGCACGGCTTCCGTGTCAGCGGTAGCTTCGTCGTACTGATCATCCAATACAAATAACAGGGTGTTCAGATCTGCAGCTATGCACAATGCTTCCAGGTTTGCATTTGGAAACATACGCGCCACCATCCAGGTGAACCGCTGCTGCCGGTAATGGTCCATTACTTCATTGCTGGTGATGAGGTGAAACGCTCTTGCCCAGTAAGTGGTATGCGCATCTGCCTGTTCAACCAACGGGTTTAAACGGGTAGGAAAAGGACAATACAATGCCGGATTGCCCGTAGAGCTTTTAATGAGTGCCATAGGAAATAAATTTTGTTTGAGGATAATATAGCTAAATTTGATCAATGTGGGGATAACCTATGCGATACAGGCCCATTACGGCTTTCGGACTGAAATTATTTTGCAGTATCCGTGTCGGATTAATGATTAATAATTAAGAATTAAAAAGGAAAATAATAAATGTAAAAGTATAATGTAGCAGATATTGGGGTGTGATTGATAAGATTATTGTATGGTTAAAATGAGAGAAGAATATAAAAACTGCATTACCCTATTAATTCTTAATTTTTACCTTATTCAGCAGCTCCCGCGCAGTAACCTCCCCGCTGTCAGCCGCCATGCTTAACCAGAACATGGCATAGGTTTCATTTTTTTCTACGGCCAGGCCATTCAGGTAATAACAGCCTACTTCCTTTTGCGCAACGGTTTTCCCGGCTTCAGCAGCCTGTAAAAAGTAGCGGAATGCTTTCAGGTGATCGGCTTTGCTAACCGCATTGCGCTCATAAAATTCTGCCAGGTAATACATAGATTCTACATGCCCTACTGCGGCCGACCGTTCATATAACTCTAAGGCTATACGAATATTATGGTCATTGGCAACACCCAGCTGCGGCTGTAATTGCCCTTTGCTATCATAGGCAAAAGTACCTTTGAGCAGCTCAAAGGCCAGGCGGTTCTGGCATTCAGAACCTGCCACACTAGCGCCCTGGTGCAGGTAACGCGCTGCCGACTTCAGGTTGCGGGCTTTATGATCTCCATAAAAAACCGCTTTAAAGGCAGGAAAGCAGCAGCCTTCTTCATCCTGCGGGTCCTGGTCGGCGGTTTTGCAATACCATTCTGCAGCGGCATAGGGATCACGGTCTTCCTCATAGCCTTTATCAAAATAACGGGCCAGGCAGGCCATGGCCTTCAGGTATCCAAGGGATGCACTTTTCATGAGATATTCCAGCGCCATTTTACGGTCTTCTTTATTCGGTTTAAAGAAGTAGCCGGGTACTACATGCACCCCTCTCCACAACAGGCGGCCCTCATAAATGCGCTTGCCTACCAGGTAATAACAATGTATGCTGCCATAGTGCATGCCCAGGTTCACGTAATGTGTGGCGGCGCTGTAGTCGTGCGTGCGGGAGCGCTTTTCCAGCTCCAGCTCTGCCAGGCGGGCGCAGGCCCAGCCACTGCCCTGCTGCACAATATTTTCCAGTATATGAATGGCTTTTACACGGTTTATGATGCCGGTGTTACCTTCCTCTCCCCTCCAGTATAGCTGCGCCAGCTGCTCACCGGCAGAAATATAACCTTCCTGCAGGGCCATCTGGTAATAGTTCAGCGCTTTTAAAAGATGGATGGACTGAGCGTTTAGCCCTTTCCGGTAGATATCGCCCAGGCGCATCATGGCAGCCGGATGCCCATAGCGGGCAGCACGCCGGTAATATACCACTGCTTGGTGGCTGGCGGGATCGGCCTGGCTTAAGCAGCCGGCATAATCGTATAACAGCACTATATTCTCAGGGTGGTAAGACAGTGCTTCTTTGAAGTAAAGCAGGGCTTTCCCCCAATCCTTACGGCAGGCGTAAAACCGCGCCAGCGCCGCTGCACCCCGGTGGGGCGCCAGGCGGTACATAGTTTCAATATGCGGAAGCGCCTCTGAGGGGGCATTTTTACCCAGCCAGCAGTAAAATGCATAGTGGCCGCGGTATACGGCGCGTACCTCATTACGGGCATCGGCGGGCAGGCCGCTGTATAAAAGATAGGCGTAAGCCTGCATGCTGTCTGACCATACATCCGGCGGGCGGTGGTACATCGGTTCGCCGTCCTTTACATTTACCTGGTGTATTTCCGGAGGTGTTTTGCGGAGGGCATCGAGCATGGCTATACGTAAAGTAATGGAGCCGGGCTCCAGCTGCAAGGCTTTTTTATACCAGTAAGGAAGCTGGTGCAGGTCGCCGGTTTCATCCAGCGTAAATTCTTTGGCAGTACCATAACGCGGGTCTACCGCATTCATATAGCCCAGGTATAACCAGGCATGGAACGGCCTGCGGGAAAGCGTTACGGCTGTTTCCAGCAGCTCGCCTGCATGGTCCATGCCATCTTTCAGGCTTCTTAAACTGTAAACAGATGCGGATGCTACGGGCAGTGTGCCCCTTTTCGTATAGGCGTCGGACAGGATACAATCTGCGAGAATAATATGCGCTGCATAGGATTGCGGGTAGCGGGCCTGCCATTGTGCGGCCAGCTGCCGGGCACTTTTTAATTTAATAGGATAGTACCGCAGATATTTTTCCAGGTCGCCCGGAGTGTTCTCCTGCTGTTGTTCGTAACGCTCCTGTACTCCCCGGTATAAATATTCCAGTGTATCAATATCCTCCTCACGCACCAGTTCCAGTAAAAAAAGATAGTTTTTCAATCCGTTGTTCTGCATCATTGTTTCACCACATAATAGTATTGGTTAAATGGGTTACTGTTGTTCTGCAGGAACTGCTTTCAAGCGGATACAGGCCCCAGTGCAAGTTCTGCAATTTACGACGGTAAAATGTTAATAAGATGTAAATGATGAATTGTTTACTAATACGGACAAGAGATTTGTGTGGACGAAGTCTACAGTCCATGGACTGCTGCGCAGAATGGGTTGTGCGGGGAATGGAGGAAAATAGTTTATAGGGTGGTATGTTTAATAAGGTCGTTCGATAGACTATCGGCTATGATCACACCGAACTATTCATCACACGTCTAGTATGCAATGGACCATGGACCATCGGTCATGGACTATTGAGAGAAACCATTCCCTTTTCTATGCAGCTGTTCCAGCAAACGGGTGGCAATTGCATTTACCAGGTCGTTGTCTACAGTACTGGATAATACAGGTTTAAGCGTGCCGTTCTCCTGGCGGTAGTAGTCTATGGCATGATCTTCATCTATCAGCGCCCGGTAAAACGTTGCTCCTTGTTCATGATGCAGGTGAATGTTAACAATGTGATTTTTCCCCTGCAGGTCAAAGTCGAGGATAAATTCCATTCTACAAAATACGAAAATTGCCGTATTTAAGCGCCACTGTTTTAGCGGTAGTGCCCTTAATTGCATATTGGCTCACAACTGCTGCCACCGTGCATTCCCGGTTATTTGTATGGAATGGCTATTACATTCAGGGAAGCAGGGGCTGCATTAATAGCCAGGCGGTTACCGGCGGTGAGCGGGTGCGTAACCGGTATTACCTTTCCCGGATCATCCAGCGTATTAATAGCTAAGGTATTGGCAGTAAGCACCTGTTGCTGCGCAGCGCCTTCAGCGGCCTGTACCCCCTGCAGGTTTATTTGCAGGGATTGCGCTTGTGCCGACACATTCACAATTTTCAGGATCACCTGTTTTGCGGCGGCATCTATAGTGGCGCTGGCATACAGGCTGTCTTTACCGGCCAATACGGCGCCATTCTGCAGGATGGGCACTACCTGGGTGCCTTTATTTGCCGAAAACAGCTTTTGTACATAATAGTTAGGGGTGCCAACAGCCCGCAGGTTATCGAACCAGATAAGGTCCGGGCGCCATTGCCAGGCTTCCACATGGGCAAACAGCGGGGCGTAGGATGCCATCTGCACCACATCGGCATTACGTTCCAGCCCGGTCATGAAAGCTGCTTCCGCCAGGGCGCTGCCCCAGGTATTCCGGCTTTCCGGCTCTGTACCTTCTTTGGTATGGGCGGCATATTCACCGGCAAAGATCTTGGGCCCCTTCTTGCGGTCGTAATTATCGTAACGTGATGCGTTTGAGAGGAACCACTGCGGGGGCATGTAATAATGTTCATCAATAAAATCGGCCCGGCTGCCTTTCAGCTCTTTCCACAAATAATCAAACATAGGGCCTTTGGAGAACGGGCCTGCGCTGGATACCAGCTTAATTTCCGGGTATTTTGATTTGATGGCCTGCTCAAAGATCTTATAGCGTTCTATGTACTGCGGGTCCCACTGCTCATTGCCCACGCCCATCATAGTTAAATGGAACGGTGCAGGGTGGCCCATGGCAGCACGCAGCGCACCCCATTTGGTGCCGGCGTCGCCATTGGCAAACTCAATGAGGTCCAGCGCATCCTGTACGTAAGGGTCCAGCTCATTCATGGCTACCACCTCACCGGTATTGAACTGGCAGGCCATGCCGCAGTTAAGGATAGGCAATGGCGCAGCGCCAATATCTTCCGCCAGCTGAAAATATTCAAAGAAGCCCAGGCCAAAGCTCTGGAAATAATCCGGTGTGGAGCGGTATGAAAATTCTGTGTTCCAGCGGTTTACGATCAGGGTACGCTCTTCCGGCTTACCTACTGTTTTCTTCCATTGATAACGGTTGGCCAGGTCGCGCCCTTCTACAATACAGCCGCCGGGAAAGCGGATAAACCCTGGTTTCAGATCGGCCAGCATTTGCGCCAGGTCGGCGCGCAGGCCATTGGGCCGGTTCTTCCAGGTATTGGCCGGGAACAGGGATACCATATCCAGGTCAATGCTTCCCTGCCCTTTGAATAACAATTGCAGCTTACCTTTTGCGGCGGTGCCGGTGGCGGTAAGGGATACTTTATAAGGCTGCCAGCCGTCGTGAAACCCGCTTAGCGCGGCTTCCCCTATGGGCTGATCCTTTTCATCCAGCAGCACTACCCTGGCTTGCAGGCCGGTACCCGCGGGTGCATTTGCCCACATAGAAAAATTATACTGCTGCCCCTTTGTAATGCCCATGCCGCGGAAACCTTCATTGGATAAGCCATAGCTGCCATCAGGCGCATCTACCGTAAGGGCAGCATAACGCGGGTTAGCTGTGTTGGCTTCCGTACGGTTCACTATGAGGATATGACCGGTATCTTTATTTTGTTTTATTTCTTTCCAGCCCATGAGCGGCGTAAAAAACTCAAAGGAGCGGTTCTTTACCAGCTCCGCATACAAACCGCCATCCGCTGCAAAGTTGATGTCTTCAAAGAAAATACCCCACATATTGGGAGGCACATTGGTAATAGGCTTATTGGCCTGCACGGTGAGCTGGGTTTGTGCAAAAGCTGTAAGGCCGGTTATAATAGCGGTGGTGAGTACGAACAGTTTTTTATAACGCATAGTCGTTGGTTGAATGGTTCAACTGCCATCCGTATTACAGGGCCGGATGGGACATACAATATACAACTATTTTTTATTGTGCAAATGACACTTAACAGGGTATTGGCAACAAGGGGTTATTTTTGATGGCATATTGGCTATGGCATTATATACGTGTGCCACACCTTCGAGGTGTGGCACACGTAAAACTTACAATTTCAATACCCTTATTACCTGGTATTCCTTTTCCACCTGCACAGCTATGATGTAAATGCCCTGTGGCAGCTGTGAGGCATCAAAAGGTATTTCATAATTATCTGTCCCGCCGGCGGTTTTAACCGTTACCACATCCCCGTTATTAAAGCTGATAAGCTTAAGCTGTATATCAGCCGCTTTGGATAATTTCACACGCACCTTAAAGGGCCCGTCGTTCGGGTTGGGATAAGCGGTTATTTCTTTTATTAACCGTTCGCGGTAACCCAGCAGGCTATCCACTTCACCTTGCTGCGACTTAGGCAGTATGGTAATGGTTTTGCTGATCATATCCGCACATTCGCCCAGGCTCACCAGCATTTGAATAGTATACACCCCGGTGTTATTGAACAACAGCTGGCGGATGGCGCCCTCTCCTGCGCTGCCTGCATCTACAGCGCCCAGGGGTAAGGTCCACTCATGGCTGGCCGGCTTGGGTTTGGATACATCCACTACCATCACCGTATCGCCCACAGTGCCGTAGGACGACAGCAGAAAATCAGCCTGCAATGCGCTGGTAGAGGTAGTGATGTTAAAGGAATCCTTTGCCACGCAACCGGAGGGGGTGCTGACTGTTACACTATAATGCCCGTCCTTGTTCAGCTGCACCGCCTGCCGGTTATCACTGAAACCGGCATCAGACACCCAGGAATAGCTGGCGCCGGGATTACCGGCATCCACGGTAATGGTTTGTCCTACACAAAGCACAGTATCCTCAAATCCTACATTCAGCTCCATGGCCACTGGCTGTACCAGCAGGGCGCTGTCCTGCAGCTGGCAGCCATTAGCGTCCGTTACGGTTACCTTGTACATACCGCCGCCCAGGTTACTGCGTGTATTGCCTGTATTGCTGCTATTGCTCCAGCTATAAGTATAAGGTGTTTGTCCGCCGATTGCAGCAAGAGTTATGCTGCCATCTGTTCCATAATTACAGGTAGGTTGTTGTACCTGTTTGGACACTTGTAGCAGTGCCGGTTGTTGTAAGGTAATAGTCTGGCGGGAGCTGCAGGTATTGGCATCATTCACAGACAGCAGGTAGCTGCCGGCAGTTAAATTCGTAAATACTCCACTCCCCTGCGCCGGTAAATTATTCAGCGCAAAAGTGTAGCCGCCCGCCCCGCCACTGGCAGCAATGGTGATCTGGCCGGTAGCTGTGCCAAAGCAGGCAATGTTGGTTGTTTGTACTACCTGCATTTGCAGGGCCTCCGGCTCTGTAATACTGCCTGTTACAAACTGTATACAACCATTGTTATCTTTTACCTGTATGGTATAGTTACCTTTTTGCAAGTTGGCAAATACAGGGCTGTTCTGGTAATTTGTTCCATCTATGGAATAAAGATAAGGCGCAGTGCCGCCACCGGCTTTAATGGTAATTTGCCCATCCCCCTTGCCGGAACAGGATATATTGCTGCTGGATACTATTGCGGCTGTTAACACCGGAGGCTGTGCAACCGTAGCTGGCAGCTGCTGGCTCATGCAGCTGTTGGCATCTTTCACCTGTATAGTATAATTACCGGCGCTTAATGCGGTAAAGCTGGCCGCCGTATTAAAAGCGCCTCCGTTCAGTGAGAATGTGTAGCTGCCGCTACCACCCGTTGCCGTTACAGTTAGCGCCCCATTACTGTCATTAAAGCAGCTCACCGGTTTATTATTGGTCAATTGTAATTCCAGGGCGGCAGGTTCCTTCACTTCTCCGGTTAACACTACCTGGCAGGTATAAGGTATATCCCGCACATGTACCTGGTACACACCCGCGCGCAGGTTCAGGAATTCATTGGAAGGCTGGTAAGTAGTACCATCCAGCGAGTATTCGTATACGTTATTACCGCCGCTTACATTTGTTACTTTTATGCTGCCGTTGGCTTGTGCATTACACAGCGCCGGCTGCAGCTGCAGCGTGCCGCGCATGCTTACAGGGCCATAGGGCGAAATACTGCGGGTGATGGTGCAGGCATTTGCATCTTTAATATATACGGTATAATCCCCATTATACAAATTACTGAACAGCGGATCTGTGGTATAGCTGGCATTATCCAGGCTGTAGGTATAGGGTGATAGTCCGCCCTGTACATTCGTTACTGTAATGCTGCCTTTATCGGCACAGGTAGCCGGCGCCGCTGCATTCAGCGAGGCGCTGAGTGGTGCATACAGGTCTACCAGCTGTATCGGGAAAGCAGCGGTACACTGGTTATTATCTTTTATGGTGATGGAGTAATTGCCTGCAGGTAATTGACTGTAAGTAGCATTTGTCTGAAAGGCTGCACCATCCAGGCTATACAGGTAAGGGCCTATCCCGCCTGCCGCCTGTACCTGCATACTGCCGGTGGAAGCGCCGGCACAAAGGATATTAACTTTACTTCCCATCCGCAAGGACAGCTCTTCCGGCTCGTTAACAGTAACGGGTATACTAAAGGTACAGGCATTGGCATCCTGCACGGTAATGGTATAAGTACCTGCTGACAGCGTGTTAAAAACAGGCGATGCCTGGTAAACACCGCTGTTAATGGAATACTGGTAAGGACCTGTTCCACCGCCGGCTTGCACGGTTATTACACCATCATTTCCGCCAAAACATTTGGCCGGCTGTTTGTTTGTTACCTGCAAAATGAGCGCTGCAGGCTCCCCTACAGGTACATTACTGCTTTTTACGCAGTTATTGGCATCCATTACACTTACCAGCGGGGTACCGGCGCTAACATTGTTCAACACATTCCCCAACTGGAAGGGATTGCCATTAACACTATATTGATAAGGGCTTGTACCACCGGCAGCTGTTACGGTAATAGTACCGGTAGCCCCGCCCTGGCATAAAGCATCACTGACAGCTGTGGTAAAAGAAAGTACCGGCGGCTGTGAAATGTCAACAGGTGTGCTGGCGGTACAATTATGACTGTCTTTTATGTAATAGGTATAACTGCCTGCAGGCAGGTTCTTAAAGGTAGGGCTGCCACCATAAGTGATACCATCTGCAGAATATAAGTAAGATGGACTGCCGCCTGCGGGTTGCAGGGTTAGCTCGCCATTGGCATTGCCATTACAGGTAACAGCGTTAACCGTAGCGGTTAGCTGTAATGCAGTTGGTTGGGCAATAATCACAGGCGCTGTAACAGCAGTACAGTTATGATCGTCTTTAGCTGTAATGGTATAGCTGCCTGCTGCCAACCCTTTAAAAATGCCCGTGCTGTTGGGCACTGTTGGCGCTGTGTTAATATAATACAGCACATTGCCGCTACCACCTGCAGATGATACGCTGATGCTGCCATCTGTGGCATTAAAACAGGTAGCATCTGTTTGTGCATCCCGGGCAATGGTAAGCAGCGGCGGCTCATTGATGATGATGTTAGATGTGCTGGCCGGGCAGCCATTGTTATCTTCTACATTTACCGTATAGGCGCCGGCTGTCAGGCCATTCAGCACCGGGTCTGTTTGCCAGGCGCCACCGCTTAGCTGGTAGCGGAAGGGCGCTGTACCGTTACTAACCCCAACGGTTATACTACCGCTGGCTTCCCCGTTACAGTTGGCTGCAGCCGGAGTGCCGGTAATGCTCACTGCCTGCGCCGGTTCTGCAATGCTTACCTGTGGGGTGGCAGCGCTGCAGCTGTTGGCATCCATCACAGTTACGGTGTATTGGCCGGCAGTCACGTCAAAGGCAGGTTGGGCCTGGTAAGCGCCGGTATTCAAAGCATATTGTAAAGCGCCGGTACCACCGGTAGCGCTAACAGTGATCTGACCATTAGCCACACCTTTACATACCGCATCCTTGCTGCTGCTGACAGTAACGCTCAGGACCTGCGGCATTTCAATTGTAAAACCGGCGCTGCCGGTGGTGCCTTTGCTGTCTTTTGCCCATACAGTATAACTCCCCTCGGCCAGGCCGCTAAAAGTATTAATAGGTAAAAAGGTAACACCATCGCTGGAATAAGTGAAGGGTGGCTTGCCTCCACTGGCGCTTACCTCTACACGGCCATCGGAAAGGCCGTAACAGGATATTTGCGTTACTGTTGTTGATACGCTTACCGGTAAAGGATCCTGCAGGGTTACCGGCAGCGGGGCGCTGATACAGCCATTCACATCTTTAGCCAGGCAGCTATAGCTGCCCTGTGCAAGCCCGCTGAATACGTTGCTGCTTTGCCAGTTCACATTATCCAGGCTATAGGTATAGGGCGCTCCTGCCCCACCGCCCGGCGTAAGGGTAATGCTGCCATCTGCAGCGCCGGGAGCCGAAGGGTCCTGCGGCGTTGCCTGTACCGTTACTGCGGCCGGTAATTGTATGGAGGATGGCATAGTACAATTACTGGCATCCTTTACTACCAGCTGGTAAGTAGTACCCGGCAGCAGATTGGTGAACAAGATATTTGAACTGAAAGTATTGCCGTTATCAATAGAATACTGGTAACCTCCTGCTCCCCCGCTTGCGCCGATATTCAAGGCCGGTGCGCCGCCGGAACAGGCGGGCGTAGCGCTTACCTGGATGGCAGCAGGCGGCGGATTGATGGTAAAGGATATTATTTTCGAACAACCGTTGGAGTTAGTGATGGCTACTTCATACCCACCGGGGTCCAGGTTATCAAATGTAATGGAACCGCTGGTGCTGGGTATGTTGGGACCCGGAAAACCACCTGCAGGTTTGATGCTGAAATTCAGCGTTTCCTGCCCGGTATAGGCTGTTCCGTCCGGGTAGCGGAAATCGGATAACACGATCTTACCTTTTGCCCCATAACACTGGGGCGACTGCGCATCCCGTATATTTGGCGCAGGCGCCGGCACTTTAAAAGTAATGGCATCTGATACCTGACTGGTGATGGACCCCATTTTTACGCGGAAATAACGGGGGGTATTGTATTTTTTGTTAACATCGTTGTAGTCATTTTCATCTATTGCTATCTGCGTGGCATATTTAGTGAGCGCTTTCCAGTTTGACAGGTCTTCACTCACCTCCCAGGTACCCATATCCGCATAATTGGTACTGCCGGTAGGCAGTGCAAACTGGCTGCCGTTGTAGTTACTAAATACACAGGGAGCCTTGATGGAAACCGTTTCGCCACCACAAGCGGTATTTACGCCGGAAACATTGCTGGGCTTATCTTCTGTAAGAGGAACGATCTGCGGATAAATGATGCAGCGGGTATAGTAATCATTATATATATTATGATAATAACTGTTTCCGAAATTCTTGGCAGCCATGCTACAATTCTTGTCGGCAGGGTAAGAATATACGATCTCGGGATGATTGGATGCTATTTGCAAACTGCCATTGCTGAGGCCTACTACTGATTTGAAACGTATCTGTTTAGGCGTTTGATTCAGTAGCAACATCACCTCCCCTCCATAGGTCTGCAACTGGTCATTGGGATACCTGGGGGTGCGTGGAGTGATCGTAATATCCTGCGTAGCGCCGGATACAAATTCTACCCGGAAAGTATAGCTCCATATCCTGAACTGGTTTGAAGGATAGTAATCTGTATGATAGACTGTTTGATATTGCTGCTCTTCTTCATTCCATACATCCTCCTGCCAGGTATGGGCATAATCTGACTCTACCATATAGATCAGCTTATACTGCTGTGCACGGGCCGGCAAACAGTATATCAGTACCGGCAACAGCAATAGTAAAAAGAGGGTCACCTTCTTTATCATAGCATAAGGGATAACTTGTTATATTAATATTTCACCTGCACTTCTTCACTCATTGCACTATTCTGCTGTGTGTCAAAACTTTTTATTTTATACCGGTAAAGGGTATTGATGAAAAGCGATTCATCGGTGAATGCATTTTCATTACCGGAAAGGGTGCTATACAAACGGTAAGGCTTGCCTGTTTCAGCGCGGTACAGCCAGTATTTTGTTATGTTGCCACCACGTTGCCAGCGCAATACAATACGTTTATGCTCCCGGTCAACAGCGGCCTTTAAAGCCGGCTTGTTAGACTGTCCCATGCTGATGCGTGCAGCGCTTACCGGTTTGGACAGCGAACGCAGGTGACTGTCGTCCACTGCTGCTACGGCGTAACGATAGGTGACACCGGGCAGGGCGCTGGTATCGGTATAAGCGCCGGTAGTATCTGCTGCTACAAAAACATGCAGTAGCTGCCAGGCGGTATCTTTTGCACGCAGCAGCTCATGCTGCACCACGTCTTCACTGGTGCTGCGCTGCCATTGCAGGAAAATGCCGTTCTCCCCGGCCTGCAGATCAGTAAAGGAGGGCGGCACCGGTGGTATAATATCCGGGCGTTTCAATTGCAGGGGCAGTGAGAACTCAGAAGGGTTATAATGTCCATCCAGCGCCACTACTTTATAATACACGTATTTTGTAAGGGTATTGATGGTGATGGTATCTGTAAAGCTGTTGCGCAGCAGCGGCTCTTTTGTTACCTGCACAAATTCTGCAGTAGGCACGTTTGCCCGGAATACGCGGTATGCATACAGGTCCCTTTCCTTGTTGGCCGGCCAGGAAAGCTGCACCACGCCTTTATCAGAGATCTTCCCCGTAAGCCCCGCAGGCGCTGCCGGCGGCGTGCTATCCACTAACTGTACAAAACGCGGCAGCGACCAGGATACCTGCCCGTCATTTGTTACAACTTTTACACGGTAATAATTGGAAGCTAACGGGGATTCATCTACGAAAAATGAATCAAGGGCCTTCAGCTCTTTTTGATTGATCTTTTTGTAGGGTTTGTTGGCAGCAACGGCCCTTTCCAGCTCAAAAGCCCTGATACGGGCCGTGCCCGGGGGCATGTACCATTGCAGGCTTACCCGGCTGTTGTCAATCACCACCGCATCTGTAATACTTGGCCGCGCAGCCAGCATGGCTGTTACATATACCTGCGCAGTATCTGAGGGCGGGCTAACCTCCCCGAACGGCGAAATGCCTTTAATACGGTATACATAGCGGTGATCCAGCTCCTGTACAGTATCTATCCGGAAAAACCTTTGCTGTGCGCCGCTGGCTTTCTCATTATCCGAATTTACAACAGGCTCCTGCTCCAGGTTGTGAAAGGTTTTGCCTTCATCATCCGAACGCTCTACCTGGTAAGCGGTGAACACATGCTCCAACAGGTTCTTGTTCCAGCTTAGTCGCACGGCTTTTTGTGCATTCACCGCCTGCAGATCGCGGGGTATGGGCAGTGGCTTATGATCCGCATAACCGGTAAATACAAAACCGGTATCAGATGCAGGACCGGCCGCACCGGCAGCAATGTATACCTGGTACAGGTATTTTTCCTTAGGATCGGCAGTTTTATCCACAAACGCCAGTGCAGCCGCACGCGCTACCGTAAAGGACTGATCTGCGGAGAACAGCGCAAAACTAAACCGCGACTGCAATTCCTGCGCCTTGTGATAGATCTGTATGATCCCTGCAGATGATTTTTTATCCGGCATATCTACCTGGAAATTATCTCCATATAAAGCCTGCGCGGCCACAGCGCCATACTTCTCATTTTCCTTTACCACCTGCTCCCAGGCCTTTAACGGCAGGGGATGCAAGGGCTGGCGAGTAAGCAAAACCTCTTCCGGCGCCGGCAATAAGGCGCCGTTGCGCAGCAGGGTATATCTTTTAATCATATACCCGTTTACGTTAGCCCTGCTCCATAACACCTCATTTACCGGGGCCCAGCGCAGTAAAACGGAATCCCTGAACGGGCGGGCGATCACTGCCACCTGTACAGGCTTTGCCACTGCATTGTTCTTTTGCGCTACAGACCTGCCGGTGAAAAGCAGGCTGCCTGTGAGCAGCAAAGCGTAGATCCCGTTCCGTATGATCCTCTTGTCAGTCATTAGTTTGCTAAAGTATTTTGAATGGTTAATTCCTTTGATGAGGTAACCGTATTGGTTCCCGGCAGCACATATTTTACTTTGAACCGGTAAGCGCCCGCTCCTGCAGGCGTAAACGGCGTCGCGATCATATGCGCCTGCTTGTCTGTCAATGATGGCAGCCAGCGGTGTATCCAGGCATTGGCAATACTGCTTTGCACCTCCAGGTAATCCCGCTCTATATAATGCGGCAGGTTGTATACGAAGCCGGAAAGGCCGTTATACTGCGCCGGTGCACCCGGCTGGAACACCAGCCCGTTAGGCGTTTGACGCATGTAAATGCCTTTCACCGGGGGCAGGCCCCTGTCGGAAAGATCCCGCCAATTAATACTGATATAGGGTGAAGTTCCATAACCTTCATACACATACGGATAAATGTATTGCTGGTACCAGGTATTATTATCCAGCAGCGCTTCAAACTGCAATACCTGGCTGTTACCGGCAGCATCTATTTCCTGCTGGTCAAACAGCTCCTGGTTATTGATCACATACCCTAGCTCATATACCGTATTGCGGATAGGCCAGGTGTACATGGAATAGAGTGAGGAACGGTCTATTTTTTCATTGAAAGTGCTGTAACGGCTGCTGTGGAACTGGTAGTTGTAGATCACTTTTTCCTCCAGGTTATTGATAGCGCCATCTGCTTTTTTCGTTTGCAGGGTTACATCGCCGGCATTGCTGCCTGCCACCTGTGTTTGCTGGCTCTGCACATTCCGGTCTATAGAGCCGCCGGCTGCTACCGGCGCATTTACCAGCGACAGGCTGTAGGCTTTATCCGGCTGTATGCCATCCGGTATGGTAAAGCTTATTTTGCCGCTATTGTACTGCAGGTCAAATTCCAGCGGTGCAGTATCGTCAATGGCTACACGGCCTATCTGTTTAAAGTCAGTACCGGCGTTGAACAGGTAACCTTGTCCTTTTTTAAGGATGATATATCCCTGGCGGGTCTCATCTTTATAATAGTTCAGCTGCTGCTGCACGGGGTAGGCATATGCCACATTGGATGGTACGATCACATCCGGTGCTTCGCCGGTGGCAAATTCATTATCTACCACTTCAGCATACGGCTGGTTATCTACCAGGAAAGGTTTCCAGCTTCCATTCTCATTTTCTTCAAAAGTAACCTTTGCGGTTAAACGTAATTTCTTTTGTGGCGGCAGCACTTCCGGTGTATTCAGCACTACGGTGGTATTATCGGAATTCCATTCCTGTGCGCCCTCTACATTTGCGCCCCCGTCCCTTACGTTAAAATATTCCAGCCTGGCGCGGAAACTATGTACTTTATTGTCGTTGTCCGTAATATTAAAGGTTTGCCCTATCGGCATGTTAAATACTACCTGGGGCGCATTAAACACATTTACATCACCTTCACCGGCGCCGGGGGTAGCATCTGCAATCACCTTCACACCTGCTTCTGCAAAAAGGTTATCGCCTACAATACGGCATTCCTTACCTAAGGTCACTTCAAAACGGCAGTTGCCTTTTACAAGCCCGCCCAGGATGCTGAAATGGCCGCCTACTATGCCGCGCATCCAGGTAGGATTGGGCAGCTTGGCCTGCAATACGGCTGCGGCGCCCAGGTTAATAATATCAAAGCGCCCTTTCTTAAAGAGCAGGTTCACCTTAATGCCTATCTTACCCTGGAAATAAGCATATACCTGGCCATTGGCATACCAGCCGTTAATACCTATGGGGCTGCTGCTGCCTTCACAACGCACGCCTTGCCCATAGTTCTTCAGCATTACATCAAAGCCAAGACCTGCGGCCAGCCGCGCATAGAACACCAGGAAGGTCATATCGCCGGTATCAAAATCCATCCCGGCGCCAAAAGCAAAACCATTGCCTTTGCCCAGCGCATTCAGGTCGCGCATATAATCCAGGTCCATACCGCCCAGGATCTCGCTTACGCCTGGCGGCGGAGGCGGACTTCCGGGCAGGTCCTTGCCTATCATAAAATAGGAATGCGATCTTGCCAGGCCTAATACGTCTACGCCTATCGGGTTGGATGGCGTACCCAGGTGCATGTACCAGCCATCCGGCCCTACATACATTACCCCCTCTCCGGCCAGCCCGTTAGGGCCGGAGCCTTTCAGCACACCGCCGGCTACATTGATATATGTTTTAAAGCTGGAGAATAAAGTGCTGTTCTCGAAATCGGCATCCACCAACAGGTCTACAGAGATCTGGCCGCTGGCATCCGCGCCGTTGTTCAATGCTTCGGATGCGCTGCCATCTGTATGTTCCAGCATTTTCCCATACTTTGTTTTGATCTTATCCAGCACACCGGGAATAGGTTGGGTAATTACGTTACACTGGCCACGGAAGGTAATGCGGCTTAAGCCCCCGCCTTTGTTGAAGGCCATTTCAAAACCTACTATACCGTTCAGCACCTTTTCATTGCTCAATGCAAAATTCATGGAAGCCTTTACACCCAGGCCGGCATTGGGATCGGGCTTATAGCTAACACCGGTAGGCGTTGTACCTATCTCGTAGCCTACTGCCCCAGACTGCATTTCCTTTGCAGATACCTGTTTTACGCCATAGTATAAACCGCCGCCAAAGCCGGTAGCTACTACCGGCGGGAAAAGCGGGATAGCGCCTGGAAACTCCACCAGCGCATCGGCATACCAATAACGGTTACTATTCACGCTGCCAAACAAAGCCGTAACCGCCACCTTTAAACCGCCGGCGCTTTTGCCCACTTTTAAACGAGCAGCAATATCGCCCCGGAAGCCATCTCCATAAATACTATGATCATTAAAGAACAGGAGGCTGCCTTTCAGCGCAAACGGCCCCTGGTCTATATCAATAGATATGCTGCTTAATTTAACGCGGTGATAACGGAAACGGAAACGTCCATTATCATCCTTCACCGTACCTAAAACCGCCAGGGAGGCTTCTGCTGCAAACGCGGTGCTGCCGCCCATCAGGTTGAGATGCACGGTAAAGCCTATGCCACGGTCATCACCATCTTTTACAAACTGGATCTGATCTACGCTTAAGCCATAACCGCCCAGCTTAGGCAGGTTGGTATTACCGCTCAGCGAAAAGGTGCCGCTATGGATAAAGGGCGCCTGCGTGGAAACTACCAGCTGCTCAAAACGTATATCGGGTATGGCTAAATTATTGCCCTTGCTTGGCGCTGCGCTGGCTGAATCATCGCCTTTTACGCCGCCACCAATAGACAACAGGCCGGTAAGATTAGCCGCTACCTGGAAGGCCTTGTTCTTTACTGATACTTCCAGGAAAGATGATTTTTCAAGCGTTACGTGGCCGGCTGAGAAGATGTCGAAACTAACCTCCTTCTCCGGCTTAATGGTAAAAATATATTCTACGCCCGGGTGAAAAATAGCGGAGTAGGCAAACTTTGTTGTATCGCCGGTAATGGGCACATTAATACCGCCGGCCAGGCTGCCGTATTTAAACTGGTTGGCTACAAAACCCAGGCCTATCTGGTCCAGTGAAAAGGCCCAGCCGCCCATATCGCCGCTTTCCAGCGGTATCAGGTTACTGGCCAGCAGCTCGCCGCTGAAACCTTTTTCATCTATCAGCGCATTACGTACGCTGAATGACTTACGCTTCCCTTTCAGTGAACGGTCCTTTACTTCTTCCGGCAGGGTAACGGTGAAGCTGCGCAGGTAAAATCCTCTCCACAGGGCCAGGTCTTCAGCACTGTATAGCTTACTGTATTCCGCGGGGAATACCATGTTTGCGCTGTTATGATAGTCGCTCAGATCAATAATGGCATCCTCTACTGAAAAGGTAACGTTCTTCACGCCTCTTATCTGGAAAGGCTCAATGGTAACGTTGGCAATAATATCATTCAGGTCACTGGCCACTACTTCAAAATGTCCTTTCACACGTTCCAGCTCATTCTGCGTACCATCTGCGTTCTCCTTTGACAGCTTGGGGCTTAATACCACATCTGCTCCCAGTCCCAGGCGTTTGAAGCCGTTGCAGTCAAACTCCGCGAAGGTTGTTCCGCTTTTAAGCACAATAGCGGTGCTATCGCCAAAGGGGTAAAAGGGCTGGTCATTCACCAGCTCCAGCCGGGCCGTGCCTACCAGGCCCCCTTTGCGGGTAATGGGAATACCACGTGCTGCAAACATTAGCTCCCTATCGGTACCGGGCATTTGCACTACAAGGAAAGCCGTGATCTCGGCATGGTCCGGTAAAAAACGTATGCTGTCTATGATCACCGGGGGCTGCCCGTTATCCGTACCGCCAATACCTACGGGCAGCTTAAAGCCGGAGGTATCCTTCAGCTGGTCGTACAGGTCCTGTCCCTGCAGGTTACGGTTGGCCCTGCGCTCCTGTATGAGCTTGTATACAGCGCGGATATGCTGCTCCAAAGGAGTTTCCGTTACCTGTGCGCTGGCGCCCAGGAAAGGGATGCATAGGAGTAATAAGAGCAACAGGCGGTATAGGGATTTATGCATAGGATTATTCACAGGTGTATTTATCTGGCTTAAGGTTGTTGCTTATTTTTTGTCAGGAAATCGTCCCACTCCATACAATACTTTAACAATTCAGCTGTTGGTATTTTCAGGTATTTGGCGATGTTTTGTTCTACCAGGGCTTCATTACGCAAAGCGGATCCTTCCCAGCTGTATTCGTCTTTTGCGGGAATTTTATTAATGTCAGCAGCATCAATGAAATAAACATAATCCTTCCGGGGCAGCACATGCCCCCAAAAATATCCCCAGTCATCCGGCAGCTCCTCATGTTCGCTGCCTTCCAGTAAAGCCTTCAAATGCGGTACTATATCGCTTGTAAAGGCACCCGGCGTTTCATAGGTGCTGAAGAAATGATAGAGCAAATGATCGGCATCCTGCTTCCATCCGGCCGGATGTGCATGTTCTTTAAAAAAAATGTTATACCTCGTTTCCATCAGCTGCAAATTATTAAAAGGTAATAAAGGCGGTGGTGATATTTCCATTCGCATCCAGGAACATTTGGATCTTTACACCATCGGCAGTGGTTCCTATCCATTGATTGTACTGGACATTGGTTTTATTATTGAACGCCTCTGTAATTTTTTCCATGATCTTTTGCTGATCCCAGGTATCAGGCCAGAAAGTGGTTAGGTCCTTTTTAGCTTTGAAACCCGTTCCACCTGCTTCCAGCTCTTTCACCTTGAACTTTATCTTAGCCTTATAGATCACTTCGCCGGTTGGCAAGGTGCCTACAGGCACCTTCGTACCTGGCACTATTTCTACCAATCCGGCTTTTATCATATCCTCTGTATGGCATCCTCCCACATCTACCGTTACAATATATTGTTTAGGATCCCATGCCTGTCCACCCTGCCCGGGTATGTATTCATATTCCTTTACAAGATTCCCTGCACGATCCGTTACTTTCACTTTTATTTTACCATACATGATATGCTCAACCGTTTCCTGGGTTATTTCACTGGCAATCCTGCTTGCATCCTGCGCCGCCTCCTCCACTATTGCCACTGTGTTCGATGCCTCATCCCCTTCTTTGCCTATCACTGCAAATTTATTCCCATTTCCGTCTACAAATTCACCACCGGTGGCATCGGTAACCATCTTCTTTATTTTGTAACCGGCATTCCTGAATTCCTCTGCGCTCATTAAAACGCCTACCCGCACTCTAACGCCGTATTCGGTGGTCATTTCCGCCCAGCTGATCACCTTACTCCAGTCAATTTCACTAATAGCCCGGAAGCTGCCATCCACCAGCCTTATAACGTATTTGCCATTCTGCATTACGGCTGTAACAAAACCTTTACCACAGGCATAAGCCAGCTCGCCGGTTGGCAGCACTACCGATTTCACCACTACACCCAGCCCTTTGAACAGCAGGTTAATAGGGTCCAGTATGTTCAGCAGCTCGCTGATCCTTGCCAGGGAGCCCAGTTTTGTAACAGCAGCTACCAGCGTTATTACCTGGAAAATGGCGCCGCCTACTTTGGCGGCTATTACGCAGGCATTACCTTCGGTGAAATGTTTGCTGATCCCATCCCAGGCACACAATGCAAAGCCTATATCCTGCTGCCCCGGGATCAGTACCTGGATATGCTTTTGTGCGCATTGATAGTACATCTTCGTTATTCCCTGCACAAAATCATCCCGGGTATTATTCTCATTCACGATCATTTTTATGCCCCAGCTAAAGAAAGTAGGCAGGCCGCTCACCGTTGTAACTAACCCGTTCCAGAAACCGCAAACCGCAGCAAATTCAACCTGCAGCGGCGTAAACTTGGCGCCTGTTTTCATGAACTCACCTAGTATTGCAGGGTTGAGCGTAATAGTGCTGGAGATCTGGAAGGTGCGGTAAAAGAGCGGGTTATAGTCCGCTTCACCGGTTTGCAGGTTAATGTGCTCAGGATTGTAAAACCTTTCCGGAATTTCCAGCGCATTGATCATGGTAGCCAAACCATCCAGTATGGCGGTGAAAGGATCAAAATCCATCCCTGTTTCCGGCAGGATCCTGATCAGGAATTTCATAAAGGAGCTGGTGTACTCCTTATTGGGCACATCTTTTCCATAAGCAGTTTTCATCTCCATTTTCTTCTGCTGATCGAAATGCACCCATAGAATAATATCCTTGCTATCCGGGTTGGCAGCGTATTCCTGCACGGCGTCTATAACAGCCGGCGCACACTGGTAATCGGTGATATAAAGCTTTGTCTTATACTTTTTACTTTCAGTAGAAATGAAACCCAGCTTAGTATACATTTTGGCCTTTTCTTCCGGCGTTAAAATGCTGGAATAGTCAAAGACCAAACTGGAAGGATCATTGGGCGCAGGGCAATCCCCGCACTTGGGCCCACCCAGCCTGCTTTGCATCTTATCAAAATAGCTATTGGCATTTGGCGTAAATTCATAATCCAGCTTAATGCTGGTTTTAACGCCCTTGTTCCGCAGATAGGCGTTATACAATTCCAGCGGAAAGGTCAGTAAATAGGAATGTGTTTCTGACAAAGGAGGCAGCTTTCCTTTTAAGGAATTGTTGATGCCGTTCAGCTCTCCTTCTCCCAGGCCAGTGGCAAAGGCTTTGCTGGTGGCATATACGCGGTGTATGTTCTTTCCGAGGTAACATATTTCCCGGCCGTATACCACGCCGATGCGTGCAGCATAGGAACTCATTTCAGATCTCAGCAGAATATCCTCTCCCAGCTTGTCTACCTCGCTCCATACCTTTGTTTTGATATCCTCATTGGTGTAGGGCTTTAACGCCATTACATTTTTCAGGTTGGCATCGGCAGGGATCTCTTTTTTCAGATCAATGACCCAGCTGTTAAATACCAGCACATAAACGGCAAAATCCTTTTTTGCATTTATGAGCTGCAGCCCCTCATTAATGGATTTCTCCTCACTTGCGCTCAGTATGGGCGTATATATCAGCTTACCTGTTGGTACATTTTTCTGCTCTATAAACTTACCGTTGCCATCCAGCACCAGGACATACCTGTTCTTGAAAGATTCCCCCACCCGTGTATGCTCACGATTTTCCCGGATCAGCTGATTCAATGCGGCCACTCCCTCCTGTATTACCTTCTCCCGGCTATCCTCCAGCGGCATCGCTGTTCCTGCATAGGACCAGGTGAAATGACAGCACCATGCAATAATGGAGAGTATGATTCTGTTTCTAATTGCTATCATAATTTTTCAATTACAGATCTGATCCAATTCATAATGGACACTTTTGCCTGCTGCACCGTATCTGTTTCTTCTTTCTTATCTGTTTGTTGCTTCTGTACAAATTCCTTGAAGGATTGCTGGTTCACCTTCAGCTGGTTCACGACCTGCTCATTATCCTTATCATCGGTGCTGGCTGCCAGGATCTGCACCAGGATGCCCTCCTGCAGGCTGTCTGTTGCCGCGCCGTAATCTTTCAATTCCTGCGGCAGGTTTAAGCTGTCTGTTCCGCCCCATTCCTGGATATCCCCGGCGCTTTCTGCCTGCCCGGCGCCTTTTGTAAGACCCATAGCAGCGTTATTGTCCGCGATCAGCTTAGCGGCCGCATTCTTTTTCTGCTGATAGTCGTTCTTCAGCTGTTGCATGCGGCTATCATTATAATCGGTCTTAAGGGAGGTCACCGCTTTTTTGAAAATGCCCAGCAATTCTTTCAGTATCTCGCCCAGTTCCTGCAGGTCTTTTTTCATCTTATCCGTCAGGGTCTTGATATCCTTTGCTATCTTTTGCCCCAGCGTAGCCTTTTCTTCCGGCGACATATTATTATCCTGCAGCAGCTGCTGCGCTTCTTTCAGCTTGCTTTCCAGCTGGCCCAGGTCATCCTTGGTAGCGGCAGATAATTCACTCCAGTCCTTCATTTTCTCAATCTGCTGTATTAAACCTGCGGCATCCAGCTGCTGCAGGCTGGCCAGGTCTGAGGATTGCAGGGCGTTGTCTATCTTGTCCAGCATTTCCGTTAATGTTTGCTTCAGGGCTGCGGATACCTTGCCCGGATCATCCTGCTGGATCTGGATGATACCTTCATACATTTGACGGCTGGTGTTTACATGTATATTGCTGAATGTAACGGTAAGGGATAAGTACTCCAGGAATGGCACCAGCACCTCGCCGGTACCGGTAAAATTGCCTGCTGCGCCGCTCACCTTACTGATGATCACTTTAAAATCTCCGGCAGTAATGGTGTCGCCTACCTGCAGCTGTGGAATGTTCTCCCGGTTGGTAATTGCGCCTGCACCGGAAGAGCTGCCGCATACAAAATCACCTTTCTGCATTTCTGCATCCGGCATAGTGAAAGTCTGTGCAGGTGTATAATCGCCATAGCCCCAGATACACTGCCCCTTTACCTGGTATTCATATTTTTTGCCGGCCTTTAATCCACCAATGGTCAGCTGCGGTACAAAGGCATCCTCTTCATACCATTGGGAAGGATTGTCGCCTGCTTCCCGGTAGCGTACAGAAAAAGCCTGCTGTGTGGGCGTTCCGGTCCAGGTCAGCTTCAGGCTGTTACGGCCGGATACTGCTGCCATTACGGCCTGGGGCACACTGCATTTTTCACCGTAGGTGAATGCTACTGCCTCACTATAACCATTATTAATGAACATATCCCGTCCCTCTGTTTCTATGGCCTGCACCTGCACGGCATAATTTTCACCGGGCGTAAGCGCCAGCTCCCCGGGACCATATACGAACATGGTTTGCGGGGTAATGGTTTCCAGCAGCGGACGCGTGGTGCGCAAGGCGTCATTGGGATCGCGGTTGGCAGGTATAAGCTGTACTAACCTTAACTTATATACGACATTAAATGCTGCATTGAATGATGCCGTATGCCTTGGCATCCACTGGAATACCACGTTCTGCGGGTTCAGCGCATCTACTTTGGTATTGGCCATGGGCAGGTTAATGATAGGCGGATAGCTGAGGAAAGTAGATACAATGGCATTGGCCGCATTGGAGATCACATTATTATGCGTGTAATCCAGCACTTCCACTGTAAACTTGTAGATGCCTTCCGGCAGCTTGGCGCCGTTCTTAGAAAACTGGCTATTATCCAGGCCCTGGATGAGCAGGTTCTGCGGGTTCAGGTAAGGCGCAAGGTCGGCGCCGCTCAGCGTAAGCATTTCTCCGCCGTTCAGTAATATGGGCGGGGTATAAAAAGCTGTTTTGCTTTGCAGCGAGGAACCAAAGCCTTCTATTTTCAGACGTAACCGGCATTTATAATTGGTTTCCGCCAGGTCTTTCATGAGCAGGGTAACCTGCATGCGCTGCAGGTCAGGAGCTGCGTAATCTGAAAGGTACAGGCTATAAGGCGGGTTCAGCTGAATACTTGCCATTACCGGGTAATTGACCTGCGCCCGTAATACCATGCTAAGGCACAGGCAGCACCCGATGAGAAAGGCCGTATGTTTTATGCGTGTATACAACAACGTTACCGGTTTGCTTTAAAAGTTATAGTTATATCCCAGAGTAGTGGTCAGCTCTGACAGGGTAGCTGCTCTTTGCGAGCTACGGTTCAATCCCACCACGCTCAGGTTAAAGCTGTGCGCTTTTTTAATAGTGTATGCGCCGGATACCCTGGCCGTTAAGATCCTGGCGGTAGAAAGCCCATTGGTATAGCTGCCGTTCCAGGACAGGGTACCTGCTGTACGCAGCTTCTTTTGCAGTAAGGATTTGTTCAAACCCAGGCTTGGGCCCAGGGTTACGGTATTCAGATCAGCAGAGTTATTGGTATTGGCATTAATGCCCAGGGTAACCGACATATCCTTAGGCACCAGCTGCAGGCTGTAAGCGGTGTTAAGATTATAAAAAGTAACCCCGCTGGGCTGCGTTATACCGCCCTGCTTATCCGCCGACTTCATGTAGGATACATTGCACAGGATCATCTGCATCTTTTCCTTGCTTTGAGACAGCCGGTAATTAACACCCAGTGTAGCGTTAGTGGAGATCTGCGTATAGTTCAGCGTATCCAGGTTATCATAAGGCGTTAGCTGGTTAATGTAATCAAAGTTGGACCGGATATTCACAAAGGACTGGAAGTTGGAATAGGAAAAGTTCAGGTTCATTTTTTTACTGGCTGCATAGCTCATGTTCAGCGCGCCTACCCAACGGCGCATGGTGCTCAGCTTATCATTGTTCAGGTTATTACGCTGCACCCCTGCATTAATGCCGGTAGTAAGCCGGTCTTTTAACAGGCGCAGCTGCAGGTTACCGGTTATGTTCTCAAAATCGTTGTTGAAGTAGTAAGCGCCCAGGGTTTTGTACTCCGGCGCTACCCATTCATAACCAATGCCCAGCGTATAACTTTTACCCCCATACGCAATGCTGGTTTTATAGGCGTGGTACAGGGCGGTGGAGCTGTTCTTGTTCATGAGGCCAAGCGTGGGCAGGGCGCCATGTGATAAGGTATCTGTTTCCGCACGGGTATCGCGGGTAAGCAGGCTCCAGGCTATTTCTGCGTTGAACAGTAAACGGGAAAACAGCTGCTTGGTTACATTTACGCCAACCGCCATGTTATCCTGCGGTGTAAGCGTATAACCCAGGGGTAACGGCGCAATGGAGCTTTCATCGTCCTTGGCATGGAACAGCACCAGATCTATATTATCTTTTTGCCGGGAGTAAGAGGCTTTGAAGCCATAGCCCATACGCTGATATGCAGGTTCTATTTCCTGGTGCAGGGTGTCGGCCTGCACTGCTTTCTGCAGGCGCCCGTACATGGCGCTGAACTTAAAATTACCGGGAGGCGCCAGGTCTACCCCTACGCCATTAAACAAATGACCGGCCAGGGTATAGCTGGAAAAATTCATGCTGGTATATCCCAGGTGACCGGTGATCCATTTATAGGTGGGTGTAAGCCCGTATTGATTGAATGGTTGCTGAAAAGCTACCCTGCTTTGGTTGGAATAGTTGAAGCTGAAAGGTACCGACCAGCCATAGAGGTCTATATTCAGGTTACCGCTGAGAAAAAAGTTATAGGGATCACGGCGGCCTTCGGCCAGGCCCGATGAAAAATAAGCTACCTGCTCCAGGCTAACACCCCCTGTCACTTTCAGCGGCTGCTCTTTACCAATAGCATCTAAACGTTGTGAATATGCAGATAGGGCTACACAAACACAGGGTAAAAAACATCCAATGATCTTCAAATAGGATAGTAACGTTCTATTCAAATAAATAAGGTTTAAAATGTACAATGGAAGTAACCCACTACATAATATCCTAGTCCGTTAACAAAATATGTCTCGTAATACCTCGTAATGTTTTGTACTTCGGGAAATTCCGCGCAATATATGAAATATTTTATAATATTATTATTTATCGTAATAAATTTTCAGGGAATATAACCTGCATAAGAAAAGCCCTGCCTCCGGTTTAATCCGGAGAACAGGGCTCTGTTATCAACCTTACCTTTTTTTACCTGCTATTAATAATTCGTGTTCTGTATCAGCACACCCTTACTTCTGTCTATTTCCTGCTGCGGTATGGGGAAGTAATAGTGTTTGGGACGCACAAAAGTACGTGCGGGTTCTATTACAGATCCATCATAGGCCAGCTTGGGCTTGTTGTAGTAAGTGGTGATGTCAATGAGCTTGGCTTTGTCCCAGCGCATAAGGTCCTGGTGGCGTTCGTTCTCACCACACAGCTCTACGCGGCGCTCGTGCATCAGCTGCGGCATACCGGCGCCTGCTACGGGCGGCAGTGCGGCAGATGCGCGTTTGCGTACGGCATTGATCTCAGCATCACCTGCGCCTGCGCCGGCAGTGCGGATCTTGGCTTCTGCTACCAGCAGGTAAATATCTGCGGAGCGCATAAGCGGTGTTTTTAAAGAGTAATTCAAACCACCGGAGGGCTTCCATGCGCAGAACTTGCGGTAGTGGCGGCCGGTGGTTGACAGGTCGGCGGTGTAGGTGGCTACTTCCGTACCAATGTCTATTTTATCGCCGGGGCCCATAAAGCAGACCGCTTTACGCGGGTCATTGGCTTCAAATTCATCTACCAGCCCTTTTACGGGGTAAAAGAAACTCCAGCCACCCCATGCACGCGGCGCGTGGTAAGTAATGAAATCTGAGTAACCCCAGCCATCCACGGTTTGTACGGCCAGCAGCATTTCTGAGTTGTTGCCGGTAGCCACTGAAAAGTTATCGGCATAGTTGGTAGCCAGCGCATAGTTAGCGTTGGTGGTAACCTTGGTGCCGTATTCAATGGCTTTATCCAGCTTGTTCCAGTCCATATACAGCTTGGTGAGCAGGCCCCAGGCGGTGCCTTTGCTTACGCGGCCCTTGTCGCCGCTGGCCAGGGTTTCCGGCAGCAGGTCGGCAGCCTGTAACAGGTCTGATTCTATCTGGGTGCGCAGGGTATCGCTGCTCACTTTCGGTTTGTTGTAGTTGCCGTTCAGCACATCATCTTCTGTAATGATGGGCGCCTCGCCATATACCAACAGCAAACGCCAGTAAGCAAATGCGCGGAAGAAATGCGCTTCACCCAGGCAGCGGTTCTTGATAACAGGATCAATGTCCGTGATCTTGGGAATGTAGATGAGCGCATTGTTGGAGCGGTTAATGGTCTCATATTTCCAGCGCCAGCCTACCCTTACGGAATAAGTGGAGGCATCATACTTAAATTCTTCTATCACCTGGTCATAGTCGTGATCCCCGCCGCGGATCTGATCATCCGAACAGTTGTCAAACACAAACTCGTTAAAGCCGGTATAATCTTCTTCCAGCAAAATATTGTAAATGCCGGTAATGCCGTCCAGCGCATCGCTCTGGTTGCGCCAGTAGTTACCGGTGGTATAGCTTCCTTTAGGTTTTACGTCCAGCACATTGCAGGAGGCGGCCAGCAGGAACAGGGCGCAGGTACCTATATATATTATCCGTTGCATAATCTTATCTTTTAAGTTCACCATGTATGGTTAGAAATTAAGGGTTGCGCCAAAAGTAAAGCTCCTGGCCTGTGGGTAAGCTGCTACATCCACACCGCGCTGGCGGTTACCATCTTTGGTACCGTTGTTGCCATCGCCGCTATAACCCAGCATAGGTGTTAACCCTGTATAGTTAGTAATGATGAACAGGTTTTGTGCAGCTACGTATACACGAAGATCCGAGATGCCCGTATTGCCCCATAGTTTTGCAGGAACAGTGTAACCCAGCGCCACATTGCGCAGCGTGAAATAGTTACCGCTTTCTACAAACCGGTCAGATACACGCAGGTTGTTATTGGCTACATCGGTTGACAGGGTCATACGCGGTACTGTGTTGCTGGTACCTTCTCCATGCCAGCGGTTCAGCGCTTCTGCATACATGTTGTACGGGTAAGCGGGGTCCATGCCCTGCATACGGTCTGCATTATACAGCTTCACACCTGCCACGCCGGTGAAGGACAGGCTAAGGTCAAAGCCTTTATAGTTGGCGCCGGCCTGGATACCGTATGTTAATTTAGGATTGGGGCTGCCCAGGAAAGTGCGGTCATTTTCATCTACCATACCATCGTGATTCACATCCAGGAAGATCATATCACCCGGCTTAATATCGCCACGGCGTGGATCTTTTGCGATGTTGGGATCATTGTCTATCTGCGCCTGGTTCTGGTATACACCACCTGTTTTCCAGCCGTAGAAGGACGCCAGCGGCTGCCCTTCGTAGGTACGGGAAATTTCCGCGCCCTGGCGGCCGTACAGGGTAGAGCTGATGTAGGAATCCTTATCATACAGCTGCGTTACCTTATTCTTAATAAAAGAGGCGTTTGCGGCTACGTTGTAGCTAAACTCCTTATTACCGCCCTGGTAGCTGAGCTCTATTTCCCAGCCATGGTTATTCAGCTGGCCTATGTTACGGTCAGGGATACCTGCAGTGCCATGTTCATCCAGTACCGGTGCAGATACCAGCATGTCGCGGGTGTTCTTATTAAAGTAAGTGATGGTAGCGTTCAGCTTATTTTCCAGCACGCCTATTTCTGCGCTTACGTTGGTCATCTCTGCTTTTTCCCAGGTAATATCCGGGTTAGCAAGGCGGGAGTTCCATATACCGGTGTAAGGATTTTCGCCGAATGAATAACGGCGGTCGCGCGTGATGGGCGCCAGGTATTGGAAGTCGGCTACGTTCTGGTTACCTAACTGGCCCCAGCCACCGGTTACTTTCAGGTTAGAGATAAAGGATACGTTATTCTTAAAGAACGCTTCGTCTGAAATACGCCAGCCCAGTGAAAAGGCGGGGAAATAGCCCCAGCGTTTGCCTACAGGGAAACGGGAAGAGCCATCTGCACGGAAGGTGGCTGTTAACAGGTATTTATCTTTAAAGCTGTAAAAGCCTCTTACAAAGCCGGAGGCCAGTGCGCTCTGCGGATTAAAGTTACCGTTAATGGCGTGATAGTCGTTGCTATTATCCAGCACACGCTGATCGGGCGCTTCATCATTCAGGCCCCAGCCCTCTGCACGGAAGAAATAGCCATTGGAGGTTTGTACGGAGTAACCACCGGTTAAGGTTACACGATGTTTTTGTGCAAACAGGTGGTTAAAGGTCAGGAACACCTCACCCAGCTCTGATTTATTGCTTTCGCTGCGGTTCCACAGCTCGGCGTGGTCGCGGGTACGGGTCTGGTCCAGCACTTTGGGGACAAAGCTATACTGGTTATAGATGCTGCCATCAAAGCCATAGTTACCGCGTAAGGTTAAACCCTCCAGAATCTCGATCTCTGCATACACATTACCCAGCAGACGGTAGTTCTTATTCCAGGTGTCGGTAGTTTGTGCGGTGAACACGGGGTTGTTAATATCCCCCAGCTCGTTGCTGGCCTGTGAGGAGCCGTAGCTGCCATCAGGGTTCATTACCGGTATGGCCGGGTTAAAACGCAGGGCGCTGAACAGCAGACCGGTTTGTGATGAATAGGTATCAAAACCCTGGTTCTGTTTGTAGCTCAGCTGCAGGTTCTCCCCTATTTTCAGGTGTTTGCCCAGCTTATGCTCAGAGTTAATGCGCATGGAATACCTTTTGAAATAGGTATTTTCCACCAGGCCTTTTTCATCATAATAACCGGCGCTGAACATATAGTTGGAGCTGTTGTTACCACCGCGGATGCTTACATCGGCATTGGTTACATTGCCGGAGCCCAGAATGGCATCCTGCCAATCGGTGCGCTGGGTGGCATAGTAAGGATTGTTCCACACCGGATCCACCGTACCGCCGGAATTAGCATACCGCTCTTTTTTCAGCATTACCAACTCGGGCGCGGTAAGCAAAGGAATGGTACGGATGGCATTGGATACGCCGCGGTACACATTTGCAGATGCCCGCAGCTTTTCGCCGTAGTTACCTTTTTTAGTGGTGATGATAATAACCCCGTTGGCGGCACGTGTACCGTAAATGGCGGAGGAAGACGCATCTTTTAGTATTTCCATGGAAGCGATATCATTGGGATTTACATCATTGATGCCGCCTGCAGGCACCCCGTCTATTACCACCAGTGGTTCTGCATTATTAATGGTACCTGTACCGCGGATACGGATGCTGGGCGTGGTACCGGGCGATCCGTCGGAACGCACAATATCTACGCCGCTGGCCCGTCCCTGCAGGGCCTGGGCCGCATCGCTCACGGGCAGGTTCTTAATGTCGGCGCCTTTGATAGAGGAGATGGTACCCGTAGCATCGCGGCGGGTTTGTGTACCATAACCTACTACCAGCACTTCATTCAGCCCTTTGCTGGCCACTTCCAGGGCAATGTTCGCATTGGATTGCTCGCCAATGGTGAAGGTTTGCTGGCGATAGCCAACGTAGGAAAAACTAAGCGCGCGCACGCCGGCAGGCACCTGTACGGAAAAACGGCCTGCGGCATCTGTGACCGCGCCCCCTGCTGCGCCCTGCAGGGTAATGGTTACGCCGGGCAGGCCTGTACTATCGGCAGTACTGGTCACCTTTCCGGTAATGACGCGCTGCGCTAGTGCCGTGTTCACGCACAGGCATAGCAACAAAAGGAAGCAGTATGACTTCCATGAGTAAAACTTTTGCATAGCAGGAAAAATAAGTAAGTGATAAACGATTCAGCTATCTGGTCGTAAATAAATGAATAATGCTGTGATCCTCTCTACAATTCAAAAAAAGCCGCCCAAGATGTATAGGCTAAAATGGCTACACGATTGTTATATGGACTGGCCCATCATCATTGTTCCCCTGTAAGTGTGCTCATAACATAGTTAGTTGGTTAAAGATACAGCGCGGACAAAACTAATGTAATAGTATTTTAGCCACATGACATGCTGCATTAACGCTTTGTTAATTCCATTGGACGCTTAATGCATAATGCTTAACGCCAAACGCTGAATACCGAATGTGTTAAAGCCCCCTGAGCCGGTAAATTTACCCATACCTGTCAAAGGCACAACACAATCAGCATTCAGCGTTGTGCATACGCGTTAAGCATATTGGCTATAAATGTAATAACTTTAATGTTTTTACATCATCTTTTTTGTTTTCATTTAAAATTTTGAGGAGATATACCCCAGTTCCTGCATTTTCATCCAGGTTTAAGACAACCTTGTTTTGATTTACAATGCGCTGCTGCAAGATGGTTTTGCCCTGCTGGTTAACAAGGGTAAGAATATAGGTACCTGATGCGGATAAGCCGGTAAGTGTGAATTGCTGACGGAATGGGTTAGGCCAGGCGCTGATAGGCCCACCCTCCTGCATTGCTCCGTATTTTTCTGCGGCCATCATCATAGGCGCAAACGGGCTGGTAATGGTAAAGCTGCGCTGAATGCTGATGCTATCCAGCTTGTGCTTAAAGCCCACCTTTAATGTATGCGTGCCCACGCTGTAAGTGGATGGATCTATTATAAATGTATTATCAGGGGCAACAGGCAGCATGCGGTTATTATCTGCCACCACCGTTACATCCGTATGCCAGCGGGGTGCGGGATAATTGGCTATGAGAATAGTATCAGCACCAGCGCTGGTACTATAGGTGCTTTCCAGCGTTCTTAAAATAGGCGGTGTGTTTAGGATGGGGTAAATGCGCAGGATGGCAGGGGTATCGTTCTTTGTGTATTCCGTACCATTAAAACCCATCCATTGCAAGGTATCCACACCTACAATATTGGGGTTGGGCGTGTAATACATGCTGTCCAGCTCCGCCAGCGTTACATCGCGGCTGCGTTCATAGAACAGCTGTTTACCGCCAATAGTAAGCTTACCGTATGCAGGCAGGCTGCTCACACGAATGCCGGCCAGCTTGCCGGTATAGTTCAGCTTAAAGTTACTGCTCCAGAAGCGGACGGGTGTACCGGCCAGGGTGGTGCGCTCAAAGGGTTTAATGGTATCGGGGAGCGGCCGGGTTACAATATAAAACGTGGTGTCCTTTGTCCATTCCAAACCATCAAACACCCGCCAGCGGATAGTGTCGATAGCCGGTGTTGTGTATGGCACATATACCAGGCCGCTGCTGTCAGATGTCCAATAACCATGTTTAAGGTGCTGCGTAATGATCTCCACACGTTGTATTTTCCCTAATCCCTGTTTAGGACCGGAATAATGATCTGCGAAGTCGCTGTCGCGAATGGTTAATCTTGTACGGGAATAAGTTTGTTTTGTGAAGGGTTCAATGTGATGGTCATAGGTAGTATCCACATTCGCAAGATAGAGATACGGATCTTCTGCCAGCAGCCAGGTGCTGTCCTGCTCTTCATAATACAATCCGTTGCCGGATGTAGACAGAAAACGCCTTTTGCTCCCGTCGTGATTAATGTAGTAATAAAAACTTGAGTAGGTGCTATAGATAGGTTTAGCATACGTAAAGCCGCCCACATCGCCCTGCGGTGTTAATACGTTTACCGACACAAGCCCCCAGGGCGAGACCTGAGTATCCGTATGCTGCAGGTAATGCATATTCCCCTGGGGATCCCTGCTATAAATGTTTGTGCGAAAATGGTAATAATCAGGGCTCTCCAGGGCCTGTGCTGCTATATACCCGTTATTGAACAATGGATTGAGGCGGCCGGCGTATCCTCCTATCTGGTAATCGCCATAGGCGTTCTCATATAATTTTTTTACCGTATCATTTTCTATTACGTAAAAGCTGGTACCATATTGGGGTGGTATTTCACGCCACCATTGTTCATACGTGATCTTTTCGCCATCCGTATGTACATTAAAAAGGTAAGGATCCCTCCATAGTTCGGTGGTATCTTTCATGGCTACCATCCTGCATATACTGTCCTGGCAGAAATATACGGCCTGGCCGTCCTGGTAGGCGATGTTACCATTCGGCCCCAGGGAGGCATTATCAAACAAGGTATCTGCTACTACTATTTGCTGCCCGGTGGCCAGTTTCCTGCGGAGCAGTATGCCATAACCGGCATTTATTGTATCCCGTATGGACCACATTACATAATCGCCTGCCACATTTACATTGCCCATATTTGTGGCCAATGTGGTAAGAGAGCCAGGCTTCCATTCGTATAAAGACCAGGTGCTATTATTGTTCAGCGACTGACCTATAAATACTACGCCGAACCGCGTTATCCATGCATTGCTACCATAAGGATATGGAAATTGCTTCGTGAACGGGAGAATGGTAGTGGCATTATTCCTTACATCACTCAGGTAATAGGTCCAGGCATCGCCATTCTGTTTATAGCTTAATACCTTTTTATACCGGTAGTTTATAATATGACTGCTGTCCGGCACTGTAAAAAACTTTTTCAGTACCGGACTTAAATTTGCCTGGGCAAAAGAAATTACACTCCAAAGGAGCAGACATAACAAGGGGTAAAGCTTCTTCATAAAACAGCATTAAGGGCGAGGGTTATAAATATAAAACCTGATGATCTTAACAGGGACACGGGTGGCCGCAAACATTGCTTCACATTCAGATCCGGGGGCCGGTAAATAAGTAACAGGAAAGTTCAGTTCTTCAAATGGGTGTATAATGGCAATACGGTTTCAGCTCTTGTAAATACAAGATACTGCAAAAAATGATGTCCTATATTATTTTTTGTTAATGAGGGATAGGCGCTATTTTTTAAGGGCGATAGTATTTACCAGGGTGCCAATAGGGTCAATGGTGATCTCTACCACATCGTTCTCCTGCAGGGTAAAGCTGCTGTCAGGCACCAGGCAGGTGCCGGTCATCAGGTAGCAGCCATCGGGAAAATCAACTTCGCGGTACAGGTAACCGGCCAGCTCCTGGTGGCCGCGTTTCATTTGGCTGATGGGTACTGCATCATTGTACTGCGGCTGCCCGTTGCGCAGGATCCGCATCCTGATCTCTGTATCCGGCGAAATGGTTTGATCAGGTACCAGCAGACAGGGGCCGATGGCTGCGCTTTTTTCATATGTTTTTGCCTGCGGCAGGTACAGGGGGTTCTCGCCTTCTATGCTGCGGGAGCTCATGTCGTTGCCAATGGTATAACCCTGTATAGCGCCTTCGCGGTTAATGAACAGGGTTAGCTCCGGTTCCGGTACATTCCAGGTGGAATCTTTCCTGATATTTACTTTGTGGCCATGGCCTACGGCACGGCGGGCGGTTGATTTAAAGAACAGCTCCGGCCTGTCTGCCTCATATACCAGATCGTAAAAAGTAGCGCCGCCTGAGTCTTCTGATTCTTCCATACGGGCAACCTTGCTGCGGAAATAGGTAACGCCGGCAGCCCATATTTCCTGGGAGCTGATGGGTGGCAGCAGGTGCTGCTGAATGGCGGCTTCCGCATCGCTGGCCGGTTGTGCGGCTGCTATGGCTTTGGAAAGACTGCCGAACAGGTTTGAAGCGTTCACCAGCGTATCCCAGCTGCCTTCCATACGGTAGTAACGTTCATGGTAGTACGCAAAAATGCCCTGGGTGGTGTTGTACAAACGGATATACTCCATTGATTTAGGATTTTAGGTTTACGATCTTAGGTTTAACCGATCGTTGGTTAATTTACAATTTTAGATTTAAGATTTAATGGAAAAGCACGGAACCGTTGATCGTTTGAAAGCTGATGGATGATCTCAGATCTGATGAAAGCAATCCCATTGATTGTTTGAAATTGGATGCATGCAGCCTGCAATTATTTTGGAAATGCAGTACTAATGTCCTGGATAGACATATGCCAAAGGCGCTGCGCCAGGGAATCCATAGTGGCATAGGCGCCTTCCAGGTGCACGGTGGTTTGGCTGTAGGTCAGTGAATTGCCGGGGGCCAGCGGGCGGGCATCGGAAGAAGATTCCAGCTCATAGAAGGGGCCCATTTGGGAACCATCTTCCAGCGGGCCATCATTATAACAATTCACCACATCTCCTTTATAAGGTTCCTTTTGCTGCTCCCATTTTGAATTAACGTATTTCCCGTTCTTATTAATGCTGAATAAAATAAGGGTGATGGCGCCGCTTTTCACATCCACACTGCCCGCCATGGGTATGGCTATTTCCGGCGCCAGGCCTACCTTGCCGCGCTTAAGGCCATTGGCCTTCATAAGCAGCAGGCTGTCTTTAACCTGCAAATAACCGGGCGGTATCTTACCAAAATAATCATCATGAATTGAAGCCCTTGCATTGGCCCCTGCTTTAAAAGGTACTACGATCACGGTTTTGTCTGAAGGGGTGAACATGCCTAACAACCAGATGGATAAAAGGCCGGTACTTTCCTGCCAGGTGTTTTTGCCTTTATTGGTAAGGGTGTTTTCCGTGCGGTAGGCTACAGTGGCAACGCTTTGCGGCAGCGTAAAGCCCAGCTGCTGCTTAAGGGCAGCGCGGTTCAGTAAGGTTATCTTACGCGAAATGCCCACCTGGAAATCAGCACCCGCATAATTCTGTAAAACACCTTCTTTGTAATAATGTACAGCGGTGCTGCTTTGATCCTTCAGGTCAAAAACAGCGGTATCAATGAGGCCGGGTGTTTGCCAGTGCTCAAAGGCAAAGGGTTTGCCTTTGGGAAAGAACAGCGCATACTGCCCGCCTTCGGGGCCTAGCCAGAAACGTTCCTCACCGCCGTAGGCATTAATATGCGGGTTGTATTTGCCCGATTCAATGAGTTTATAGTTAAGCCATCCATAGCTTTTGCCATGATAGCCGCCGGCGCTGCTGCTCATAACGCGGGCCTGGTAATCGCCGGCCACCAATACCATGCTGCTATCGTCCGGGCTTTTGAGTGTTACCAGGTTACCCAGGTGGTTGTGCAGAAAATTTTCATCCTGCTGAAAAGTGGCTGCATCCGTGGTTTGAGCGGCTTGCTGACCGGCCTGTTTTGCCTGATCCGCTTGTTTAGGAGCCGGGTTGCAGGCAGCAAGGAGAAGGAGGGAAAGTGCGTGGAAAGGATACTTCATTGAATTACGAATTATCGATTATCAATTACGACCCCGCCAAAGCGGGTATGAATGCCTTTAAAAATAATTATGAATATGAATAATTGGGTACTGCGATAGCATCAGGTTACCGCCAAATCATGCAGGTGGAACAGGGTGCAAATAGCTACAGTTATACAGGTATAATGTAAGTGCAGTTACCTGATCATTTACATTAAACATGGTGATTAAATTACGAATTATTCATTACGAAGTGCGGTGTTTTTTGAATGTTACTGAAATAGGTGTTGGCCTGCTGCAGGGTTAACAGGCCATTCACCGTATCCTCTTTTTCAGCTTCAGCACATGCTCCCGGCGGGCTTTGACGATGCCCCTGCATTTCTGTTTGTTTTACATCATGGGTACCATTACACATCATGATGGCAACCTCCTGGCGGAAGGAGCTGGTAAGATCCGGATCATCCCACAGGCAGCGGGACCATCCGGGAAACAACAAGGCCGCAGCCTGTTCATGGTTCCATACATGCGTACAGGTAGCGGTATGCAGATATATCAGCAAACGTGGAATTTAACATACTGCAAATTGATTGTTTTTTTGATGACCGTATTATCCTTTACAAGCCAAAAATTATACTATATTGGCAATTATTACCTACTCAGGCGATTGTATTGTATATTTTTGGATTAAAAACAAGTTCCGCGTATGAAACCGATCCTCCGGAAAGTAGCTGTGCATGGCGGGCATTCCTTTAGTGTGCGGGAAGATGTGCTGCCTTACCTGTATAACCACTGGCATTATCACCCGGAAGTGGAGCTAACGCTCATCCGCAAGGGACGGGGCACCCGCCTGGTGGGCGACCATATGGAACGTTTTACCGATGGCGACCTGGTGCTGCTGGGCCCCAACCTGCCACATATGTGGCGTAATGACGCGGACTATTTTCAACCGGACAGCGGGCTGCATATTGAAGCAGTGGCCATTCACTTTCACGAAAACTTCTGGGGCGATACCTTTTTACAGCTACCGGAAATGGAACCGGTACGCATGCTGCTGAAACAGGCCGGCAGAGGGCTGCAGATACATGGGAAAGCCAAAGCTGCATTGTCTTTACAGATGGAGGAAATATTACAGGCTACCGGTCCGCAAAAGATCACCTTACTCATTCACCTGCTTACAGCCATTGCTGCTACGCCGGAAAAAAGTTTCCTCAGCAGCCTGGGTTTTGTACAGGAGTATAACCTGCAACGCACAGATAAGATCAATGAGATCTATCATTATACTTTTAACAACTTTACTCAGGCCCTTAGTATTGAAACAGTGGCAAAGGCAGTACACATCAGCCCTCACTCCTTTTGCCGGTATTTTAAAACACGTACTTCCAAAACGTATTTTCAGTTCCTGGCGGAGCTGCGGATCGGGTATGCATGTAAGCTGCTGCTGGAAAATGATATGAGCATTGCACAGGTGGCATATTCATCGGGGTTTAATAACCTGGCGAACTTTAACCGGCAGTTTAAAGCTATTACGGGGAAAACACCGATGGGGTATTTTAAGGGGTATGCGCACCACTCATCCATTTAACTTTCCCATCTCCCCGCTTCTTTGTAACTTTTATAGTAACCCATCTTACACGGCATGCTCATCAAAACTGCTGTATATATGGTTGTTCTGCAAACCCTGCTTTTATCTGCACATGCACAGCAGGTGCGGCTGGCCACACTGGACCAACTGGAACAACGTTTTGCCGCAGGCAGCGATACTACTTACATCGTAAACTTCTGGGCTACCTGGTGCGGCCCATGTGTACAGGAGCTTCCACATTTTGAAAAGTTCGGGAAAACATTGCAGCATACGCCGGTAAAGATATTGCTGGTTAGCCTGGATGCACGTTCCAAACTACGGAACGAAGTGATGCCGTTTGTGCAAAAAGCACAGCTGAAAAATGAAGTATTACTGCTTAATGAAACCGATCAGCAACAATATATAGACCGTATCAGCCCTCAATGGTCGGGCAGCATACCTGCCACACTTTTTATTAACAAAGGGAAACAGCTACGCCGCCTGGAAGAAAAGGAATTTACGTACGACCAGCTGCTGGCTGTGTACAACTCTTTAAAATAATACCGTTATGCGCAACTTACTCTTACTGGTTCTACTGCTGCCGGGCCTTTGCCGGGCGCAGGAAAAGGGTTACTCCGTAGGTGCTGTGGTAACCGATTTTAAACTGAAGAACGTTGATAACAACACCGTATCGCTGGCCAGCTACCCGGATGCGAGGGGCTACATTGTGATCTTTGGCTGTAACAGCTGTCCTGTATCCCGCGGTTATGAGAACCGGATGGTGGCATTACAGGAAAAGTTCTCCGGTAAGGGATTCCCGGTGATCATGATCAACCCTAATGACCCGGAAGTAGCAAGCAGTGAAAGTTTTGCCGATATGCAGCAGCATGCCCGTAAAAGCAGGCTGAACTTTCCCTACCTGGAAGATCCCGGACAGATAGTGACCCGCCGCTTCGGCGCCCTGCGTACGCCGCATGTGTTTGTACTGCAGAAAACGCCTAAAGGCATTGTAGTGGCTTATATTGGCGCTATTGACAATGACCCTGATAATGGGAATGCGCAGAAGATCAATTATGTGCAGAATGCGGTGAATAGTTTACTGGCTGGTCAGCAGCCTGAGGTAACATTTACAAAAGCGGTAGGATGCGGGGTGAAATCGAAGGGGTGAGGAAGCGGCATTTATTAAAATAAAAAATCCACAATCCATTGCCTTGAAAAAAGCAATGGACCATGGACTATTAACAATTCAACTATCTTAGAAATTCCAGCCGGCCTTCAGACCGAAGAAGCCCATGGTACCGTCTTTAAACCAGGCTTCGTATTTGCCTTCCAGGTCAAAGCCCAGTACGCGTATTCCTATGCCCGGTGCAAAGATAGCAGCGGTACCATCGCCACCGGTGAGGTTAGCGGCGCCACCTTCTACCTTAACATACAACAGCGGAATAGGCAGCTTGTATTTAAGACCAACACGTACGGGTACGGCAGATAATGCATCGTACTTTAAATTGTTGCCCATACCATCGCTAACAGACTTACCGCCAAAGCGCATATAACTAACGGAACCGGTTACACCCAAACCGCCGATCAGTTTAATATCCGCTCCCAGGCCTATACCATAACCGGTATTATGGGTCTCTTTCAGGTCGCCTACCGGAAAGCCGGCTTCCACAAAAGGACCAATACTGAATCTTTTCAATTGCGCTTTAGAAATGCTGCTGGTTACACACAGGATCAGCAACATGCCAGTGATCGTAGAAAGGATCTTTTTCATCTGAGTGGTTTTGTTCGGAAAGGTTATTATAAATTTTGCGTAAATGTAAGTAATTATTTTATAAATAAATGAAAGAACCCCAACGGCTCAACCATTCTCTGTTATTAAGTGTTAACACTTTAAACCATACGGCGGGTAACCCGTCTTTATAGCGTAACCGGTTGCCCTGTGGTGAGGGCCCTGTTAAGTATTGTTAACGACTGTTAATTACTACTAACAAAACACAGACCAATTGAAAAAGTGCAGGTTATTTGCAGGCATCCGGCTATACCCTTTCATTCCACTATTGCAAAAGGCTTAATGTATTACGAACAGGATATACCATGAACAGGATCATTATTTTCATGGCGGTCTTATGGATCGCCGGTGCAGGACCTTTACTGGCACAGGATTCCACCACAGCCGGTTTGCCGGATAAATGGAGCCTGCAGCAATGCCTGGATTATGCGCGTACACATAATATTCAGCTAAACAGCCTTCGCCTGAGCCAGGCTTCCAGTGAGCAGGACCTGCTGCAATCCCGCGCAGCGCGGCTCCCCAGCCTGGGAGGTACGGTTACACAATCTTTCACTAACTCCAAGAATACCAACCCGGTAGTAGGCGGCTTTCAAACACAATCCAGCCTGGCCAGCAACTATGCGCTAAGCTCCACCTGGATCTTATACCAGGGTGGGTACCTGCGTAATGATATCCGCGAAAAGAACCTGCTGCTGCAGGCAGCCAATCTGAATGTGCAGCAGGCAGAGAATGACATTACACTGCAGATCACACAGGCATACCTGAACATTTTACTGGCAGGCGAAAATATCGTGTATGTAAAAGACCTGGTACAAACCTCGCAGGCGCAGCTGCAACAGGGGCAGCAGCTCTTTAACGCCGGCAGCATTGCCCGTAAAGACCTGGTACAGCTGGAAGCCCAGCAGGCCACAGATGCTTACTCCCTGGTAGTTGCACAAAACACTTACCGGCAGAATTTATTAACACTTAAACAGGTATTGCAGCTGCCTACTGCCTATACCTTTTCCATCGTACAGCCGGATACGTTACGGGCAGAAAAGCCTGTACCATCACTGGAAGAAGCGCAACGTATCGCCCTGCAAACCAGGCCGGAAGTAAAGAACGGAGAGCTGGGCGTAACCATTGCGGAAGTAGGACTGGAAAAAGCCAAAGCAGGCTATAAACCCACGCTTAGCCTGGGCGGTACCTTATCCAGCGGGTTTTCCGATAACCAGTCAAACAGCTACTGGCAGCAGCTGGATAATAATTTTTACCAGCGTGCAGGATTAACATTAGGTATTCCCATTTTCAGCAACCGGGTGAACAAGGCCAATGAAGCGCGTGCAAAGATCCAGATAGACCAGGCCAAGTTAACCCTGCAGGATACCAAAACCGTGTTAACGCAGCAGGTAGAGCAATCTTACCTGAACCTGCAGAATGCACAGGAGCAATACAAAGCTGCGGAAAAGCAGCTGGTAGCCAGTGAAGAGGGGTACCGCATTAGTGTAGAGCAAATGAAAATAGGCGCAGTGAATGTAACTGACCTTGCCGTGCAAAAGAACCTGTATGTACAGGCGCTGCAAGCATTTATACAGGCTAAGTACGGCGCCATCCTGAATACCAGGATCTACGAGTTTTATATCGGAGAACCGGTTACTGATAATTAAGAGATCGAAGATTCCATCTGGCAAATAAAAAGACAAACAAGTACAAATGAAATCGAAGATTCCATTTGGCAAATAAAAAGACAAACACGTACAAATGAAATCGAAGATTCCATTTGGCAAATAAAAAGACAAACAACAGCAAATGAAACGATATAAATGGTTAATAACAGGCATCATCGTTATAGCAGCAGCAGCTATCTGGTTCCTGTTCTTCAGGCATAAGGAAGATCCGGTGGTGATTGATACAGAAAAACCGGTGTATGGTTTTATTGCCAATGCCATTACGGCTACCGGCACTATACAGCCGGTGGATACAGTATCCGTAGGTACACAGGTATCCGGCACCATCCGGGTTATTTACGCGGATTTTAATACGCAGGTAAAAAAGAACCAGCTGATAGCGGAGCTGGATAAATCACTGCTGCAGGCGCAGGTGAACCAGTACGCGGCCAACCTGGCTGCGGCCCAGGATCAGCTGGTGTTCCAGCAAAGTAATTACAACCGTCAATCGCAGTTGTATAATGTAGGCGCCATCAGCAAGGCCGATTATGAAACGGCCCTGTACCAGTATAACAGCGCCAAGGCAAACGTGGCGGCAATTAAAGCACAATTGCAATCAGCCAACAAGAATCTCTCGTATGCCGACATTTATTCTCCTATTGACGGCGTGGTGCTAAACAGGAGTGTGAACATAGGACAAACAGTGGCGGCCAGCTTTAACACCCCTACCCTGTTTATTTTAGCGAAAGACCTTACCAAAATGCAGGTACAGGCCAGCGTGGATGAAGCGGATATTGGCAACGTGGAAAAAGGGCAGCGTGTAACCTTTACCGTGGATGCATTTCCGGATGATGTATTTAACGGCACCGTGCAGGAAGTGCGCCTGCAGCCCACCACCTCTGCCAACGTGGTTACTTATACCACCATCATAGATGCGCCCAATAATGATATGCGCCTGAAACCCGGCATGACGGCCAACATCACCATCTACACCAAAGAAGCCAAGAATGCATTGCTGGTAAGCGCCAAAGCGCTGAAATTCAAACCGGATTCCGCCCTGCTGAAAGATTATGTGATCATAGGGCGAAGGGATACCGCTCATGGCAAAACGGAAGCCGGCTTTTACCGCAGCAAACGCCCCGATACTTTGAGAGCACAAACGGATACCACTAAACGCCTAACCTCTCCGGATGAAGCGGCACGTCCTGCTGCAGTATGGATCAAACGGGGCGATACCCTTATGCGCCGCCGTATTATGACCGGCCTGAATGATGAAACCAATGTGCAGGTAATGAGCGGGCTGGATACATCGGATATTGTGGTGAATGATGCAAGACGGGTTACCAAAAAGGAAAAGAGCAGCGCCACCAAAAGTCCGTTTATGCCGTCAAGACCGGGCAGAGGCGGAAGTAGCGGCAGCCGCAGTGGCGGCACGGGGCCAAGGTGAGCTGTGCTGAATGAAGGATAATGAAACTATAATGAAATGGGTAAGATACTAGAGCTACATGACCTGAAGCGGGAGTTTAGAATGGGTACGGAGATTGTTCGTGCGCTGAAAGGCGTATCGTTTGAGGTAACGGCCGGGGAATTTGTAACTATTATGGGCAGCAGCGGCAGCGGCAAAACTACGCTGCTGAATATACTGGGCTGCCTGGATAAACCTACCTCCGGGGTATACCAGCTGGATGGTGTGGATATCAGCAAGCTATCGCGGGATGAGCTGGCGCGGCTGCGTAACCGCAAGATCGGTTTTGTGTTCCAGGCTTATAACCTGCTGGCGCGTACCAGCGCGCTGGAAAATGTAGAGCTGCCCTTATTCTACAACTCCGGACTTACTGCCCACGACCGGCACGAGCGGGCCGTGAAAGCGCTGGAAGCCGTGAAGCTGGCGGAGCGCCTGGATCATATGCCCAACCAGCTATCCGGCGGACAGCAACAACGTGTGGCCATTGCCCGTGCATTAGTGAACGAGCCGGTAATGATACTAGCCGATGAAGCTACAGGTAACCTGGACACCCGCACCTCTTACGAGATCATGGCGCTGCTGCAGGAGCTGAACCAGGCCGGCAAAACCATTGTATTCGTAACACACGAACCGGATATTGCCGCCTTTAGCAGCCGTACCGTAATGCTGCGCGATGGTAAAGTGATCCGCGACAGCAAGAATGAGAATGTACGGTCTGCACGGCAGGCGCTGAGCGAATTGCCGGTATCGGATGATTATTAGCGCGCGCTTTGCGCGCTGTCCGTGGTCCATAGTCAACGGACCATGGCCTGCTGCGTGGAAGTATTATTTCGGGATAAAGGACATGTTGTGTTTTTCGCAGCAATGGTTATATGAAAAATGCAATGGACTGTGGACCATCGACCATGGACTAAAAAAGCAAACTATGAACTTCTTCAACCTCATACGGATAGCCTTACGGGCGCTGCAACGTAACAAGCTGCGGGCCTTCCTCACCATGCTGGGTATTATTATTGGCGTGGGGGCGGTGATCGCGATGGTAGCCATCGGGCAGGGCTCCAAACAAAGCATACAGGATCAGCTGTCCAGCATGGGCTCCAACATGATCACCATACGCCCCAACAGCAACACCAGTGTGGGCGGCGGCGCAAGGCTGGATGCTACCAGCCTGCAAACCCTGAAGCTGGATGATATAAAGGCTATTGAACAACAGGCAAAATATATTACGGCCGTATCGCCACAGGTATCCGGCAAAGGGCAGGCTATTAACGGTGCGCTGAACTGGCCTACCAGCATCCAGGGCGTAAGTCCTAATTACCTGGATATACGCGACTGGCCGCTCAAAGATGGCGTGGCTTTCGGCGATAATGATGTAAAGGCAGCCAGCAAAGTATGCCTCATTGGACAAACAGTGGTAGAGAACCTTTTCAGCAGCGGAGAAAGCCCCGTGGGCAAAACCATCCGTTTTAACAAGATCCCTTTTAAGATCATTGGCGTGCTGAGTGAAAAAGGTGAAAACGCTTTCGGGCAGGACCAGGACGATATTATCCTGGCGCCCTACACTACGGTGCAGAAGCGCATACTGGCCATTCCGTATATACAGAACATCTTTGCATCGGCTGTTGACGAAAGCAGCTCCACACTTGCTACAGAAGAAGTATCGCAGATATTGCGTACCGCACATAAGCTCAAAACCGGCGATGATGATGATTTTACCGTGCGCACACAGGCAGAGCTGATCAACACCTTCAGCTCCACCAGCCAGCTGCTCACGGTGCTGTTAGCCGCTATAGCCGGCATTTCCCTGGTAGTGGGCGGTATTGGCATCATGAACATCATGTATGTTTCAGTAACGGAGCGTACTAAAGAAATAGGGTTACGTATGTCCATTGGCGCCAGGGGGATCGATATACTGCTGCAGTTCCTGATAGAAGCTATCCTTATCAGCATTACCGGTGGGCTGATCGGTATTGCGCTGGGGATAACGGCCTCCAAACTGATCACCATATTCCTTTCCTGGCCCACACTGGTATCGGAAAGCTCTATTGTGCTGTCGTTTATTGTTTGTACGGTAACGGGAGTATTCTTTGGCTATTACCCGGCAGTAAAGGCCAGCAGGCTGGATCCGATAGAAGCGCTCAGGTATGAGTAATTATGGATGATAAGGGCCCAGGCCCCAGTACTTGCGGCCTACTAATTTTTTGATCTTGTTAACGGCCTTCCATCCGTTTTCAGAATTGGTCATTATAACCATGCCGTACCCGCCTTCCAGGCTGGCCAGCATACTGGATATATACCCGTAATTATGCCCATCGTGCCCAAAGAAATTCACGGGCCCTCTTTTTGCGATGGTGAACCCCAACGCATATTGGCTGCCACTGTTATTGGTAACAGGTGTTAGCATCAGACGGGTATGTTCCTGGTCCAGGATATGGCCCTGCTCTCCTTTTAAGGATAATTGTACTTCGGCCAGGAACCGCGCCAGGTCTGCCGGTGTAGTCCAAAGCCCGCCAAAGCTGAATGGATATATCACCATGTATTTACCATCCATTACTTCATTCTTTTTAAGATGGCCGCTGGCAAATTCCCTCCCCGGCAAATGATAATCAAAAGTGCTGTGCTCCATTTGAAGCGGCGCCAGCACCGTTTGTTCCATGATAGCCGGATACATTTTCTTTTCCCTGTCCATTAACAGCAGCTCCAGGATGGAGTAACCGCCTGCCGAATACATATACTTCCCGGGATACCAGGTTACCCGTACCGGCTCATTAATGGCAGGCGCCTGCCCGTTCAGTGCCTGTACTATAGTGGGTAAGGTATCGGTCCTGTTATAATGCCGGAATACGGCGCCGGAAATACCGCCGGTATGGCTTAGCAGCTCCTTTACATTCACCTTTGACTGCTTTGTATACTCATTATCCGGCAGCTGCCAGAAGCTGAGCTGTTTATTGATGTCCTCACTTAATGAGATCTTTCCTTCCTGCACCTTTTTCATTACCGCCAATGCCGTTACCGGCTTGCTCATGGAAGCGGCCTGGAAAAGCGTGTTGGTGGTTACGCTATCCTGCGTACCGGCTTCTTTTAGCCCAAAGCCTTTTGCCCATACTACCTTATAATTTTCAATAATAGCAATGCTTACACCTACTGCTTTTGTTTTCTTTATGATCTTATTGATCTCGGGAGTTAATGATTCATATTTTTCTTTATACTGGTCATCAGTTTGTGCGTGTAATGAAACTGTTGTGAAGAATAATATGAGGGCTAAAATAAATTTCATCTGTGTATGTTATTTGGAGCTGCGAAGAAGCATCTGAAAGCATGTCTGTGATGGCTTGTGCAATAATACCATCTTTATCCAGCAATGGATTAAAAATAGTTACACTGATGCCTACGGCTTTCCCGGTGGCCAGAATGCTGTGTATCACCAGTGCTGCTTCAATGAAAGAAAGGCCACCCGGCAAACGGCAGGAATGCCAGGCCATACCGGCCGCGTGCCTTCAGTGCAGGCATAATACCTAATAAGATACTGCAATCGCCACCCAGCGTAAAAGCAAAACAGCGCTCATCCATCACCTCTCCGATCACTTTATTCAATGCAGCAGAAAAATCCAGCAGGGGCTGCGTGTTAATGCAATTTGTTGCAGGATCCCTTTCCGTACTGTATCGGGCATTTAATACCGGCACGTACTTAACTTCGGGCAATGCCTGGAGTTTATCCGCCAGCCCGCAGTGGAGCAGGGTTTGCGCTAACTGCTCTGTACCGGAAGGTTTTAAGCCTAAAACAGAAGCTGCGGAAATTAGCTGAATATTTTTCATGCAACGTGGTTTTTCGCTTTTTTAAAAGGCCTGTAAACACAGTGTTCACAGGCCTTTTGCAATTACTTTACCATAGTAGTGATCTCATCCAGCTTTGCGCTGAATTTATCCACCGCCCCTGCTACTACTGCTATCTGCTCCTGCGCTTCTTTCCAGTTACGCTGCTCTATAGCTTCACGGATACCGGGTAAGGTTTTTACGCCATAACCGGTATAAAAGCCGGGTGCATAAATGCTGTGCTTAAACCAGGGGCGTTTGGGTAATCCCTGGCTTACCAGCAGGCTTTGTTCGGCCTGGTACAGCGCTTCGTTTAAGCGTTGGCGTGCTGCAGCGGTTACTGTAGTTGCAGCAATGGAATCGGCCAGTGTGCTGCTGGAATGGTCCAGCTTTACAAGGGCGTTCTGCAGGGCAGAGAAATCCAGGTAAGGCACTTCTGCTTTAGCTTTGGGTGCAGCAAAAGGCTTTTGGGGATCAGCGGCCAGCTGGTAGCTGTGCTCTTTTATCAAACGGTTCTCTACCAGGGTGCTTTCCCGCAGCTGGTCGGCCTGATCGGTGAGCTCTTTTACATAACCATTAATAGTTTTATACAGATCGGTGAAATCAAAAGGCAGCACATCGGCGTCGGCTAAACGTAATGCTGCACGGCCGGCTACCTGCGCCAGCGCTACACCATAGCTGAAGCCCGGATCTTTAAAGCGGGAATAGTGGTCGTAGGAATCATAAATGGAATGGTACTCTCCCCCATCTCCTTCACCGCCAAATCCCAGGTTTAAGGAGGGCACGCCCAGGTGCTGGAAAAAGGGCGAGTAGTCGGAGCCGGAGCCCAGCGCAAACAGGGTAATGCTTTTCTTTTCCAAAGCTGCTTTGCGGCCTGCAGGCGCAGCATTTACCACAGCCATTGCTTTGGCCCTTTCATATACGCTTACTTTGGTTTGCGGATCGGTTACATCTTTGGCTATACCGTCCATTAATTTGGTGAGAGCGTGTGAGCCGCCCATGCCCAGGAAACCGCGTTCATTACCATCTGTATTAATATAGGCTACGGCTTTTTGCTGCAGTTCTTTGTCATGATCTTCCACCCATTCTGTAGAGCCTAAGAGGCCCGGCTCCTCGCCATCCCAGGCGCAGTATACCAGGGTACGTTTAGGCTGGTAGCCGCTTTTAACCAGCGCGCCAATGGCCTTGGCTTCTTCCAGCATGGCTGCCAGCCCGCTAATGGGGTCGCCGGCGCCATTTACCCAGGCATCGTGATGGTTACCGCGTATCACCCATTCATCGGGGTACTGGCTGCCTTTTATGGTGGCTACTACATCGTATGCCGGCACCAGGTCCCAGTTGTAGGCTACCTCCAAATGCACCGTAGCTTTACCCGGCCCGGTATGATAGGTAATGGGCAGCGCGCCCCGCCATTCGGCCGGTACTACCGGCCCTTCCAGGGCTGCCAGCAAAGGCTGCGCATCGTGATAGCTGATGGGCTGCACCGGTATTTTCAGGATGGTAGCGGCCTGTGTGCGCTCTAAACGCTGGGCATTTTCCGTAGCGCCAACACCGGGTGTTAACGGATCGCCGGGATAAATAACCATATCCATTACAGAACCGCGCTGCACCCCGTATTCGCTTTTAAAAGCGCCTTTGGGATATACATCGCCTTCGTAATAGCCATCTTCCCTGGGATCAGAATAAATGATACAGCCAACAGCGCCATGCTCTGAGGCTACCTTGGGTTTAATACCGCGCCAGGAACGGCCGTAACGTGCTATTACTATCTTGCCCTTCACGTCTATGCCTAAACGTTCCAGTGTTTCATAATCTTCGGGTAAACCGTAATTCACATACACCAGCGGCGCCGTTACATTACCATCTGCGCCCCAGGCATTATAGGCAGGCAGCTGTCCTTCCTGACCGGAGGTAGCGTCTTCTTTCAGGGCAGGCTCTTTTAGTGTAGCCGCGAACTTTACAGGTGCGGTAAGCTCCAGCACCCGTGTTTTAGGTGTGGGAAACAGCACCTTATAGGTATTGATGCGGGCATCCCAGCCATAACTCTTAAACTTCCCCGCGATGGCTTCCGCTACTTTTTTACCTTCTGCAGAGCCCAGGTGGTGGGGTTTTGCAGACAATTCCTTAATGGTGGCGCCTACATGGTCGCTGCTAAGTTGCTGATCAAAACGGGCTTCCAGCTGTGTGTTGGTTTCTTTACCGGCGGCGTTTTTCTGCTGAGCAATGACGGGCGTGCAAATACCCCATGCCAAAGCGGCCGCGCTAAGCGTGATAGTTAACTTCATGATGATTATTTTATAGGCAGATGATGCGATCCGGATCTTTGGTTGGTGGTTCCCGATAGTATGGATAATAATACGGCGAATCCTTTTATTAAACAAGCAGAAAAAATTATACGCTGCCCGGGGCCTTTCCCTGCTGATCTTTTTTATGCTGCACGGCTCTTTTGCGCTCCTCCTCCTCTTCATTTTCCTGCACATTCTGGCGATGGCTTTCTACCTGTGTTACCTGGTACATTACGGCATAGCTGCTGGGCCGTATCTCTGCCCCAAACTGCAGGGCGTAAAATTTGGTGAACTCAGCACCGGCGTATAGGATAATGGCGGAATAATAGATCCATAATAACAGCACTACCAAAGACCCGGCTGCGCCATAAGCGCTGCCTATATTACTGCGGCCTATGTAAAAGGTAATGATGAACTTCCCCAGCATAAACATCAGCGTAGTAAAAAAGGCCCCGATGGCCACATCTTTCCAGCGGATCAACGCATCCGGCAATACTTTGTAGATGATACCAAACAGGAACCAGATGATCACGAACGTAAGCACCAGGTTAGTAATGTAGAACAGCATGATGGCAGTATGTGGAAAATGTTCCCGCAGCTGGTCCATAAAGCCTTCTACCAGCGCATTGATCATCAATGATACCAGCAATAAAAAGCCCAGTCCCAGCACCAGGGAGAACGACAGCAAACGGCTTAGCAGCAGCTGCACCAATCCCTTACGGTATTTTACCTTTAAACGCCACATGCTGTTAATGGTTTCCTGGATCTCTGTAAAAATAGTGGTGGCGCCTATGAGCAGGGCAATAAAGCCTACTGCGGCAGTAAACACATTGGCGCTGTCCAGCGTTGCATTTTTCATTACTTCCTGGATCTGTAACGCGGCCTTACTGCCTATCAGGCCACTGACCTGTGTGTAGATCCGGCCTTCCACGGCCTCGCGCCCCAGGAACAGATCGGCCAGGAAAATGATCACGATCATCATGGGACCCAATGAAAAAACCGTGTAAAAGGCCAGCGATGCGCTGAGCCTGAGCACCTGGTCTGTTCCAAAACTTTGACCGGTGTGCCGGAGCACTTTCCAGAAATCCCTTATTGAAAATTTCCTCATAGCATTTTATGAGGTCAATTAAAGTGCCAGCCTGTAGTATTAATAGCTGGTGGGGTGATGAGCAGTATCTGCAGGGGTACGGATGGTAGTATCTTTTGGGGCAGCGGTGCTATCCATGACAGTGTGGGTGCTGTCTGTTTTGCCCGTCAGCAGGCTGTCTGCGCGGCCTGGCGTTATGCGGGTGTTGGGTGCCGAGCGGTTATCAGCGCCGATCCAGCCCATCTTCGTCATATCCTTACGCTCTTTTTTACTGAACAGCTGCTGCGGATGTTTTTCCCGGCGCAGGCCTTCATCAAAGCGGGATTCTGCTCCCATGGCAGGCGCCTGGTATGCCTGGTTGCTCTTTGACTGGAATACGCCCCTGGAACAGCTGTACAGCAGTATTACAGCACATAGAACGGTAAATATTTTCAGGGGGAAACGCATAAGCAGGTTGTTTAATACATTAATATGACTCTACCATTTTAACGTGGCGGGCGGGGGATTATTGCTATGCACAAAAGTAAAATGCAGCCACCCGGTGCCGGCATGGCTGCATTCAGCGGGAAGCAGAAAGCAAAAAGCTATTAGCGTACTTGCTGCTTTTAGTTACTTCACAGCAAATTTTTGCTGCAGCACCATTTCATTGGCGTTCTTACCAATGGCTACGGTGTATTGCCCTTTGTATAATTTCCATTTGCGGGTGGGCAGGTCCCACTTCTGCAGCTCGCTTACCGGAATGCTTAATTCCACGGTTTGCTGACCGCCTTTGTTTACCGTCACGCGTTTAAAGCCTTTCAGCTCCTTCAGCGGCATGCGGTCCATTTGCGGATACTGTATGTAAGCCTGCAGCACATCATCCGCATCATAGTTACCGGTGTTCTGCACATTCACGGTAAAGCGGATGGTATCTTTTAACGCATATACGTTCTTAGGCGCCTGTGCCCATGCATAGCTGAAAGTAGTATAGCTTAATCCAAACCCGAAAGGATACTGCACTTCCCCGCTGAAATAACGGTAGGTACGGCCTTTGAGGCCGTAGTCCTTATAATCCGGCAGATCGTTCAAAGAACGGTAGAACGTTACCGGTAAGTGACCGGAAGGTGATACATTGCCAAACACAAGATCCGCCAGTGCTGCGCCGCCCTGCTCACCGGGATACCAGGCCAGGATAATAGCATCTGCATAAGGCTCAATAGCTGCAATATCAACTGCGCTGCCGGCTGTTACTACAGCAATAATAGGTTTCTTGTGTGCGGCGCGCAGCTTTTTCATAAAAGCCAGCTGCGATGCGGGCAGGCTAAGCGTAGCCTTATCGCCGCCGGAAGCAGAAAGGAATGCATCCCCCTCCTCACCTTCCAGCACCGGTGTTAAGCCTATTACGGCAATGCTTACATCGCTGTTCTCTGCTGCCCATATGCCGCCAAAATGTACGGTATCTTTATAATCACAGCCAAGGTCATATTGTACTGCAGTGGCAGGACCAGCTGCTGCTGCAATACCTTCTGCAAAGGTTACCAGGTTGCCGTTAATGCCGTGGTAGTTGGCTACCAGCGCATCTGCTGCGGCTGCGTTGGAACCCAGCACCATAATGGAGCTGTATTTTTCTTTCTGCAGGGGCAGCACACCGTTGTTCTTCAGCAATACCATGCCCTGTTCTGCGGTTTTACGCGCCAGCGCTATGTGGTAGGCATTGTGCACACTATCTGCACCATAACGGTTATAGGGAGCCAGGCCATTTTCATCAAACATACCCAGCTTCATTTGCGTGCGCAGGTTTTGGCTTAAAGCGCTGTCCACATCTGCTACGGTAAGCAATTTCTTTTCTACGGCTTCCTTTACATCCTTCTGCAAAATGGTGCCGCATTCCATGCCTACTTTAGCTTTCACTGCTGCTACAGCTGTTTCCAGGCGGGAGGGAATAGCTTTATGGCGTTCGTAAATATCATCCAGCGCGCCACAGTCTGTTACGGTTTGTCCGTTGAAGCCCCATTCATCGCGCAGGATGGTTTGCAGCAGGGTTTTACCGGTACAGCAAGGCTCCCCGTTCACGCGGTTATAGGCGCACATAATAGAGGCCACATGTGCATCTACCAAATGTTTAAAGGCATATAAATAAGTTTCGCGCAGGTCTTTTTCATCTATCTGTACATTAAATGTATGGCGGTCAGCTTCCGGTCCGCTATGCACGGCAAAGTGTTTGGCGCAGGCGGCGGTTTTCAGATGCATGGGATCTGTACCCTGCAGGCCGGTGATAAATGAAGTGCCTATGCTGGCAGTGAGGAAGGGATCTTCACCATAGGTTTCCTGGCCGCGGCCCCAGCGCGGATCGCGGAACAGGTTGATGTTAGGCGTCCAGAAATCGAGGCCCATGTACCACAAGTGGCGGTTCATGGCTACCGACAGGTTGTATTTGGCGCGGGCTTCGGTAGAAATGGTGTTAGCCACTTCCTGCACAAGTGCCTGGTTAAAGGTGGCCGACATGCCAATGGCCTGCGGGTATACCGTAGCCTCCCCTGCCCTGGCAATGCCGTGCAGCGCCTCGTTCCACCAGTTGTAAGAGGGAATTTGCAGGCGGTCAATGGCAGGACTGTTATAACCTAACAGGGAGATCTTCTCATCCAGTGTCAGGGTTTGTAACAGGTCTTTTACACGCGCATCCACCGGCGCCTGGGCATTCCGGAATACAGGCTGCTGTGCATACAGGCTGCCTGCCATTAATGCAAGTACGGTTGCCAGCTGGTAAATTTTTTTCAACATCAGATTAAGATTAGCTTAAGGTTCAATGTTCACAAATGGGGCTTAAAGAAACGGCATTTTCTGGTAAAATAATATTGTTATGCAGTAATTAACCCAGGCTGATAGCATTTTAATGGAGGAAAATATTTTTTAAAAGAACGAACATTCGTTTATCTTTGGTCCCGATATGCGCTTAAGAGATGAAAATAAGGAGACGCTGATCCGGGAGCAGGCCATTGCATTGATCGTGCAGGAAGGCTTTGACGGGTTAAGCATGCAAAAGCTGGCAAAGGCGGCCAATTTATCGGCTTCCACCATTTACATTTATTTCAAAAGCCGGGAGGACCTCCTGAACCAGGTATACCTTGCAGTGGATGAGATCTTTGCAAAGGAGGTGCTGAAGAACTTTGACCCTGCCATGTCTTTTGAAGAAGGTTTGTGGCAGCAGTGGAAGAACCGGTATAAGTATGTACAAAAGTACCCGCTGCACTACCATTTCTCTGAACAGTTCCGCAATTCGCCGCTGATCAAACACCAGGATATTAAGGAAAGCCCTTTCAGGACGGCCATGCAGCAGTTCACTAAAAATGCCATTCAACGCAAAGAGATCGTGGACCTGCCGCCGGAAATATTATGGGCCCTGGCCTATGGCCCGTTTTACATCCTCATAAAATTTCACCTAGACCAGAGCAGCATGAGCGGTAAACCCTTTTCCCTGAGCGAGCAAAAGATGAAACAGGCTTTTCAGCTGGTGGTGAAGGCGCTGAAAGCTGAAAGCTGAAGCCTTTTTGTTCAGGGTATTATATTATTATAGTGCGACAGCGCACACAACACATTAAGCATTTAGCGTTAAGCATTCAACATCATAAAAAACACTACTGATGAAACTCAATCATGCCAACCTGCCGGTGGCAGATGTACCTGCGGTAAAGGATTTCTTTACCACCCATTTTGATTTTGCAGCATTACCCATGCAGGGCGGCGGCGATAAATTTGCCGTGCTGGAAGGCGAAGACGGCTTTATCCTGAACCTGATGCAGGCCAAAGAAGCCCATATTACCGGTACGGAAAGCGGTTATCCTAAAAACTTCCACATCGGCTTTTTCGTAGATACACCGGAGCTGGTGCGCGAAAAGCATGCAGCCATTACTGCAGCCGGTTTTACCGCAAATGAGGTGGAGGAATTAAAACGGGGCGGGTTTAGCTCTGTTACCTTTTACTGCTATGCGCCGGGGGGAATATTGGTGGAAGTGAGCAGCTCAAATTAACCTTCATCCGCTTTTACCCCTAATGTTATGCGCTTTTAATAGGGATGTTATGCGCTTTTAATGGGAGTTGCGGGGGAATCCAGGTACCCACCTGTAGAATTTGGCGCCAAATTATGCCATAAAACTGTATTTTCGCGTACCCTTCACAAGAGGTATATCCCTATACGTTGTATGAAAATTAAATTTACCCGCAAGGGGAGGTTAATCTCCCTTTTATTGTTGTTAATCTTTTCCACTCAGGCATACGCACAAACGTGTAATACCGTTTTCCAGCAAATTTATGGTGGCAATGGCAATGAGGAAGGCCATGCTGTTATTTATACCCCCGATCAGAATATGATCATAGCCGGTAAAAGCACCTCCGGCAGCGCAGGCGGCTACGATGGCCTGCTCATGAAGCTCAGCGATAAAGGCGACCTGTTATGGAACCATGTAATAGGCGGTGCAAAGGACGACGACCTGGTACGGGTAAAACAAACCGCTGATAACGGCTTTATTGCCATTGGCCAAACCCGCTCTGCAGGTAATGACAAAGGCGACATCTGGGTGATAAAAATAGACGCTGGCGGCATCGTAACCTGGAGCCGCTATTACCGCACCACAGCCATAGAAGGCGCAGCCGGTAAAGATATTATAGAACTTAGCGCCGGCGGTTACGCAATGGTAGCTAATGTGAACGATAGCACTGCGCAGGGCGATGGGTTAGTGGTCCGGCTGGATGCCGATGGCGCACAATTATGGATGCGCCGCTTCGATAACGGTCAGGAAGATGGATTTTATGCCCTTACTGAAATGAACGGTGAGTTGATTGTGGGAGGGTACGCTACGGTTGATTTAAAGGATGCCCTGGTAATGAAGCTGGATGTAGTCAGTGGTGACGTAAAATGGGCGCAGCTATTTACCTGGCACGCAGCCTGGAACGAAGAAGTGGTAAGCATTAACCGCATGCCGGCTGGTGGTATAGCCTGGATAATGAAAGGGCATGACCCTGCCGCCTATAGCCAGGATGCATTTGAAATAGAAACCATTAAAATGGATGCTGCCGGCAAATTATATGGCGGTACAAGAACCGGTGCATTCACCGGCGGCGCCAATGCCAGTATAAAACACCTGGTGGCACAGCCAACAACCGATGGCGGGTACATATTTGTGTGTGACGATGTTACTTCCAACCAGGGGATGCCCACCCTGGGAAAACTTCATCAGAATGGAAGAAAGGAATGGATGCGCTCTTACCTCTTCACTTCAGGCCCCGGGAATTTTTATGGCGTAGCTGAAACTGGTACTAAAGGATATGTATGCACCGGCACGATACAGCGATTCACCACTTTTCTCAGCAACAAGATCTTTATTGTTAAAACTGATCCTGTAGGTATGAACGGAAGCTGCTCACCCTATGTATATGGTGGCAATGATGGCAATACAGATACACTGCCGGGCAATACCTTCAGCTGGAGCAGCAGCCTGGCGCTAACACCGGTAACCGGAATTTTTACAACACAGGTGAACAGTACCCCTTTTACTTTGAGCACCATTTGCAAAAAGGATTATTGCGACCCCACACCACCGGTAAGTAACAGTGATGCCTGCACCACGGCTTTCTTTACGGAGCTGAAGGAAAAATTTAACGTTGATCAACTGGACCAGGTGCGCACCGTTGACGGAGATGTGGTAACAGTTGGCCAGCGTTATTATTACTGGACGCATCTGGCCCAGGTTATAAAACTGAAACCTGATGGTACGGTACGCTGGGCTAAACAGGTAAATCCGGCGCCTGGTTATATGTTCGATGGCCACACCTGGCTAAACAAAGTGATAACTACCAAAGACGACAATCTGCTGGTGGCAGGTTATGACTATGAAATCATTAATAACGGCGTTGCACAATATGGATTGATCACCAAAATGGACCTTAACGGAAATGTGCTTTGGGCCCGGAGAATAGCGCAGCTGTACGATACCCGCATAGTAGATATAAAGCTCACGGAAGATGGCGGTTTCCTGATCATTGCCAACGGAGATTATGGAAATGGGGGTGCACGCCCGCTAATAGTACGTACCGATGCAACCGGGAATGTAGTATGGCAAACAGAGTTAAATTACACAAATGTATTTTTCCGTACCCTGGCATATTCACCGGATGGAGTTTACGTAGGCCTGGATTTTTATCTGTATTGGAATGCCCATATTGAGATTTGTAAGCTCGATCCTAAAACTGGCAATCTGGTATGGGTAAAACACTTTGCCAAAACAGACGAAACGCATATCACCAACCTGGGTATAGAACGGATAAAAGACACATTGTTTATTGGCGTAGGCTTACAAAAGGAATCGACATTATTTAATTACACCTTTAATACGGCATTGCTGAAATTAAAGGAAAGCAACGGGCAGCAGCTGGGCGCGTTCAGGTTAAGCACCCCCAATATGGCTACCCCAACAGATATTGAGTACATTAACAGCGATCGGGCAGCATCCTTTTTTATTAAAACTGCGGATGATGCATTTGCCATTGCCAAGGAATGTATCACTAACAAGGATACCATCATACAGCTCACTAAATTTAACAGCAATGGCCACATCGCCTGGTCGCGCAACTATCCAAATCTCAAAAGGCGCACGGTACGCAGTGTGCGGGCCGATGGAATGGGCATGTTGATAACCGGCATACTGGGTGGTATGAACGATATTAATGAGGAAAGCAGAAGTGGTTTTGTAATGCGGGTGAATGAGAAAGGTGAGATAGAAGGAAGCACCGCCGGCAACTGCGCCAATGTGGCCGCTACCGCCACTACCAGCTCTGTTACTTTCACTGAAGATGTGGCCCAAATAACCGGTAATGGCACATCTGCTTATGGTCCTGTAACTTCGTCGGGCAAGTCAATGGCGTTTGTCTCAGGTTTCACACTGGCTTACCCATCCTGTACCACACCATCGCTGTGTAATACACTCAGTGTTACAGGCGATACTAAATTCTGCGGCCTGGGGCAAACAGCAATTTATACGGCTACCAAGAACACTGGCTGCGATATGCCCATTACCTGGCAGGTAGATACGGCCGTGGTAACCATTGTGGAAACAACCGCCACTACACTCAAAGTGCAATTCAAAAAGTATGGGAATACCAGCATCACCGCGTTACTCGATGCCGGCTGTAAGATCATAAAGGGTGCAGCCAGTATAGCCGTAAACAAGGCTGCCGGTGAACTTGATCTGGGGCCGGATACCGTGTTGTGCGCAGGTACCACTTACCAGCTGGACGCTGGCAAGGATTTCCAGGATTTTCTCTGGCAGGATGGCAGCACCAGCCAGACCTACAATGTAACCACCCCGGGCGTATACCGGGTAATGGTAATGGACATATGCAATAAAACAGCAGTTGATGAAGTAAGCATTACAGCTGCCCCTTTATATGCATTCAGTTTAGGGGCTGATATCGAAAAGTGTAAGGAAACAGCGGTTACATTAAACATACCCGCCGGTTTCACCAACTACACCTGGAACACCGGTTTTGCAAGAACAGAACAAGATGGTAAGGTAACTCTTTCACCCGACCGGGATACTACGTACATTTTAAGCGCCGAAAAGGGCACTGGCTGTGTATATAAAGATACTTTGCAGGTGAAGATCTTAACGCCTGCCTCTATTGATTTGGGCGCCGATAAGGCCATTTGCGAAAACGATTCCCTGCAGTTAACCGTTGCCGGTGCGTTTATGAATGTACGTTGGGGCACTGGCGAAACCGGTCCATCGGTATTTGTAAAAACACCCGGCCTTTACGCGGTAAGCGCTATAGATGCGCAGCAGTGTATAAGCGCCGATACCATGGAGCTGTTATCACCACTGCCTTTACCTGTGGTTAGCTTAGTCAGTGATCCGGTAATATGTGAGAACACCATCCGCCTGTTAAATGCAGGTAATGCAGGTACCGCTTATCTATGGAGCACCGGTGAAACTACCAGCAGCATTTCCGTAAATGAACCCGGCAACTGGTGGGTAAGAGTTACCGGCAATAATGGCTGTGTGGCTACCGATACTGCTTCCATAAAGGAACTGGCGCCACTGCCACATGATTTTCTGCCGCTGGATACGCCTGTATGTAAAATGGGCACACTGGAATTATTCCCCGCTGAAACGTACAATACCTATAATTGGAGCACCGGCGCCAATACCCGACAGCTAACCGTAAGCATGCCCGGTACTTACTGGCTGGAGGTAACGGACAAAAACGGCTGCACTGGCAGGGACACCGTACAGGTAGCGCAAAAAGAATGTTTAAAGGGCCTGTACATGCCTACGGTTTTTTCACCGAATGGCGATGGAGTGAATGACCTGTTACGCCCGGTGCTGATGGGTAAAGTGGTGAAATACAAGTTCTCGGTATACAATCGTTGGGGCAGTGTTGTATTTGAATCATCGGAACTGCAACAGGGTTGGGATGGTAACTTAAGAGGCCATATGGCGCCTACTGACGGTTATGTGTGGATATGCACTTATCAGCTGCAGGGCGAAACACAACAGGTAGGTAAAGGCGCGGTGTTGCTAATCCGGTAACTATTCCTTCAAGTCATCATCGCCTGATCTGTAGTTTTTTTCTTTTTATAAGACTTTGGCATCCGTTCCTAAAAGAGAACGGGAATTTCCAAGATTAACTTGAAAATTCCCGTTCAGTGCCCGGAATGACTGTAATTTATTTATGTGTGTCACTACCTAATTAAGCCCCAGGATGGGGGAAACAACTTCAGGTTGCCCCAGTGGCCTTATTACATGGATCCTCACGTTTGCCACAAATGTTTTTATGTTGGTAATGTAGGTGCCGCCGGAGTTCGGATGCAATGTTACTCTTACCCTTAAAGCTGCGCCATGCGTTAAATAATCCCCTGCTGACCAGCCTCCCTCTCCTGTTATGGCCAGGTCTTTAGCCAGGCCAGTGGAAATAAAGCTAAAACCAATGTTAGAATCTGTAAGGTCGCCGGTGGAGGAGATCACCCTGCTGGCGCCTTTGTCTTCATATTGCGCCCGGGAGGAAAGCTCGATGTTTGGCAGGTTGTTAGCATAGTTGCCACCTGCGGTATAAATACTATCCCACAGTATAAAAAGCGGCTCCTCCGTATACTCAATGATCCCTGCACCATCAGCACCATCCTTAATAACATTGGGATTGGGTGTAAAAAGATCATTCTCTGATGTGGTGGCATGATAGCCAAAGGTGACCTGCGAAGTATTGGTACCTGCCGGCCAATCATAGTCCGGCCACCCCTGTTCATATACTGTAATATCAATAACAGGCCTTGCCCTCAAATTAAAAACACCCAAAGGCTCATTGCTTAGCGGTACAAAGTTCTGCGCAGTTGATAAGATCTGCGTGCCCGGCACATACAGGGAAGTAGGGCTTGATGGGAATGAGCCTGCGGTTGTTAAGGTCCCGGTCATGTTAATACTTGCATCAATGTTCATATTAACGCCCTGGGAGCCGCTGTTACCGCCGAATATGGCGCTGAAAATGCCTGCGATAGCCCCGGGGAAATTGCCGGCTGCTGCTGACAACGCGCCTTCCAGACCTTTAGCAATATTCTTAAATGCGGTGACGCCTATTCCCATTGTATTTGTTCCGGTGGTAGTATTGCCGTTGTTCTGCAGCACGGCGCTCCCTATCCAGGCCAATGCTCCCTGTCCTACCACCTTTCCGGTGGTTTGCAGTGCGGAATTCATGGCTGTTCCAGGCGCACCTACCGCACTCTTAATGGTACCTGTTAATGAGCCGCCCAGCGCAATGGAGGATACACTATTGAAGTTAGTGAACCAGCTGAGCTGAATGTTATCGGAAGTGAGGCTGGTGATCTGCGGATCGTAGGCCATTTCATACTGCAGCATATACCATCTATTGGCGGCCAGCGGCTGGGAACCATCTGCAGGCGCCGGCTCAACCTGTGTAAAGGAGGTGCGCTTTTTTGAGGGATCCACTACCTCATTTCCCAGGTAGTTTAATAAAGTGGTGCCTGCGTTGGAGATCACCGATACCCCATCCACCACGTAAGTAGAGGGATACACAAACTGTGTGGTAGTATAAAAATAAATGCGCATTAAACCCCTGTACCTGTTGTACAGTATAAAGTAAGGGTTTACAAGCGGTGCAGGCGCCAGGGCATTAAATGTGTTGTACAGCAGCACCCATCCATCGGAGGCCTTATGATCGCTCACCACATCTATACCGTAGGTAGAGGTAAGGCTTCCCTGCCCTGACCAGGGTGGCGGTATCTGCGATTGCCCCGGAGGGGTTGGCATCCAGTTAACCGTTTCCCAGTTAAAGGTAACGGGTGTAACGCCCATGGGTCTTACAACGCCCATCACCTCTTTTTCTTTAATGGGTAAGAGGGTATCATTTTTTTTACAGCCTGCCATGATCAGCAGCAGGACCGGTAGCATTCTTTTTACTGCTCGTGTCATATAATAGTGGGTTTGGGTTGTTATAGGGTCTTGTGTAAATAAGGAGTAAGGATCGGGTTTAGGGCAATTAATTTAGGCGTTCTCCGGGGATAATGCATGCGGTTAACACAATGATAATATAATAAAGAGGGCGCCTTTGATAAAGCGCCCTCTGTTTGCTGCTTTTCTTATTATACACCTTAATGATAACCAGGGTTCTGTTTTAATGTAGCGGCGCCATTTTTCAGGCTCAGATCTATCTGGCGCTGCGGAATGGGGAAATACTCGTTTACATTCTTGGTGAAATGCGCGCCTCTTACATCTGTAGTGATGGTGCCTTCAAAGGCAAAGTAGGCGTTAATAGCCACATCCGCCTGGCCCCAGCGCACCAGGTCAAAAAAGCGGTGGCCTTCCATGGCCAGCTCCAGCTTGCGCTCAAAGTAAACGGCCTTTAAGGCATAAGCCTGGCCTTTGGAGGCAAAGGTGCCTGAGGGGTAAGGCTTTACGCTGTAATTGGCTGCGGGCGTGGTAGAGAAGCCACCCATTGGCTTATTGTTATCCTTATACTTATACACCCAGCCGGCTGGTATGGCGGCGCGGTTACGCACCATATTCACATACGCTTCTGCTTTGGCAAAGTTGGATAATTGCGCTTCACATTCAGCAGCCATCAGCAACACATCTGCATAACGGATCAGGTTATAGTTAATAGCATTGCCAGGTGCCCAGCTGCGGGGATCATAATACTGATCCTGCGTGGCCTGCCAGTACACATTCTTTTTGGCGGAGTATACACCGGCATCCACGGGATCGCGGGCCCAGGCTGCGCCGGGGTGCACGCCCCAGTCAAGGTACGGTATGCCCTGGCGGCCTACTGTCCAGTCAAGGCGGGGATCTACTGTTTCTGTATTGGCGTTATGCTGGTTATAGGCATCCAGGTAAGGCAAACCGACGGCGTCTGTAATATAGGAGTTCACCAGGTCTTGCGAAGGCTGGTAAAAACCACAGCAGCTGAAAGGCCCGTTATAGGGGTAGTTCAGCATCTCGCCCTGGTTGGCATTGGCTGTGGTGCCGGAACCGTCGTTGGCATCATACTGGATGGCAAAAACGGATTCGGAGTTGTTTTCCGTAGCTGCGTCGAAGTTATCCTCGAACTTATTTACCAGCGCATAACGTTCTCCTTTGGAGGTGATGCCCTGAGCAATGATCTGGTCGAACAAGGCTTTTGCATCTGTAAACTTATGCTGGTACAGCAGGGTTTTGGCCAGGTAAGCAGCGGCAGCCCATTTATTGGGGCGGCCTACTTCTTCCTGCGTTTCGTGCAGGTTATCCATGGCAAATTTGAAATCTGTTTGAATGTCGGGCCATATGTCCTGGTCATTAGGCATCTTAAAATCACTTTGCTTTTCATCTATCCAGGGCACCATGTTAAACATCTTCTTCAGGTCAGAATAATAGTGCGCGCGTAAAAAGCGGGCTTCTGCTTCCACCTCTGTTTTCTCATCCTCCGTCATATCTTTTACCCCTGGCAGTATGCGCAAAACCGTATTACAGCGGGTTACGCCTTCATAATCCACCCGCCATTTATCGTTAAAAAAGCTGTTGCTGGCATCTCCCTTAAAAGAAGCAATGGCCATGGTGGCAGGGGAATCAAACGGGTCGCTGCCTTTATGCGCATCACCGCCGCACACGCTGCCGTAGATCCAGTTATCCGGCGATACGGCATAACCGCTGCCGCCGGAAAGGTTCACCATATCTCCATCTTTATAATCCTGCCCGTCCAGCGCACCATAGGCGCCAATGAGCAAGGTGTTCACACCCTTTTTAGTGGTAAGGGCATTTTCATCTAAAGCCGACAGCGGCGCACGGTCCAGGAAGCTTTTGCTGCAGGACTGTGACAGCAAAGCGGCTGCCAGCAGAGATATACTACCTATTAAACGTATGTTTTGCATCACTTACTTTTTAATGGTTTTAGAAAGAGAGATTTACACCTACCAGGAACTCGCGCTGACTGGGATATGCCCCTTCATCAATACCAAAATCCGTTACACCGGAGCCGCCAATTTCAGGATCAATGCCTTTGTATTTGGTGATGGTGAACAGGTTGGCGGCTTGTATATACACCCGCAACCTATCTACATGTACGCGGTTCAGCAAACCGGCCGGCAGTGTGTATCCCAGCTGTATGTTCTTGGCGCGCAGGTAGGCGCCGTTATCCACGAAATAAGAGTTGGGTACGTTGTTGGTGCTGAAAGAGCCGGCGTTTTCCTGGATGGGCGCTTTGGCGTTCTTATGATCCGGGCGCCAGGAATCGTACAGGGCAGTTTTGCTTTTTGCTCCGTCAAAGGAGGAATAGAAGTCTGTCCACCATTTTACGTTGTTCCAGATCTGGTTGCCCTGCACGCCGTACAGGAAAATGCTGAAGTCAAATCCCTTGTATTTAAGGCCCAGGTTAATGCCGTAGGATACATCCGGGTTGGGATCGCCCAGGAAGGTGCGGTCATCTGCGGTGATCTGTCCATCGTGGTTTATATCTGCATACCGGAAGCGGCCCAGGCTGGCATCTGTCTGGTAAGTGGCATTGGGATCACCGGTAGCTTTCTGCGCTTCAGCATTGGCTGCGGCTATTTCGCTATCATCATTCCAGAAACCTGTTACCTTATATCCGTAGAAAGAGGAAACCGGGTGGCCGGCTGCATTGCGGATGATGGTGCTGCCATCAAAACGGCGGCCATCCTCATCAAAATAGTTAATGCCTTCTGCTATTTTCTTAATCTTATTCTTATAGGTGGTAAAGGTGATGGTTGCATCCAGCTGCAGCTCTTTCGTAATGTTGGTGTGGGTGCCAATGGTAATATCCAGCCCGTGGTTTGACATATTGGCTACGTTGGCATATGGCTGCTGCGCTACGCCGTTAGTGCCGGGCAGCTCAGGATTGTACAGCAGGTCTTTGATGTTCTTCTGGTAATAGTCGGCAGATATTTCCAGCTTGCCGCCGAACAAGCTGGCGTCTATACCTATGTTGGTATTAATATCACTTTCCCATTTGGCATAGGGATTACCGATCTGGTACGGCTGAAAGCCCTGCAGGATGCTGTTGTTAGAGCCGGTAAGATCGTAATAGGATGAATTTTTATTGCCGTTGAATAACGTATATGCATTATAGGGAGACAGGTTAAACTGGTTGCCCATTACGCCCCAGCCTCCGCGGATCTTCAGGTCGGTGAGCCAGGTAAGGCCTTTCATAAACTGCTCCTGGGAAATGCGCCAACCTGCGCTTACGGCCGGAAACCAGCCATAACGGTTGTAGAGCAGCTTGGACGATCCATCGCGGCGCAGCGTAGCGCCTAACAGGTATTTATCGCGGTAGCTGTAATCCAGGCGGCCTATGAGCGATACCAGTGCATTGGAGAAACGGGTATTAGCCGCTGTTTGCCCGCCACCACCGGTGGAATTGTCTACAAAGTTAGGATCAAACGTAAAGAAATCCTGCGTGGTGCCGTTCAGCGTTCTGCCGCGTTCATCATAAGCTTCTGTACCTACCAGCACTTTCAGGTCATGCGCGCCGGCAAAGGTGTGCTGGAAAGCCAGGGTGTTGGTCCAGGTCCAGTTATGCCCGTTGCCTGAATTTTCACTGTAAGAGTTCAGGGAAGCATTTTCCCTGTTCTCATACTGCGGATAGGTGAAGGTATGATCCCAGCTGGAATACACCTCGCCGCCAAAGCTGGTGCGTACGGTGAAGTATTTGAACAGATCAACCTCCGCATACACATTACCGAACACGCGGTTGCTTTGCCCTTTATTGGTGCGGGTACGGTACTGCTGCGCTACGGGGTTAGCCGCATCGCCCAAACCCAGGCCATAGGAGCCTGCAAAGTTGCCCATAATATCATACACAGGTATAATGGGCTGCTGGCGGTAGCTCATGGATACTGCATTTTCACTGGTCAATGATTCTATGCTGGGGTTGTCTGTAACGGATACGGATATATTTTCTCCTACCCTTACATGATCTGTAATATTAAACTGGCTGTTGGAGCGCAGGGTATAACGTTTCAGGTAGGTGTTCATTAAGGTGCCTTCCTGGTTAAAGTAATTGAGCGAGAACAGATAGTTACCACGGTCGCTGCCGCCGCTTACAGACAGGTTATGGCTGGTAATGGGTGCGGGTTTAAAAACTTCGTGATACCAGTCCGTACCGGCTTTATTGGCTTTGGTAATGCGGTAAAAATTGTTGAAATCGTCCTGGTCTGTATAGTTGGGGTTCACATAATACAGCGAAGGATCCGTACGGGGATCGCCTTCTTTGAGCCCTACGGGCAGCAGGTAATCGGGCAGCACCGGTGTAGGGCCGCTGCCATACAGCGTATCCGAGGGGTTGGCAATGCCGGAGTTCTTATAGGCCATCCAGCGCAGGTTAGCCATTTCCTGTGGGTTCAGCGCATGCCATACGTTACCGCCTTTAGGATACTGGCGGCCGTAATATGCATCATACTGCACCTTCACTTTACCGCTGCCCCTTTTAGTGGTGATGATGATAACGCCGTTGGATGCACGGGAGCCGTAAATGGATGCTGCGCCGGCATCTTTTAACACCTGCATGGTGGCTACATCATTCGGGTTCAGGTCGCTGATGTTCTGCGTGGGTACGCCATCTACCACATATAAGGGTGTGTTATTACCAAAGGTGTTCACCCCACGGATACGTACCATGGGTGCGGCGCCTGGCTGCCCCGAACCTATGACTGTTACGCCGGAAGCCTGGCCCTGCAGCTGGTTCTCTACCTGCGCGGTGGGCTGCTTGTTCATGTCGGCCACCTTAACGATGGTAACGGCGCCGGTAAGATCTTTTTTACGCTGGGAGGTATAACCGGTTACCACTACCTCATTGAGCGAGCTGGTATTTTCCTGCAGGGTTACATCCAGCGCCGACTGGCTGCCTACGGGTATTTCCCGGCTTTCATACCCTACGTAGGATACTTCCAGCCCTTCGCTGCCGCTGCCTTCAATATTCAGGGTGTAGTTGCCTTCTGCATCAGTAAGCGCGCCATTTCGTGTGCCCTTTACCTTTATAGTTACGCCGGGTAAGGGCGCACCTTTTTTATCCGTTACCCTGCCATGAATGGGGCGCTGCTGCTGTTGCTGCAGCACAGGTGCAGCGGGTATTTCCAGCTGCTCTGCTTTCTTTTCCGTGACCAGGTAAAAGCGGTCGCGCACTTTTTCAAACGACAGGTTAAAGGGGCTGAGCGCTTTTTGCAGGATCTCTTCCGGCGAGTGGTACAGGGTAAGGTCCAGCTTTACCTTGCGGCTTTTTACCAGGTCGCTTTTATAGGCGATGGAAATGCCGAAGCGGTTTTCGGTTTGCCGTAATACATTTTTCAGGGTAAGCTCTTCCAGCTGGTAAGCTGCTTCCCTTGGAGTGCCCGCCGGACCTGCAGCAACGGCTGTCAGATCCTGCGCGTAAAGTGCAGGGCATAGCCATGCGAGCGCCAATATGTGCATTGGCAGCACACGTAAACATTTTTGCATGTGTACTTTTTTTTGTGTGTTAGTGACCCCGGTTACTTCCCTTCCGTATATAGATATACTCTTCCTTTTGGTTGAATTTTACATTGAATACTTTTGCAAATTGCGTCATCATGGTATCGGCATTATAGATCACCGGCATAGAGCCGGATACCTGGTAGCGCAGCAGCTGTGAATCGGCCATGATCAGTCGTTTTCCGAATACCTGCTGCATAAACGCTGCGGCGTCTGATAAGGTATAGTTCTCCATTTCCACGCGGCTGCTGGTCCAGGCCAGCAGGCGGCTTACCGGTGCATTGCTTTTGGCGTAGCTGCCATCCAGCTTATTATAGTTCAGCATTTCGCCGGGCTGCAGGTACAGCTGCGTTTCCGGTGCATGGGCGGCCGGTACGTTCAGCTTTACCTGCCCCTGCTGCAGCACTACCATAATCTTATTTCCAAAGCTGTTAACATTGAACTGCGTCCCTAATACTTCTACTGATAGCTTGTCGTATGTATGTACTATGAAACGCTGGTTGTTATGCCTTACATGAAAGTAGGCTTCTCCATCCAGCCATACTTCCCGCTGATCTGCTTTTCCCGTGTACAGCAGGCGGGAGCCGGCATTCAGTACTACCAGGGAGCTATCCGGCAGCCAGGCGCGTTTTACTTCTCCCAAATGCGTATATACACTATACGTTACGGGTTTAAAAGACCGTTGCTGTATCAGCCATAACGACGTGGCGGCTATTAATATAATTGCGGCGGCATATTTCCAGTTGGTCCACCAATGTTTTCTTCTAACGGGCAGCTCTTCTTCGTTTGTTTGATGTTCCCAGATATTATCCCATAGCCGGCCTTTTTCCTGTTCTGTAAGCGTATATTCCTTAAACCGGATGCTGCGTACCAGGGTAATGGCAGCCTCAATGGTAGCGCGTTTTTCCGGGTGCTCGCGCAGCCAGGTTTCCCAGAAGTAAGTGTTTTTCACATCGGGATGCAGCACCCATTGCTGAAAATCCTCATCCAGGATGAAGTCCCTGGTAGTATATAAGTGGTAGGCTTTTTCCGTCAAAGGGTGTTGTTTTTATTAAAGAGACATGGAGGAGGGAAATCTCATCAGTTTTGGGGAAGATTTTTGGAAGTTTTTTTTGAGGGGGAGGTTTGGGAGGTATATGCTGTTGATCTTTATTGGTTTATTGGGTTGTTATAGATGGTGCGTATGTTTTACTGACCCTATGTTTAGCCTTACATGCCTGCAGGTCCAAACACGGACTGCGCCCGCCTGTTTGGAGGGCTATGGGGCGTTGGGTTGTCACTTAGGGTTTGGTTAGGGAATTGGGCATTATCAAGCCGGTGGCGGCGGGCAAGGTCCTTTGTTTGGAACCTGCAGGTAATGTTGGAGTGCGCGTAGACAGTTTAGGGTACTGCAAGGTCAATAAGGTAAAACAAGAAAGAAGAATGTAAGAACCTTAAAATGTGCCGGATGCGGGGACATAGATCTTTTGACCATTGCCCCAAAGCGGGCCAGGGACCAGGATCGGGATTTATATCAGCCGAATACTTATTGGTGCTTTTCAAGGGAGTGATCGCAGATCCTAAATACATCGGGTACGAAATATGCTAAGGCGCATATGGCTTGTAGCGGTAGACATCCCACAAAATCAAATGCAAACCAAATATTGCCTTACGAACAAAGCCTTAAGATGAGGCGCCCGCATATAATACTGCCCCATTGAACAATGGCTTTTTGCAGGTCCGGATTCCGGGCCTTAGCCGGCGTGATCCGCTTGATAAAGCCCGAGAGGATTACGACGCATAATACGGCCCCTTAAGATGATAGTTATTCAAAACAGGCGGGTGCAGCCCGGAGCCGGATCTGCAAAAGAACAATAGCCCTGAAAACAGATCCAGTAAGAAAACAGGAATGCAGTTCACCTACGGTATAATACCGCTGTCTTTTTGATCCCCTACTCCGTCCTCAAATTCTTCAACGGATTAGCTACTGCCGCCTTTACCGACTGATACGCAATAGTGCCCCCGGCAATAATAAAAGATACCGCCAGCGCAGCCAGGAAAATAGCGGCGTTTATGCCTATGTGGTAAGCAAAATTCTCCAGCCAGGCATGCATCATATAATAAGCTACCGGCGTGGCCATCAGGAAGGCAATAGCTATCAGCAACATAAATTCTTTTGCAAAGAGGCCAACAATATTAAATATAGAGGCGCCCAATACTTTACGGATGCCCACTTCGCGGGTGCGTTGTACAGCGGAAAAAGCCACCAGTCCATACAGCCCTAAACAGCCTATTAAAATAGCCAGGATAGAGAACAGCCGGAAGGCAGTGTACACTTTCTGCTCCTGCTTATAAAACTGCGCAATATGATCATCAATAAACTCATAGTCGAACAGGTCGTCCGGGAAAAGGTTTGTCCATACTTTTTCAATGCGGGCAATGGTTTCCCGCATGTGCTGCGGCTGCAGCTTTACGCTGGCGCTGAAGAAACGGTCGGCGCGGTATAACAGGATGCAGGGCCTTCTCTTTTTATGCTTGGATTCGCTCTGGAAGTCCTGCATAACGCCGGTGATAGTAACCGGGTCGCCGGATGCAATGAAACCCTTACCAATGGCATCCTGCGGGTTTTGGATGCCCAGCTTGTGCATGAGCGTTTCATTGATCACCAGCTGGTGGGTGGTATCCTTTTCATGTTGCTTCACGATCTTGTTACCGGCCAGCATGCGCAGGCCAAACATGTCGGTGTAATGCTCATCAATGAACTTGATCTCTGTTACATCATCTTTAGTAAGACCTATCTCCGGTGCACGGAAAGGTGCAAAGCTGCTATTGTATGAGGGTGCACCGGAAGAAAAGCTCATATCTTTTATACCGGGATCATTGGCCAGCTGCTGCGCTATTATCTGCTGTTTGGATTCGTCGGGCAGGTAGAAGGTGATCACGGCTTCCTTGTCAAAACCCAGGTCCTGGTTTTTGAAGTAATCCATTTGCCGGGCTACTATTAAGGTGCCTACGATCAGGATCTGGGAGGCGGCAAACTGCACAAACACTAAGCTCTTACGCAAAGTTAATCCCCGGAAGTTGTTGCCGGTACTGCTTTTCAAAGACAACACCGGTTTAAAGGCCGATTGTATAAAGGCCGGGTATAAGCCTGCCATCAGAACGATCAGCAGCCCCAATGCCAGCACTAAACCCAGTATTGCGGGCTGGAAGATCTGTGTATGATCCAGCTTAATATCCAGCCAGTTAACAGCCTGCGGCATAAACAGATAAGCAATGATAATGCCCAGCAGCAGGGAAATAGTGACAAGGAAAGCCGTTTCTCCCAGGAACTGGCGAATGAGCTGCGACCTGTTAGCGCCCAGCACTTTGCGTACTCCTACTTCCTTAGCGCGGCGTGTAGCCTGCGCCGTGGCCAGGTTAATAAAGTTGATACAGGCGGTAATAATAATAAACAATGCTACGATGGCCAATGCCCAATAAGTGCTGCGGGAAGTGGTAGGACTAACGGTATTATTCAGGTAACGCTGGTCAAAGTGAATATCGCGCAGGGGCTGTAAAGGCAGGGTGGCTTCTTTGGCAATATCCGCACCCCAGTTCTTTGTAATAAAACCGGGCAGCCTTTTTTCCAGCTTTGCCACCGGGTAATGCTCCGGTAATACAATATATGTATTGCCTCCCATAATGGCATAGAACTCGCGCATAGCACTACCTTTTTCAAGGTCTTTGCGGATGCTTTCAAAAGATACCAGGAACCCGAAAGGCAAATGCGTATTACCCGGCACATCTTTTATTAAACCGGTAACCTTCAGGTTCAGCTGGTTATCCAGGTTCAGGAACTGCCCCATGGGATCCTTATCACCAAAATATTTCCTTGCTACACTTTCCGTAAGCACAACGGTATTGGGTTCTGACAAGGCGGTGCGGGGATTGCCCTGCAGCCACTGGTAATCAAAAATGCTGGTGAACTGCCCGTCTGCAAACAGGAACCCATCCGCAGGGAATCGCTGCTGGCCTATTTTTACCAGGCCATTGTTGCGGTACCACACCTGAGATACATTTTCCAGCTCCGGAAAATCGTTACGTAATGCGGGCGCTATGGCCATAGACACGCTGGGATTATAATCCAGCGCATGCATGGTAACGCGGTAAGTGCGGTTGGCTTTGTGATGGAAGCTATCGTACCCCAGCTCATTCCGCACGATCAAAAAGATCATAATGCAGGAGGCCACGCTAATGGTAAGCCCAAATACATTCAACAAAACATAGCTGAGATTGCGCTGCATGATCCTGATAGCGGAGAGTAGATAACTTCTGAACATGTGATGGCAGATTGATCAATGCTGGTTTTCCAATACAGTGCCAGTTCATTACTGCCCTGATAATCAATTATTCAGCGCTGCCGGGCTGTCCGGTTTTGACACATGCCTGTGCGAATATGAACAGTGCTTTAAGAGCCTTTATTTACCAGTAAAAGCAGCACAGGCAGGGCCAGTATTTCCTTTAACAGCCCGATTGCTTTGGAGATAAGGTTGTACACGGAATCTACCTTCATGCCCATCATATCGGCTACCTCCTGGTAAGAGAGGTTCTGGAAAAAGCGCAGGTAAATAGCTTCCCGCTGGCGGCGGGTTAAAGTGGCCAGGGCGCTATGCAGCTGCTGCAATTGTTCCTTACGGATCTCGTCCTGGATAATGTGGTATTCCCGGGGTGGAATGCATTCAAAATCAAAGGGAATGGTATCGTCTGTTTTACGCCAGCGCCGGTCTTTTTGCAGGCTGCGTAACAGGTGGCGGCGGAATGCGGTAAGCAGGTAATAACGTATATGTACCACCGTTTCAGCCAGCTGCTGACGGCTATGCCAGAGGTCCTGGAACAGCTCCTGCAGGCAGTCCTTTACCTTTTCCGCATCTCCGCAGAAATGCAGGCCATAACTGTACAGGTCATCTACATAAGAGTGATAGATAAGGGCGAAAGCATCGCGGTTGCCCTCCCGGAACTGCTGCCACCATGCCGGCTGCGCGGGCGCCTGGTTCAAGGCCGCCACCGGTGGTACTATGGCTTCCTTCATACGTTTGGATTTTGGCTGAAAAATGCGAAATGCAAAATGCGGAACGCTGCCTGCCATTTGCTTACGCCTTTGGAAGGTACAAAAAAATGCGTAATGCTTAATGCAGAACGCTGAACGCCGCCTGCCGTTTGTTGGGGAGATATTAAGTATCAGGTACTAAGCGTTAAGCATTTTCATGGCACGCCACTTGCAGCATTTCTAATATGGAAAAGCATATCATAACTATCGTACTAAATGATAAGCCTTATCAGCTATTTATTTCCATTGACCATCAGGAGGAAGAAGTTACCTACCGTGTTGAACCAGGTGCAGATGAAGGACAATTAGATAACATCATCCCGGAACGCCTGGAATTCAGGGCCAATGGACATATTAAATTTGATGACCGCTTAAAGACCGTTGAAAGCGAGCAGATCGCACGCCTCATCTGGCAGGAGATACTGGATAAATTGAATCCGTAACCTGCCTGTATGTGTATGTTTGTTTGAAGCCAGCACTTTTCCAAAATGCTGTCAGCAATTCTTTTTTTAATTCCTTCCTCCCCTTTTTGTTGCACCCCTTACAACGGATTGCGTAATATTACTCCCAAAATATAAAGACATGCAAATAGGATTTATTGGACTCGGCAATTTAGGTACTCCCATCGCGGAAAATTTACTGTCAACACACCAGCTGTATGTGTATAACCGCACCACGGCCAAAGCGCAGCCCCTGGTAGATAAAGGCGCTATACTGTGCGAATCTGTAAAAGAGCTGGCTACTATGTGCGATGTGGTATTCAGCATTGTGTCGGATGATGCGGCGCTCAAAAATATTACGGAAGGGCCGGATGGTATTGCAGCCCACCTGAAACGCGGTGGCGTGCACATTTCCATGAGCACTATTTTACCGGCTACGGCCACTGCGCTGGAAGCATTACACCATCAGCACCACAACTATTATATTTCCTCGCCTATACTGGGCCGGCCGGAAGCGGCCAGGGCCCGGAAGCTGAACATGCTGGTATCCGGCAACGCTGAAGAGGCCGACCGTATTAAACCCTTATTATCTGATGCCGGCGGCGCAGCTATATGGGAATTTGGGGAAGCCGTGACCGGTGCACCGGCAGCAAAGCTGTGCAGCAATTACCTGATACTTTCCGGCGTGGCAGCCATGGCAGAAGGTATTCACCTGGCCAAACAAAGCGGCATTGATGCTGCAATGTGGATGAACATGCTTACGCAAACTATTTTCGGCGCGCCGGTTTATATTAACTATAGCGCATCCTTACTAAAGGAAAATTATTTACCCGCAGGTTTTGGTTTAAAGCTGGCTTTGAAAGATGCCAACCTGGTATTACAGCAGTCGGCAGCCACAGGGAGCAATATGCCGGTAGGCAAAACAGTGCAGGGGTTATTAGAGCAGGCAGTGGCTGCAGGATTTGGAGAGCATGATGTAACTGCGGTAGCGGAAGTGGTGAGGAAATAGTGGGCAGTTGGCAGTGGGCAGTTGGCAGTCTGGATGACATAGCTCAATAAATGACCAATAGCTTATTTAGCTTGTATAAATAGATCTATTCCCGGACTGCCAACTGCAAACTAACGACTGCCAACTATTTTACTGCCAGCTATTTTCATCCCAATCCAGGGCCGTGAGGCTGGGGAGTGTCTGACCCCTGCTTTCTTATACCGTTCCAGATAGATTCCAGGATATGCCGTCCTTCCAGGGTAATAACCCGGGGAGAACATTGCACACCTTCCACGGTTTCAAAAATCACCAGGTTATCCGGAATATGACCTTCAAAACGTTTGGACAGGTCACCGTCCTGTAAGTAATATGCAGGTTTACCGTTGTATGTTTCCTGCTCCACATGCAGATCTTCTTCTTTACCGTTGAAGCTGATTATAATGGTTTGGGCAGCCATGAGACTTTTTTTACATAACGGCCGCAAGTTTGGGGCCGGAAATTAGTGGACAGTTGTTAGTTGGCAGTGGGCAGTCTGATGGATTTATTCCGATAAAACTAACTGGTCTTTTAACTGCATGATTTGTTATGTTAAGTAGCTCTCCCGGCTGCCAACTGCTAACTGCTAACTGCTAACTGCTAACTGCTAACTGCTAACTGCTAACTGCTAACTGCTAACTGCTAACTGCCAACTGCCCACTGCCAACTGCCCACTGCCAACTGCTAACTGCTAACTGCCCACTGCCCACTGCCAACTAAGAAAAGCCGCCAATATACAAAATACTCTCGCTTGTCTACAAAAACCACCGTCTCATCTACTACTTGAGCGGCGGGTACATCCTACAGATAAATTTGTTAACTTATTCTGTTGAAATGAGGAGCACCAATACTATATATGGTATTATAACCCTGCATGTGCTGATCTGGGGGGCCTTAATGGCGCTGCCGCATTTACTCACTGCAGGTACCCAGCCCCCGCCGGGCGCTTTGCCGGGGAGTTTCTGGTTCATAAGCACACTGCTGCACATCTGCGCTTTCTACCTCAATGCTTATTTCCTGTATCCCCGCCTGATGAATAAACGGTACTGGTGGCTGTTCATTCTGAGCCTGGTGGTGCTGGTAATGGGGGTTAATTATGCCAAAACCGGGATCCTGGTGGTGTTCTATTCCCAGATCCCCATAACAGCATCCATCCGGGCTATGCTGTTCTTTTCCATTATGCTGTTTATGGTAGCCAGCATTATATACCGGCTGGTAGTGGATAAGGTGCGGTATGAAAAAGCGCAGAAAGAAAGGCAGGCCGAACAGCTGGCTATGGAGCTGAAGTTCCTGCGCTCGCAGATAAGCCCTCACTTTTTGTTTAACGTGCTTACCAACCTGGTGTCGCTGGCCAGGAAAAAGTCGGACCTGATGGAGCCTTCCCTTATTATGCTCTCGGAGCTGATGCGGTACATGCTTTACGATTCCGAAGGCAAAAAAGTGATGCTGGACAAAGAAGTTGCTTACCTGAAAAGTTATATTGAACTGCAGAAGCTGCGCTTTGGCAGCGATACACAGATAGAAACCATTATTGAGCTGGAAGAAGGCGCCGGCCCTTACAGCATTGAACCCATGCTGCTGATCCCTTTTGTGGAAAATGCCTTTAAACATGGTATTGGCTGGATAGATGCTCCCTGGATCTACATTCGCCTGGTGGTGGCGGAGAACCGCCTTACGTTTACGGTGCGGAATAAATACAGCGGCGGCAATGTAAAGGATAGTAAAGATGCTAATTCCGGCATAGGGCTGGCCAATGTAAGCTCGCGCCTGAAGCTCCTGTACCCCGAACAGCATATCTTAGCAGTACAAAAGGAGAATGATGTATTTTCCACCACCTTAACCCTGCAGTTAAAATGATGCAATGCCTGGCCATAGATGATGAAAAACTGGTGCTGGAACTGCTGGAAGACAACATCCGGCAGGTACCTTTCCTGCAGCTGGTAAAAGCCTGCCGCAACGCGCTGGAAGCTACTGCCATCCTGCAAAGCACACCTGTTGACCTCCTATTCCTGGATATACAGATGCCGGGGCTCAGCGGCCTGCAGCTGCTGCAAAGCTTACCGCACCCGCCTATGACCATCCTTATTACTGCATATGAGCAGTATGCGCTGGAAAGCTATAACCTGGATGTGGTGGATTACCTGCTGAAGCCCGTATCCTTTGAGCGTTTTATGAAAGCCTGCAACAAAGCGCATGAGCGTTTTTTACGGCAGCCCCTTACCTCCGCTGCTGCGGAACCAGCGCCCGATCATTTTTTTGTAAACGTGGAATATACACTGGTTAAGATATTGATAGCAGATATCCTGTACGTGGAAGGGCTGAAAGACTACATCAAGATCCATGTAGCCTCGTCCAAAAAACCGGTGATCACACGTATGAGTATGAAAGCCATTGAAGAAAAGTTGCCCCCTGCGCAATTTATACGCACCCATAAATCCTTCATTATTGCAGCCCCTAAGATCACGGCCATTAAACGGGACCTGATTTGTTTAGGAGAGCTGGAGCTGCCCCTGAGCGAATTTTATAAAGGGAACCTGGATAAGGTGATCAACAGGTAAATCCGTAAACTAGTTTGTATATTTATGGCGAGTATGAAACCGTATGCCATAGATTGATCGTGTGTCCCGTTTATTCACTAGCCTTTTGTTGCCGGAACAACCCTATTAACCCGGCTGCCGTGTAATCTCCGGCAGCCTGAGATAAAGCATCATTTATCATCAAATCATATCTGACCATGCAAAAAGTCTACAGCTTTTTTTTTCTCCTCTTATGCGGGCTGCCGTCGTATGCCCAGATTGTTAACAATCCTTACCTGTCCGTATACTATACAGCAGCGCCGGGAAATACTATAATAGATCAAAAGGGCAACCGGCTCCTGGTTGTAAAGGACACCACCTATAGTATTATAGATATGCAGCAGCATACCAGTACGCCTATCCACCTGGGGCAGCTGCTGGGCATAGCCCCCTACTTTGTCCGCGCTGCCTGGCTAACGGCTTATGGCGCTTTGTTTTCGGTTCGGACGGATAATAATAATGATCAATTTAATCGCCTGTATGAGTGGCGGCAGGGCGTGTTACATTTGCTGGAACCCCGCGCCGGCGCGGTAAAGGCAGCCGGCAATTATGTAGCCTGGGTGCGGAAGTCCGAAACGCCTTCCATTAAGCCAACGGATTCGCTGTTCCTTAAAAACCTTGCCACGCAACAGGTAGCGCTGGTGGCAGACAGCGTGGGAGTGGAAATAGCGCTGTCCAAAGAGGGCATGCTGATCTATCATAATTTTTACCCGGAGATAGCATATAAATACCAGAATGGGGTAAATACCCGCATCACTGACGGAGCAGGAAGGGATATTATTATCAGAATGGCGGAAGCTGATAATGGAAAGGTGTTGTTTGTAACACGTTACGACGATAGCTGGAGCACCTGGCTGTTGTTATATGACGGTACAAAGATCGACTCTGTGGCCTATTGCGGCGACCACGATTACTCAGTAAATCATGATGAGCTAAAGGTCAACGGCGGGTATATAGCTTATGTAGTAAGACAGGATGGAGAGGCTTCTGCCAAAACATGGACAACCGTAGAGGATTCCGCCGGTAATTCCCGCCAGGCTTTTTATGAGGAGGGCGGCAGGTATGAAACCTCCGTTTGGACCCAGGTACTGGGATTATCGCCCAACGGGGATGCAATGATCCATAAGGACCGGGTTCCTACCGGCTTGTACTATTCTCCCCGCACCGGTAACAAGAAGCTGATCACGACCACCTATGACCGCGTTTTTTTCGAGAACAACACCTGGTTTATGAGCCAGGCCGGCGTTTTGTACAAGATAAGCACTGATACTACGCCGGTGCTGAATGTGCAGCCCTTTGATAAAAGCGCGCTTGCAAATACCGCTATCCAGTTTACGGCAAATGATTTTATACAGCATTTCTCAGGTCCGGTAAGCGGCCCCGGGCAGCTGGATAAAATAAAGGTCACCTCTGTGCCCAGGTATGGAAGATTAACGGTGAAAGGGAAAACTGTTTTCTGGGAAAGGAGCAGTGAAATAACCAGGGCGGAGCTGGATAGCATGAAATACACGCCCAACTACGGGATTGTAGGCGTGGATACCCTGCAGTGGCAGGGCTCTAACGGGGTTACCTATACCACCTATGATACTGCTGTGGCCCTGCACATATACCCGGTACTGAATACCCCGCCCATACTCCGTACGCTGGAAACCAGGTACAGCGCCGCCGGCAGCCCGGACACCATACAGATTGCCAACTATCCGCCCACCCGCTGGCATACAAACGTAACGGTGTTGCTGGACAGCTCCACAGTGCTGCCGGTAACTGCAACGGGCTTCTTTATCATTGATCCGGCCACGCTTGCACCCGGCCTGCATCAGCTGCAGGTAACCTTCTCTCATCCACTGGACACCATCAGCACTTCCCGCAGCTTTACCATTACAGCATTGCAGCCGCTGATGGTGGTATCCGGGCAGAAGCAGGGACTGATCCGGGAAGAGGTGCTCACCGTATATCCCAACCCGTTTGACCGGCAGTTCACCCTGGCCGGCCTGCCGCCGGAAGGCACGTTTATCCTGTCGTTATCCGATCAACAGGGGCGGCCGGTGCTGGTACAGCGGGTAACTGATCAGCGCAGGATAGTGTTAACGGTGAATACGCCTTTAGGCAAAGGATTGTATCTGTTAAATATTTATAGTGAAGATACCAGGCAGCTGATCGGCACTCTCAGGCTGCTGCACCTGTAAGGGTTAGCGCAAATGGCAAAGCCGCATAGACCGGGTGGTTTATGCGGCTTTGCTGTTTGTTAACCGGTATATGCCTGCTGAGCTTTAAACGAAAGCAACTTTGAGCTTTCCACGAAACCTGCACTCCGTTTTTATTGCTGATATTTGTGTGGTAATTCAAGCAAGGCAATATGGAGCATGCGCAATTAACAAAGAACCTGCAAGGCATTATATATTCAGAATACCCGGCGGTGCAACGGCAGGGAGAACAGTTCATGCCGGAACATTGCCTGAGTTACCTGATCTCCGGATCAGTAACAGTGCTGAACGGCAATAATACCTGCACATTTAAACCGGGGGACTATATGTACAGTCCCAAGAACCACCTGGCAAAATTTATTAAACATCCGCCGGCAAATGGTAATTACCAGTCCATTGCCATTATCATGGACCAGGAAACGCTGCTGAACTTTTATAAAGAGCAGCCCGCGCATACCGTCACCGGCAAAGTAGAAAAAGCGGTGTTACAGCTGCCGCCCAATGTGCTGCTGGAAAATTACTTTCAGTCACTGCTGCCGTATTTTAAAATGGATATGCCGGAGCCGCTGATATTGCTGAAAAAGCGGGAAGCCATCCTGCTGCTGTTACAGGCGCAACCGGAATTAGCTAACCTGCTGTTTGATTTTTCCGAACCCGGTAAAATAGACCTGGAAGCATTTATGAACCAGCATTTCCGGTACAATGTGGATATGAAGAAATTTGCCTACCTCACGGGCAGAAGCCTGGCCACCTTTAAACGCGATTTTGAAAAAGTATTTCATACAACGCCTAACCGCTGGCTGCAGCAAAAGCGGTTGCAGGAAGCCTATCAGCTGATCAAGGAGAAAGGCGGAAAACCTTCGGAAGTATACCTGGATGTAGGGTTTGAAACCCTTTCGCACTTCTCTTATTCCTTTAAACAATTCTTTGGCGTAAACCCATCGATGGTATAATTATCAATTACGAATTATCAAATGCGCAGCATTCATGAACGCCATTGAGAATAATTATGGCGGTGAATGATTACGCCTTACGAATTGAGTACCTCCATTCGTGACACTACACTATTATTTAATCTGTTAAATTGAATCAAATGAAAACTATTTTCATTACTGGTACTTCCAGTGGTTTGGGTAAAGCGGCCGTTCAGCTATTTGCCGCCCGCGGGTGGAAAGTGATCGCTACCATGCGCAGTCCTGAAAAAGAAACCGAGCTTACACAGCTGGATCATGTACATCTGCTGAAACTGGATGTTACCGATGCAGCGCAAATAGATGCCTGCGTACAACAGGCCCTGGCATTAGGCCCTGTAGATGTGGTCGTGAACAACGCCGGCTATGGCCTGGTAGGCCCGCTGGAAAGCTATACGGATGAGCAGATCACCAGCCAGCTGGATACTAACCTGCTGGGTGTAATAAGGATCATTAAAGCATTTACCCCGCATTTCAGGGAAAAGAAAAGCGGCATGTTCATCAACATCACCTCTATAGGCGGGTTAATAACAGTACCTTTTTCAGCCGTATACCATGCCACCAAATGGGCGCTGGAAGGGCTGAGCGAGAGCCTTTCCTTTGAATTCAGCCAGCTGGGTATTGGCATCAAAACCGTTTCACCGGGCGCTATTAAAACTGATTTCAGCAGCCGCTCTATGCAAACCGGCCAGCCGCATGACGCTTATGGCAATATGATGGAACAGGTATTCTCTGTTTTTGGCAAGCTGTGGGACCCGGAAAAATATTCCGCTCCTGAAACAATTGCTGAAGTAATATATGAAGCTGCTACTGATGGAAAAGATCAGCTGCGCTACCAGGCAGGCGAAGATGCCAAAGCATTTTATGCCCAGCGCCTGTGGCAGGGCGCAGAGCTGTTCCGGAAAGGCATAGCAGAAACAGTATTTGGTGAAAGTGAGGTGCCCATTGTTTAATTGAAGTACGCACATTTCCCCTTTTTGTCGCAGCAAGTAACCGGCAAATAGATTGCCCTAAAGCCGCGTAGTGAGGCCGCCTAGTTTTGTGTTCATAAAAACACATACTATGGCGGCTTACATTAAACCTATTATTTTGTTACTGTGTAGCGGAGCCTTGTATATGACCGCTACCGCCCAGGTAAGAATAGCCGGTTATATTACCAGCAAACAGCAGGCTGCCATTGAAGGCGCCAGCATAACTATTAAGGGAACCGCAGCCGGCGCGGTTACAGACAGCACCGGTTATTTCCAGCTTAGCACTTCGCTCAAAGGCAAACAGGTGCTGGCAGTATCTTCCATCGGGTATAAACCCTATGAGCACGGGATCACGATCTCCGATACAGGTATAACCGTTCACGTTATACTGGCCAATGATAATAAAACGCTGGGCGAAGTAGTGATCAGCGCCGGCGCCTTTGAAGCCAGCGATAAAGCCAAAGGCGCTTCCCTTACGCCCATGGATGCCATGACGGTAGCGGGTAATAACGGCGATATTTCCAATTCCCTACGCTCCCTGCCCGGCGCGCAGCAGATCGGTGAACGGGAAGGTTTGTTTGTGCGCGGCGGCACAGGCGAAGAAACCAAACAGTTTGTAGACGGCACCCTGCTGAAAAACCCCAACTTTGCCGGCGTGCCGGGTATTATACAACCCGCGCGCATTAATCCATTCTTATTTAAAGGAGTGCTGTTCAGCACCGGCGGCTACTCCGCCCAATACGGGCAGGCCATGAGCAGCGCGCTGATACTGGAAAGCGTAGACCTGCCGGAAACATCTTCCGCCAGCCTGCACATTTTCCCATCCAACAGCGGCGCGGGCTTTCAAAAGCTGGCCAGGGACAAACAAAGCAGCTTTGGCATTAGTGCGGATTATGGCAACCTGCAACCTTATAATAGCGTGATCAAACAACGGCCGGATTATTTTACCGGGCCGGAATACGGCCGCAGCGAAGCCAACTACCGGGTAAAGACCAGCAAAACCGGCATCCTGAAAATATACGCCAACAGCACCTTCAGCAACATTGGCATGCGCAACGCGGATGTTGACAGCAGCAGCCTGCAGGGCGCATTTGAGCTGCACAGCCGCAACTTTTACGGCAACATCAGCTATCGCGAAATGCTGGGGCCTAACTGGCAATTGAATGCCGGCGGCGCGTATAGCTATAATATGGATCGGATGTCGTACCAATTACAAAACAACGCGCATGAAACCATACCTGTTCCCAACACCCCCTTTTCATGGAAGTACCGCAGCTGGCAAACCCAAACCAATTTTGCTCAGGGCCGCGCAGTGCTAACGCGATTGTTTGCCCATAACCAGGCCTTACATATGGGCGCAGAACATTTTTATACGCAGGACCGCTACCGCAGCAATGACAGCATCTACCCATTAACCGATCAGCTAAGCGCTGCTTTTGCAGAAGGCGATATTTATATTACAGATAACATGATGGCAAGGGCTGGTGTGCGTGTAGAGCACTCCACCCTGCTGCAACGCACTACTGTAGCGCCCCGCGCCAGCCTGGCCTACCGCTTCCCGGATGGCGGACAGGTGAATATCGCCTACGGCATTTTTTACCAGAAACCGGAGAACGAATTTTTATACCAGCAGCGCAACCTTCAGTTTTCACAGGCCGCGCATTACATTATCAATTACACTAAAAAGGCTAACAACCGGCTGTTACGTGTAGAAGCGTATTATAAAAAATACCAGAACCTGGTTAAAACAACCCCCACCCTCAGCAACAACGGTAGCGGCGATGCCAAAGGCATAGAGCTGTTCTGGCGCGACAAACGCACTATTCCCAACCTGGATTACTGGGTAAGCTATACTTACCTGGATACCAAACGGGATTACCTGAACTTCCCCTATGCCCTGCAGCCCAATTTTGCCACGCCGCACACGGCCTCTTTAGCTGTGAAACGTTACTTCACGGACATTAACCTGAACGTGAACCTGGTATACAATTTTGCGACCGGGCGGCCGTATTATGATATCCGTTCCCCGCAGGACAAAAGCCCGCAGATCTTTGACCAGGGCACTACCCGCGCCTATCATAACGTGAACCTCAGCGGCGCCTATATGTTCTCCCTGTTCCCGAAATGGAAACATAAAGATTTCTCCGGTATTGGCTTCGGCATGAATAACATACTGGGTACCCGGCAGGTGTTCGGCTACCAGTACAGCTATAACGGCATGAACAAAGTACCCATGCTGCCCACTGCCAGCCGCAGCTACTACATCGGCCTTTTTATGAGCTTTGGTATTGATAGGACCGAAGATTTCATTAACGATAATCTTTAATCATTATAAAATCTCATCATCATGAAAAAAGTAATGCTCTTATGTGTAAGCTTCCTGTTACTGCTGCTGACCAGTAAAGCGCAGGATAAGCTCTCCGCCGCTATTGCGCAGCTGGATAAAGCCAGCACGGTAACTGATTATGAAAACCTGGCCGTACGTTTTAAACAGGCAGCAAATGCGCAAAAATCTAACTGGCTGCCGTTTTACTATACGGCGTTGTGCAATGCCAAAATCGGGTTCCTGCTTCAAAAAGATGGCGACCGCATAGAGCCTTTCAGCATTGAAGGCGAACAATATGCCAAACAGGCGGAAGCGCTGCTGAAAGACAAAGGCACCAATAAAGACAAGGCAGAACTATATACCGTGTATAGCATGGTGTACCGCAGTAAAGTGTTCATTAACCCCATGACCTACGGGCGTGAATTTGGTACGCTTTCCCAGCAATACCTTGACAAAGCCGCGCAGCTGGATCCTGAAAACCCGCGTGTATTATATATGCAGGCCTGGGTAAAATACTATACACCTAAAATGTGGGGCGGCGATAAGGATAAAGCCAAGGCCCTGGCCCAATCTGCATTAAAAGGCCTTTCTGCACAACCTGCAGGCGGCGAACAACCGCATTGGGGCAAGCCGGAAAGTGAGGAGCTGCTGGCGAAGTATAAATAAAGTCCATGGTTGATGGTCCATAGTCCATGGCCTGGTGCAAACTTATTTGTTGTTACGTTAAAGGCAGGTGCAGGCACTTGCTTTTAACGTAACATTTTTTTTACGCTATATGCAATGGACCATGGACCATCGACCATGGACTAAAGATTTTCACTACTTTTAGTGCGCACAAACGCCCAATATGCTTAACATCAGCTATGAAGCTTTTTACGAAACAGCCCGCCTGCTTAGCTTTTCCAAAGCGGCAGAAGTGCTGTTTATGACGCAGCCCTCTGTGAGCAAGCATATCCGGCTGCTGGAAAACCAGTTTAAGCTCAGCTTCTTTGAAAGAAAAGGCAGCACCATCCAGCTCACTGCCGCAGGAAAGATCCTTTTTGACCATATAAAACAGGCGAAGGAGCTGCAGCGCAACATGCAGTTCAATTTAAGCAGCCTATCGGGGCGGCAGCAGGCCAAAGGCTCGCTGGTAGTAGGCGCCAGCACTACGGTAGCATTGTATGTAATACCGGGTATCCTGTCCAGCTTTCATCAGCAATATCCTAACATCCAACTGCGGCTGCTTAACAGTAATTCGGAGAATATACTGCGTGCCCTGCTGGAACAGGAAATAGACCTGGGTATTACTGAAAGCAGGAATAAACATACCACGGTACAGTATAAATTTTTCATGAAAGACGAGGTGATACCTGTATGCCATCACAAAAGCCCGCTGGCTAAAAAGAAACGGGTAACGGTAGAGGAGCTGAAGAACATTCCCGTGGCGCTGCGGGAAAGAGGCAGCGGCACGCTGGCAGCCGTGGCAGAGGCCCTGGCGCCTTTCGGACTATCTATCCAGGATATTAATAACCGCATTATTTTAGGCGGTACAGAAGCCCTCAAAAACTTTCTGCTCAGCGATACCTGCCTGGGCTTTTTACCGCAGCGTTCTGTGGAACATCTTATAGATAACGGCCAACTGGTACGCATTGATATTCCGGGTTTAAGGATCCACCGCTCCTTCTTTTTCATGCAGCGGCAGGGCACCAATAATGACCAGATCAACAACATATTTATACGCCTCGCCAAAAAACAGTATAACCCCAGGTAATAGTATATGCTTATTTAGTATAACCTCCGAATGAAGGAGCTAAGTACATTTGTTGTGAGAACAAATGATGACAACAGTAATAACCAGCTGTTGTCATTATACATCTGACTTCATTTTTATTTACACTTCATTTTATGAGGACAATTGAAACATTGTCGTTGCTGTCATCCCTGCAATGCAGCAGCTGCGGCCAATATCACGACCCACACCGTTTACATCAAACCTCCGTATGTTGTAATGCCCCTTTAGTTGCGGAGTATAGTACCGATGATGTATTTCCGCTTTCAAAAGAGGTATTGCCTGCCCAATCAGATAATATGTGGCGATACCTGGAAATGCTGCCTGTTTTTGATGTGAATAATATTGTAACCCTGGGCGAAGGCATGACGCCCCTGTTAACACTGCACAATATTCCCCGCCAGCTGGGGTTCGATAAACTTTTCTGGAAAGATGAATCGCTGAACCCAACCGGCTCTTTTAAAGCCCGCGGTTTGAGCGCCGCTATTTCCAAGGCTAAGGAATTTGGCGTGGAAAGCTGCATTGTTCCTACAGCAGGTAATGCCGGCGGCGCCATGGCGGCTTATTGCGCTGTTGCAGGTATGCAGACAGTGGTAGTAATGCCACGGCATACCCCTAAGATCTTTAAGGAAGAGTGCTGGATGTATGGCGCTGAAGTAGTGCTGGTAGATGGCCTCATTAACGACTGCGCTGCAGAAGCAGCCCGTATACGGGAAGAACGTGGCTGTTTTGATGTATCCACCTTCAAGGAACCCTATCGTTTGGAAGGCAAGAAAACCATGGGTTACGAAATTGCAGAGCAGCTGCACTGGAACCTGCCGGATGTGATCCTGTACCCCACCGGCGGCGGTACCGGCTTAATCGGCTTATGGAAAGCATTCCGGGAAATGCTGGCCCTGGGCTGGATACCGGATAAAATGCCCCGCCTGATAGCGGTGCAGGCCGCCAACTGCCAGCCTGTAGTGGCCACCTGGCAAGGTTTGCAGCCCAATGCTAAAAAGTACAACGGACAGCCCTCTATTGCTAATGGCCTGGCCGTGCCCCGCCCCTTTGCGGAGCCGCTGATCATGGATGCGTTAAACCAGTCGCATGGTCATGCGCTGGCCATCAGTGAAGAGGAGCTTAAAAAATACATGCAGTTATTATCGCGGCGGGAGGGACTACTGGCCGCACCTGAAGGTGCGGCCTTAATTGCAGCCCTGCCCAAGTTGCTGGACGAAGGCCTGATACTGCACGATGAAAACATTTTACTGCTGAACACCGGCTCCGGCTATAAATACCTGGAGAACCTGGATATACAATGCTGAATGCTTAACGCTGAAGCCCTTTCATGCTAAAAGCCAAAAGCTAAAGGCTAAAAGCTAATCTTTAAAGGATACATACATATACCTGAAGCTGATCACCATTTCACGGTACTGTTTCATAATATCCTGGCCCAGGTTGCCATAATAATACTTGTCCTCTTCCATTACCGGCGCGGTAATCACAGGTATGTGCGGCAGCCTGGGATGCTTATCGGCAATACCCAATACTATTTCAGGCAGCTTATATGCATTTACGGTATTAACACCTCCTGCCCCACCCTGCGGCAACCGGAACGGCTTTCCCCTGCGCATCACCTCTTTCCGGTATTTTTTAAAAAAGGGCGCATTCAGCGCAGTAGCGGTGGCGCCGGTATCAAATATAAAAGGCAGGCTGTCTTTTTTGTATGCTACATTGATCACCGGACGCAGGTTACTTAAACCAAAGTTGGCGTAATTGCCGGGTAAAGGTTGCTGTGGCACTTCCAGCACGCCCTCCTTACTGTTAATGCGGATCTCGCCCATTTGCTCGATCACCGGGAAACCAATGATCCCTTTAATACCATACTTTGCCTCCGGCCAGGTAAGCGCGCTGTCGGGGAATACCATGAACACGGCGTTCTTTACCCGGATGCCGCCTATCTGCAGCTCCTTCACTACGGCGATACGCGCCTTTACAATGCCGCCGGTAGCGGCTTCCACGTCGAAATATTTATTCATCGGGGTAAGATGGTTGCGCGCGGCGCTGCTTTCTGTAATTGTAGAGATACCGGCGCCGGTGTCAAATACAAATTCATTGCTGGTATCGCCGATGCTCACCGGTATATTCACCAGCCCTACTGCATCCCGCTTAAAAGGAATATGCGTGTCCTGCAGCACGGTTAGCTCCTGGGGAGCTATCTCCTGTAAGCCCTCCCATATTACCGCTGCATTGCGCACGGCTTCCTGGTCTTTTTCCGGCAGCGTGGTTTTAAAGCTGTCCAGCAGATACATAGAGCAGGTATAAGCTGCTTTATACCGGTAGGCTTTTACCAGGTTATCTATTTTTACCTGTAATAATTCCGATACCTGCTTGGCAGTTAGATCCCCGCGGTACTTTTGCAGCAGCAGGTCTATGCTGGTGTTGGATGTTTGGCCTTTGTTAAAGAAATTGTCCAGGTAGGCCTGGTAGTATAGCCGTTCCCGTTCGGAGAGCTGCGCACCTTTAGCCGCTATTACATTGCGTAAAACAAAGAGCTGCCGGCGTAGCAGCAGGCTATCGGGATGATCGTTGTCCTGGGCAAGCGCCAGCGCGCTGCTACAGCAAAAGGCCAGCAGCCATATACATTTTTTCATGGATCGTTTTTTATAACAGTACAGAGAGCGCAAAGTTACACGGTATCGAACAGGCGAAGAATATATGAAAGCTCATACAAGATAAACAGGATAACTAAAGTTCCGTTAAAAATGCGGTTATTGATCTGAATGGCCATCAGGCATAAAACAATATGCACGGCATTACGGATAGGGTATTCTATGGAAAGGCTTTTGAAATAGTCCTGCCCTTTAATGAGGGTATCGCCAATATCCAGCACATAGCTGAAGGCCAGGATGGCAAAGAACCATTTTCTGCGGGAAAAGAAATAATCCTCATATCCCTTATAGTCTTTAATATCGTCGGGGAACAACAGGGCGCATAAAGAGTAAAAGGTCATGATGAAGAAGATGATAAAAAAGTAGCTGGTAAAGCTCCAGTGCTGCACATGTGTTAAACGATACTCCCACCACCAGAAGTGCACCAGCAGCATAAAAATGTAGAATACCCAGGCCAGGTGCAGCCAATATGGTTTCTCGCGGTGCGGATGCTGTATGAACTTAGCCACGCCTTTCAGCAAATGCGTAATGCTTAAACCCAGGATAATGGTGATCAGGGTTTTGATGTGGTTGAAGGTATCCATTTAGCTAATTTAAGGCTTAATGCCGAACGCTGAACGCTGTAGCCTTTTTGCTGATGGCCTTATGCCGGTGTGTTGTAAAACGCACAACGCATTAAGCGTTCAGCGTTTTGAGGGTCCATATAACGGCGTACCACTGCGCAGGCCTGTATGGCGGCCATTCTCCAGCTCCAGCTGGCCATTTACCAATACATACTGCATACCGGTGGAGTATTGGTGCGGTACCTCAAAGGTGGCTTTGTCGTCGATCGTTTGATCGTCAAAGATCACAATATCGGCAGCCATGCCTTCGCGGAGCAGCCCCCTGTCTTTCAGCTGGAACTTTTGTGCGGCCAGGGAGGTCATGCGGCGGATGGCTTCTTCCAGCGGGATCAGCTTAGCCTCCCTCACATATTTACCGAGTATGCGTGCATTGGTACCATAAGCGCGTGGGTGCGGCATGCCTTTGCCCGGTGTTGGTACGCCGGCATCGGCGCCTACCATGCAAAAAGGGTATTGCATAATGTAACGCACATCGTCCTCATTCATGCCATGATACACCATTTGTGCGCCGCCTTTTTCCACCATGTCCATAATGGTTTCTGCCTCATGTTTGGCATTGCTTTTACGGCCCAGCAGCTTGTTGATGTCTGTGATGCTTTTGCCGTTAAAGCTGGTATCTGCCGAATAGTAGGCTACCACGCAGTAGCTGTAGTTCTTGTATTTATAGCTATGCAGCTGTTCCAGCATTTCCTTTTTGATCTGCGCGCGGGTGGCAGCATTGTGCAGGCGCGCGTTAATGGAATCCTGCCCGCCGGCCAATGCCCAATCCGGCAAACGCACGCCCAGGTTAGTGCTGCTGGCTGTGTAGGGATATTGGTCGATGGTTACATCCCAGCCTTCCTTACGGGCCTGCTGCACTAATCCTAATATTTCGCCGGAGCGGCCCCAGTTAGCTTTACCGCTTACTTTAAAGTGCGAGATCTCTACAGGCATATTGGCCGACCGGCCAATGTTAATAGCTTCATTCACCGCATCCACTACTTTGTTTTCCTCGTTTCGTATATGTGACGTATACACGCCGTTATATTGTGCGGCTGACTTAGCCAGCTCCACTACTTCATCTGTTTTGGAAAAAGCCCCGGGAATGTAAATGAGGCCTGTTGAAAAACCTACCGCACCATCCTGCATGGCTTTGGCCACCAGGGTATCCATCTGCTGCTGCTCTGCCGGCGTGGGTGCGCGGTTATCCCGGTGCATCACCTGCGCCCGTACCGTATTATGCCCTACCAGGGAGGCGATGTTAATGCCTGCGTGCAGGCTATCTACCCGGCTAAAGAACTTTTGCAGATCGTCGGCTGAGCTGCCGCAGTTGCCGGTAACAATGGTGGTTACGCCATCATAAATATAGTTATCTGCCGTAGGGCGTTCAAAAATACCGGATTCCACATGCCCGTGTACATCAATAAAACCAGGGGCTACGATCATCTTTTGCGCATCAATGGTTTTAGCAGCGCTGTAGCCGCTTAGCTTGCCTACAGCAATGATCTTACCTTCTTTCACTGCCACATCCCCATAAAACCAGGAGTTGCCGGTACCATCCACGATCCGGCCATTGCGGATCAATACATCGCATGACTGTTGTGCAAACGCAGAAATGCTGCACAGCAAAGCCATGCCGGTTAACCATTTCATCATACTATTATTTTTTGCTGTTGGCCTTGAATACCCGTATAAAATTGCCGCCTAATATTTTGCGGATGTCGTTCTTTGTATATCCTCTTTCCAGTAATGCTTTGGTCACTAACGGATAGTCCTCTACGCTGTTCAGCTGTTGCGGCGGAGCTTCTATACCATCGAAGTCAGATCCCAGCCCAACGTGCTCCACTCCCGCCAGCTTAGCGATGTAGTCAATATGATCAATGAGCAAATTAAAGGGCGCCCGCAGCTGTTCTGCTTCTGTGGGGTATTTGCGGTATAGCTCCTCCTGGATCTCATACTCTGCTTTGCCGCTTTGCTTCAGGGCATCTGCATCCTGCTGGTGCCGGGCAATGAACTCCTTTTGCCGCCGGAAATAGGTGCTGTCCAGGAAACCGGAGTAAAAGTTCACCTGTATCACGCCGCCATTGGCGCCTACTGCTTTGATCTGCTCATCCTTCAGGTTGCGGAACACCGGGCAAAGCGCATAAGCGCAGCTGTGCGATACCAGCACCGGTTTGGTAGTGGTGTGAATGGCGTCCCAAAAGGTTTGCTCGCCTACATGCGAAAGGTCTACCATCATGCCCAGCTGGTTCATACGCTGTACTACCTGTTTGCCAAAATCGTTCAGCCCTTTATGCGGGTTGCGCACACTATCGCCCGATTCATCCTTGGCGGAGCTGGCCCATTCTGTGGAGTTGTTCCAGGTAAGGGTCATATAACGCGTACCACGTTTGTACAGGCTATCCAGGTTGGCAATATCACCGGCTATCATATGTCCGCCTTCCACGCCTATCATAGCTGCCAGCTTATGCTGCTTTACGGCCCAATCCAGCTGCTTTGGGGTAAATACCATCGCCATTTTACCGGCGTTGCGCGCGGTAATGGCGTACAGGGAATCGATCTCTATATTGGCAAATTTGAAAGCAGTATCCTTTCCGAAACGTTCATCACAAAAAATGGAAAACACCTGCACATCTACCCCGCCGGCTTTAAAACGGGCCAGGTCTGAATGCGTTTTGCTGCGCAGGTCCTGCGAAATATCCAGGCCGCGCATGGTAGCGGAGGAAAGCACATCGTTATGCGTATCCACCAGCACCGCCTTTTCATGCAGCTTTTTGTATGCCTGGGCAGTGAGGGCGCTTTCGGAAAATAGCAGTACAATGCAGCACAGGGCCAGGCGCCGGGGCAAGAGGTTTATCATGAAGCGGTAGATTTTGGATTGTGTTCTCAATAAAATAAAAAAACCGCATAAAACCTAAAGGTTATGCGGTTTTTACAGCAGCGGCTGGGCTTACAACACCACCCGCTTCCCTTCTTTTGCCGACTTACGCGCTGCTTCCAGTATCCTTACTACAATAATATTATTCTCTAATGACGACAGATCATTACCCGGTTTAAAACCATCTTTCAGCACGGCCTGCAGGTAAGTGAGGTTATCCTGGTACTGCGCGGGTTTTACTTCCACGGTGTATGTGCTATCCTTTTGGCGGCCTACCAGGTTATGCATGTTCAGCGCATGCAGGTAACCGGTTTTGCCGAACACTTCCAGGTCTTTAATGCTGAAAGGCCAGTTCCAGGAGGCTTCTATAATGCCGGTAGCATCCGGGTATTCCAGCAAAATGGTGGCATCATCATCTACCTTGGGATATACATCCGGCTTTATCTGGTGCGTAACGGCCATTACTGCTACCGGCGCTTTGCCATGCATGAGCCATGTCATTAAGTTGGCGCCATAACAGCCAAAGTCCATCAAAGCGCCTGCGCCGTTCTTAGCCGGGTCGGTGAGCCATTTCAGGAAATCGGGGCTGCAGCCTATTTCTTTAGGGCCTTCGTGGCCGTCGTGCACGATCATTTTACGGATGGGCCCAATGGTGTGCTGGTTGTTCACCAGATCCTGTACCTGCTGGTTGGTGTTGTACCAGGTGGTTTCATAATTGGTGAGCACGGGCACATGGTATTGTGCGGAGAGTGCGGCTATGCGCTGCGCCTGCTGTACGGATACGGCCAGCGGTTTCTCCACCATCACCGGTATGCCTTTGGGGGCGCAGGCTTCCACCACGGCCAGGTGATCGGCAATGGGGTTATAGGCCAGCACTACATCCGGTTTTATTTTAGCCAGCATGGAGGGCACATCTTTATAAAAGATATTATCCGGCAGCTGGTAGCGTTTTTTCATGCGCTGGATCAGCTGCTCATCGTTTTCCGCAATACCCAGGATCTTTACTTCGCCTTTGCGGTAGCGGCCCAGGATCAGGTGCACATGGTCGTGGTTAAGGCCGGCCAGCGCTACCTGCAGGGATACCTGCTGCGCTATGGCGGAAAAGTGGCAAACGAGTAACAGCATCAATAATAAACGGCAGCGTTGCATCAGATGGAATTTTAGTGCGTACAAAATATAAAAAAAACAGCGCCCTGTTCCGGCGCTGGTATTAAATAGCTTACTATTAAATAAATGAGTGGCACGCTTAGCGCATCTTTACCCGCAGCACGTACTTGCTGGCGGTAATGTACAATACCGTATCATCCTCTGCCAGCGCGCAGTTGGAGGTAGCTACCGGTACTTTTATCTTCCCTAATAATTTACCGCTGCTGTTAAAGATCCATACGCCACCAGGGCCGGTAGCAAAAATATTGCCCTTACGGTCTATTTTAAAACCATCGGGAGAGCCGCTTTCCTTTTTTCCTTCGGCCGTAACATCCCGTAAAATGCGCGGGTTCACCAGCGAATCATTTTCAGCCAGGTCAAACATGTACCAGATGGCTTTGTTGGGATCCGAGTTGGCTACAATGAGCGTTTTTTCATCCGGCGTTAATGCCAGCCCGTTAGGGCGTGTAAGCGAATCCGTGAGTAAGGTTACCTTCCCATCTGCCGTTACTTTGAACACACCATGAAAAGGCAGCTCACGGGCAGGATCTTCGTTCTGTTTTTCCATACCATAAGGCGGATCGGTAAAAAACAGGTCGCCGTTGCTGCGCATAATAGCGTCGTTGGGGCTGTTAAATTTTTTACCGCCATAGTTATCTGCCAGGGAAATGAATTTAGGCTCGGGCTTATCCAACGGTGCATCCATACGCGCCATACGGCGGTCGCCATGCTGGCACAGCACCAGCCGGCCCTGCAGGTCCAGGATCAGCGCATTGGAGCCTGTTTCTCCCCCACGCGGTGTAGTGCCGGTGTAACCGGAGGGCGTGAGGTAAGTTTCCAGTCCGTTTTCAGCGGTCCATTTACATACTTTATTCTTCGGGATATCGGAAAACAGCAGCATGTTATGCGCAGGGATCCACAATGGCCCTTCGGACCAGTCAAAACCTTCCGCAATAATTTCTATGGGAGCATCTTTATGCAGTATGGAATCCAGGCTGCTGTCTGCCTGCTCAATGGCGCCGATCGTTCTCATATCACGGGAATTACAGGCACAAAATAAAATAATAACGTGGAAAATATATAAGTTCCGTTTCATACCAGGTAAGGTTAAACGATTTGTTATTTACGCCGCAAAGGATCCAGCAGGAACATGAGGCCGTTGGTCTTGATCACGTACAACGTTTCCAGCAGCATGCCCAGCTTGCCTTTGGGGAAACCGCCTTTACGCGGAAACCATTCCAGGTAAGATACCGGCAGATCGCAAAGCACCGTATCTTTGTACTTGCCAAAGGGCATTTTCATGGTCACTAACTGTTGTAATATCTCCGGGTTGGGCTGTGCAAGTTCCATGAAAACAAATATACGATTTGGGATTTACGATTTCAGATTTAGTCCGGAAGGCTGCAGGCCGGTATACTTTCTAAGTCTCATTGCTCAGGTGTGCATGATCATAATAACCGCATTCAAAAGCAATGTCCTGCAGGCTGGCGCCGGCCCGGTGTTCCTTAAATGGATACAGTTCGATAAAAGTAAATGATCGTATTGCTATTAGCTATGATATACTGCTATTACGTTAAGTACTTCTCCCCGGCTGCCAACTGCCCACTGCCAACTGCCAACTACCCACTACCCACCATTTTAACATTTCCACAGCAATTTTATGCTTTTCATATGATGGCCTGCATGTAACAATTAGCTTATCTTCCGTTAAAGTTTGTATGCGGACAATATAAACCGGCAACCCGGCCGGTATCTGTTTACAATGTTTAAAACCCAATACCCTTACCCAAATAAAAAAGTAAAAGCACTATGAAACAAAACCTTGTATGGCTGCTGGCATGCAGCACAACCCTCTTGTCCTGTTACAAACCTCAAATGGAGCCCGGGTTAAAAGACAATGCCCTCAATAACAACAAAACAGGCGCAACTGCGCTGTTGGCCGGCATTAATTATTATGTGTCCACCACCGGCGACGATGCTGCTGACGGCAGCCTGGCCACACCTTTCCTCACCATTAACAAAGCCCTTACAGTGGTATCACCCGGTGATACGGTATTTGTGCGCGGCGGCACTTATATTGAAAAAGTGCATTTCCCTGTATCCGGTGTAAAAGGCAAGTTTGTTACGTTAAAAGAGTACCCCGGTGAAACCGCCATCATCAGCGGCGCAGGGCTTACCGTTACGGGCGATGAAGGCCTGGTAACCATTGACAGCGCGCAGTATATTGCGATTGATGGTTTCGACATCTGTAATTTTAAAAGCAGCACCGGTAATCCCAGGGGCATTGTGGTAAAGAACGGCAAAGACTTTACACGACTGTATAACAACAAGATCTACGGCATTAACTATGAAGGCGCTACGCAAGCCGGCAACAGCTACGGCATTTTATTCAGCGGCAGTGCGGCCGACCCGGTGAGCGATATACAGGTAACCAACAACACCATCCGCGATTGCCAGACCGGTACCGGGGCTAACCTGGGCGCAGTGGGCAGCGTTTCATCCTTTACCTTCAGCAACAATGCCGTGTATAACGGAACAAACATCGGTATCAGCGTAACCGGCAGCTATGAAAATGGCGCCTACGGAAGGCCGGGTGCAGGCACTATTCAGCGTAACACGGTTTATAATGTTACACAGGCCGGCATCAGCCTGCTGGGAGGCCTGAACATAATTGCAGATGCCAACTACATACACAACAACGGCACCGGCATCCAGGCAGGCGGCGTTATTAATTATTCCGCCGGCACACTTAATATTTTAACCAATAACATGATCTGGTTCTGCCAGGGCAGCGGCATTGCCATAGGCACTACAGATGCCGCCAGTACCGCAGGCGCCACTAACAGCTATGTGCTGAATAATACCCTGTATTACAACAACCAGCAACCGCCTGCCACGGGTATGAACGGGGAGGTTGATATAAAAACGAATGGTATGTTCACCAATCTCTTTAACAATATCATTTACGCCGGCCCGGCAGATCTGTTTGTAAGCGCAAACAGCACTTCTACCTCTTATCCCTATGCCGACCATAATATGTATTACACAGATGGTACCCGGCAGTGGCGTTATAATGGCGCCCTGATAAGTGATCTCGTTAGCTGGAGAACGCATGTAGCCCCGGAAACACATTCTACCAACACTATTGATCCCGGCTTTATAAATACCACGCCGGCCAGCCTGAACCTGCATTTATCGGTTCATTCCCTGGCTAAGAATATGGGTACTGAGTTTACCAGGATCCCGGCAACGGATATTGACGGAGAATCACGAAGGGTAGGCGCCATTGACGCAGGCGCAGATGAGCTGCAATAACACGAAAAATCCGGGAGCAACTCCCGGATTTTTTATTAGCTTCACCCTTATGTTTACGAAAGATACCTATACCGCCAGAAGGCGCCAATTGAAGGCCACTGTTAACCAGGGCCTTATTTTATTATTGGGCAATGAGGAGCTGGGAATGAACTACCGGGATAATGTATATCATTTCCGGCAGGACAGCTCTTTCCTGTACTTTATAGGCATTGACAGGCCCTCGCTGGCAGCGGTAATAGATGTGGACAATGACAAGGAGATATTGTTTGGTAATGAGCTTACTATGGACGACCTGGTATGGACCGGCCCTAAAGAAACCATCAGCGACCAGGCAGCAAAAACCGGTATCTCCGAAGTACAGCCTTTGGCGGCCCTGGAAGCACTGCTAAAAGCCGCCCAGGCTAAAGGACAGCCCATACATTTCCTGCCGCCTTACCGTGCAGATAATGCGCAAAAGCTCAGCGACTGGTTAAGCATTCCCTATGCCGCGCTGAAAAGCAAGGCCTCTGTAACACTTATAAAAGCGGTAATAGCACAACGCGCCATTAAAGCGCCCGAAGAGATAGCAGAAATAGAAAAAGCCATTGGCATTACGGTAGATATGCAGCTGGAAGCTATCCGCAGCGCGCAGGCAGGTTTAACGGAAGCCCAGCTGGCCGGGCGCGTACATGGCGTGGCCGTAAGCTCCGGCGGTAACCTCTCCTTCCCTATTATTTTAACAGTGAACGGGCAGATCCTGCATAACCACTATCAGGATACCGTATTAAAGGACGGACAAATGGTGCTGTGCGATTGCGGAGCAGAAACACCCCTGCATTATGCCGGCGACCTTACCCGCACCTTTCCGGTGAATGGCAGCTTTACTCCTGTACAAAGATCTGTGTATGATATTGTTGCCGCTGCACAACAGGCAGCTATAGACGCCCTGCGCCCCGGCATACTATTCAGGGATGTGCATTTGCTGGCCTGCGAAAAGCTGGCAGAAGGCCTGCGCGACCTGGGCCTTATGAAAGGCAATGTAAAGGAAGCCGTAGCACAGGGAGCGCATACCCTGTTCTTTCAATGCGGCTTAGGACATATGATGGGGCTTGATGTACATGATATGGAAGACCTGGGCGAAAACTATGTAGGCTATACGGATACGCTGGTGAAAAGCACGGAGTTCGGCCTTAAATCATTACGCCTGGGGCGCGCCCTGGAAAAGGGTTTTGTGCTGACAATAGAACCCGGACTATACTTTATTCCTGAACTGATGGACGCCTGGCAGGCTGCCAAAAAACACACGGATTTTATTAATTACGATAAAGTACAGGCCTTCCGCAACTTTGGCGGCATACGTATAGAGGAAGATTTTTTAATTACGGAAGATGGCAGCCGCCTGTTAGGCAAGCCGTTATATAAAACTGCATCGGCCATTGAAGCGCTGAAGTAAGGGATAAAGCTTTGCTATTTATTAAAAACTGCTAACTTAGCCGCGAAAAACCTACAACCGTCAATTTTTTTATCCTAAGAATGCCACAACCGAATGTAAGCCTGTTCCAGACTATCCGTTGCCTATGCACTTTACAATGGCGGCTGAAAAGGCAGGAACGTTACTTCCACCAGCACCTGCCACCTTTACTGGCGCAATTGAGCGCTGGTCAGCCAACAATTTTTTCTGAAAAAACCATTCAGCGCATCCATAAATACTGGCAGCTGGGACTGCACGTTATATGCAACAGTTTGTACCAGCTAAGCGGGCAGCAGCTCACGGCAAATGAGCAGCAGCGCATTTTATTATTCAGCATTCTGGGGCCTTTGTATGATGATCTGTTTGATGACCAGGTTATGAGCAACGAACAGCTGGAAGCTTTTACCTGGCAGCCGGAAGATCATCTACCACAAAGCTTTGAGGAGCATGTGGTAAAAACCCTGTACCTGGAATTATTATCCATGGTGCCTGACAGGAAAAGAGTAATGGAGCACCTGCACCAGGTATTTGTGTGGCAGCAGGCATCGCTTGAACAGCTATCGCCGGAAATAGGTGAAGCAGCGCTTTATGAGATCACCTATAAAAAAAGCTACTATTCCATTTTACTTTACTACTCCATATTAGACCACTACCCTGCCATTGCCATAAAGGATATGCTGTACCCCATGGCCGGGCTGCTGCAATTAACCAACGATGCTTTTGATGTGTACAAGGATGTGCGCAGCGGTATTTATACCCTTCCCAACCTGTACCGCAACTATGATCAATTGCAGCAGCACTTTATGACCGGTGTGGCGCTGTTCAATCATCACCTGGAGCAGCTACCCTTTGAGCGCTTTGCCAAAGTATTTTACAGCACTACCATGCACGCACTGCACGGCATGGGCTGTATAGCGCTGGAACAATTGAAAGCCAACACCCGCGGGGTAACCAGCATGGCGGAACTGGCTGCCCTGAGCCGTAAAGCCCTGGTGTGTGATATGGATTCCTGGAGCCAGAAAATAAAATGGGTAAAAGCGGTAAGGCGCCTGGTTAATTACCGGCAACCGGTACACGCAGCTGTTGCAGCAGTTGCTGTGTTGTAAGCACCGTGGCAAATTCATCCTGCAGGGTAGCCAGGGTTACCTGGTGCACCAGCTCTGCATCAAAACGTTCACCATTCACACCGGTTTTATTGAATGCAGCGGTAGCATCGGAGATCACGTATGTATGATAGCCTAAATTACCGGCCATACGGGTGGTAGTAGATACACAGTGCTCTGTTGATAACCCTATCACAACAACCGTGTTAATGCCCTGCGCATCCAGCTGCGCCTGCAGATCAGTATTAATAAAAGCGCTGTTCACACTTCTTACCAGCACAGGCTCTCCGGGCAAAGGCTGCACTTCTTCCTTAAATGCATACCCGGCTTTTTCCGGGAACAAAGGCGACTTCGGGCTTACGGAGCTGTACTGGATATGGAACAATGGCAGCTCATTAGCGCGCCAGTATGCCAGCAGCTTTTGCGCGTTCTGTTCTGCCTGCGGGTTATTACGTTCACCGCCATAATATTCCTTTTCTTCAAAACCCTGCTGAAGATCTATCAGCAATAAGGCCGGGCGGCCCTGTAATACATTTTCCATGATGGGGAGTTTATGCAGGCAAAGGTAGGCCGGGATGCCGTTTCAGGAAAGGACAAGAAAGCGAAGTTTTAGGACAACCGATAATTTGTAATTTAGCGCTATTATGATCAAGTTCACCGCCACTATACTCAGCTTCGGTCAAAACGGCGATAAAACGGGCTGGAGCTACGTGGAGATCCCTGCTGATATTGCACAGGAGCTAAAACCGGACAATAAGAAAACCTTCCGGGTAAAGGGCAAGCTGGATAACTTCCCGATAAAGGCCGTTGCTGTAATGCCTATGGGCGGGGGCAGCTTTATATTGCCTATTAACGCGGATATGCGAAAGGGTACCGGCAAACGTAAAGGCGCTATGCTGCAGCTGCAGCTTACGGAAGATAAGAACCCCACTCCGGTTACCTGCCCTGAGCTGATGGAATGTTTGGCGGATGATCCGGATGCGCTGGCATACTTTAACAGCCTTACTATGTCGCACCGCAATTATTTTATGAAGTGGATTGAGAGCGCCAAAACAACGCCTACCAAAGAAAAACGTATAGCCCAAACAGTAATGGCGCTTTCCAGGAAGCAGAGTTATTCTGAAATGATCCGCGCACAGCAACGGGATAAGTTGTTGTAGCGTATATAACACGCTGTAAATAACTGCTTTTAGCGTTTAGCAATTAACTATTACACTCTTATATTTTAATCGGGCAGGGCATCATCGTACATACGTTTCCGTAGATATGCATATTGCGCAAGCGCATTTTGCTAAATTTTCCTTCCAGGGGCATCTCCCATCCGGTAAACTCCAAACCCTTTACCAGCAGCCATTTCAAGCCCACCCAACAACTTTTATTAACTAAAATGGACAATTGCAAAATGGATTTTGCTAAAAAATTCCTGTTAAAAATGTTGCATAAGTACAAACGATTGCATACTTTCGTGGCGTACTGAACTGGTAGCATAACAGACAGAATCAAGCAAAGCCGAATGCACAAACCATAGAAAAACCTTTACCATTCGTACAAAAATCTATAACCATTTATTATTTAGCTAAAACTAGTATCCATAAAGAATATATTAGTGTAGTATAACCATATTTTAAACAGGCGTAAACCGTTTTGTATGAAGAACCAATTACAACGTGTTACCATACACGTATGTTATTACTGTATGCGTACATAACATTCCCGTATTAATATTCTGTACTTAGCAAACTGTTTAATGCATTTTGCAATTATCCTATGAAAACCTACCCCTTCCGGCTGCGGAGGGCATCATCCCTATGCCTGTTATTACCGTTACACTGCGCTGTACTGCCACTGCAGCCCGGTAGCGTACCTTGCTGCGCAGTGTAACTTTTATCCCATAACCCGCCTTTTCTTCTTTTTAAACATCAACTATATGCGACAAATCAACACACTTTGCTGGCTGCTAAGCCTTGCGCTGGGTATTACCACGCGCGCCACGTTTGCCCAAACACCTGTAGCCAAGAACGGACAACTGCAAGTGATCGGCACTAAATTATGTAACCAGTTTGGTAACCCTATTCAGCTACGGGGCATGAGCACCCACGGTATTCAATGGTACGGCTGGGGAAGCTGCTTAACAGAAGCCTCCCTCAATGCTTTGGCCAACGACTGGGGTGCGGATATACTTCGTATATCCCTGTACGTTCAGGAAGGCGGTTACGAAACCAACCCTTCCGGTTACACCGCCCAGGTGAACACCCTGATAGAAGAAGCTACTGAGCGCGGCATGTACGCGCTGGTTGACTGGCATCAGCTGGATCCCGGAGATCCCAACTACAACCTGGCCCGCGCCAAAACCTTCTTCACCGCTATTGCCAACCAGCATAAGAACAAGAACAACATTATTTACGACATCTGCAATGAGCCTAACGGCGTTAGCTGGAACACCATTAAATCCTATGCAGACCAGATCATCCCCGTGATCCGCGCCATTGATAACGATGCGGTGATCCTGATCGGTACGCATGGCTGGTCGTCCTTTGGTATATCTGACGGGCGCAGCGCGCAGGACATTGTGAACAATCCTGTGAACTTCCCCAACATCATGTACACCTTTCACTTTTATGCAGCCTCCCACAAGGATGAATATTATAATGAGCTCAACTGGGGCTCTGACCGCCTGCCGGTATTTGTAACAGAGTTCGGCACACAGGAGTATACCGGCGACGGCCCGAATGATTTTACCATGTCGCAACGCTACATTGACCTGCTGCGTAACAAAAAGATCAGCTGGACCAACTGGAACTTCTCCGATGATTTCCGCACCGGCGCCGTATGGACTACCGGTACCTGCTCCAACGGCCCCTGGACCACTGCCCGCCTGAAACCTGCCGGCAGCTGGATCCGCGAGCGTATGCTGAACCCTGCAGATGATTTCCCGGGCGGTACGCCGGCCTGTGTACCGGTTAGCGCCAGCACTAACGATGGCAATGTTCCTGCCAACGTACAGGATAATGATCTGAACACGCGCTGGTCTGCTGATGGCAACCCGCAGTGGATCCAGTTCTGCCTGAACAACACGGCTTCTGTAACGGGCGTGGATATTGCCTTTTACCAGGGCAACACCCGCACTGCTACCTTTGATGTACTTGTGGGCAGCGACGGCATTAACTGGACCAATGCCGCTACCAACCTGCGTAGCAGCGGTACTACCACTGCCCTGCAAAGCTTTACCTTTGCAGCTAAAACGGGCAAGTATGTACGAATTGTAGGCCATGGTAATTCTGTGAATACCTGGAACAGCTATACCGAGGTGCGGATCAAAACTGCCGTTAGCATTGCTGCCACCCCTGCTGTTTTCAGCACTAACGCCAAGGCTTCGGCAACACAAGCGCTGGAAATAAAAGCTTATCCAAACCCGTTCCGGGGCAATATAAGTGTCGCCTTTACGTTAAAGGAAGCGAGCTATACTACGTTGGGGATATATGATATGTCCGGCAAGTTAGTGGCTCCACAGCTAAGCGAGCGCCTGCAGCCCGGCCAGTACAACAAAACACTGACCACGGGTAATATTCCGGCAGGTACGTATATGCTGAAAGTGATCCATAACGGTAAAGTGACTACGAAAAAGTTATCTAAGCAATAAGGTCCTGACATTCCTTGTAAAGAGCCGGCTACGCGAGTGGCCGGCTTTTGCATTTGGCGGTTTGCTGGTTGCTGATCCGGGAGGCCGTTGCATTAGGACGTTTGAACGTTAGCATATTCGCACATCAGCGGATTCACAGTTATCTGTTAATCTGATACGCCCAGCCTTTGCATGGTGATGGTAATACCCACTACTATAATTTTCGGAATCTCAATAAGGTCCTACATCTCTTAAACAGCAGAGATAAATGCGATGTACTGAACTTCGGACCATCATTATTTCACTACGTAATCACTGCGCCCCAATGCCCGGTGCTATGGGATCGGTGATAAAAATGGCTTTGAGTATTATAATCTTCCAACAGTTCAATGAAGCTCATGCTTACTTGAGCTATCCATACTTCACTGCGTTCAATCCGCAGCAGGTCCAAACGGAGAACCTTGCCCGGCGCCACCGGATTGATGAAGCCCAATAAGACAACCATCTCCCTAAATGCCCCCAAATGCCCCATAGTCATTCAAAACAGGCGGGCGCAGTTCGGAGTTGGACCTGCAAGAAATGAACCAGTAATGGTCAGTAAAAACAATGTGCCTCAAAGATGAACGCAGTAGACGATCCATCCAATCCACAAAAAAAACCGGCCCATAAAAATGGAACCGGCTTTCTCTGTTCTATAACAATGTGTATTAATACCCCGGGTTCTGCTCTGCTGCGCGTTCATCGGCAGTAAGCGGTACACCGTTCTTAAAGAGGCGGTCAATGTGCTGCTGCGGAATAGGGCGTAGCTTGTGAAATGGTTTCATGTTGCCGGCAGCAGGGTTAAAGAGCTTTATTCTTTCAACAGATGTTTCTGTACGCGCAAGATCCATCCAGCGCTGAAACTCGCCTAATAGCTCCCGCGTTCTTTCATTCAGCATAAAATGGATAAAACGCGCGGCTTTGGAATTGGCAGATGGCGGGTACTGCTCATGCGGATCATTTGCATCAAAAGCAGCTTCCGTTACCTGCACCAGACTTTCAGTGCTGCTAACATCCCCCTGCACACCACCTTCGGTAAACCAGTAGTGCATGGGTTTTGCTTCGCCCTGTTTGTAAGCGGCACGGCGGCGCAGCGCATTAATGTATTCCAGCGCGCGGCCGTAATTACCACTACGGCCATACGCTTCTGCGGCAATCAGGTAGGTTTCTCCCAGGCGTGCATACACGCCGTCACGGCCGGCGGTTTCGGTGGAGATATCCAGGCGTGTAGGATCCATGTGCTTTATCAGCGACAGGAAATCCTGTTTGTTGAACTTGCTACGCGTTATCCATAGGTAAGACTTTCTGGCGATCTCCGCATCAGGAATGTTCTGGTGCAGGGTAAGCAATATGGCAGTATCGCCCAGCTTGAACTTAGGCTGTCCTACCAATGCGGGCGAAGGTGCATTGTCTACCGTCCACTTGGGAATATTGGCGGCGTTGTTGGAGAGGTAGGCAGTGCGGAAGCTTTTATAAAAACGGGAATCGTTCTTCCGGTCAAAAATATCCAGGGTGTAGTTGGTAGGCATCAGGCGGCGGAACGGGCGTCCGTAGGGAATATCCCGCTGCATACCGGGCTTTTGGTCGTACACCATTTGATAGTACAGGTGCGTGCGGTTGCCGGAGCCGTTCAGCATAAAGGCATTGTTGTTGAACTGTGCGGCCAGTATCACTTCGCGGTTCTCCTGGTTGTTGATGTTCCAGAGATCAGCATAGTTGTCTAACAGCTGGTAAGGACCATCTGTGATCACCAGGTTAGCCCAGTAAGCAGCGCTGTCCATGTCGGAGGGCTTTTGCCCGCGTTGTTCCGTAACAGCGCTGCCACGGGTTAAATATACCTTGGCTAAGTAGTGCCTGGCGGCGCCTTTGGTAATACGCCCGTATTGCGACTGGGTGGCAGGCAGTGTTGCAGCGGCAAACTGCAGATCGCTGATAATAGTTTGGTAAATGTCTGCAACGGGCGACCGTGAAAACTCAAGGCGTACGGTAATATCGCCGGTAAGCGTAAGCGGCACGCTGCCAAACTGCTGCACCAGCATAAAGTAATAAAAGCCCCGCAGGAAACGCAGCTCTGCAATGCGCAGGTTCTTATTGGTATCATTGGTGTAGAACTGCGTGCCCTCTATTTTTGGAATGCGTTCTATGCCCATGTTACAGGCATTAATAGCGCGGTAGTAGGCCGTCCACATATCATGAATGTATGCGGCGGAGGTAGGGTTCAGCTGGGCCGTGTAATCGTCAAAATATTTGTTTTGCCCGTCAGATGCTTCGGTGTATTCATCCACACCGTAGTTGAACAGGGTAAAGCTCTGCTCCCCGTTAAACAGGTAACGCAGCTCGCTGTAAGCGCCATCTACCAGGTCTTCTATGCCGGTTTCGGTATCGTAATAATCGTAAGAGATCTGCGTTACCATATCCTCATCCAGGAATTTTTTGCAGGAAGGCAGCAGCAGAATGGCTATCAGTATATATAATCGCTTTTGCATCATTTTTCAGTTTATGGGTGAGGGTTAGAAACCTACGCGCAGGCCTATCACTATGCTTTTATCACTCAGGTTATTATTATCTGTCAGCTGATCATTTACGTTGGTCTGGTAGTTGGCGGTAAATTCCGGGTCCAGCCCTTTAAAGTCTGTGATCAGCCAGGGATTGAATGCCGTAACATATACCCGCAGGTTCTGGATGTGCAGGCGCGAGATCATGCTCTTTGGCAGGTTATACGCCAGCGATACATTACGCAGCTTCACAAAAGAGGCCTTCTGGTACAGGTAAGATTCCGGGTAATCGATCCGTTCCTGATCCTGCCGCGGGCGCGGGTATACGTTGGATGGGTTGGCCGGCGTCCAGTAATCCAGCTTCCTTTCAGTATAACGTCCTGCCAGTGAGGGGCGGTAATATCCGCTGGCTATCATCTGCCCTATGCGTGCGTAAAAGAAAAAGGAGAACTCCACACCTTTGTACGCAAAGGTGTTTACGATACTGCCCGACCAATCAGGTACGTTGTTGCCAATCACCATACGGTCACGGGCATCGATCACCTTATCATTGTTCAGGTCAAGGATCTTGCCCTGACCGGGTTTGCGGCCATATGCAGCAGCAGCATCCGCTTCGCTGGTTTGCCATACGCCAATGGGTTTCCAGTCGTAGAATACGGTTACCGGCTGCCCTATGAACCAGCGGTTGGCAATATCATCGTTCTTGGAGCCGTACAGCTCCGTGATCTCTTCCTTGTTCTTGGCAAATACCAGGTCGGTGTTCCAGCGGAAACCACTGTTGGTTTCCATATTCACGGTTCCCAGGCTTACTTCCACACCGCGGTTGCGGGTAGATCCGATGTTCTCCTGTATAAACCCAAAGCCGGATACTGTGGGCACCTGCCGGTCCATGATCAGGTCGCGGGTATTGGCCTGGTACACATCTACGGTACCGGTTATACGTCCTTTTGCAAAGGAGAAATCAATACCGCCGTTCACCTGGTAAGTGGCTTCCCATTTCAGCGAAGGGTTAGGTATCAGGTTGGGTAAGTAACCCCATGCAGGATTATCGCCCCATACATAACGGGTTTTGGCCAGGCGGCCCTGTACCGTGTACGGGCTAATGGCGGAGTTGCCTGTTTTACCATACCCTACGCGCAGCTTCAGCTCATCTAAAAAGGAGACGCCTTTCAGGAAGCTCTCTTCCTGCATTTTCCAGGCCAGCGCAAAGGAGGGAAAGAAGTCCCATTTGTTACCCGGCGCCAGCACGGAGGATCCGTCAAAACGGCCGGATACCGTAAGCAGGTAACGATCCAACAATGTATAGTTCACACGGCCCATGTACGACATTAACCTGCGTTGCGAATAATCGCTGCTGAATGCATCCGGCCCGCTGTTGTTGGTAGATCCCAGGTTGTAGAACAGCTGTTTGTCGTACGGCAGGTTCGACACCGTAAGCCCGGATGCCTCATACCTTTCATGCTGGATACTTTGCAGCAGGGTAAGGCCCAGGCTGTGCTGCTTATTAATTTGCTTATCATAGAACAGCAGGTTTTCCAGCACGTAGGAGAAGCGCTGCTGCTGGTCGTAAATGGCCTGCGATGTACCGCGGTTACGGTTAGTGCTCAGCGAACCGTAGAACTGCCCGCGGCGGTACTGCCGGTAATCGGGACCGAAGTTCATGCGGAAACGCAGGTCCTTTGTGAGCTGTATTTCGCCGTAATAGCTGCCCATCACATGCGTGGTGCGGCGTTCATCAATTACATTATCGATATTGAACAACGGGTTAAAGATCAGCGCATCGCCTCCCGGCTGGTATATTTTATTGCCGGCACTGTCATAGGGTACTGCCAGGGGCAGCTGTCCGATGGCGTTAAAGTACAGCGGCGCACCGAATTGCTGGGTAGATACGCTGGCCATGGTGGATCCGCCTACGCGTATAATGCGGCTCACATTGTAATCCACCCCTAAGCGTACATTATAGCGCTCAAAGGATTGTGTTTTCTGGATGCCGCTTTCATTGTAATATCCCAGCGACATTACCACCCGCACCTTCTCCGATCCGCCGGAAACGCTTACCTGGTGATCCTGTTTCAGGCCCGTACGCAGCGCCATCTTAGCCCAATCCGTGGTTCTTACTTTACCTGCATTATAGATGGGTACAGAATCAAAGGCGCCCATACCATACAATGCAAACTGCTGCTGTTCCGCAGCGGTGGCTGCGCGGTATTTGGGAATAAGGTTGGCTTTGTCGGCCCACTCATACCCCTGCGCTACCGATTCCCACATGTTGATATCTCCCTTAAATAAATTAAAGTCCTGTTTGGGGTTGGGAAAGGGCGTGGTATAATCCAACGGGTCGCTGTTGTTACGGTAGGCTTCCCGCCTCAGCTCTGCAAACTCGCCCCCATCCATCATATCCAGGGTAGTGAGCGGTTTTGAAAAGCCAACATACCCATCGTAGGTTACGGAGGCTGCGCCGATCTTGCCTTTTTTCATGGTCACCAGTATTACGCCGTTGGCGCCGCGGGAACCGTAGATGGCGGTAGCAGATGCATCTTTCAGGATCTCTACCGATGCAATGTCGGAGGGGTTAAAATCGTTAATGCTGGAGCTGTCCGGCAGCGGAATACCATCCAGCACCACCAGCGGGTAGTTGGTAGCTTTCAGCGAGCGGTTACCACGAATGCGGATCTGCGGGTTATCGCCCGGACGAAAGCTGCTGGCCGCCACATCTACCCCGGCAGCCCTGCCCTGTAAGGCCTGCGAAATACTTTGTACCGGCACCTGCTTTATTTGCTGGGCGCTTACGGAAGACAGGGATCCTGTTACATCGCTCTTTTTGCGGGTACCGTACCCCACCACCACCACTTCTTCAATAGCGGTTTGGTCCAGCGCCAGCACCATATTAATAGTGGTACGGTTGCCGATCTCCTCCTCTTTACGTACATATCCTACAAAAGAAAAAACCAGCGTGCCCTGGCCATTGCTAACGGTGAGCCTGTAGTGCCCGTCCTTATCTGTAACCGTACCGGTGCCGGTACCTTTCAGCGCCACCGTTACACCGGGCAGCGGGTTGTTGTTCTCCGCCGCTGTTACACGGCCGGTAATGGTAATGGCAGGCGCTTCGCGTGCAAAAGAAATTAAATGGCTACAACAGGCAAATAACGTAAAAAGCAGGGCTTTCGCAAACAGGAAGGCGATCCCGTTGCGTTTCGTGGAAGTACGCATATTGTTTCAGATTTTGGGTGCGAGGAAAAGGTTGATACTTTCTGCTACATGTTCATAACGTGGTTGCTAAAATAGCAGAAAGGCGGGGTGGAAAGAATGGAAAATCGTACAGATGTATGGATAAATTGGTGGGGGAAACGGTGTCTGGACCTGTCAATAACCCATATTTGGGAATTTTTGTACCTTCCATGATAAGTAATATCAGAATAAAATGAAAAGAAGGACCAACAGGGGAATCGGAGCTGGTAAAATACGCCGTTATTTCCGTCTTTCTGCTTCCAGAAAACTTAGGGGGCAAGATTTAAGTGAACTGGAGGAGAACGGTTTTGAAGCAATGTTCGCAAATATTGGAAGACGTGCTGCTACCAATGCTATTAATGAAAATAAAGCATTGGGAATTCCTGTTACCTTCTGGCAGGATGGATGGGTAGTACGCAGAATGCCGGACGGTAGTATTGAACGGCTTCAGCAGGCAGCACAGGTCAGGGAAAAACAATTCAGGAAAGGTACTGTACTCCATGTCAGAAAAGCACACTAGCCGTATGCGGGTGTTTGCCGGCCCTAACGGATCCGGTAAAAGCACTACTGTTAAAGAAGTTCAACGTAATTTTTACACGGGTGTTTATATTAATGCAGACGATATAGAAAAAACCGGGCGGGAAAAAGGCTTTATCAACCTGGGCGACTATGGTTTAACCGCTGATGAAACAACCTTCACTAATTTCCTTCAACAATCTACCCTATTTCAAAAAGCTAACCAGGAAGGGTTTCCAATAGATCTTACACTTTCAGACAATATCATAAAAATAGGAAAGGATACACATTCCTATGAAGCCGCTTTAATTGCTGAATTCCTGCGCCGGTTGCTGATTGAAGAAGGCAATACTTTTTCCTTTGAAACAGTAATGTCGCATCCTTCCAAACTGGATATATTTAGAAATGCCCATGCAGCGGGCTTTAAAAACTATCTGTACTTTATTGCAACAGTATCACCTAAGATCAATATTGACCGCGTAGCGGCAAGGGTAAAAAAGGGCGGGCATGCTGTTGATCCACATAAGATCGAAGAACGTTATTACCGTTCCCTGGATCTTTTAGCTGACATGATACCCTATTGCCACCGGTGCTACCTGATCGACAATTCACTGGAGGGAAAATCCCGTTTAATAGCCGAAATTGAAGATAACAAAACAGTCATCATTCATAACGATGATATTCCGGATTGGGTGTATACCTATGCTATCCAAAAAATGGGATTTGATCAATAATTACCTACAACCGCTCATAATCCTCCCGCGTATCCACATCCACCTCTCCCAACGGAAACGGCACCGCCGCCACTTCCTGCTCAAACTGCAGCAGCAGCTTTTTAGCGCCTTCCTGGCCTTTTAGTGCCAGCAGCTCAGGAAAGAAGAGCTGATCAAACAGCACCGGCACGCCCATGGTGTTCTTATAATAGCTGGCAACAATGCCTTTGCCGGTGTCCAGCTTTTGCTGCATTAGCTGCTGCAGGTGTTCAACACTCACATGGGGCTGATCGCATACCATTAAGATCACGCCGGTGGCCAGGGGCGCTTTTTCCTGCAGGGCCGATATGCCGGTACGGATGGAGGAGCTCATGCCCTCTTCCCAATCCTTGTTCTCTATCATGGTCACCAGCTCTTTCGGAACTTCCGGGGAAATGATCATGGCATGCGCGCCCAGCACCACTATTACGGGAGTGCAGCCTGAGCTCAGGGCTGTTTGTATGGCATGCTGCAACAGGGTTTTGCCCTGGTAAATGAGCTGCTGTTTGGGAGCTCCCATACGGGTGGAGGCGCCTGCGGCTAAGATGATAATGCCTGTCATAGTGAAATGGATTAATGCAGTACAGCAGGTTCCCCGTTATGCGGGGCATGAATAGGGGTATTTTTATCGCGCAGCGGGGTGCCACTGCGGTTAGACAGCACAGCTTTGATCTCCGCCATTACCGACAACGCAATTTCTTCCGCACCTTCTGCGCCAATATCCAGGCCGGTAGGGCCGTATACCTTCTGCAGCTGTTCCGTGGTGATGGTTACACCGGCTGCGCGCAGCTCTTCCAGCATACGGTCCAGCTTCTTTTTAGGACCCAGGGAACCAATATAAGGCAGCTCCAAAGGCAGCAATTGCCGCAGCATGGCCAGGTCGTAATTATAGTTGTGCGTCATGAGCACCACAGCGGTACGGTCATCAATTACTATTTGCGATAAAGCCTGTTCCGATCTGGAAACCAGCACTTTACCGGCTTTCGGGAAACGCTGCGGGGTGGCATAATTAGGGCGGCCATCTATCACTGTGGTTTCCCATCCCAACACTGCCGCCAGGGCAGTTAAGGGAATGGCGTCATTCCCTGCCCCGAAAATGATCAGGGCCGGCGCGGGCTGCACCACTTGTATAAAGGCGGTGAAAATATGCGTGTAGGTGTATTGTTTGGTAACATGCAGCTGGGTACGCAGCGCTTCCTGCGCATCCTGCAGCAAAGTATTATCCGGCCATTCCACGTTACTGAAAAATGCATTTTTCTGTATGCTGTGCTGTGTAAGCAGTAAAACGGTGCCGGGTTGTGTGCCTTTTTTATCTTCCAGGGAGAATAAAGTAGCCAGCACAGAGGTTTGCCGCTGCTGCAGGCAGGCTTTTAATAATTGAATGGGATGATTGGGCGCCGTGGGCACAACAGGCTCTATTAAAATATGGATGATGCCATTGCAGCCCAGCTGCACGCCCAGTTTGGCATCGTCTTCGTCGGTAGTGTCGTAGGTTACCAGCATGGCCTGCTGGCGGAACATTACCTGCTGGGCTTTGCGCAGGGCGTCGCCCTCCAGGCAGCCCCCGCTGATAGCGCCGGTCAGCTGACCGTCTTCTGTAATTAACATTCTTGCACCGGCGCGGCGGTAGGCGGAGCCTTCTACCAGCACCACGGTGGCTAATGCGGTTTGTTGTCCTTGCAGTTGAGCTTTGTCAAACGCGGCTACAATGTCTTTGAGCTCTTTCATCTGTTTATCTTTTCCTTCCCTAAAGTTAATAAAAAGTAAAGGCGAAAAGTGAAGGATTACAGTTTGCTGGCTGTAGGTCCCTGCGCTTTTCGCCTTTTAAGTTATTTGTGATGATCTATACTTCGCTCTGCTGCTTCTGTACTGAGAACACCGCTTCGCTGTTCATAAATGGCTGTGATCTTAACCGGTGGCCGGTAGCGGCAAAAATAGCATTGCCTATTGCTGCGGCTACAGGCGGTAAAGCCGGCTCGCCTAAACCCGTGGGCTTTTCATTATTTTCAATAAAAGCTATCTCCACCGGCGGCGCTTCCCGCATACGTATCAGACGGTAACGGTCGTAGTTGGTTTGGTCCGGTTTGCCTTTGGTAAGGGTTAGCTCACCGAACATGGCATGCCCCAAACCATCTATCATGGCGCCTTCTACCTGGTTTTCGGCCCCGCTCCTGTTAACGATGGTACCGCAATCCACTGCGCAATAGATCTTGTTGATCTTCCATTGCCCGTTCACGTTACTCACTTCCGCCACCTGCGCTACATAGGTCTGGAACGAAAAGTGCGAGCTCATTCCCTGGAACACACCGGGCTTAGGCTGGCCCCAGTTGGCCATTTGCGCTACTTTTTTGATTACGCCGGCATAACGGTCCGGATTATAATCCATTTTGCCTACCGGCTGCGCTTTGGCCTGCTCCAGCAGCTCCAGGCGGAAAGCTACCGGGTCTTTACCTATGCCGTGCGCAATTTCATCCAGGAAAGATTCTTCTGCAAAAGCAATATAGTTATGAATGGGCGCACGCCAGGGGCCTGTGGTTACGGGTGATTTATACTCGTGCGTATCCACCTGCAGGTTAGGTACTGCACCGGCAGGGAAATTATCTTCACGCGCCGTATTACCGGTTACACCTACAGAATGGTGATGCCAGGCAATCAGCTTGCCGTTACTATCTGTGGCGGCCTTGTATTTGTATAAAGCCATAGGCCTGTAAAATCCTCCGCCCATATCATCTTCCCTTTTCCAGATCACATTTACCGGGGCTTTAGCCAGCTGGGATACCGCTACGGCCTCCTCTACAAAGTCGGTCATGAGCCTCCGCCCAAAACCGCCGCCCATGCGGGTCATGCCTACCTTTATCTTCTCTTTGGGGATCTTGAATTTTTCAGCAATGGTATTGCGCGCTTTGTCCGGCAGCTGAATGGGCCCGTATAGCTCAACACTGTCTGCCTTCACATCTGCGAAAAAGTTCATGGGCTCCATGGGATTATGCGGAATGAACGGGCATTCAAATGTTGCCTCAAATGTTTTGGTACCGGCAGCCAGTCCTTTTTTGATGTTGCCATCCTTACGCTTTGATTCTTTTGGCAGCTGTTCCAGCGTCTTATTAAAGTTTGCTTTGTAATCAGCAGTGCTTTCCAGCGTGCCATCATCTTTCCAAACCGCTTTTATGGACCTCGCAGCCTGCATTACTTCCCAGGTGCTGCGGCCCAGCACGGCTATCTTGTTATCAAAGGTCACTACATCCTTTATGCCCTGGTATTTGCGGGCGACATCCTGGTTAAATGATTCCAGCGTTTGCCCAAATGCAGGCGGACGAATAATAGTGGCATACAGCATGCCTTCCCGTTTGGTATCAATACCGTATTTCTGTTTGCCGGTAATAATGGCTTTGGTATCGTAGTTGCCTATACGTGTGCCAATGATCTTAAAGCTCTTCGGATCTTTCAGCTTCACATCTTTGGGTACCGGCATGGTAGCTGCTTTTTCTACCAGGTCGCCGTAAGAGATCTTTTTACCGCTGTCTTTATGATGCACCATACCTGCTTCTGTTGTGCAGGTGTTGGGATCTACCTTCCATTTATCGGCAGCTGCGTTCACCAGCATTTGCCGGCCGGTGGCGCCTGCCTGCCGGAAGGGATCCCAGCTGCTGCGTACAGAGCCGCTGCCGCCAGCCACCTGGCGTGTATACTTGTCCGTATCCAGGGCGGCTTGCTCAATGATCACGTTCTTCCAGTCTACATCCAGCTCTTCTGCCACTATCATGGGCAGGGAGGTTTTCACCCCCTGTCCTATTTCCGGGTTGGGCGCCATAATGGTCACTAAACCGTCGGTACCTATTTTAATGAATGCATTCAGGGTTTGCATTGCTGCAGGTGCATTGCTACCGGAAGGGCTACACGAAGCTAAATACTCCATGCCCAATATCAAACCTCCGCCGGCTGTAATGCCGATCTTAAGGAAATGTCTTCTGTTGATGGTGGATGTGCTCATGATCTACCTCCTTGTGCAGCCAGGTGAATGGCTTTTTTAATTCTGTTATAGGTACCGCAACGGCAAATATTGCCCGACATCAGATTATCTATCTCCTGGTCTGTGGGATGCGGTTTATCTTTCAGGAAAGCTGCTGCGCTCATGATCTGCCCGGCCTGGCAGTAACCGCATTGCGGCACATCCACTTCTTCCCAGGCTTTCTGTAAAGGATGATCTCCTTTTTCAGACAGTCCTTCAATGGTCACTATCTTTTGCTGACCGATGGACGATACCGGCACAGAGCAGGACCGCACGGCATCACCGTTCAGGTGCACGGTACAGGCGCCACATTGTGCAATGCCGCATCCGAACTTGGTACCTGTTAGTCCTGCAAAATCGCGGATCACCCATAACAAAGGCATTTGCGGATCTACATCTACTTTGTAGTCCGTATTGTTGATGGTTAAGTTGAAGACAGCCATAACGAGGGTTTAGAGATTACACCAATGATAACGTTAGAAATATAATACAATATTTTGCTTTGGGGAAGTAAAAATACATTGGTGGTAAAGGGCGGGAAGCTATTTAATTGGATAGTGGAAAGTATGGAATGAAAAATGTAAAATATTAAATGATAAATGTAAAAGTGAAATGCCGCAATGCCCTCTGTGGTCGAAGGTTTCGGCACTCCACTTTTACATTTAATATCTTACGTTCTCGCTGTGCGTTGTATCCTTCAATACTATACGCTATGCATTTAAACCACCATCTATGGTAGTTACCGCACCGGTAAAAGAGCGTGCTTCTGTGCCGGATAAAAATGCCACATATGCTGCAATATCATCTGCGGAACCATATTTAGGAATGGCCATTAAGGCGCGCTGATGATCGGAATGCGGCCCGTTCTGGGGGTTCATATCAGTATCGGTTGAACCGGGCTGTATCAGGTTAACGGTGATCTCACGTGCGCCCAGGTCGCGTGCCAGTCCCTTGGTAAGGCCAATGAGCGCGGCTTTTGTCATGGAGTAAAGGGTCATACCCGGCGCCCACACACGCTCTGCGAGGTTGCTGCCAATGGTAATAATGCGGCCGCCATTCGGCATGTGCGCCAGCGCTGCCTGCACGGCTACAAATACTGCGCGCACATTTACAGATACTACGCGGTCAAATTCTGCCAGGGTGTGTTTGTCTATTTCTCCGGCCATCCAGATGCCGGCATTGTTCACCAGGATATCTATGCTGCCAAAGGTTTTGGCGGCCTGGTTCACCGCAGCGGTGAGGGCTTCTGCATTTGCATTGTCGGCTGCAATGGCTATTGCCTGTCCGCCGGCAGCTTCAATTTCTTTAACTACTGCTTGTGCTTTATCTGCTGCGCTCACATAGGTGATGGCTACTTTTGCACCTTCGTGTGCCAGGCGTTTGGCGATGGCGGCGCCCATACCGCGGCTCCCTCCTGTTACCAGGGCTGTTTTGTTTTCTAAACGTTTCATATGATCTATGATTTATGTTTGATGGTTTTATTTACGGTTGTAATTATTGCAAGCTGGATGCGGTTATGTTTTTTGAATACACTACTGTTACTGGATCCGGGCCACATGTTTCAAAAAGTATCCCGATCCTCATCCCATTAACCACGCCACTTTAACAGAACGATCATTCCAATATTGCTCAAAAAAAAAGGTGATCATTGCCTGATCACTTGAATTAAGAACTCCGCCATTTGTGTTACGAGCTTTTTATTTTTTGAGATGATATAGGTTTGCCACAGTCCGCTGAAATTCGCGATGATATAACTGGCCAGCATGTTCACGTCGCGGTCTTTGCTGATCTCTCCTGCCGACTGTGCTTTTTTAAGCAGTACCTCCAGGATATCATTCAGGCGGGCGCCGTCGTTCTTCAGGATGGTGCTCACCTCTTTATCTGTTTCTGCCAGCTCAAAGGACGATTTCACCACCATGCAGGCTTTGCCTTCCTGCAGGGTTCTTTCCAGGGCTTTGCGGATAATAGCTTCCACTGCATCTATAGACGATAGCGCGCCGGCAGCAGCTGCTTTGTATTCTTCCTGTTTATCTGTAGCGTAATTGCCCAGGCATTGCAGGAACAGGGCGTGTTTATCGCCATAAGTATCGTAGATGCTGGCGCGGTTCAGCTGCATTGCTTCTACCAGGTCCTGCATGGAAGTAGCGTGGTAGCCCTTTTCCCAGAACAGGTCACGGGCTTTTTCCAATCTTTCTTCCGGGTCAAATGCTTTATTTCGTGCCATGATGAGGCAAAGGTACGATAATGGAACGATTGTTCCAAATAAGGTTTATGAAGTGAGGAACGGATGATTGTAGAGGTTACTTAGCCTCGCCATTGTATGAGGCTTCCAAAGGGCTGATAACCGCTCCGGTAGGTTTGTGAACATCCGGGGCTTGATAAACATTTCCGCCTGCTTAGTACAGTTTCCGAAGGTTGGTACCCTTCCCGGAGGCCCAATAAACGGGCTGCACCCGCCTGTTTTGTAAAACGATGGCGCGTTTAATATCGTATCAGGCGTTGTTATGCTATAAGCTTTATCAAGCGCATCACGCCGGGCAAAGGCCCGTTTATTGGAACCTCCGGGGCCGGGGAGATCGGAGCGATGGAAGAACATTATGTTGGTGCTGCAGGTTCCTGGTGTTTACTATATGAACCCGGGAAATCAGGGCGATGGAAGAACATTATGTTGGTGCTGCAGGTTCCTGGTGTTTACTATATGAACCCAGAGAGATCTGAGTGATTGAAGAACATTATGTTGATTGCTACAGATTCCTTGCATTTACTATTATGGACCCGGGAGATTCAAAGCGATGGAGGAACATTATGTTGATGCATCAGATCCCTGCATTTACTATTATGAATCCAGGGAAATGAGAGCGATGAAGCCCCTTTATGTTGGTTGCTGTGGGTTCATCACATTACTTCGTATTGCTTGTTTTCTCTTAACCCACCGTTATGCTTTTGCCCCCCCGTTCCCTTGCCGGGCCTCCCACCCATCCGGGCAGCGGACCTTGGCCGGCGTGATACGCTTGACAATGCCACATCCTTATTTACAGCACACACGACCCGTTAAGCCCAATAGACTTACCGAACAGGCGGGCGCAGTTCGATGCCGGATGGGTGGGAGAACAAACCTGAGAAATCAAACTTAAAAGTCCGGGCGCTTATATCTCGTATAACTACAAAAAGGCGGGCGTCGAATGAGTGGGAAAAACAAACCTGAGAAAGGCTTATCTAACCCCATAACTACCCAACAGGCGGGCGCTGTTCAATGCCGGATGGGTGCGAGGAATGAACATACTCCCTTAATACGTTATTCAACCGCGCAGTAACAGCCCCCGGTTGCCCATTACCAATAGGCTTGCCATCCAGCTGCAGTACAGGCAAAATGTATTTAGTAGTGCTGGAAATAAAAGCCTCTTTCGCGGCACGGAACTCTTCCAAGGTAACATCCCGCTCTTGTACTTTAAACAGCTCGCGGGCTACTTTTAAAGTATGCATCCGCGTAATGCCTTTTAAAATATTGCGGGATGGCGTTACTACAATACCATCCTCCGTAACCATGAAAATATTCGCACGCGGGCATTCCGTGATCAATCCATGCCGGTAATACAGCAGGTCGTCTGCCTGCTGTTCCTTTACAAACGGCTGCAGCCAGATGGCCATCAGGTAATCAATGGTCTTTATTTCCGGCAGCTGCCGCTGATGATTGTAGCTTGCCAGGCGCAATCCTTTTTCAAAAGCATCTGCAGCAAGCGGGGCTAAAGGTTGTTGCGTGATCACCAGGTTGGGCGAGGCAATGCTATACCCGTCTTGCGGGTAACCGCCGGTGCAGGAAATACGGATGCCGGCATCAGGGATCTGGTTGCGTTGTATTAGCTCATGAATGATAGCTTTCAGCTGCTCCGGGCTTTGCTGCAACGGCAACCGCATTTGTGCTGCGGAGTTGTAGAAGCGGGCCAGGTGGTCATCCAGGAAAACCGGTATGTTATTGATCGTTTTAAAGAAATCAAAAATGCCGTAGCCACGTTGTGTTGCCAGGTCGGTGACCAGTAAGGCAGCCTCGCCGGCCGGTACAAATGTATCATTAATAAAAACAACCGGTTGATTCATGCCGCGTAGATATTTGCCGAAAGATAAGGCAGCGCGCGGGTATTTCTATATTTTGATCACTACTTTTCCCATCAGGCGGCCCGCAGCAAAATATTGATAGGCCAGTGCAGCTTCCTCAAAGGGAAATACACGGTCTATTACAGGATGCAGCATGTGTAAAGCTATAGTGCGGATCATGGCTTCCAGGCTGCTGCGGTGACCAACAAATAAACGGCGCATGGTAACCAGGTTGCCGACCAGTATGATGGGATCGATCTCTATCATCTTTTTTTGTATACCCAGCACACTCACCAGCGCTACATTGGCATTGAGCGCGGCCACCTGTAATGATTGTTCAATGGTATCAGCCCCGCCGGTTTCTATGATATGATCTATGCCTTGTCCGTTCGTGAGCGCCTGTACCGCAGCTGGCCAGTTGGGTATGGTGTACCGGTTGATCACATCATCCGCACCCAGCTCAATGAGCCGTGCTGCTTTCTCCGGGCAAGATGTAATGGCAATCACTTTTGCACCCAGCATTTTGGCAAGCTGTAAAGCAAACAATGCTACGCCGCCGGTACCTATGGTAAGTACGGTTTGTCCCGGTGTAACATGCCCGCCGCCGGTTAATGCATTCCAAGCCGTTAATCCTGCGCAGGGCAAGGTGGCAGCTTCTTCCCAGCTCAGGTGCGGTGGTATATGCACCAGGCTTTCTTCTTCCAGTAATGCATATTCCGTGAGCATACCGGGCAGTGTACAGCCTAACTGATAGCAGCCAAGCTCACGGCTAAACGGCCCGTCTATCCAGCGGGCAAAGTAGCTGCCGGTTACACGATCACCTATGACAAACTTTTGTACTGCTTCTCCAATAGCCACTACCTCTCCTGCCCCATCGCTCAGGGGTATTACGCCGGGTACTGACGGCAGCGGGTATACGCCGTTCAGGATATAGGTATCCCGGCGGTTCAGCGACACGGCATGCATGCGCACCAGCACTTCATTAGGGCCGGGCTCCGGGATGGGATGTTGTTGCAGGATAAGTTTTTTTACAGCGCCGTTATCTTCCAGGTGATAAGCTCTCATGATCATTATTTTGATGGCAAAGCTAGGCCGGGCAGTTGCCTGCGGGTTTATCCAAACACGCCAATCATCGATCATTTTACGCCATGGCATCACAGCCGGTTGTATTTACACTTATCTTGGCACAAATTTCAGGATGTATGGATCTTCAAAAAGCATTAGTGAAAAACCTGCTGGCCTATGCCGTGCGGCGGGAAATATCTGCGGAGCAGCTATGCTCCCTGGCGGGGCTTTCAATCTCAGCACTACAAAGCAAAAACACCCTGACCATTACACCCAAGCAGCTGAATGATCTGTGGTTAAATGCCAGTCATTTGAGCAACGATCCTTTATTCGGACTGCACCTGGGCGAATCCATGCAGGCATCTGCCCTGGGCATGGTAGGGCTTATTATTCAGCATAGCAGCACAGTAGGTGAAGCGCTTACACAGGCAGCTTCCTTTACACACCTCATCACCGACCTGTTTGGCATGCAGGTTACGCAACATAAAACGGGTTTTAGTGTACAATTCATTCCGTATAAAGATGGTACCCGGGAACACAGTTTTGCTTTTCAGCAAATGATGGACCTGTTTATGGCATATACCCTGCATGAAATGGACGGACTGGTATTGCAGCTCATTCAGCCCAAACAGGTGAAGCTGCCCTTTCACAGTGATCATGAAGCGGAATACCAGCGGGTGCTGCATTGTACGGCTATCAGTAAATCGAAGGAATATGTAATTGAGTTTGATAAACAGCATTGGGATACGCCTGTGATCACTGCCAATTATGCGTTGCAAAGCATGCTGCTGCAAAAGGTAGGCGCGGTAGATGATACTTTCAACAACATTCCCAACCTGCGCAGCCGCTTAAGCAGCTATTTACTGGCCAATGCTTACCTGGGTATTCCTTCTTTGGAAGATCTGGCTGCGAATTTTAACACCAGCGCCCGTACGCTGCAACGCAAGCTGCAGGAAGAAGGCATCACTTACCAGCAGCTGGCGGAATCAGTGCGCAAATCGCTGGCGCTGCATTACCTGGAATCCGGTACTTACCCTATTAAAGAGATTTCGTATATACTGGGGTATAATGAGCTGAGCGCATTTACACGTGCATTTAAGCGGTGGACAGGCAGCAGCCCGGTGAACTACCTGAAAAACTGACTAATGTGCTGATGTGCTAATATGCTAATGTGCTGGTTTTTGTTGCTTTTTGCATGGTAAGGGCATGTGTAGCTTATTTTTAACATTATACTTAAGCACTAAACATATTCATCAAAACATATTCATTAAAGCATATACCAGCACATTAGCACATTAGCACATTAAAACAGTTCCAGCTGCCCGTTTGCCGGCGGCAATATCTCACCAAAATTTGATAGCCCTATCCCTAACAGCCGTACTTTATTATCCTCATAAAAAGCAGCCGTCATTAGCTGCCGGGCGGTAGCCTGTATGGTAGCAACATCATTCACCGGGTAGCTAAGCGATAAATTGCGCGTGATCTGCCGGAAGTCACTATACTTCACCTTCAGCGTAATAGTACGGCCTTTCAGATTGTATTTCATTAGGCGGTTATGCACGGTGAGCGATAGCTTATCCAGCTCTGCGTACATTTCCTCCAGGGTGGTAAGGTCGTAAGGGAAAGTATCTTCCGCGCTCAGGGATTTGGTTTCGCGGTGCGGCTCTACGGGCCTTTCATCAATGCCCCGCACAATGCGGTAATAGAAACGGCCGGGCTTACCGAAGTGCTGGGTAAGATCTGCTTCCGTAAGCTTTTTCAGGTCAGCGCCGGTATGCAAGCCCATGCGCTTCATCTTATCTGCCGTTACCTTGCCTACGCCAAAGAACTTTTCTACTGGCAGCTTTTCCATAAAATCTTCTATAGCCGAAGGACCTATAAAGGTAAGTCCGTCCGGCTTTTGCATGTCAGAAGCTATCTTGGCTACAAACTTATTTACCGATACGCCGGCAGATGCCGTAAGCCGGAGCTCATCCTTTATAGCCTGCTTTATCAGCTTAGCCACCTCTATGGCAGAACCTATCTGTAGCTTATCCTGGGTTACATCCAGGAAAGCCTCATCCAGTGAAAGAGGTTCTATGAGGTCGGTGTAGCGGTGAAAGATCTCGCGGATCCTGCGGGATACCTCTTTATATACATCAAAGCGCGGGCGTACGAAAATAGCATCCGGGCAAAGCTGCAGCGCCCTTTTAGATGGCATGGCCGACCGGATCCCGAATTTACGCGCCTCATAGCTGGCAGTAGCCACTACCCCACCCCGGCCTTCCGGCGAGCCGCCCACTACAATGGGTTTGCCACGGTACTCCGGGAAATCGCGCTGCTCTATGGACGCGTAAAAGGCGTCCATATCTATGTGGATGATCTTGCGGAGCGGTTTAGAAGGTTCGTTTTGCATGCACCAGGTGGCAAAAGACAAAGATAGGAAGGGATGGGAGAATAAAAAGAAAAAGGCCCCTGGGTACGGTTCCCTGACATTAACAAAGGGTTAACCATTTCCATAAGCTATTATCATAATTTACGGGTTCATTGCATCTAAGGACAGCATTACACCTACCGAGAATAAAATAAGGAAGTATTCAACTTATCATTTGATCCAGGATATGTATCCCCGCATATTTCCCCGCATATTTTCATCTTGCCTTTTTATCATATTAATGGCAGGCAACTTCTATGCCTATACGCAGGGGAAAGATGCAAGGGTAACCATTACCTGTGAAAATCTTACATTAAGCGACTTCTTTAATGCAATATGGGAACAAACCCAGCTGCAGGCCTTCTTCAACGATCAACAAATAAATAGTTCGGAAAGGATCAGCGTAACATTTAAAAATGAACCGCTGGATAACGTGCTCGCCTATCTGCTAAGAAAAAGACAGCTTACCTGGGACTACAGGGGTCAGGTATTTGTAATCCTCCCCAGAAAAGAAGGCGATCCGCTGTTAGGTGAAATGCCGAAAAATGTTACCCGAACAGTAACAGGAACAGTACGGGATAATAACGGTATTCCTGTTAAGAATATTTTTGTTGGGGTGAAGGCTTCCTTTAAAGGAACCAGGACGGATGAAAACGGCCAGTTCAGGTTAAAAGATGTTAAACCCGATGCCCGTCTTGCAACGCGCTCCATGCTTTATATTAATAAAGAGGTGATTGCAAAGGAAGATACCATCAATATACAGGTAGCACCCTACATTGCAAACCTGGACCAGATAACCGTAGTGGGATATTCCCAACAAACACTTACCGGGAATATCAGCAGGGTAAAAGAGGAGGATATTACGGCACAGCCGGTTTCTAACCCGCTTTTTGCATTACAGGGCCGGGTACCCGGATTAAATATTTCCGCCATCAGCGGGTTAGCTGGCAGCAGCCTTACAATCCGGTTGCGTGGAAGGAATAGCATTGACTGCAGCACAGATCCGTTGATAATATATGATGGGATGCCTTTCTTTTCAGGGCAATCCAATTCAGATGTAGCCAACACGCTAAGGAACGATGCAGGATTAGGAGCAAATGTTGCCGCCAGCACGTTAAATCTTATAAACGTGCATGATATTGCCAGTATGTCTGTACTCAAAGATGCAGATGCCACTGCCATTTATGGCACGCGTGGGGCCAACGGCGTAATAGTTATTACCAGTAAAATGCCCCGGGAGGATAGGAAAGGAATAACGGTAAGCGCCTATTCAGGCATTGCGCAGGTGGGGCATTTTGTTAAATACCTGGATCTGCAGCAATATTTATCGATGCGTCGTGAAGGATTGCGTAACGACGGGCGATCTCCCGACGATCAGGATTATGACCTCAAAGCATGGGATACCACACGCTATACCAACTGGCAAAAGACGCTGATAGGTGGAACCGGCCATGTTACCAATGCCAACATGGAAGTTGTAGGCGCAGGCAAAACCAGCAGCTACCGCCTAAGCGGCCTGTATAGGCGTGAAAGCACTGTTTATCCCACTAAAGATTATTTTTACATCAAAGGATCATTACGATTTCAATACAATTTCAGCTCCCTCAATAAAAAATTCAATGCAGCTGTATCAGGAAATTATGTGGCTGACCGGAATAAGCTGCCCTTCCAGGACCTTGTCCAATTTTCCTCTTTACCACCCAATACACCGGAGCCTTATGTTAAGGATACGCTCAACTTTGCAGCGGGAACCTTTTTTGACAACCCTTATGGCTATATGCTTCGAACCTACAAAGCCGGTTCAAAGAATGTACGTACTAATGGCACCTTTAGTTACCAGGTAACACCAGATATATCTATAATATCCACACTTGGTTATGGTTCTTTCAATGTACATGAAACGCAGGTCAATCCATCAAGATCATTCGGTGGCCTGGCCCCTGGCTTTAGCTATTTCGCAGACACTAAATTTTCCAACCTGATTACAGAACTGCAGGGTTTATGGAAAAAAAAGATTGGAAAAGAACAATTTAATGTGCTGATCGGGAGCACTTTTCAAAAGGATGGAAAAACAGCCAGTAGTTATGCAGCCTATGGCTATACGAGCGATACCCAGTTAGAAGATAAAAAAGCCGCAGCAAAAGTAGATACCACTAACCAGCCCTCACAAGACTATCGTTATATATCCTGGTATGCACACATTGGCTATAAGCATAATGACAAGTATTTACTGAATATAACTGTTAACCGGGACGGCTCTACCAGACTATCCCCTACGGGTAGATACGGCAATTTCGGAACCATTGCTGCCGGATGGATCTTTAGCAGGGAAAGCTGGCTGATACAGAACCATATCCTGAGCTTTGGTAAATTGCGTGGCAGCCTGGGAATAACGGGCAATGACAGGTGGACAGATAATGAAAACTCAACCCCTTACCTCCCGTCTTCTATTGTAGCAGGCAATGTTTATAGTACCTTACCCTATAAGCATTATACCTGGGAGAAGGTGCGAAAAGCTGAAGTAGGGTTGGATCTTGGTTTTTTCAATGATCGGCTGTTAGTAAATTTTAGCCTGTATCACAACCGTAGTACAGACCTGCTTCTTACGTCAAAACTCCCTTTAAACGGTGACAAAAACAATCCGGTGAATTATCCCGCCGTGGTGGAAAACAAAGGCATGGAGATAGAGATTATCTCCAATAACATAAGGTCAGATAAGCTCAGCTGGACTACAAATTTCAATATCAGTTTCCCCAGAACAGTGCTAAAAGCATTCCCATTCCTGGAAATGTCTTCCTACAGATACTTTTACTCCGTAGGCTTGCCGCTTGATATGTTTAAGGGGTATCATGTACTTGGCGTAGGCCCAAAAGAAGGGGTCTTCTTGTTTGCAGATAAGAATGGTGACGGAGCCACCCTTGATGATAAGGTGTATGGCAAAGGTATAGGGGCTACGCTATATGGCGGGATACAAAATAATATCCGGTGGAGAGGTTTGGAAATTGAATTTCTTTTACGCTTTGTGCGGCAAAATAATTACGGATTCGAATATGCTGATTCTTATATTCCTGCGGGTGCTATACGAAATCAGCCTATAACAGTATTGGATCGCTGGCAGCGTCCCGGAGATGTGACCCGCATACAGCGATTTACCAGTTCGTCATCCACACCGGAGGGAATGGCTTTCGCTTATGCCGTTGATAGCGATCAGCGGGTAACAGACGCTTCTTATATAAGAATGCAGTCATTATCTGTTGCCTACCATCTTCCGGAAACATGGATGCAAAGGATCAGGATAAAAAGCAGTAAATTATTTGTACAGGGGCAAAATCTGTTCACAATTACCCGGCATCCCGGTTTAGATCCTGAAACTGCGGCATCCTCTGAAAGATATCCAATAACCCGGATGGTTACTGCAGGATTACAAATAGCATTCTAAGCACAGGGGGCAAAGACACCAGCACCAGGTTTTACACCACTTCTTTAATTCCGGGGACTTGATTACTGTTATTACTTTTCTTATGGTGATACGCATTGCTATTAACTTATTGCGCAATCGATAGCAATAATGGGAGATGCTGAAAACCCATGTAACAGAGTAAGCATAAAACCTAAATTGATCATTATGAAAAAGTTCCTATGTAAACGCCAGCGTGAAGCATTTACGCTCGCCGTATTACTATTGTCCACCCTGTTTTCACAGGGAAACATAAAACGCACACTTGCCAGATATACGCAGAGCAATCTTCCCGGTTTTTGCCTGCAGGCAACCCCTCCATCAAATTGCACAAGCACTGTAACAGGTGTTATTTGCACCAGCACTTCGGGAAGTGTAACTACCACCTGGTACCTGGACGCTTGTGTAACGGTACTCTATCGCCAGCCATAAGCCACACTGGGTAAAACGGGAACCATAACACATAACAACATAAAAACGGCAGGGTATGTTGTACCCTGCCGCTTCATTCATACCCCTCCGCTTACTTAGAACTAATATGCAGCGTATCTCCCGAAAAATGACAATCAAATTTATCGGGTGGTTCCATATTATTTATGTTGGCCATGAGGCCAGTTGACTTATCGATCAAACCTGTATATTTTTTATCCAGCAGCCGCCCATCATCAATAACAACACAGGTATCAAACAGCCGTTCCAGCCTGGGAGCTATCGCATTTAAATCTTCATTGAAGAAATGGCATACTCCATGTTGCCATGCCAAAGCAACATTACAGGTGCAGGCCCGCAGCTGAAAAACACTACCATGCATATACACCAGTTCCTCGCCGGCACGTACAATAACGTCTTTGCCCATTGCCCTCACGCGGATCTTGCCCTTCACCAGTGAGATCTTTGTTACTCCGGAATCATAGGTATTAACATTGAACTCGGTGCCCAGCACCTCAATGGCGGCATAAGGCGTGTTAATGACAAAAGGCCTCCGGCCGGGCGCTACTCTGAAATACGCTTCCCCTTTAAAGCTTACTTTCCGGTCTGTTTTGGAAAACTGTACCTCTAGCCGTGAAGCCGCATTGATGCGTACCGTAGATCCATCAGGCAGGCTCACGCTGTCTTCCTTTCCTCTGAATGTTATCACGGTGTGCACTGTGGTATCCTCCCTGTTGGTGAAAGAAAAAGCCAGTGAGCTATTCTTCCCTCCAAATGTGGGCGGCCCGTAATGGAAATAGCAAATGCTGGAGATGATCATTAATAGTATAACTGCGGCTATTCTCATGATCCCGATCCTATGCGCACGCCTTGCCTGTTCAGCAGCAATAACTTCGAGCGCATACTGGTACAGCTTCATAGCCGCATTAGATATTCTGTATCCCCTGGAGCGGTGCTGGTCTACTTCTTTGACATACTCCTTTGCAGCCCAGGGATCGACCGAAATGATCCCGCGCAGCAGCTGCGCATCATCAGGGCTGATCATACGCGCCAGTTGCTCGGCTACAAGATCAAAGAAAGTGGTAAGGCTGTATTCCATAGTAGTAAGTTCTTGTTTTGGTGCACAAGTTTTCGTCACAGTCGCTTTAACGCGATTGTGCGGCTTTTCCGGATTATTTTACACTAACTCATGGAGGTTGTGGCAAGTATTGCGCAAACTCATTTTGTCAGCTTTTATAAGTACAGATGACCTTTATTGGGGCGCCATAACAGTGCATGATAATCTATGCAAAGTCAGGGCAGCAGAGAATTATGCATTCACCTGTTCTACAAGTTTTAGTCGTGTGATAAAAACTACATCTTCATAACTAATGGATTGATGATTGTCCCTTTACTTATAGGTATACAGGGTAAAAAATTCCTGCTCAATTTAATAGCATGATTCGTAATAGATGGTTAAACATTCGTTAATGCACTTGTTATTGATCGATAATTTTTTAAGGTGCCGTCCAACTGGCCGGACCTAATCCGTTAAACAATAATTTTAATTGCTATATGAACAATTAACAGACCTCTTTTGTATTCATAACAGGGGACCATAGTAAACAGACCGTCGCAGGAACCAGCACTTAATAAAAGCGGAAACCGTTTTGTAACCTCAAGCCGTGCTTATGCCAATTTACCTGTCTTGCCTGCTGGCCTGGCTGTTGTATAGCCTGTTCAATACTTTGTCAAAAAGGCCGGGTGTATTCAGTGGCCTCCGATCTGCCATAGCCATTGCCTTCAGTGCCTATGTCCGTATATTCTTTCTTGTAGCGGCTATTACCTATACGCTCCTCGCGGTGTTAGTTTTTATGCTTAATAATATAGCAGGTGTTATTGCAAATGTGGTGCTTGCACGGATGTTGTTTGCCCCGTTACGTGCCTTAAAACAATTTCATGATGCGTTCCAGGCAGGCTGGTTATGGCTAATGCCGGTTCTCGCGCTCATCGTTATTTACTACATTATCAGCAAGCATATAGATGTGCAACAAAGCAGACCAGTCACATTCCTTACCTCCGCCGGCATAAACAGCCATCTTAACAAAACCAATACAGCACTCTCCATAACCGCCGGTATAATACTACTGGCTTCACTTTTCTTATTGCAGGCCATCCAGGTACCGTTTGCCACTGTAAACGCCCGTTACAACCTGGAAAACACTATAATAACACATCAGCTCCAAACGCTGGAACAAAAATGGAAGGCACGCTTCCCTCCCGATGCTCAAAAAACACCCCTCCCCGCAGACCTAAGCGCCGGTATTGCTAAATTAAGCCACATCATAGAAAAGGAAATTATGCGCTCCTTTTTGCAGGACAGTATAAGCCTGGATAGCGTACAACAGTTCCAGTTAGTAAGCACCCAGCTAAGGCAAAATTTATTAAAGGCCTACGTGGCGCAGAAACAGGCCGCCGCAGATCCGCATGCTTACCAGGTTATTAATCCGTTTGATAGCTTTGAGACGGTCAGCCCCTCGCCGGCAGCAACCAGCTTCATTAAAGCCTACACATACCAGGCAGCGCAAGCTGGCCCTGTTACCGGCTTTGGAAAAAAAATAGAGGCCGGCCTTAACACCGCAGTTAACAGTCTAAGCGCCAGGGACCAGCAGTTGTTCCGCGCACAGCTCAGGGACCTTAACAGCCTGTATAAGGACCAGGTAACGATCGATGATGTAATTACCATGAGCTTTGAAAACCTGCACGACAGCCTGGCGGATAACTGGTCAAAAGAAATACTCAAGAACCTGTTGGGAGAACCCGTTTTCCTGAAGTTTTTCACCGGCGCCTTTCCCCGCAGCTTTCAAAAAGCATTTGACAATATCCTGGAAATGAAAGCCGGGGAGCTGCTTGCGTCTATTTTCATTGATCACCAAACCGTGATGGCAGCTATCCATAACATCCCGTGCACACCTGCCGGTAGTATAATCCCCGATCATCTCACGAAGATCAAGAACCATCTCAAAAAGCATCCCCTGCCTTTTGAGAAGATAAACAACGCCATCCGGCAGGCGCCTCCCGCTATAATCTATAACCGCATGCAGGAGCCGGAATACCAAATGACCGAAAGCCGGCTGGATGCATATGTTGAAAAAGCAGCTAACGCCCAGGTAAGGCCCTATATTAAAGCCGCTTATGCCGGCGGATTAAGCACCTATGAAGATTACTTCCCTAATTCCCTGCAATCATCAACTCCCACGCATTATGCTGTGATCATGAAACCATTAAAGCGGTTCTTGCCTGCCAGCATTGTTGCCTTTACCCGTGAGGAAGCTTTCAATAATGCCTTTGACTTTTCCAGTCTTTCCGCTAACCCCTGGATCGGTGGGGTGCTGATAGGGCGAGCCCCAGAGAAGAATTCCACAGCACCCGACATCCGGCACATGCAATGGAAAGATACCGCAGGCTTCGTAGAGATTACCCTTATTGGTGCAGCAGGTAAAAAATATCAACTGGGCCGCTTTCCTAAAGCCATTATTGCGCAGGCCATAGCCTATGCGGCAGATTCCCGGCCTGTAGCCGCCACCATGATCAATTGTACAGATGGTGCACTGCCATTAAGGGTACTGGTGCATCCGGCGCTGGTAAATACCCCGCTGGGTTGTAACATCATCAGCATGGACCGCTTTGTAGATACCTATGCGTACAATGAGCCTTCCGGCCAGGTCCAATATGCATTGCTGCAGTTCCGTTATCAGAAGTTCCTGTACGATGCATGCGCTTACTACCTGGTCTTTAAAAGGCATCTTTACGAGGGTACGGAAAACTTCCTGGTAGAAGGGCCCTACAAACAGCTCAGCGGTTTTGTGATCAGTAATTTTACGCTGTTGAAGCAAAAGTTATTAAATGGCAAAGTGTTTAACGATCCCCTGCTCTCCCCTATGCGGGTTAAGAAAAACTATTACCACCAATACCTGGTTGATCTGATCGTAACCCACCTGGCCGGCAGCACTACGGGCGAAGAATTCTTTAATAAAATAGATGCCGGCTTCCCGGAAAATATGACTGCAGGAGATATCCTTATTACGCAATCGGAGATCCGCTCCGGTGTGCGCGAGAACCCGTATGTACTGGACCCCGACCTTCGCTCGCTGATGTTAGCCACTGATGATAATCCATTAAATACACTCACGTTCATTGAGCAGGTAGCGTATAACAAAAGCAGGTTCTGTAAAAAAGATCTTCACCCGGAGGTGGATGATAGCCCCTGGGATTTCCCTTACATTAAGTCGAATAATATGATCCAAAGGACGATTGACGAGAGTGTACAGACGGGTTTTAATAAAGAGATCATGAATAATGCGCTGGCTTTTACAGTGGCGCAGCGTTTGTTCCGGAATGCTTTTTCTGGCGGATTAGGGTTGGGTTTTCCGCTGTCGCGGGTGGGGAACTTGATGGAGTTTTGTGTTGGCCAGGTGGGGTATGTGAAAACGCCGGAGTGGAGTGCCGGGTATCAATCCCTGCCGGGGATGGATAAGGAGGTGTTTGATATCATGGGGGTTAGTGGGGAGGAGAATGGAAGAGCGTGCAGGTGAGGAATATTAAACTAAGAGCCCACATTCTACCCGGGTGAATTCCTCATCTGCAAAGCGTCATTTTCCCGTATTTTTAACGAAGAAAAAAAACAGCCCATATCTAACCTCTTTACCATCAGTCGTCTTTCTTATCCCATCGCTTTCTCCTAAACAAACATTAAAGTATTTATCGGTAAATTTATCAGAGTATCTGTAATTTGTAATAACAAAGGAATTTCTATCATGTAAATAATCGGTTAATATGTACACGCCAAGACTCATCGCTATTGCAGATGATCATGCCATGCTTAGAAAAGGGTTGGAAGTCATCATAAATACCTTTCCGAATTATGAAGTGCTGTTCACTGCATCAGATGGGGAGGAACTTATTAATTATTTGGATCCGGCAAAACTACCCGATATCATTTTACTCGATATAAGCATGCCGGGTAAGGATGGTTATGAAACAGCTGAATATTTGCACATACACTATCCCGAAATTAAGGTCATTGCCCTGAGTACACTGGAATCTGAGGCGGCTATTATAAAGATGATAAGGCATGGAGCTAAAGGTTATATACTAAAAGATGCCGAACCTTCAGAATTAAAGATTGCTTTCGATGAAGTAATGAGCCGGGGTTATTATTACAATGACCTGATCACAAGAAAGGTTATGCAATCCATCAATCACCTGGTAGATGAAAAAAATCCACTCCCCATTTTCACCCGCCTTAGCGAGCGGGAAATTCAGTTCTTAAAATTAGCCTGCAGTGAAAAAACATACCAGCAAATTGCAAAAGAGATGTTTGTAAGCGAACGTACGGTAGATGGCTATAGAGATACATTATTCAAAAAATTAGATGTCAGTACCCGGGTTGGTTTAGTATTATTTGCGATCAAAAACAAACTGGTTGAGATCTAAAAATGAGAGCCGGCCGAAGTCAATACTAATTTAACGCCTTTTCCAAATGCGGTATCTACCTGTACCTCATAGCCAATTTGTTTTGCCCGGATAGATATATTTCTGATACCGTTACCCAAAAGTACTTTTTCTTTATCATAACCTTTGCCATCATCCTCAATCTGAAGTATTCTTTCACGCTCATTCACCAAAAACCAGATCGTTATGGTATGGCATTCAGCGTATTTCAAACTGTTGTTCACGGCCTCTTTGGCTATCATCAAAAGATTACGCTTCTCCTTTTTACCCAAAATTATTTTTGATGCAAGCTCCTTATGAATAATTAATGAAACCCCGCTCGCATCTGCAACGGGCCGCAAGAACAATTGTACACGATTTAATAGCTCATCTGCCGAATCATTATTATCATCCAATACCCAGATCATGTCTCTTAACCCCTCGGATGCCTGTTTCAGTGAGGTTTTAATGCTGGAGAAGTATTTTTTCTCCGGTGATCTCTCTGCCAGATGCGCAAATATTTTAATGGCATTTAACACACTCCCAATGTCATCGTGCAAGTCGGAAGCTATCTCCTGCCTTACTCCGCGCAACCGGGTCTGCTCAGCTTTTATTTGCCTCACACGTGCATGATACAAGCCCCATGCGCCGGCAGCCAATAAAAGCACAACCGATAAGTAAAACCACCAGGTTTGATACCATTGAGGCTGGATCACCAATACGATCGCTTTTGCTACGCTCACATAGCCATCTTCATTTAATGCCCTGGTTTCAAGATGATAGGTACCCGGACTAACACCAATAAAGTTTATAAGATCCCGGTTCCCAAGGTTTACCCAGCTGCTATCTGACTCTTTCAGGCGGTATTGATAATTTACTTTAGAGGGATTAGAATAGTTGATACAGCTAAACGATACCGTAGCCTGCAGCCAGTTACTGGGAATATCAACCTGCTTTATTAACAGGTCACTGGTATCGATCTGGCCCCGTTTATCCTTGGTTTGTACAACAACATGTGTAAAATAAACGGCAGGTACAGCCTGGTTCTGCCTTACCAGCTCCGGATCTATTTCCGTTACCCCGTTAACCCCTCCAAAGTAAATACGGCCGGCATGCCTTAAGCCACTATATTCGTCGAATTCATTTGAGCTCAGTCCTTCTTCTTTTGTAAATAGCCTTACACGGTGCTCTTTTATATTAAAAAGTATAATACCCCTGTCACTGGAAACAAATAGCGCTTCATCCCTGTAAGGAATGATTTTATAAATATTACCGGAAGGCAAACCTTCTTTGGGGCCATAGATCATCATGATGTTAAAATGCCGGTCCATTTGTACTATCCCAACCCCATACACCGCCGCCCAGAAGGAATTTTGGCTTTCACAAATATCCAATATTATATTCAATGGCTGGGCGGTCGCCGGGTTGTGCAGTGAAATATTATCTACTTTATCACGTCGTATATCATATACGGTTAATTGATTATCGCAAAGCATGATCACACGGCTCCGGTCTTCGGTATAATAAAGCGCATTTAACGTAATAGCCGTTAGCCGTTTGCCATCAGTGCCTGTATTAACCATTAGCAGTTTCTTCTTCCGGGGATACCAGTAATAAACGCCTCTCGCATTGTCACTGGCAAATAACAGCAGGCTATCTCCAATATTTACACTGCTGATGATCAGGTCCTGCTCGAGGGGCCGGAGTTCCGGAAAAACCCGGCTTATCTTCACTTCACGAAAGTGCCTGTCCAGTAGAAAGGTCCTGCTGGCCTGCGAAACAATCAGGTGATCATCACCTAATGGCGAAACAAAGTATATATCTTTCCCTGAATAGACTTTCGACAGATCATTATCATACTCCCGGTAGATCCCATCAGATGCAGCTATAAGTAACGAGGAATCTTTCATACACATACCGGAGGCTGCCGGAATTTTAACCTGGTCGTTGGAAAAAGACTTATAATAAGCCGTAAAAGGACAATCTACATCCGGAATGGCAGCAACACCTTCTCCGGATACTATATACAGGCTTTTGCGGATCTGTATTAAGCTACGGGCATTTCCAATGAACATTTGCATTTCCGGGTCTCTGGCGGCCAGGTATTCAATGAACTGGTTGGTATGCTTTGAGTATTTCCATAAATGGTTATTACTTACTACCCAAATAAGGCCGCCATAAATATAGATCTCCCGGCAATTGCTTCCTTTAAAAAAGTGCGCTATGGCCTGGTACTGCTCCATAGCGGGCTCAATTATATTCTTTAAGGCATTATAGAATAATACTCCCTTGTTGGTTGCAAGTATGTACAGGTCCTTCTCCAGCGGTAATATCCGGTTCACCTGAAAACCATTAACAGTATCTGCAAACCTGTCAATACAGGTTCGGCTGATCAATCTCAGGTCAGCAGAATATTGGTGAACATACCCGTCCGACAGGAATATGCATACCTTTTCATCCTGTACTATATAGTTCGAAATACTGTAAGCCGGCTTCCCGGCGGTCATAAAAAATAGTTGCCTGGTAACATGTTGCCTTGCAGGGTCATATTTTAAAAAATAGCCTTCATCGGTACCTATAAAGAGCGCATTTTTTGAAGATATGCACCCGGTAACTGTAATAGGGGTGCCACCGGCAAGTTTAGCAAGGGGGCATTGCCGCACCACATTGCCGGTCTGTACATCCACTATGGTAACCCCTCCATAGGGTGTTACCGCATACAATACAGCACTGTCTGCCGAGAAAGAAATGTCAGCAACATCTGAGTTAAGTAAGCGGTGCAAGGGATCTTCATCAAACGGGAGGTAATTCACAAAATTACGCCCATCAAAACGGCTAAGCCCACCCTGTGTTGCCAACCAAAGAAAACCGTAACGGTCACGTAGAATTTTCCTTACATTTACAGAGATCAACCCATCCTCTTGGGTTAGCAAATTTACCGGGACATATTTTTTGGACTGACCCCAAAGCTCAGTTACCGATGATACCAGCATAATAAACAAAAGGAACTTACCTATGGCTGATTTCAACATAACTATAGTTGCAATAGTTCAATTTATTGATGATGAGGCTACCAATCTGCTTACCCATGAGATTTACGATTCCATAGTTACTTCGAGTGATAAGATAAGATATGTCTTTTTATCAGTTGACCAAAATAATTCTTGTAAGGTTACTGTTAAAACTAAACAAGCCCCCCCCGCTGAAACCTCTTTACCCGGGGACTTCTACAATACTAACAGGGACGAAGGCGTTATCCCGGTCTTTCTGAAAGATTTTGTGCTGCATAGCGATGGGCAGCCGGTTACATCCGATAAGTATATTTTAATTACAATAGGGCATGGCGCCGGATTCGGTATGATGACCAGGAGAGTGACCCGTGAAGAGTTTTTTATAACGTACGGCACAGGTATAGAAGGCCTTAGCCAGGAAGATAGTGATTTTATATTAGAGCACGTTTTCGTCCCTATGGAAAATGACATTGCACAGGCATTAACATTTGCAGCCAATTATCTCCCGGATAACACCAAAAGGATTGAACGGCCTCCGGCCAATATCTATGTGGAAAAAAACCGCCAGAACTGGACAGAAAAGCACGCGCATATTGAATTAATTCAAAATTACAGGGATCACCTTCCGGATACTATTTCATATTTAACCAGTGTACAGCTGGCAGGCATGTTGCGGATCGCATTCAAAGAGTTTTACGATGCTTACGGTCCGGTACATCCTCCTGTACCCTTTGAAGTAATAATACAGGTGAATTGTTACATGCAAACATTGGAGAATGGCTGTGCGCTAAGCGATGTTACCACTTATTTATTGGCTACCCCGCTCGGTTTCCCCAGGTTTGGAATGAAATATTCCAATCTGTTCAACATGCTGGCTAACAATGATCGCTTTGAAATACAGCAGCTTTGGCAAGTTGCCTCCAATGCAATAAGTGCTCGGGCAGCAGCGCAAACCATTGGCGCCGGCGGCACAAATAACTACGCCTATTCTATTAACTGGTTAGGGAACTATACAGCTCTATTTAAAAAATTAAATAAATTATCAGAGAAATTAATAGAAGACTATGATGCTCCTTTCGGAACCAGGAAGCTAAAAGATCACCTGTATTTGTTACGTGAAGATAGCAATAGTACTAATAAAGGACCAGTAAGTTTTTATGCGGCAAATATTTTTGTAGATTGTTGTAATTATTTTAAACGCCTGCTGGATAGGCTAAAATTACCGGTTAATGATGTTTCCGCTCAGTCCATAATAGAATTAGTGGAATTAAGTCAGCAGTGCCGGCTTGCAGCACCGCTGACAGATTATCCAGAGGGCTCTCCTCTTTATCCAAATTCATTTGGCATTTTTTTTCCAAAAAGGTACTACACCACTGGTGGTAGCGACCGCATCGTCGATGACCTTATAAAAGATTATATAGATAACATGGATTTTACAACAGACGAGGAGAACAAACAATGGTATAAGTTACTTCGGCTGTACCTGTAAGCCGGCCTTCCTGTAGCAGGAGTACTTAGAGATTACCCCATCTCCTTTTTCCACCCTCATCAAAAAGCGACAGCAAAAGTTTTGTAGGATTATCCTCTGCACCGTCTTCCATAACCGGAATCATATTCAGCATGGTCATACGTTCTACACTTTTATTGCCGACATCATCAAACGGCAGGTAGAACAGTGTATTCCCTTCACGGTCATGTTCGTATCTTGGCCCCTGACTGGGATCAAATTCGGCTGGTTCAATCCAGCCCCTTACGTTAAATACAAGCTGAACCCTCATTTGAACTTCATCTTCCGAAGTTTGCTCACAGGTAATTGAGATGTTTGTTTGACCATTTGTTAAAATTTCAATTACACTTTGTGCCGGTGAGGGATGTTCTTCCTGGGGCTGTGGCAGTTCTGTTAACTGCAGCACCAATGCTGGTTTCAATGCTTCCATAATTTAAATTTTTATATGGTTATGTAAATCTGTAGCGGGGCATAAGTTAACCGCCGCTTCTGCCGTAAAATTATCCGGATCTGCAAGCCCATGTAAGCGCATTAATACGACTTTTAAAACCCGTGTATTTCCCGGGCTAAATAGGGGGTTTTACGGGGTATGTGTATTTCGCCATAATAAATAATACTTGTGTTCAGATATGATCCGGCTAAAGGGATGTTCAATTGTACTCATATAATAGACACTTGGGGATAACCTGGTAATTCCAGGATAAAAGATAATGAAAATTATGATTGTAAAGCAAGATAGGATTATAAAAAATAAGGGGATTTCCCCATAGCACAAACGGCCTTTTCCACCTATGGTCTTTTCTCCGTCCGTTCTACCTTAGATGTATAAATAAAAACATGTTAGTTATGAAAAATTTTCGTTTGCTTCCTGCAATGGTGATGCTCACCATGTTCACATTTTTTTCCTGTGAAGAAGATGATGATACCCAACCCAACCAACCCACTCCCTGTACAGAAAAGCAGGAAAATGACCAGGTAACGGTTAACGGGTTTGATTACAATCCGGTCAGCCCCTACTTTAACCAGGCGGTCTGTATTTTTACCATCAGGAAAGAAACTACCAAACGGTCAGGGAATTGTGCCGCGCAACCACTCATGGAATGTGAAAATAGTGTAAGTATAAAAAATCTTACACCCTATACGATCTCTTTCAGCTATTCGCTTAGGTATGCGCTCAATGCCTACCGCTGGGAGTATCAGAGTACTGTTTCCATTGCACCCGGGCAAACAACCGGCTTTGAACATATGAACGATAATTGCGGAAGCCTGCAGCTGTCTGCCATTTCAATTGTATCTCCGCTTATACGATACTATTAATTAAATGCATTTATCACTAACGTTATCTACTACACCGGCAATCGTTTCCGGCAAGGATTATCAGCGCATGCTTAATTATTACAATTTAAAAAGTATCTTATTATGAAACATTATTTTTTGCAACGGTAATTACTGGTCATTTTTTTTGTTACCTTCAACAGTATAATAGCTACAAACCCTGATGTTAACTCCAAAATGAAATGATTCTGCAGGCGGTATGTTCACATCTCGGTTTACCTCTCTTTAACCATTCACTTTATTGATTTCCTCCGCTAATAATTACTATCAGTATAAACAGAATGTATAATACCCTTTTACCATGATTAACATAGCAGGTAATCGTTTGCCGCTTTATGAACCGGCGGCAGGTACGTCCTAGGTCCTGGTCCTGAATAAAAAGTACATCATCTGCGGACAATAACCGTGTTCAAAAGAACACAGGGGTCATTTATTGCCTTAACCTTTCAATTTATTCTTTACATTATGAAGTGTACTCGTATGAAATACAAAAACCAGCCGGGATGCTACCGGAATGTAAGAACAGCTGATGCCGGGACTGCTCTGAAAAGAACACCGCTAAACAGGAAATTTTGGGTCCTTTTGATCGTGCCTGTTCTTTTTCAGCTATCTGTGGCCCTGGCCCAGTCAGATTGTAACTGCAGCACCAGGTCCGGCAGGCGTAGTTATATAGATTCCGTAAAGTACACGCTAGAAAACATTTGCGATAGCTGTGAATTAAACAAAGATGAAGACCTGTTCGTTTATGATGCAAAATGTAAAAAGTTCCTTGGAGGAAAAATGAGCAACTTAAAGGTAATTGAGGACATAGACGATTTTTACCTCCGTTACAAAAAGCCTTTCCGTATAAGGATCATAAACTTTAACCGGTATTTGTATAACCTAAGTATCGGCAACTCCGATGTTACCTTCACAAGCTCAGAATCACAGGTTATGCAGCAGTATCTGCTTCCGGGTACCGGTAATGGTCTCATAGTTCCCCCCAACACCTTTACCAATTCGGGGTCGCAGAACGGAGCAGATTACGTTTTCAGTACTATAGCAGATTTTAATGTGAACATTGATAAGATACAAACTGAGATCAGGAAAATGCAGGCAAAATATGGCCACTCATTGCAATTATACAGAGCAGCGCAACAAAGCATTTCGCGAATGCAAGAGTTAATCGACACCCGGATGGGTTTAAACAGTAACCTATCAAAAAAATTAAGGTCCATTAAAGTCTTAGATAGTTTGGGTAGCTATCAGGTAACTACCACAACAGCTTATACCGACCTTATAAACTCAAGCAATACCATTTTTAATGATAGCGAAATAAGAACAGCCGTAAGTAGATCCAAAGATCTTTCTTCATTATTAACCGCTTCCAGAAAAGACGTGCAGAAAATGAATGACTCTCTTTCAAAATACAAAATAGATTCGGCGTTGCAAGTATTGTCGCGGGAAGGTTATGAGCTTAAATCCCGGCTCAATAAGCTTAAAAAATTTTGCACAGATCTGATAGATAACCGCATAACTGCGTACTCGATCTGTACAACCGACTTTGACTGTTGCGAGGATCCCGGTCATAGATTGGTTTACTCCGGATTCGACTCCTCCGTCACAGCTATTTCTGATCAGCTAAGCGCCGTTAGCGAAGCATACGGTGCAGTTGAAGCTGCATTGGAAAGAAAGAAATTCATAGACGATTCAATAGCAATGGCAAAGCAAAAAAAACCTGGCAAAGCGGCTGGCAAGGAGAAAGTCAGACCCCTTGTGCTGGATATAAAGGCCGCGGACATTGTTTTTGATAAACAACGGGTAACCGGGCTCACCCTACGCCAGATCCCCGAGCCGGAGAGCCAACCTAAAGAACCGGAAAAGATCGATATGATCAAAAACATCAGTGATCTTTGGTTTGCATTCGAAAAAACGATCCCTGCAGATTACATCATGCGGCAGGTGCTGTTCAGGCGCAATCTTATCAGGAGTCACATGTCCTATACCTCCCCACCGATCTTTCCTTATGGGAACCGGCTGGGCCTGACCATACAAATATCTGCATCAGATTCTGTAAAGCGGATGGGTATTATGCCTACCAACACGGAAAAAATAGTGCTTGATTTTGAGGTGAGAGGCCGCCCGATCTTCAGCTTTAGCGCCGGTACATTTGCAGGCTTTGGTCTGTCATCGCCAACGTATGAATGGCAGCAACTACCTGCTGCGGGAACAAATGTTGTACAGCCCAATTCACTTTACAAACTTGCCAAAACCAGCAATGGCAGCTTACCTGTGGGCATTACGGGACTTGCAAATGTAGTATGGAGATTGCCGGGAGAGCATTCTGGTATTTACCTGGGGGCCTCCGGCGGGGTGGCGGTGATCGTTGAACCAACACCGGTTAGGATCGGGTATCTTGCCGGCCTGGCAGCATCGCTGGGTACCTACCAACAATTCCATTTTACCTTTGCTCCTATCGCAATGAATGTAAACCATCTGAAATCTGATCTGAAGACCGACGTCTTATACAACACCCCTCCCGTTGGCGATCTCAATACTCAAAAACTAAAATGGGGCTTTGCAATTGCTGTAAGTTATACCTTATTCACGCCAAAAGGTACCGGGGAACAAATGTCAGCTATAAATACAAATGGATCATCCAAGTAAATCTGCTAATATGGCTAAAATTAAGGGTTCAGCCGGAATTCTATCATATACAACTTTGCTATTCCTGATATTGTTGGAGGCTTGCTCCAAAGAGCATCTGGCTGATAATACCACGCAAAATACAGTCCAGGGCACCTTATATTACCGCAACTATTATACAGGTAGCGCGGAACTTATTCCGCTGCCCTTCACAAAAGCCTTCATCCGGCTTGATAATGCCAGCAACCAGGATACCTCCATTTATTTTGCATCCACGGTAACCGACAACCAGGGAAAGTTTGCTTTTTACATACCTGACAAAACGAAAGCATATCAACTATTCTCTGCCTTCTCAATAAGATCCTCAGATGCATTTATAACACCTTACTATGGGCAGGTATCAACAAACCTGCCTTATAAAAGCGATGCCAATTATGAGGTTATAGCAATGGTTGATTCCACCGCTCATAATGGCCTTAATTTATATACGCTTGATAAGGAACAGAATATCCTTCCGGGCGTCCAGGTATTTATTTATAATTCTCCGGCAGCCGCCATTACCGATGCCGCTTTTACCGGCATTGGTGCGTCATATAAAGGCATAAGCGACTCGCTGGGCAAATGCCTTTTTATGAACGTCACAGGAATTCTTTATTGTAATGCCGTATTAAGATTTAATGCCAGTGTAAGCTTCAGTATCACTGCAAAAAAGATCACAGTACAGCACACGGGGATCAGATCTGACAGCTTACGGCTACAGTAAAAGCCGTCAACAATAAAGATAAATCCTATAAAACCTTCAATGCCGCCCTTGGCTTACATCCATATGGTTATTTTCAGGGGACGTTTGTCCATTTGCATTAAACATGTATAACATCAACAGTGCTGCTAGTCACCTAAAAACAGCATTTTCTTATTATTATACTCAATAATAAATGCTATAGATGAAGCATTTTCTTTTGAGCGGTCTCTTTTTTCAATGGAGGCATACTGTTCAGGAGTCAGGCCTGAAGCGATGGTCGCATTTGAGAACTCTTTTTGGCAATTAGCTTGCTATTCATTAAAGGGCATGATAGCTCTGGCAGTCTCCCGGATTAATCCCGCACAGCTATCCTTCTCCTGCGTACTCATTAGAAACTTCTTTTTTTTAAAGTACTCCTGAGAAAACTCTATTTTTGAAAAAAAATTAATCCCTTCCTCATAATTGAACACTCCATTTATAAAAATGGTATTCTCTGCTTTTACTAATTCTATATGTAACACGGGAATATAATAATCATCATAAATTACAAAACACCTGTCAGATACATAACGATGATAGTTCTTTGCAAGAATTAACTTATTGTCCCTGATCCTTACGAGATACTTCCCTTCAAAATCGTCTACCTCTGCAGATATTTTCAATTTCCCATCAACCAACTTTAAATAGAGAATTCTGTCACCTCCGGGTATTGAAATATAACGATCAAACGGCAAAACTCCATTTTCCAGCTCGCTGACGGGTAATTGAATAAAAACATTACCAGTACTAATGGTAATATCCTTATGAACATTCAGATATTTGTCTACCGATAACACTTCATTCTCTTCAGTATTTGCTGGCTTTCTATTAACAATATTATAAACATTCTTGGTACCGTGACCTTTAATTACATCGCCATTTATATTAGGGATTTGCGCATTACCTTTTGGGGCCTTATCTGATTGCGCCAACAGTTCAGAACCCATGGTAAGGCCGGTTATTATAAATATGAAAGTGATTAAATACCTTGCTATCATTTTTTCACTAATCAATATTTGTTAAATTAAAAATGTTAAACAACCGGTAGTTTATGGCCTTCAGCGGTACTATATCTGGTTAAAATATAATCTACAAAGTATCTATCGCCGGGAAAAGCGCCATAAGCTTTTGCAACACAAGAGCCGCATTGCCGGCCGCTACTTTCCGCCATTTATCATTCTTGGCAACATCGGCCTGGTCTGATACCCCTCTGATGATTAAAGTTCCTTTTAGCTGGTTATCGCGACTTAACTGCTGCTCATATTGGGTATGGGAAAAACCCAGCGCCTCCGTCTCCACCAAAAGCGCCTTTTCATTAAATTCCAGGAGCCATTTTTTGATAGCGGCGCTGGATGAACCGATTACCGCATTTCCAGAACCAACAGGCCCCGATCTGACCTTAAATTTACTACTAAACCCTTCCGGGGAGGACGGCAACTCCGCAAACTCCCCGTATTCATTAAAAAAGTGATTCACATAAACCTGCATAACAGGATTTATACTATAAGAAGTGCCCCGGTGCGTTATTTTTTCCTCATCCCTTACCTTCACCTTGGTATAATCAATAACCTGGTTAGCAATACATACATCTCCAATAGTAAAGTCATCAGCAATACTCCCCCCTATTCCAAATAAGATCATAATCCTGGGCTTAAACTCATCAACCATATCCATCATAACCTTGTCTACCGACTCGTTACCCTGGAAGGATTGTTGTGACATTACAACTGTATGCCGGGTACCAGCGCCCGGCAAAAATCCCTTCAGGTATAACCGCCTTGTTTTTTTGCCTGTTTCCAATACCGGTGCTTCCAGGATCTTTTTAACCGCATTATATTCCGGTTCTATAACAGTGATAATTCCAATATCAAAAATTTGGTCCATAATACGGGGTGCAAAGCTTAAAATGTGATTGGAAATTATTGAGGGATCTTTGATCTCATCCTGCTGCACCGGTTCAAAATAATGATCTGATTTTTCCGCTACAGACGTTTTAAATTCAATAAACTCTTCCTGACTGGCTACCGAAACGTATAAATAAGGTTTTCTGGATCTTTTCGACAGGGGCGCTATTATTTTCCGTGCATTTTCATAAAAGAACCCCGGGCTTACCATCGCATTATTCTTAGCCTGGATCTTAAACCGCATTTCCATCGGAAGGTTCGGAAAATAAAAGATATCAAACACTGCCCCAGCCTTGATCAATGCCCGGTATATGCGCGATGAAAGCGCTACCAGCCTTGAACTGGCGAGAAATCCTCGTCCCAGTATCAAAAAGCCTTTTTTCAATTTATTCAGATCCGAAGATAACAGGTGAAAAGAACCCACCTGCTGGCCTTTTTGCTCTTTATACAGAAAAGTCTCTTTCTCAAAGGCTACTAGTTCCGTAGAAACAATATGCTCCCACTTAATTCTCTCATGATTATCCTCGAAGTCAATATCCAGAAAAAGAACATCTGTATATTCATGATAATAGTTAACCTTGCCCATTGGGGAAACAACCAGATCTATTTTTTCCAGGATCAACGTAGCCTCATTCACTTTTTTGTCCAGGCTGCGCGAAATTTTCTTTATCATTTTTCTCGCTGTGAACGACGGTAGGTCTCCATCCCCCAGCGATTCCCCGACTTCTTCAATCAGGGTTAACAGGACCGGGGAATCGTAAGTAGTATATTTAGTAAGATGAGCAAGCATCTCTTCAATTTCCTTCTGAAGAGGCATCCAATCCTCCACATGGGCAATCTCCCCGTTAAGCAATTTAATCCTATTCTCAATCTTCCTGACCTTATTCTGAAGGGTCTGCTTATACTCCAGCTTACCGGGGCTCATATCGATGTCTTTTACGGCCTTCGCATATTGCCTATACATTCTCTTCTCTTCCTGTAATATACTGATCTGCTGATTAATGTTTTCAATAGCCACCTTATCCATACATGTTAGCTGAAGCAGCTTACAAAAAAGCAGATCAAGCAGACGCATTAATATATTGGTCTCAAATAACCAAATAGCTTCCTTATCTATTAATATTTTTAGTTGTTCAGGCACTTCCGAGTCTTTCCAGTTAAGGTTACCAGGCCAAAACTGCATCCAGATACGGGCATGTATCCCTTTAAAGAACTGCCGTATCTCTTCTATTAGTGCTTGGCCGGCCCTTTCTTTAAAATCTATAAACTTGTCCTGCCCGCTATTAATGGCTGTCCAGGCATCGTTCTCATGGCGGATCCCACGCATCAATTCATACAGTTTATTATATTGTGCATTATCCTGCAAAATGGTTGTAACCATATCTTTCCGATAACCTGGCCACCTAGTCTTGAAAATGAACAATTCTGCAGCCATAGAAGCGGCAATATCATTAGGGAATAAACAGCTGGTCAGCTTTACCAGCTCTTTCTCACCAATAGTAGGTTTTATCTTATCTCTTCCATTTCTATCCAATAATCCAAAGATGTCACCAATATGCTGTGCCTCGTAAGAGGCATGTGCGTTAATATCTGTGGTATCCACATCGGCAACAGCATAAAAGTTCTTACCACCTTTATTAAGGAGTAATTTCTTTTCCAATAGCACAAAAGTAAGCCATTCGCTTTTTTGGTCTGCACGTATATAAACGGGCTCCATTCTGGGGTCTTCAGGTTTCAGTTCCTGTACTTTGGTAACCTGACCAAATTTATAATTCTTTACACTCACAATCTGGATTAATTCCCTGGGGGAGTTATCATAAATAAACTCCCGCAGAAAGTTCTTCTGGACACCTATTTTAATAAGGAGCACCAACAATTTTTCCGAGATCAAATGAGGCGCAGCATCGCGTCCGGAGCTTTCCAGGAATGTCTTCAGCATCACCAGGCACAATTTTTCCTCCATTTCCCCAAAGATTACATCTTCTCCATGCCGGTATGCACGGAATAAAACCCCTTCTTTCTCTCCGGTAATGGGCACCACAATACCCTTATCAATAGCCCTGTCCAGGAAAAGTGAAACAATCTTATTTACTTGCCGCTCTTCAAAATCCTTACTCAGGATGTTTTGCAGATAATTTAATGAATATCCCTTTTTTAAGCGCCCCATCAGGTCCTTATAAAGCGGCTGCCTGAAAACATCCTTTTTATGTTTCTTTACCTCCCTTCTGGCATTCAGCTCCTTTTCATGATACAGATAAAGAAACGGCTCCGTTAATTTAACATTTGCGCTTAGGGGGTTTACATCTTTAATAGCAGAAGTAAATTCGTCAAATTGGTTATAACTCCCTAACTGTACCGGATTATAGGTTGCATGTACAAATACTTTACAGTCGCCGGAGATGATCTTTTCCACCATCTCAATAATATGGGGAGGATACAGGAAGTTTAGAGCGCGGCGGTCCTGATACAATGAGATCTTACTGGTAGTAATATGGCTGATGGATTGCACCCATTGCCGGCCCAGGTAGCTGGCTGCAAGATGTTGGATCAGCCTTAGTTTTGAATGGGCTGATATAAACTCTTTCTCAAGAACCGGCGCAAAAATCTTAAAGTGGTTAACCACAGAACCAAACAAAGCCTCAATATCTTCTGTCCTTATGGGCTTTAATACAATCAAAGGCAGTACCTTAACATTATAAAAATTCCGGGTACTATTTGCGCTGGTCCTGTTCCGCGAATACCCGCTCCGGGTATTCTCTTTTAAAAAACCATACAATCTTATCTTACACATGGCTGTTTTGGAAAAGGGAAATCCCAGCAGATTGTCCAGCGTATTAATAAAAAGTTCATTAGGGGTTAATGTTAAGGAAACTACATTATGCTCAGATTGTATTACAGATGATATGTCGTCACACTCCCAGAACGAATTTTCAAGCACCTGATCAAAGATGCGTTCGGAGATCCGGGTATTCTTATAAATAGGAAAGTCAACTGAATAGGGCCTGGGGAAAATAGACAATGCTGTAACAATGTCAGAGCACAGTTTAATGCACTCTTCATTCTTCAATCTCATAAAGGGTTCCTTAAGGTAGGAGCTGCCGTCTCCCTCAATTAACAGGGACTCTGTGAACCATTCATCATTTACACAAATAACCACCACTTCAATACTCTTTACCTCTGCCCGCTTCAGCACATTAATGGTTTCATAAATAGTGGTCCCGGAAACAATGGCGTCATCCACAATGGTTACAGACCTATCCCGCAACCAGCTTAGGTCCATATCAAGCACCCGGTCCGTTGTTACATGTCCATTAAGCCTGGTTAGTGATAATTCCTCCAGGCATTCCACAAAACAGGCTGCTTTCCTGGCCATTAAAATAAACACATCTGTCTTTGTGTCCATTAATTTTTTGCCAAATTCAATAATGCCTTTAGCTACCGACCGGTCAAACTGGCTTAAGAAAAGCTCTCTGAAATCCTGCATTAGATGCTGTTTTCGGGGTTTAGCGCAATGCTTGAAGGAATTATTTGTGGGTATATCAATACGTTATTCGTGAACAGGTTTAATAATTTTTGCAGTTTCACGGATCACCTTCAAAAAACTGTCTTTCTCCTGGGGCGGCATTAAAAACTTATCTTTCTTAAGTTGTTTGGTTATTAAGCCGCTGTTAGAAAAAATATAGCAGCCCTTATCATAGTCAAAAACACCATTAATAAAAATACTATTCTGGTCCTTTACTAATTCAATCTGCAATACCGGAATATAGTAATCGTCATATATCTCAAAATACCTGTCCGATGTATAACGATGATAATTCTTCCCAAGGATTAGTTTATTATCCCGGATCTTTGCAATATACTTACCTTCAAAGTCATCTATATCGGCAGATATTTTTAATTTACCATCCACTAATTTTAGAAAAATAATTTTTTCCCCGCCCGGCATAAAAACCACCTGCTGAAAAGGCCAGATCCCATTTTCCAAATGTCTCGCAAGCACCCGCACTTTATTTGTTCCGGCAACAATGAGCATATCTTTATTAACATCCAGGTATTTACTTACAGCTAATGCTTCTATACTTTCCTCTTTTACGTATTTTTTATTAATAGTAGTATAAACGTTTTTAGTACCCTTGTCCTTTACAATATCCCCATTAAGGGTGCCTACTCTGGTACTACTGCTCTTATCTTTTTTCAACTGCGCTGATAGCGTAAAACTCTGAATAGTAATAATTCCTGTCAGGAATATAACAGCTAAATATATGTTCCTCATTATTGTGGTGGTCTTGTAGTATCTTTTTTTCACAGTACATCTATTCTGCTTGCAGCCTTTACGGATATCTTATTCATGAATAGGCCTGATAATTTTTTCAGCCGCCTCCCGAATCATTTTCAAAAACCGTTCCTTCTCCTGCGGCTGCATTAAGGTTTTGTCTTTCTCAAGCATATAGCTTCTCATACCGCTATCTGAAAAAATATAGCAGCCATCATCATTGTGGAAAACACCATTAACCAGGATGGCATTACTATCTTTCAGCAGTTCGATTTGTAAAACAGGGATATAATAATCGTCGTATATTTCAAAATACCGGTCCGATGTATGACGGTGATAGTTCTTTGCAAGAATCAATTTATTATCCCTCACCTTTGCTATATATCTTCCTTCAAAATCATCTATGTCTGCCGTTAGTTTTAACTTCCCTTTAACCAGCTTTAATGAAATAATTGTTTTATCGTCTGGCGACAGGTCTATTGGCTTATAGGGCAAAGTGCTTTTCTCTAACTTTTCCGCACCCAAATATTCTTTATTTGAACCGGTAATAACAAGTATCTCTTTATTAAGATCCAGATATTTGCTTACAGCTAATGCTTCAATACTTTCTCCTTTGGTATAAATATTATTAACAGTGGGGTAAACATTTTTAGTTCCCTGGCCTGTCACAACATCTCCATTCACAGTAGTTCCTTTGCTTTTAATAATATCCCCATTAACAGTTCCGCCCGTAGTACTGCTGCCCCTATCCTTTTTTAGCTGTGCCAATAAAGTGGAACCCTGAATAGAAAAAATGCCGGTTATGAATATAATAATCAGATGTGTATTTTTCATTGCTGTTGCGGTCTTACAGAATCCTTCTTTGATAGATAAACATTCTTCACGCCCTGACCTTTGATCACGTCGCCGTTCACAGTCCCAAATTGATCTCCATTAATTATCTGGCTGGTATCTTTTACTGGCAATGCTGGTTTATTGCCAATCCCTACAGGGCCTGCTGTCACGGGCATACCATTCTTTAGTGCCCATAATATGACTGATATAATTACAAAAAACATCACCAGAAGGATCAATGTCCCCCTGTTAGTCCCCAAAAACCCAAAAAAATGTTTCACGGTATTTTTTTACTTATATAGATATAGCCGTCGCAGGCATGTCACCTTCGACATTAGTACTCTCCTTATTAATACAAACGTTTAAAAACAGAAAAAGTACTACTCTAATGATCATATTATTTCCCCACATCTCATTAACGTCCAGTTAACAAACACAGCTACCGCAAACCTTCAGCTCTCCATCCAAAGCATCAAAAAAATCCAGCCCCCGTATAGTACATTTCAATTTTCAAACCGTATTACATAATATTCTTTTCTGTTTCTATCAACCGTACACCTCCCCTATTAAATAATTTTTAACCACGCGTTACTTCCTGTATCCTTTTGAGGTTATAGCATTTAAATGGCTGTCCATGAATGCAAAACTCAAAATTCCGTACGGGAAAAACTACATCCGGCTATGCATATATAATATTCCCGCCTGGCTTGTAGTGTGGCTGGTTATTTTCTTCGCAGCATTCTATCTGTTGCTGAAATAGCATTTCTTAATTCAAAACCCATTACAAGCATGATGCATTTCGAAAACCGGGACCGGGAATTTATAGTTGCTTTTGAGAACCAGAGTGCGAAATTGGACCATTACTTTCACAGAGAACTGAAGGAAGCGGCCCGTCAGGGAATCATCCCCAAACTGGAGCTGATAGCACAAAAGCAGGAACTGTTACGGCAAACCGCCCTGCAGGCTTTTATGAATAGCCGCAGAGAAAGTTGTATTGATTATACCATAGAACGGCTCATCTGGCTGAAGGCCGAAAACGTACTAATGGATCATCTCAGGGCAAGCGGCAGACGGATCGAAGAATATACGCCGGACGCCCCTGTTGAGGAACATAGCCAGGACCGGGATCCTTTCCAGTTCCTGGAGAACAAGGAAAAACTGATAAATATTTATAAAGACGCTGATAAATATGGTAACAACATGAGAACAATACTTGAAATGATGTATAACGGACTACAATACAAAGAAATCGCTGCATCGCTCAACACAACAGAAGCGGCCATAAAAATGAAAGTATCGCGTTTTAGAAGATGGATCCACAAACAGCCCTAAAAGTGAACATTCATATTTTACGTAAAAGCAATACTTATGCAACCGCAATGCCCACAAATAATAAAGTTCCGGCAACTGCTTAACAGGTTCCTGGCAGTATCCGCTATAAATGATGCCGAAATAAACCTGGCATACGCGCATCTTTTCAATGCTCCGGAGGGACTGCCTCCACTTAGTCATCCACAATTGGCATCTACCATTCACTACCTGGCAGAAATGATGGTAATGCATGAGCTGCATACTTTGGATGAACTTATAAACCATTATGATGATCAGAAAAAAAAGATCAGCAGCTTCCTCAAAAAACTTATCACGCCGGGGCATGCCGAAACGACGTCTGGAAAAAAGCCTTACGCTCACACCGGCTTAGGTAAAGCAAGATGCCTTGTCCAGATCATTAGCTCACTATCTGAAATTGCCCGGACTACCTATGACACTAACGCCCTGCAGCAGCTAATCAATATGCTGCATCAGCAGCTGGATACTTATGTTAATGCGGTAATAGACCCTGCTGCAGGCAGCGGTTCATTTATGTTATACGAACATCAGGCAGTAACGCTGAAAGATGTGATCAGGGATCGCGGTCGGCGCTTCTCAAAGATCTATCTGGAACAATTCTCCGGGCAAAATAGTAAGCTGTTCTATACCGCCACTATCAAAATGCCAAACGGAACAGGCAAAAGCCGCTCTGTTGCAAAAAAACTGTATGCCCTTGAGCGAAAAAACAGTCTAAATGGTCATGCACACAATTTCTTTTCCAGGGTTATTGAACAAGGCTACCAACAGCTACTGAATGTTATGAGAAATGAAGAGCCCATTTCCGACAGGCAAATTAAAGCAAGGCTGGCAGAGTGGCTGTATTATTCCAAGTTCAGAAACACCAACCTTATTAAGATTTTCCTTCATGGTTCTGAGGCTCTTCGTGACTGGGGATTTGACCCGGACGATAAGTCCGGCAACAGCTATGATGCATTACAATTAAACCAGCAGCTGATGGCCATTATCAGGAAAGTTTATGAAACCAAGCTATCCCTTAAAAAATGGGTTATCCTCAAAAGCCCGCCCGGCCACTCCTGGTTAACCTCCGATAACCCGGGGTTCAGCATCAACCTGCAGGAGCCTGGCAGCAACAAACAAAAACCGGTGCCGGACCCCCTGCTGGCAACCGGCAATATAAGCCGGGATACCGTGATCTACTATCCGTTGTCAAAAGACTACTGCCTTCGGTTACAACCCTATGATATAAATGATGCCCCTTTCGAAGATGTAAAGCACATGCCGATCACTTTTGAGCTATCAACTGAAAAGGAATTACATGTAGTGAACCGGCTAACTTACAGCACACCTTATCAGCAGGTGATCACCGGCGATAAAAAGGCCATTGATCTTTGCAGAAAGCCGTTTGCGGACCAGGTGCCGGGCGGAGTCTGACGTGGTCATAATTAGTACACCGCTATCATTATTTCAGTAATTATTTATATACGGCGTTACTTTCTAAGAGACATTCATACTTTCTATTATTAAACACTTTTTATGAATCTCAAAATGAAAATACCGTACAAGAAAAATCACATAATGTTATTAATCTATAACATTCCGCCGTGGCTGGTTATATGGCTGGTAGTGCTGGTACTGCTCCTTCATATCACAAAAAGCCTGCTTTAAATCAAAAACCGACTGTTATGCTTAATTACGAAAGGGACGATGCTTTCGCCGAAGTTTTTGAGAAAATGCATCCCCAATTGGACAAGTTCTTCCATCGCAGGCTCAAAAATGCCCGCATCTCAGGAACCGCAGACTGGGCATTAATGAAAGATGATCTGGTGCAGCAAACTGCATGTAAGGCATTGGAATATAGCCGTACGCCAAATGGCGCCAATTATCCTTTAAAAGTACTCATCCGGATAAAGGCCAACAATGTCTGGTCGGAATACATACGGCAATCAAAGAATAAGCCTTTTAAACAGTCGTCAGAAAACGCGCTGGAAAAAGAAAGTAAAGATCCGGATCCGTTTAAAACAATTGCCAAAAAAGATACCCTTAGCCACCTCCCTGAAAAAGACGGTACAAATGACCTGAAAATAATAGTCCGTATGATATCTGAAGGATACCACTACGCGGAAATAGCACAGATGCTCAACAAAAACGAAGGGGCAATAAAAATGAAAGTATTCCGGTTAAAAAGATGGCTGAACCGGAAGGGATAAAAGTTAACCATTATCAATTTACACCTTAAAATATGAGATTATGCAGCAAATAAATAAAATCACGGCAGCGGCATTTACCAGCCTGCTAAGGCGGTTTATAAAAATAGACCCGGAGGGAGATGAGAATGACCTGATACTGGCATACGAAAATCTGTTTAACCACCAACCCATTGGCTCCCTGATAAAAAATAACAAATTAGCCGAAACAGTAGAATATCTGAGAGAGGTCATGGCTATGCATCAGCTAACCAGCCTGGAAGGCCTCACAGACCACTTTAACCGTAAAAGAACGCAAACCAGGGAGTTTCTGGCAGCGCTCATTAAACAAACCAAAAACGAAACGCCGCTTAGCCCGGAAAAAGAGGTTCCGGCAATGCCCGCCGTAAGCACCTCACTCTATAAAAACATTTTCCTTAAACTGCACCGTAATGCGCCGCCTAAAGCGTTAACGGCAGCTAACAGGCCCTTCCATCATTTTATCAACGCATTGTACAGGCGGATGTATATTACAGAATCTCATTTTAAACCCAAGGACGAATACACGGGCATTTCTGTATACTTTTTCGTATCGGAGCCCATGCAACCGGATACGTTCAGCAGCCATATCTCCTCGCATTATCTTATGTGTTTTTACGCCAATGACGGTAATCGTCCGCTTAACCTCATTAAGTCCAGAAATTTTTCATTCAGGGAAAGGCAACATCCGTTTATTATCTTTCCCTGCGGGTCGGGGCAAATCAGCCATTATATCAATGCTATTTTTGTAACCGAAATGGAGGCAGCTTATGAAAATTATATTAAGGTAATAAAGTCTGAACGCGCCCTAACGAGTACCAAACTAAAAAAAGGGCTCATAGAATGGTTGCTGTATTCAAAATTGAGAAAACCTGACAACTGCAAAGTGTTCTTCGATCATCTGAGACCATCCTGCATGGATCCGGCGAACCATGAAAATCACAAACTTTCACTGGTTAAAGTAAGGTCGCAACTGGCCGCGATTGTTTCAGAACTGTATGACAAAAAGCTATCTCTCAAAAAATGGACTATCTTAAAAAGCCCTCCAGGGCATACCTGGATTACCTCCGACAACGCAGGCTTCAGTATCAATATACAGGAATGGTACCCGCGCAGCCGTCCCAGGCCGGTAGTGGATACGCTGTTGGTAAATATAAAGCAGGATTCTGTCATCTACTTTCCATTGTCCGCCTCCTATTGCCTCCGTATACACCCCTATGATCTCAATGATGCCTGTTATTCGGATGCGGATCACACAATTATTGCTTTTGAAGAATGTTCAGAGCAGGAACTTACCATTATCAACAGGTTAACCTATTGCACCCAGGAGCAGTTTACCGTAACAGTAGATATTAAAAGCCTTGAGCAATGCAATAAAACCATCCGGCCATATGCTGATATAACCTTCTAGCTGCAGGCCACCGGCTTAACCGGTGGCTGCGGTTTTCAAAACCAACAGGGAAACTGTCTTAAACATACACAATCTCCCTGCAATTACACCGCATTTTCCTTTCCCTCAAAATTCTCTCATTTCTACAAGCCTTTCTCATCATTCCTGCCTAAATTACCCTACCGGCAGAAATTCTCCCGTAACCATCCGGGAACCATTAAAGGACTCTTTATACCCCTCTGATGAGCAAAACCCTCCTCATCGTACTTTTTGCTGCCCTGTGCTCACTCCACGCACATCCCCAGGCAATCCCGCATGTCCGGGTAAAAGGACGTATAACAGATAAAGATACCCGCCTGCCCCTGGAAAATGCCACTGTAGCGCTGTTATATGCCAAAGACTCCTCCCGCGCAGCCCTTACCTTTACAGATAAAAGTGGCGCTTTTATTTTAGATGCCCATCCGGGCATATACCATTTACACATTACTTACCTCGGGTACCAGCAACAATTAAAACCCATTACCCTTGCAGCAGACACACTAACAGATGCAGGCGTCATCCTTCTGCAAAAAACCGGCGTTACCCTGGGCATGGTAGAAATTGTAGAAATCCGCGCACCTATGGTAGTAAAAAAAGATACTCTTGAGTTTAATGCAGATTATTATAAAACCAGGGAAAACGCCCTCATGGAGGAATTGCTGAAAAAGCTGCCGGGTATTGAAATAGACAAAGAAGGCAACCTGAAGGTAAACGGCGAAATTGTAAAAAGAATATTGGTGGATGGGAAACCTTATTTCGGGGACGATCCCAAACTAGCCCTCCGGAACCTGCCGGCCGACATGATCGATAAAATCCAGCTGATAGACCGTAAATCAGACCAGGCGCAGTTCGGCGGCGCCAGCGACTCTAAAACAGAAAAGGCGGTTAACATCACTGTAAAAAGGCCAAAGAAAGAAAAGTTCCTGGGCCGGCTGTCAGCGGGTTACGGTACTAATGAACGATTTGCAACTAATATTAGTTTAAACCGTTTTGGAGCACGTTCCTTATCATTTTTAGGTAGCGGTGATAATGTAAGCGGTGCCCAGGAAAATGGAATACGGACCGGCGGTACCGGTATTACACGCAGCTGGAGCGGCGGTGTTAACTACAACATGGATGTTAACAAAGCACTAAAAATAAGTGCCAGTTACTTTGGCAATAACACTAATACTGCGAATGAACGTACAAGTGCACGGCAAAATCTGCTCCCCGATACTACTTATTATTATAATCAGCATACAAAGGCAGCAAGTAATAGCACCACTCATGCATCAAATCTCGAATTAGAATACATCCTTGACACTATGAATACCCTTACACTCAAAGCGAGTATTAGTTACACCAAAAGCAAAGATTCTCAGGAAAACCAGTATGAATCATTAGGCGGCCAAAAACAGCTGGTTAACAAAGGCACTATCAACAATACGGGCAACAGCGCATCCCCTTATGTATTCAGCAATTTCTTTTGGGGAAGGCGTTTTAAAAAGGCGGGTCGTACGCTGAGTACCGTCATTGGTGGTGGCTACAGCCCTACCAAACAACAACAGTTTAACTACTCTAATAATCTTTTTATACAACCGGGTGGTGAACTGTTACAGGATACTATTAACCAGCGTAATGATATAAACAACCGCCATCGGCTATTTCATTCAACCATCATGTATACAGAGCCCCTCTATAAAAATCACTTCCTAGATATACTATATATTTATAACCAGGACCGGGCAACAGCCGAAAAACTTACATACGATTATAATACTGCCAAGGGAATTTATGACAGCCTTAATGATAGCTTAAGTAATTCCTTTATAAACACAGCAGGAATGCACCAGGCCAATATTAGTTTCCGTACACAAAAAGCTAAATACGATTATAATATAGGCCTGCAAATGCAATTAAGCCGGCTAAGTAACCATAATATTAGTGGGGGCAGCCACCTTGAAAAGAGTAATACCGGCTTTTTTCCTGTCGCTATGTTTAGTTATGCCTTTAACGGCAACCGCCGTTTAAGATTCAGTTATAACGGCTACCTTGAGCAGCCGGATCTTAAGCTGTTACAGCCCGTACCCAATAATAATAATCCCTTATATATACAATTGGGCAATCCGGATCTCAAACCCATCGTCACGCATTCAGCAGATATAAGTTACAATACAATTAACCCGGTTTCCTTTCGCAATTTGATGGTTAGTATAAATGCCGCACTTACCCGCAATAAAGTAGTAATGGCTACCTGGCTTGATTCTCTAGGCAGGCAGGTGAGCCAGCCCCTGAACGCCAATGGGGCTTATACCCTGGGAATGAATATGGCCACCGCATTCCCCATAAAGAAAAAACAGGCAAACATAAATACAAATACCAGGATCGCCCTGAACAAGGATATTAACTATACCAACGGGCAGCCTGGAAATGTAATGAATATAACTGCCAGCCAGGGCGTTAGCTGTAACTATACCTATAAGCAGTTGTCGGATTTTTCCCTGGAGGCCAGCCTTAACTACAACGGAGCCAGGTACTCCCAGCAAAAGGAAAATAACATTAACGTATATACCTATGCCGTATCTTTTAACTGCAATGTAACACTACCACTGGGCTTTAATATCGGCGGAAATATTAATTACCAGCAGAACACAGGTATGGCTGCCGGGTATAATGAACCGGTGGTACTGGCAAATGCCTTTATTGCCAAAAGCTTTTTTCGGGATAAACAGGGTTTGTTCAGGTTACAGGGCTGCGACCTGTTTAACAGGAACCAGGGATATACGCGTAATTTTGGGGTTAATTACCTGGAAGATGTGCGTACGAGAGTACTGCGGCGGTTTTTCATGTTTAATTTTACGTATTATTTAAAGTAAAATGAAATTGCGGTGAACGTTGAAGAGACATTGTTTGTAAAAACCAATATTCTAAAACTGATACACTCGACCAGCATCCTGGATCGGCCTATCTGTAACAAAACAATACCCTGAGTTGCAAAATGATTTGAATTGTATCTAAGATAATTTTACTTTATCAGTAAAATCGGAATCCCAACTGAACACCTTATTCCTTACTTTCCATATTTTCTAACCAAGTCTTCATATAAAGTGATTATTCTTTTATAGTTAGCTCTGATATCCTTTCGGCTAAGAGAATTATAAAATGGTGGCATAAACGCTGGCGCTCTGCAGTGATAGCCTAAAAGGTCCCAGATATTTTGAGGTTCAGATGCTAAATATTCCTGTAAATTCTCTAAATCACTGATATGAATCAGGCTTAAAGGATAAACATGAATCTTATTGCTTTGAAAATCCTTCATTAACTCACTAAAACGGTCATTAAAGATCTTGGCCATTAAGGGGGTTTGGAAAGCTTTTTCATTGAATATGATAACCGGATATATTCGTAAATACTTGTTTGAGGGAAAGTTGTTATCAATATTGGGCATAGTCTCGTTAAGCGTTTTAATAGATTTTACGATTTGATCTACGCCAAAAGAGTCAAAGAATTTATTCCGGTCATTCTTATAAAAGCTATCAATATTTCCGGAGTATTTCTCATTATCATATAATGAAGTAGACTTAACCTCCCCTAATATTATTTTGGTATTGGCGCGTATATATAAATCTGCAACTTCTATTTGATTTCCCCTATGAATGGTTTTAAGTTCATCAAACTTTAGAATGCAATAATGTTTTGCCTTTGTAAATGCATAGTCAATAATATGTGCAACATAACTTTCAAAGAAATACCCTATAGCTGATTTATAGTTCTGAATGTTAAAAGCTGCCCGGCCATTATCATCAGCAGCTTGTTTCAAAAAGTCAAACCAAAAATCATTTATAAACTGGCTATATACCTTTTCTAATAACAATATATTATCCGTAAGTATATATTGCTTTTCGCGGGATTTAAAAAAGGGATACTTTCTTATACTTAATAGCTTAAGAATATCCGTGGATACATATTTTTGACTGAAGCCGCAAAAAAGAGGATGTGTGTCATCCGTTAGGATATAATGAAATTCAAATTGCTTGTTGTCTTGTGTGTTAGCAAAATACATACTTAAAACTTCAAACACCAGCTGGTCGTATGACATTGTATACGTTTGTGCCAGATATTTATCTAAATACGGTCCAATTTTTGTATGTGTGTGCAAATAGCTTAATAAATTAAACCCCCGGTAGGGTATATATAAGGGGTCTGAAGATAGGCTAAGCTCATTCATTGGCAACATTTTAGGGTTTAGCCGCTCAAAGTCGATAGGTTCGCCTTTTTGTGTTTCTTTTATTGAAGTAAGCTCGCTGTTTACGGCAAGAATATATATAAGCATCGCCCCCCAAACTTCCGTTCTGTTCATATTGAAATCGTCAATAACCTCAAGGTCCGATTGAATAATTTCTTCTAGTGCAAAAAGGCAGGTCTGCCGGATGAAAATTAACGGATATTGTTTTGCGTTAGTTGTGTAGCGTTCAGCAATTCCAGAGTAAAATCTAAATAGTTCCGCATTTCCCCCACAAAAATATTCCAGTTCTTTCGCCTGGGTGTCCAGGCTGGTGTCATAATATTTTTCAGCCTTGGGTTTTAGCCTGTAGTTAAGGCCTGCAAATTCAGCAACCAGATTCCGCTTACATACGTGAGAGATAATTGATAAACGATTCTTCGGGGCATCTTCTTTAAAAACTTCTTTATATCCTAACACTAGTCTGGGTTGCGGAATAGTCTGCATAAATAATATTTATTGTTATAGACATTTTAGTACATCGGTCCTTACAATACCTCTATACGCTTTTTATGATGTGTATACCTATTAATAACATGTAATTAAGGAAAAGGTACTACCCGAATTAAAATATTATAAAAACAGAAAACCACCAGGCATTCCCAGTGGCTTATCAATAATAAATATTATTTATCTCATTATCCTACTTCCCCCTCAACCTCACACTCCCATCCCAATCCTGCTCATACCCTGCCACTTTCCCATTTATCTTCAGATTCTTCAGGAACCCATCCAGATCGCTCTTACGCAAAATCCCCGTATACGGAGTTTTCCCCAATTCCTCACTATCAAATTTAAACGTTACGCCATACATCCGCTCCGCCACCTTACATACTTCAGCAAGCGGTTCCTGCTGGAAACGGTGAATCCCTTGCAGCCAGCTTAGTTCACTGCTGCCGCTAACCGGTTCTATTTCCATGCGTTTTGTCTTCGAGTCCAGCACCACTTTCTGGCAGGGTGTTAGCTGCACGCTTCCCTTAGCTGTTACCGGTTGTGTTACCACGTCCGTAACCGCTACTTTACCGGATATCAGCGACAGCATAAACTTATCATCATAGGTGTTAATGTTAAACGATGTTCCCAGTACCTGCACATCCTTCTTTTTAGAATGTACCACAAAGGGCTGGTTGGCATTAGGTGCTACGTTAAAGAATGCTTCCCCGTCTACAAACACTTCCCTTTTAGGACCGGTAAAGGCAAAGGGAAAGCGCAGGATGGTAGCAGCGTTCAGGTGAACCACAGAACCGTCGGCCAGGGTAAGGCTGTACATGTTGCCTGCAGGCACAGTCAGCGTATTATCCCGGCCGGCGTTCAGGTTACCTGCTTTGGCGCTGAAATATAACATAGAGGCATTGGTATGCAGCGTGGCTGCACTGGCTACAATAGTATCTTCATTGGTACCCAGCAATACGGCATCACCGCCGGCCATGGCTAGGGTTACGCCTTGTATGTGGGTAGCGGTAGGTACATGTTTTTCGTAAAAGGGAAAGTACAGGGCTATGGCGCTGGTAGTTATTGCTACTACCGCGGCGGCAGCATAGTTCATATACCGTCTGCGTTTGGGCATTCTGGCTACCCTTTCTTCTACCCTGCGGGGTATTTCCATATTAATAAAGGTCTGTACCTTGGCCTGTGTACTGGTCTGGGGCGTTTTGGCAAGATTTTCATAGGTTACACGCACATCTTCTGCCATTTCCCTGGCATCTTCGTCATCACGCAGGATCTGGTCAATCAGGCGTTCTTCCTCCCAACTGGTACAATTCTCCTGCCGGCGTATAAGCAGTAACAGTAAATCATCGCGATCAATGTTGTTGATCATAGTGGTTGTTTTTTTGTTTGGTTGGGGCCCTCAATTAAGATAGTGGATAGTAAAGAAAGGAATAGGCATTAGGCTTTCATTGTCTCCCGTTCACACGTGTTCCTTTATCTTACCATACTTAACATCCGAAATGATCATTAAGTTGCAAATTTTCGAAAAAATTATTGAATTGACATCATACTTATTATCCACCGGTTATCCCCCTAAAAAAGACCGTGAGAGAACGGCCTTGTGTTGTGTTTTGGTGCAAAAAATGAAAATATTTATTAGCTATTGTAAATGCAAAACTCCTTCATTATCAAAGTGATATCGTATCTTACGAGCACTCACTAGGTTGTCTAAGAATGCGGTAATTGGCTTGCTACGATCCATCATTCCCGCAAAGTGCTCACCCGCCAGTTGGGGGTTATCTATTAACACGTTTGTGCCATACCATCGGGGCAGCACATGTACAACCTCCTGCAGGGTGGCATCCGAAAAGTAATATTTTCCTTCCTGCCAGCCCAGGGTCTCGTCTTCATCAAATGCCCGAACCTGTACTCCCTTATCCACTGTATACACTGCTTCTTTGCCTGGCTGAATGCTTACACCTGCAAATTGTACCTTCCCTTCCACCAAAGCAACCTTTACTATTCCGGAATCATAAGTGTTAATATTAAAGCTGGTGCCCAGTACCTGCACTGTACCATGTGGGGTATGTACAAGAAAAGGCCTGCCGGCCTGGGGAGCAACCCTGAGAAAGGCCTCCCCGGAGATAGTAATCTCACGGGAAGAACCCTTAAGGGAGAGAGAGAGCATGACCTCTGTGCCTGAATTCAGATGAACCTCAGACCCGTCAGCCAGAAACATCTTATAGTCCTTTCCTATTGGAACTGTTAGCTTACTGATGGCGCCAGCATCATTGCTGCCATTATTATTACCGTCCAGGGTGTATGATAGGGCTTTCCCGTTATTCTTCAACTTTGCCCCGGCCAGCTGTATATTATCCTGTGCCTGTGAAAGGTTAATGGTTTTACCATTCGCCAGCTGCAGGGTAATGTTTTTGTTATTCGCGGCAGCAATCACACTTTCTGTTGGTATCTGCCTGTTATAGAACAATACAACTGATACAATCCCTATCACCACTGCTGCAACTACACTTACGTGCAATAAAATATTCTGGATCTTTTTACGCTGTTTTTTTTGGGTAATAGTTGCTGCCGGTAGCCACTTTACATCCTCATACCGCAGAAACCCATTGTGCACATCTTCCGGCAAAAATTTATGCTTAAACTCCTCCCAGGCTTCCAGTACTTCCGGTTCGGTGGCTATCAGCTGCTTCAGGTACAACGCATCTGTTTCGCTGATATCACCGGCTATCCAGGAGCTCATCAATGCATGTATATGACGGGGGTCACGCTTCATTATCACTATTACAGGATTTCCATTGCTTTTGTACTATTATCATTTTATCCTTTCTTTAAATGATGCCGCAGTATTTTCATAGCCCTTAATAGCTGGTTCTTTACCGTATTAGGGCTTACCCCCATTTCCATCGCCACCTCTATCCTGCTCTTATGCTGTATATAAGAAAGCTCAAATACCCTGGCAGATAACGGCGGTATCTGTGCAATGGCCGTTTTAAGGGACCAGCTCAGCTGTCGCTGCCACTCCTCTATTTCGATCCGTATCTCCGGTGCGCAGGCTTCATCCTGTACCGGCATATGTGCCAGGCGCTTTAGTTTGGTTTTGCGTACCCCCAGCCGGTCTATACACCGGTTATAAACTACCTTATGCACATACGCTTTTATCACAACCTCTATACTTTTACTTTGCCCCGGGTCTATTCTCATATACAACTGCCGCTGCCAAAAGTCAATGAAAAAGTCCTGCACCAGATCCTGCGCCTCCATCTCATCTTCCAGTAATGAAATAGCCACTATCATCAGGTAACGGCGGTACTTATCATAAAAAGCAGCAAATGCGGCAGGTTTTCCTGCTTTCAAATGTTGTAGCAATATAAGATCTTCTTCGTACAATGACATAGTTGTGGTCTGATTTAATGCGTAGAAGAATGGGTTTGCCAGGTAAATTTGGCATAACCTAAAGGTACGCCCATGAAAAAACGGATTAGTGAATTACATGTTAACAAGGATATTAATGTTAGGTTAACGGTGATGGCTAACCGGTACATGGCGGTGCAAAATTAGTATGATAAGTAGCAAACATATTACAAGACATCATGACTCAACCGCCAATACCAGGCAGTAAGGATAGGAAAATAAAGCGCTGGGCAGCATCTATAAAAACCCGCCTCCTGCAAAATAAAAGAGTATTGCTTCTTAAAGCCTTCTGGCAACGATACACCGCCGGCTTCAAAACCTCCATGTTATGGGCCTGGCTGGCAGTAGCTGCCCTTTTCTATATCTTCCGGGAACCCATATTTTCCCTAACCACTACCCTGCTGGTAGAACCGCTATTGTCCAAATGCCCGAAGAATGACCGACTGGTCGATATGATTATACTCGGATTTAGTATACTGGCCGGCATCCGCCTGGTGCGCAGGCTTGGCCGGTCCCTGCTTCCAACACCAGGCTCGGTCGTCTCCGGGATCGCCGTCCTGTTTATTTACTTTGGTTACTGCAGGCACTCCAATAGTTTTTTTTACTATACATTTCACATTCCATTGCTAAGTAACATCGCTTATCTGGATGTTTCGTGATAGCAGCGCTTACTTTACTGGCTGGCTACAGAACCTACAAACCTGCATTGAAAAAAGCTGCCGGCCTCCATTCTTTCCTGGAAGATGCACCGGATGCAGATGACCAGGACGCCTTATCCTATTTCGGCTATATTGGTGAAATACACAAATATGTTCTCGCCACCACCACCAGCCGCAGTTCCTTTGCCATTGGTGTGATCGCTCAGTGGGGTTCCGGAAAAACCTTCTTCCTGAAAAAACTGCAAAAGGCACTGAAACATGATAAAGAAAATATCATTTTTGAGTTTAATCCCTGGCGCACTTCAAAACCGGATGCCATTGTGGAGGAATTCTTTACCGGCCTGGCAGTTCACTTAAAGCCATTCAACCATTCCATAGCGCCTAAAATCAGGGATTATTCCCGCAGAATATTACAGCCGGGTAAGGAGGTTTATTTCAGGTTGCTGGACACCCTGATCAACGGATGGCTGCCGGAAGAGGATATAAGCAAAAGATATGATAGCATTAATTCCGCCATCCAGCAAACCGGTAAACGGCTTATTGTTTTTATTGACGACCTGGACCGGCTATCCGGCAAGGAGGTTATGGAAATACTCAGAATTATCCGCAATACCGCCAATTTTGCCAATACCTTTTTTATCACAGCTTATGATGAGCAGTACATTGTTCAGTCTATCACTAACACTAAGGAGTATGCCCATGAAGACCGATACCTAAAAAAAGTATTTCAGCTGGTCATTTCCCTTCCTGCTTTCAAAAAGGAGAACTTAAAACGTGAGCTGGAACGCTATCTCTTCACTGATGATCTTAAGGATTCAGACAGAAAAAAAATTGAAGGTGCATTGAAAAAGCTGACTTTTGATACAACCGATATTTCTGGTAGCATGTATCCTGCTGTACCAAAGGAAAATATTTTTGAAAAACTAATCCACGATATCCGCGACGTTAAAAGATTTTGCAATTCCTTTAAGATCAGTTTCCATATGATGAAGAATGAAACCGATATTCATGATCTTATGGTACTGGAATTGATCCGTAACAGCAGCCCTACCGTATATAACCTTATCCGGAGCAGGGAGTTGCTGGACTTTGATGAAAAACATCCGGAAAAATATAAAGTGTCAGTGAAGCAATTGGAAAAAGTTCCCCAGGGGTTGCAGGATGCTGTACACTATTTGGTAGGTAATGAGGGTTATAAGAATGATCGCAGATTTGAGGTGCCTGTTAACTTCTATCTTTACTTTGCTTATCACCTGGAAGGGCTGATATCTATCCAGGAGTTCGATGAACTGCTAAAGCAGCCGGCATCGGAGATTACACATCAATTCGAACTATGGTCCAAGGAGCTAAAGCATGAAGAATTGTTCCGCCTGACCGGAAAAGTTATGAGAGGAACAAACATTCCATTACTGGAAAAAATGCTGGAAGTAACCTTGCGCATGTCCCGTAATTTCAAAGTGTGGTTTACCTATGCCTACGATTTCTTCAACAACAGCGGCCTCACCTTTTACCATGTTTTTAAATCGGATCTCACCTCATTCCAGGATTTTTCAATTAGGTTACTTTATAATAAAGCTATTACTCCCTACCGCAAGGCGCTGCTAATACGACATTTCCTGGAAGCATCTACATCATCAACGCAGGATAATTTCCCCATACAGCCTATTTTTAGCAGAGAGCAATGGCAGCGGATAATGCTCGACCTCCTCCGGGAACATGTGGAAAATATGCAGGAACTAAACCTGGATAGCCTGGAGTTTTTGTCCATGAACCTGGATAAGGTCGATGAACAAGAGGAGGGTGTTCTTCTCCCGCAGGCTTGTCGTATTTTCGAAAAAAAATTACTGGAAAACGACGACCTGTTTGCCGGTTACCTGCGCCTGATGATCAGACCATCCTCTGTGCCTTATAACGGCGATCTTACTTTTGACCCTTGCCTGAAACAGATCTTTACCAACTGCGTAGTCTTTATAAAACAATTAAGAGCAACAAAGCAGGTCCCTGATGAATTAAAGCGTATTATCCTGGAAAATGGGATACCTTTTTATAAAGAGGCTAGACCATCTTTTATCCTGGTCAACGCTGATGAAAAAGAATTCATGGAAGACTGGATGTCGAAGCATTTAAATATCATATCCCACCCCAAAGCAAAACAAGAACAGTCACAATGATGAACCACAGAATATAATATACCACAACATGGTGTAGTGTGAAGGCAAATTAATTACTATCCCCCGGCAAAACCTTCTCCTCTCCCTGGTAAATCCGGGGATCAAACTGTTGCCGGATCACAGGCGCCACTTCCCGGTCATAAAGGTAAGTGTCTATCATTTGCCGCAGCTGGTCGTTGGGAAACAGGTAATAGTTCATAAAAGCAATCCGTAGCTCCATGTTCGGATGCGTTGGGCCTGGATCGCGCAGGATCTTTACAGGATTGCCAAACTGTTCCAACAGCCTTGTCCCGAAAAGCTGAAAGGACATACCAGGCAATATCAGTTGTATGCCGGAGGCGCAGCTATAGCAGGTCATATCCTTCGCCAGCACATTTTTCTTCACCATACTTATTGCTACAGAATCCACAGCCATTTCTGCTTTCTTAACAACAGTCAGGTACTCCGGTTCGGTATTCATTTTCATCTCCCCTAACCCCGATAGGCTATCTTTATACACCGCATCAAAATTCCCGTTTATCCTTAACTTAAAATGTCCAAGTTCGTGTAGTAGCAGCAATCCTAATAGTTCTTTAATCGATGTGCTATCATTTAAGGTGCTCTTTGCGGCAAAGGATATAATATAGGAGGGATTAATAATGATAAAACGATTCTCTATATCGGAAAAAGCAGATGAACCATATTCCTTTAGATTAGTTGTAAAAGGTACAACCAGGATCTGGGTGGTATCTGCAGGATTAAAATCATCCGTCAGTAATAACTTTTTATTTCCGTCGGTAGCAGCTAAGCAGTTAACGCCGGCTAAAACTTCACTCATCAGGGAGTCCATTGAGTGATCCTTATGCAGCCCTGTTGATTCCAGTACCTGCACTTCGTATTCGCTGCCTGTTTGAGGCTTCTCAGCACACCCATACGAAAATACCAGGGCTATCACCGCGGCCTTAAAGATCGTTGAGTTTATCATCATAGCTTTCAATAATAGCCGCTTTTTTATTTTCCGATTGTTCCTGCTGATAGTCGGTATAAAAAGAAGAACGAAGGTCCTTGACCGCCTGGATGGCTTCTATCGTCTTGGTTTTGGTATCAGTCAGCTGCGCATTACCCCAACCGGCCAGGGTAGCCAGGAAGGTGAGTATGGCTATAATGACAACCGTTTTTACCGGTACTGACTCCTTACTTTTGGCTGCGCTGATAGTAGATACCAGGGTGGAAGCAGCAGTAAGCCCTGTAACAATAAAATTAACAACCAGCCACCAGGTATTGGCCTTTCTTTCTTTATTACGACCGGCCGTTACTTTATTGTTGAATTTTTCTCTTAATGCTTTAAAGGCGCTGCTGTTGGGGCCATTATCTTCAAAACCTTTCAGATCATGGATCGTCAGGCCGCGGGATGAACGGCTTATGCCGGAAGTTTTAATTGCCTGGTAAACAGATGCGCACATTAACAGAACGGAAATTGCCGCAAGTACAAACAGCATATTACGCATAGATAGTAATTTCTGAGGTTAAAACGTTCCATAAATATAACCATATATCCGGTTGCTGTCAGAAATCAGGCCCCTCCCCCCACCATCATCCACCGGATACTAATATTAATATAAAAAATCCCTTGACATTATAGTGAATAAAATGTTAATCTGTTCGTGAACCCTTCGTTAACCCTTTAGTGAATGACCCGTTAACGGCTAGTACGCCGCCAAAATGCTACAGGTACAGTAAAAAAGTGCATTATTTTTTTCAACTCTTTATCTCACCTATTCCAACCGGTTAAACAAACTTAATGATCAAACCGAATTTAACGCGTATGCAACCAATGCTATTGCTACTACGCAGCCTTTTATTGCTCGTTCTTTCTTATTCCTTATTTGTTTATACGCAAATGCGTACGCTGGTATGGATTTAAAAATTGATGATTTTATACCTAATTTTACAATCACTATTGCAAATGAAAAAAGATCAATCTACCTGGCCCTCCCCGAATCATAGACTAGTCGCAATACTCCCTCAATTTCCATTATAAAAACAAAAAAATGAAGCACTTCTTTTTTATCCTTAGTTACTCCTGTTTTACACTTGCATTGTTTGCTCAAAAGCCTGTAATAGATAGCCAGGCCATTGTTAACTGGCCATCGCTGGAAGCAAGTGCCGCTATTACCAATAACGGTGATTATTTTCAATATGTAATTGATACACTTTCCCAGGGCGGCAAAACATTAGTTGTACAGCGAACGGACAATTCCTGGCAACAGGCCTACCCTGGCGTTAGCACCGCCTTCTTTATACCGGACAGTAAAAAAATGATCTTTCAAAGAAATGACTCTTTACATTTCTTATCCCTTGTTTCTAAAAAGGCTACGGCCATTCCCAATGTCAAACAGTATTTCCGGCCCGGTTCGGATAATTCCTGCTGGCTGCTTTATCAGTTAACCACGCCGGCCAATGAATGGGTTTTACTAAACATCTGTACAGGAAGGGTACTGCATTTTAATGACCTGGCGACCCATCAGTTTAGTGCAAACGGGCAGGTCCTGGTAATAAAAAAAGCTACGCCTGCCGGAGATGCACTTCAATGGGTAGACCTGAAGACAGATAAGATCCATAATATCTGGCCCAGGCAGGGATCTGGCAGTGGCCAAACACTCGGAGGCTATGCGGTAGATGCTACAGGTACCCAGCTGGTCTTTATGGTGAAAGAAAGTGATGCTGCAGGTGGCGGCCATGCCATATGGTACTACAAACCAGACATAGGCAGCACCGTTATGCTGGCCAGCAACCAATCGGCCGGCATAACTACCGGTTTAAGCATTGATGGTACCTCTCCCTCTTTCAGCCAAAATGGTAAGTATATATTTTTTAAGCTGCAGATGCAAAAAGACACATCTGCACTTATCCCGGCAACCGGGGCGGTGCAAGTGGATGTATGGAGTTATAAAGACTCTGTACTACAGTCTACCCAATTACTGAATACAGGTAATATAAGTACGGTTTTCGCGGCCGTAATTAACCCTATTGACAGACAGGTGCTTCGCATGGAGCAGGAAGACGAGCAACTGCTCCAGATATCTAATACTGCCAGGGAGGTAGATTATATAGTACTGTTAGGTAAAAAGTCTATAGAGGATGCGGATAATTGGTGGAAAGGCTCGCAAAAGAGGCCAATATACCTGTTATCATTAAAAGATGCCTCCCGTACACAGCTGAATACCGACAGTGAAATATCCATATCCTATACCTTCTTAAATTTTTCACCGGGGGGCAAATACCTTGTTTATTATGATGAAAACGGGACCTGCTATTACAGTTACAATTTACACTCAGGTAAAAGGGTCAACATTTCCGCTGGCATCCACATCTCGCAAAACGGATTTCATGCTATTAGAACCATACCTACCGGTATTGCGGGCTGGTTGCCAGGCGATGCTGCAGTACTTATTTATGACAATTACGATTTATGGAAAATAGATCCATCCGGCAATAAGCCGCCTGTTAGTATAACTAACAATTATGGCAGCAACCACCATATAAAAGTGAAACTAGTTGCTACGGCTGCGACCAGTTTAATTCCTGCGAACAATATTTATGAAGAGAATGCCTCTTTGTTATTAACAGCATTTGATACAATAAATAAACAAAATGGTTTTTTCAGAACAAAGCTGTCTGATAAGTCCCAGGACCCACAGTTACTGGCGCTAAAGCCTTGCCATATTTATACCACGGTCACTCAATCTCCAGGCGGCGATTTCGATAATTTCCTCCCATTAAAAGCAAGGGATGCCAACAAATGGCTGGTAATGCAGGAAACGGAAACAGATGCCCCTAATTTCTTTTTAACCAAAGATTTTAAAACCTATACCAGGCTCACAAATCTGCAGCCCCAGCAGCATTATAACTGGCTTACAAGCGAGTTGATTTCCTGGCAGCAATTAGATAGCACTTATACTCAAGGTTTACTTTATAAACCGGAAAATTTTGACTCCACGAAGAAATACCCGCTCATTTTCTATTATTATGAATCCATGAGTAATAATAAATACGGTTATCCTGCCGCAGCTTTTACTGGTGCAGGTATTAATATTCCCTGGTTTGTTAGCCGGGGTTATTTGGTGATTACACCAGATATTCAATATACCATCGGAGAAATAGGGGAAAGCGTTTGTAATAGCATAGTCTCCGCCGCCCGCTATGCCGCACGGCTGCCCTGGGTTGACAGCACAAAGATGGCCATCACCGGTCATAGTTTTGGCGGGTACGAAACAAACTACCTGGTAACGCATACTAACATTTTTGCGGCTGCCGCCAGCGCAGCGGGCATGGCGGATCTTATCAGCGCCTATGGAAGCCTAGGCAGCCCGCTTTGGGGCGCCACCAGCCTGCAGGGTGTATTTTTTGAATTTGGACAATTTAGAATGGGAAGCACACTTTGGCAAAAGCCGGAGCTGTACATAAAAAATTCGCCGGTTTTTAATATTGACAAGGTAACCACCCCTTTGCTAATTATGCATAATAAAGCAGATGCGCTAGTACCATGGGCACAGGCAATAGAATTATTTACAGGGCTGCGCAGATTACAAAAAAAGGTATGGATGCTGCAGTATGATAATGGTGCGCACGGTGTTCATGGCAGGGAGGCTATAGATTTCACCGTTCGTATTACACAATTTTTCGACCATTATCTGAAAGAAACACCTCCTCCTAAATGGATGACGGCGGGCATCCCGGCAAAGTTAAAAGGTATATATACTGGTTATGAATTAGATACAAGCGGTACGGAGCCGTAATACTTCACGTAACCTATACTTGTCAACAATTTGCGGCATGATCCTGAAAGAACCTCAACATATCCATACAAAATGCCGTCAGTAAAACAACCAATGGGCGGATAGCAAATAATATCATCCCATTGGAAAAATTACACTATAATTGAAACACCATTTAGTTTCTGTAAAATTAGTATTATCACGGTGCTGAGAGTCCGAACGACGTACATGTGACATTTGCACAATTCGGGGTAGGAACTCTTCTGTAACAAATAGTTCCTCCTGGCCTAAAGCTTGCGTTTTGCAAGAGCAACGGACACAAATCACCAATTTGACACTGAGTGGTAGTACAATAGGTAAACCCACCAAACTTCTTTGCCTTAAACGCCAGTGCACCACCTACTGACCCTAAAACAATCATAGCAGCCAGCATAATTCTTACTTTTTTCATAAGTACATTGCTTTTCTCAAAAAGCTAAACTTTGGTATTATAAATTTTGCCTACTCTGTTCTAATGGTTTTCGGCTTCCCCATATACCTGGCTTATCATATTTTACAAAGGTGGATCCAACCTATGTAATCATACATCCAGGTTATTTAACTTGATTATCTGGAAAGAGAATCTACAACCGGTTAGGTTAGATTTGAGTATAACATATTATCTGGCAATAGCCTTACAAAAATATCGCAGTAACTGAAGAAGTACAACCGGATATAGTTTTCTTTGTCGAGGCCACACTAGATACTTATTAAGCGGAATCTTGTCTTATTATTTTACCAATATTATCAAAGCAAAAGCCTATTTATAAGATGTACTCGTCGGTGGTTGGAAAGAAACTGTAAAGCCGTTGGAACCTATTTAATATCGGTAAGAGTTATCAGCAAGAGCGTACATAACGGTGGATTTATACAATAAACAACGGCTATTTTTCCAATACAAAGATGCAGTGAATAATTAAACCCCTTTGTAGCCAAACGGTCCATTTCCAGTAGAAGATCAGCGCAATTTATTCTATCAGCCTCCCCCATCATCATCCACCGGATACTAATATTAATATAAAAAATCCCCTGACATTATAGTGAATAAAATGTTAATCTGTTCGTGAACTCTTCGTTAACCCTTTAGTGAATGTCCCGTTAACAAATAGTACGCTGCCAAAATGCTGCAGGTATTATAAAAAACAAGCGTATTAATATTTTATTAATTCTTTACCCTCACCTGTGCCAACCGGGGTTAAACAAACTTTAATGATCAACCAAATTTAACGCGTATGCAACCAATGCTATTGCCATTACGCAGCCCCTTAATCCCCAGGCTGTTGCTCGTTCTTTTTTTATCCCTTATCTGTTTGTACGCAAAAGCGTACACCGGCTCGCAGAATGATCATCCGGTTACCTTAAATGGTAACACCACCCTACGTGCTGTATTCAAAGCTATTAAACAGCAAACCGGCTTTGCGGTCATGTATAGCACCGCTGCCACTGCGCTAAACCAGGATGAAAAAATGACTGTAAATTTTAAGGACACTCCGCTGGACGACGTACTTGCGTACCTGTTACGTGGTAAAGACCTGGAGTGGAAGTACAGTGATGACGTACTCGTAATCCATAAAAAAGAAACGCTGCCAGCTGAAAAAAAAATGGTAACTGATAGTACCGTTACACCTGCTATGATCACCGGTAAAATCACAGATGCTGCCGGCGCCGCGTTGCCAGGGGTAACCGTGCAGGTAAAAGGTACCAGCCAGGGCACTACTACCAATGAAAATGGGAGCTTCTCATTACCCAAAGTGAGCATTGGCCAAACCTTGCTACTAAGTATGATCGGCTATGAAACCCAGGCAATACCGGTAAAGGGAAAAAGCATATTAGCACAGCTAAGGCTGGCCATAAGCTCCCTGGATGAAACGCAGGTAATTGCCTATGGCACCACTACTCAACGCCTGAGCACCGGCAACATAGCTACCATACAGGCAAAGGACATAGAAAAGCAGCCGGTGAATAACCCTTTGCTGGCCTTACAGGGCCGGGTACCAGGCCTGTTCATTACCCAGGCAAACGGCTTGCCGGGCAGCGGCATTACCGTGCGCATTCAGGGGCAAAACAGCATCAACAATGGTAATAGCCCGCTGTACATAGTGGATGGGGTGCCCTACCCCTATGAACTGCCGGGAACCGGCATAAGCGCAATACTGGGCAACTCGGGGGAAAACGCGAATGGCGCACCAACCGGAAGCGGCAACACGTTGAGTTTAATTAATCCCGCAGATATCGAAAGCATCACCGTCCTCAAAGATGCGGATGCTACTTCCATTTATGGATCCAGGGCAGCCAATGGCGCGGTGCTCATTACCACAAAAAAAGGTGTCGCAGGTAAAATGGTAGTGGATGTGAATTTACAACAGGGCTGGGGTAAGGTAACACGTAAACTAAAAATGCTCAACACGCCCCAATACGTGGAAATGCGCCGGGAAGCCTTTAAAAACGATGGTATAACGCCTACCCTTGATAATGCCCCCGACCTGTTACTCTGGGATACCACCCTTTATACAGATTGGCAAAAAACGTTGATCGGCAATACAGCCCATTTTACCAACCTACAGGCCGGGCTTTCCGGTGGCACTGCTGTGGTACAATACTTGGTAAGAGGTACCTTCCAGCGGGAAACAACACCATTTCCCGGCAACTTTGCAGATGAACGCGAAGGGCTTCATTTTAATCTGAATACAGCCTCCGCCAACCAGAAATTCCATTTCCAGTTATCCGGCAATTACCTGGTGGATAATAATCAATTGCCCAATGCAGATTTCACCAGTGCGGCAATTGGCCTTGAGCCAAATGCGCCACCTGTTTATACCCACGATGGCACGCTCAACTGGATGCTTGATCTAACTGGAAAAAGCACTTTTAATAATCCCCTGGCCGAACTTTTAAATACGTACCAAAACAAAACATCTAACCTGATTAGCAGCGCCTCCTTTAGTTACCAACTTGCAGAAGGCCTGAGCTTCCGCAGTAATTTTGGCTACAATAATATTCAGTCAACCATTATCCTATTAAATCCGTTGATGGCCATACAACCGGAGCAACGTTCCTTCTCCCAGCGAAGCGCCACTTATGGTAACCGAAGGAACAGTTCCTGGATCATGGAACCGCAGCTTACTTATGAGAAAAAAATTGGGCAAGGAAGTCTGAACCTGCTTTTAGGCGGTACCGTGCAGCAAAGCTTCAATAACAGCGAAACCATCTTTGGATCAGGATACAATAGTGATCTTGTACTGGAAAATATGGCTGCGGCCACATCTTTAATGGCCTATGGCACCCTGGCATCTACCTATAAATACACCGCTTTGTACAGCCGCATTAATTATAACTGGCGGGATAAGTACATTATTAATCTGAGTGGCCGCCGTGACGGCAGCAGCCGTTTTGGCGCCCGCAACCGCTTTAGCAATTTCGGCGCCGTAGGTGCCGCCTGGATCTTTACAGAAGAACCTTTGCTAAAAGAAACCAGCGGTTTCTTGAGCTATGGTAAATTGAGAGCTAGTTATGGCACTACCGGTAGCGATCAGATTAACGATTACACTTTCCTGAACCTTTATAACCAGGTTTTTGTAGGAGTTCCTTATCAGGGGGTCAATGGCCTGCTTCCCAACGGCCTTGTAAATCCCTACCTTGAATGGGAAACTACGCGCAAATTACAGTTGGGTACAGATCTTGGTTTCTTAAACGACCGTATATTATTGAATGCAACTTACGCGCGCAACCGCTCTTCTAACCAGCTGCTTAACCTTCCTCTCCCAAGTGTTACCGGGAGACCCAGCATACTCCAAAACCTCCCAGCCACCGTACAAAATACCAGCTGGGAATTCACCTTGCATACCATTAATATTGAGACCCGGCAAATACACTGGTCCAGCAACGTTAATCTTACACTGCCCCGTAATAAGCTGGTTGCTTATCCGGGGCTAGCTGCTTCAACACAGGCCGACTTTTTGGTTATAGGTCAGCCACTCTCTGTTGTTAAAACATACCATTTGTTAGGCGTTGATCCTGTTACCGGCGATTATACAGTAGCGGATGCGATGGGCAAGCCTACTACTACCCCCGACTATATAAAAGACAGAACAGTTCTGTCCTCTCCCCAACCCCGGTTCTACGGAGGAGTACAGAACAGTTTTACATACAAGGGTTTTCAGCTAGATTTTCTTTTTCAATTTGTAAAGCAGGTTGGCACAAATGCGCTTTTCTATAACGGCATTTCCGCTTCACCCGGTGTATCTTCTTTTTTTCAACCTGGTAATCAACCCATTTCTGTGCTGGACCGTTGGCAAAAGCCGGGAGATAACGCTGCCATACAACGTTATTCTACTGCTACTTCGCCTGCCTTTTATAATGCCATTAGTAGCAATGCCGCTTATACAGACGCCTCATTTATACGCCTGAAAAACATCGCTGTTTCCTGGCAGTTACCCGAAAGCTGGACACAGCAAAAACATTTCAGTTGCCGGATCTATTTGCAGGCAGAGAATCTGCTGACCATCACCCATTACAAAGGCCTCGACCCGGAGAATCAGACAGTGGTCGCTTTGCCCCCCTTAAAAATGCTTACAGCCGGCATACAGCTAAAGCTATAGCAACACCGCTTCTTTAAAATCTTAATCCTGTAAAAAATGAAAGTCACCCATAAAAATCCGCATTCCCCTTTATTTGCCCACAGGCATGCTACCATAACCCTCACCCTGCTTTCCTTGCTGGCTCCCTTGCTGCAGGCATGTAAAAAGCTGCTAGAGGTAAAAGCGCCGGTCACTAACTTAAATGCCGCTAATGTCTACAACAGCGATCTTACAGCAGCCAGCGTGCTTACCGGCATTTATGCCACCATGAGCAAAGGCAGCTTTGCCACAGGTAAGCAAAGTGTCTCGCTCCTGGCCGGCTTCTCTTCTGATGAGTTCACCCTATATAGCGGTGTTACTAACAATAGTTACATAGTCTATTACAAGAACACATTGAATGCTAATCAAAACCTACAGGGAAATCAATACTGGGGAGAGCTTTACCGGTATATTTTCTTTTGTAATTCTGCTATCGAGGGCCTGGATAAGGCCACTACCCTCTCTTCGCAGGTAAAACAGCAGCTGTATGGCGAGGCTTTATTTATACGCGCATTTTGCTACTTCTACCTGGTGAATTTCTTTGGGGATGTTCCGCTGATAACCAGTACAGACTACAAGGTAAATATCTCCCTGCCCCGCAGTCCGGCAGCTGATGTGTACCGACAGAGCATAACCGACTTAAAGGCAGCAAAAGAGCTGCTTAGCAGTAACTATCTGGATGGCAATCTGCAAAACAGCGCTGCGGCAGAAAGGCTGCGCCCAACTAGATGGGCGGCTCAGGCTCTGCTGGCCAGGGTGTATTTGTACATCGGCAACTACGCGGCGGCTGATACAGCCGCCACTAATGTCATTAACCAATCGTCATTATTTACCCTGCCAGATCTGGACAATGCTTTTATTAAAAACAGCCAGGAGGCTATCTGGCAATTGCAGCCGGTAACAAGTGGCAGAAACACAGAAGATGCATTCATTTTCATTATCCCTTCCTCTGGCCCCAGCGATGCCGCAGGGGTAAGCCCAGGAACCCCCTGCTACCTCAGCCCCTGGTTGCTGCAGGCATTTAATGGTCAGGATCTACGAAAAATGCATTGGGTGAACCAGATAACAGTTAACAATACTACCTATTATTATCCATACAAATACAAGCTTACTACAGAAACACCTGTTAATGAATACCTGATAGTATTACGCCTGGCAGAGCAGTATCTGATACGGGCAGAGGCAAGGGTTTGGCAAAACAAGCTGCCTGCCGCGCTGGCAGACCTGAACAGCATACGCCACAGGGCCGGCCTAAAGGATACCACAGCAGCCTCCAGGGAAAGCCTGTTGGCCAGCATCCTGCAAGAGCGCCGGGTAGAGCTGTTTTCCGAATGGGGGCATCGCTGGCTCGATCTTAAAAGAACCAACAAAGTTAATGAAGTGATGTCGCAAATAACATCCAAAAAAGGAAGTACATGGAACACCAACTGGCAGTGGTACCCCCTACCTGTAGACGACATTCAAAAGAACTCAAAGCTGGTTCAAAACCCCGGCTATTAATCAGACCTGAATTTTGATGTTAAAATCACTTGATCACAAAAAGTTAGTTATTATGCGGAAAATTAAAAACGCTTGTTTTATTTTAAAATCAGTCGTTTGTATGTTGTTGCCCTTATTCACATATGCGCAGGGCATTAAATTTGAAGACGGATTAACTTGGGAGCAGATAAAACAAAAGGCCCAAATGGAGAAAAAACATATTTTTGTAGATGCTTATGCTACCTGGTGCGGCCCCTGTAAAAAAATGGATCAAGAAGTATATCCGGATGAAAAAGTAGGTGCATTCTTTAACGACCATTTTATTTCTGTACGGCTGCAATTTGATAGCACGCAGAAAGACAATGAGCTCACAAAAAAATGGCGTCCCATTGTAAAAAGCTTCCAGCAGGAATATAAGGTTAAAAGCTTCCCTACCTACCTTTTCTTTTCCCCCTCAGGAGTAGCGCTGGATAAAAACGCAGGTTACCGTGAACCAAAGGATCTTCTTCTCATGGCCCGGCACGCCCTGGACCCGGAAAAACAATATTATACACTGCTGCAAAACTACCGGGCCGGTATCAAAAACTATCCGGAATTGGGCAAAATGGCCGTCAAAGCGGCATATTTTGATGATAAACAAATTGCGGATAGTGTGGCAGGCGATTATATTAATAATTATTTATTATCCCTGGATGAAGAAGCATTGTATACAAAGGACAATCTCCTTTTTATATCAAACAACATGCGCAGCAAGGAAAAATACTTTGACCTGTTCTGCCATAACCGGGAGAAAATAGATCGTATTATGGACTATAGAGGCTTTGCACAAAACTCAATTGATAAGACGATTTTTGATGAAACCATCTATCCTTTTGTAATTAAATATGATAAAACAGGCATGGCCCCTGATTGGAACACAATAGCGGCTATCACAGAAAAAAAATACGGGCCGGTGGATGGAGACAGGAATATACAACTGGCAAAAATTAAATGGTATGCATACACACGGCAAAACTGGGATGCTCTTGTGCAGGCGTTAAATGTGTTGATAGAGCGCCGGTATTTGGAAACGTGGGAGCCGGATGATTATGCCTTTACTTTAAATGATAATGCATGGACTTTGTTTCAGAATTCCAGTAATCCTAGGCTGCTTGCGCATGCGCTCAGTTGGAGCAATAAATCCTTAGCATTAATGGATACGGCAATAACCATAAAGGATACCATTTATTTTCGTGGATTTCAGGTCAATTATATGGACACTAAAGCCAACCTGTTATATAAGCTGGGCCATAAGCAGGAAGCAATAACGCAGGAAGAAAAGGCGCTTGACATGGCAAGGAATTTAAAAATTGATGATTTTATAACTAATTTTAATGTCACTATTGTAAAAATGAAAAAAGATGAACCCACCTGGCCTTCCCCCAAGCCGTAGACCAGTCTCAATAATCCCTCAATTTCCATTAATAAAAACAAAAAAATGAAACACTTCTTTTTCATCCTTAGTTACTCATGTTTTACATTTGCCTTATTTGCACAAAAACCTGTAATAGATAGCCAGGCCATTGTGAGCTGGCCATCAGTGGAGGCAAGTGCCGCTATTACAAATAACGGCGATTATTTTCAATATGTAATTGATACACTTGCCCGGGATGGCAAAACATTAGTAATACAGCGAACGGACAATTCCTGGCAACAGGCCTACCCTGGTGTTAGCAACGCTTTCTTTACACCCGACAGTAAAAAAATGATCTTTCAAAAAAATGACACTTTACATTTCCTATCACTTGTTTCTAAAAAAGCTACCGCCATTCCCAATGTTAAACAGTATTTCCGGCCCCTTTCGAATAATTCCTGCTGGCTGCTTTATCAGTTAACAATGCCGGACAATGAATGGCTATTACTAAACAGCTGTACAGGAAAGTTGTCGCATTATAATAACCTAACAGCACATCAATTTAGTGCAAACGGGCAGGTCCTGATAATAAAAAAAACTGCACCTGCCGGAGATACACTCCAGTGGATAGACCTGAAAAAGAGCAAGATCCGTAATATTTGGCCCAGTCAGGGATCTGGCAGCGGCCAAACTCTGGGCAACTATGCGATAGACGCAACAGGTACCCAGCTGGCCGTTATGGTAAAAGAAAGCAATACTGCAGACGGCGGCCATTCCATATGGTATTACCAATCAGGCATGGACAACACCATTATGCTGGCCAACAACCAATCGGCCGGCGTAACCACTGGCTTAAGCATTGGCGACGCCGCCCCAACTTTCAGCCCAAATGGTAAGTATATATTTTTTAAGCTGCAAATGCAAAAAGACACTTCTACGCCTATACCTGCGGCCGGAGCAGTGAAGGTGGATATATGGAGCTACAAAGATACTGTGCTACAGTCTACCCAATTACTAGATACAGGTAATATAAGTACGGCTTTTGCAGCTGTAATTAACCCTGCTGACAAGCAGGTGCTTCGCTTGGAGCAGGAAGATGAGCTGCTGCTCCGGGTGTCTAATGTTGCCAGGGAAGCGGATTATATGGTACTCTTAGGTAAAAAGTCTATAAAGGATTGGGATAATTGGTGGAAAGGCTCTAAGACGAAACCATTATACCTACTATCATTAAAAGACGCTTCCCGCACACTGTTGAATGCCGACAGTGCAATATCCATACCCTATACCGTCTTAAATTTTTCGCCTGGTGGCAAATACCTTGTTTATTATGATGAAAACGAGATCAGCTATTACAGTTACAATTTACATTCAGGTAAAAGGGTCAATATTTCTGCTGGCATCAGCATCTCGCAGAACGGATTTCATACTATTAAAACCATACCTACCGGTATTGCCGGCTGGCTGCCGGATGACGCTGCCCTGCTAATTTATGACAATTACGATCTATGGAAAATAGATCCATCCGGCAATAAGCCGCCTGTTAATATAACTAACCACTACGGCAGCAAGCACTATATAAAACTGAAACTGGTTGACATGTCCGCTGCCAGTTTGGTTCCCGCGAATAATATTTATAAAACAAATACTTCTTTGTTATTAACAGCATTTGATACAATAAATAAGCAAAACGGCTTTTTTAGAACAAACCTGTCTGATAATCCCCGGGACCCGCAGTTACTGGCGTTAATGCCCCGCCATATTTATACCACTGTTACGCAAGCACCGGGCGGTGATTTTGATAATTTTCATCCATTAAAAGCACAGGACGCCGACAAATGGCTGGTAATGCAGCAAACGGAAGCAGATGCACCTAATTTTTTTTTAACCAAAGATTTTAAGATCTATAATAGGCTTACCAACTTACAGCCCCAGCAGTACTATAACTGGCTTACAAGCGAGCTAATCTCCTGGCAACAGCTGGATGGCACCTATACACAAGGATTGCTTTATAAACCGGAAAATTTTAACGCGCATAATAAATACCCGCTCATCTTCTATTATTATGAGTCCATTAGTAATAATAAATACTGTTACCCGGTGCCGGCTTTTTCAGGTGCAGGTATTAATATTCCCTGGTTTGTTAGCCGGGGTTATTTAGTGATAACACCGGACATTCACTATACCATAGGGGAAACGGGGGAAAGCGTTTGCAATTCTATAGTCGCCGCCGCCCGCTATGCCGCCCGGCTGCCCTGGGTTGACAGCACAAAAATGGCCATCACCGGTCATAGTTTTGGTGGATATGAAACAAACTACCTAGTAACCCATACTAATATTTTTGCCGCCGCCGTCAGCGCGGCGGGGATGACGGATTTTATCAGCGCCTATGGAGGCTTAGGTAACCCATCCTGGGGCGCAACCAGCCTGCAAGGTATGTTTTTTGAATTTGGACAATTTAGAATGGGAAGCACGCCTTGGCAAAAGCCCGGGCTGTACATTAAAAATTCCCCGGTTTTTAATATTGACAAGGTAACCACTCCTTTGCTAATTATGCATAATAAAGCAGACGCGCTGGTACCATGGGCACAGGCAATAGAATTATTTACGGGCCTTCGAAGATTACAAAAAAAAGTATGGATGCTGCAGTATGATAATGGCGCGCACGGTGTTCAGGGCAGGGACGCTATAGATTTTACTATTCGTACTACCCAATTCTTTGACCATTACCTGAAAGGAACACCTCCCCCTAAATGGATGACAACGGGCATCCCGGCAAGGTTAAAAGGCATTAATACTGGCTACGAATTAGATACAAGCGATACAGAACCATAATAGTTCAAGCCACCTGCACTTTTCAAACCATTTGCGACACAATCTCAACACATACATAATACTCAACACATACATAATAAGGGTGCTGCTTCATTCATGTAGCATGGCCCCAATAAAACAACCAACGGGAAGTATAGCAAAAAATCCCCTCCCCATTGGAGAATAACTATAATTAAAAAAAAACATTTAGTTTTCCGTAAACCAGTATTATCATAATCCAGAGAGTCCTATCCCTGTACATGTGACAGTTACACAATTTGTGTTAGGGGGAACTTTTTTATAACAAATAATTCCCCCTGACCTAAAGGTTGCGTGTTGCAAAAGTAACGGACATATATCCCCAATCGTCCCCAGGGTTGTAATGCAATAGGTACTACCACCAAACTTCTTTGCCTTCAATGCCAGTGCACCACCTACTGACCCTAAAACAACCATAGCGGCCAGCATAATTCTTACTCTTTTCATATTAACATTGCTTTTTTTATCAAAAACTAAACTTTGGTATTATAAATTTTGCCTACTCTGTTCTGATGGTTTTTGGCTTCCCCATTATACCCGGCATATCATATTGTACAAAGGTGGATCCGGGCCTGCATAATCAAATTGCGGCACAAGCAAAAGAGACCTAACATATACATTATGAGGCGCATTTATGCAGAATACCGCTAATAAAGCAACCAATGGGGGTGGATATCAAAAGATACCCACCCCCATTGGAAAATAAACTACAATTGAAAACATTATTCATGTTTTCTGTAAACCCAGTATTATTATACTCCTGGGGTTCCTAACGCTGTACATGTGATATTTGCACAATTCGTATTGAAAATCCTTCTGTATGGAATAGCTGCCGGCGTCTTAAAGGTTGCGTTTTGCAAGAGTGTCGGACATAAATCCCCTGTAGTTCCCTGATCGCTAGTACAATAAGTCGCACCACCAAACGTCTTTGCCTTCAACGCTAGCGCACCACCTACTGACCCTAAAACAACTATAGCGGCCAGCATAATTCTTACTTTTTTCATAATAAGATTGCTTTTTTTTAAAAAGCTAAATTTTGGTATTATAAATTTGCCTACTCTGTTCTGATGGTTTTCGGCTTCCCCATTAGCCCGGCATACTATATTTCACAAAAGCGGATCCAGCCTCTGTAATCATACATCCGGGTTATTTATTATGATATAGCCTGATCAAAGCATATATCAGCATTTTCTAAATTCAGTCTAACGCTGCTTTTCTGATGGTATTCACTCCGGTTTTTCCCATCAGCACCTGTTTCAGCATTTTATCCTTATTGTAAATAGCAATAAAAGGCACGGCATTGGCTTTGTAATAAACACCAAAGACATTCTTCGTATCCAGCACTACCGTAATTGCCGGGTAGCGGCTCAAGTGAAACTGCTGATCATAATCCTTCAGCAAAGCAAATGGGAAAGGTGATACCATGTATAGACGTACATTTTCAAGCTTACTTACATTCTTCAAAATATCTTCGGTTTGTGCCCGGCAATAGGGGCAGTATGGGCTGAATAGGAACATTACGATAGGCTTACCTGTCGGGATACTGGCGGTATTCAACTGGGTAATACTATCCATTTTTAGCATATCAAAGTCCGGCATGGGCTTTCCTTCATACCCGGTCACAATGGGTGTGTCATTGTTGCTACAGCTCGCCAGCGTTACAATCACTAATACCAGATACAATAATTTCATAGCTTTCAATTTTTATTCAGTTATATGGATCAACGCAGCAGCTTGTTGCTGGTTGGGTAAAATACCTGCTTTTAATTGCTCCGCTGGGTAAATGGCTGCTATAATTAACGGGTAAAGCAACAGCCCCAGAAAAACAGTAGTAATGATCAATGGAAACAACTGGTACCGCAGCTCTATGGGAGCTGAAAAAACGCTGAAGAACATATTGCTTCCCCATATCATTAAAGTCCATAGCAATATGCGCCGGCAATGGTTCACACATTTTTTTAATCCGCCCAACCGGGTAAAAGCCGCAAAACAAATAATGTATAGCAAGTTTATAACAGCGCTGATAACACTAAATGCCTCTGTAAACTGGATCTGTTTATCCTTAAAATAGCTGCTTACTTTTGTGCTCTTCCATCCAAACCATTGCGCTGTTATAACCGGCACCCGGTCACCACCCATATTATAAGTACCCATAAATTTGGCGGGCGGCGCATAATATTTTAAAAAGTTAGGCCACACATAATGCTGCAGGTGAAGCCAGGGATGACGTAGCACTAGGTAACGCCCGTAATCTGCATATAGCGGCGCCATCCTGGCCCAGCGTTGCAGGAAGCCAGTTGCTGTATCACCCTTCCATTTATTATCCATATAAACCCTTAATGGTGATTTAAAATCCCAGAAATAATAAATGGCCACTTCCGCATCAGGGCGTATCAGTAAGTGCCGGATGGAATCCATATGTTTATTCACGATCAGGTGCAGGGGCCGGAACTTCGCCGGCATACTTTCCACCGAATCAGGCTTTGCATACGCATAACCGTATAGCGCACTGGAACCTACCAGCCATCCTCCAAATGCGGAATACTGAATGGTGCCGGTTTCCTTATAGTATTCCAGAACAGTGCGGCCAATGAACATACCAATCAGCAATATGATAGTGCTTATGCCCAATAGTTTTATTCGCCTATGTAAATGTGCTGTCAGTATCACCGGGATGCTGATGCATGGATAAAACAAAGCATTATAACGTACCGTAAATGCCAGAAGCAATACTACGGCATGCCAAAGCAACAAGGCTTTGTTAGGCCTGTACAATATCCATAGCAGCTGGGTAAACCATACTAAACTCAGAGCCGTGAATAATGCATCGCTGGATACAAAGTTGCTGATGGGTGCTACCAGCGGGTTTAATATGCCTACAGCCAGCAGTATACGAAAGGGCCATTTATCAATTGATAGTAAGTATCGCAGGGAAAACAACAGGTATACTATACTTCCCTGCAGCACCAGGTATTGGAACCATACCAGCGCCACATCAGAACTGGTAAAGCAGCTGAACAAACGCAGAAATTTTGAGTACCCGATAGCCCATAGGTCAATAAATTGGTTATTGAAAGCAGCTTCTATATATGAATCAGAATCTGGTGGCATAAAATTAGGATACGGATACAGCAGCTTGAAAATAATAAACTGTAAAATGACCACTGCAGCGGCTACCTTTAGCAATGACCGGTTCTCCCGGTCCTGCCGGAGCCATTGTTTAAAAGGCTGTGCTGATATACAATGTTGAAATAACATGTTCTTACAATTCAATGTTGAATGAATGTTTCTTTTATTACCGCTGTCGTCAGTGCTGTTTCTTGTAGCTCAGCTGCATTAGGTATTATGTTTCCAGCATTAGCTTCCTGCTGCTTACCTATTTTCCATAAATAGTCTATCAGGGAAAAAGTAAAAACAGATGTTAATAAAAGCGGGAATGCCTGAAAGCGCAAAGCCGCAGAAGACGCAAAAATGGTAAACCCTGCATTTAGCATCCATATGCTGCCGGCCAAAACAATGCCCTTTCGGTATGGTATCTGCATCCGAAAACCGTTCAGCAACGCAAAACAGATAAGCCCGCATAACATTACAACATTAATAATCCCCGAAGTAATGGGATAAAAATCCAGCAGGGTAATACGCAGGTCCTTAGTGCGCGTTTTTACCTTGGTACTTTTATAGCCGAACCATTCTTGTGTTTCTGGCGACACCTCGTCATAACCCGAGTTATAGCGTGCCAGAAACTCAACTGGCGGCGCATAATATTTATTAGCATTGGGCCATAAAAAATACCGGGCATAGTATAGCGGATATTGCGTTATGATGTGTAACCCATAGGCTTTATAAAAAGGTCCCATGCTGGCCCACCTTTTCAGCCAGCTCGCAGCCGTATCATTCAGGAATTGCTTATTCCGGTACTGAGAGAGTGTTAAATCTGGGCTCCACATATACGCAGTGCTGGCCATTATTCCCTCTACAGGGTGTGTTTTTACATCCCGGCTGCTGTCAAAATAGGTACGGATCATATTATCCAGCTGCCTGAAGCGCGGCTGTACCGGCTTACGCGTAGCGCTGTCCACATAACGGTAAGCATACATGGCGTTATTTGCCATCAGCCATCCGCTGAAAGGCGAGTATTGCCAAATGCCGGTCAGCGCCTTATATCTATTAGCCGTATACAACACAAACAACCCGCACAACAACATACCAACCGCTATGCTAAATACTTTTTTCCGTACAGGTAGTTTTGATATAAATATTACAACGGCTGTAATAAAAGGGTAGATGAGCGCATTATACCGTACAGTAAATGCCACAAATAATATAAACGTCAGCCACCAAACTATCCTCATGCCTGGTCGGTGCAGGGTCCATAACAAAAGTGCAAACCAGTAAAGGCTCAGGCCTAGGAAAAGTCCGTCGCTGGATATTAGGTTACCTATATACAGGAACAAAGGGTTTAGCAACATAAACACGAATAATACTAATTGTGTTACTTTACCTAAGCCATAAAAGTAGCACACCGTAAATATGAGGAATAAGGCGCTGCTTTGTATAAACATGTATTGAAAAACAACCAGGATGGTATCCGAAGTGGTAAACACGCTAAACAGCCGCAGAAACCGTCCATACCCTACCATATAAGTATTAATGTCAGAATTCTTACTAGCAATATCTATATACACAAAAGAATCTCCATGTATATAGCTGGCATAAGGGTAAAAATATTTAAACACTGCTAGTTGTATAATCACCGCAGCCAGTGCTATCAAAAGCACAAGCCGATTACGGCGGTCCTGGAGCAGGTAGGCCTTAAAAGAAGTCTGGGGGATACTTTCAGATATAATCATTTTTTCAGACATAAAGAACAAATGATAACTGGTAACATGATGATAATTTTGAGTAGATATGGTGCCAACACCGGTAAAATTTACAGACCGGCAATTGTTAAAAATATACTATGCCGGTTTTCGTGTTCGTTCTTAAATAAATCATAGTGTGCGTGATTTTTGAGAGTTCTTTTAATGTGCAGGTAATACTTATGCACAATGTAAAATTGCAACTATAAAAAGAATTACATGGTAGAGATTAGGGCCAATCTAGGTAGAATATGAGATCAACTAAACGTCCCAAAAACCTTGCTTTTAAGTCTAAAAACTAACTTTACGATCAACTAAATACGCCCACTCTCTTCTCCTGGTTTTCAGCTTCTCCACTATCCTGGATTAGTTTCTCATTTTCCTGCAATGCCAGGTCCCATAACCGGTCGGCCAGCAACAGCGTAAACACAAAACTCACCAGGATAGGAAAAGCCATAAACCGTAGCACAGCCAGTGTAGAAAAGATGGTAAGTTCCGCATTTAATATCAATAGCGTAACAACCACGATCGTATCATTCAGCAACCCAGGTGCCTGCTTAAACCCGCCAATCGCGATAAAGCATACAATAAAGCTGATCATGAAAACGTTCATTATACCAGCAAAAACAGGGTAAGCATTCAGCATCTTTATTTCCTTATCCCCGGTACGGGTAATTACTTTGTTGCTTTTATATCCAAACCAGCTGGTAGCACTGGCAGTTATAGTATCGGCGCCTGCATTATAGCTCATCAGAGAGCCAACTGCCGGTGCATAATACCTGCACACACTGGGCCATAATACATGTTGCACATATAATTTCGGATATTGCCGTATAAGCTGCATCCCATACGCCCGGTACAAAGGCGCCATAGTAGCCCATCTTTTCAGCTCAGTGGATATAGTATCCTTCTCAAAACGCAGATCCCGGTATTTACCAAGTAATAATTCAGGCGGGTACATAAATAGTGTTACGTCCATTGGCATCTTGGAATCACTACGCCGACTACTGTCCAGGTAAGCGCGCATTACCTGGTCTATGGCCTTATATTTTGCCGGTACGGGCTTTCGCTGCGTACTGTCCACATACCTGTAAGTACGTATGCCATTATTGGCCGTTAACCACCCGCTTAATGGTGCGTACTGCCAGGTACCCGTAACGGTTTTATATTTATTGCCGGTATATAGCACAAAAAGCCCGCAAACCAGTACCATAGCGCCAATACCCGCCAACTTGCGCAATACGGGCTGCCGGGATAATATAAAGGCCAGTGTGGCTACAACAGGGTATACCATCGCGTTATGCCGTACCGTAAAGGCAAGAAACACTACCACAGTATGCCAGATAATTATCTCTCTGTTAGGCTGGTGCAATATCCACAATAAAAGGCTTAACCAGCAAAAGCTTAAGGCAAGGAAATAGCCATCGCTGGATATCATGTTGGCTAGATACAGGAACAAAGGGTTAAAAATCATAAAACCCAGCAGCACCGTTTGTATTGCTTTTTTTAATTGATAAAAATAGCTAAGTGTAAAAACCATCAACAAACCACTGGCTTGTATCAGCAGGTATTGAAAAGCCGTAAGTGCAAGCGCTGAGCTGGTAAGCACGCTAAAAAAGCGTATAAACCGGCTATATCCCACCGGGTGAATTGCAATACTGGGATTTCGCTGGGCTATTTCCAGATACTTAAAAGAATCTGCAGGCAAAAAATCCGGGTATGGGTAAAAATATTTGAAAATCGCAAACTGTATCACAACAGCTGCCAGGGCTATCCATAAAATAAGCCGGTTACGGTGGTTCCGGAATAAATAGTCTTTAAAATTTTCGCTGGTCATAGATGGCAATTCAGAAATCATACAATAGGGTTTGCTCAGGGCCTCAATACCCTTCTTTCCACCATTATCTTCTTTTCAAACACACCATACTTCATTATACACCAAACTGCCCTTACACCATCCCTCCACCCTATCTTTTTTCCCTCATCAAACGTCCGCCCGTAATAAGAGATTCCTACTTCGTAAATCCTTACCCCGCGCATCTTCGCAATCTTTACGGTTACTTCCGGCTCAAAACCAAAACGTTTTTCCTTCAAAACAATTCCCTGTATAATATCTGTCCTGAACATCTTGTAACAGGTCTCCATATCCGTCAGGTTTAAATTGGTGAACATGTTGCTCAGCATAGTAAGCATCCAGTTACCTATAGAGTGCCAGAAGAACAGTATCCGATGCGGATGGCCGCCCATAAATCTTGAGCCATATACTACATCCGCAAATCCGTTCACGATAGGTTTTAATAAGGTATTATACTCCTCAGGATCATATTCCAAGTCAGCATCCTGTACCAGCAAATACTCACCGGTAGCATGGGCTATCCCGGTATGTATTGCAGCGCCTTTCCCTTTGTTCACTTCATGCTCCAGGAAACGGATATTCAATTCCGGGTTTAGTGCGCTGTATTCCCGTATGGCCTGTGCAGTACCGTCTTTGGAGCAGTCATTTACAATAATCAGCTCCTTCTCTATATCACGCATTAGCGTCACATTTTTCACCTTATCCAGTATAAAACCAATGGTTTTTTCTTCATTATAAGCAGGTATAATAATAGATAGCTTTTTAATAATCTTTCCTATGGGGTTGCCGTTAACTGCAGGGTAAGCAATTTGCTGCCCGCCCGTAGCAGTAGCAGATACTGGCATCGGCGCCGGCGGAGTTATCTGGCTTATTATTTCTTCCATATTGTATTTTTTTTCAGGTCATTCATTAAATCGTTAAGTTGAGGTCAGTTGGCAATAAAGGATGCGGCAACCTGTCTGGCATCAGGCATCTTGCTAAAAAATAAGTAATACCACTATTACCCGTTATAAGATCAGCTGTGGGAAACAAATCCACTGGCTCGGTTAACCAATAACAGCCATTATCCATTTGCTTTCTTTGATGTATTAAGGCATGGGCAATCCATTCTGCCCTCTTCTTCCAGGTTTCATCTTTAAATACACGCCAGGCTTCCAGGTATACCTCACCCAACCCGGTTAGCCCGTGATCATGATTTAAATACCCGCTTGAAATATAAAGAGGGTAATGATTAAGAACAGATTCAGCCATTTTCTTATAACCGCTATTTCCTAAAAGCTCATATGCTTTGATAAACATGAGTATTATACCTGCAATTCCATACACCGCCCACTGGCTTATTTCACTGGCTTCAGAATCTAAAGCCCAAGTATAGCTGCTCCCCTTCTTACGGGCTTGTTTTTGATACCGGTATAACGCTTTAGTTGCCGCATCTTTAAGCGCATCATTCTTTAATTGAAAACCGGCCGTTAATAAAAAACATATAATACCGGCACTGCCCTGTCCCAGGTTATTAACACATAAGTGCTTGCCTTTCTCATCTAAAAATCTCCAGAGCCCGTCTTTTTGTTGATGATCTAGTAATAAGTCCGCCAATGTCTTCAACTGGCGCTGAGCAAAACCCTCCGGCAGGTAAGGCATGCATTGTAAAAAAGCTATTCCCTGCCCTGCAGCGCCATTTATCAGATCAAGTCCTTCAGGCTCACGCTCCATACACCTGCGGAGGTAAGATAGATTCACATTATCCGTTGTAAGCAAGCCACTTCCCATACCCGCACTAAGCATAAGCCCTGTACCGGCGCTCCCGGTAAAAAGCCCAGCCGGCATATTTTCTATGGAACCAAGATAGTTTTGCCGGATGTAATCAAAATTTATCTGATAGTATGCTTTAATATTGCTATCTCCCGCAATACCGCTCTCTTTCAGCCGGGCCAGCATCCACAATACGCCGGAAATACCTTCATAAAACCCCGGCCCAAAAGAATAAGAAGCTTGGTAATTAGCAATTACCTGGCGGTTACCAGCGTCTTTGGAAAACCATAAACCGTTATTTTTTGTCATTCGCTCACTACAAATTCCCTTAACTGCCTTATTAATGATGGCTTTTAAATCTTCTTCATTTAACTTAGGGTCATACGGGATGGTCTGCTTACCGGAACGCATCAATAATTGGCTACGAAAATCCTGGATAGCACCGCTTATTGTTGCAAGCGCCGGTCTTATGCTTGGATCAGAATGCACGCAGTCAGCAATAAGATTTACAATATCTTTTTCCGGAATAAAAAAATGCAGGTGGTCTCTGAATTGATCTAAATTCTCAGCATCCAGTCCTGAAGGCAGCAAACCGGTAAAAAACATAATCATCAACGCTCCAATTCCATAAACATCTTCTTTTACGGTAGGGGTTTTATTAGCCTTTTGTTCCGGCGACATGAATCCCTGGGTACCGGGCCAAAATGCAGGGTCAGGAGCCTGCAGGTTTAGATCGTAGGTTAGTTCAAGGTCTGTTAAATATAATTTATCCTTTTTGTCACATAAAAAATTTACTGAAGTAAGATCCCTGTGTACATATCCTCTATCATGTAACTGCTGAACAATCTTAATTACTTTCAATAGGTAATCAAGCAACAGCACCTGTTTATTAACCGCCAGGCCTCTCCAGCTATTACCATCATAAATAGTCATTATTTTTTTGTTCAGGGAATCACCATCTATAAATTCCATCACCAGGTAAAGGTCATTGCCTTCCTTATAATAGTCAATTATCCTGGGCACTGGTATGTGTGCTGCCAATTCACTATGCAATTTATATTGCCACTCCAACCGGGTCCGTATATCCCGGCCATACCTGTCTGCACACATATTCATTTTCCCCTCCTTTATAAGGCAATACTTAGCTTGCAGCCAGTTTTTTACATACAGCCCCTTGATCACACGTCCCTTCACATCGTGTTTTATAACAGCCAGGGGTTTTATACATCCATGAAGTAATTTTGGAGGCGCCGGATAACTGTAACTCTTAATATCAGTAAATGGCCAGCTAACCGCTTCCGGCAATATAAAGGGTATAGTATAGTTATCCACCATCAGCTCTCCCCGTTGGTTATAAATGCACTTGTATACATTGCCATCGGCACCTCTTTGCAATACAGGGTTATATGCGCCATAACGTGTGTATAAAACGCCGCCCAAATGAATATCCGTTGGTATATCAGGTCCCTTAAAACCGGTGCTAAGTGCAATTAGCTGACGGGCAAGATGCAATGCATCGATATCGCTGCCAGGGTATATGGTAACAATCTTTCCCAGGCTGGTATAACCTAACATCCCGCTTAACAATTGTTCAGCCGTTGATTCATCTGCAGGTATTTTAAACGGTATTTCCTTCGTTATCAAAACAGGCAGTAAAATATTCAGAAGGTCCTTAACCTGCAATAACACAACAGAAATATGTAAGATCCATCCCTGCACCTCCGGGGCTGCACCTACCTGTAGATAGTAATCCGCCCTTTTGTATTCCAGTCCATATCCCTTTAATATTTCGGAATAATCTATATTCTCCGTAGAAATTTGCATGTTTTGTGGTGCTTCGCTCAATTCGTCCTCAATCATTTTTTCAGGCAACATATCAGGCTGTTTAGAGGTAAAACAACAGAGGTACATATGCTACCAGTGCCGCCTCCTACCGGCAGGTAAGGAGGCAGCCCGGGTTGCTTATAAAAAATCAATGTATAAATACAGCGCAGTTTTATAGCTGCACCTAATTGGGAGTATAACTAATGGGCATAGTAATGGTTATAATGAGTATAATTATTCATTCAAAACATGGTTAAACAGTATTAGAATGTACTTTAATGGATTTTCAACAGCTTAATCTTGACATTCGCTATACTATAAAGGTGCATTATATCACCGGACTAATTGGTAGCCTATTGGTCTATTTCTGGTGGAAAATTTGTCCAAACAGTCTTTGTGGAAGGCCTGCGAGAATCAGTATAATTAGCCATTGGGTCGCCCTATTGAAGTACATATAGTATTTGCACAATTCGAAGTTCCTTCGGGAACCTTTCTATATAAAATAGTTCCTCCCGGAGCAAAGGATACAAATCTCAGGAGTACCGGGCAGCTACTCTGCCCAATCTGACCTTGAGATGTAGTGCAATAGGTACCGTTACCAAACTTCTTTGCCTTCACTGCTAGTGCACCACCTACTGCCCCCAAAGCAATCATAACGGCCAGCATAATTCTTACTTTTTTCATAAGTACCCTGCTTTTATCAAAAAGCTAAACTTTGGCATTAAAAATTTTGCCTACTCTCTTCTAATGGTTTTCGGCTTCCCCATTATACCCGGCATATGTGCATGTAAAGTTGCGTTACATTGGCAGATGTTGAGGTAGCCCATTGGGCCGTTCTTAGTAGAAAAGCAGCTCAATCAAAGCCTCGCCCATTATACCGTCATTAGTTTTTTTAATACGCTCCCTGTCGATGGAAGTTTATGTTGTTAAACATACAGCTGCAAAGCATTGAGCTAATCACGAAAACCATTTTTTAGTTCCCGTATAAAAAATAATTCCCATTTACATCGGATTAACTCTTTCATAATAAACGAATTGCTATTATTGCATAGAAGTTATTGCGCTGTTGCTCTCCTCTCTCTCTCTTTGCATTTATTGCAAATAAATGGATAGCAGCCGTAGTCGCTCTCCTCATCTCTTTCATCGTTGCATCTCTCTCTTGACTACCGCTCCATATTTGGGGCGGTTTGTCATTTTACCCCTGCCTCCATTCATATCCACCAGGGCCATCTCTCACCCCAACCTCTCCCCTCCCCACCCAAACAACAAAAAAAATTGATTTTGGTCAATTCGATCATATCAATATCTTACTTAAATTGCACACCTCGCAATAATAACCAAATCAAAACCCAATGAAAGATTCTACACCAGAACAAAAAAAAATTGAGGATGCCCTGCCGGCCAACATCCTCCAGGCGCTTCCGGATAACCCATTCGCGCTTTTTCAGTAGAAGGTCTCCGCCAAAACAAAAATGTCCTGTTTCTCCCGCACTATCCTATCACTCAAACCCCATTATCATGATAATAGAGGAAATCATCCATTTAATACAGGGCATTAACCATCTGCCTGCAGAATTAGAACAGGCCTTAAGGGCATACATTGGCTTTACAACCGCTTCCCCGGGCCAGTTCCTTTTAAAGCCCAAACAACCATGCGATCATGTATACCTGGTGCTTAGCGGTCTGCTGCGCTGTTATACGGAAGAAAATGGCAATGAGCATATTATTTGGTTCAGAACAGAAAATCAGGCAGCCATTCCGGCTCCCAATTTTTGTTACCGTAAGCCCGCGCAGGAATACATCGTGGCTGTGGAGAAAACAGAGCTTGCTTTCATAACCTATGAACATCGGGAAGAGCTGCGCCGCAGGTTTGTTGAATTTGCGTGTATAGAAGTCTATTTCACATTACAGTGCCTGGCCGACCTCCGGCGTCACAGCAAAATTTACAAACTAAATGCAGAAGCCCGTTATCGCTGGTTCCTGCGTTTTTATCACCATCTCCTGGCTCGTGTTCCGCTCAGGCATATCGCTTCTTTCCTGAGCATGAAGGAAGAAACGCTCAGCCGCGTTAGGGCCCGTATGCTCCGCCGCAAAAGGTCTTCATAAAACAGCCGGTTTAACGTGTCATGTCATTCACTAAAAAAATTTTGACCTAGATCAAACTGACCATATCATTATCTTATTTAATTTGCCGCTCTTTGTAACCAAAATACTATCGCTATGCAAAACGGAAACTAACCAGCAAGCTTTTACGCCGCCTGCGTAATCGTTAACCACAAATGAAAAATCTTTAACCAAATCTTCAATTAAAAAATGAATTTCATCAAGCATTTAAACACGTTCTTTTTGTACCAGCAAAAAGAACAGCGGCTCTCTGCGTCTCATGTGAGCCTTTACATGGCCCTGTTCCAGTGCTGGAACTATCACCGCTTTCAGAACCCGTTTGTCCTGGATCGTGATCGCCTAATGCAGCTAAGCCATATCGGCTCCCGCAGCACCTACATCAACTGCCTGCGCTGCCTGCACCAATGTGGATATATTGTGTACAGCCCCGCTTTGCACAAAGGCCACAAGCCGCGCGTTAGCATTACACACCTGGAGCCGCCCGGCCCCAACATGCAGATGTCCTTTTGGAAAACAGATCCGCCGGATGTTCCCCTGCACAAAAATGAGCCTGCACCTGGCAAAACAGGGCCGGCACCAGGCACAGATATGAGCGCCCTTTTGCTCAAAATTGGCGCTCAGCCAGGCCCGGATCCGGGCCACAATAATAAACAGTTAGTAAACAGTGAAAACAGTGAGAGAGGCACGCACACACCAGGGAACATCCCAACACTTTATGAGGTCTTAACCTGGTTTAGCGCAGCAGCTTACCCGCAAATAGAAGCAGAGCGCTTCTTTAGCCATTACGAAGCAAATGGTTGGAAACAGGGCGGCAAAACGCCCATCACAAACTGGCAGGCCGCCGCAGAAAAATGGATGAGTTACGCACTTGAATTAAAAATTAAACCCAATACAAATCATGCAAATAATACCAATAACAACCTCCACGTACATCAGCAAAAAAACTATGGAGAGCCTTTATAATTATGAAGCCGTGCTGCAAAGCGTAATAGCAAAAGGGCAAACATTCTATGGACCCAAATTTAACATTAACAAAGATGATGAGCCCACGATACTAAAACTGCTGTACTGGTTCCTCGATGATCAGCTGATGGCTGCAGAACATGGAATAGATCTTCAAAAAGGCATCATGCTCTCAGGTCCCATCGGCTGCGGGAAAAGCGCCATCATGCGCATTCTGAACAGTTTATGCAAACGAGGCTCGCAGTTCCCTCTCGTTCACTGTGAGCGTATAGCCCTGCAGTTTGCCGCAGAAGGTTACCAAACTATTGAAAAGTATTCTTTTAAAGCATTTAACCAGCACCATCCTGTTACCATTTGTTTTGATGATTTAGGTTTTGAAACCAGCGTTACTTATTTTGGAAATACCTGTAACACTATGTTGCACATCTTATCCATACGTTACGATCTTTACATCGCCCATGAAATGATTACACACATTACCACAAACTTAAACAGCAAAGAGCTGGAAGAACGTTACGGCAACCGCCTCCGCAGCCGTATGCGTGAAATGTTCAATGTCATAGCCTTCCCAACAAATAGTGCGGACAAACGCACATAACAAACGTCCCGTACCTTACGGTACGGGACATAAATCCGCGCCAATCATCCGCGCTAATCACTCGCCGCATTAATTCCCGCCTGCAGGGGGCGCAGCCGCCGGCAAATCCACCTTCACAATCGCCAGCGCATTAAATTTACCGCTGTTCAACGGGTAAAACTTCCCGTTCACCTGCTGGTAAAAGCGCACACCCAGCGCCAGGAACAGCGGCTGCGTGCTATTCGCCGTTACGGTATTGTTCAGGGCAATGGCCGCCTCCGTTTGGTCGCCATACACCAGCTCCGCAGTAGCAGCATGGGCGCCAGTATGCACATTACCGCCAAAGTTCACTTCCGATGCCGCAGCAGTTACGCTGAAGTGCGTGGTACCCGCAGGTGCATTGATCATGGTCTTTGGCTCAAACGCCGCAATTGCAATATTCAGCGTGCCCGCAGCCCGGTCAATAGCCACGGTATACGGCGCAAAGAAAACAGTGGTTAGCCGCGCATCGTTGTTGAACTCAAAACCCTGCAGCAAGGCCAGGTTGCCGTCGGTTACAGTCCGCAGCCCGCGCCCATTTAGTGCATCGGTTTTAATTACCTTGCTCATTTCTTTCGCCATGCGGCTGGTCAGCCGGCTGTCCCGGGCATTATTGGCCAGTATGCGCATGGAATCGGTGAGCAGTTTACCGGCTTTACCGGCTCTTTCAAATTCAGCCATGTTTTCCCGGGTGCGTTCATACGCAGGGTCAGTGGCTATACGTTTACTTAATGTACTCGGCATAAAAAAAGTGGTTTTAAAAGTTAATGAGATTGTTTCCATAATTTTCATAATCATGATTAATTTTCAATGGCATTCATGAATGCTTCGCATTTCGTAATTGGCCAATTCGTAATTGCTACTGCAATACTAAACCCACTGATTAAATCAAAAAAACAAAGTGAACGTTTTGATAACATTTGATCACATTTGATCGGAATTAAACGTTTTGATCGAAAGTGAACGTTTTGATCGAAAGTGAACATTTTGAACGCTGTTATTCGCTTACATCCAAATGAAGAAACTCATTCCTCAACGCCTGGTTATTTATACAAAAGACGTGGAAAACCTCACGGGCAAAAGCCCGCAGGCCGCCCGCCGGCTGCTCCGTCTCATCAGAAAAAAATTAGGAAAAACAGAAGGGGAGTTAATTACCGTCTCGGAATTTTGTGATTTCACCGGTTTGTCAGAAGCCCAGTTAGCCCCTTTTCTGGATAATTAATGGCTGCGCCATTGGGGTCCAACTGGTATATTTCCGCCTTTTTAGGAGGGGACCATTGCTGCTCCATTGCTGCGCAACTCTACCCCCCTACATAAAACCCTACATACGAGGGTAGGTGGGGTAACCTCTATATAGGAATACTGTTAGTTATTTATGTTTATTATTTGAAGAACAGAAATTCTTACCTTTACATAGCAAATGGAAAGCAAGAAAACACATAAAAAACCACAAACAAAAAAAACTGAAAGTCCTTTTGTCAAAATATTAAAAGACAAAAGAAGGATTCAGGAGGCTATTGTTAATGGCGTTCCCCTGTCTTCTCTCAGTGATATAAAATTTGTGCACCCCATATAATCTTATAAGAACTGAATTTGGATACCAATTTCATTTCCGATGCAGGCTTTACTTATTCAAACGCCTTCCTGTACTGCAACGGCGTCCTTCCCTTTATCTTCAGAAACTGCTTATGAAAATTAGCCATGGTATTATACCCGCTTTCATAACAAATATCCAGCACGGTTTGCTGCGTTTCCAGCAGCAGGTTACATGCGCAGCCAATCCTTACCTCATTCAAAAAATCAATATAAGTCTTCTTCGTGCTCCGCTTAAAATAATTGCAAAAAGCCGGTACGCTCATACACGCAATTTCCGCCACCTGAGGAAGGCTGATAGGGTCCCTGAAATTATCTATGGTATATTGAAACACTCGGTCCATTGTTTCCCGGTCTTTATGCTGAAAGGCCTTAATAGGCTGGGTAGATACCGGGATATAAGCCCCTTGTTCTGCCATCATTTCCAGGCATTCGCCTAATAGTAAAATACGCTTAAACCCACTTGTATGTTCCAGTGCTATTATTTGTGGTGTCAGTTGTTGTTTCAGTGCCGCCTGCATTTTCAACCCCTGTGATGATACATCCAGTAGTTGCCTCACATGCCGGCTCTCCGGCAATTGTAAAAATCCCTCTCCCCAAAAATCCTCCTTAAACTGCACCACCACCGCGCTGGTTACCAGCCCCGGGTCCCGCTTCTGAAACGTATGCGGCAAATTAGATCCTAAAAAGTATATATCTCCGGTCTCAAACTCTCCCACATGGTTCCCCACAAAACTTAGCCCCGATCCCTCTGTAAACAGGATCAGCTCATACTCAATATGCTGATGCCACCCCACTTCAAAATGAGGCGTACGGAATGTTTTCGCCACAAACGACGTACTTTCCGTCAACGGTAATTTCTGTAACAGTGTACGCATAAATCAATATGTGAGCATGCACATTATTCCACTTTCTTCAGCAATTTATCGCATTTCCATCACCCCATCAATTAAAATAATTTAGTTTTTGCATAATAAAATGGAATCCCCCCCATCACCATTCCCTTACTTTCGTAGGAGTACATAACATGCACATTTGCACATCATGAACACTGCTTCCACGTTCCCGGCTACGCCAAAGGTTACGGTTCAAACAGAGCCTGGCAATAATAGCTTTATAATAAAAGTAAGTGTCGTTGCCGCATTGGGTGGCCTCCTTTTCGGTTTTGATACCGCCATCATCTCCGGCGCTATTCCCTACATCACCAGCTATTTCAAACTGGATGAATATACCCTGGGCTGGGCCGTCAGCGTAATTCTCATTGGCTGCGCCATAGGCGCACTGGCCGCAGGTGCCATGGCTGATAGATACGGCCGCCGTACGGTATTAATTACCTGCGCTATCCTGTTCGCCGTTTCCGGCATCGGTGCAGGCCTGTCCCACCGGTTATACCTGCTCGTACTCTCCCGCCTTATCGGCGGTTTAGGTGTAGGCGCTGCCGCCATGGTATCCCCCATGTACATTGCCGAAATAGCTCCTGCAGCCTGGCGCGGCAGGCTGGTAGCCTGTTATCAGCTGGCCATTGTATTTGGTATCCTGCTCGCCTACTTCTCCAACTATTTATTGGATGCTACCGGCCCTGATAACTGGCGCTGGATGTTTGCCTCACAGGCAGCCCCCTCCCTCCTGTTCTGGATCTTATTATTAACGGTACCGGAAACACCACGCTGGCTCATGAAACAGGGCCGTAAAAAAGAAGCACTCAGTATCCTCACCAGAACATCCGGCAGCGCTGCGGCAGCTACAGAAATAGCCGCCATTGAAAACAGCTTTCAACAGGAAACACATACTCCGCTAAAGCTCATCTTTACTAAAACTTACCGTCCTGTATTATTCATCGGCATCCTGGTAGCCGTGTTCCAGCAGGTTACCGGCATCAACGCCATCCTGTATTATGCTCCGGTGATCTTTAAGGAAATGGGCATGGACACTTCTTCCTCCATGTTACAAACCATTGGCATCGGCGTGGTGAATGTCATCTCCACCTTCATCGCCATTGGCCTGGTGGATAAGGTTGGCCGCAAAAAATTCCTGCTGGCCGGCAGCTGTATCATGGGTCTTTCGCTCATCGTGGTAGCTACCTGTTTTCAATATAAATACTTTGATAATTATATCGTACTCTTTGGTATGCTGGCCTATGTAGGCGCTTTCGGCTGCACCCTGGGCGCTGTTACCTGGGTGTATCTCTCCGAGATCTTTCCCAACCGCATCCGTGGCCTGGCCATGTCCGTAGCTACCCTAGCGTTATGGCTGGCGGATTTTATTATAGCCGGCAGCTTCCCGGTTATGACCAAACACCTGGGTACCCCCCTCACCCTGTTCTGTTATGCCGCTTTATGTGCAATCGCATTTTTTTATATGCTCTTAAAAGTGAAAGAAACAAAAGGCCGCAGCCTTGAAGAAATAGAGCACCTGTTTATTAAACCTACTCAAATCTTCAAACCATGATCACTCCCGAAAATATCAAACAATACCAGGAACAGGGTTACCTGGTGGTCCCAAATCTCCTGTCACAAACAGACATCGCCAACCTGAAAAAAGAAACCGCCGCCATCTTCCGCGGGCAGCGTGGGCATATAGAAGGTATGGTAGACGTGGATGAAAATGAGCCCGATGAAGATGTACTCAAAAAATACGTAGCCATCCACTTCCCGCACAAGATCTCAAAGATCATTCACAATTCACTATTTAACCGCAACATTGTAGACATCCTTACCAAAATAGTAAGCCCCAACATGAAATGCATGCAATCCATGCTCTTTGTAAAGGCGCCTGGAAAAGCCGGCCAGTCATGGCACCAGGATGAATATTACATTCCTACCCGCGACAGATCCCTCGTCGGTGTGTGGATAGCCATAGATGATGCCACCGTAGAAAACGGCTGCCTTTGGATCATTCCAGGCCGCCCGGGTTACATCATGAACCGGGTAAAGAACAGCTCACCGGAATACGCCGATGTAGATACCGTAGATATTTCTAAATACGAAAAGAACAAGATCCCGGTAGAAGTAAAAGCCGGCGCTGTGGTGTTCTTCAACGGTTACACATTGCATTCCTCCCTGCGCAACAAAACAAAAGACAATTTTCGCACCGCCCTGGTTAATCACTACATGAGCGCAGAATCCATGCTGCCCTGGGATCAGGACGGTCACCTGCCGCCCACCGAAGACCTCCGCGATATTGTGCTGGTAGCCGGTGAAGATCCTTACGCCTACAAAGGCACAGTAGATGCTAACAAACCTTACCTCCGCCCCGAAGTACTCAAAATAAAAACAGAACTCTGATGGCTTTGCATGTATTATTTTTCTGCCCCCGCTGGGGAAGCGAACATATGCCCTGGGAAGATTTTTGCCACAAGGTAAAACACGAAGGCTACGATGGTATTGAATATGCCATTTCATCCGATACCACTCCCAAAGAGCTGGATACCGCCTGGAACGCCGCTGTTAAAAACAGCCTGGCCATCCTTCCCCAGCATTTTGATACCTATACTGCCAATTTTACGGAGCATTATGATCTCTATTGTAACTGGCTGCTAAGGATCAGGGCCTACAAACCATTCAAGGTAAACTCCCAAACCGGCAAAGACTTCTTCAGCTTTGAGCAGAACAAAGTGCTCATTGAAGCCGCTGCCGCCAGCGGCATGCAGGTAGTGCACGAAACGCACCGCAACAAGTTCTCCTTTGCCGCCCATATCACCCAAACCTACCTGGAAAAGATCCCCGGTCTGCGGCTCACACTGGATGCCTCTCATTGGGTAAACGTAGCCGAATCTTATTTAGATGATCAACGCTCCGCCATGCAGCTGGCCATTGAAAGAACAGACCACATCCACGCCCGTATAGGCTACCCCGAAGGCCCCCAGGTACCCGATCCCCGCGCCGCAGAGTGGCAGGAGGCCCTGAACAAACACCTCTCCTGGTGGGATCAGGTAGTGCAGCTTAAACAACAAAGCGCCGATACCCTTACCATCAGCCCGGAATTTGGCCCTTTCCCTTACATGGTGCACCATCCCGTTACCGGCCAGCCCGTAGCTAATCAATGGCAGGTGAACAGTTACATTATGCACTTATTAAAGAACAGATATAATCAGAAAAATGAAATGCCTTTTAAAGCAAGCATGGCTCCTCCTGCTATCTAGTATATCCTTCCACGTTATGGCCCAGCCCATCGCTGGCAAAAAAGAAAAAACAGTGCCTGTACCTGCCTACAAAAACGCATCCCTGCCAACCGCCAAACGGGTAGCCGATCTGCTTTCCCGTATGACGCTGGAAGAAAAAATAGCGCAGGTACGCAGCATGCACTTTGGCCGCCCTATTATAGACGATGCCATGCAGGCCAATGCTTTTAAAATGGATTCCATGTTCCGTTACGGCATCGGCATGATGAACCCCGATTTTAAAGCCACCGCCGCAAACACCATCCACCGCCGCAATGCGTTGCAGCAATGGTTGCGTAAGAATACCCGTTTAGGCATCCCGGTTATCTTCCTGGACGAAGCCCACCACGGCCTACTGGCCCCAGGCGCCGACGCCTTTCCCCATAGCATAGGTTTTGCCTGCTCCTGGGATACCGCTTTAATTGAACGGGTATACGACTATGTAAGCCGTGAATGCCGCTCCAAAGGCACAGACGTAGTGCTGGCGCCCATCGTAGACGTATGCCGCGATCCCCGCTGGGGCCGCACCGGCGAAACCTTTGGTGAAGATCCTTACCTCTGCGGTGTATTAGGCAGCGCCGTAGTACGCGGCTTCCAGGGAAGCAGCAACGGTACAGTCACTAAAGACCACGTAGGCGCATGCCTTAAAACATTCACGGGCCACGGCGGCTCAGAAGGGGCCAATAACCAAGGTCCAACAAACGTCTCTATCCGCGATCTGCGGGAGATCCACATGGAATCCTTCCGCCTGGCCATCAACCGCTCCAAGCCAACCTCCATCATGGCCTCCTATTGTGAGGTAGATGATATTCCCTCTCACGCAAACAAATGGCTTTTAACAGACGTACTCCGCAAAGAATGGAAGTTCAATGGTGTAGTGGTCTCCGACTGGTTTGCCATCGATCAGCTCTGGCAAAAACACCTTATCGCAGCCGATACCAAATCTGCTGCCCTCACTGCTTTCAATGCCGGCGTAACAATAGATCTGCCCTACGGCAAAAATTACATTGCCCTGGACACACTCGTTAAGGAGAAGAAGCTGCCCATGAAAGAGCTGGACAGCGCTGTAGCCTACATCCTCCGCCTGAAATTCGACTTAGGCCTATTTGAACAGGATACCGCCTCCCTGGAAAAAGCGCAGCAGCTTATGGCCTCCAACGAAGGCACACCACTGGCCCTGGAAGCTGCAGAAAAATCCATGGTGCTCCTAAAAAACGATAACAACTTCCTCCCCATTAAAAAAGATCAATACAAAAAAATAGCCGTTATAGGCCCCTGCGCTGCCGTAAACTATTTGGGCGATTACTCCGGTATTCCCCGCCACAACGTATCCCTGTTAGATGGCTTAAAGAACAAAGTCAATGGCCAGTACGAAGTACTCTACGCCCAGGGCGTTAAGCTCACCACCAACGGTGATACCATTAGCCATAACAACTACCAATACATTGATACCGCACACTGGCCTTCCGAAGAAGAGAACAAACGCCTCATAAACGAAGCTGTAAGTGTAGCCAACCAGGCCGATTTCATCATCATCGCCGTTGGTGAAAACGAGCAAATGGGCCGCGAAGCCTGGGCCAATCACCCCGGCGATCAAACAGACCTGAACCTGCAAAGCCAGCAGGAAGATCTGGTAAAAGCCATCATGGCCACCGGCAAGCCGGCCATGGTATACCTGGCCCACGGCCGTCCCTTATCTATTAACTGGATTGCTGAAAATGTGCCAGCCATTGTAGACGGCTGGTTTACCGGCGAAGAAGCCGGCAACGCTTTCGCCAACATCTTGTTTGGCGATGTAAACCCTTCCGGCAAACTCGCTATCAGCTATCCCCGCTCCGCCGGCCAGGTACCCATTTACTACAACCACAAGCCCAGCGCGCAGTTCTTTCCCTATCTTATGGAACAGAACACGCCGTTATATCCTTTCGGTTACGGCCGCAGTTATACCACCTATAGCTACGCCGCCCCGCAGGTATCTGATTCAACCATGAAAAAGAACGGTGCTGTTACCGTTACAGTAAACGTCACAAACACCGGCAACCGCAAAGGAGATGAAATAGTGCAATTATACATTCACCAGAAAGTAGCCTCTGTAACGCGTCCTGTAAAAGAACTCAAAGACTTCGCCCGTATTCCCCTGGAACCCGGCGAAACAAAAACGGTTTCTTTTACCATAGATCGCTGCAAACTCTCTTACTGGAACAAAGACATGAAGTACGGCGTAGAGCCGGGTGTGGTAGAAGTTATGACAGGGCCTAACAGCACCGACCTCCAAAAAACAGACCTCACTGTCGAATAAACGTGTACCACGCCTTAAAGTTGTGGCACACATATACCTCACTTTAGTTGTGTTTTCATTTAGTCTGGCCGGTACAATGTAAAAGTTGTACCGGCATTTCTATCGAAAATGGTTGACAAAATAAAAATAAATCGTAAATTTGTCAACAAACAGTTCACTATGGAGCATTTCCCTGAAAGATTAAAATCCGCCCGTAAAATGAAAGGATGGTCCCTGCAGGATCTGGCAGATGAGCTGTCTAACATTATTACCAAACAGGCATTAAATAAATATGAAGCAGGTACCATGAAACCCTCCGGGGAAGTATTGTTACAGCTTGCAAAAGTGTTGGAAGTACAGCCGGGTTATTTCACGCGGCCATCTTCCATAGAGCTTCCTGCTGTAGAGTTTAGAAAAAAGGCTGCCTTACCAGCCAAACAGATCGAAAGCATTAAAGAAAAGGTAAAACACTTTCTTGAACGTTATTTGGAAGTAGAAGCATTATTGGATATAAAAAGCGGCTTTTCCAACCCGGTACGCAATATACCTATCTCCAATCCGGATGATGTTGATACTGCTGTGGAAAAAATAATAGCTAAATGGAATCTGGGTTACGATGCAATTCCGAATGTAATAGAGATGTTGGAAAACAATGGTATTCGTGTAATAGAAATTGAAGCGCCGGAGCAGTTTGATGGCCTGAGCACCTATGTAGGTAATATTCCGGTGGTTGTACTAAATAAAAATTATGCAGTAGAGCGTAAGCGGTTTACCGCCCTTCATGAATTAGGGCATTTACTGTTAAACATAATAGATGGTGCTGATAAAGAAAAGATCTGTCATGCTTTTGCAGGAGCGATGTTACTACCGGATAATACCCTTGAATCGCTGATTGGTAAAAAACGCAGCAATATTGCACCAGGTGAGCTGGTAAGTATTAAAGAACAGTTTGGGATCTCTGTTCAGGCAATAATTATGCGTGCATTACATAAAAATATTATTGACAAGGCAGCCGCAGTACGCTTTTGGAAGTTCATAGCTGGGAATAAAAAGGAGATCGGCTTGGGCGGCTATCCCGGTAAAGAAAAATCTTACCGTTTTGAGCACCTTATTTTCCGGCTTGCCGCAGAAGATATCGTTAGTATGAGCAAAGCCGCTGATCTTGCCGGTATGAAGCTCGCCGATTTCAGAGAAAAATTGGATGCTTTCGAAGCATAGTTAAACCTCATAGAATGGATCAGATTGCAATTCAGGATGCTAATATTTTAATCGACCTGATTACTATTGAAATGTTCAGTATTTGCCTTTCTTCTCCTTATCGTTTTGTAACAACAGAGATCATATTAGCAGAACTGCATGATCATCAGATTGAAAAAATACAACCCTATATCCGTTCAGGTAAGTTTGCAGTTATCCCAATACCCACAGCGGAACTGATGGAAATCCAATCCTCATCCTTAGAAGACGAAAGGTTATCATTGCAGGACTGGTCAGCCATTTTTTATGCGCAAAAACTAAAAGCACTGCTTGTAACGGGCGACAAACGCCTGAGAACCCTGGCCGAAACCAAAGGATTAAAAGTTTGTGGAATTTTACGGTTGTTTGACGAACTGGTTAAAAATAGCATTATCTCCCAATCAGAGGCCTGTCTGTTCCTGAAACACCTGCTCACAATCAACCGCCGCCTCCCGGCAGATGAATGCAGCTCCAGGATTTCCACCTGGTGCAAAGAATAATCATACCCTCTAATCCATTCGTAATTCGTAATTGAATAATTCGTAATTCTCACTTCACCCCCACCCCAATCACCGACAGCCCTACGTGGTTCCCTACCACCTTATCCGCCACCCTGAACAACGGCACCAGCTTATTATAAAATTTCAGCTCCCCGGCCGGCAGGGTCTTTTTCCCCATTACGGTCCCGCTCCAAAACCAGCCCAGGATCCCCGCAAAATTAAAATGCCAGGTCCGCATTACTTCAAATTTTTGCGATTCCAGCAACCTCCTTAAAGAACCCCGCGTATACCTCCGGTAATGTTCCAGTTCCTTATCAAACCCATTATACAGCGCCTGATACGCCGGCACCAGTATAATCACCCTGCCACCGGGCGCCAGCAGTTTGTAACAATTCGCCAGCGCCAGCTGGTGGTCCAGTATATGTTCCACCACGTTCAGCGCAAATACCGTATTAAATTTTCCAATCAGTTTCGGGTACGCAGTTTCAATATCAGGAATAGCCAGATCTAAATGCAGCACATCTCTGATCAGCGGTTCTGTATCAAACTTTTTCTGTAGCATCCTGCAATAGTCCAGGCTATAATCACTCACATGCAGGGGCATGCCGTTTTGTACAAAACAGCTGGATATATTGCCAATACCGCTGCCAATTTCCAGTACTGCGCCCTTAACATAAGGCCGTATAGAATCAAACATCCATTGGTTTAACCGGTCAGCAACGCTCAGGTTCTCAAGGGTCGACAAACCCACTTCCTGTGGTGTCATAGTCGTAGATGGGATCATATGCAGGAATTTAGTGTTTAACAATACAATAGGGATGCTGCCCCCCGTTAAAAAAGAGAGGCAGCAGCTCCATGAAAAAAGGCAATCATCATAATTATGGCAGTACCAGGTATATAGGTTGGTAGGTTAGTACAAAGATGTATACAATAGCCAAATGCATAAGTAGACAAGCCGGTCAATCTAAGTGGAAATTCAGCTCATACGTTTTTTCCTCTTAAAAAAAGCAGTACCTTAATTACCCGGCTCCTTTCAACTATTATTATGAAACGCCTCATCCTCTTTTTGCTAACCATCCACAGCTACGTTTTTTCACAGGCCCCTCGCGCAAAACCGGTAATAGACAGTACCGCAATTAAAAACTGGCCCGCCCTTAGCACAGATCTGGCTATCTCGGATAATGGAAAATACTTTGCCTACAGCATCAATAACCGGCCCGCTGATCGCAATACATTAATCGTACAGTCTACCCTGAGCTCCTGGAAAAAAGAGCTTCCCAATGCAACACAGGCGTTCTTTACCGGCAACAGCAAACAGTTAATATGCCTGGTAAAGGACACCCTTTGTTTTTTGCAGTTGGCCACAGGCAAAATGGAGCATCTGCCAGGCGTAACTGCGCTTACACGTCCCCCCACGGGTAAAGCGCAATGGCTGGCTTACAGGCTAAATGACACACTGGTATTACATAATTTATTCACCGGCAAAAAACAGCGCTTTAATAACATAACAGGGCATACTTTTGACAACAGGGGCAATGCCCTGTTATTACACACCAGGGAAACACTACAATGGGTTTCTTTGCCTGAAAGTATTCCGGTCACCATCTGGTCGGCAAAAGACACTTCGCAGATAATAACCGCCCGTATCATAGATCCCACCGGTACCCGGTTAGCGTTTATAGTACAGGATAACAACAGCGTAAATACGCTTTGGTATTATGAATCCGGCATGCAAAAAGCGGTAATGCTAGCCAATAACAGCTCCCCGGGTATAGAATCAGGTTTGTCCGTTGGTAACGCATTCCTGAATTTCAGTAAAAATGGCCGCTATATACTTTTTCAGTTACAGCAAATAGAAACCCGCCGTAAGAATAAGGATGCTGTAAGCCTGGATATTTGGAGCTACCGAGATCCTGTTTTACAATGCACACAGTTAAATAATCTGGGCCCAAAGGTATATATGGCCGCTATAAACACGGATAGCACCCGGGTTATTCGCCTGGAACAGGAAAATGAAAAACTGCTCACCTGGAATATAACCGGCGATCATGTAGTATTACAATACGATACCATCGGCGACAGGTTCTGGCTGAACGAAAACGTCAGTTACACGGTAATGTCCCTAAAAACAGGCGCCCGTAAGCACATCCCCATCACCGGTTCTACAGAATTTTACCTTTCGCCCGCAGGTAAATACCTGGTATATTACGACGCGGGAAAAGGAAATAACTATTACAGTTACAACCTTGCCACCGATAGTATAAAAATAATCTCCGGCACGGGAAATAAATGGGCATACATAAATGAATATGCAAAAGCCGATACCCTCCTGGTGCCAGTAGGCATTGCAGGCAGCCTGGAAAACGATGCAGGCCTGCTAGTGTACGACAATTATGATATCTGGCTGCTAGATATGGCGGGCATTAAGGCCCCCGTAAATATAACCAACGGATATGGCCTTGCCCACAACATCAAACTCCGGTTGGTAAATGAAATGGATGAATTATACCAGGAGGCCATCCATCCTCAAAATGAAATGCTATTATTAACCGCCTTTAACACAACAACTAAATACAATGGTTTCTTCCGCACATCCGTAAACGCCGAAGGCAACCCTGAATTACTTACAATGGGGCCTTACACTTTTTTCTATTACCTGGGTGCTAAACAGGTGCAGGCAGATCATTCTTACGACATGGGCATGCCGCCGCTAAAAGCAAAATCATCCAACACCTGGATCATTAAACGCCAGTCTGCCACACAAGCGCCTAACTACTACCTCACCGTCGATTTTAAGAGTTACCAGCAGCTCACAAACCTGCAGCCACAGCACAACTATAATTGGCTCACAGCAGAATTAATTACCTGGCAGCAGTTGGATGGCACTACCAGCCAGGGCGTTTTATATAAACCGGAAAACTTTGATCCCAGTAAAAAATACCCTGTATTGTTTAATTATTACGAACAAATGTCCGGCCGTTTATATCAATATCCGGTTGCTGATTTTACCCGCCATAATATTAATATTCCATGGTTTGTAAGCAGGGGTTACCTCGTGTTTACACCGGATATTTATTTCACCAAAGGCCGGCCGGGTCAAAGCACCTGCAACACCCTGGTATCAGCAGCCATGCACCTGGCCAAAATGCCCTTTGTAGATGCAAAAAGACTGGGGATCAACGGCCATAGCACCGCAGGTTTTGAAACCAATTACCTGATTACGCATACCAATTTGTTCGCAGCAGCCATCGAAGGCGCAGGCACTAGTAACTGGATCAGTTCCGCCCTGCAGTTATGGGGCTCTGAAAATACGCTCCAGGGCAGCCGCCTGGGTTTATATGAAAGTATTTTGGGTGCCACCATATGGGAACGCCCCGATTTGTACCTTGAAAACTCCCCGGTGTTACAAGCAGATAAAGTAACCACCCCTTTAATCATTTTTCATAGTAAAAGCGATGTAGCCGTTCCCTGGCTGCAGGCAGTAGAACTTTTTATATCATTACGCCGCCTGGACAAACCGGTTTGGATGCTGCAATATGACAATGGCAACCATGGAGTATGGGGGAAAGATTGTATAGACTTCACCATCCGTATCACCCAATTCCTGGATCACTATCTCAAGGGAGCTCCCGCACCCCTTTGGATGACTCAAGGCATTCCGGCAAGACTAAAAGGAATGGAAACTGGTTATGAATTAGACCTGAGCGGAAGAAAACCTTAATTTAACTGCCAAACAATCCTTTTTAAGACCTGTTAAAATAGTTTAGTTTTTAAATAGTAAAGTGGAATGCTCCCCGCCGTGCTGGGGGTAATTTTAGAGGCCGCCAGCTTCACACCACCCGGGGGTAGTTCAATCCCTTGAGGATAGTACAAACATTACGCTCACCAGTATTACAAGTATGGACTTTAACATCACAATTATCGCCAGGGTAAATGGTAACCGCGCAATCAATAGTTGTACCACTACTTCCCCATCGAAGTACTGCGTTGCCGGCAGGTCCGGGTTACGAACCTTGGCCGGCGTGACACGCCCTACAAACGTCCCAAAGCCCTCCACCGCCCGTCCGCTTGATACGCCCAATAGCCATCCAAACAGGCGGGCGCAGTTCGTACCCGGACTTGCCGGCATGCTATAACAGCTGAAAGCATAAAGCAACCAACAACATACACCAGTCATAAAACCAAATTCCAGTGTCCTCCATCCGCAAAATATTCGCCTTCTTAAACCTCCTCCTGCTCGCAGCTACGCTGCAAGCACAAAACCTCAGCATCGTAATCTCCAAAAACGCTACCCCTATGGAAGATTACGCCGCCAGAGACCTGTCCCGTTACATCTACCAGCTTTCCGGCAAACTCCCCGCCATCACCACAAATAACAACACATCCGGCTTTATCCTCGGCCGCCCCGGCAACCCGCTGATCGACCGCTTAATTTCAGAACAAAAAATAAAGCTCCCCGTCGGCCCGCAAAGTTACCTGCTCAAAAAGCTCAAAGAGAACGGTAAAGAAGTAATAGTAATAGCCGCTAATGAAGAAGTAGGAGTACTATACGGCGTATACGGTCTCCTGGAAGAGCACCTCGACGTAAGCTTCAGCTTCGACGGCGATGTGTTCCCCACAAAGAAATTAACCAACGTACTCCCGGATGTGAACGAAGAAAAAACACCCGCAGTAGAAGTACGCGGCTTCCTTCCCTGGACTAACTTCCCCCAATCCGCTACCTCTTACTCCTGGGAAGACTGGAAATTTATCTTGGACCAGATGGCCCGCATGCGCATGAACTTCCTGCACATTCATAACTACAATGGCGAAGCAGAGCACAATGAAATGTTCCACAACTTTGAAGTGGATGGAAAAATGTCCCGCGTATGGATGGCCACCGCCCGTACCGGCCATGCCTGGGGCAGTTTTCCTGGCGGAGAGGTAAATAAATACCCCTTTGGATCTTCAGATCTGTTTGATGATTACGACTTCGGCGCCGACTGTGCCCTGCATAATGAAAAGCTCACTAACAAACAGGTGTTCCGCAAAGGCGTGAACGAATTCCAACGTGTAATTGAATACGCTCACCGCCGCGGTATCCGCATAGGCCTGGGCCTGGATATTGACCTCATCCCCGAAGCCTATGGCCTGCAGCCCGATGATCCTAAAGTAATAGAAGCCCGCGTAAAACAGATCACCACCGATTATCCCAACCTGGATTATGTGCTCTGCTTTCAGTCGGAAGGTATTGCAAAAGATAAAGCCAAATGGCAGAAATGGCGTACCATCTTTGATGGTTTTTATAATGGTTTAAAGAAAGTTACGCCCAATACCCGCGTAGCCGTCTCTGGCTGGGGCCTGGAGCCAGAGAACACCGCTACCCTGCCCAAAGACGTGATCTGTGCCCCCATCTCCTATTATTCAGATGGCTTTGAGAACGGCACCATTTACGATCAGCGCGAGTACTGGGGTTGCCCCTGGCTGGAAAGAGATTTTAACAGCTCTGTCTATTATTATCCCTATAACATGGACCTCTCTAATACCATTAAAGCATGGAAAGAGCATGCCCCTAATATGAAAGGTTTTTACTCCCTTACCTGGCGCATTACCGATGCGGTGAAAGCCAAAATGTGGTATATGTCCAGGGCGCCCTGGGATGATAAGAACGAACTAAAGGATTCCAAAACCGTTTACGGTCGTTTTGCAGAGCAGCAGTATGGCAACGCTGCTGCTCCTGCAATAACGTCTGTCATTAATGAGAACGAGCCCTATGCCAGCAACTTCAGTGAATGCCGCCCCACGCCGCCGTTTGAGGTTGGCGATGTGGAGAACAATGAAAGTTATTTGTTCAACGTCCTCTCTTTCCGCCTCTCTGGAGATGGCACACAGGAGTTGTTCATGCCGGCAGCAAACTACACGCAGAATAACGTAGTACGCACGGTGGCTATTTCATCAGACAGCAGCTGTGTAGCCTACATCCGCAAAGGCTCCTGGACAGCCTACAAGGAACAGGAGTTTGATCCCAAATGGACCCAATTCAAAGCCCGCGTAGCCTCCATGGGCAGCGGCGGCCGTATAGAAATTCATCTCAACGCACCCGATGGCCCAAAGATTGGCGAAGCCCTGGTACAACCTACCGGCGATTGGGTAAACTGGACAGATGTACAAACAAACATAACACCCGCTCCCGGCAAGCATTCCATTTATCTGGTATACCGTGAGCCCGATGCTGCCCAGGCCTACAAAGCCGATGTAGCAATGGCACAGGGAGAGCTAAGTAAAGCAAAAGAGCAGCTTTCTTCCCTGGACAACGCCATTAGCACAACAACCAATCCCGGGCAGCAATACCGCCTTAAACTCCTGCGCAGCCGCATTGGAGCAGAACAGGATCACATCCAATTGAACCTGCACTTTAACGAAGCTAAATGGAACATTACACCGGTGGCTGCATCCTGGGTACGCAACTTCAACAGCCGCGTAACAGACCTTTCTTCATTAGGCAATGTTGTAAGTATGCAGAACCGTTTCATTCAGAAAAACTATCTGCCTGAAATAAACAAGCGCCTGCTCAACAGCTACGGCGCACCGGCGCCTGATAACCTGCAGGCAAAAGGCACCCATGATGGCGCCATCCTTAACTGGGAAATGAACCACCCCGGCTCAAGAGGATTTATAATATTACGTAATGGAGAACGCATTACAGAAAACGTTTTACCGGCAAATACCCGCCGCTATGAAGACAAATCCTCCGGCCCCGCAAAATATGAAGTGATCAGCGTACGCTGGGATGATATGGGCTCCATTCCTTCTATAGCCGCTACCTGCGAAGCCGGTAACGCAGATAAAACACCTCCGCAGATCGTAGTAATATCTGCACCCACCTCCGCACTGGCCGGCCAGCCTGTTTGGATCAAGGCAAGGCTGCTGGATAATCGCGAATACAACCTGCTAAATGCAACCCTCTATTATCGCAAACCCGGTACAAAAGACTGGCATCAGTTGGCAATGACACGCAAGGTAAAAGCCATCTTCACCGCAGTGATCCCTGCAGACCAGGTAGAGTCCGAAGGATTGGAATATTATATCGCAGCAATTGATGGTGACAACAAATCCGTATTCCCTGCAGATGCCCCCGCGCAGCCGCTCTCTTTAACGCAGGAAAAACTCCCTGTCACTGCTGCCTCCCTCACTGCACCGGATGTACAATCACAACAACAATCCCTGAATTGGCAGCCGGTAACCAACGCATCTTACTACCACATCTATCGCTCACAGGATAAGGATTTCACACCCGGCCCGGAAAACTTCTTAACTTACATCGCCGCAGACGCAGCCCTCAGCTTCACCGACAACGGCGAAGACCTGCTGGCCCAGCCCCTGCAAGGCGCCTGGTACTATCGCATCACCGCCGTAGACCCTCACGGCTACGAAGGCCCGGCCTCCGCATCCATCAACCCCTATCAACCATAAACTCCCTGATATTGTCATTAAAAGAAAAGCGTCCCGGAAAATTCCGGGGCGCTTTAAGTACTTCAAACCCGCTCTACCCAATTCGTAATTATTCATAATCATAATTATTTTCAATGGCATTCCCCGCTGGGCGGGGCAGGCTGTGCACCGCCCAGCGGGGTCGTAATTGAACAATTCGTAATTAATAATATTTCGCAGTCACTCCTTCCGGCAGCTCTCCTTCATACGCCTGCAAACTCCTCCGCAGCCCCGCCGCTTCCTCCGGCCTTACCGCAAAAAAAGACACACTATCATCTGCACAAATCACATTGGAACGTAAACTCCACGATCCCACCTTATTCCACTTACTCCACACCCCCTGCGGAATATACCGCTCAAATATCACGGCAACGCGCACACTATCTTTTTGCGTCAGCTGCTCAATATATTCCGGGGAATAATACCCGTTCTTGATACTCCGCGTAATCTCATAGCTGCCCAGGCCCCAGAGGTCCAAATTACCGCCCCGGGTAAAATAAGATGCAGCGCCTATATCATTAAAGGCAATGGGCGTATTATAATAATACTTCCCCAGAAAAAGCCCCATCTGGTACTGCTGCTGGTAAATATTCACACTGGCCGGCTGCACCAGCGTAAGGGCATCCCGGCTCCTTAAAAGGATGGGAATAACCAGTATAAACCCAACAAAGATCAGCAGCCATTTCGCCTGCGCAAACAACAATGATAAAGCCTGCTTTCCATAACGGAATAATAGTACTCCGCTTACGATAGCCCCATTAGCTATCAAGTATGCCTCATAACGGGGAAACCGCGTTCTGCCCGTCAGCAGCAGGTAGCATAAGGTAGCAAGGGTTAACAGTATCACCATATACCGGTATTTAATAGCCGGTAGGGCCGGGCGGCAAAACAGGTAGGTCAGTGGTAATATCAGCAACAAGCGTTGGGTAGCTGCTGTAGCATAGAAACCGGTTGATATGGAAAGCTTATTATACAGGTCATCAAAAAAGAAATTAATCATACCATCTATAGTCAGCGGCGGCGCACCGGATTTCAGCAGCACTGAATTGGGAATAGCATAACTGCCATGGTACATTGCATAAGCCCCAAAAATAATAATAGGCAATACAGAAATTACAACCAGCTTCAGGGCAGTCAGCATCCGGCCTTCAAAGAACGCAATCAATCCCGCAGTCCCGATCAGTACAGCTCCCTCATACCGGGTAGCGGTTAACAAAAACCCATATACATACAGCTGGCGGGAAAAACCCCGTCCGGCTTCCAGTTCCTCTGAAAACCTTGTAACAAAAAGAAAGCAGAATAGGATCTGCAACATGTGTTCCATACCGCACATCACAATGGCGGTTAGCGGTGTTACCACTATCACAATCAGTAATATGCTCAGTTGCGCAACAGGCCCCAGCTCCTGCCGTACCAGCCATTTGTGCAGCGCTGCCAGGAATGCCAATCCTGCCAGCAGGTTAATGATAAATGGAATAATAATATGCGCGCCAAATATTTTTATAGTGCCTGCCAGCAATAGAGGGTAAAAAATGGAAGAGGCCGCAGAAGTAAATCCCTGTGGTGAGATGCCCCATACATGATAAAAGGCAATGTTTCGGGCAATGGCTAAGTGAATATAAACATCATCCAGCGGGTAAGAAAATACGCCATTGGTATTTAGCATAATGGCATACTCCATAACAAATATCAGAAGTAAAAACGTGGCCAGCGTTATCCATAGGGCATGTTTGCTGCTCATATCGCAGGGGTTTATTTAAAAATAATGCCCCGCTATGCGATGCCCATGCAGTTACAAAATAATGATCTTATCTATCGCTATCTTTCCATAAACAATTTGTACCCTGGCTTTACCGCCTTTATACACCACATTCCCAAACCCGCTGGCCGTAGATAAAAAACTGGTGAAGTCCCCCACTCTGGAATTTACGTAAAGTATCTTATCAACCGCATCATAACGCACCCCTGTTAATGCCTGCAGCAATGCGTAGCTGGATAGTGCCCTTGCATACCAGTGCCCGCATTCATATTCATCAAACGGGTTACGTACCCGCCCGTCATAACGGTTACGGCAGGTACGCACAATATCTAATCCCTCCTTTACCTTACCCATCATAATTAAATGGCTGGCCACTTCATATTCAATACCCGTCCACACTTCATTAGAGTATACAAAAGGCAACGCCGGCTTATCGCCTTTAGGCCAGGTACAAAGCAGCAGCCCTCCTTCCTTACCCATGGCAAAAGTGGGGCGTTGCGGATTGGAGAAGTCTGTAAGATCTTTTTTGAGATTATACTTATACACCGCCTGCAAGTGGCGCCGGATCTTTGCTGTATCAAAGGGTGCAGGCAAGCCACAAACACTGGCCAGCCAGGCGCCTATCACACCATCACTCAGGCACCCGCCTCCGTATTGATATTTAGGGCCTTCTTTTTCCAACAACTGCTCCGCTTCAGGCGAATACCTTTCACTTTCTTCACTGCTTCCCTGCGCAGCAATAACCGGGTTAGGCGCCGCCAGGCCTTCCCACCTCACCTGCTGAATAAAATATTCTCCGTTGAACAGTTGCGTTTCCAGGTAGGTTCTTCCATTTTTTAACAGCTCCCCGTATTCACTGGTATCCTGTTGCAAAAAGGAGCCCATCCGTATCATGGCTTCCAGCGCGCCCAGGTAAATACCGGTACACATACCATCCGGCCCCCAGAACTCTATATCATAGGTGTTATGATGCGGCTCTTCCAGTATCCCCTTATGTTTAGGGTCCCAGGTACTGATGCAATAGTCCAGGCTGCGTTTCAGTTTAGGGTACACCCCCCGCAACCACTCATGGTCTGCGCTAATGCGCCAGTCACGGTACACCCGCATAATGCTGCCCAGCTGCCCGTCAGCAGCAGGAAAATAATACTGGTGCCCTGCTGGCCGTATGGGCAGCGATGCGCGGTAATTCTGATGCCCCGCAGAATCCATGCTTTCATTATACTCTGTGTTCCGGATCGTACGCTCCATAGCCGGGAACAGATGAGGCAACGCCTGTGCATAATTCCACACATGCGTGCAGGTACCGGTGCAGCTGCCTGTTTCATCATTGCAGCCTTCCCATGCCCAAAAACGCCCATCATATTGCCTTAACACCGTAGGCGATTTTAAAATGGTAAGGTTAGCTGCAATAGCCTCCAGCACTTCAGCCGGCAACGTACTTTTATAAAACGCATTGGTAAATAATTGTGTGTTCTTCCGTAAGCTGTCATAATGCTCCCGCCAGTAATCAGCAACAGCATACACATCCCGGAACCTGCTGCTGTACCAGGGTTTATGATAGATGGATGGCAGATCAGCCGACGCATCCCGCACCGTGCTGTCAGCAGTCTTTTTTACCGGCAGCCCATAACGTAAACGGCTATTGGGTACATACCAGGCCATCATTACACGGATGGTCCTCTCCTGACCAGGAGCAAGTTTAAACGGTATAAACACAGACGCTCCCGGTGCATCCTTCTCCACAGGCGCCACAGCCTTTACCTGGCCCGCTTCAATATTGTTCCATGCCATGGAAAGCGGGTCCCACCAGCCGCCCCGGAACCAGCAATGATCAATAACCGTTTCCGCTGCATCCGTAAAAATGGCAAAGCTGCCTTTATGAAAAGGCGTTTTAGGGGTGCTGTCCTGTGTAAGCACAAACCCGTTCTTAAGGGGCAGTATATGATTGGGGCCAATAGTACTATCATACGCTCCAGGCCTTTGAGGAATGGCCATAAAATTGCGGGCGTTATAAGAAAACACATACTCCTGCACCTTACTACCGGTATTTTTAAACCGGTATTCCAGCGCACCTACCGGCAGGCTGGAATTATCTTCATCCGTAGGAATAAAAGGGCTCCACCCGGTAATCCGTACTTCCAGCGGCAGCGTTTTATCCTGTAACGTCACCTCTCCAAAAGGAAACCGTGCTATAAAGCTGGCATCCCTGAACCTGGCCAGTCCGTATGTGCTGCCCTCCGCCCCTCTGGCTGCATTCCTTTGCCCGAATTTCTTCCAGCCAGGCACAGGCCCTTCCAGCACCTTTGCGCTGTTAGGAACACCTTTCAGCGCAATAGCCGCAAACATGGCAGGCTCGTTATACATATCGGGATTATTCCGCACCGACATATGAGATACGGACCCCGTTCCCTCCAGACAAAACATGCCCGCTCCCATGCCCCCAATCGGAAAAGCCACCTGTTGCAGGTACTCGCCCTTATAAACAGCATTGTAAGATTGCGCTTGTAAAGTGAAAGATCCTGTTATCCAGCTTAAAACAATTAACAGGAGAGGTTTAATGTACATGACAGGAGTGTATTATTGTAAGATCCGGTAACCCGTTTGCTCGGGGTAAAGGCATCGTAACAGGAAGTGAATAATGCCGCCATTACCCGTTGTAAGTGCAGCCGCCGGCAGGGTGTTCTCATTGCTTATCCAGTAACAGTACCCGCCCTCTGTAAAATGGCGTGAATGTAGCAGAATGTTCGCGATCCAGTTAGCCCGCAGCTTCCATTCATTTGTTTTGAAAACCCGGAATGCTTCAAGATATAGCTCTCCAAGTCCTGCCAACCCTCCACTCTGAGTATAGTTATCATCCAGGATCAGTTTGGGATAACTGCTTAACGCATATTCAGCTGCCTTTTTAAATCGCGGCATTTTAAATACTTCATAAGCCTTTATAAAGGTTAAAATGCACCCGCTCACTTCATCTACAGTTTTTTTATCATATTGTACTACTCCTGTAAAACGTTTTTTCCTGCACAGGTCACGCAGATCATTGGTTTGCCGGCTGATCCAGTGCAGGGATCTCAGCGCAGCCTCCGCCGCAATATCATCCCCGTATTTTTCAACATAGTCTAATAAGAACCAGGTAATGCCCGTAGTGCCGGCCGCAAAACTGATATCGGGTTGCCAGCATCCTTCCTTTTGTTGTAACATCTCAATATACCGTACCTTATTTTTAAGCAGCTGGGCAAACATGCTTTTATCAAGATAGTTGCAGCATAAGTTCAGCGCTATCCCCTGCCCCGCTGCGCCGTTGTTCATATCAGGCGATGTGCTGTGCAGGTCCAGGGCCCGCAAAATATAATCCCGGTATTCATAGGTATCAGGTATCAGCCCTCCCTTTATGCCTTCGCAAAATGCCAGCGCCACACCAGCTGCACCTTTCCACAAGCCGGGATCATTACCAAAAGCGCCTTCCTTTACAAATTCAAGCGCACTGTAATAAGGTGTGATGGATCCTGTTACATCAATATTATTTTTCCTGAGCCTGGCCAGCAGATAAAGTACCCCTGCAATACCATCACTCAATCCCAGGCTGTTGGTATTGGCCCGCTCACACTGTAATGCATACAGTGAACTTACCAATCCTTTCGAAGCCCAATTTAATACGGCGCTCAGCTGGTCCCGGTATTCATTGGTGCACTGAAAAGAATAAATCGTATAACCGGAGCGCTCCATTTCTGCCTGGTATGTTGCTATAACCACGCTTATGGCTTCCAGGCAAGGCCGCTGTGCAGGATGATCATCCAGACACTGTACAATAAGGTCGGCAATGGGTTTGCTGCCCGTTAAAAAACAGAGGTCCTGGGCAAGATGGGTAGTATAATGATGGGTAAATTTAGCAGGATCTAAACCGGTAAATAAGGCAATCATCAAAGCCCCCAATCCATAAACATCTTCTTTTTCTGTAGAAGTCGGCTCCGGCCTTTTACTCACTTTGGGCCTGGCCATACCTGCATTAATAAAATACACCCGTTTATGCCGGTCAATAAAAATATTGCCGGTACAAATACTGCGGTGTATATACCCCTTTCTGTGAAACCGCCCTGTAATGGAAATTATGCTCAGTAAAATAGAAATCAGGTCTTTCTTCACTACCGGGTTTAATTCATACCAGCTTTCATTACGGAAGTTTACTTTTTGCAGATAATCTGCCAAAGAAATGCCTTTAATAAATTCCAGTACCAGGTAAGAGGTCCCTTCCTCATAAAAATAGTCAATGCATTTTGGCACATATTCCTGTGCCGCATATACCTTATGTACATGCGCCTGCCACTTTAAGGAAGATGAAATACCGTTTTCCGCTTTTACAATACATCGCCTGGTCCGGAAGAACCGGTCCCTGTAAACACCTTTAAACACATCCTTTTTCACAATGGATCTCAGATGATACCGCTTATTAAGTATTTTCTTGTACGGCTCCATAACAGCACTTCTTCTTCCTGTTGCTAAACACTACGTTTTTCAAAATACCGCAGTTCGTCAATCAGCAATAATGTAAACGTTAAACAGATGAACATGGGGAATACCTGGTAGCGGATCACAATAATGTTGGCAAATATGCTGAAACCAAGGTTCAGCAGTACAAAAACGCCAATAAGAATAGCACACTGCCTGAAACGGGGATCTGCGTTCCTGAAATACTTTGGCTGCGCAAAATGAACATATCCAATGAAGAGGCACAGGTTTAGAATGCAGAATAAAGTAGGATAGATAAACAGCAGTATTCCCTGGAATTGCTTTGGCAGCACAACCGGCAGTTTCGTGCTCTCCAGATGAAACCATTCCTGTACAATAGGCACCGTTTCATCAAAGCCCAGGTTATAAACCTCCAGCTTTTCCAGCGGAGGAAAAAAGTAATTCATGGTATTCACCCCCATATAATACCTGGCAAAAGCAACAGGGTGCTGCTTTACCAGCGACAACCCGAATTCCTTGAACACAGGCGATACTTTTCCCCAGGCCACAACGCTTTCATAACCTGTTGTAGGCTGGTAGTGCCGTGACATATACTGCTTCAACGGCGCATTCGGCTGGCGGATAAAGTAATTAGCCACATAAGCAGGAAGGTTCCGTTCATGCGGAGGCGTTTCCTTAAAGAACTGTATGGCTATCCGGTTAAGCTCCTGTACTTCAGGAGAAGTCATCTTTGTACTGTCCGCATTAATATGCTCGTACATATACAATGCATTATTGCCCCACTGCCATCCCCCAAGAATAGGTGGAAACTGCGCCGTGCCTGTCATCTTTTCAGAAGCATGCAGGCAATAAAATATAAAAGGGATAATAAGTAGGGGGCCAATTACAATGCCCAATACCTTCCTCCACATCGCCTGCCGGGAAAACAGAAAGGCTATTGCCGTTATTACCGGATAAAACAATGCATTATACCGGAAAGTAAATGCAATAAAGAATAAAATAGCCTGGAAAAAGATCTGGTACAGCTGCGGCTTATGCATGATCCACATCAGCTGACTCACCCAAACTAAACTTAATGAAATGAATATTGCATCGCTCGTTACATAATTAGCAATATAAAATTGCAGGGGATTAAAGAACAGGAATAAAATAAGTATGATCCGCGTGTACTTCCGGGTAGTATAAAAATATGTAACCGTATAATAAAAGTACAGGGAAGAAGTTACCAGGCATAAATATTGAAAGCTTATTAAGGCAAGATGAGAATACGTGATCCGGTGAAAAAGGGCCAGGAATTTGGAATATCCTATAGGCCATATATTAACGTCCAGCCCCTCCTGCGCAGCAAAAATATAACTCCAGCTGTCTGAAAAAAAGTCCGGGAAAGGATATAACACTTTAAATATAATGAACTCCACTGTAGTACAGGTCAGCAGCGTAAAAAGCAAAGTTCTGTTCCGTTTTTGCCGGAAAACAAAATCTGCAAAAGCATTAGTAGCCGCTCCGCCGGTACGGATCTTTACAGGGAGGGCGCCTGTGATATAATGTTGTGTATTCATAGAGTGGGCCAGGTTTGAGCATGAGGGGTTCCTGATAAGATCTATCAACCCCTATAAAGATCGGCCTAATCAGGTAGCCCCCCGTTATACCAACAGGCCATTGTAAGTAGACAATCAGGTCAATTTATCCTCCCATCCGCTGCATTCAGCGTTAAGCGTTAAGCATTCGGCGCATTCGTAATTCGTAATTGAATAATTCGTAATTCATTCCTATATTACCCCCTCACTTTTCAACCCGGAACAAATGCCACGTAATCGCACTCATCTCTGTCTGTTATTAAGCAGTATCTTATTCCAATGTAGTCTCGCCTGCGCGCAATCGCCTACCCTGCAAACCCGCTGGGCAAAAGACGTTCACGCCACAGCCATCCCGCTCCCGGAATATCCCCGCCCGCAGCTGGTGCGCAATGCATGGTTGAACCTGAACGGTCCATGGCAGTATGCCATTGCACCCATGTCGCAGCAAACGCCGCCTGCATCCTACTCGGGCAACATCCTGGTGCCCTACCCGGTAGAGTCACAGCTTTCCGGCGTTACCAAAACCGTAGGCAAAGACCAGGTACTGTGGTATAAAAGAACCTTCACCCTCCCGTCCAGCTATAAGAACAAAAACCTGTTATTACACTTCGGCGCAGCCGACTGGCAGGCCGATGTTTTCGTGAACGGCCGGCTTGCCGGCACACACAAAGGCGGTTATGATCCCTTTTCTTTTGACATTACTTCCCTGTTAAAGAAAAGCGGCCCGCAGGAAATTGTGGTACGCATCTGGGATCCAACAGATGATGGTCCCCAGCCCCGCGGCAAACAGGTGAAGAAGCCCTCCGGCATCTGGTACACGCCCGTTACCGGCATCTGGCAAACCGTATGGATAGAGCCCGTAGCACCCGCCTACATTGCTTCCCTGAAACCCAGACCGGATATCGATAAACAATCCTTACAGCTCAGCGTGAACGCACCCAACCTGCAACCCGGCGATGTTATAAAAGTAACTGCCCTGGATGGCACACAACAGGTGGCAGCGCAAACCATTAATAACGGTACCGCCACTACGTTAAATATTCCGCAGCCTAAGCTCTGGTCACCGGAACATCCCTTCCTGTACAATCTGCAGGTAGCCATTGTGCGCAAAGGCAAAGTGATAGACGAGGTAAAAAGCTATTTCGCCATGCGCAAGATCTCCATGGCGCCGGATGAGAAAGGCATTCAGCGCATGCTGCTCAACAACAAATTCGTATTCCAGTTCGGTCCTTTAGACCAGGGCTGGTGGCCGGATGGTTTGTACACCGCACCCACTGATGCCGCGCTTTTATACGATCTTACCCAAACCAAGGCCATGGGCTTTAACATGATCCGCAAGCACGTAAAGGTAGAACCGGCCCGCTGGTACCGTTATGCCGATTCATTAGGCATCCTGGTTTGGCAGGATATGCCCAGCGGAGACCTGGGCAATCATTGGGAGAACCGCCCCGGCGTATTAGGCCGCGCCACCGACCGTGAAAGAGACGACACCTCAGAGAACATTTACCGCACGGAATGGAAAGCCATCATGGACGCCCTCCATCCTTTCTCCTGCATCGTGGTGTGGGTGCCCTTTAACGAAGCCTGGGGCCAGTTCAAAACAGAAGAAATCACTAAATGGACCATGCAGCAGGATCCCTCCCGCCTGGTGAACAGCGCCAGCGGCGGCAACTTTTACCCCGTAGGCCACATCATAGATCTGCACAGCTATCCCGATCCTGCCATGCCCCGCCCCGACCTTTTCGGCAAACAACAGGTACTGGTGTTAGGCGAATTCGGCGGACTGGGACTGCCCCTGCCCGGCCATACCTGGCAGCAAAAAGATAACTGGGGCTACCAGAGCTTTAAAAATGCAGATGATCTGTTTGAGGTGTACAAACGTTTTTGCGAAAGACTGAAAACCCTTATCCCAGAAGGCCTTTCAGCCGCCGTATATACCCAGACCACCGATGTGGAAATGGAAGTGAATGGCCTCATGACCTATGACCGCGAAGTAACAAAGGTGCCTGCAGAAAAGCTGAAAGCAATACAGGAGCCACTCACGAAAGAATAAATGCTTTGCATTTCATAACTAACTAAAAAAATTGTTCCGCCTGAAAAGGCGGAACATAATATAATCCTCAAAATAACAGACACATCCGGGCAAGCACCCGGTGTGACCGGTAAGTTTAAGCTTCGTTGTCAGTATAAAGTTCCGACTAAAAACTCAATCCATTGGTAGACTTTTAGACCAAAATTCCATTCAAACCAGACAATTTTCCATCATTTTCGGACCCCGCTGCAATCCATCCACAGTAAACCGCTAAACGCTCCCCAACCGCACTTCCGCCCCCCGACTGCCAACTGCCAACTCCTCACCTCCCCCCAAACTGCCAACCGCTAACTGCTAACTGCCAACTATATTGAAATTTCCCATTTTTCCCCTATCTTCACTGGATTTCTATCGTATTCACGGGGCACAATTCAACCTCAGACAAACGATTACAACTTAAAAACGCACTGGAACCTTGCAATTTCACGAATTTGGTTTTGACGACGATCTATTGGATGGTATTTACGCAATGGGCTACAACACCGCCACTCCTGTACAGGAACAGGTAATACCCCCTATTATCGCGGGCCGCGATATACTGGCCTCCGCACAAACAGGTACCGGCAAAACAGCCGCTTTCCTGCTGCCCGTGTTGCATAACCTGCTCACCCAGGGCCGCGACGAACATAGCATTAACGCAATGGTGATAGTCCCTACCCGCGAGCTGGCCATGCAAATAGCCCAGGCGCTGGAAGGACTCACCTACTACACCGATATCAGCTCCATAGCCGTATACGGCGGCACCGGCGGCGCTAACTTTGCCGCAGAGAAAAAGGCCCTGGCAACCGGGGTGGATATTGTCATCTGCACACCCGGCCGCATGATAGCCCACCTGAACATGGGTTATGTAAATGTGAAAAAGCTGAAATACCTGGTGCTGGACGAAGCCGACCGCATGCTGGACATGGGTTTCTACGACGATATCATCAAGATCATCTCTTACCTGCCCAAAGAGCGCCAGAACCTTATGTTCTCAGCCACCATGCCCACCAAAATAAAACAGCTGGCCATGAAGATCCTCCAGGATCCTGAGCACATCTCCATTGCCCTGGGCAAGGCGCCGGAAAAGATCGTACAGGAAGTTTTCATTGTCCACGAACAGCAAAAGATCCCGCTCATCAAGCACGTGCTTACACAGAAGCAGTTCGATAGCGTGATCATCTTCTGCTCCAGCAAACAGAACGTAAAAACGCTCTTTGCGGAACTGCACCGCGCTAAGTTCTCCATAGAGCTCATTCACTCCGACCTGGAACAGGACAAACGCGAGCAGGCCCTCCTGGATTTCAAGAACAAGAAGCTGAAAATGCTGGTGGCCACAGATATCCTGAGCCGTGGTATTGACGTTGAAGATATTGACCTGGTGATCAACTACGACGTTCCCAAAGACGCCGAAGACTACATTCACCGCATTGGCCGTACAGCCCGTGCAGCTACTGACGGTACCGCATATACGTTTGTAAGTGGAAAGGAAATGGGCCGTTTTGCCCGCATAGAAAGAACCCTGGGTAAACAGATCCCCCGCGGTGTAATACCGCCGGAGATAGGCCCTGCCCCGGTAATGAAGCCCCGCTCCGAACGCCCGGAAGGCAGCCACCATGGCAAGCCCCGTCATGGCGGTGGAGGTGGCGGCGGTCACCGTAAATCCGGTTCCGGCAATCACCAGCACAAGCCCAGAACAGAGAACAGCGGTGGCGGTCAGTCATCCCGGCCCGGAGGTAGTGAACGTAACCACAGTAACAAACCTAAACGTTATAATCATAACCGGCCGTCTTCCGAGTAGTTAGCAGTAAATAGTTGGCAGTTGCCAGTTTGCAGTTGGCAGTCTATTGCCAACTGCCAGGTGAAAACTATTTACTGCAACCTGCAAAAAACTTACCCCAAAACCACACAATCAACTGCCCACTGCCAACTATTCAACAAGCTTTATCCCCGTTTGTGTAAACTCGATCTTATGCTGTTTATACAAGCTCCCCGTCGTCATTTTAAACGTCTTTTTACTCATGCCAAAGAAGGCATAGATCTCCTCGGGGTCTGATTTATCATGGTAAGGCAGGTAACCATTGTTCTCCTGCAGCAGCCGCAGGATCTTGCCGCTTTCATCCTCCACCTTCTTGTAACCTGCCTGGCCCAGTACTACATCTATCTTATTCTCTTCCTTGATCTTTTTCACAAAGCCCTGCAGGCGTTCGCCAATGTCCAGTGTGCGGAACACTTCATTGAAATGCAGCAGGCCGGTATGTTGCTGGTTGATGATCACCACATAGCCCAGCTGTGTGCGGCGGTAAATGATCATTTCCACCGGGTCCATTTCTTTTACGGTCAGCTGTTCATTGCTCAGGTAGGGATCTATTTTTTCCGTAGCCGCAATGCGGCCGGTAAGGTTATCAATATAAATGCGCACCAGGTACTCCTGTCCTTTCTGCATACGGCTCATTTGCTGGGAGCGGGGCACAAACAGGTCTTTCATCAGGCCCCAGTCCAGGAAAGCGCCCTGTTCTGTATCATCCACAGCTTTCAGCAGCAGGATGTCGCCGGCAACACCTTTGGGTTTATCGGTGGTGGCAATAAGGCGGTTCTCGGAATCATGGTACAGGAACACTTCCAGCTCGTCGCCCGGTTTGGCGCCCGCAGGCACGTACCTTTTCGGCAGCAGGATCTCCTGTTCGCCTCCGTCCAGGAATACCCCAAAGTCAGATGTTTTCTTCACTTTCAGCCGGTTGTATGCACCAATATTGATCATGTGTAGTAATGGATTAATCCCGCAAAGGTAGTATTATTATTTCCTATCTTTCCGCAATGAAACCTGTACCTGTTTTATTTATCCTCCTGTTATCCGTTCTTACTGCATCCGCGCAGCATATAAAGAACACGGAAAAAATAAGCAACGAAATTGTAAAGGAAGGCAAACAATTGTATAGCTCCGAAATGGCATCCTGGTATGGTACCGACCTATTCCTGGAAAAATTTCCGGCCCGTCGGCAAAACCTGGGCGGGTACTTTTCCTACCGTAACAGTGATAACGGTTTAATGAACTGTGTATTCCTTTCAAAGGACGAGGCTCCCGAAGTGCTGGCCACCATTACATTTGACAGCTCTTATAATGTACATACCGCACAAATAGATTCCGTTAAGCGCCCCTTCAACCCTTACGAAAAAGACATTTACACCATTCGCAGCATTGCAAAAGAGGAAATACAGCGTGATACCGCCTTATTCAGGAGATACAGGAATATCCGCCTTAATCTCATCCCCATGATCAGCAACGGCGAAAGAAAAGTGTATGTACTTTCAGGACCGGAAGTAAGCAATGTAGTGATCTTTGGAAATGACTACCTGCTTACGTTTGACCGCAGGAACAGGATCACCGGCAAAGAACGCCTGCATCATAACATCATACCCGTAGAATACGGCGCCAGGGCAAATAAGAATGACTCATCAAACAATGGCTCATCAAACATTACACTGGCAACCCTGCACAGCCATGCACCGGAAACCGGTGAATTTATAACAGCTACGGATATCTGTACGCTCATGTTATATGCCCCCTATGCAAAATGGGAACAGCACATTGTAGTTTCCAAAAACTATATCTCTATCTGGGACTGCGAAAAGAACCTGCTGGGCATCCTCACAAAAGAGGCATGGGATAGGATCCAGCAGCACCAGGGCACAAAACATTCCGAATAGTCAAAAGGGCTGGCCCTGCCGTCATGCACTATCGCCGTAGGTCCATACGACGGACCTTGCCCGGCGCGCCACGCTTGACACCGCCCCATCCCCCCACAAACCTCTACACGACCTCCAACGCTCCATAGTCCTCCAAACAGGCGGGCGCAGTCCGGAGCTGGACCTACGCGAAAGGGCTTCAAAAAAACAGTAGAACCCCTTCCGCAAAAGATTCAGTAAAACAAACAATCAGCTCATTAATATCCCCTCAATCTCCCCCAACTCCTCCTCCGTAAACCGCTCCGCCTTCAAACACTGCAAGGTATCCTGCAGCTGCTCCGGCCGGCTGGCCCCTACCAGCACAGAGGTAACGCGCGGGTCCTTCAGCAGCCACCACAACGCCATTTGGGCCAGCGTTTGCCCCCGCTGCTGTGCTAAAGTATGCAGCGCTTTGATCTGCTGCAATCTTCGCTCAGTTACATCCTGCTCTTTCAGGAAACCATGCGGCTTTGCCGCGCGCGAATCCTGCGGAATACCATGAAGATATTTATCCGTTAACAGGCCTTGCGCCAGTGGTGAAAAAGGAATGCAGCCAACGCCTTCATCACCCAGCAGGTCCAGCAGGCCATTTTCTACCCAGCGCTCAAACATGCTGTATTTAGGTTGATGGATCAGGCAAGGCGTGCCTAGTTGTTTTAGGATAGCAATAGCCCGTGCAGCCTCCTGTGCGGGATAGTTGGAGATGCCCACGTACAGCGCCTTTCCCTGGCGAACCAGCAGGTCAAGGGCTTGCATGGTTTCTTCAAGGGGAGTTTCCGGGTCAGGGCGGTGATGGTAAAAGATGTCTACATAATCCAGCTGCATGCGGCGCAGGCTTTGATCCAGGCTGGAAACAAGATATTTCTTCGAGCCCCAGTCGCCATAAGGACCGGGCCACATAGTATAACCAGCTTTGGACGAGATGATCAGCTCATCGCGGTAACCGCGGAAATCGCTGTGCAGGATGCGGCCAAAGTTTTCCTCTGCCGATCCCGGCGGAGGGCCGTAGTTATTAGCCAGGTCAATATGTGTGATGCCGCTGTCAAAAGCAGTGAACAGTATTTTGCGGTAGTTATCCGGCACATCCACATGCCCGAAGTTATGCCACAGGCCCAGTGAAATAGCCGGCAGCTTAATACCGCTCTTACCGCAGCGGCGATACTCCATTTCAGCGTAACGATCAGCAGAAAATCCCATGTCTTTAAATGATATTGAAGTAAGATATATAATGTAAAAGCACTCTCTTATTAATTAAACCTGCAGTGCAGCCCCACGTACTTCTTAATAACCCCCACTCGCTCTGTCAGATACCGCGGCGTAAAAAACCAGTTCGACCACTCCTCAAAATGCGTGTACTGGTAACCAAGATAAAAGATCCAGAATATAAAACCCAGGTAAGGCACTGCTTTTAATTCATCATCAGAAAATGGCCGCACGCTGCGGTAGGCATCAATAAACACCTGGAAGTCGCGGTCAGCAGCTTCCTGCGTCATTTTCCCGGTGGCAACATGGAAAAAGAAATGTATAAAAAAACTGGCCACATCATTTGCCAGCCATCCTTTCCCGGTAAAGTCAAAATCAAAAAAAGTAAGCTGCCCCTGCTCATCAAAATGAAAATTCTTAGGTAAAAAATCATACTGCAAATATCCCTGGCTAAAGCTATCGGTAGAGAGCTCACCTAACCGCGCCACCACTTTTTGTGCAGTATCTTTCAGGTACGTATATCCTTCCGCGTGATCCTTAAATGCAGGCGCAAGTATTTCCAGTGGTTGCAGCAGCAGGCGCTTAATATCGTAGGTTTCCCGCTCATGCGGCAGTGCCAGGTTAGCAGTAATGTTATGCACCTTGGCCATTTCCCGGCCTGTCAGCTGCAGCTGCGCTTCCGTCAGGTCATAAACATTGCTGCCTTTGGCATAGCTGAATAATACCCCGTGCCGCAGGCCTTCCGGCGCATTAAAGTCCTGGATCTGCTTGCCATGCCGGTCCGGTATAGGGTACGAAACAGCAGCGCCGCCTTCATGTAAACGGTTTAGCAGCTCCACCTCTCCCTGAATCTCGTGCAGGCTGCGGTGGCTCATCCGGTACACTTTAAAGATGTACAGGGGCGCACCGGCCTTTTCTATAATATAGGTATCGCTCACATTGCGCAGCAGCAGGCGGCAGGTAAGCGCGGCATCGCCATATTGTTGTATGATAAACGCTTGCAGGGCTTTGGACGATAACATGGAATACTGCACGGGGAAGGTGGGCATGGGTAAAAAATTTAGGGACGCAAGGTAACGGTTAAAGTTTGTATTTCGTAACTTTGCCGGATGTCAGATACAGAAAGCTTACAGGAATTCTACCAGTATAAATTTAATTTCCTGCCCAATAACCTGCAGCAGGATATCGGTCATTTTAACGTGTTCCGCCTGGAGGACTGCGTAGGCCCTAATGGAACACAGGTCAAATACCGCCGCCGCGAGTATTATAAGATCACCTTTATACGGGGCGAGAATATTTACCATTATGCCGATAAAAGCCTGAAGGTCAATGGCAGCGCCCTGCTGTTCTTTAATCCGCACGTACCCTACACCTGGGAAAATGTGGCCGACGACCCCACCGGTTTCTTCTGCATTTTCAGCGAAACCTTTTTCACCGACCGTACCCGCAATGGCCTCAACGAGCTGCCTATGTACGCCAATGGCGGCAAACCGGCCTATTTGCTCACCCCCGAGCAGGATGCCCATGTAACCAGCCTGTTTCAGAAAATGCTGGATGAGATCAACAGCGACTACATCTATAAATACGACCTGCTCCGCAATTACGTGATGGAGCTCATCCACTTTGCCCTTAAAACCCAGCCCTCCGAAAACCTGTACCAGCACCCGGATGCCAATTCCCGCATTTGTGCCGTGTTTACAGAGCTGCTGGAGCGGCAGTTCCCCATTGAGCACCCCTCGCAGCGCTTTTCCCTGCGCTCTGCCAAAGACTTTGCAGAGCAGCTGTCCGTGCATGTGAACCACCTGAACCGCGCCATACGGGTCACCACCGGTAAAACCACCACGGAACGTATTGCCGAAAGACTGGTGAGCGAAGCCAAGTCGCTGCTCAAACATACCGACTGGAACATTTCCGAAATAGGCTACTGCCTGGGGTTCGAGGAGCCGTCCCACTTCAATAACTTCTTTAAGAAACACACCAGCATTCCCCCCTCAGCTTTCAGGGCTGTTTGAATTATGCAATCATTTGTTTGAAAGGTGTAAGGCCCGCCCGGGCTTAGGGGCGTAATTTTGATCCATCAAAAATGTTTAACGATGGACAAGCAACAAGTATGGTTCATAACCGGCGCCTCCAAAGGCCTGGGACTCAGCTTCGTAAAACAGCTCTTACAGGCAGGTCATATGGTAGCAGCTACCTCCCGCAATGCGCAGGACCTCGCCAACTCCGTTGGTACAAGCTCTTCACAATTCTTGCCCCTGCGGGTTAACCTGGCAGATGAGAACAGCGTGGCACAGGCCCTGGAACAAACCGTAAAAACCTTTGGCAGGCTGGATGTGGTGGTGAACAACGCCGGCTATGGCATTGGCGGCAGCGTGGAAGAAGTAACGGACGCGGAAGTACGCCAGGCCTTTGATGTAAATGTGTTCGGTACCATTAACGTGATCCGCAAAGCGCTGCCCTATCTGCGCAAACAACGTTCCGGTCATATCATTAATATCTCCTCCATTGCCGGCATTACAGGCGGCACAGGATGGTCTATATATACCGCAGCCAAACACGCCATAGTAGGTTTATCCGAAGTGCTGGCTGCCGATGTGCAGGAGCTGGGCATTAAGGTGACCGTGGTAGCACCCGGCGCTTTCCGCACCAGCTTCCTCACACCGGAATCACTGGCCATTACGGATAATTACATCGAGGATTACACCGCTGTTCACGCCACCCATGATAAGTTCCGCAAAATGGACGGGCAGCAGGCCGGCGATCCGGAAAAGGCAGTAGCAGAAATGATCCGCATCACCACCCTGCCTAACCCGCCCCTGTACTTCCTTTTAGGAACCGACGCCTATAACCGCGCCATGAACAAGCTCGAAATATTAGGAAAAGAATTTCAGGCCTGGGAAACAGTAACGAAATCAACGGATTATTAGGATTAACAGATGGGAAAAAAGAAAGTCCGGTGCCTTAATAAAGGTCACCGGACTTTTTATTTCACAAACATTACCTTTTACAACAGTAGCACATCAATCCTATGCGCCTGCACCATGCCCGCCTGATCCGACCAGGAGAACACCGTAAAATACCCATCCTGCGAGGCCACCAGTGCCAGGGCATCCCGTTGGTCATGCACAAACTGCGCGGCAGATAAATGCCGGGTACCACCCAAACTGGAAGGATGGATGAGCTTGGGGCTGCCATCCATTACCGGCTCCATTAGCAGCACCTGCTCCACCCGGGTGGAGTTATGCGCGCGGGTGATTTTGGCGCCAAAGGTCAGCAGCTGATGCCGGTCGTTGATCACCGTAGCGCCATCTACGGCAGTAAGGCCGGTCACGTTCTCCACTTCCCGGCGCAAAGCATTCTGTAAAAAAATATCACTTGCCCCTTTGCTGTTACAGCTGGATGATACCAGGTCGGCCACACCGGAGAATGCCGGCACTATCGGGTATTGCAGGGGATGGATTAGCGACGCTTTCCACTCATCATGCCGGGAGGATACTACCAGCAAAATGCCACCCCGCCCGTGCGCCCGCATGGATACGGCAATTTGTATCAGCACATTTACAGGATCGTTCCAAACGCCCGAGGAGCTAAGCCCCAGCAGGGAAGTCAGTATGGCCGGGCTATCCGGCAGCAGGCCGCTGTTCTCGTCCACCACTTTTACCTGGTCGCCGCGCAGCACCGCCACGTTCATGAATTTGCCCAGGCCAATAATGCGGCGCTGTTTCACTACCAGTAATGCCGGTTCAGATACATCCAGCACAAAGCAATAGTCCGGCAGTTTAATGGTGGTACCCCAGATGTACAGCTCCTCCCCTTTATACCAGATGCCCACATGCACGCCGGCCCGTTCTACGCCTGGCGCCAGCTTGCTGAGCGTTTTGGAGTTCAGCGGCAGGGGCTGTGCAAACAGCAGCGGCTTGCCGGCCTGGGAAGGCGGCAAAAAGGCCAGGGATATTTTGGTGGCATTCCCTTCTTCTTTACGGAGGCTGGCCCAGAAGGCCGTGTCTATCATCTTCTCCACGATCCATGCCTCCGGCACAGATGCCAGGTTCCGCTCCCCGTTCTCCAGGGCCGCAGTCTGATGTTTTAATAAGATCGATGCTATTGTGTCGGCTACCTTACCAGCAGCCTGGTAGGCGGTTTCGTACGTCAGTTCCATACTAAAAGTATTAAGGCCATGTTTCCCTCAAAGGGTTTTTCTCTCTTTTCGATACAAATTTAACCTTTTTTAGGGCACAGAATTGTCAGGAAATGGTATCCCGGAAGTAAGGGCTCCCCCCGAAACTCAAAAGGCCCTCCATGAACGGAAAAGCCTTTGTAAGTTCTATTTGAATTGGATGAATGACAATTTTTCAATCGGCCACAAAACTAAATAAAGCGTATAGCCGTACAATAACACCTAAGTATCAATATTTAACTATTTTCCGGTAACGTACACGAAAAAGCCCTCTATAATCTTCCCACTGTCCGTTTCCGGACACTTCCCGTTCGCATCTGAACAATGGCCCCTCTCGCCTGCCCGCCAGCCCGCACTGGCAGCGCCTTGCGGAATATGGCAGCCTAATTGCATCCTCTTCACCCGGACAAGAATGATTTAAACACCCGCCTATGTTTAAAAATTACATCAAGGTAGCCTTCCGCAACCTGCTTAAGCACAAAACCTTTTCCTTCATTAATATTTTTGGCCTGTCCATGGGCATGGCCGTAACCATGATGATCGGGTTATGGGTATGGGATGAGCTGTCCTTTGACCAGTATCATACCAACTACCCGCGCATTGCAGAGGTATGGCAGCATGTTACAGATGGTAAGGAAAGCGGCGCTTTCCCCTCAATGCCTGTTCCCCTGGGAGCCGAGCTGCGTATGGCATACCCGGATGATCTTAAATACGTGGTAAGGACCGGGGGCGGAAAGTATACGGTTGCTGCCGGCGATAATAAATTCACGCAGAGTGGTATTTTCATAGAACCGGACGGCCCGGAAATGTTCAGCTTCCATATGCTGCAGGGCACGCGCGGCGGGCTTAAGGATCCCTCTTCTATCTTAATATCCGGGTCATTGGCTAAGAAATTATTTGGCAATGAAGACCCTATGGGAAAACTGGTAAAGATCACCAACATATTTTCCTTAAAGGTGGCCGGCGTTTATGAAGATCTGCCTCAGAACACCACCCTGAGCGGTACCGAATTCTTTGCACCCTGGGATAAATACGTGAGCACCTGGGACTGGGTGAGGAAGCTGAAGGATGATTGGGGCAGCAATATTTCAGGCCTCTATGTACAGATAGCTGACCGTGCAGACATGAATAAAGTATCCGCAAAGATCGGCGATGTACTAACGCGCAAGCATCCGGAAAAGAATTTTAAAGCAACACTCTTCCTGCATCCCATGCGCAAATGGCATCTGTACTCCAACTTTGTGAATGGTGTAAATAAAGGCGGGCTTATCACCTTTGTATGGCTGTTTGGTATCATAGGTATGTTCGTATTGCTGCTGGCCTGCATTAACTTCATGAACTTAAGCACCGCACGTTCCGAAAAACGCGCTAAGGAAGTAGGCATCCGCAAGGCCATCGGCTCCCTGCGTGCTCAGCTGGTAAGCCAGTTCTATAGCGAATCCGTGCTCATGTCATTGTTTGCATTTGTGCTGGCCGTTATTTTCGTGATCACCATGCTGCCCTGGTTTAATACTGTTGCAGATAAACACATCGTTTTCCCCTGGACCAACGCCTGGTACTGGATAGCAGGCGTCAGCTTTTCATTGCTCACCGGTCTTGTTGCAGGCAGCTATCCAGCCATTTACCTCTCGTCTTTTCAGCCGGTAAAAGTATTAAAAGGTACTTTCCGTGCAGGCCGTTTTGCATCCCTCCCCCGCAAAGTATTGGTAGTAGTGCAGTTCACGGTATCGGTACTGCTCATCACCGGCACCGTGATCGTATACCGGCAGATCCAGTATGCCAAGAACCGCCCCGTGGGTTACGACCGGCAGGGCCTCATCTCCATACACGAAACCACACCCGAGGTATATAAGAACTACGACGTTATCCGCCGCACCTTAATGGAAAATAACATTGCAGTAGAAATGGCGGAATCACAATGCCCCATTACCGATATATGGGCCAACTCCGACGGGTTCGACTGGGCAGGTAAAGACCCGTCCTTTGAAGCTTATTTTGCGAACATTGCCGTGCGGCATGAGTTTGGCAAAGCCGTTAACTGGAAGTTCAAAGAAGGACGTGATTTTTCCAAAGCATTTGCATCAGATTCAGATGCGTTGATCCTGAATGAAGCGGCAGTAAGATACATGGGCATTAAAGGCGACCCTATAGGTATGACCATCCGTTGGAATGGCAAGGACCACCAGGTAATAGGCGTTACGGAAGATATGATCATGACCTCACCCTACCGCGCCGTACCGCAAAGTGTTTTCAGCATTTTGCATGAAGGCGGTAACATCATCAACATCCGGCTGAACCCGCGCATGAATATGAGCGAGGCGCTGAAAAAGCTGGAAGCTGTATTTAAACAATACAATTCCTCCGCACCCTTTGAGTATACATTTGTTGACCAGGAATATGCAAAGAAGTTCGGCGCTGAGGAACGCATTGCAACACTCTCCACCGTGTTTGCTGCACTGGCCATCGTGATCAGCTGCCTGGGCCTGTTTGGATTAGCCTCCTTTATTGCAGAACAACGCACCAAGGAAATTGGCATCCGCAAAGTGCTGGGCGCTTCCATCTTCAATCTATGGCGCATGCTCTCCAAAGATTTTGCGCTGCTGGTAGTATTATCCAGCTGTATAGCCACTCCCATTGCCTGGTATTTCCTGCATCAATGGTTGCAGCAATACGAATACCGCACAAATATTTCGTGGATAATTTTTTTAGCCGTAGGGGCGGGAGCGTTATTCATTGCACTATCAACCGTTAGTTATCAGGCAATTAAAACAGCATTGGCAAACCCCGTAAAAAGTTTACGGGCAGAATAAACATATTGTGAATAACTATTACGGGCACACTCTGGATAAATAGTAGATATTTTTCATATATTTGCAACCGTAACCCCTGAAAATATTTACTATTTATCCGCTCTATGCCCGAAGAAAAGTTGGTTGTTAAGCACTTCCGGTTGTTCACCTTTAACGTAATTGGCCTGGTAACCATTCCCTGTCTTTTTGCAGGTAACCCGGGCGCCGGACTGGTATACCGCAAAGCCTCTCATACAAAGGATTCCGCGGTCATCCCGCAGCCGGGAACAGATACTATCAGCATCTCCATTGTGGGTGATCTGATGGTAGGTTCCAGCTATCCTTCTCCTCTTTATCTGCCCGCAGCAGGTGAAGGCAATATCCTGCAGCATGCCATTCCCTTATTACAGCAAACAGACCTGCGCATCGGTAATCTTGAAAGCGCAGTATCCGACAGCGCAGCCGTATATAAACAATGCGGCTTAACACAGTGCTTTGCATTCCGCACACCGGTTAAATATGCAAAGTGGTATAAGGAAGCCGGCTTTGAATATCTTAACTTATCTAACAACCATTCTTATGATTTTGGAGATAAAGGCGTGCAGCATACGCTTGCTTTTTTACGTACCAACAACATACGCACCAGTGGTGTTACCCAGCACCCCTTTGATACACTAACGGCACGGAATACACGCTTTGGATTTGTTTCCTTTGCCCCGCACAGCAACTGCCTTAACATGAACAACGATTCACTGGTACAGGCTTACGTAGCGCGGGTAAGGCCCCTCTGCGATGTGCTTATTGTATTTTTTCATGGCGGTGCAGAAGGCACTACGCGTACGCATACCCCAAAACGGCGTGAGATCTTCTACGGCCAGGACCGTGGTAATGTAACGCACTTTGCACGTATGTGTGTGGATGCCGGCGCAGATATGGTAATAGGCTCCGGCCCGCATGTAGTACGGGGTATGGAAATGTATAAGCAAAAGCTGATAGCGTACAGCCTGGGTAACTTTGCCACCTATCACCTGTTTAACCTGAAGCCACCTTACAACGTAGCGCCCCTGCTGCAGGTAAAGATCACCGGTAAAGGCGAGCTCATAGATCATAAGGTATTTTCGTTCTTACAGCAGGGCGAAGGCGTGCCCATGCCCGACAGCTGCATGCAGGCCTATAAGATGATCCAAAGCCTGTCCGCACAGGATTTTGGATTTAACAAGGTGAATGCAGGCATGCACGACAGCACGCTCAACATATCTGCAGCCGGATTAAACCGCAGCAGGTATTGTTCAACTTTTCAACCCTAAACTTAACATAGCCGCTTAGGAATTTCTTGCTACCGGCCCGCCGGCAGGGCCGGCTTTCTTTTTACCCCATAAAATATTAAATTGGGTAACAAGCATACCACGTCATGATCAATATAAATTCCACCGGTAAAGAGAAAAACACCTTTGATGCAATAGTAATAGGCTCCGGCATCAGCGGCGGATGGGCCGCCAAAGAGCTGTGCGACCATGGCCTGCAAACCCTGGTGCTGGAAAGAGGCCGCAATGTAGAACACAATAAAGACTACCCCACCGCCACCAAAGCGCCCTGGGAGTTCACCCACCGCGGGCAGATGACCAAACAGTTCCTGCAGGAGAACCCGCTCATCAGCAAGGCTGCCGGCTTTGGAGAAGATACCGCGCACTTTTTCATTAAAGATAAAGACCACCCCTACATCCAGGAAAAACCCTTCGACTGGATCCGGGGTTACCAGGTAGGCGGCAAATCACTCACCTGGGGCCGCGCCTGCCAGCGCTGGAGCCAGTATGAATTTACCGCCCCGCAACGTTACGGTTACGGCATTGGCTGGCCCATTGGGTATGATGATGTAGCGCCCTGGTACACGCATGTGGAGGAATTCATTGGCGTATGCGGCACCCGCGATGGCATTGCCGCCATGCCCGACGGCTCTTTTCTGCCGCCGTTTGACTTTAACTGCGCCGAAGCACTGGTACAAAAAACCATTCAGCAGCATTATCCTGACAGGCACCTTGTACACGCCCGCTGGGCGCATATTACGGAGCCCAAACCCATTCATCTGGAACAGGGCCGCGTAAAATGCCAGGCGCGTAATTTATGTATGCGGGGCTGCCCCTTTGGCGGGTATTTCAGCTCCGTATCCTCTACCCTTCCCTGGGCAAAGAAAACAGGCCATTTAACCATCCGCCCCTTCTCTGTAGTACATTCTATTATTTACGATGAGCAAAAACAAAAAGCTATAGGCGTGCGCGTTATAGATGCTAATACCCATGCTGCTACCGATTATTTTGCTGAGATTATTTTTGTGAATGCATCGGCCCTGAACAGCACCCTGATACTGCTCAACTCCACCTCCGGCCGCTTTCCCAACGGCCTGGGGAATGATAATGGTTTACTGGGCCATTATGTAGCCTTTCATAATTACCGGGCCTCTGTAAATGGCACGCTGGATGGTTTGGAAGACCGCTACTATTTTGGCCGCAACCCTACAGAGCCCATTATAGCCAACTACCGCAACCTGGAAAAGCAGGACACTGATTATGTAGGCGGCTTCACCACTTTCATGGGCGCCTACCGCCAGCGGCTGGATGATTCGCGCACCACGGAAACTATTGGCGCCGCCTACAAAAAGGCCCTTACAGAACCCGGCGGCTGGCATGTGTATATGTACATGCAGGGTGAAACCATTCCCAAAGCCGGCAACCACGTACGTTTAAGTAAAGATCAGAAAGACCAGTGGGGCATTCCGCTGCTGGTAATGAATGTGGACTATGATGATAATGATGAAAAGATGATCAAAGACTTTCTGGCACAAAGCACCGCCATGCTGGAAAAGGCCGGCTGCAAGAACATACAGCAATCCGATAACCACCAGGCGCCCGGCCTGGACATTCATGAAATGGGCGGCTGCCGCATGGGCAGCGATCCCAAAACCTCTTTACTCAATGAATGGAACCAGCTGCACCACTGCAAAAATGTATTTGTAACCGACGGCGCCTGCATGGCCAGCACCGGTAATCAAAGCCCGTCACTATTGTATATGGCGCTTACCGCAAGAGCAGTGGATCATGCGGTGGGGCAGTTGAAGCGTGGAGAAGTGAAGCTGACAAAAAAGAATGTAAAATCATAAATGCAAAATCACTGTTGTCCGGGGAAAAATTAAGAAAATGGGCATAAAAAAGGAGGTTTTTTAGGACCTCCTTTCTTTTTTTGGTTTAGTTTTCAGTTACCACACAAAAAATTAAACCATGGCCAAAAATACCTT